>Ga0114940_10000030_pt1 | contig 97074 bp, 75 predicted proteins | sample ColdCreekSource_FD_87195 | JGI IMG/M metagenome (GOLD analysis project Ga0114940, IMG submission 87195) | Groundwater microbial communities from Cold Creek, Nevada to study Microbial Dark Matter (Phase II) - Cold Creek Source | ecosystem: Environmental > Aquatic > Deep subsurface > Groundwater ...
CTAATCCAGATCTCTAACTCTCATCCGCATCATTTGGCTGCGGAGGATCCAAGGCCTTAAGCAAGAAGTGCGCATGGGCAGTGGCCACAGGCTTCGACTCGTCGCCTTGCCAAGCTCGCACTTGGACATTGGCAACGCGACGACCGTGCTTGGTGATGATCGCGCGCGCGTGAGTATCGACCACTCGCGCGGATCGTAGATAGTCGACTGTAATGTTGATCGTCTTCGGAACCGCGATGCTGCGGATCTCCCAGATCAACTTAAAGATCGCCGCGCTCTCCAGCAGCGCGCCCACGGTCCCACCGTGCGTCGCACGCAGAATCGGGTTGCCGATCAAGTGCTCTGCACCGGGCATCGTGGTGACCGGGTCGCCGTCGATCAGCGCGACGCGCAAACCAAGCAGACGCGCATAAGGAATAGCTGCGAGCACCGGCTCGAACTGGCCGCTCTCGCGCAGGGCCTGGAGCGCTGCCGATGCCTTGCCGTGATCGATCGGCTCGCTCATGCGCCTGCCTCTGTCTCCGTCGCGTTCTCTGGGCGCCTGATCTGCGTGCGCAGCATATAGGTCGCGGCCATGCTCGCGATCGGATCAGCGTCGTCAGCCTCGTACGCGACACCGCGCGCAAACGCGATGTTGTACGTCTTCTTGTAGCACTCGACTCTCGCGCGCACGGTTTGGCCCGGTGTCGACGGTCGCAAGTAGTCGATCCGCAAGTCCAACGTCGCCAGCGCCACCGGCTCGCCCAAAGCCGATAACACGGCGGCTCCGCCCACCGTGTCGAGCAGTGAGGTCACGACACCACCGTGCAACACGCCCGTTGCCGGGTCGCCCACGAGCTGTTCGCTATAAGGAAGCTGCGCGACGCAGACGCCGCCTGAGATCGACAGCACTTCCAGCCGCAACAGAGACATGTGCGGCGACATCGAGGCGATAAACTTTGCAAGGACCGATTCGTCGAACGGCACGGCCGCAGTGTACCCGGATCGACCCGCGGCGCATGCGGTAACCAGCGACATTTCGTGCCTGCCCGCCACACTGCGCGGCGAAAACGAAGAAACTCCGCTGACGCTGCGAGTTTCGAGCGAAAAACGCGCAGCTCAGGGCGGCATTCGGGTGCGTGCCGCGGCTCCAGCCACGCCACCGTTTGTCTCATTCGCATCGAATGGACCGCGCGCGCGCAGAAACGTGCTACGCTGCGCGGCTCGCTGTGTCCGCATCTCTGAAACCTCTATACGACGCGATTCGCGAACAGTGTGCGCAAGGTGTCTGGCTCCGCGCCGAACAAATGGCGCGTACAGGCAGCGTGGACGGTAAGCTCACGCGCAACGCGGAATTCGAGGTGCGGTTCTTGACGAAGGGCGGCGGAACTTCGCCGCGCGTGGTGCTTTCGCCGAAAGATGTCGATTGGTCGTGCGAGTGCCCGAGCCAAGAAGCGGCCTGCATTCACGTCGCGACCGCGGTGCTCGGCCTGCAAAAGGCGCAACTAGAAGGCACTGCCCTCCAGCAGCTCACACCGCCAGCGATCAAGATCGCTCATCGGCTGCGCAAGCTGGACGGCTCGCTCGCGATCGAGCGCTTCATTCATCGTCCCGGGGAGCCGTTGCCACTTCAGACGCGCTTGGCCGCGTGGAAGCGCCGCGATGGCGACGACGATGTGCAAACCGACGCTGCGGATCTCGCGCTCGATGTCGCGATGGGCCCAGTCGTTTCGGGCAAGATACCGCGCCCGCTGATGAAGCGAGTGCTCGCTGCGCTCAAGGACTGCAACGACGTCACGTACGATGACAAGAAGATTCGAATCGGCGAGCCGCGTCCGGTGATCCGCGCGCGTGTCGACGATAGCCCCGAAGGTTTTCGGATCGTCGCGGAGCAGGACCCGAACATCCAAGACATCTTCGACAACGGCGCGGTGTTTCTCGGCAGCGTGCTGCGTGCGATTGGCGATCTCGATCTGTCGGGACGCGATGTCGATGAGCTGCGCAAGGGGCGAACTTACAACTTCGGTCAAGTCGCCGACCTCGTCGGTCGCGTGATTCCCGCGTTGAAGGAGCGGCTGCCGGTCGAAGTCACGAGCAAAGTGCTGCCGAAAGCGACGCAGATGCAGCCGCGTTTGCTCGCGCAGACTGAGTTCGTCGACGGCGCGCTCACCGTGTTGCCGTTGCTCGTGTACGGCGACCCACCAGTCGCACGCGTCGACGCCGGCAAGCTGACGTTTCTCGGCGGCGACCTGCCGCTTCGCAACGAGGAGCGCGAGCGCAAGCTGCTCGAAGATCTCTCGGCACGTACAGGCTTGAGCGCCGGGACCACCGCGCGCTTCGTCGGGCGTGCAGCGTTGGCTGCGGCCGAGCGCATTCGCGGCATGGGCCACTTGCGCGTACAGGGCGATGGCTTGGCCGCGTGCTTCGTGTCCGCGCCACTCGCACCGAGCTTCGAGCTCACCGATGAGCGCGCAGCGTTCACGTTCATCTCGGAGAGCGAAGGCGAGACACGTCACGCGAGTGGCGAAGCGGTGATCGAAGCATGGCGACGCGGCGAAGAATACGTGCCGCTGCTCGAGGGCGGGTTCGCGCCGCTGCCTATCAGCGTGCTCAATCGTGTGGGCGACTTGCTCGCGGATCTGCTCGCAGCCAAGCGCGAAGACGAGTCGCTGCCGACCTGCGCGCTGCCGGACTTAGCGCGCTTGTGCGATGTGCTGCAGACCCCTGCCCCGCCGAGCTTCGGTCGCTTGCGCGAGCTGCTCGTCGATCACGAGCACATTCCTATGGCCGAGCTGCCGGCGGATCTCGACGCTCAGCTGCGCGACTACCAGCGCGACGGAGTGAACTGGCTGTGCTTCCTGTCAAAGGCCGGCCTCGGAGCGATGCTCGCTGACGACATGGGTCTCGGTAAAACTTTGCAGGCGCTGTGCGCTGTGAAGAGCCCGTGTTTGGTGGTCGCGCCCGCAAGCGTGCTGCATAACTGGGCCGCTGAAATTCAGCGCTTTCGCCCTGCGCTCACGGTCAACGTCTATCACGGACCCAATCGCTCACTCAGCGAGACGGCCGACGTGACGCTCACGACCTACGCACTCTTGCGCTTGGATGACGACACACTCGCTGCGCGGCAGTGGGACACGATCATTCTGGACGAAGCGCAGAACATCAAGAACGCCGATTCGCAGGTTGCGCGCGCGGCGTTCAAGCTGCCAGGCCGCTTCCGACTCACGCTCACCGGTACGCCGGTCGAAAACCGCTTGGACGAGCTGTGGAGTCAGTTCCACTTCGCCAATCCAGGCTTGCTCGGCGGACGTGGCGACTTTCAAGAGCGCTACGCCCGGCCGATGTCGGAAGGCGATCCGCGCGTCGGCGAACGCCTGCGTCAGCGCATCCGGCCGTTCATGTTGCGCCGTCTGAAGAAAGACGTGGCCCGCGAGCTTCCGCCGCGCACTGACGTCGTCATGCGCTGCATCTTGAGCGATCGTGAGCGCGAGCTGTACGACGCGATCTTGGCCGCCACGCGCAAGGAAGTGATCGAGCGCGTCGCTGAGAGCGGCAACGTGCTGGCCGCGCTCGAAGCGCTGCTGCGCTTGCGCCAAGCGGCGTGTCACTCGGGCCTGATTCCAGGGCAAGTGGCGGCGACCTCGGCGAAGCTAGAGCTGCTCATGGATCTGCTCGACAAGGTCTTGGCCGAAGATCACAAAGCGCTTGTGTTCTCGCAGTGGACGGGCTTGCTCGACAAGGTCGAGCCACTCCTGAAAGCCGCGAACGTCGACTTCACACGGCTCGACGGCAGCACGCGCGATCGCGCAGGCGTCGTAAATGGCTTTCAGGCGGAAAACGGCCCGCGCGTCATGCTCGTGTCACTCAAGGCTGGCGGTACCGGTCTGAACCTGACTGCCGCGGACCACGTCTTCCTGCTCGATCCCTGGTGGAACCCTGCGGTCGAAGATCAGGCAGCGGACCGCGCACACCGTATCGGCCAAGATCGTCCGGTCCTGGTCCACCGCTTGGTCGCAGAGGCCACAGTGGAGGAGCGCATGCTGGCGCTGCAGGAAAAGAAACGGGCGCTCGCGCACGCCGCTACACACGGCACCGAAGCCGCCTTTGGTCTGACGCGCGACGACCTGCTCGCCCTGCTCTCGTAGGCCGAACACCGACGTTTTGTGACACACAGCAGCCGCTGGCGTGCCGTCAAGAAAACCGCAGCAAGCGCGCGGACTTTCACGGCGGACGCGGGGCCGATTCCGGCTCGCAGGAAGGCTTGCGCTGGGCTATGCTTGGCAGTACGCATGCGCGTCGAACAGGCTCCTCTCATGCACCGGTCGCTTCAACCTCATCAGCTCTGCTTCGCCGCCGCGTCCACGTTGATCGCAGTCGCATGCGCGTCTGAGACCGGCCTCGTCTCCGACGGTCCTGCGGAAGCACAGAGCGCGCGCGTTAACGTCGAAGTCGGTGGCCTCGCGCTCGAAGCCCCGCAACACGGCTTTCAGGTCGAGTCACCGGGCGTGTGGATCGAGCCCGGCGATGACGTTCGCATGTGCGAAGTGATCGTGCTGCCAGGCGATGAGGCCGACGTCTATCACGTCAATCGCATCCAGAGCCTGCTGTCCACGCGCAGTGAAGATCTGATCGTGCGCGCGGCCGAGCCTGGAAGCGACACGGCTGCAGCGATGGACCCCGGCGCAGGCTTGCCTTGCACGCGTGCGGGCGAAGCGTTTGGTGAAGAGCTTCAAGATGTGTTGCGTGGTCGCTCGCGCTTCACCGACCAGCAGTTTCCGAGCGGCACCGGGCACGTGCTGCAAGGCGGGCAGAAGCTTGCCGTCGAATATCACGTGGTGAACGACGCGAAAGACGCGATCCTCGCCAAGGCTCGGCTCGGCTTCCACCTCGTCGGCGCCGAAGATGTGCAGCACAAGCTGCGCACCGCGAGCTTCGAGAACTTCACGCTCTACACGCCGCCCAACGGCAACAGCAGCCATGTCGGCGAGTGTCGCGTGCGCCAAGAGTTGTTCGTGAGCGATCTGGTTCGGCGCACTCAGCTCTATGGCACGACGTTTAGGGTCTGGCATGCGGGTGGCGAGCACGACGGTCAGCTGATCTGGCAGAGCGACAACCGCAAGCAAGATCGCTTGGACATGGCGCAGCCGCTGCACCTGCAGCCCGGTGATGGCTTTCGTTTCCAGTGCGACTACCGGAACCCGACCTCGCGCGAGCTGCGTTACGGGCTGAGCGCCGAGGACGAGACCTGTACGCTCGAGGCGTTGTTCTGGCTGACGGATGAGGCGCAGGAGCCTGTCGCCGAGGACTGCCTCTTGTTCCGTGTGGACAGTGACGGCGTGGCTCGTCAGCGCTGGTAGTTGTCTGCGCTTACGGCCACGCTCGTCTGTTTAGTTATAGGTCGCTGAGAACAGCAGACTGAACGCGATGCCGTTCAAGCGTTCGCGGTCGGCTAGGTAGTCGCGCACGCGGATGTAACGGACCTGACCTGCGAGGCCGAGGCCCCAGTCGGTGCCGACCCACCACTCTTTGCCGATCATCCCGCCGAGCGCGAGACCGGCAGCGGTGTCTTTGGAGTCGCCGTAGTCATCCTCAAAGGCGAGCACACCGATGCCGCCCGAGGCCGTGACGAAGATGTTCACGGGCATGATGTAGTAGGTCGCGCCAATGCCCATCGACTCGAACACGATGTCCGCGTTGAACTCGTGCTTGCGGCCCATCGTGCGCTCGGTGGGGTTGGGCAAGAGCGTGGTGTTGAAGTCGGCGTGCAGCGCGAGGTTCTCGATGATCGACCCGCCGAGCGACACACCCATGTCGAGACCCAAGCCGCTCCAGCGATAGTCCGGCCGGGTCACGTTCGCGATGCTGGGGCCGATGGTCAAACGCAGGAAGAAGCCGTCGTGCTCGAAGCGACCGGGCACAGGGCTCGCCCACGGGTCCCATGAGCCGGGCTCGATCGGCGCTTCGGGGTCGCCGCCAAAGCGACCGTAGCGGGGCGCTGGGGCTGGAGCCGGCCGGGTGTCCTGAGTGCGTGGCGGATAAGCGCCCGGTGCGAGTGGCGCGGGCGGTGTAGGCGCAGGCGCTGCTGCTCCTGGCTGCGGCGCAGGCTGCGTAGGCGCAGGCTCTGCAGCTGGTGGCGGCGCAGTGGGCGGCGGCGCAGGGGCCTGGATCGCGGCTGGTGCCGGCTGAGCCGGTGCTCCCGGCTGCGCGGCCAGCATGTTGGGGCTCGCGCACACGCTGGCTACCAGAGCCGCGAGCATGTAGCCAGGAACGGACTTCGCGCTCCGAACGCTCATAGGAAGCATCACCAAGCTCCTTCTCACATCGCGACGGCGTACGACCTTTTGCAACCCAAGCGCAGTCGTCGTGCGAGTAGAGCATAGCGTATCGAGCGTCGGAAGCCCGAGCCGATGCCCTATAGGAGGAGCTGGCGAATGTCGCCCAAGTACTCGCCCAGGAGCGAGGTAAACCGGGCGCCGTCTGCCCCATCGATCACTCGGTGATCGTACGAAAGCGACAGGGGGCACATCAGCCGCGGCACGAAGCTGCCGTTCTTGTACACGGGCGCGGTCCGCGCGCGCGACACGCCCAAGATCGCGACCTCGGGCGGGTTGATGATCGGTGTGAACGCGGTGCCCCCGATGCCGCCGAGGCTCGAGATCGACATCGACGCGCCTTGAAGGTCATTGGGCTTGAGCTTGCGTGTGCGTGCACGCTCGCTCAGGCCTTCGAGCTCCTTGGCTAGATCGGCGAGACCTTTGCGATCGACATCGCGGATCACCGGCACGACCAAGCCGTTCGGCGTGTCGACTGCCACCCCGATGTGAAAGTACTGCTTCATGACCAGGTTCTCACCGGTCTTGTCGAGCGACGAGTTGAAGCGCGGCATGTGCCGGAGCGCGTGCACCAACGCCTTCATGAAGAAGGTGACCAAGGTCAGCTTGAGCTCCGGTTGCTCGCTGCGGATCTGCTTGCGGAACTCTTCGAGCTCGGTGATGTCGGCTTCGTCGAACTGCGTGACGTGTGGGATCGTGACCCAGCTGCGGTGCAGATTCCTGCCGGTGAGCTTTTGGATCTTGGTAAGCGGCTGGACGCTGATCGCGCCGAACTGCGAGAAGTCGATGTCCGGGGCTTCTGGCGTTGCAAGCGCGCCACCGCGTGGCTCGCGCAAGGTCTGCTTCACGTACTGTTGGACGTCGTCCTTGGTGATTCGCCCCTTGCGAGCAGTGCCGCGCACTTGGCTGAGATCGACGCCGAGCTCGCGCGCGAAGCTGCGGATCGCTGGGCTCGCGTAGGGCAGGCTCTTCGGGGCCGGCGCGGGTTCGCTTGGAGCTGGGCCTTTGGGCACCGGCGGCAGCGTGCGGCCTAGCGCTGAGGGGTCTTTGGGTTCCTCTTCGCTGGTGGCTTCTGCTTCATCCGCGGGCTCGTTGGAATCGGAATCGGATTCTTCGGTGGCGGAGTCGGAGTCGTCGGAGGAATCGGGCTCGGGCTCGGAAGCAGAGTCGGCGCTCTCCAGCACCAGGATCGGCGTGCCTTCGGAGGCTTTGTCGCCTTGCTTGATCAGCAGCTCTTTCACTGTGCCGGCGCGTGGGGCTGGCACGTCCATGGAAGCCTTCTCGCTCTCCAAGACGATCAGCGTCTGCTCTTTCTCGATCTTGTCGCCGACCTTGACCAACACCTCGACGACGTCGACGTCTTTTGAATCGCCGATGTTCGGGACCGCGACACGCTCGTCGGACTGCCCGCTCGCCTGCTTCTTTGCAGCCTTCGGCGGCGCAGCTTTCTTGGCGACTGCAGGCCGTTTCTCTGCTGCCGCGACCTTCTTCTCTGGCTTCTTCTCCGCAGCTGACGGCTGCTGACCTTCCGGCGCCTTTTTCTTCGACTCCGCGGCTTTGCCTTCCGCTTCGGTCTCGATCACCAGGATCGGCGTGCCCTCGGAGGCCTTGTCGCCGACCTTGATCAACAGCTCTTTCACGACACCCGCCTGAGACGCAGGCACGTCCATGGAGGCCTTTTCGCTCTCCAACACGATCAACGTCTGCTCGCGCTCTACGCGATCGCCGACCTTGACCAGCACCTCCACGACGTCGACGTCCTTCGAATCGCCGATGTTCGGAACAGCTATTCGCTCTTGCGCCATGATAAGCCTGCTCAGATTCGCGCGGGGTTGGGCCGCTCAGGATCGATCTTCAGTTTCTTACGGGCTTCTTCGACGGCCGCCTTGTCGAGCTTGCCGTCTTGCAGCAGCGAATACAGCGCGGTGTAAGCGATGTGCTCGCTGTTCACCTCGAAGAAGCTCCGCAAGTCTGCGCGGGTGTCGCTGCGGCCGAAGCCGTCTGTGCCAAGCACCACGTAGGTGCGAGCCACCGAAGGCCGGATCTGCTCAGCGTACGCGCGCATGTAGTCAGTGGCTGCGACCACTGGTCCTTCGGGCCGCGCCGACAACGAGCGCTCGACAAACGAAGGCTCGGCTGCCGCCGACGGATGCAGCTGCTGGTGGCGCCGCACGTCTTGAGCGTCACGCGCCAGCTCGGTAAAGCTGGTCACGCTCCACACGTCACTCGCGACCTTGAACTCAGTCTCTAGCAACTCGGCGGCGGCCAGCACTTCACGCAGGATCGCGCCCGAGCCAAGCAGCTGCACGTGCAGCTTCTGCTTTGCCGCCGCTGGCCGCAGCAAATACATGCCGCGGATGATGCCTTCGGCGGCACCCTCTGGCATGGCAGGCATGCGGTACGTCTCGTTGGTGACAGTGATGTAGTAAAACATCTCCTGTTCTTCCTGGTACATGCGGCGCATGCCGTCTTGTACGATGACGGCGAGCTCATACCCGTACGTCGGATCGTACGAGCGGCACGTCGGCACGGTGCTGGCGAGCACGTGGCTGTGACCGTCGAGGTGCTGCAAACCCTCGCCTGCAAGCGTGGTGCGACCTGAGGTCGCGGCGATCAAGAAACCACGCGTGCGGCTGTCGGCGGCGGCCCAAATGAAGTCGCCCACGCGCTGAAATCCGAACATCGAATAGAACGCGTAGAACGGCACCATGTGCACGCCGTAGTTTGCGTACGCAGTGCCGGCTGCGATGAACGAGGAGATCGAGCCCGCCTCGTTAATGCCCTCTTCCAGGATCTGCCCGCCCGCGTCTTCGCGGTAGTACATCACCTCGTCGGAATCGACCGGCTCGTAGAGCTGCCCTTGCGACGCGTAGATACCGAGCTGCCGGAACAAGCCTTCCATACCGAAGGTACGCGCTTCGTCCGGAACGATCGGCACGATGTGCTTGCCGATGCTTTTGTCGCGCGCGAGCGCGGTCAGCACACGCACGAACGCCATGGTCGTGGAGATCTCGCGATCGCCTGTACCTTTGAGCAACGGATCGAAGATCGCAAGCTCCGGCACGGTGAGCGGCTTGGCCGTGACCCGCCGAGTCGGAACGGGTCCGCCCATCGTCTGGCTGCGCTCGCGCAGGTACTTCATCTCGCGACTCTGCTCGGGTGGCTTGAAGAACGGCGCCTCCGCGATCACCTCATCGCTGATCGGGATGCGATAGCGGTCGCGGAATGCTTTCAACGCCTCGGCGCCGAGCTCTTTCAGCTGGTGCGTCGGGTTCTTGCCCTCGCCCGCTTCGCCGAGACCGTAGCCCTTGACCGTCTTTGCCAAGATGCACGTCGGTTGGCCCTCGACTGAGGTTGCGGCGTGGTAGGCGGCGTAGACCTTTTGCGGATCGTGACCACCGCGGTTGAGCCGCTTGATGTCGGAGTCGGTGAGGTTTGCGACCATGCGCAGCAGCTCCGGATGGCGCCCGAAGAAGTGCTCTCGCGTATACTCACCATCACGCACGGCGTAGTTTTGGTAGTCGCCGTCGACCGCTTCCTCCATGCGCCGAACGAGCAAGCCTTGCTTGTCGCGCGCGAGCAGGTGGTCCCACTGGTCGCCCCAGACCACTTTGAACACGCGCCAGCCCGCGCCGCGAAACACACCCTCGAGCTCTTGGATGATCTTGCCGTTGCCGCGCACCGGACCATCGAGCCGCTGCAAGTTGCAGTTGACCACGAACGTGAGGTTGTCGAGCTTTTCGCGCGCCGCGAGTGAGATCGCGCCGAGCGACTCGGGCTCGTCCATCTCGCCGTCGCCGAGATACGCCCACACCCGCGCTTTGCTCTTCGGAATCAAACCGCGGTTTTGCAGGTAGCGCATGAAGCGCGCTTGGTAGATCGCGGTCATCGGGCCGAGGCCCATCGACACCGTCGGAAACTGCCAAAACCTCGGCATCAACCAAGGGTGTGGATACGACGACAGACCACCGGGACCCGCCGTTTCGCGCCGAAAGCGGTTGAGCTCAGACTCGCTCAAGCGACCTTCGAGATAGGCGCGCGCGTACACGCCAGGCGACGCGTGGCCCTGAAAATAGACCAGGTCGGCACCGTCCGGATGATCCGGACCTTTGAAAAAGTGGTTCCAACCCACATCGTAGAGTGTGGCGGACGACGCGAACGTCGAGAGGTGACCGCCTAGCCCGTGATGCTGCGCGTTCGCGCGCACCACCATCGCCATCGCGTTCCAGCGCACGATCGAGCGGATGCGATATTCGAGCTCTTGATCGCCAGGGCTGCGCGCCTCTTGGTTTACGTGAATCGTGTTCACGTAAGCCGTCGTCGCCTTGTAAGGCAAGTTCGCGCCCGCGCGTCTGGCCTTGTCGATCAACGCTTCGATCAAAGCGTGCGCACGCTCAATACCGTCGTGCTCCACGACGGCGTCTAATGCATCGAGCCACTCTTGCGTCTCTTGCGGGTCGTGATTCGGATTGTCAGTCATGGCGCCTACGTGCTCAGTGTACCCCACGAAACTGAGGTGGAGTACCAGCTCCTACGCTGAGCATGATCGAAGCGTGCGCCAGGCTTGAGACGTTATCGCGGCACGCACTCGCGTTCGACCACGCTCGACATCGATTGGAACCATTCTGTACCATGTGTCGCACAAATGCAGAGGAAGGCGCCCTGTTCGACCACTTGACCACTCGGTCAGCGTCGACCAGTGAAACAACGCTAACCCTTGGCGGAAACGAAGAGGCAGCAACATGCGAATCGCGGTCGTAGGTGGTACGGGCAAAGAGGGGCGCGGCATGGCACTGCGTTGGGCGCGCGCAGGGCACACTGTGTTCATCGGTTCGCGCGACGCGGAGCGCGCACGCGAGGCCGCAGCTGAGCTCAGCGCGCAAGCCGGCAGCCATATTCAAGGTGGTGAAAACACCGAAGCCGTCGCGGCGAGTGAGCTGGTTGTATTGAGCGTACCCTACTCCGCACACGCGAGCACGCTGGGCGCTTTGAAGGCAGCGCTCGCGGGCCGCGTGTTGATTGACATCACCGTGCCGCTGCAGCCGCCGAAAGTCACGCACGTCAATCTGCCAGCGGGCCAATCAGCAGCGCTCGAAGCGCAAGCGATCCTGGGTGCTGAGACGCCGGTGGTCGCTGCGCTTCATCATGTGAGCGCGGTGCACTTGCGCGACTTGGATCACGCGATCGAGTGTGACGTGCTCGCGTGCTCAGACGACAAGCCCGCGCTCGAGCGCGCGCTAGCGTTGATCCGTGACTTGGGTGTGCGCGCGGTCGACGCAGGTCCCCTGCGCAACGCGATCGCGCTCGAGTCGCTTACACCGGTGCTCTTGCACATCAACCGCACATTGAAGGGCAGCGCTGGCATTCGGCTCACAGGAGTTTGATCGCACATGGCTCGTTTGTCCGCGCTTGCCTCTACGACTGCACGCACGAGTGCCACGCTCGCCGTGGCGTGCGTGCTTGCAGCCTGCGGCGCGACGACCTCGTCCAAGAACGTACGCACTGCGGGGCTCGTGGCGCTGATCGACATCACGTCCGAGCGCCCTGACCAGACGGTGGTCTCGGCGGATATGGTTGTCGGCGGCCGCCACAGCAACACGCACGTCGTGTTGGAAGACGGTGACCAGCTCGTCGCTACCTGCGAAGGTGAAAAGCTCGAGATGGCGAGCGTAGACAATGGCTCGTACGCCACGCGCTTCGCTCGCAGCGACGGCGAGTTCGTGGTTGGGCTGGAGCGCGCGAGCGACAAGCCCGCGCCACGCAGCGTGGGCCACATGCCAGCGTCGTTCGAGATCACGAGCATGTTCGGCGACACGCCGATGTCTCGTGCGAACGACGCGTTGACGATCACTTGGTCTCCGGGTGGCACGGACTCCGTGGTTAGCATCGAGCTCGAAGGCGATTGCATCCACAGCACGGTGTTGGATGCCGGCCACGATCCAGGCACGTTTACGATCGAGCCCGGCAAGGTCACCGCGTGGAAGCGCCAGGAAAAAGACTCGTGCAACGTCGCGTTGCGGGTCGTGCAAACCAAGCACGGCGAGCCTGACCCGGCGTTGGGCGAGGACAGCAGCGTGGTGCTGCGACAGATCCGCGCGACGCGCTTCGTGTCTGCACCGTAAGCGCGGCAGGCACCATGGAGCGCCGCCGTCAGCTTCAGCCCGGGCAGCGCTGGAACTGATAGAACTTACGCGCGAACGGCAGGTTTTCGACCGGACGCAGCGTGGTGCCCTCGACGATCAGCGTGAACTTCAGGCCCTCTTTCGTGCGCAACAGCAGGTTGCCCATCTCATCGACACGCCATGAGCCGCGCAGGCGATTGTTGTAGACGAAGTAGCCCGTCGGGCTGAAGCGGAACGAGAGAAAGCCGATCACGCAGCCACCTTGGTAGTCGCGATCCGGATAGACCAGAGACCACGCAGGCCCGGTGAAGCGACGCATCGCTTCGCCGTTCAGGTCGTAGCCTTCGACCGTCGCGGTCTGGCTCGACCCTGCGCGATTGGCAGCTTCGTCGTTGATGTCGATGTCTTCGCTCTTACGCGGTGCTTCATCGTCGTCACGCGACGGGCGCTCTTGAGCGCCGCCGTCAGCGGCACAGAGCAAGACGCCGATCAGCAAGACCACGCGTGGGACCAAGCGCATGCGCAGACCCTAACGTTGACGATAGAGGAACTTCGGCAAGTGCGAGCGGCGCTTGTTCAAGACCACGCCGAGCACGGTGCCACCGTGGACTTGGATCGCCTTCTGCGTCGCGCGCACCGACTGCGAGCGCGTGCGCTCAGCTTCGACGACCATCACGACACCGTCGAGCGCTTTGGACATCGCGGGCCCGATCACGCTCTTGCTGACCGGTGGCAAGTCGAGGATCACGAGCTCGAAGCTCGAGCTGAGCCGATTGACCATGGACGTCACCGCCGCGAAGTCGCTCGCGATGGTATGCATGTAGCCCGGTTCGCCGAACGTACCGACGGCGACCTGACCACCCGGCAGCCAGGTGAAGTCCAGCTGGCCCGGGTGATAGTCGCCGTTCTGCCCATAGCCGTCGTAGCTTGGACGCCGCACGTCGGAGTCGGTCGGAACGTTGCAGATCAAGACTTTCGCCTTGGGGTTCTTGGCGACGATGCGCGCGAGACCCCGCGCGATGGTCGAGACGCCTTCACCAGGCAACGTCGAGATGATGCCCAGCGTCCAACGCGGCTTGTCTGGTCCGCTCGTCTGCAGCGTACGCAGCAAGCTGATCATCTCTTCGTCGCTGACCGGAACGCGCGCGAGCGCATCGACAGTCGTCAGCTTGCGACTGCCATCACGCGCGAGCGCTTCGACTTCGTCGTTGTAGTCGGAGGAGATGATGATCGAGCTCATCGAATCTGCTCCGGCAGGATGTTGTGTTCATCCACCACGGCGAGAAGTGGCAAGCCCGTGAGAGCTTCAACCTGATCCGGAAGTGCGATGGTGTCGTCTAGCATTTCCAGGAGTAGGCATAGCGCAAGACCGCCAGCGAGGCCGGCGAAAAGCGCGAGAACAAACAGTAACAACTTCTTTGGTCGCGCGGCCTTGTACGGCATGGACGGAGCTTGCACGACGCTCAGGTTCGTGATGCCCGCTTGGTTCATGTCGTTCAAGATTCGCGCACTCTGCACACGCGTCAGGTACGACTGGTAGTCCTTGTCCGAGACGCCCAAGCGGCGCTCGAGCTCGCGCAACGATGCCTCATTTGTGTCGAGATAACCCAGACGACGGTTGATCTCCTCGAGCTGTCGCTCGCGCTCGGTGACTGCCTTGCGGAACGCGTCGGCGTCCGATTGTGCGGTCGAAAGATCTGCGCTGATCCTCTGCGAGAGTGGGTTCGCACCCGTACGAACGCGCGCCGCCGATTGGGTCGACGTCTCGCCGTAGCTCCTGCGCGCGTTGTCCAGCTGAGATTTCAGGTCCTGCAGCTCAGGGTTGGTCTCTGTGAAGCGTTGCCGGGCAGCTTGGTACTGCGCCTCCAATGAGGTCACGCGCGAACGCGCGTCGTCCACCTGGTGAAGCGTCAGGTCGTTTTCGTTCGACAACGCGATTTGGCCAGGCGTGCGCGCGAGTGTGTCTTTCAGAACTGATCCGCGACCCTCTGCTGCGACCAAGTCGGACTGCATCTTGCGCAAGCTCAGCTGCACTTCGTCGCGTTGCTTAAGCAGAAGCGTGCGCTCCTCATCGAAGGAAGAGATGCCCGAGCTCTGCTTGAACTCCAACAGAGATTGCCGCGCGCGGTCGGACTCGGCCTTCAGCGAGGTCAGCTTGTTCTCCAAGAACGCGAGGCGCGGGTCGCGCATCACGAGCGCTTGCTTGTCGATGGTGGCCGCGATCAGTGCGGTGAGCGAGGCGCGCGCAACCTTCGGATCCGTGTTGAACAACGACAACATCAATACGTTGGTCTCGTTGTTCACCGCGATCGATACGTCTTTGATCAAGCGGTCGATGGCCAGTGTCATGGGCGGGACCTTGGCCTTGGCCGCGTCCTTCATGATCTCTGGATAGACCTTGGCGACCCCAACGCGCTCGAGTGCGCTGCGCAGAACATCCTGGCTGGTGATGATCACCTGCTCGGAGTTCATGATCTGCTTGGCCATGTTGGCGTTCGAGGCCGCCGTTCGCCCCTGCGCCTCGGTGAACGCGTCAGGCGTCACCAACTCTGAATCGCCGATCTTCACCAGCACGGAGGCGTTGCTCTCGTACTGCATGGGCTGCGTGAGCACGAGCACGGCGTAAAGCGAAAGCGATACGAACAGAACGCCGAGGAACAGCTTAAGCCGCTTGAAGACTATGTAAGCAAGATTTCTTGGAGAGAGATTGGTCAGCATGAAGCGCCTCGCAGAACTGCTCTTCTGGGCCGCTGACGTCGAGAAACCCAGACACCATAGCCACCGCGGCCTGCGGTCGCGGTAGCAGTGTTGCAACGCTTCCGCGTTTGCGCCACCCGCTGGTGCTGTACATTCTCATCTCGCATAGCGATTAGTTGTTGATGAAGTAAGACGCGCCGGCGTTGATGCCAGTTGAGAGGTTCAGATTTCGGAACAGATACTGCTGCATGGCAAGATTTACGTTTGCCGCACCCGAACGAGGCACGAAGATGAAATCGTTCGGCATTAGGTCGACGTTCTGAGAAGGATCGTCGCCGCTGAGGGCTTCCGAAAGATCGAGCTCGGCGACCATCGGCTGCTTCATAGTCGGCAAGCGGCGAATCAGGATCACTTGGGTCAAAGTCCCCGTCTCGGTGACGCCACCTGTGGCTGCCAAACCTTCGAGCACCGTGCGCGCTCCGCTGACTAGGTTTACTTGACCGGGGTTCCGCAGCTCGCCGGACGCGAACACTCTGTAACCCGTGAATTGACGGACGATCACAACGGCCGTCGGCTTCACGAAGTACTGGGCGTAAGCGTTGGTTATCTCGGTCGAGAGCTCGTTCGGCGTCTTGCCCGCGGCACGCAGCTCCCCGATCAGGGACAGCGAGATATGGCCGTCAGGACGGACTTGAAAATCCTCGTCCAACTGAGGGTTGTAATAGAAGCGCGCCGTCAGCTGGTCGCCCGGCACTAAGCGGTAAACACCGGCGAGTGAGGCGCGCGACTGCGCGAGAAACTGAGACAGCGGAGTCGGTCGTGAAACACTCACGGACAGCTCCGTGCAGCCGGCTGCTGCCATGCCAAACACGACGACTGCAACCGCAACTCGCGCCAACCAGAACGTCTGCATGCTTGCGCGCGCGGAGCTGCATGCTCGCGGAGACGTCCTGCCGACGTTCAAACTCACAGACTCAGACTCGATCATGACGTTCCAATCGCCGATGGGCCGATGGGGCCGATGGGGCCAGTAGGCCCGTGGGCTGGCAGGCCGACGGCGCTCTACGCAGTGTCAGCGCATCAGTAAGCGTTCTTGTGGAAGGGGACCTTCAGCACGGTCATCAGCAAGATGTACAGGTCAAACAAGACTGACCAGTTGTTCATATAGAACAAGTCGCACTCGACGCGGCGAATGATTTTCTCTTCCGTATCGGTTTCCCCACGCCAACCGCTGACTTGGGCCCAGCCGGTAATGCCAGGCTTGATCTTGTGCCGCAATGCGTAGCCAGAAACGATCTCGTGATAGAGGTGCCCGGCAGCTTTCGCCTTGAGCGCGTGCGGTCGCGGGCCGACCAATGACATGTCGCCGCGGATCACGTTCACGAGCTGCGGGAGCTCGTCGATGCTGAGCTTACGCAGGATGCGGCCGATCTTCGTGATGCGCGGGTCATCGCGCGTCGCCAGCTTGTCCGCAGCGACGTCGCTCTGCTCCGAGTACATGCTACGGAACTTGTAGATGTACATAATCTTGTTGTTGAAGCCCAAGCGCGGCTGACGGAACAGCACGGGGCCCTTGCTGTCGAGCTTGATCAAGAGCGCGACTACGGCAAGGAACGGCAGCAATACAATGAAGCCGATGGTGGCCAGCAGCTTGTCCAAGGCGACCTTGGCCAAGTAGCCCCAGCCCGACACGGGCTTGTTCATCATCGTCACGACCGGAATGCCATCCATCGCGCTGACCTGCCGGCTCGCGAGCGATAGGCGCAACGCGTCGGGGAAGAGATGGATGTTGGCCGGGATGACCTGCACGGTGTTGAGCACTTCGTTGATGCGGTTTTCAGCGCTCCACGGCAGCGCGATGAACACGTCGTCGACGCGGAACTTCTGCGAGAACGGCAGCAGGTCGCGCGTGGTCCCGATGACCGGGTAGCGACCTTTCACGCGCTTAGGCGTGCGCGCCTCGGGGCTACGAGCCCGATCGTCGAAGATGCAAAGGATGCGGGTCCACGGCAGACCGCTGCGCTCGAGCTGGTCGATCAGCATCTGCCCATGCGCGCCTGCGCCGACTATCACGATGTTGCGCGTGAGCAACCGGCGCCGACCCAAGCGGTCGATCACCAGATTGAACAGCAGACGTCCCGACAACAGGAACACGAACGACAGGACGCAGAGCCTGACCTTCCAGGCAGACGGGTACGTCACAGGTGCGTCGATCAGGTATGCGATGGCACCGACGTATGCGAACGCGATGATCATGCCGGTCAGCAAGCGGTCGATCATGGGCAACGTCCGCCGTGCCAACGCTGGATCGTAGAGCTTGAACTGCTGGTTCACTTGCAGCACGGCGATGGCGCAGATGAGAGACCCAGCAAGGCGACCCCGCAAACGGTCACCACCACCAAGGGAATCCAGGACGTCGGCTAGCAGGCCAGCGCCGAGCACGGCGAAGAAATCGAGGAACAGGAGTAACCCTGCGGCCACATCGCCTGACCAGGCGGAGTTCGACCACAGCCACTTCCTTCCAGGACGTGAAGGCTCAGTCCGGGGACCGTCGCGCCCATCGCGTTGCTCAAGAGAAGCATCAAAGTTGAGTTCCGACTCCACAGTGACCACCTATTTGTCCCAAAGGAAGTCCTCAGTACTACATCCCTGCCGATTGCCCATGCACGCATCGGACCGTTCGCCACACGCCCACCAGGTCCCCAGATCTGCGCAGGGGCTCGCATGAACCGCGCGCTGATCGTTCGATCCGCCTGAAATGGCTCGCAGTGGCGCCAACGTGTGTATAGAGCCCCCGGTTGTCTAAGAACTTAGTCGCAGGCATCGCGCCGTCCCTTACAGCAAAGCGGACCCTTGACAGGCCGAAACGTGCTTCGAAAGGTCAAGACTGTCAAATAGTTTGGGCGCTGCAAATCGCGGACAAAAGGTCGCATCTGCACATGACGCCCAGAGCTGCAAAAGCATGCGCTGCAGCATCGCATCATTGATTGGCCGGGCCTAGAGAGTTTCGTCACTGTGCCGGAAGCGTACAGGCTCGACGCGGTCCGAAGCTGAGAGCGGCGGATCACAAAGCGCTAAAAGCACGCACGTAGTGAGACTTGCGTGCCACTGCGCACGGCACACTGTGGCGCGACTGAGAGCCACATGACGCGTTCGAAACACGAGCTATGTGCTGCTGATCAGCTCGGTTATTACGAACATTGATCGGGTCATCGTTTTTGTTCGGTCACAACAAGTCCGTGAAGCGTGCTTTGGTCTGCGTTCATGAAGCCGTGCAGGAGCCTGGTCCTGCCAACGACGCACCTTCCCTTGCACCGCTGCGCGGGCCGAGCAAACATGCCGCCCGAAAGGTACCGCAATGAAAGGCGAAGTAGCGGAGCCTGCAAAGCCAAGCGGCGTGCAGTGCGCGCCAGAGCTGACGTTCCGCGCCATCGAGGGTCTGCCCCGGATACAGCCTGGCGACGACGTGGCCGCGTTGCTCATTTGCGCCCTCGAACGGCAAGCCTCGGCACTGCAGCAACACGATGTCGTGGTGGTGACATCTAAGATCATCTCGAAGGCGGAGGATCGCTTCGTGGATCTGTCGAAGGTGTTGCCGAGTCCGCGCGCGCGCGAGCTCGCACGCGCTACGGGCGGTGATCCACGCGTGCTCGAAGTGGTTCTGTGGGACACGGAGATAGTTTCACGCGCAGCGAAAGGAGCTTTGATCGTGCGCCATCACGGTGGTCACGTGAGCGCGAACGCAGGTCTCGATCAGAGCAACGCGCAACCTGTCGATGCACCCGTGGGTTCCGGACCGTGGGTCTTGCGGCTTCCGGCAAATCCCGACACTTCGGCTGCTCTGCTGCGCGCGCGGCTCGAGCAGCACTTCGGCGTACGCGCGGCCGTGATTGTGAGCGATTCGTTTGGTCGACCCTTTCGTTTGGGAACTGTTGGCGCAGCGGTGGGCGCGTCGGGCCTCGCGTCGCTCTACGATCAGCGCGGTCGCTTCGATATGCACGGGCGAAGGCTCGAGCACACGCTCACAGCGACCGCAGATCAGCTGTGCGCTGCTGCCGATCTCGTGTGTGGGCAAGCGGACGAAGGCAGGCCCGCGGTAGTCGTGCACGGTTTGCGCTTCGATCCGGCGGAGTCGTCGCTCGGTGCGAGCAGTCTGTGCCGCGCTGCTACCGAGGATCTGTATCTATGACCTTGGTCTATCTATCGGGTGGCGTCGGCGGCGCACGACTCGCGCACGGGCTCTATCACTGCCTGCCACCCGAGCATCTGACGTGCATCGTCAACACGGGTGACGACTTGGTGCATTGGGGTCTGCAGGTTTCGCCCGACGTCGACACGATGTTGTACACGCTCTCGGATCTCGCCGACATCGAGCGCGGCTGGGGCCTGGCAGACGAAACGTTCGCCGCGCTCGGCGCAGTGAAGCGACTCGGTGGTGAAGATTGGTTTGCGCTCGGTGACCGCGACCTCGCGACTCACCTCATGCGCACCGATTGGTTGCGCTCTGGTGTGAGCCTGAGTGAAGTCACGCAGCGGCTAGGCAAGGCACTCGGTGTGACCTGCCCGATCTTACCGATGAGTGATTCACCTCGGGAGACCATGATCGAAACGCCTGATGGCACGCTGTCGTTTCAGCGTTGGCTCGTGGCAGAGCGCGGTCTGCCTGAGGTTCAGCGCGTGTGGTTCAAAGGCGATGGCGCAGCGAGCCCAGCTGTGATCGACGCGCTCGATCACGCGCGCTTGGTCGTGATCGGGCCGTCCAATCCCTATGTGTCGATCGAGCCGATCCTCGCTACACCGGGTGTGCGCGAACGCGTCGCTCGACTGCCTGTGCTCGCGGTCAGCCCGATCGTGCATGGCAAAGCTGTCAAAGGCCCGCTCGCTGGCATGTTGCAATCGCTCTCGGGGTTTCCCGCCGAAGCGGCGAGCGTGGCTCGCTACTACGGGCCTCTGCTCGCTGGTTATGTGCTCGAACATGGCGACCATGCGGAGCTGGAGCATTCTGTGCCGGTGCTCGCGACCAAGACCGTGATGAAGACGCGCGCTGAGAGTCGCCAGCTCGCGCGCGCAGTGTTGACCTTCGCCGAGGAGCTGCATCTTTGGTCATAGCGAGCACAGAGCGAACTTGCGTGATCCTTCCCGCGAAGACGTTCGCTCAGGCGAAGACGCGCCTGCGCTCACACTTGACCGATCAAGCGCGCTGCGCGCTGGCACGAGAGCTGTTTCTACGCGCGCTGCGCGTATCGCTGAGCTCCCCGAGTGTTGCCGCGACTTACGTCGTGACCAACGGAGACGACGTCGCGGAGCTCGCGATGCGCGAGGGCCGTGCGACCATATTGCGCGACCCCGACGCGAACCTCTCGCTCGCAACACTGATGGACTGGGCGCTGCGCGAAGCGACCCTGCGCGGCTCGTCGCGAGCGCTGATCGTGATGGCCGATCTGCCCGCGATCGAGCCGTGTGACATCGAGGCAATCTGCGCGACACTCGACCTGCACGATTGCGTGCTCGTGCCTGATCGACGCGGCCAGTCGACCAATGCGCTGGGCCTGCGCCTCCCGTTCGCAGGCCGAACTGCCTTTGGGCACGCGGAGAGCCTGGCCGAGCACCGCACGCGAGCGCGCGCGCTCGGCCTGCGAGCGTGGGTCCTTGCCAACGGCCGCCTCGCGCACGACGTGGATGTGCCCGAGGACCTGCTCGGCGCAGGCTCGGGACTGGACAGATGTTCGGGGCAGGTCGCCGGCAAGCACGGGGGCTGGTAGAACACGCCCATGAAGCAGTGCCCCAATTGCGGTGTCCGCTTCGAGGCGCGCGCCACGCGCTGCCCGATCGATGGGGCCGCGCTGGTCACGGTGCCGGATCCGTTGATCGGCCGCGTCGTGCAGGACCGCTATCTGATCGAGGCGCTGCTCGGCACCGGAGGCATGGCCAGCGTCTATCGCGGTCGGCACCAGCTGATCGATCGCCAAGTCGCGCTCAAGTTCCTCAAGCCGAAGCAGGCCGGCGATGCCACGAGCCGCGCCCGCTTTCTGCGCGAGGCCCGCGCGGTCAATCGCGTACAGCACGAGCACATCATCGATGTGAGCGACTTCGGCGAGACCAGCGATGGCTTGGTCTACATGGTGATGGAATACCTGGAGGGCCGCACGCTTACGAGCGAGATCGCGCAGGCGCCCTTGGCGCTCGACCGTGCGTGCGAAATCGGTTTGCAGGTCGCGCTCGCGCTGGCACGCGCGCATCAGCACGGCGTCGTGCACCGCGACGTCAAGCCGGCCAACATTTTCCTGATCCAGCGCGGCGAGAGCGCCGACTTCGTCAAGCTGCTGGACTTTGGCCTCGCTCGTGGCCCGGACGACGTCGCGCTGACGAGCTCGAACCTGCTGTTCGGAACGCCCGAGTACATGGCCCCCGAGCAAGTGCGCGGCAGCGCGATCGGCGCGAAAGCCGACCTGTATGCGCTTGGTTGCGTGCTGTTCGAGATGGCCACGGGCCGCATCCCCTTCGAAGGTGCGCCCACGGGTGTCGTGTACATGCACCTGTACGACTTGCCGCCGCGGCCGTCGCAGCTCCGCCCCGACATCTCGCCAGAGCTCGAGCGGTTGATCTTACGCTTGCTGAGCAAGTCGCCCGAGCTGCGGCCAGCCAACGCGGATGAGGTGGCTGCCGAGCTCTCCAATATCAGCGACGCGCTCGACGCAGGGAAGCGCACCGCTACCCATACGCGCGAGACCACGCATGCGCACGCGCCGCTCGCTGATGCAGAGCAGAGCATGAGTCGGCTGCGCGGGCGCGTCGCGCAGCGCTATCCGAACGCAACACCTCCGCAGGTCGATGAAGCACTGCAGCGAGCGTCTCAGCTGGAAGTCGAAGCCAGCGAGCTCAAGCAAGACCTCGCAGTGATCGAAGATGGTGGCGAAGGTTTGACCGGACGCGAGACGCAGCTGCGCATCGGATCTGCGATCGAAAGCTTGGAGCTCGATGCCGCGTGCGCCACGCAAGCGATCGACGCGCTGACGGAGGAGCGGGCGCGTGCCAACGGCGAGTTGCGCATCGCGGCAACGCGCCTGATGGACACTTGGCAGACCTTCGAAGATCTCGGCGCCAACCAGGCGGGCACCCTCCGCAACCACGCTGCGCTGATGGAAGGGCTGCGCGATTGGGCCAACGCCCAACGTGCGGTCGAAGCGCTCGATCAGCAGCTGGCCGAACGTGGGGCGCTGCGCCACGACCTGCAAACGCAGATCGTGCAGCTCAAGCATCGCCTGTTGGATCTCGACGCGACCCTACAGCCGACCGTGGCCAAGGCTGCCGAGCTGCAACTGCGACTCAGCGCGAAGCTCGCGGCATTGCGCACTGAGGCCGAGCGCATCACCGACGAGCTCAGCCGTCAGTCTCACTCAGCATGAATCGCTAACGGGAGCTTGCGACCGCGCTTTATCAGCTGTTCGTAGCTGCCAAACGTTGCAGTCGCGTCCTCTACGCTGTCGATCGGCAGCAGCTCGTCGTCCGCGCTGTTCTCATTGAATGTGCGGATCGGCGTGTAGCGCGTGGAGCGCTCGTACGGCGTGCGGCCAGCATCGCGGATCAGCCGGCGCAGCTCGCTCGGACGCATCAGCTGGCCGTGCTGCGCGCCCGCCGAGGTGGAGATGCTCTCGTTCATCAAGGTGCCGCCGAAGTCGTTGGCGCCCGCGTCGAGCAGCTGCTGCGCGCGGCCTGGGCCTTCTTTGACCCAAGACGTTTGGAGATTGCGAAAGCTGCGCCCGAGCACGAGCCTGGCTATCGCCATGAAGCGCGTCACGTCGTTGGCGGTCGGGCCGGGGCGCACCTCTGGCAGCATCTGCTTGAGGTGCAGCGGCGCTTCGGCATGTACGAACGACAGCGGCACGAACTCGGTGAAGCCACCCGTCTCGTGTTGGATAGAGCGCAGCAGATCCAAGTGCCGCATGCGCTGCTCGTCACTCTCGATGTGCCCATACATGATGGTCGCGGTGGTCGGGATCTCGAGCGCGTGTGCGCTGCGCACGACCTCGATCCATTCCGACGTGGTGATGCGGCCACCGGCCAGACGCTTGCGAACCTTGTCGTCCAAGATCTCCGCCGAAGTCCCGGGCACCGAGCTCAGGCCCGCAGCCCTGAGCTCGCCCAAATACTCGGGCACCGGCAGACCCATCAGCTCCGCGCCGTACTTGACCTCTTCGGGGCTGAACGCGTGAATGTGCAAGCGCGGCAGCTCCGCACGCAGCGCGCGCAGCAGGTCGAGGTAGATGGTCTTGGGTGGCCGCGGCGGCAAACCTGCCTGGATGCACACCTCGCTCGCGCCCATCTCGACGGCTTCGCGCGCGCGGCGCACGACCTCTTCGACCTCGAGGAAGTAGCCTTCCTCCGAGCGGCCGGTGCGCGAAAAGGCGCAGAAACGGCAGGCCTTCACGCACATATTCGTGAAGTTGATGTTGCGGTTGACCACGTAGCCGACCGTGTCGCCGACTTGCTGCCTGCGCAGTTCATCCGCGGTGGCGACAAGCGCGCGCAGGTCGGCGCCAGTGACGCTGCACAGCGCGACCGCGTCCGCGACGGACAGCTCGGCGCCGTTCAAGACCGCCTCCAAGCTGCTGCGCACAGCGCGCGAGGTGCGCGCGAAGGACGCTTCGAGGTCGATGGGTTGTGAGCTCACGACGAAACCTTAGCGCTGAGTGACAGGCTGCGCCGAGAAACCTGGTTGGTCCTGACGGCAAAGAACGTGTCCGCGTCTAAACGTTCGCGACACGCCGCGACATGCTCGCGCAAGCACGGGTCGAGCCAGCCCGGCGCGTCTACGTAGCGATCGTAGATCGAGAGCCGAGGCTCGAGCGCGAAGCCCAGCTCGCGGCAAGCATCCCGCAGCGTCAACAAATGCGGCCAAGGCTGCTGCGGATTGATGTAGTCGGGCGTGACCGGCGAGATGCCACCGAAGTCGTTGATCCCTGCAGCTACGAGCTGCGCGGTGCGACGCGCGTTCAGGTTCGGCGGCGCTTGCAGGCTGACGTCGAGCGGCAGGATCAGGCGCGCCATCGCGACTGCATGCATCATCTCCGGATCGGCTTGCTCCGCGACGTCGGCCATCGCGATCTCTGGCTTGGGCACGAAATTCTGCACGATGACTTCCTGGATGTGTCCGTAGCGCAGGTGCAAGTCGCGGATCGCGAGCAAGCTCTCCACGCGCTCGCGCCGCGTCTCACCGATGCCGATCAGGATGCCCGTCGTGAACGGAATCGCGAGCGCACCCGCCTCTTCCATCATGCGCATGCGGATATGTGGACGTTTGTCCGGCGCGCGATGGTGGGCCATGCCCTTTTCGCAGAGGCGCGGGCTGATGTTCTCCAGCATCAACCCGAGGCTGACGTTACAAGCGCGCAGCCGAGCCATCTCGTCGGCGGTCAACACACCTGCGTTGGTGTGAGGCAGGAGTCCCGCTGCGAGCGCCTGCTCCGCGCCCCAAACCAGATAGTCCACCGTGCTTGTCTGGCCGCGCTCGGCGAGCGTGTCGCGGTACGCAGAGAAGGCTTTTTCGGGCTTGTCGCCCAGGCAGAACAACGCTTCCGCGCAGCTGTGCGCGCGCGCGGCCGCCACCGATTCCTGCACCTCGCGCTGGGTCATGGTCCAAGCGCCGGCATCACCCGGCGACTTGCGAAACGAGCAGTAGTCACAGCGGTTGCGGCACAGGTTGGTGAGCGGAAGAAACACCTTCGGTGAGAAGGTAAGTCGGGTGCCGTACGCGTGATCACGCAGCGCGCTCGCCGCACGCATGAGTGCCGCGATCTCGCTCGGGCCCGCCTCTGCCGCGGCGAGAGCAGCCGTGTCGCTGAGCGGCGCGCCAGAATCACCGGAGCGCGTGAAAACTGCAGGCGGCATGCTGAAGGCTCCCTACTCGTGTGCCTGTGCGCAGCGAGACACTTCCAAACGGTGGCGCGAGAGTCAAGCTCGCGTCGTAGCACACGGGCGTCCTTGTGCTAGCATCGCCCCGCGCCGCCACCGGGTCCGCGCGAACCAATCATGCTTCAGACCTTCGTCGACATCATTCTTCACCTCGATCAACACCTGACCGACTGGTCCAACTCGCTTGGTCCGTTGCTCTACGTCGTGCTCTTCGTGGTGATCTTCTGCGAGACCGGGCTGGTCGTGACACCGTTCTTACCGGGCGACTCGCTGCTGTTCGCCGTCGGCGCCCTCTGTGCGCTGCCCGGCTCTGCCTTGGACATCTTCATGATCACGGGTTTGCTGATCGTCGCGGCGATCTTGGGCGACTCTGTCAACTACAAGATTGGCCAGGTGTTCGGAGCGCGCGCGCTCGCCGGAAAATACAGGTTCATCAGCCAGAGGCACCTGCAGCGTACGCAGGAGTTCTTTGTCCGCTACGGCCGTCGTGCCGTTGTGTTCGCGCGCTTTGCACCCATTTTTCGGACATTCGCGCCGTTCGTGGCTGGTCTCGCGCACATGTCATATCCGCGGTTTCTGTTCTCGAATGTGGTCGGCGGCTGCATTTGGGTCATCGGCTTCTGCGGCGCTGGCTACTTCTTCGGCAATCTGCCGGCCGTAAAGAAGAACTTTCAGTTCGTGATTTTGGCGATAATCGTGGTCTCGCTCTTACCCGCAGTGATCGAGGCCTTTCGGGCACGCGCGTCCAGTCGCAGTACGGCTGCGTAGGTCAGTCGAAAACTCGCACGGTTTCGCCCATTCGGACGGCGAATGGCAGCAGTGCCGTGACCCTGAGAGCACGGCTCAAGTGCACGCATTCTGCATTAGGCGACTTGATACGACCGCACGGCTCACTTAGTTAGCAAGCCATGTCTCCCTCAGCATGGTTTTCGCGGCGCCCGAACGCAGCGTCCTGTGAACGCTCGCACCCACGAGTCTTAGCCTCCCACCGTGTGTGGAAACCCACGGTCGTCGTCCTGGCAGCGCTCTGCGCCGGCGCCTGCGGAAGCTCGGACAATCCGGAAAACTCCGCAGCCAATAGCGGCAACAGCGAAGCCGGTGGCCCGGCCGAGTCTGAGGTAGGCCCGGCTGGACGCGGCGGCTCGACAGGCAGCGCGGCGGCGGGCTCGAGCGCTGCAGCTGGCAGCGGCGGCAGCGCTCCGGGCGCGGCAGGCAGCAGCGGCGAAAAGAAGGCCAACACAGGCCTGTACGGCGCGTTTACGCTCAGCCTCAACACCGCGCGTGAAGCCACCTCGACAGCGATGGCGACACCTGCCCGGACCAGCTTCCTCGGCCTGGTGAACGACGGCGCAAAGCCCAGCCCAAACTCCTGGGTCGAAGAACAGTCCGCTGCGGGCTGCAAGCTCTACACGCCCGTCTCACCCCTGTGCGAGCCCAGCTGTGGATCGAGCGCCGCGTGTGTCTCGGACAACATGTGCGTGCCGTATCCGAAGTCGCAATCGGTCGGGACAATCACCTTGAAGGGTGCGGGCGACGCGCCGGTCGAGATGAGCCCGGTCGGCAGCAGCAACAACTATCAACCGAAGGCTGGCACCTCGCTGCCGTACCCGCCGTGCGCCGAGAGCGCGGCGCTCAGCTTGAGCGTGGAAGGTGGCACGTTCGAGAGCTTCGAGCTGAACACAAAGTGCATCGCACCGCTCGAGTTCGAGGGCCCGGTCAAGCTCTTGAAAGCCACTCCGCTCAAGCTCGCATGGCAAGCGCCGAGCGATCCTGCGCTCGCGCGCATTCAAATACGGCTCAACATCAGCCATCACGGCGGATCGCGCGGGGAGATCCGCTGCGACGTCGACGACAACGGCACGCTCGAGCTGCCGGCCACGATGGTCGATCGCTTGCTCGAGTTGGGCGTCGCAGGTTTTCCGACGATCATACTCACGCGCGTGTCGTCCGGTGGCGCCGCCAGCGGCGGCCCGGAGAACGTCGAATTTCTCGTGCAGCAATACGTCGAGCGCGCGGTCGAGATCGAAGGCCTAGTGTCATGCAATGACACCCAGTTGTGTCCCGAGGGTCAGACCTGCCAGTCCGACCTAAGTTGCAAGTAGTTGACCCTTCCCAAGACGGTCAAGGAACTCTGGTCCCATGCAGCGATTCGATGTGTTTCAGCATAGTAAGCGGGCTTTCGCGCTGATCTGCGCACTGACTGTGACGGTGCCCGGTTGCTCGACTAACAACACCGACGCTGGCGCAGCAGGCAGCGGCGCAGCACCGGCTGCAGGCAACAGCAGTGGCGCAGCGGGAAACGCAGGTGGCGCAGCCGGCGCAGCGGGCAGCAACATCGGCACGATGGCGCCGCCGCTCGTCGAAGGCACGTGTCAGATCGATCCAAGCGCTGCGCCGATGTTCGTGCAGCGCTTGGACTGCACAGCAGACTTCGAAGCGCTGGCTTCCGAGCCGCTCGATGACAGCATTCCCGGCGCTCGCTCGGGCAAAGTCGTGCTCGATCGTTTCGACAGTCAGCTCTACTTCCAGAACACGAACGTGTTCAAGATCCACTACGAGTTCGCGTCGAGTCAGCTCTCCGGTGGCGACCGACCGATGGTCACTACGCTGGCGGACTTCAACGAGACTGAGTACTTCGCACCCGAGCGACGGTTCGTACTCGGCTCAGTCACGTACTACACGGGGCCCAAGGTCTGGGCGCTCGAGCTCGCACCCTACGACACAGCTGCGCCCGAGCTGATCGAAGAGCTCTGGAACGCGGTGAAGCAGGCCTCGTTCTTCGGGCCCAACTTGGTCTTTCACCCGACCTCGGAAGCTCTCGCTGCGACCGCGAAGACGCTGCCGGCCAGCGTGCCCATCAGCACCACCGACGACATCTACGCGGGCATCGACTATCAGCCGCTCAACTTGGGCGAGACGGTCGGTCGCTTGCGCTACTTACAATCCGCCGCGCTCGAAGACACATTCGTCGGCTTCCGCGAAATCGTCGTGCTCGACAAGGTGCCCAACGATATCTCGGTGGTCGCTGGCCTGATCACGCAGGACTTCCAAACGCCGCTCTCGCACGTGAACGTGCTGGCGCAGAATCGCAAGACGCCGAACATGGGTCTGCGCAACGCGACCACGAACCCCGAGCTCAAAGCGCTCGACGGCAAGTGGGTCAAGCTGACGGTCGGTGCGTTCGAGTGGAGCGTCGCCGAGGTCACGCAAGCGGATGCCGACGCGTTCTGGGAGGCGAACAGGCCGCAGAAAGTTGTGCTGCCGGAGGTCGACCTCACGGTCACCGATCTGCGCGATCTGGAGCTCGTGACCGAGCATGTCGAAGGCCAAAAGGTCACGCGTGACGTGATCACGAAGGCGGTCAAAGCGTTCGGAGCCAAGGCGGCGAACTACTCGGTGCTGATGCACGTCGACAAGGTGCCCATCAAGAAGGCCTTTGCGATCCCGCTGTTCTACTACAAGCAGTTCATGCAGGAGAACGGGTTCGACACGCGCGTGCAGAACCTGCTCGCCGACACCAAGTTCCGCGATGATCCGGTGGAGCGCGACGCTCAGCTCAAGGCGCTCCGCGACGCGATCAAAGCAGCGCCGATCAACGCCGACCTCGCGGCCAAGCTCAAAGCCAAGCTCGACGCTGATTATCCCGGCGAAACGATGCGCTTCCGCACGAGCACCAACGCGGAGGACCTCGCCGGCTTCCCGTGTGCAGGCTGCTACGACTCGCACACCGGCGACCCAGCCGACTGGGAAGGCGACATGCTCTACGCGATCAAGCAGACCTGGGCGACGGTCTGGTCGTATCGCACGTTTGAAGAGCGCTCGTACCAGAGCATCGATCACCTGTCCGTGGCGATGGCGCTGCTCGTGCACCACAACTTCCCGGACGAGGAAGCAAACGGCGTCGCGGTCACGGCCAACCCGTACGACCCCACCGGCAATGCACCGGGCTTCTACGTGAACGTGCAGTTCGGTGGTGATGCCGAGGTCGTCGCCCCGCCCGAAGGCGTGACGAGCGACTCGTTCATCTACCAGTACTCGTATCCGAACAGCCCGATCATCTACCTCACGCGCAGCAGCCTTGTGCCAGTGGGCTCGACGGTGCTGACTGTGCGCCAAGTGCGGGATCTCGGGATCGCGCTCGAAGCGATCCACAACGCCTTTACCGACGCCTACGGTCCCGGCTCGGGCAACATGGGCTGGTACGCGATGGACGTCGAGTTCAAGTTCGACGACGAAGCGGACCCAGCGGGTGGTGCATCGCTGTACATCAAGCAGGCTCGGCCCTACCCGGGTCGCGGTCGCGGCAACCAGCCACAGCAGTAGGCGATCAGCGGGCCGCGCGCGCTAACGACAAGAAGTTGGCGAGAATGCGCGGCCCGTTCGGTGTACCGATAGATTCGGGATGGAACTGCACGCCGTACACCGGCGCGCTGCGATGCTCGACTGCCATCACGACACCGTCAGCCGCACGCGCGTTCACGCGCAGGCACTCCGGCATGGTCTCTGGGTCTGCCACGAGCGAGTGGTAACGCATCGCGGTCATCGGACATGCCAACCCCTCGAACAAGCCAGTTCCGTCGTGATCGATCGCGCTGGCTTTGCCATGCATGACAGAGGGCGCGTTCACGATCTTGCCGCCGAACGCATGCACGATGCCTTGGTGTCCAAGGCACACGCCCAGCACCGGGATTTTGCCTGCGAGCTCGCGCAACACAGCGCCGCACACGCCAAAGTACGGCGGGTCTTCGGGCCGCCCGGGCCCCGGTGAGATCACGATCGCGTCGGGCGCGCGGACGGTCACTTGCTCGATCGTGATCGCATCGTTGCGCTCGACCCGCGTAACCGCGCCGAGCGAGCGCAGCGCCTGCGCCAGGTTGAAGACGAACGAGTCGTAGTTGTCGAGCACGAGCACGTTCATCGCGTGCGACCTCGCTGCTCGTCGAGCGCAGCCACGAGCGCTCGCGCCTTGTCCATGCTCTCGCGGTATTCAGCCTCGGGGTCTGAGTCGGCCACCACCGCGCCGCCCACGTTGAACGTGCAGCGCCCTTCGCTGATCACAAAGCTGCGGATCACCACGCTGAAGTCGATCGCACCGCCGAGATCGAAATAACCCACAGCGCCAGCGTAGATGCCGCGTCGAACGGGCTCGAGCGCATCGATCACCTTCATCGCTTCGATCTTCGGAGCCCCCGTCATCGAGCCCGGCGGAAAGCACGCAGCGAACAGCTGCACCGGGCTCACGCCCTGCTCGAGCTGTCCGCGGATCGTCGAGACCATATGAAACACGCTGGGGTGCGCTTCGACGATCATCAGCTCAGGCACATGCACGCTGTCGACCGCGCATACGCGCCCCAGGTCGTTGCGCACGAGGTCGACGATCATCACGTTCTCGGCGCGATCCTTCTCGGAGCTCGCGAGCTCGCTGTGTAGGCGGGCATCTTCAGCGGCGGTGCTGCCGCGCGGGCGCGTGCCTTTGATCGGCCGGCTCTCCGCCCAGCCGCTCTCGGAGAGCTGCAGGAAGCGCTCGGGCGAAGACGACAGCAAAGCGGCAAACGGCGTGAGCACGCAGCACGCAAACGACGCCGGGCTGTGCGCGCGCAGCGCCAGGTACAAGTCCCAAGCAGCGCGCCGGTCGCGCGGAAAAGCCGCTTCGAGCCGCTGCGACGTGCAGACCTCGAACACGTTGCCGGCCATGATCTGCGCCTTGGCAGCACGGACCATCTCTGCGTACCCATCACGCGTGATCTCCGCCCGCAGCTCGCCGATCGGCGTTAGCAACCGAGCTCTCGTGCCCTCGCGCCCAGCGTCGTCGCTGTCGAACACAGCATTCGCTGACACAACAGCTCGATCGCGCATCAGCGCGGCATCAGGCGCGCGCAGTTCAGCCTCGCTTCCGCGAAGTTCCGCGTCCGCCGCTCCCGCGGCTGGGTCGCGTGCTCGTGCGGCATCGCGCGAGAGCGGTGCAGCCTCGCTTCCCCGAAGTTCTGCGTCCGCCGTTCCCGCGGTTGGCTCGCACGCACGCGCGGCATCGCGCGAGAGCGGTGCAGCCTCGCTTCCCCGAAGTTCTGCGTCCGCCGTTCCCGCGGTTGGCTCGCACGCACGCGCGGCATCGCGCGCGTGCGATGGCGGCGCGAAGCGCTCGCGCAGCTGGGCCATGCGGGCCTGACAGCGCGTCTCTGCCTCGCTGCGGTCGCGGCCGCGCGCGCTCGTGACCCAGCGCAGCATGCGCGTCTCGTGTTCGTACAGGAGCACGCAGTCCACGAACAAGAAGCACAGCTCGGGCAGGTCGAGATCGCGCGCTGCGCGCTCTGGCAAGCGTTCGAGGAAGCGTCCGGAATCGTACCCGGCGAAGCCGACCGCGCCGCCTACGAAGCCTTCTGGAAGCTGCGAACGCAGCTCTGCCGGCAGCCGCCGCTCGGCGAGCATGCGCTCCAGCTCCGCGAACGGCGCGCCGTGAAAGCGCCGCACACTGGGCGCGTCGCCGCGCGCCTCATTCCACACGTGCAGCTCGAGCTGCGCCTGGCCTGCAGCCAAGAGCGGCGAGCTCCGTGCCACCAACAGAGACTCTGGCTCGATCGCGATAACTGAACGTCGACTGAAGCGCGAAGCGCTCGCAGCGCTGTCGAGCAGCACGGCGAATGGATCATCCAGCACGTGCTCGAACAAGCGATGAAACTCGAGCTCATCCGTCAGCGGGTGATCAGCGAGCACCTCGACCGCAATCGAGCCCTGCGCCAGGTCCCACACGATCACGAGCTACCTCATCGGTGTGCGACGCTAAGACTCTGCTCGCCGCTGCTGCGCGTCAAGCGCGTCAGCAAGCGGGCGAGGTCTTATTGCGTCGTGCATCGTGTCGTGTCGAATCGAGTGTAGCCAAACTCAGCGCCTAGAAGAAAAACTACAGGCGCGGTTGGCGCGGTGGACGGGACTCGAACCCGCGGCCTCCGGCGTGACAGGCCGGCGTTATAACCAACTTAACTACCACCGCAAACAGTGGGACGGCTTCTAGCGTAGACCTCTTCGACTGTCAAAGAGTTCTGCGCATCGCCCCGAGAAATTATCCTTGTGCTTCCCGCGCAGTGGCGATGGCTGCGAGCACGGCCTTCGCCTTGTTGATCGTCTCCTCGTACTCGGCTTCCGGTTGGCTAGCCTCGACGATGCCGGCGCCCGCTTGCACGAACAGCTCACCAGCCTGCTCCACCACCGTCCGAATGGCGATGGCCATGTCCATGTTGCCCTCGAAGCTCAGATAGCCGATCGCGCCGCCGTACACCCCGCGCGTCTCGGGCTCGAGCGCTTCGATGATCTGCATCGCACGCACCTTCGGCGCACCGCTGAGCGTGCCGGCCGGGAACGTCGCGCGCAGAACGTCGATGGCGTCTTTGCCACCGGTCAGCTGCCCTTGGACGTTCGAGGTGATGTGCATGACGTGCGAGTAGCGCTCGCATACCATGCGCTCGGTCACGCGCACACTACCGGGTGTCGAAATGCGACCGAGGTCATTGCGACCGAGGTCCACGAGCATCACGTGCTCCGCGAGCTCTTTGGGATCCGCGAACAGCTCGGCTTGGATGCGCTGGTCGTCAGCGTCGTCGACACCACGCGGACGGGTGCCCGCGATCGGCCGCACTTCGGCGCGTCCGTTCTCCAGGCGCACCATGACCTCAGGGCTCGCTCCGGCGATTCGCAGCTGCGCAAAGCGCAAGAAGTACATGTACGGCGAGGGATTGATCACCCGCAGCGCGCGATACACGTCGTACGGATCGAGCCCTGCGCTCGACATGCGGAAGCGCTGGCTCAGCACGACCTGGAAGATGTCACCTGCGCGGATGTGCTCCTTGCAGGTCTCGACAGCCTCGCAAAAACCCGGCTTGTCGAACGACGACGAAGGAATTTGGAGCGGCTGGTCGCGCACTGGTGCGGGCAACGTGCGCAGCCGCAGCGGCTCGCGCAGGCGCTGTTGCGCGCGTTCGATGCGCGCGACCGCGGCGCGGTACGTGTCCTGCAAATCCTCGTGATCATCGATGCGGGCAGCGACAACCACGCGGATCGTGTGGCGCAGGTTGTCGAAGATCAGCACCGTGCCTGCGATCGAGAATGCAAACTGCGGCTCCACCTCGGCTTGTGCCTGGTGCTGCCCTTGAATCGTCGGCTCGAAGCTACGCACGGCGTCGTAACTGACAAAGCCCACCGCGCCGCCCCAAAAACGTGGCAACCACGGGACCTGCGGCGGACGGTAACCGGCCATGATCTCGCGCAGCGCCTGCCAGGGATCTGCGACCATGCGCACACGCAGCCCATCTGGCCGCTGCTCTTCGAAGCGGTCGCCAACGGCGCGTACGATCAGCTCGGGATCGAAGCCTACGAAGCTGTAGCGGGCCCACTTCTCACCCCCGACTACGCTCTCCAACAAGTAGCTCCCAGGACCTTCACCGACCGCGGCAAACGCACTCACAGGCGTGAGAGTATCTGCGAGGAGCTCACGCGAGACCGGAACCACACTGGCCTGTTTGGCGAGCGCGGCGAACTCATCAAAGCTAGGCTCCATGCGAGTCATGCAAGTGCGCCACTCCCTACCATCCCAGCGTGTCCGGCGCCAAGGGTGCTGCTCAGGAAAGCGGCCAATGCTGAGTCGATGATCAACCCGTACCTTTGTGCTACTCGTCGCGCACCGCGCCTCTAGGAGAGAGAGAAAGAGTCATGAGCGAGCCCAACCTGAGCCAGGTCGACCCCGACATCGCAGCACTGATCAAGAAGGAAGGTCAGCGGCAGCACGACAAGGTGCGGCTGATTCCCAGCGAAAACTACGCGTCACGTGCGGTGCTCGAGGCCAGCGGCTCAGTGCTCTCCAACAAGTACAGCGAGGGCTACGCCGGCAAGCGCTATTACGAAGGCCAACAATATATCGATGAAGTCGAGCTGCTGGCGATCAACCGGCTGAAGTCGCTGTTCGGCGTGGAGCACGTCAACGTGCAGCCGTATTCGGGCTCGCCCGCGAACTTCGCGGTCTATTTCGCGTTCTGCAAGCCGGGCGACTCGGTGCTCGGCATGGGTCTGCCCAGCGGCGGTCACCTGACGCACGGCTGGAATGTCTCGGTGACAGGCAGCTACTTCAAGGCGCACCAGTACGGCGTGCGCAAAGACACGCAGCTGATCGACTTCGACGAGGTCGCGAGCCTGGCGCGTGCGCACAAGCCGAAGCTCTTGTGGTGCGGCGCGACGGCCTATCCGCGCGTGATCGACTACGCGAAGTTCGCGGAGATCGCGCGCGAGGTCGGCGCGATCTTGGTCGCGGACATCGCGCATATCTCGGGCCTGATCGCGGGCGGCGCGCACCCCTCCCCCGTCGGCAAAGCCGAGATCATCACCAGCACCACGCACAAGACCCTGCGTGGTCCGCGCGGCGGCATGATTCTCTCGACCGAGCAGCACCGCGCGGCTCTCGACAAGGCGGTTTTCCCGGGTCTGCAAGGCGGTCCGCACAACAGCACGACCGCAGCCATCGCCGTCGCAGCCAAAGAAGCGAGCACACCCGAGTTCAAGCAGTACGCGCACGCCGTCGTCAGCAACGCCAAGGCGTTGGCCGAGACCCTCTTGTCGCGCGGCGTGTCGCTCGTGACCGGCGGCACCGACAACCACCTCTTGCTGTTGGATCTCACGCCGCAGAACGTGCCCGGCAAAGTCGCCGCCAAGGCGCTCGACAAAGCCGGCATCGTCACCAACTACAACTCGATCCCGTTCGACACGCGCAAGCCGTTCGATCCGAGCGGCGTACGCATCGGCACGCCGGCGATCACCAGCCGCGGCTTCGGCGCCACCGAGATGAAGGCAATCGGCAACTGGATGGCCGATGTGATCGCGAAGCCGGACGACGAGGCGCTGCTCCAGCGCACCGCGGGTGCAGTAAAAGAGCTGTGCGACAAGTTCCCCGCCCCGGGGATCTCGCTCAAGTAGCGCCCGCGCCGATTTCGCCGCTGCATGAGCGTACGAGACAAGAACATCCTGGTCGCCGTCAGCGGCGGCATCGCGGCTTTCAAAGCGGTCGAGCTCGTGCGCGAGCTCGGTCGCCGCGGCGCGCGCGTGAAGGTCATACTCACGCCCAATGCCGCGCGCTTCGTGGGTCCGGTGACTTTCACCGGGCTCACGGGCGAGCCGGCGCGCACAGATCTGTGGGACGCGAGCTACCCCGGTGAGCTGCACGTCGTGCTGGCCGAGTGGGCGGACGCGATCGTCGTCGCCCCTGCGACTGCAAGTGTGTTGGCTCGCGTCGCACACGGCCTCGCCGACGATCTGGTGACCGCGACACTCGCCTGTGCAGGCAGTCCAGTACTGATCGCGCCTGCGATGCACGAGCGCATGTGGCTGCGCCCATCGACGCAGCGCAATGTCGAGCAACTGAAGCGCGACGGGATGCGTACGGTCGGCCCCACAGTCGGCAAGCTCGCGAACGGCAAGACCGGCCAAGGCAGGATGTCCGAGCCGAACCAGATCGCCGATGCGCTCGATCAGAGCTTCACTGCGCGCGGCGATCTCTCCGGCAAAACGGTGGTGATCAGCGCAGGGCCGACGCTGGAAGATCTCGATCCCGTGCGCTTCATTAGCAACCGCAGCAGCGGCAAGATGGGCTACGCGATCGCCAGCGTGGCGCGCGACCGCGGTGCACACGTGGTGTTGGTCAGCGGACCGACGCAGATCGCGCCGCCGCCAGGCGTCGAGCTCGTATCCGTGCGCAGTGCGCTCGAGATGCAAGCGGCCGTCGAAAAAACGCTGTCACGCGCCGACATCGTGATCATGACCGCCGCGGTAGCGGACTATCGCGCGGCCACGGCCAGCACCGAAAAGATCAAGAAGAAGGGCGAAACGCTCACGATCGAGCTGGTGAAGAACCCGGACATCCTCGCCGAGCTCGGCGCACGGCGAGCGAGCCAGAAGCGCAAGCATCCAGTGCTGATCGGTTTCGCGATGGAGACACAGCACATCGCAGACTACGGCCGCTCCAAGCTGACCAAGAAGCGCGTGGACATGATCGTCGCAAACGAAGCCAAAGTGGCGTTCGGCGGCGATCAGAACCAGGCGACGTTCATCACACACGGCGCCGATGAAGCGCTGCCCGCGATGCCCAAGCTCGAGCTCGCGGGGCTGATCCTCGATCGCGCGCGCGCGTTTCTGGAGCGAAACGCCTCTGCTGCCAGTCGCATCACAAAAAGTCGACCGGCCCAGCGCCCTCGCGCACCAACACCGGCTCGTCCCCAGAAAGGTCGATCACGGTTGAAGGCGTGAGGCCCACGCCCTCGGCGTCCAGCACCAGCGCGAGCTCGTGAAAGCGCTCCTCGATCTCGCGCGGGTCGATCAAAAACTCCGAATCGAGCGAAGCGCTGGTCGAAACGATCGGCCGGCCGAGCGCGCTGGTCAGTGCGAGCGTCACTGGATGGCTGGGTATGCGCACCCCGACGGTCTTGCGCTTCATGCGCAAAGTGCGCGGGACCTCTTTCGTCGCCGGCAGGATAAATGTGTACGGTCCCGGCAAGAGCCGCCGCATCACGCGGTACGCGGCATCACTCACGATGGCATAACGCGCGATATCCGAAAGATCCGGGCACACGAACGACAGAAGTTGGTCCGAGCGCATTCCTTTCATGCGGTACAACGCCTCGATGCCCTGCTTGCTCAGCAGGTCGCAACCCAGCCCGTACACGGAGTCCGTGGGATACGCGATGACCGATCCGCGCTCCAGTGCTGTGACTGCTTGCGCGATTTTGCGCGGCTCGGGGTGTTTGGCATTAACGTGGAGCAACATAAGGGAGTTGCGGAGCGAGTCCCGCTACCGCACCTGTGATTTAATCGAATCTGCGCGCGGGCCAATAGACCGCGCGGCCGGTCGGGTCAAGCAAGCGCGCGATCGGACCGTAAATAGGGTTGAAAGGTGCCGAGGAATTCGCCAATTTGCGGGCGCTGCTTCTGCGGCCAACGAGAGTAACGTTCATGAGCGATGACGCGACCACCGGCCCCTTCCTTGTTTTGACGGCGATTTGCGACGCATCGGCGCGCCCAGCAGCGGTAACGCTCGGGCACGGCGACGCTATGGAGCGAGCGCTGACCGCGGCGAACGGCCAAACGACCATCGGGATCGACCTCGTCGAGCTGCCGATCGCACCGCCTGCGTTTGCAGCGCTGCGTAAGCACCTCGACCTGCCGGAAGGCACGGTCACGGTCTACGACTTGTTTCCGCTCTCCTCCAAGCTGGAGGAGCGCTACCGCCAAATCGCGGGACAGTTCCTCGCAGCCGAAGCGCTGTGGACACTCGAAGAGCAAGGCTTGCTCTCGGGCGTGCCATTCACAGTGAACTTCGATCTTCCGCGCGGCTGGGACAAGGATCCCAAGAAGCTGCATGCGCGTCTGGTCGAGGAACACGCACTGGACCTGGGCGAAAACGCGGTTCAGGTGTTCAAAGACATCAAGACAGTGTGGAACAGCTCCACGCCTGTCGCCGCTTCAGCGTGACCGCGTAACAGCGGTTGAAGCCAACGCAGCGCGCGTTCTCCGCACGCGCATGGGTGCGAGCGTCTTGCGATGCGACACCCATGCGCTGTCCGGGAGCGCGAAGCGCCAAGGCGCGCGTTGATGCGCGATCGAAGCGTAGGCAATACCGACGCGCGGCCCGTGCAGGATGCGCGCGGGCCGCGGCGCGTCGAGCAAGTACAGATCAGCGCCGTCGCACAGTGAAACGCCTGAGCTCTGCAGCGTGAGCGCAAGGGCAGCACCGACCTTTCCCGGGCCTGTCAGGGCGCTCGGACCTCTGATTCCCTCGCGCCTTTTCGCCACCAGCTCGTGGCCCGACACGACCTCACACGCTCGAATCAGCACCGCCGCGCCCTCGCCGTCGCGATTGGTCACGATGTTGAGCATGTGGTGCATGCCGTAGCAGAGGTACACGTAGGCGTGGCCAGCAGGCCCCCACATCGGTTGATTGCGCGCCGTACGCCCCATTCGACAGTGGTTCGCGCTGTCGTCCGGATGACAGTAGGCCTCAACCTCGCTGATGCGCAGCACAACCGATCCGCGGCATAGCAGCTTGCCTAGGAGGTCCGGCGCAACCTGCAGGGAGTCACGCTCGTAGAACGCGCGGTCCAGGCGCTGTGGCGTCGTCTCGGGCGACTCTGTTGGCGGGCGCAACGTGCGCGGCATCGGCACTCGCGAGAATAGCAATGTCGGAGCGCGGCTGCCCGTTTCGGCCCTTCGCCGCCGCGCGCTGCGTGCAGCACAAAACAAAACGCCACCCAGCAAACAGCAGCTGGGTGGCGAAGTCGGTACAACAACAAGAGGGGTGACCCCAACGGGAATTGAACCCGTGTTACCAACGTGAGAGGCTGGTGTCCTAACCGCTAGACGATGGGGCCATGTACCGAGAGAGTTCTCTCGGTGGTTCGGGGACTAGGATTCGAACCTAGATATCCAGAGCCAGAATCTGGAGTCCTGCCGTTGGACGATCCCCGAGTCGATTCGGGCGCCTTATGTACGGTCACTCTGCTTGAGTGTCAACCAACTTGTGACCATCGGCGCGTCAAACATCATTCTGCCTCCACGGCTCTGTCGAGACGCGCTTTAGCGACGCGCATATCGATCAGCGTATTGACGAGATCCAGGCGCGCCTGGCGCAGCTGGGCCTCGGAATCGAGCACATCCACCGCGATCGCCGCACCCGCCCGGAACTGCTCGCGGCGCACGCGATAGCTCTCTTCGGCCGCGGCGATGCCTGCACGTGCAGCCTCGAGCGCGACATGCGCCGACGAGTAGCCGTTGTACGCCTGCGTGACCTCGACGCGCAGCGCGTCGCTCAGCGAGCGCAGATCGGCGTCAGTGGCAGCGAGATCCGCGCGTGCCTGGTCGCTGGCTTTGCTCGCAACGAGCGTGTCGATCGGCGCCCACGTCAATGACGCGTACGCCGTCCAGCTACCCTTCCACTCCGTGCTTCCGAAGAAGCGTTGGTTCGGGTTCGCTTCCTCGGCGTTGCCACCGATCGAGAGCACGGGATAACCCTGGGCGCGCACGGCATCGAGCGACTTGTGCTGCGACTCCGACAACGTATGCAACGCTCGGAGCTCCGAGCGGCGCTCGAGCGCGCGCTTGTAGACGACGTCCTCGCCATCCGTGAGCGCAGGCAGCTCCTCTTCGAGATTCTCGGCGACCGTGATGTCCTCGGTCCCGTTGTGATGCATCAACGTGAACAACGCTGAACGAGCGACCGCCACGGCGTTGTCCGCGCGAGCTTGTGCAACCTTCGCGGCTGCGACCTGCGCCTGCGCGCGCATTAGCTCGACGCGCGCGATCGAGCCTGCGGCGACCAACGCTTCCGAGTCTTTGCGATGCGCGTCTGCTTGAGCGAGCGCGGCTTTGGCGACCATCAGCGCTGCGCGAGCGCGCGCGTAGTTGTAGTACGCCTCGCGCGTTTGCAGCTTCACTGCTTGGCGTTGCACTTGTGTTTGCAGGCGCTGCGCTTCGGCGGCTTTGATCAACGCGTCGTGGCGCGGCAAGATCGAGAAGAACAATGCACTCACGGGCCAGTTCAGGCGAGCTTGGAATAGGCCGCTGTTCGTGGGGAACACGATCCCACTCGACCTGAACGCTGGCGGAGGCTCGACCTCACTCAAGCGCGCATAACGAGCTTCGAGGATCAGCGACGGATACACCGCAGCGAACGCTTGCTCCGCAGCAGCCTCTGCCTTGAGCGCTTGCGCTTCCACCTTCTCGAGACTCGGCGCGGTCTTGATCGCGCGCTCTGCCGCTTCCCCAGAGCTCAGCGGCTCACCGCCGCGCAGGGCTTCGGTCAGGTTGAACGTGTCCGACTGCGGTGCCTGGGGCTGCGCGCTGGTAGCGGCAGCCACGGCAGGCTGAAGCTGTGTCGACTTGTTTGCCGAAGCCGCAGGTGCAGCGGCAGGAGCCTGCGCTGCTGGTGGCTGCGAGGGAGCAGCCGGCGCCGGGGCAGCTTGCCCACCTGCACCCGTCGCAGCAGGCGCGGCTTGCGCCCCAACCGTCGAAGCCGATGCAGCTGACAGCAGCACCGACGAAGCCAAAACATTAAGAACACTCAATCGCTGGCGCATGATGACCTCCGAAGGCCGCGACCGCGCGAGTGTTCGACTGCACACCACCGGTCGCGACAGCGTTCTGCCATCTAAGGCCGGGGACGTAAAGCGCATCTAGGCAGAGAACACCGGGCGGTCGATTTCACGATCGCGCCGATGTCGGCCCTGCACAAGTTATTCACACCCTGAGGCTAAACTCGTTTCATGAATCGAGATTCAAGAACGAGTCCAGCGGCTCAGATCGCGCTGCGGTTTCGGCGCTGAAAGAGCGGGCGTGGATCGTCCGCGGCACCTTGGTAAGTCTCCGAAAATTCACCGAAAGCTTGCAGGGCGCCCTGGATATCTTTGCCCGCCTTGAGCTCGTAGGCATCGAAGCCGCAGCGGCGCATCGCCCGAAGCTGATCGCGCAGCACGTCACCGACCGCACGGATCTCGCCTTTGTAGCCATGACGATCTCGCAAGAGGCGTGCGGTCGTGTATCCACGACCGTCTTTGAACGTCGGAAACTCGATCGCGATCAGCGCGACTTCAGCCAGATACGGCACGACCAAGTGCGCTTCTTCGTTACTCGCCAAGCGCACACCTACTTTGCCGCCACGCGCGCGAAGGACATCTCGCTCCTGCGCGAAGCGCGCCAAGCTGACGATCAGATCGCCCTGCGCGGGGAGCTCGGCGTCGTTTGCCACGTGCACGAACGCGTCTTCGACGATCGCGAGGTCTTTAATGATTTGCATGTGCCACTCCCTGACGAATCGTCGGCGGACCGTAGACCGCTTCTTTGAACGGGCTGAGACCGACGCGGCGCACCACATCGATCAGGCGATCCTCCACTGAGTGACGCAGGCCGAGGTAGCAGGTGAGCACTTTCGTCAGCGCGTCGACGACTTGCTCTTGCGGTAACGCTTTGCCGAGGAACTCTCCCAAGCTCGCATCGTAGCCAGCCGAGCCGCCCAACATGATCTGGTAGTGCTCGACGCCACCCTTATCGATGCCGAGGATGCCGAGGTTGCCGATGTGGTGATGGCCACACGCGTTGATGCAGCCCGAGATCTTGAGGTTCAGCTCGCCCAAGTCGTTTTGATAGTCGATGTCCTCGAAGCGCTGCATGACCTCCAGCGCGATCGGGATCGAGCGTGCATTCGCCAACGCGCAGTAATCGAGGCCCGGGCATGCGATCAGGTCCGTGAGCTTGTTGTGGTTCGGCGTCGCGAGCTCGAGCTTCACCAGCTCGGCATGCAACGCAGGCACATCACTCACGCGCACGTCCGGCAGCACCAAGTTCTGCGTGTGGGTGACGCGCAGCTCGCCGAACCCGAAACGCTCCGAGAGCGCGGCAAACGCGTCCATCTGCTCGTCGGTCATGTCGCCGGGCGGCACGTCTTTTTGCTTCAAGCACACGACGACTGCCGCGTAACCGGGCGCTTTGTGCTTCGTCACGTTGTTGGTCACGAAGCGCGCGAGCTCGCGGTCTCTGCCGAGCCGCAGCTTGTCGAGCTGGGCTTTAGCTTCGTGTGCATCGTGCGGCGCCTCGTACGCAGGCGGCGCAAAGTGCTTGGCGATGCGCTCAAACTCAGCGGGATCGAGCTTGAGCGGGCCGTCTTTGATCAGCGCCCACTCGGCCTCGACTTGCTTGCGGAACTCGTCCGCACCGAGCGCGTTCACGAGGATCTTGACGCGCGCCTTGTGCAAGTTGTCGCGACGACCGTGCGTGTTGTACACGCGCAGCACCGCTTCCAAATACGACAGGAGATCCCACTTCGGAACGAAGTGACCGATCAGCTGAGCGATGTACGGCGTGCGACCGAGGCCTCCGCCCACGAGCACCTGGAAGCCGCGCTCGCCCTGCTCGTTCTCGATCATGCGCACGCCGATGTCGTGGAACGCGACGGCGGCGCGATCGACACCGGGAGTCGTCCCGACGGCAATCTTGAACTTACGCGGCAGCGCGATGAATTCCGGGTGGAACGTCGACCACTGCCGGATCACCTCGCACCACGGACGCGGATCCTCGAGCTCGTCAGGCGCCACGCCCGCGAAGTGGTCCGCGGTCACGTTGCGGACGCAGTTGCCGCTGGTCTGGATCGCGTGCATCTCGACCGAGGCCAGGTCCTTGAGGATCTCCGGCATGTCCTCGAGCCGCGGCCAGTTGTACTGGCAGTTCTGACGCGTGGTGAAGTGCCCGTAGCCGCGGTCGTACTTGCGCGCGATGTGCGCGAGCATCCGCAGCTGCCGTGCGGACAACGTGCCGTACGGCACGGCGACCCGCAGCATGTACGCGTGCAGTTGCATGTACAGGCCGTTCTGCAGGCGCAGCGGCTTGAACTCGCCTTCGGTGATCTCACCGCTGAAGCGCCGCTCGACCTGCCCCGCAAACTGGGCGGCCCGTTCATCCACAATGCGCTGGTCGAACTCGTCGTATTGGTACATGGCTCTTCCTCAGACAGCTGAAGACTTGGGCTTGAAACGGCCGTACGGAACTGTGGGGCCGAGGCTACGGATTCGCTCGCGTGCGCTCAGCAGGTCGAGCTTGCCCTCGCTCTCGACGACTTCCATCAGGTACGGATCACTCACGACCGCTTCGGCTCGCGCCGCTTCTACGCGCGCCGCCTCTGCCTCGTCCTTCGACGCGAACACCACAGCGTCGGCTACTTGTCGGCTAAATGCGCGCGCAGCAGTGAAATAACCTACAGCGCCGTCCACGGTGTAGTTGGCTGTGACGATCCATTTCAGCGGCGGTTTAGGCATTTTCTAACTCTGGGACAGGTCAAGAGATAAATCAATGCTGTACCTCGAATCGAATCGATAACTTTATGTTATAAGTACTTCAGTGAATTTGAACCATCTGCGCGTTTTTGCAAGCGTTGCCGAGCACGGCAGCCTGACGCGTGCCGCTCGCGAGCTCAGCGTCAGCCAACCGGCCATTTCTAAACAGCTGGGAGACCTGGAGGAAGACCTTGGCACACAGCTCGTGGACCGTCTGCCTCGCGGTGTGCGCTTGACGGAAGCTGGGGAAGTTCTGCTCACGCATGCTCAGCGGATTCTTCAGGCGGAACGCGCCGCACAGCAAGACCTCCGCGACCTGCGCGGACTCGGTCGCGGCAAACTGTCCGTCGGCGCCAGCACCACCGTGGGTAGCTACTTGGTGCCCAGCCTGATGGGCGAGCTGCACCGCCAGCATCCCGGCGTCCAGCTCGACCTCACCATCGCCAACACCGCTGCCGTGCAGAGCGCAGTCTTGGAGAACAGCTGCGACGTCGGCTTGATCGAGGGCTTCGTCAGCTCGGATCTGCTGGCAGTCGAGACGTTGATCGCCGATGACATGATCGGCATCGCGGCGCCGTCGCACCCTGCCCTGCGTCAGGCGCCGCTACGCGCTGCAACGCTGCGCGATCTACCGCTGTTGATGCGCGAGCAAGGCTCGGGATCGCGCGAGGTCGTCGAAGCCGCCCTGCGCAAGCACGCACTGGAGGCGACGCCTGTGATGTCGCTCGGCAGCACGGAGGCGATCAAGAGCGCTGTGATCCACGGGCTCGGTATCGCGTTCGTCTCGCGCTTGACGGTCGAGCACGAGCTGCAAACCAAACGTCTGGTCGAGCTGACGTTCAGCGATCTACAGATTCGTCGCGACCTCTACCTCGTTTCATTGAAGGGCAAACGCCACAGTCCCGCGGCGAGCGCGTTCATCGCGCTCACGCGACGCAGGTTACGCAGCACACTCGGGCACGATCCGGGCAACGCGTATGTGATTTGACCGGATTGCACGGTCTCAGGCTCTGTAGGCGGCGCGAATGACAGATTGTCACGAGCGCTGATGTAGCTCGCGCCAGAATGTCGCCCCAACCACCTGAAAAGCGTGATAATCCGCGGCAATCGACACTGGATCAGAGATTGCATTGGGGCCTCGGACATGACGCGCAAATGTGCATATCAGCTGTGGCTGGCCGCGTTGATGATCAGCTGGGGAGCGCACGCTGCGGCTCAAACTGCCGGCAGCAGCGCGACCACAGGAACAGGCGGCTCGCTCAGCAGCTCGCCCGCTTCCGAAGAGGGAACCGGCTTGATCGTCACGCTCGTGAAGGCCGGTGGTCAGGAGTTCAGCGACCAGAAGCGCTTCGGTACGCCGCTTGGCTTGCCTGCATGCAGTGAGGGTACGATCGAGGTCACGATCAGTGGCCTGCCGAACTCGCCGCAATATCCATATCTGGAGGTGTGGTATGGAACCGGCCAGGGCCAGTGCAACGACTCGATGCGTTCGACACGCGTCAACTCCGCGCAGAACTGCACCCGGCTCACGACCGACCGCGATGGCCAACAGATCAACAGCTTCACTGTTCTGAACGCCAAAGTAGATATCCCTCCGGTCTGCGATCTGAACGCCGAGAAGACCACTGGCACCAAGCAAGGCCCGCAGACGTTGTGGTTCCTGCTGCTGCGCAGCCAAGGCAGCGCCGAAGCCGCAATGTTCTACCGGGCGTTCACAATCAACATCGACACCGATGCGCCCGACGCGCCGACGAAGGTCAGCGCTGGTTCCGGGCAGACGGAGATCGATGTTTCCTGGGAGCTCCCCACCACGAGCATCACGAACTTCTGGGTGGCCGCTGACTTCAGCGAAGGCGCTCTGGTCGACGACAGCGATGCAGGAACGGCCTCCAGCGAATGCCCGTCGAACTACCTTCGCAAAGATAAGCGCTTCGACCCCAACGCAAAGCCGCCGGGTCTCTTGATCCGGGCCACCAACTCCATCGCCACGGAGCTGACGTTCAGCGCCAATGATTTCCAGGGCGCCAAGATCGTACCGGTGGCAGTCGCCGCACAAGACTTGGCGGGCAACATCAGCGTCATGTCAGAGGTGAAGTGCATCAAGGTCACGAACACCACTGGCTTCTGGGATCGCTACAAGTCGGCTGACGGCAGCAGCGATGGCGGACTCGCCGAGCCGGGTTGCGCATGCTCTACCCCCGGCGCGCGTCCAGGCAAACCGGGCGTTGTTTTGGCAGCACCATTCGCACTACTTCTCGTCGGCGCCTACGCACGCCGACGCATTCGGAGACGCGCTCGATGAGTGTTTCACGTATCAGTGTCTTGGCTTGGACATGCTTGAGCTTCGCAGTCTGGACTTCGAGCACGCGTGCGCAGGAGGTCAAACCCGGCACCGCGAACACGCAAGAGCAGGCGCAGATGGATCCGATGCATCGGCCTGCGTACCGCAAGATCGAGTCGACCGAACGCTTCTTCCTCGAGCTCAAGGGCGGTCCGTACAAGCTGTTCTCAGGCGAGCTCTACGAAGACGTGTTCGGTGGTGACTCCGGACCGTTCTTCGGAGCGCAGTTCGAAGGCATCGTGTTTCGATTGCCCAGAATCCTCTACGTCACGGCGGGTGGTGGCATCGGCTCGATCAGCTACGCCGCGCCAGCGACAGGCGAGGACGGCATGCCGACCAGCGAAGAGACTACGTTGCGGCTTCTGCCGCTGAGCGCGAGCGCCACGTTGCGCGTCGACGTCTTGCCGCGACGCCTGCGGATTCCAGTGATCTTCGCCGGACGCATCGGTTGGCGCTGGACTCAGTGGGACACCAATACCGGCAAGGTCGACGACGCTTCGGGTTGGAGCATCGGCCCGACTTTCACCGGCCAGGTGGCCCTCGATCTCGACACATTCGAGCCCGGTGGAGCGCGTGCGCTCGACGAGGAATGGGGCATCAACCACACCTACCTGCTGGCTGAGATCACGTATTACGCGACCACCGAGAAATCACTGCCGGTGGGCGGTATGAGCTGGGCGATCGGCTTGGGCGTCGCGTTCTGAATGACGCGCGGCGTCCGGCTCACGCTCGCGTACGACGGCACAGCGTTCGCAGGATTTCAACGTCAGCCTAGCGTACGCACGATCCAGGCGGAGCTGGAAGCGGCGATCGCGCGCATCACCCAAGCTCGTGTAGTCACGCGCGGCGCGGGACGAACGGATGCTGGCGTGCACGCCGAAGGGCAAGTGGTCGCGTTCGAGACTGAGCGCGACCTTCCGGCGCGACGCTGGCTGCTCGCACTGAACCGCTACCTGCCCGACGACATCGCCGTGCAAGCCGTGAGCGAGTGCGCGCCAGGTTACGATCCGCGCTTTGACGCGATCGACAAGCTGTACCGCTATCTGTTTTATCTCGGGCTCGGTCGCTCACCGCTGCTGCGTCATCGCGCATGGCACCTCGCGCGCGCAGGGGCTGCGAGCGACGACGCTTCAATCGACGCACGTGCTTGCCGGCTGGATCTCGCGGCGATGCGCGAGGCCGCGAGCGCGTTGATCGGCACGCATGACTTCCGCGCGTTTCGCGCCGCCGACGACACGCGAGAGAACACCCAGCGCAGCTTGCACCGCGTGGAGCTGATCGAAGCGTTTCACGCGCAGCCGCACGTGCTCGCGCTCGAGGTGCGCGGCAGCGCGTTCATGAAGAACATGGTGCGGATCATCGCGGGCACCTTGGTCGCCGTAGGGCGCGGCCGGATGACACCCGCTGAAGTCGCGGCGTTACTTCAAGCGAGCGCCGTGCGCAGCAAGCGCTCCGAAACGGCCCCCGCGCACGGACTCACGCTGGTGCACGTGACGCTCGGGCGGCGCCACCCGACGGAGCCACCGGCTGCTCGCTGAGCGACGCGATCCGCGTGCGCACCGTATCCATCAGCGGATACAGCTCTTTGCCTGCGATCTCCTCGGGCTCGATCGGCGCGCCGATGTGCACTTCCACGGTGCCGGGCCAGAACAGGACGCTGTTCTTGGGCCCGATCGCACGCGTGCCGCGCAACCCGACCGGAACGATCGGAACGCGTGCAGCTTTGGCCAAGTGGAAGCCACCGCTCTTGAACGGAGCGACCGCTTCGACATCGCCGCGCGTGCCTTCCGGAAAGATCAGCACGGTCTTCCCCGAGTGAACTTGCTGCGCGGCAGAGTCGATGGCTTGGCGTGCGCTCTCGCGCTTGCCGCGATCGATGATCACGTGACCGCCCGCGCGCAGCGCCGCAGCCAAGAACGGGATCTTCATCAGCTCACGCTTGGCGAGAAAGCCCGGAATCACCGGCAGCGCCATGAACAGCGCCACGATGTCCGCGTAGCTCGCATGATTGGACATCACGACGTACGGCACGCCCGGCGGCATGTTCTCCGCGCCGTAGACCTTGAGGTCCATGCCCCAGAAGCGCGCCAGACCGCGCGCCCAGTGGCGTTGCGCACGCCGGAAGAACTCAGGGTCATTGAGGATTAAGCTCGATCCGATCGCGTACGACACCATGCACGCGGTCCAGACCACGGAAAAGACGGAGTTTGCGGCAGCACGCAACATAAACACACAGACCGTCGCTTGCGCGGCGCGCGTGTGGCCACTGGCCTTTTGCGTCGCCTGCGCAGTCGGCGCAGACCGTAACACAAAAACCTGCCCGCACATGCCCGGTCGGATCGAGCAGTGCTATGGTAAAGTTGTTCGAGGCGACCTCGATCCCATGCTCCCAGACGATCGAAAGCGGCGCTCGGCGACACTGCGCAGCGCGTGGTTACACGCTGTCCGCGCCCCGCTCCTTGCGGCGGCCCTTCTGTCAATCGCGGCGATGTTTGCGCTGCTGCCGCGAGCAGTCAGCGCGCAAGCGCATCCTGTTCCCGCGGCGGAAGCTGAAGCCGCCGCCAACACGCTCGCCCCCACTCGCAATCTGCATCAGAACTACGAGCTTCCCGCCGGCTACGTAGCGCAGGCGGACGGGCCCGTTCGTTGGACGTATCCCACGGCTGCCGACGATGAAGTGCGCGCGCTGCGCAACACCCAGGCGGACACGTGGCGCCGCATCGAAGGCGAGCTCGGCACGGTGATCGACCCCGCGCTCGACATTCGCGTCGCGCGCAACCCCGAGGAGATGCGCGCGCTCGTCGGTGTCAGTACGCCGCTCCCCGGTTACGCCGACGGCATCGCGTTTCCTGAGTCGGGCCTCGTGCTCCTCACGCTGACAGACCCCGACACATTCCTCCGACCCGACCTGCACACGGTGCTCGCGCACGAGCTGTCGCACGTCGCGCTCTATCGCTCGGTCAAAGGTGCGAGCGTCCCGCGTTGGTTCTCCGAAGGCGTCGCGGTGCAGCAATCCGAAGAGAGTGGGTTCGGTCGCTTTCGCACGCTCTGGGAAGGCAGCGTGCGCGGCAACGTGCTCGGCTTCGACCGCCTGGCGCGCGGCTTTCCGGCGCGCCGCGACGAGGTCGACATCGCCTACGCGCAGAGCGCGGATTTCGTCGGCCACATGATGAGTGGCAAAGAAGAACGCGGGCAGTTTCGCGCGCTGCTCGAGGGGCTGCGTCAGGGCAGCGAGTTCTCCGCGGCCGTCGAGTCCGCGTACCACGTGCCACTCAGCTACATGGAACGTGAGTGGCGGGCGTCGCTGAGCCAGCGCTTCGGCCGCTGGCCGATGCTCGTCATGGGTCTGACGTCGCTGTGGGCGCTCGGCGCCGTGCTCGTTATCATCGGCTACATTCGGGCCCGCGCTCGCCATCGCGCCACGCTGGAGCGCTGGGAGGCCGAGGAACGCACAGTCATCGCGTCGTCAGCACTGACCGTCCCGGTCACAACCTTGGTCGACTCCGCCCCGAGCAGGCAGCCGGCAGGCGCGGTGCAGTCGAGCCTTGAAGACTTCTTCGACAGCCGACACGCCAAGAACGAGCCCGGCGTGCCCACGATCGTCCACGACGGCCAATCGCACACGTTGCACTGAGCGCCGCCAGTCCCGTCAGTCCCCGTCTGGCTCTCGGCTTGCCCGAGAGCGTGTGACGGCACGAGTACGGGGCGCTCAGGCCGTTACTTCGACTCTTGGTGGATCGGGAACTTGGGGGTGGGTGACTTGGCGCGTGCCTTGGACTGCTGGCGGCCATTGGTCGCCAGCTTCTTGCGGCGGCGCATCTCGGTCTTCTTGGTATCCGATGCCATGGGAGTCTCCTTCGCGATTCGCGTTCGGGGGTCGCTCTTGTAACGGCCTACGGGCCGTAGGTCAAATGGAGGAATACACAGCCTCGATCAAGCGCCGGGGGCGCTCGTCGATCAGGATGCCAGCGCCTGCCCGGTTCATCACGTAGCCAAAGCCGATGTGGGCGTCCGGATCGGCGAAGCCGAGCGAGCCGCCCATACCGGGGTGGCCGAAGCTACGCAGGTTGGGGCCGAAGCGTCCGCTGCCGTCCGACTGACTCAGCATCAGTCCCGGACCGAACCGGGTGCGGATCCTGAGCACCAGGTCCGAGCCGAACCGCAGCTCACTCGCGCAGCGCTCGCGCGCCGCGCTGCTGAACAGCTCCGTTGCCGGAGCTCGGTCGCGTGGGGCGCTGCCGCTCGCAGCGGCGTAGATGCGCGCCAAGCCCAGCGCGCTCGCATGCCCGTTGGACGAAGGCAGCTCAGCCGCGCGCCACTCGCGCGTCTGTGCCGCTCCTGGCTGCGGCGCCGGGTTATTGAACGCGAGCGCGCTTAGCGACTCAGGCTCACGCTTCCATACCGCGGTCAGATCCACTTCGCCTTCGGGCGTGGGCTCGCCGAGGGGTCTAGTCACGCGCGCCACACGCGCATCGAGCTCGGCCGGCAGCCCGATGTACGCCTCCGCCCCAAGCGGACCTGCGATCTGCTCGCGCAGATATTGTCCGATGCTGCAGCCCGCGACGCGGCGCACGACCTCAGCGAGCAAAAAACCAAAGGTTTGTGCGTGATAGCCATGTGCGGTGCCGGGGATCCAATGCGGCGCTTGGTCGGCCAGCGCTGACGCCATCAGCTGCTGGTTGTAGATCGCTTGCGTCGGCAAGCGCCGATTGATCGCAGGCAAACCCGCGGCGTGGCTGAGCAACGTATTCAAGCTCACATCGCCCTTCCCGCTGCGCTCGAACTCGGGCCAGAAGCGGGCGACCGGAGCATCGGGGTCGAGCTTGCCGCGGTCGATCAGCTGCTGCACGCACAGCGCGGCGAGCCCCTTCGTGCACGAATACACGTTGACCAGCGTGTCTTGAGCCCAGACGGGCTTCTCACCGGTGCGGTCGCGCAGGCCGCCCCACAGGTCGACGACTTTATGTCCGTCGATGTACACGGCGACAGCCGCGCCGATCTCGCGCAGATCGCGGAAGTTGGTCTCGAACACCGCGCGCACCGCAGCGAACCGCGGGTCACAACTACCTTCGCTGCGTATCGCTGACACTCAGCCTCCCTCCCCGTCCGCGTCACCCTCCGGCTCCGGAGGTGTGTCGTCGTCCAGCTGATTCAGGTAGCCCTCGGGCAGCGCCACCGTCTGCATGCCCGAAGTCTTGCCGCGCGGCACACGCATCGAGCCCACTGGGAATGGCTCATTTGCATCCAGCGTGCTGAGCACTTCTTGTAGGCCCTGCAGAGTCTCGATGTGCATGAGCGTGTCACGCATGCGCGCGCTGCCACGAAAACCTTTTGTGTACCAAGTGGCGTGCCTGCGAAACTGTCGCATCGCGGCCCCTTCCCCGAGCCAATCAGCTAGCGCTCGGGCGTGCCGCATCATGATCTCACAGATCGCGCCGAGCTGAGGCGGGTCCTCCGGTTGTTTGCCGTCGAATACATCGCGCAGATCGCGGAACAGCCAGGGACGCCCCAGACAGCCGCGCCCGACCACCACGCCATCGCAGCCCGTCTCGCGCTGCATGCGCAGCGCATCTTGTGCCTCCCAGATGTCGCCGTTGCCCAGCACCGGGATGCGCGTCACGTGCTGCTTGAGCTCGCCGATGGCAGCCCAGCGCGCGGAGCCGTCGTACAGCTGGGCGGCGGTGCGAGCATGCAGGGCCACATACGCGCAGCCTTCCTCTTGCCCGATCCGGCCCGACTCCAAGAACGTCAGCAACTCGTCGTGGATGCCCATCCGGAACTTGATCGTCACGGGCACGTGGCCCGCGCCGCTCACAGCGGCACGCACGATCTTAGCGAGTAGCTTGGGCTTGCACGGAATGGCCGCGCCACCACCACGCCGGGTCACCTTGCGCACCGGGCAACCGAAGTTGAGATCCAAGTGATCGATGCGACCTTCGCCGGTCAAGCGGCGCGCGGCTTCGCCGACATAGTGGGGATCGACGCCGTACAGCTGCAGCGAGCGGATGCGCTCGTCGGGCGCGAAGGTCGCGAGCTTGTCGGTCTTCTGGTTGCGCTCGACCAGCGGGCGCGCGGTGATCATCTCGCTGACGTACAACCCCGCGCCGAAGCTGCGGCACAGCGTGCGAAACGGCGGATTGGTCACGCCAGCCATCGGCGCGAGCACGACGGGCGGCCACACGCGATGGGGCCCGAGCGAAAGCGGCTGGAACTCACCCGGCTGTGCGGGCGGAACGTCGCGGTTCAAGGGACTGCAGTAGCTGGACATCATGGATGTGGGCGCAACTATGCGCCAAGCGCGGGCCGTCGACAAATGGCTAAGCGAACGCACATCGCAAGGGCTTCGCCGGCGCGCTGGCGCTCATGGCGCTCACGCACACCTGCAGCTATCGGCGGCAAGACACATGCACGTAGGGACGTTGCAGCGGCCACAACTTGCCACTGTATGTGCAGACAATTCGCAGTACGATCAGACATCAGACCGATGACCCGGGTATCCGCAGGGCAGAAGAAGCTCGTGGGGCTCGGCAGGTACCGCTTTCAAGAGCGCCTGTCGACGTGTTTTTTTGGGCCCCGCTATAAGATTACGCACGACGGCGAGCTTGCGCGCTCGTCGCAGGCGCCGGAGCGCAGGCAAAGTGTGGCGCCGGGCCAGAGTCTCTCGCCCCGTCAGAGCTTGGCGCCTGCGCAGAGCGTCTATCCCGGCAGCATTCGCCCTTCCGCCGAGATGCCGCTCGCGATGCGCTTGGTGTGCGCGGACACGCAGCTGGAGATCGAGCGCCTGGCGCGCGCGGTGCAAAGTGTGCGTGACCTCGACCACCGCGCGGTGCTGCGGCCACTGCAGATGGTCCGCTCGAGCACGCGCATCGGTGTGATCACCCACCACATCGAAGGCATGACGCTGGCGCAGCTGCTCGCTCATGGTAACAGCGCGGGCATATCCGTTCCGCCAGCGCTCACGCTGCGCATCATGGCCGATGTGATCGAGGGCCTCGACGCGCTGCGCGCACACGCGACTGCGACGCGCAGACAAGACTGGTTGTTCGGCGGACTGACACCCGACAACATCTTTGTCGGCTGCGACGGACAAAGCAGATTGATCGACGCCGGCTTGAGCGGCGCTGCGACGCGACAGCCTGCGTTCGCGCACGAGCCGTCCGCGCTCGCGTATACGGCGCCTGAGCTGACCGGTCCGGACCCGCAGTTCAGCGCGGCCTGCGATGTGTTTTCGATCGGTGTGATGCTTTGGGAGCTGCTCACAGGCGAGCCTCTTTTCGCCGCAGCCACCGCCGCACAAACCCTCGAAAACTTGCACCGTGCACCGATCGAGCGCGTGCAGCGCCACCAGTTCGTGCGCGGTGAGCCCATCGCATTCGCGCTCGCACAAGCCGTAGCCAATGCGCTCAAGCGCAGTCCCACGCAGCGCTTGCCAGACTACGACTCGCTCATGACAGCGCTCGTGCAAGCAGGCCCGATCGGTCGTCCAGAAGCAGTCGCTGAGCTCGTGACGCACAGCGCAAGCAAAGAATCGATCGCCGAGCTCAAAGAGCGCATTGCGCGCATGAAGCAGTCGGAGGTCTCGAATACGTCCCCGCGCATTACGATGCCGGTGAGCAAGAAGACCCAGACAGGGCTCGGGCCGGTCACGCTTCCACCACCGGGCGACCCACAGCGCTCGAGCGGCGCGCCGACGATGCCGCCGCAACAGGAGCTGATCACGCCGAGCATACCGAAGAGCGCACACGCGACCGCGCGCATGCGCCGCTTGCCGAATGCACCCCAGGGCCCGATCAGCATCACGCGCATTTCGAGCGCACCTCAGCGGCAGCAACCCTCAGTCGGGCCGCGCTTGAGCACGCACATCGAGGATCAAATCAGCGCCTATCCGATCGGCGATCTGCGCCGCAACTCGCTGCACGGTACGCGCGCGCCGGCGCGTCGCAGCTGGGCGCCCCTGCTGCTCGCGGCGGCTGTGCTGCTCGGCATCGGCACCTATTCGCTCGGCCATCTGAAGTTTGGAGACCAGAGCGACGCGCCCCCCTCGGCCGCCAGCAGGCTGCCTCCGAGCGCCGCGGTGCCGCCGCCCAGCGCGCCCACTGCGGCCCCCGTCGCGGCGCCCACGCCGACCCCGGAAGCGCCGGCCGCTGAGGTCCTCGCGCAACCACCGGTGGAGGAGCCTGCACCCCAGGAGCCGAAGGCAGCGCCGCAGCCGGTCGCGCCTCAAGCGAAGCCGGACAAGAACGCGCCTGACGCATCCACGCCGGGCGAGAGGCGCCGCACCAAGAAGTCCGAGGGTCGCCGTGCGAACGCGGAGCCCAAAGCCTCGAAGACGCCGAGCGAGTCACATCGCACACCGAACAAGCCAGCAGAGGCGCACCCCGCTCAGCGCGAGGGCGTGCTCAAGATCACTCCAGCCCCGGTGGCGCCTGCGCCCGCCCCGGCGCCCTCGGCCATCCCCGAGGACATCTAACAGGAGCGCCCCCATGCATCGAACCAAGCGATCCATCTACGCGCACTGCGCTGTTTGGCTGTGCTCCATCATCGCGTTGCCGCTCGCGGCGCAAGACAAACATGACAAGCCGGACAAGCAGGCAGCGACGGCCACGCCGCAGGAGGTTGCACGCGCTGCCTATGGTCGCGGCGTCGACGCGTACTCGTCCGACAACTACAAGCTGGCGCACGAACATTTTTCACTCGCGGAGGAAGCTTTCGCGAGTCCGAACATCGAGCTCATGTTGGGACGCAGCTTGATGAAGCTAGGTCGCTGGCTCGAGGCGCGCACCATGCTGCAGCGCGCGCACGCTGGCTCGACCACGCCCAAGTACGCAAACACCGCCAAGCTTGCTGCCGAAGAGCTCGCGCTCACGGAGAAGCAGGTGGCGCATCTGGAGCTCGAGATCGCTGGCGCGCAGGGCGAAGACCAGCTGTCGATAAACGGGACTGCCGTCGAACGCTCGGCGTGGACGAAGCCGATCGATCTCGACCCTGGGCTTGTACGCATCGAGCTCTCGCGAGCTGGCGTACCGAAGACAACGAAACAGCTGGTGCTCGGACCAGGCGACAAGCAGCACGTCGCGCTCAGCCTGCCAGCCCCAGAGCCGGTGGCAGCTCCCACCCCGAAAGCGCAGCCGAAGCAACCTGCACGCGCAGCCGCGCTGGAAGCCACGCCGACGCAACCACTCGATCATGCGCCCCCCGCGCAAGAGTCTCGCAGCCCATGGCTGCGCGGGCTGAGCTACGCGCTCGCAGGTGTCGGCGTCGCGGGCTTCGTAGGCTTCGCTGGCTTTGGGGTATATAGCCACGATCACTACAGGAAGCTCGAAGAGCTGTGTCCCGGTGACACGGAATGCCATCCGAGCTACCGCTGGCTCGCGACCAAAGGCCAGACCTACCAGACGCTCGCAAACGTCTCGTTGGTAGCCGGAAGCGTCGCGCTCGCAGCGGGTGTCACGCTCTGGATCGTCACTCTCTCGCCGGGACGCGCGGAAGTCGAAGTGACTTCGAACAGCGTACGACTCCGAGGGAGCTTCTGATGAGACGCGCGGCAAAAGCCTCGGTTCTCGCAGCGTGCGCGCTGCTGTGCTGTCTCGCGAGCTGCAAGGATGACTTCTCGCGCTTCCAGTTCGGCGAGAAGAAAGCGGCAAAGGCTCGCGACTCCGGCACGCCAAACATGAGCGATGCAACGGGTAATGACCCGGATGGCGGCGCTGGAGAGGCGGATGCGCAGTCCGAGTGACCTCGCGCGCTCAAGCAAGCACCCTTAGTGCTCCGCACAAACGCCTGACACGGATTCTTGTAGCGCTTGCTGCAACGCGTTGATCTGAAGCCACGCGGCCAATCAGGCACTGACTTACGATCGGGCTAATCGTTACATAACTCTGTCTTCAGAGGCTCGATCCGACAACTGTCTGCGGCCAAATGTCGCTCACGGCGGCGGGCTCGACGCGCTATCCAAACTTATTTGCGGAGTTAACAATCTCTAGTCTTTCGTAGCAAGTTGCGCGTGGGCGCACGGATCGTGCGCAGTTCCAGATATATAGACATCAGGGCAGCAGCTTCGCGAGGCCGAATCTCTGTTCATAAACGCATTCCCCAATGGCGCGTTGCTACGGCCCTCATGTTATACCCACGACAACTGAGAAAGCCTCCCTGTGCCCCGCAAACGAACGTCCGCGCCGCTTCCTGAAACCCAAGAGCAAGCTGTCTCGCAAGAGCGTCGGCCAGACCCGCACGAACGTGGGCACGAACCGCGTGAGCGTGGGCATGAACCGCGTGAGCGTGGGAACGACGTCAGCACTTTCCAAGCACAGCCAGCCGCGCGCATGCGCGCAGCAGACTACGTCTTCGAAACGTTGTCGCGCGCGATCCTCATGGGTGAGCTCGTGCCAGGCAGTGTGCTCGCGACGCAACGCGCTCTCTCACAACAGTTCGGTGTCTCGCCGCTCGTCGTGCGGCAAGCCACGCATCGTCTGGAAGAGCTGGGCTTGGTGCGCGTGCGTCAAGGCAGCACAACGATCGTGCTCGATCCGAGCGAAGCGGCTGATCTGCGCCTCACACAGCTGCAGCTCGAGCTAGCGACGCCAGGTGATCGGCTGTCGATCGCTGCGCGCGAGACGCAATCACTGTCGACCTTACCGCTGTTGATTCTCGCCGAGCGACGCATCCAAGAGGATGAGCTCGAAGAGCTAGAGTCGCTGGTCGAGTCCATGCCCGAGCAACCGACGTCGCGCGAGCAGCTGCTGTTCCGTCGCAACTTCTGGGGCATCATCGCACACGCGACACGCAATCCGATCCTCGAGCACCAGATCCGCTGGTGGGCGCGCGTCATGCAAGAGCTCGAAGGCCGCAGTCCCGGCACGGTAGAAGCCGCAGGCACATCCCTCGCGCCGCGCAGCACCTACCGCGGCCTGGTTCGCGCGCTACGCCGCAAGCGCGGCACCGTGGACTACTGGATGAAAGTGATCGAGCCGTTGTTCGACTGGAGCGAACAGCAGGCTAACCATCCGATGCACAGCAGCCGTCCCACCGTCTCGAAGCGGCGCGCTGCTCACTAGCGTGTTTTTGCGCGATAAGCAGCGAGCACGCGTGCAGTGATCGGTCCGGGATTGCCGTTGCCGATCAGCTTGTCATCGACGCGCACGACCGGCACCACCTCGCGCACTGTGCTGGTGATGAAGACCTCATCGGCCTGGTAGAGATCCGATGGATGCAACGGCGTCTCGCGCACGGTCAACGCCTGCTCCGCAGCAAGCTCGAGCACAGTCTGACGCGTGATCCCAGCGAGGATGCCTGCATCGATCGGCGGCGTGATCAGCTCGCCCGCGCGCACGACGAACACGTTGCTCGTGGCGCCTTCGATCACCTCGCCTGACGGCCCCAAGATCAACGCCTCCTGCGCGCCGCGTTGCTTCACTTCGTGCAGCGCCATCACGGATCCGAGATAGTTGCTGGTCTTCGCGCCGACCGCGCGCGTACCGTCGGTCGCACGCGCTGCCCGTGACAGCCCGACCGCGATGCCGTTCGCATACACGCTCGCAGCCAATGGCTTCAGCGTGAGCGCAAACACCAAGATGCTCGGCTCGGTGGCTTGTGCGAGGTCGATGTTCATCGGACCCACACCGCGCGTCACCATCACGCGCACGTAACACTCAGGCAAGCCCGAAGCCACGATCGTGCTCGCGATGATCTCCGCCAGCTGCTGATCGCTCTGCGGCAGCGAGATCAGCAAGCGCTCGCACGAGCGACGCAATCTAGCTAGATGCGCGGCTTCGCGGAACGGTCGCTTGTCGTACGTGCGCATCACCTCAAAGGCGCTGTCACCGTACAGAAAACCGCGATCGAACACCGACACGCGCGCCTGCTGCGCGGGCTGCAAGTTCCCGTCGATCCACACTGCACCTTCAGACATCTCGTTCCCTATTCCTAAAGATTCGTCGCTAAAGGTTCGCTGGGGTTTGCGAGTGCGCTCACAGCTGCTCGAGCAACGCTTGAGCATCAGGGTGCTGCCCTGCCTCCGAGATCGCGCGCTCTAGCATGGCTTTGGCTTTCACCTTATCGCCTTGCTGGAACGAGATCTCGCCCAGGCGGAAGTACACGTCGGACTTGGTGATGCCGTGCTCGGGCACGAGCCGCTGCAGTAGCAACGCGCGGTACGTCTTTTGCGCGCGCTCCAAGTCGCCGAGCGCCAAGCACAGCCGCCCCAGATCGCGCAGAACAGGCACGCTGGTCAGATCGATCTTGAACGCGTTGTCGTAGTGCTTGAGCGCGATGTTCGACAGCCCACGGCCCTCGTAGGCCTGACCCAAGCGGTGTTCGAGCACAGCCACCTCTTTGGCGCGGCGCCCACCGTAAGAAGCGATCAGCTTCTCGAGCACAGTGATCGCGTCGGGTGCGCGGCCTGCGGACATGTACAGATCGCACAACAGCAAGAGCGACTGGCGATCCTCGGGCATCAGTACGACCGCACGCTCGAGATAGGTTACCGCGGAAGCGGGATCACCCAGCTTCTCGTGGCGCACGCTCGCGATCTCGCGCAGTAGCGCTGCCTGATCCGCGGGTGCAGCGGTGTGCTGCAGCTCCTGCTCCAACAGCTCCACGAGCACAGAGAACGATTGTGCGTTACGCAGCAGCTGTTTGAGCCGCTTGCGCACCGCGGGCTGTTCCGCCTCGAGCGCTAAGGAGTAGCGCAATGCTTGCTCCGCGAGCGACAGGTCTTTCAGCTGCTGCTCTGCCAGATCGGCGAGCTCGTGCGCGACCTTGATCGCCTCGGCCGTAGGCAGGAGCGGCACGAGCAGGCGCATCCCGGAAGCCGCAGCGCTGTAGCGCCCGTCGTTGCGATACAGCTCGACCAAACTCGCGATCGCTTTGACATCGCTTGGATCGAGCTCATGGATGCGCGCGAGCGTCGCCTCGCGCTCTTCCAGCCGCTCTTTGTACAGCTCCGCGAGCTGCCACAAACAGCCGATGGTGACTTCGCGGTTACCGTTGTCGATCGCGCGCTCCACGCGCTGGATCAGCCAACTCTCGCGCTCGGCGTCGGTGCCGGTTTGGGCCAAGAGACGCTCGAACTCCGCGGCTGCATCCGTATGCTCAGGCTGCTCTTCCAGGAGCAGACGCAGCTGATCGAATGCACGCTTGGGCTCGTTCAGCTGGCGCTCGTACAAGCCGGCCAAGCGCATGTGCAGGTGTGAGCGGCGCTCGGTGTCGTCGGCCAAGGACAGCTCGTTGGACCACAAAGCTTCGAGATCCGCGTAGCGCGCCGCGTCGATGTATAGGCCTTCGATCGAGACCAGCGCCGCGGGCTCTCCCGGGAACTCGTCTAACAATCGCTTATACGCGTCGATCGCACGCGTGTTGTCGCCGATCGGGCCGGCCAAGGTCGCAGCGATCGCGTGATGGAGCGACACGCGTCGGCGCGAGTCGTGTTGCACGTCGAGCCAGCGCTCGAGGTAGCTCACAGCGTCTTCGTATTCGCCCTGTGCCGCGCTCAGGTCCGACAACGTCGAGAGCGCGACGCTGTCTTCGGGAGCCAGCTCGAGCAGCTGTGAGTAGAGCGAGAGCGCCTGCTTCGGGTCACCCAGCGAGAGCGCGAGCGCACCAGCTTCCTGCAGACATTGTACCTTCTCGGCTGCGTTCGGCTGCACGCCCGCGAGCACACGCAGCTGCGCGAGCACGGCCTTTTGGTCCTGGCTCGCTCGGAACAGCTCGAGCAGACGCTGCTGCGCTTCGATGTCGTCCGGCTTGAGGCTGACGATCGCGCGCAGACACGCGGCTTCGCCGGCGGCGTCCGCGAGGAACTCGCGATTCCAGCGCGCGACTCGACCGTAGAACGCGTGTTTGTCCTCGGGCGAGACACCACGTTCCCCCGCGAATGCCGGATGCAGCGAGGTCTTGTCGGCCAAGCCACTGAGCACGTCCCAGGCCTGACCTTGCTGCGCCAAGTGCTCCAGGTCTTCGAGCAGCTCGAAGTCACTCGGGTCGAGCTCGAACGCCCTGCGCAGCGTGATCAGCGCGCGCCGCGGCTGCTTGAGATCGTTCTCCCACATGCGCGAAGCTTCACGGAGCAACCGCGCTTTTTCGGCGTCGGTCGGCGCGAGCTTGGCGCGCAGCTCGAACAGGTCGACCACCTTGTCGATGGACTGTGTGTCGCGATAACAGCGCTCCAACACATCGAGCACGTCGTGCGCGAGATCGGGGTGCTCGCCCAGCGCGGTCATGCCGATGAGCGCGCGCTGATCCGAAGGATCGCTGTCGAGCACTTCGGAGTACGCGACGAACGCGCCGCGCCCGTCGTTGAACTGCTTCACGCGCAGCTCGCCCAGTCGCAACAGCAGCTCGGCGCGCTGACTCGGCTCGCGGCTGACGGCGACCCGACGCTCGATCACATCGACCAGCGAATCCCAGCGCTTCGCATCGGTGAACAAGCGATCGAGCGCGGCGAGCGTGTCGTCCGCGTCGTCGTCGAGCGACGATGCTTGGCTGTAGCTCTCGATCGCGCGCGCTGGATCGTTCAGCTCGCGCTCGGCCAGCTGGCCGGCACGCTTGAGCAGCTCGCTCGCTTGGTTCGCGTCGGCGAGACCGCCTGCTCGCTGCATGAGCGCGTCGTACAAGCGTTCCCAGATCGACAGCTCGGCGGCCAGTCGTTCTAGATCATCGACCAGGCTGGTGTCGCTGGCGTCTTCACCGAGCGCGCGCGTGAGCGCCTCGAACGCCGCCGCCGGATCCTTCTGACCGTGCTCGCGCACGGCAGCGAGGTTCAAGAGCTCGTCGCGGCGCGCGACCGCGTCGTTCAGTCCGAGCAGCTTGCGCTCGATCAACGTGACGAGATCGTCCCAACGCTCGTTCTGGCGCAGCAGCGGCTCGACCACCTCGACCGCTTGCATACGGTAGGTGTCGTCGCGCGTCAGCTCCATCAGGCCGTGCAGCGCGTCCTCCGCGCTGGGATCGAGCAGCAGTGCTTCGCGGTAGTTGTCGATCGCCTCGGGGATGTCGAAGACGCGTGTCAACAGCACATCGCCGGCGCGGCAGCGCAGGCGCACGCGCTCCGCCGGCTCTTGGGCGAGCGAGATCTGGAGCCGCAAGTTGTCGAGCAGCTCGCTCCATTGGCCGGTGCGCTCGAACAGCGAGCTCAGGTGTGCGATCGCCGTGGCGTTCTCAGGCTCGTCATCGAGCACAGCCCGGTAGGCCGCGATCGCGTCGTTGGTCTTGTGCAGCCGAACGTCAGCGAGGAAGCCGAGCCGCAAGCCAAGCTCAGCGCGCAGCGCTGGATCCGTGGCGAGCGCGATGCGTCGCTCCAAGGTCTCGAACAGCGGCACCGCTCGACCGCTCGAACCGTACAAGCGATCGAGTGCTTCGAGCGCGTTCTCGTCCGCGGAGAACTGCTCGACGGCACGTTGGTAGGACGCGATAGCAGCTTCGCGGTCGTTGATCAGATCCTCGTAGACCGAGCCCACGCGGCGATGCAGCTCACCGCGCTCTTGATCGCCTTGCACGAGCTCGGCCTTGCGCTCGAGCACGTTCACCAAGCCCCGCCAATCCGCGACCATGGTGTGCAGCGACTCCAGCGCGTCGAGCAGCTCGGGGGTCTGCGGCTCGATCGCGAGCGCACGTTCGTAAGCGGCGATCGAAGCGCGCGGGTCGCCGAGGCGCTCGTCTTGCAAGCGCGCCACTTCGCCGAGCAGGAACAGCTTGGTCGCGTCGTGTTGACTGCCGCTGAGAGCGGCTTCGTACGCGGCCACCTGCTCACCAAACGCGCCCGTGCGGGACGCCAGGCGATCCACGTGACCGCGCAGGGTCTCGTCCTCGGGATCCTTGGCGAACGCGCGGGCGTACGCTTGGAACGCGCTGTTCAGATCGTTGGCGCGCTTCTCGTACAGCTCGCCCATCTCCGAGAGCAGGCGCGTGATCTCACCCGGGTCGTCGACCAGATCGAGCCGCGATTCGTGGATCGCGATCAGCTTCTTCCACTGGTCGCGCGAGCGGTACGCGGGCTCGAGCACCTCGGTCACACGCAGGCGCTGCTCCGCATCCTGCACGTGCCGCTCGAGCGCTTCGAGCGATGTCGTGTGGGCGGGATCGTTCGCGAGCACCTCGGCCCAGAGATCGATGGCGTCGGACTTGTCGTTGAGCTGGGTCCACAACAGCTCGGCGAGCCGGTGCTTCAGCACATGCTGATGCTTGCCGGGCCGACTCTGATCCACCTGGAAACGGAGATGATCGCGCAAGCCCGGCCAGTCTTGTGCCGCCACCAGCTGCTGCTCGAGGCCGGCAGTCGCGACCAGATCGTCGGGCTTGAGCTCGAGCAGCTGGCGATAGGTCGCCATCGCGCCTTGGGGATCGCCCAGCTCGTGGATCTGCAGCGCGGCGCGCTTGTGCAAGAGCTCGATGCGCTCGCCGTCGTTCTTCGATTCTTCAGCGCGCCGCGCGTACAGGCTGAGCAGCGCGTTGAAGTTCTTGAGCCGACGGTAGAGTGACTCGAGCGCACGGAACGCGACCGAGTCGTCAAGGTCGAAGTCGAGGGCCTTGCTGTACAGCGTCGCAGCGGCAGTCAGATCACCGACGCGCTCGTCGTAGAGCGACGCGACGTAGCGCGCAAGCTTGGCCGCGATGGCGTCTTCCACCACTGCATCGCCTTGGAGCGGCTCAGCTAGGATGCGCGCAAGCCGCTCCCACTGATTGCCGACCTTGGCCAGGCGCGAGAGCTTTTCCCAGACATCCTCGTCGCGATAGTCTTCGCGGAAGAGCCGAGCGTAGACCTCCAAGGTCTCGTCGAAGTCTTCGAGCTGCTCCTCGTAGATCTGCGACAAGCGCACGAGCAGGCGCTTGCGCTCATCCAGCTCAGGCTCTGCTTCTACGCGTGCACGCAGCGCATCGGTGAGCTTCGCCCACTCCATGCGCGCGAGATAACCAGGCTCGAGCACCTCGGCCGCGAGCGCGCGCCATTCGCCGTGCTCGCTCATGACCGCTTCGAGCAACGCGATCGAGTCCGCGTGATTTTCGTCGACACCGATCGCACTGCGCAGCTGCTCGAGCGCGGCGTGGTTGTCGTTCATGTGCTGCCGGTAGGTGCGCGCCAAGCGATAACGGGCCTCGACTTCACTGCCGATGCGCCGCTCGATCTGCTGCTCGTACAGGCTCGCGAGATCGCCGTAGCGATGCGTGCGTGCGTACAGGCGTTCCAGTGACGCAAACGCCGAGTTCAACGGCTGGAGCGTGATCACCTCTTCGAGCACCGAGATCGCGCGCTCGGAGTCGTCCAAGCCGCGTTCGTACACGTCGGCTTGTTGCTCCAAAAGGCGCGCGCGTGGCCCGTCCAGTGGCGTCAGCGATGCCTTGCGGCCGAGCACATCGATCAGTGCCGCGTGATCTCCCGCTGCCCTATCCAGCTCGATCAGCGCGTCGAGCAGCGCGATGTCGTCGGGCTGCTCCTCGAGCGCCTTGCGATACGAGGCGCGCGCGAGCGCTGAATCGGCCAAGCGGCTCTGCGCGATCGTCGCGATCTCTTGGTACACGCGCACGCGCTGGTCGGCGTCGAACACCTGCGGCGCGATCTCCTGCAGGCACGCGATGTATTCCTGGTAGCGGCCAGTAGTCCCTGCGAGCTTGCCGTACTCGCTCAGCAGCTCGGGCAAGCTCGGATGCGAGCCCGCGATGTGCAGCGCGCGCCCCAAGTAGGACATCGCCAGGCTCTCGTCTTGCAAGCCGGTCTGCGCGACCTTGGCCGCGCGGCGCAGCGCAACGAGCTTGTCCTCGGGCTCGTCGGTCTGCGCGAGCAACTCCAACATCGCGAGCAGCTTGTCGAAGCGCTGCAGCGACTCGTAGTGAGGCGCAGCTGCGCGCGCCGCCTCGCGCCGCAACGGCGACGAAGGGTCTTGCGCTATCGTCTCGAGCGCGGACAAGAGGCCCGCGTGCGTGGGATCATCACTCAGCGCAGCTTCGTAAGTCGCGATCGCGCGCTCGGGCTCGGCGAGCGGACCGCGCAGCAGCTCGGCCACGCGGAACTTGAGGCCTGCGCGCGTTGCCGGATCACTGACCAGATCGATCTCCGCCTCGAGCGTGTCCAAGAGCTCCGCGTGCCGATCCGCTTGCTCGTACAAGCGGGCGAGCGCCTGCAGCGACTCGCGGTCCGGACCAAAGGCCGCGATGTTCTCGCGCCATTGCTCGATCGCACGGGTGCTGTCGGTCAGCTTCTCTTCGTAGAGTGTCGCGATCCGCCGGCCGAGCGCCGCGCGCTCGCCGGGCGCGCTCTCTTGCGCTTGCCGCGACAGCAGCACCGCCACGAGGTCCTCGTAGCGTTTGTCTGCTTCGTACAGCCGCTCCAAGCCACGCAGCGCGTCGACCCGATTCGGGTCGAGCTCCAGGCGCTTGCGCTGCGTGTCGATCGCAGCTTTGGTGTCGAACAGCTTGCGCTCGTACAGCTCGGCCAAGCGAAACAAGAGCTGCTCCTGCTGATCGGCGTCGAACTCCAGCTCCACCTGGCGCGACAGATCCACAGCCAACGCCGCGTGATCCCCGCTCTGCACGTGGATGCGCTCGAGCGCGCGCGCGGCCTTGAGCACGACCTCGTCGCGGCCCTTGGCGAGCTCGATCAGCTGCTGGTAGCAGCGCTCTGCCCCCGGCCGATCCTGCATGTGATCGAGCAGCAGCTCGCCGAGCTCGGTCAGCAGATCGATCTGCACGTCGGGCTCGTCGGACTTGGCGAGCGCCGCTTCGAGCACTTGCGCGCGGCGGCGGCGTAGCGCTTCTTGGCCTGCAGACAGACGCGCGAGCGCGCTGCGCGCCTCGCCGTCCGCTGGATAGAGCTCGACTGCGTTCGCAAACGCGTTGAACGCGAGCTCACTGTTACGCAGGCGCGACTCGTACAGGCTGCCGATGCGCTGCCACAGCTCGGCTTTGCTCAGCTCGCTCGTGCGATCAGCGAGCTGGATCTCCAAGACCCGCACCAGATCCGCGTATGCGCCCTGGGTCTCGTACATCGGCTCGAGGATCGCAGCGACGCGCTGACGCAGCCCTTCTACGGCGAGCAAACGCGCGAGCGCAGCCTGCGCGCGCAGGTGATGCGGCTGACGCAGGAGCGCAGCTTCGAAGTGATCGACCGCGCGCGTGGGCTCTGCCAGCTTGGTCTCGTACAGCTCGCCGAGCCGGTAGTGCGTGTCGACCTGATCGTGACCGGACACGTGATCCAAGTTCGACTGGAGCAGCGCGGCCAGATCGGCGTGGCGCTCGCGCCGCTCGTAGAGGCGCTCCAATGTGCGTCGCGACGGACCGTGCTCGGGCGAAAGCGCGAGCACCGCGCGATAGGCTTCGATCGCTTTGTCCGGCTGCTCGAGGATCTCCTCGAACAAGAAGCACACCTGCAGCAGCAGATCGAGCTTGGTCTCGGCATCGACGGTGTCGTCGATCCGGCGCTTGTACAGCGCTTGAAGCTCCTCCCAACGCTCGTCTGTCGTGTACAGCTCTTTGAGCGCGGCGAACGCTGGCTCGTCCTTGGCATCGTGCTGCAGCACGAGCTTGTGGAACGGCTCGGCTTCTTGCGGTTCGAGCAGCAGCTCGTCGTAAAGCCTGGCCGTGCGCGCGGCGAGCTCCGCACGATCCGCATCGCTCAAGCGCTTGTTATCCAGCACGCGCGCGAACGCCTGTGCGAGCGCGCGGTGTTGCTTGGCTTGTTCGGCCGCGTTGGTCAGCCGCTCCCAGAGCGACGTATCTTCGGGCTCCTGCAGGAACGCGGCCTCGAGCGCTGCATACGCGCCTGCCGCGTCGCCGAGCTGGCTGCCGCTGATCTCCGCGGAACGCAGCCGTAAGCGCCGAATCTCGGCTTCGTTCGAAGCCTCCGCCAAGCGCCGTTTGAGCAAGCTCGCGAGCTTGTCGAAGCGCCCGCCCCGTTCGTACGCGCGTTCTAGAGTGGGCGTGATGCGCGGTGCGAGCTCGGCATTTTCCTGCGCCAGTGTCTCGAGCGCAGCCACCGTGCCGGCATGCGTGGGATCGAGCTCGAGCACCTCGGAGTACAGCTCGAGTGCGCGGTCCTGGTCTTTGTCCTGCTCAAACACCAAGCGCGCGAGCCGCGCGGTCAGCTCGACACGCGCAGGCGTATTCTCAGCTTCTTTCGCCAAGCCGCGCCGGCGCTCCAGGATATCCGCGAGCTCTTGATGCCGACCGGTCGCCTGCGTCAGGCGATCGAGCTGTGCCCAGCTATCGCTATTGTTCGCGTCGAGCTCAGTCAGCTCGCGGTAGCGAGCCGCCGCGGAATCGAGGTCCGCCAGGCGCTCTTCCTCGAGCACCGCCAGCGCTTTGAGCAGCTCGGGGCGCCGCTCTGAGCTGCTCTGGTGTTGCAAGCGATGCAAGAGCAACCGGCGCTGCTCCGCTGGGCGATCCTTCTTGCGGTAGAAACCTTCGAGCAGCGACAGCGCGTCGCTGTCCGTGGGGTTGCGCTCCAGCAAGCGCTCCGCGTAGCTCGCCGCGAGCTCAGGCTGGCCGAGCCGCTGGTTCGCGAGCGTCGCGATCCGGCGCCACAGGGCCGTTGCCTCTTCGGGCTCAGCAGCTTGCGCGCGCACGCCGTAGGCTTCCACCACACGATCGAACGCTTGGGCCGCTTCGGCGCTTTGCTCCAGCGCTTCGCGCGCCGCGGGATCGGTGGGCGCGAGCGCGTAGTAGCGCAGCGCGTAGTCGAACGATGCAGCGACATCGCGCACACGCTCTTGCGAGAGCGTACGCAGACGAGCGAGCAGCTTGCGCTGTTCCTCGCGCGCATCCGGGTCAGTCGTGCCTTCGAGCGAGCGCAGCGTGACCTCGAGCACCGCACACAGTCGCGACCACTTACCCTCTTGCTCGTAGATCGGCGCGAGCGCTCGCGCTGCGCGCACATTGGTCGGATCTGCGGCGAGCACGCGCTCGTAGCTGCGCTGCGCGCGCGTGGCTTCGCCGATCTTCTCTTCGTACAGGCGCGCTGCGCGCAAGCTCAACTCGACGCGCAGCTCTTTGTTGTTGGAGCGGTCGGCTTCGCCCGAGAGCACCTCGACCAAACCTTCGTAGTCATTGGCGTGGCCATACAGCGCTTCGAGCGCGTCCCAGTCGCCGCGCGCGATGTAACCATCGCGCAAGCTACGCAGCGCGCGCCCTTGCCGCGGATCGATCGCGAGGATGCGCTGCCACACGCGCGCCGCTTGCTCGAGATCGTTGCGGCGATCGGCGTAGACCGCGCCCAGCTTCAGCAGCAGCCGCACGCGCTCTTCGTTCGTGCCGCGCCGCTCGACTTGCTTGTCGAGCACTTCGGCCAACGTCGCCCAATCTTTTTCGCGCTCGGCTAAGCGCTCCATCGCATCGAGCGCTTGTTCGGTGTGCGCGGGCGACTCGACCACCTCGCGGTACAGCGCGATGGCTTCGTCGTAGCGGTGCAGACGATCCGCTGCGAGGGCTGCGGCTTGCAGGCTGAGCGCCATGCCTTGCTCGGGCTCGCTCGCCGCCGTGCGCTGCTTCTTCACGATCTCGAACAGCTGACGCCACGCACGCTTACGTTCATAGATGTCGCGCAACAACCCGAGGGCGCGTTGGTTCCGCGGATCGATCTCGATCACCTTCTCGAGCGGACCCGCCGCTTGATTGTGGTTCGAGAAGTGTTCGAGCCAGAGCTCTGCAACCTTGAGATAAATCTCGACGCGTCGCGCGGGCTCGGTCGTGGCCTCGGCGTCCCACATCAACACGTTAATCAGATCGTTCCAGCGCCCCAGCTCGCGATACTTCTCGGCGAGCGCGTCGAGCGTGCTGCGGTCGTGCGGATCGACGCGCAGGATCGCGTTGTAGGCGTTGACCAGCATGCCGTCCAAACGCAAGCGGTCGCGGTACACCGCAGCGAGATCGCGCAACAGCGCGACCTTCGGGCCAGGCGGCTGATCGGGCGTCGCATCGATCTGGGTCTTGAGCACCTCGACCAGCGCGTTCCACTTCTCCGACTTGGCGTACAGCTCTTTGAGTACTTCTGTCGCGCGTGCGTTGTGAGCGTCCATGCGTTGGACGTTCTTCCACGCTTCGATCGCACGCTCACCGGTGCCCTGCGTCGACTGCGCGAGCTCAGCGGCTTCCACTGCGAGCTCGATGCGGCGCGCGGGGTCCGCCGCCATGCGCTGCGCATCCAGCAAGATCCGCAGCAAGCGCTCTTGGTCGGAGCTCTCGCGCAGGTATTTGCGATAGAACTGCAGCATCGCGGGCTGCGCCGCGTCGAGCTTCCGCAGCCTCGCGAAATAGGGCTCAGCATCGGCGGGCTTGCCGCGATCGACGGAGTGCAGCGTACCGATCCGCACGAGCAAGCTCTGCTCGGCGTCCAGCTTTTGCGGAACGCGCAGAGCATTTTCGTACAACGACACGAGCCGATCCCAGTTCTCCGTCGACGTGAAGCGCTCGACCAAGAACTGCATGGCCTCGATGTTGCCGGGATCTGCTGCAAGCACGTGCTCGTAGCAGTCCGCCGCACGCGCCGGGTCGTCCATACGCCGCGCCAGCACGCGTGCCGCACGCAAGTAGACGTGCACGCGGTCTTGCTTGTCGCGCGCGCGCTCGGCCGTCTTCAGCAAGTGCTCTGCGAGCTCCGACCATTCCTCGCGCTCACGGAGGGTGTGCTCGTAGAGCCATGCGGCGCGCAGGTTGGTCGGGTCCACCTCGAGCACCTTGGTGAACAGCTTGTCGATGTCCTTCTTGCCCTTGTTGCCGCGGTTCTCGCGGTTTTCCCAGGCCAGGCATGCCGCTCTCAGCAGCAACGAAGACTTCAACGACAAGTCGGTCGCGGACTCGGCCTCCTCGACGAAGCGTTTTGCGAACTTCTTCCAGGAGCCCTGCGTCTGCTCCAAGCGGCGCAGCGTATCGGCCGCATCGGTATCGTCCGGCTTGTGCTCGATGACTGCTTTGTACGCAGCGGACGCGCCTGCCGAATCCAGCAAGTACTCCGAACGCAGCCGGCCGAGCTCGCGATACAGCGAAGCTGACAGCAGCCGGTCGCCCGCCACGAGCGGCAGCTCCGCTTCGATCAGCCTGGCTACAGTGACGTACTCCCCCCTCTGCTCGTGCGACTGCCTCGCCAGCTCCAGCTGGCGCTCGGGCTCTTCGCCCAGACGCTCGCGGTCACCGGCGGCGATGATCTCGCTGATCCCGGCGACGAGCTCTTCGGCGTCGGGATCGGATTCGAGCGCGCTGAGGTATTGCTGCAGCCGAAGCGTGGGTTTCGGCTCACTTACGCTTGAAGGATCCGGTGCGGGCATGTCAGTTCGAGTCGGCGCCAGACGCGCAACGCCCACACCCAATGTGGTCGCGACCTACAGCGTTGCGGCACTGCTCGAAGTTCTATGAGCGCCCGCCCGACAGGGCGATCTTACTGACGCCCGCGCCACCTTCGCAAGCGAAGATCGTGCGGAAATTGCGTTGGAAAATTCACCACATGGTCGAGAGTCTAGAAGACCATCAGCGCGCCAGCCCAAGTCATCGCGCCCCAGGTCACCAAACCTAAGCCGAGATGTGCCGTGGCGAGCGCCTGCAACGTCCCGTAGTCATTCGCGCGGTCCAATCCGAGCAGGTCGTTGGCGATCACGATACCCACCAGTGCCTGCGCGACCATGCCAGCGAAGTGCACCCAGCGCAGTGTCTTATGCAGACGCAGCGTACTCGCGAACTTACCCTTGCCTTCGGACAGATTGTCAGGGTCCGGCATCATCAGGGAGAGCGTGAAGGTGGTCGCGTACAGCGCTGTCGTGGTGAACGCGAGTGAGTTCTTCACGATGCGCATGCCGTCGCAATCGATGGCCGCTTTGCCGGTGACGCAAGGGTTATCACCGATGTCCGCGCCGAATCCGTAGAGGTTGAAGTAAGCGAGTGTGCCCGCTGCAACCGTCAACGTCATCGCGGCCCATGTCGCGATGCCCATCGTGCGGTGGATCGAAGCGATGCTGTTGCGTCGCTTCGTTTGCTCTTTGTACTCGGCTTCGGGATCGACTGCGGGTCCCGCGGACTCGCGCGTTTCTTCCGCTTGCGCGACCAGTGCAGCGCGCAGCTCCATGGTGGTGTGCGACGCGACGTTGATCGACGCTTCGAGCGTGGGCGCCTGCAACGTGAATCCGAAGATCGACGTGGCCAAAAGCAAGGCGGTGAAACTTCCCATCCTTCATTCCTCCAACAAGCGCTGGTCGGTCACTGTACCGAGCGCGCCGGTGCGGGTTCTACAGCATCGCTGGGCTATCGGAAACCAAGCTTTCGCCCTGGCACTTCCACGCTTGTACCTTCAGCTGTGTGTCTTGGACTGTCGCAACCAGCAGCTTACGACCCGTAAACGCCACGCGACTTTCTGAAGTCGCCATCTTGCCGCTCACCCAAAGCTCGAGCCGGTCCGTTGGCGCGTCGAGCTTATACGCAATCGACTGTCCCTGTCCGTTACGGATCGTAAACGTTGGCCTTCCTGCCTCGCAGCGCACGTCGCGGACAGCGTTTGCGATGACATCGCGGTGCGATTCGCCCAAAGCATGAATCCTGAGCCCATCCGCGCACATGCCCAACACCAGCACGCCGCGCGCTGCAGGCGCCACGCCGAGCGGCGTACAGCCGGCCAGCACGGGAAACGCCTCCGCGTAGAAGATCTCCGGCCGTATCGCATAGACCTCGGTTACGGGCTCTGCACGCGGTCCCTCGACAGCACAAAACGACTCGTACCAGACACCATGGCGCCAAAGCGCTCCCACCAGAAGCTCGGGGCATGGCACCGGCACTTCGCGCGCATCCGTGCCGCGCGACGCGGTTTCTACCGCGGGTGGATGCGACGTCGTGAGCACGCGCGCGCAATGCTCTTGACCTGTGCTGCAGCGTTCGTCGGTCGCTCGCCAACTCACGCGCATTTGGCCGCTCTCAGCGCCAGCCATGCTCAAGCGACTCCGACCCGGAAGGTTATCGGGCGCTGCCGCTCCTAGCAGCAACGTTGGCGCGAACGCGTTGCCAGTGTCTGCGCCAAAGCTGCCTAGCACATGCGCTGCGTGCTCGTCGCGGACCACCCAGGCCAAGCCGAGCTTGCCGCCGTCAGCGACAGCGCTCAGCTGTACGATCTGCGCGGTGTTCTCGATCGGACCGCAGCCATCCAAGCGCGCGGGCTCTCCGACTGGCTCGCCGTCAGTCGCGTAACGTTGGATGCGCACGCCCTCACTGCAAGGTCCCGGTGCCCAGCCGAGCACTGCGCCTTCTGAGCTCGCGACCAACTCGAATGCTGCAGCACTGGTGACCTTCTGAACGGATCGCGTTGCGGCGTGTCGATCACGAGACGGCGTTGTCGCTGTCGCAGGTTTCGGCGGCGCGCCCGTGCAGTCGTCGCACGCGCTCAGCCCATTATTTGCCGCGAAAATCGCGAGCACCTGCATGCAACGTACGACAACTCCCACATCATACACACGCGACTGCAGAGGGACGTTGTCAGTGGCTTTCGACACCGTCACACTCTACGCAATGGCCGACAACCTACAAAGTCTGCTCAGCTTTCTCGACGCGTCGCCCACCCCATTTCACGCAGTGGGTGAGTCGACGCGGCGGCTGCGAGCGGCAGGCTTTACCGAGCTCAACGAAGCAGATGTTTGGAGCTTGGCACCCGGCGGACGACATTTCGTTACCCGCAACGGCACCAGCTTGATCGCGTTTATCTGCGGCAGCCAACCGCTCGCCGACAGCGGTTGTTTGATCGTCGGTGCACACACGGATTCGCCGAACCTCCGCATCAAGCCCTCCCCCGAGCTGAGCCGTCACGGCTACCGACAGCTCGGCGTGGAGGTCTACGGCGGCGTGCTGCTCAGCACTTGGCTCGACCGCGATCTATCGCTCGCCGGCCGCGTGACGTTCGACCGCAACGGCAAGATCGAGACACGCCTCGTGGACTTCTGTCGGCCGCTCTTGCGCGTTCCGAACCTCGCAATCCACTTGAATCGCACGGTGAATAACGAAGGCCTGTTGCTCAACGCCCAGACGCACATGGCGCCGATCCTGGGGCTCGCCGAGCACAACTCGCAGAGCCTGAACCAGCTGCTCGCAGAGCGGCTCACGAGCGGCGGCGAAGGCGTGAGCGCGGATCAGATCCTGGGCTGGGATCTGAGCTTGTACGACGTGCAAAAGGCCTCTGTTTCGGGCCTGTACTACGAGTTCATCCACTCGGCGCGGCTCGACAACTTGGCCAGTTGTTTTGCTGGGCTGCAGGCGCTGCTCGACGCCAAGGCGACGCATGCCGCCACGCGCTGCATCGTGCTCTACGACCACGAGGAAGTCGGCAGTCGCAGCGCACAAGGCGCGTGCTCGCCTTTGCTGCGCCAAGTGCTCGGCCGCGTGGCAGAGTCGTACGGCAACAACACGCAAGAAGCGTTTGCACGTGCGATGGCGCGCTCGTTCTTGATCTCGGCGGACATGGCGCACGCGATCCATCCGAACTACTCGGACAAGCACGAGCCGAATCACAGCCCGGTGCTCGGCAAAGGCCCCGTGCTCAAGCTCAACGTCAATCAATCGTATGCGAGCGATGGGCTCACGCTCGCGCGTCTGGAGCAGTGGGCACGCCGCGCTGAGGTCACGCTGCAACGTTACGTCGTACGCTCTGATTTGCCCTGCGGCAGCACGATCGGCCCGATCACAGCGGCAGAGCTCGGCATTGCAACGGTCGACGTCGGCAGCCCACTGCTCGCCATGCACTCGATCCGCGAGATGGCCGCCGCAGCAGACGTCGATCTGCTCGCGCGCGTGCTCAACGCGTACTTCGCGTAGAGAGAAGAAGAATCTTCAACCGCCAAGACGCCGACGAACGCCAAACAGAAAGACTCCGCGCGCTGGCGCTGACGCAGTGACAGAGCCGCGGAGCCTCTACTTCTCGTAGTTTGGCGTTCTTCGGCGTCCTTAGCGTCCCCTGGCGATTAAATCTTCTCTGCTCAGGTGAGCTCGAAGTGCTTGCAGAAGACGAGCGGCGCGTCCGGCCTCTCGTAGTGCGCGTCGCGGTGCTCTGAAGTCGGGTAGCCGTGCGCGCACGCCTCTTTTTGATCGTCGAAGAGCGCGCAGCTCTCGCACGTGAAGCGCAGCCGATAGCGGCTGCGCTGCTCACGAAAGCGCTCGTCTTGCAGGATCTTCACGAGCCCTGATGACCGACGCCGGCGTTGAGCTTGGCCACGCGCCCGGCGTGCCGCCCACCCTCGAACTTGGTGGTGAAGAACGCCGTAACGATCTCTTCGGCCATGCCGGGCCCGATCACGCGCGCGCCGAGACACAGCACGTTCGCGTCGTTGTGCAGACGCGTCATGCGCGCACAATACGGGTCCGTGCACAAAGCGGCGCGAATCTCTGGGTGACGATTGGCAGCCATGCTCATGCCGATGCCCGTGCCGCACACCAAGATGCCAGCATCGAAGCGCTTCTCTGCGACACCCTTCGCAAGCGTATGCGCGAAATCGGGGTAGTCGACCGAAGCCGGACCGTTCGTGCCGAGATCAGTCGCGGTGATCTTGAGCAACTCGAGCAGCGCCTTCAAGCCGTCCTTGAGCGGCAACCCAGCGTGGTCGCTCGCGAGTGCGACGCGCAGTGTCGGCTGATAAAGCTCAGACATGACGTTTGAAAACCAACGCTACGTTCGTGCCGCCGAAGCCGAAGGAGTTCGACAAAACGACGTCGAGCTTCTTGTTACGGGCCGTGTGCGGAACGAGATCGAAGCCTGCGGCGCCGTCGTCAGGATCGTCCAAGTTGATCGTCGGCGGCACCACGCCCTCGTGCATCGCGAGCACACCGATCACGGCTTCTATGCCGCCGGCCGCACCGAGCAGATGCCCAGTCATCGACTTGGTCGCTGAGATCAGCAAGCCCGACTTCGCGTGCGCGCCGAACACTTTTTCGATCGCGACGAGCTCGGTGATGTCACCGACATCCGTCGAGGTGCCGTGCGCGTTCAGGTAATCCACAGCGCTCGCGTCGAGCTTGGCGTCTTTGAGCGCTGCGCGCATCGCACGCTGAGCGCCTTCACCTTCCGGCGCAGGCTGGCTCAAGTGATGCGCGTCGGCGGTTGCGCCGTAGCCCACGATCTCTGCGTAGATCGTCGCGCCACGCTTGATCGCAAGCTCGCGCTCTTCGAGGATCAGCATGCCCGAGCCCTCGCCCATCACGAAGCCGTCGCGACCTTTGTCGTACGGACGACTCGCTTTGGTCGGCTCGTCGTTGCGCTTGGACAGCGCGCGCATCGCATTAAACCCGCCGATACCGAGGCCTGTGACAGCAGCTTCAGCTCCGCCAGCCACCGCGTAATCGAGGTCACCGCGCGAGATCCAACGGAATGCTTCGCCGATGGCGTGCGCGCCGGAAGAGCATGCGCTCGTAGTCGTATAGCTGACGCCCTTGAAGCCGTAGCGCATCGACACTTGGCCAGGCGCCAAGTTCGCGATCGCGCCAGGAATGAAATACGGCGTCATGCGCCGCGGGCCTTTTTCGTGCAGCACCAGCGCCTGCTGCTCGATCAACGCCAGGCCGCAGATCCCCACGCCGACGAAGGTGCCAGTGCGCTCCTTGAGCTCGTCGCTCAAGTCCGCGATGCCTGCGGAGTGCACCGCCAGGTGGCTCGCGCCGATCGCCAGGTGAATGAAGCGGTCGCCTTCGCGCAAGCGCTTGCGCTCGATGTACGTCTCGGGATGGAAGTCTCGACACTCGCCCGCGATGCGCGTGGCGTGGTCCTTTGCGTCGAACAAGGTGATCGGCCCGATGCCGCTCTTGCCTTCCTTCAACGACGACCAAGTACTGCCGGTGTCGGCGCCGCAAGGGCTAACAGCCCCCAGACCAGTGATGACGACCCTTCGCATAACGCTCACCGAGAGAGCGGCGACGGCCGCTCAAAACTGCCGTTTACGGTTAACTTCTGGAGGATGAGACCAAGTGCGCACCTTAGCACTCGGCGACAGTCGAGCGACCGCGCCTCATCCCTGCGCGGGCCAGCAAATTAAGCTCAGCGCGCGAAGTCACGGCGTTTCATAAACGTGACCCGCGCGCGCAGAGCAGCCGTTTCCGGCGAGCCCTACTTGACGTGCTCGGAGATGTACTTGATCGCGTCCCCGACAGTACCGATTTTCTCGGTATCTTCGTCTGGGATATCAATCTCGAACTGTTCTTCAAAAGCAAGGACGAGCTCGACGATTGCAAGAGAGTCGGCGCCCAAGTCCTCAATAAATTGAGCCTCGTCTTTCACCTCCGCAATGTCTACGTCCAGCTGTTGAGCGACGATTTCCTTAACCTTCTGCGCGATATCCATCCAACCCCTCCAACGGGTTTGAGATCGGGAACTACCACTTCATCGCAAGCGGCTCACACATACATGCCGCCATTGACTCGCAACACCTGACCAGTGATGTAAGAGGCCTCGTCCGAACAGAGGAAGAGCACCGCCGCAGCGACGTCCTCCGGCTGTCCCATACGAGCCAGTGGAATCTGCCCCAACATGTACTTCTTCGCGTCCTCGGGGAGATTCTTGGTCATATCAGTGTCGATGAACCCGGGAGCCACAGCATTCACTGTGATTCCGCGCGAGGCGTACTCCCGAGCTAGTGTCTTCGTCAAGCCAATCAGTGCTGCCTTGGATGCCGAATAGACCGCCTGACCTGGATTTCCGAGCTCAGCGACTACGCTCGCGAGGTTGACGATCCGTCCGGTGCGCGCTCGCATCATGATCTTGATCGCCGAGCGCGACACATTGATGGCGCCCGTAACGTTGACCGCGAACGTCTTCTGGATGTCGTCATCCGATACGCGCAGCAGCAAATTGTCACGAGCAATGCCCGCGTTGTTGATCACAATGTCGAGGCGGCCGAGGCGTTTATGCACCTCGCGTAACCCTTCTTCGACCGAATCGCCCGACGTGACATCGAAGCGCTTGAGCTCGCCCTTGCCGCCAGCCTCGGTAACCGAGCGCAGCGTTTCCTGACCGACATCTTCCGGAAGCACATCAGCAGCGACGACGTACGCGCCGGACTTCGCGAGCGAAATGGACATTGCCCGCCCTAGCCCTCGGAATCCCCCAGTCACTACAGCGACTTTGCCATCGAGTCGAAACATGACGCCCCTTCTTCCTTCCTTCAACGCTTACAAGCGCACCATCGCACTACCCCATGCGATGCCACCACCCAAAGCACAAAACAACAGAAGTTGTCCGGAAGAGACTTTTCCTGCACGTACGGCCTGATCCAACGCAATGGGAACGGACGCTGAAGAGGTATTGGCCGTCTGGTCGATGTTGATAAAGAAGCGCTCTCTAGGAATTTCCAGGCGCTCCTGCACAGCATCGAGAATGCGAATGTTCGCTTGGTGAGGAATCACCCAATCGACCTGCGCTGGTGCGATGCCGTTGTGCGCGAGCGCAACTTGCGACGCTTCGGTCAAGCGCCGGACCGCTGCACGGAAGATGTCTTTGCCAACCATGTGCACGAGGTGCTGATTGGCTTTGAGCATCTCTTCGCTCGGCGGTGTGCGTGAACCGCCACCGGGGATCCACAGCGATTCGATCTTCGACGAGTCTGCGTAGAGATGCGTCGAGAGAATGCCACGTCCATCGCCTGTCGCAGGGCCGAGCACTACGGCACCTGAGCCATCTCCGAACAACACTGCGCTCGATCGATCGTCCCAGTTCACGAGTCGGCTGAGCAGCTCGACGCCGATCACCAGCACGTGTTTGGCGACGCCGTTCCGAATGAAACTGTCACCGATGCTCAGGCCGTAAATGAATCCAGCGCACGCCGCTGACAGATCGAAGCCTGGGCAATCGGTACGTGCACCAAGATTGCGCTGCACGAACATCGCGGTGGAGGGCATGGGCATGTCCCCGCTGATCGTCCCCACGATGATCATGTCCAGATCTGTGGCGGAGATTTGCGCCGCTTCGAGCGCGCGCTGCGCCGCCTTCGTCGCCATGTCGCTCGCAGCCTCGGAGGGCTCCGCGACATGACGCTGACGGATCCCGGTGCGCGTGGATATCCACTCGTCCGAGGTTTCCATTCTGCTTTCGAGGTCGTGATTGGTCACTACCTTCGCAGGCAGGTAGTGACCTGTGCCAAGAATGCGCGAAGCGGGAGCCTGAACGCGTTGGCCTTGCACGGAAACGCCTACGCCTGCGCTTCGGTGCTGCCGGTCTCTTCGATCTTGCGGCCCTTATAGAACCCGCAGCTCGGGCACACGCGATGCGTAAGAGCCGGCTCGGCGCAGTTTGGGCACGGCGTCACGTTCGGCGCGGTGACTTTGTCATGATTTGCGCGACGCTTGTCGCGCTGCGAACGGCTCTTTCTACGCTTGGGAACGGCCACGGTGTCACTCCTTATTGGGGCTTGGACTTAGACTTATTCGGTTTCGGCTGCTTACGCGCGGGCGTGCCCGTAGGCGCTTCCGGCTGGGACTTGAGCGGCACGTTGTCTCGCAGTCTCTGCAAGGGCGCAAGCCTTGGATCGACTGCACCGGTGCTGGGGAACGCATCGGCGGGCGGCTGCAGGTGTGCGGGGATGGGGATGCCTGGGCAGGCATCGCCGCAAAGCGGCTGCATCGGCACCTCGAGCACGATGTACTCGCGCACGAGCTCGTCTAACACGATGCCGTGGCCGCTAAATTCCTCGCGCGGCACGTCAGCGTCGTCTTCATCTGCTTGGTCCGCGTGACGCTCGTAGCGCTCGGTTTGCGCTCTGCGATCTTTTCCGGCCTGCGTGCCACCCGGACGACCCGATGATGTGCGCGCGAACAACGTGCCGATCGTGCTGTCCACCGCGAGCTTCGCATCGGCCAAGCAGCGACCGCACTCCGTAAGCACGTGCACGCGCAGTGTGCCGGTCACGAGGTACTCGCCGTCGTTCTCCTGCACGTGCACGTCGAGCGACCCAGGACCGAAGTCGGGATCGTGCCGCAGCGCTGCGTCTTGCAGATACGTGTCCAGCCAGGCGGGACTCAGCTCGAAAGCGTAGTCTCTGCCCGCTTCATCGATGTCTGTGACGTGCAGCTCAAACTCGGCCATGGCGTAACCGCGCGTAGGAATCTGGTAGACGAAGAGTGCAATGCGGTCGCCGCCAAAGTTCCCATTTGAAGGGCTGCGGACTATGGAATGTGCCTTGCACGAAGTCAACGCAACGCAAGCACTATCGCGCCTCGTGAAGCCCCTCGCGATCGAAGCGTAGGACCCGCGCTCCGTGCTCGATGGCATGGCCATCCTGGGCCTCCATGCGCGGTCCCCATGCGCGCGGGACGAGCTGCGGTTGCGCAGAATCCCAGGTTGTTGTGGCCAGCGCGTCGGACGGCGGCCACGCGTAAAGCACGCCCGCGGCGCCGGCGCGCACGGCAAAACCGGCGAGTTGACTGCCCGGCTCAGGCGCTTGCCACGTCAGAAGCCAGCGTCGCTCGCCGGGCTCAGGCGGAGCCAGCTCGTCCAGGGCGACCTGCAGCTCGGGCTCGCCGAACCCGCAATGACTGGGCGCCACAGCGTATCGACCTTGCTCCGCACCTGGCCAGAGCAACAGATTGTCTTGTCCGATCCGAACACTCCGCAAAGTCGACGCGTCCAACACGTTGGGTGGCGCGACGAAGCTTGGGTCGAAACCATCGGCTCCACCCCGAACGATCAGCACGAGTCTTTGCAAGCTCGCGAGTGAACGCGCGGTCTCGAGCGCCTGCGTATTGGAGCGACCCAACCCACCTAAGACGATAAAGACGTCAGCCTGCGTCTGCCTGAGATACGTCAGCATGTCAGGCGCCGGCGACTGCAGCTCGCTACCCGAGAAGATAGCGACGCGAACGTCCGCCGCTCCTGGCTTCAGTGTGAGCGTGCGCTTCTGCAGGCTGAAAGCTGTGCTGCCAGAGCTTCCACTTTGCGCCATCGGAGGTTCCGCCCGTGTGCATGCCCAATAACGAGCCTGGCCGCCTTTTGCCTCGGTTCCCTTGCAGCCACCCAGTACCACCAGAAGCCAACAGAAACAGCTGCCAAGCGTCCGTCGAATGAAACGCTTGCTATGTTCACTGCAGACGCAATAAGTCATTTTCCGCGGATGATTCTTTAGGCATTGGCCAGTGGCGCCCGTTAGAGGCGCGTTGTAGATGCTGGAGACCGTCCTCCCCTCTATCGGAAAGGAACTCTGCGCAACATGGCAAACCCCGTTCGTTTCAAGGGCACAGCATCATATCTCACCAACGAAGCCCTCGAAGCGTCGGTGGACTGTGCGCTCGCACTCGAAAAACCTTTGCTCGTCCGCGGTGAGCCTGGCACGGGAAAGACGTTGCTCGCAGAGGCAGTTGCAGAAGCGCTCGACGCGAAGCTCCTGACTTGGCACGTGAAGAGCACGACGCGTGCGCAAGAAGGTCTGTACACCTACGACACGGTGCAGCGCTTGTACGACTCGCGCTTCGGCGATGGCGACGTCAAAGACATCCGACGCTACATCAAGCTCGGACCGCTGGGCCAAGCGTTTTCCGGTGAAGAGCGCGTGGTACTGTTGATCGACGAGGTCGACAAAGCAGACATCGAGTTCCCGAACGACTTGTTGCACGAGCTGGACAAGATGCGCTTTCGCATCATCGAGACCAACGAGGACGTGGTCGCGAAGCAGCGCCCGGTCGTGATCATCACGAGCAACGCGGAAAAAGAGCTGCCGGACGCGTTCCTGCGCCGCTGCGTGTTCCACTTCATCGACTTCCCCGAGAAGGAGCTGATGTCCCGGATCGTCGGCGTGCACCACGCGAACCTCGACGAGACTTTGATCGAACAGGCGATGGATGCGTTCTACAAGATCCGCAACATGCAGCGCCTGCGTAAGCGCCCGAGCACGAGCGAGCTGATCGACTGGATCCACATGCTCAAGACCATGGGCGTGAAAGACGTCAAGCTCGAGAAGAACCTGCCGTTCCTCGGTACCTTGCTGAAGAAGGAGCAGGATCTGGTGGCGTACGCAGATCAGCTCTCGGGTGGCGCACGCTGGCGCTCCTAGTCAGTCAACCAGGCGGGCGCGGGTTCCACCAATGTTCATCCCATTCATCTATCGGCTGAGACAGCATGGTGTGCCGGTCGGCACGCAAGAGACATTGTCGCTCGCAAAAGCCATGGCGATGGGTCTGCACGACTCGTCGCTCGACGGCTTTTACTACGCGGCGCGCGCGCTGCTGGTGCACGCCGAGGGCCACTTGGATGCGTTCGATCAGGCCTTTCTCGCGGAGTTCCGTGGGATCGAGGGCAAGCACATCCAGCTCAAAGAAGAGCTGATGGAGTGGCTGAAAGAAGCGAAGCTGCGCTTCGAGGATCTGAGCGCGGAAGAGAAAGAGCTGGTCGAAGCGCTAGATCTCGAAGAGCTGAAGAAGCTGTTCGAAGAGCGCTTGCAGGAGCAGAAAGAGCGGCATGATCGGGGCAACAAGTGGGTCGGCACAGCCGGCTCGTCGCCGTTCGGTCGTGAAGGTCAGAAGGGCGAAGGCATCCGCGTCGGTGGAGAAGGTGGCGCGCGCTCAGCAGTGAAGACTGCGGATGCCCGCAAGTACCGCCCTTACCGCTCGGATCTCGCGCTCGATCTACGTCAGATGGAGATGGCGCTGCGTCGCCTGCGCATGTTCAACCGTGAAGGTGCGGACGAAGAGCTCGACCTCGACGCGACGATCGATGCGACCGCGAAGAACGTGGGCGAGCTCGACATCATCACACGTCCGCCTTCGCGCCCGAACACGCGTGTGATCTTGATGATGGACGTGGGCGGCTCGATGGATCCGTACGTCGACCTGATGTCGCGGTTGTTCTCTGCGACCAAGCGCGCGTCGCACTGGAAAGAGCTGCGCACTTACTACTTCCACAACTGCATCTACGGGCGCGTCTACAAGACCGAGCGCTTCGATGATCCGGTGTGGGTGCAAGACCTGATGCACGATGCCGGCTCGCACTTCAAGTTGATCGTCGTCGGAGATGCCTTGATGGCACCGTACGAGCTGATGCGCCAAGGCGGCGCGATCTCGCTGAATGACAACAACGCGCTGCCAGGCATCGCGTGGCTGATGATGCTGCAGCAGCACTTCAAGAGCAGCGTTTGGCTGAACCCGGAGCCGCCGAACTACTGGGAGGGCAACACCATCTCCACAGTGCGCCAGGTGTTCGAGATGTACCCGCTCACGCTCGAGGGTCTGACGCAGTCGATGCAGTTCCTGAGCAGGGGCCGAGGCCGGACGCGCGCACGCGGCTAACGGCTGCCTGTTCTGCTACCCTCTTGCCTTGCGCGGTGGGCCCAAAACGGGCACACCGCGCCCAGAGGCACGCAGCGTGGCAACCCGAATATTCATCGACGGACAAGAAGGTACGACCGGTCTCCAGATCCAGGATCGGCTGCGCGATCGCCGCGACATCGAGCTGCTCGAGATCGCGCCGGAAGCGCGCAAAGACCCTGAAGCGAAGCGCGCGCTCTTGCGCCGCGCGGAGATCGCTATCTTGTGTCTGCCCGACGCTGCCGCCGAAGAGACCGCGCGCATGACGGGTCCCGAGACGCGCCTGCTCGACGCCAGCACCGCGCACCGCGTTCATCCCGACTGGACATACGGTATGGCTGAGCTGAGCGCAGACACGCGCCAAGCGCTCCGAAACGCAACGCGCGTGGCGAACCCAGGCTGCTGGCCCACCGGCTTTCTGCTGCTCGTGCGGCCGCTCGTGGACGCCGGGATCCTGCCACGGGACTACCCGGTGAGCTGCCACGGGCAGAGCGGCTACAGCGGCGGCGGCAAGAAGCTGATCGCGGCGTTCCAAGAGCATCCACGCACGGGCGACAGCCCCGCTTGGACCGCGCGCCCGTACGGCTTCAACATGGCGCACAAGCACTTGCCGGAGATGCAACGCTACTCCGGGTTGAGTCACGCGCCCGTGTTCGCGCCCAGCGTCGGCGACTACTACCAAGGCATGCTGGTGCACGTGCCGCTACACCTGCGCACGCTCGCCAAGCCGTACTCCGCCGAGCAAGCCCGCGAGCTCTTGGCCGAGCACTATGCGGGCCAACCGTTCGTGCGCGTGCGCCCAGTGAATGATCTCGCGGCGCTCGAGAACGGTTATCTCGATGCGACTGCGCTCAACAACAGCAATATCATCGAGCTGTTTGTGTATGGCAACGGTGAGCAGCTCTTGCTGAGCGCGCGCCTCGACAACTTGGGCAAAGGCGCGTCCGGCGCGGCCGTTCAGAACCTCAACCTCATGCTCGGGTTGCCTGAGACAACAGGCTTAGCGCAGTGAGCGAGCTGCACGAACCCACGATCTCGAGCGACGAGCTTCGGCCGACGCACATCGAAGTGGATTTGGAGCAGCTCGAACAGAACTATCACAGCATCGCTGCGCACGTCGCACCCGCGCGCGTGATGCCGATCCTCAAGGCTAACGCCTACGGGCACGGCCTGATCGAGGTCGCACGCAGGCTCCAGCACGCCGGCGCACCGTATCTCGGCGTGGCGTACCTCGAGGAAGCCCTGCGCTTGCGTCAACACGGTGTGCACACGCGCTTGCTCGTGCTCGGCGGCATCGTCGGCTCACAGCTGCCGCGTTTCATCGAAAACGACCTGAGCATCACGGCATCCTCGCTCGACAAGCTGCAAGCGATCGAGGCGTGCGCGGCGGCGCTCGGCAAGCGCGCGCGTGTGCACCTGAAGATCGACACGGGCATGGAGCGGATCGGCGTGCACTGGTACAGCGCAGAGCCGCTGCTCGAGGCATCGCTCAGCACGAAGCACATCGAGATCGAAGGCGTGTTCACGCACTTCGCGAACGCGGACGAGCCTGACTTCAGCCGCTCACGGCTGCAGCTCGAGCGCTTTCACGAGGTGCTTCGCTTCTATGAGCGGCGCTCGCTGCCGACGCCGATGCGGCACGCTGCGAATTCGGGCGGCATCCTGCAGCTGCCTGAAGCGAATCTCGACATGGTCCGCCCCGGCGTTCTGCTCTATGGCGTGAGCCCTTCCCCGCTCCTGCCCGTGCCGCTTCCCGTCGCGCCAGCGCTGCGTTGGTCGACGCGCGTCGTGTTCTTCAAGGTCGTCAAAGAAGGCAATCCGGTGAGCTACGGTTCGACTTGGGCGCCTGCGAGCTGGACGCGTGTGGTCACACTGCCCGTCGGCTACGGCGACGGTTACCTGCGCGCGATGAGCGGCCAAGCCGAGGTCCTGTTGAACGGTCAGCGCTTCAAAGTGGCTGGTCGCATCTGCATGGATCAAATCATGATCGACATCGGACGCGGCAGCGCTTGGAACGGTGACGAAGTGGTGCTGCTCGGCAAGAGTGGTGACGCGCAGGTCAGCGCGGAAGAGCTCGCCAGTTGGGCAGGCACCATCCCACACGAAATCTTGACCAACATCAACACGCGCGTCCCACGCGTGTACAAGGGCAAGATCTCGATCTAACGACCGATCTTGAAGCCGCCGCGCACAGAGGCTTCGCTTTTGACAGATCCGGAATCTTCGCCGCTCGCAGCTGCAGCGGACGCCGAGCCACTCGCTCTGCCGAGCACCTTGGTCGGGTGCACAGGCGGCGCTGCATCGATCGGTGCGGCGGCGCTCACCGGCGCTACGCCAGGCTTCGCCAAGTAGTCGCCCTTGGGCAGCTCGATGTAGGTGAAGAAATAACCCGTGGGCCCAGGCTCACTGGTCACGGTGGGCGTGACGGCCGCGCGCAGCTCGACCTGCACGACCGCGCCAGCGCTCGCAGAGCTGACACTGACCTTTGTCACAGGAGTGTTGAAAAAGCGCGTGTCGAGCGGCAGACGGTTCGTCTTGGCCGCAACGCGTGCGCGCGGCAGTTGCAGCTCAAACTTAGTGCCGGCAGACGTCAACACTTTGGGCTCTAACGGTGCAGTGGACTGGATAAACACGCGTGACGAACCGTCAGGACGCATTTGAAATCCAGGCCACGTTATCGTGGGCCCGTTAGACGCTTTGGCTGCTTTGGCCGCTGGCGGGGCCTGTTTCGCTGTGCCGGGCACCACGCCGGCGTACGTGCCGGAAGCGTGTCCGGGAGTTCCCCCACTCTGACCTGGGCGCTCATTCGCGCGCTGGCGGATGTCATCGTCCGCACCGGCACTGATGCTCTGCGTCGAGTCGATTGGCTGCGGGCCCTCGCGCTCCTCACCGTACGGGCGATCTTGTGCGCCCGCGGCAGCGACAGCCAGGGACCCGGAAGCGCCTACAAACAGCGCACACACGCAGACGGCTTCGATGCGAAACATATCCGTAAGCCTAGCCCGAGAATCACTTGAGGGCACCACGCCTCGCTACGACCACCCAGTGAGCAAGCAAAGCCCACCATGTGTGTCAAGTGTCAGGTTCCCATGTGACCCTGACTACCTTAATATCGTAAGGCGCCCGCGCTGTTTCTGGAGCGCTGACAGAAGGATGCCTCGATGAAACCAGACTTCGAGACAACCACGCAGACTCGCTCTCAGAGTCAGCGTGAGCTGGGCCGCGGCGAGCATACACGCGTCGAGCTTGTGTTCGACGAGAAACGACAGCTCGTCGTAGCGCGAAAGACTTGGGAGAACGCGAACGCGGAGCTGCGTTTTCGCCTGCGACAGCAACATCGCCGCTCGCTCAACATCACACATCCTAACATCGTCAAAGTGTATGACCTGAGCGCAGACAACGATGAAACCGCGCTGACGATGGAGTTTGTGCAAGGCTTCGAAGCGCCTGAGTATCTCGCGCGTGTGAGCAGCCAGGGTGCCTCGGCACAGCACAGCGTCGCTGCCACGTTGTTTCTGCTGCGTCAGCTAGCGAACGCGCTGGAAACGCTGCATAAGGCCGACATCGTTCATCGTGCGGTCAAGCCGCGAAATTGGTTGATAGAAGATCAAACCGGGCGGGCGGTGCTTCTGGATGCTGGCCTGGCTTGGCCGCCCGAGCGCTCTGCCGTGGAGCAGAACACCGGACACGCATCACCTTACCTCGCGCCGGAGTGCTTACGCGGTGCGCTGCATAGCGTGGAATCCGACTGGTATAGCTTTGGTGTGATCGCGTTCGAGCTGCTGACAGGCACGCAACCGTTCAAAGGCTCGCTAGAGAGCATTCTGCGCGCAAAGGATGAGCCCATAGAGAGCTTGCGCGACGCGTGCTCCGACATCCCAGACGATCTGGACGATCTGGTTCTGGCGCTACTTTCTCGCGATCCACGCGCGCGACCCGACTACGACGAGATCGCACAAGTCGTGGATGCGCTCGCGCCAGAGTATCCATTCGACCCGCAGGGTTACGCGGATCCACCGCCGAGCAAGCCGTCCCATGTGCAGCTGAAAGCGACGGCCGCTGCGCTCCCGCAGCCTAGCTCGGCTCGAGAGAACGTGGCTGAATCACCCTTGATGATCGCGCAAGCCCATGAACCACCACGCGAGGAAGACACGCTGCGCCATCTTTCACCGGCGCTGTTCGACGAGCCTGCGACGCTGTTGGTCGGCGACATGGCCGATGAGCTAGCCGAGCTAGCCGACGATGTGATCCGCACGCTGCCGCCGGCTCCGCAGCCTTCCGCGGAACCTGCTGAAATCGCCGCTGAGAGCGGCAGCGAGCAATCGCGTGAAGTCGAGCTTGTTCCAGCGCTGAAGACGCGGCTGGAGCTCGCGCTCGCGCAGCTCACCGAGCAACTCACGAGCGAGCGCGGTCCGGCGCTGTTGTGCGTGCGCGGCGCACCCAGCTCGGGCAAGACGTCGCTGATAGCTGCACTCGCGCGCCAGCTCGCAGATCAACCCGGCTACCTCGCGCGCAGCGCGGGCACACAGACGCCCGGGCTCGCTGCGCTGCACGAGCTCACGGTGCAGCTGGCCGAGGGGCTCGGTGATGCCGTACCGAACACGCTGCAGCTGATCGAGCCCGCCCAACGCAGCGGGCTCGTGCGCTTGTGTCCTGCGCTCTCGGGCGTGGAGACGCACATCGACGTCTCTGCCGCCAATCCCCAGCTGCGCCTGATCGACGCGCATCTCGGCTTGCGCGCGCTGTTCAAGCAGCTGTGCGCACACAAGCGTGTGCTGCTGCTGATCGACGACGCGCACAAGCTCGACGCCGACACGCTCGCCGCGCTGCGCGCCCTGCTCACTACGCCGGTAGTCCCGGGCTTACACGTGCTGATCACGCTAGACAGCAGCGTCGTGCCGGCCGAAGCCTTTAGCGCGCTGCTCGATGGACTGACCGATACGCGCTCGGCGCCGCGCATAGTGGAGCTCGATCCGCTAGAGAACCGGAGCTCCGTGCCGCCCGCGCGTGCGCCCGAGCCGCAGCCAGAAGCTGCGGAAGCCGAAGCTCTGGTCAGCGACGCGCAGAGGGCCACTGACGCGCTCGCGCTGCAACACGCGGCGGATCTGTTCGACCGGGCTGTGCGCGTCGCTCAGCCTCCGACTCCAGCGCTCTTGCAGCAAGCGGCCGTCGCGCACGCGATCGCAGGCCGGCTGCGCGAGGCAGCCAAGCTCTGGGTGTCGCTCGCGCGCTGTACCAGCGAGCTCGCGCAGGCTCAGCACTTCGAGCTCGAAGCTGCCGCTTGCTGCGTGCGCGCCGGCGACGAAGAGCAAGGCTTGTCGATCATGCGCGGCGTACTGCGAAGCGTCGGCCTGCATTGGCCGCGCACACCGCTGCTGACCTCGACGGTCGAACGCGCTCGCTCGCTGCTGCGCCAAAGCCGCCCTCCAGGCACGCTGAAAGTAGCCGAGCACAGCAGCGGACATCCGCAGCGCTTCGATGCGCTGTGGGGCGTGGCGAAGGAGCTGGTGCTGGTCGCGCCCGATGTGTCCGACGCGCTGAGCGCGCGGGCGCTGCGCGAAGCTCAAGCCACGGGCAGCCGCTCACAGCTGCTGTGGGCGCTGGGCTACGAAGCGAGCTCTGCAGCCAACATCGGTGGCGTGTTCATGCAGCGCAGAGCGGCGACTTTGAATGGTCAGGTGCGCGAGCTCGCCGATGCCTCTGCCAACGCTTACGATCTCGCATTTGCGAGCTCGGTCGAGGCTGTCGTGTCGTTCTGCCAAGGCGACTGGTCGGAGGCCGAACAACGCCTGCGCGTCGCGCTGCAGTCGTACTCGTGCGTCGAGACCGCGACCGCGCAAGAGCGCCACGTGCTCGGCAACTTCCTGATCGCCTCGCTCGAAGCGCAGGGCAAGCTGTTTGCGCTGCGCGACACGATCGCCGAGGTCAAGCTGTCCGCACTGCAAACGGGGCACAGCCAAGCGCTCGCCTTTTGTGAGCTGAGCGCAGCGGGTGTCTTGGAGCTCGCACAGGATCGTCCGCTCGAAGCCATCGAGCGCGCCGATGCGGTGCTCAGCACGTACGGTGCGAGCTCGGGCTTCACCCCGCTGCACTTCCAGCACTTCGTCGCGACGGCCAACGCGCGCTTGTACGCGGGCCACCATGCGCAGGCTTACCAGCAAGTAGAGCAAGCTTGGCAGCAGCTCCGGCGCACACACCTCGCGCAGCTCGAAGGCGTGGCGATGATGGTGCACCAGCTGCGTGCGCGCGCCGCGCTTGCGCTGGCCTCGCACAGCGTCGATCACGAGGCGGATCGCCTGCGCGCTCAGGCGCACAAGCTCGCGAACACGCTCGGGCGCTCGAGCTTGCCGCACACATTGGCCCTCCGGCACGTGATCGAAGCCAACGTCGCCGCGCTCGCGCGCCATCGCTCCTCGGCCGAGGCGCACTGCCTACGCGCAGCGGAGCTGTTCGATGTCGCGGGCATGCCGCTCTATCGCGAAGCTGCGCGCATGGCTCGCAGCGCTGCCGGAGAAGGCATCGAAGCGCGCATCGATGCGACGCAGTCTTCATCGCTGCTCGCCCAGGCCGGCGTCCAAGATCCGGCACGCTTCACCGCTGCGTGGTTTCCGGTGCTGCGCGAGGCGCTGCTAGAGCTCAGCGATCAGCGCGCATAGCCGAGCGCGCGTAAGCCCGCGGCTGTGGCCTCGTCGATCACTGCATCATCACCTTTGAGCTCGACCGAGCGACCTGTCGGATTGGCGTTTAGCCAATCGCCGCGATCGAGCGCACCGAGAAACTGCCCGATCAGCACGCGACAGTAACGCACCGCGATCGGATGCTCAGCCATGTCGAGCTCGGTCTGCTCACGCGGGTCGCTCTCTAAGTCGAAGAAAGTCGGCGTGAGCCCCCGCAACACGAGCTTCCAACGCCCCGCTCGAATGCTGCGCCGATCGTCGAGGAAGTCGCTGACAGCTGCGGAGAACGCTGGCGCGCGGGTCCCCAAGACCTGTGCCGTGCGATCGATGCCTTCCATCATCGTCGGTACGCTGACCCCGAGACTCGATAGCACGGTCGGCGCGATGTCCACGGTCGAGACGGTGTCGGCGATCCGGCGCGGCGCAGCGCCCGGATAACGCAGGATCCAAGGCACGCGGATCAGCTCTTGGTAGAGCGAGTGGCCATGTCCGTACGATTGGTGATCATAGAATTCCTCACCATGATCCGCCGTCACGACGAATAAAGTCTTCTCATACAAGCCCATGCGCTTGAGCCGTTCGATGAACAGACCCAAGTGTTTGTCGTGGTAGGTGACTTCACCGTCGTACAGGGCTTCTAAGTATTTCCTATCCTCTTCGTTCAAAACCACTTTGGGCGGCGAGAGCTTCGCCTTACCGAGCTGATCCGCGGTGCTGCGCGGGCTCACGACGCCGTGATAAGGCTCGGGATAATACTGTTGGATCAGCTCTTCAGGCGGGTCGTAAGGTACGTGCGGATCGATCGTCTGAATGTATGCAAAGAACGGCCGCTTCTTGTGCTCATCGATCCAGCGCGCAGCATCGCGATATACATTCTCAGCGTTGGAGTTGCGCTTCTCGCGAATGTAGTTCGTGTACTGGTCCCAGCCCTGGTTGAAGCCGAACTTGTCAGACACGTAGCCGTTCGCCAGAAAGCTCGCCGTCGCATATCCGGCTTCTTTCAATGCTTCGCTGAGCAGGATCGCTTTGTCGTTCAGCTTGGCATCGCCTGTCTTAGTGCCGTGCGACGCTGGGTAGAGACCAGTCAGCACGGAAGCGACTGAAGGCTTGGTCCAGTTCTCAGGCGCTTGCGCCGCTTCGAACACCGTGCCCTGCGCGGCGAGCGCGGCGACCGCCGGTGTGCGCACGCGCGTAGACTGATTGTAAGGCTGCAGGTGATCGGCGCGCTGCGTGTCGATCAACACGACCACCACATTCTTAGGCGGCTCGCCGTGCGCGCTCACCTGCGCGCGGTCGGTCACGATCATCGGCGCTGCCAGCGCGGCGCTCCCTTTGCCTTCAAGCCCGATCTCCAAGCGCACAACGTGCCCCTCGAACGCCTGCAAAGGGATCTGCTGCAAGAGCCACGCATCCCCCAAGAGGCCGCGCCACAGCTCGGTGGTGCTGCCGCCCTCGGGCGTGACCCGCACGACCGCGCTCACTTCGGCTTTGGGCGCGCCGGCGCGCATGCTCAGCCTTCCGCCCTTGGGAATGTCGACGTAGTAGCTCAAGCTCGCCGGCGCACGCAGCGCGATGGCATTGCGCGCGTAGCCGCCGATCAAGACCGGCTTGACCACCACACCAGCCGACGCCGCCTTGCTCGCACGCGCTGGCGGCGTGCCCTTCGGCACGATCCGAATCGCAGCGACCAGCGCGAGTGGCTCGGATTTTTCTGGCGAAATCGGATCGCTGAAGCGCAGGACCAGCTGGTTTTCACCGACGCGCGCTTTGCCCGCAGGGATCGTGACCTCGTAATCCGCGAAGTCCGAGCCCGGCGTGAGCCGCACCTCTGACAACGCGCTGTTGTTCAAGATCGGCTGGACCGTCTGCGACAAAATCGGCTTGAGCCGCATGCGCAGCGTCTGCTCGCGATCGCTCGCCAGCGGCACGTACATGCGCGCGTTCGTCGACAGCACCTGGGTGAACGCATTGGCCGCATCGTCGACCCCGTCTTTGCCCCAGCCGGTCTTCCAGTGCCCGACCGTGTACTTCATGCGCGCCGCGGTGCCGAAACCGATCGACAAACCCTGCTGCTCGTAGTCCGCGAGATGCACGATCTGCTGGAGGTCGACGTGCAGCTGAACGCCATCCGGCGGCGTGCTCGGCTCCACCACCGAGATCTCGTCCGCGTTGCTCAGCTCGTCTTCGGTCTCGCGCTCGGGGGTCGTGCTCGCAGGCTGAGCCAAATCGGATGCCGTAGGCGCTTGGTGACCGCTGGAGCACGCGCACAAGAGCCATGCACCGATGACCGCGCCGCGCGTTCGACCCATCAACAATCGACCAGCCCCATGAAACACCCTTCAGCCTGGGCGCGCTGTCGGGTGACTGGGCCCAAAAAAGCTCAGGGCTTCGACAGCGGCAACGTGATCACGCGCGTTTCACCCGCACGCACGCTCAGGGTACGCGTTGTCGGCTGACCGGCAAACCACAACTTGAGCTGATGTGGGTTGGCAGAGAGCGCGACCGAAAGGGGTGGCGAGCCGAGCACGCGGCCGTCGATCTCCACATTGGGAGTCGGCAATGGTCCCACGTACTCGAAGATCACGAGGCCCTCATCGTTACCCACTGGCACACCACGCGTCGTGTCGATGTACGGGAGCACGGTCCCCAGACCGGAGGCATCCAAGCCGCTTCGGACACTGGTCTCGCTGGTCGGGGATGCAGCCATCAGCGGCTGGTCGAGCCCGCGTGATCCGAGGCTCTCGGACGCTTGCCCGAACAGCGCCGGATGCGTTTCGAGCTGCAGCGCGCCGAGGTACCCGAGCACACACGAAGCCACCAACGTCGCGATCAGGAGCACGCCTTCGCGACCGCGCCTGCGCGCTGCTGCGATCTCCGCGACCAGGACGGGATTCGTGTGAAGCTGAAAGTCGGCCTCGGGATCAGACTCGAAGTCTGATTCTGGCTCGATCGGCTTGGCTGCTGCGGGTTCAGCGGTTTTGGGGACAGCCTCGACGATCGTCTCGGATTCCGTGCTCTCCGCTGCGGGAGGCGCGATCTCCTCCACGATGGGTTCGGGGACCGGCTCAGGCGCGGCTGGCTCGCTGATCGCGGGCTCAAGGGCTGCAGCCTGTGGCGGCAGCGCCGGGCTCGGAAGGGGGTCAGGTAGGGCTGGGGGGACCGTCGGACGCGGCATGTGCAGGCGCGTGATGTCCGCCAGCAGGTCCTTGTCGTCCGCGCTCCACAGCCCTGTCACGACAGCTTGACGCGCGAGCGGGATCAAGCACGCCGCGAGCTCCCCGCTGCTGAACTTACCCTCGCCGAGCAGCTGCATCGGGCTCAGCTTGTGCGCGCGCAGCTCTGCCACGATCGGCTGAATCGCTGGCGTGTCTGGCAAGCGCGATGCCAGCGAATCCTCGTCGAATGTCACGCGCGCGACCTGCGCGATGCGCTCGCTGCTCACGCCATCGATCAGCGCAGTGAGCTCGCTGACGGCTGCGTGCAGCGCGGGCTTGAGCGGCGTCTGTACGGGGCTGCGCAGGCTGGCGCTGCGCTTGCTCACATGAAAGCGACCGTGCGTCACACCGACCAACTGCAAGAGCGCGCGCTCACCGCGGGTGAATGTGCCGTCCGCCGCCGTGCGCGTCACCGAGATCTGATTCGCCTCTGCGACCGCGACCTCGAACAGATCGGCGGCATCCTCCACTGTCAAACGCACATCGGGGCGCGCGGCCACGATGCACTCGATCAGCGAGATGATCCCGAGATCGTCGACCTGCCCGGTCACATCGTCTTCGGCGCGCAGCGCTTGCTCCAGCTGCTGCCGCGGAGAAAGCGCGCGCTCGATCGCCGCGAGCACCTCGGGCACGCTGGCTTCTTTGCGTAAGAGGCCGCTGGCGTTGCCTTCGCTGTCCTCGACCGGGTCGCCCTTCCACGACAGCAGCAGCACTGGCGTGCGCTCCAGGTACAAGTCGCGCGCGAGCGCACGCCGCAGCGCGAAGCCGTCGAGCTTCGGCATCAAGATGTCGCTGAGCACCAGCTGTGGCCGCTTGCGCCGCGCGATCTCGAGGCCCTCGGCACCATCGCGGGCTTGCAGCGCTTCGCCACCGGCATCGCGCACCACGCCCGAGAAGAACCAGAGCATCGCGGGGTCGTCGTCGACTATCAGCACCCGGCGGCCGATCAGCGGGCGCGCGCGGCCGGTCTCCGGTGCCTTGCTAGCGCTGGTGGGAGCCAGATGTTCTGCGAGCGAGGTCCGCGCCGCTTGCACCTGCGCGAGCACACTGGGCGTGCCGCTCATAGCGGCAAGCTCTGCGATCGTGGCGCGCGGCGCGCCGGTGCCAGTGCCGGGTGGTGAGCTCCGAGCTTGCAGTGCGCCCAGCGCCGCAGACGCCGCTCCGCCTCTCTGAGCTGCAGCCTCGGCCGCAGCACGAGCAGCTTGCACTTGTGCTAGCACGGTCGCTTCTGCAGCTGCGCGCGCAGCCTGCACTTGCTCCAGCACGCTCGGCGGCTGCGGGATCACCGGCGGCGCCGCTTTCGGAACCCGCCCCGACTCGATGACCTGACGATGCGCTTCAGCCGCGCTCTGCGCTTGCGCAAAGGCCTCGGACAAGCCGCCCTCCAGGCTCAGCTTATCGTTCGACTCGGCAGCCTCGCTGGGCTCAGTGGGCTCGGCCTCACTCGAGTCAGGGTCATCCAGTGAGCCGCCGCGATCGAGCAACGGCCCGAGCATCTCCCACGAGATCGGCTCGATCAGGACGCCGTCCGCGCCCGTCTGACGCACGAACTCCACGTCGTACGTCGCGCCGTGCGGCAGTATCAGGTACACGCCTTCGACCGGCTGATGTGGGTCTTGGCGCAGGCGCGCCACCAGATCGATGTCTGGCAACGTCGCAAATTCAGCGGCGATCAAAGCGTGAGAAGGCCGCGCGCGCTCGAGCAGCGCCAGCGCCTGCTCCGGATCCGCCGCGTGCAAGAGCTCGAGCGGAGCCTCATCAAGCAGTGAGCGCAGCTCGGCCGCATGCGGTCGCGAGCACACCAGCAACACACGCGAGAGCATCACGGCGCCGATCTGATGGGTCGGCACGGGCGCCGGCGGCCGGTTCTCTGGACGCGGAGCGACCGTAGGGGGTCGCACGGACGTCTCGTTCGCCACGTGAGCCACGGGCGCAGATCGCAAGAACGGCTCGATCCGTCTCTCCGGAGGTGTGCTCACGACCGGCTCGCGCACCGGCGCGGGCGCAACCCCGCTCACCTGGGCGCGCGAAACCTGCGGGTCCAAGCTCGTCAGCAGCGAGAGCAACAGATCGCTGTCCGGCTGTTGCCACGCCTCGGAGTCCAGTCCGACCTCGTCCAGCCGGCCCGTCAGGCGCTGGAGCTGTGCGACCAAGGAGGGCTCTTCGAACAATTGCGCGCTGGCGAGCAGCGAATGCAACCTGCGCTGCAGCTCTGCGCGCAGCCCCCGGTCCCCGGGATCTGCGATGAAACTGTCCACGACCGGTCGCAGCGCATCCGCACGGCGGGCAAGCCCCGAGATGAAGGCCTCGCGGGCGTCCTGCAACGCGCTCTTCGTCGCGTGTGGCATCGCTTGATTGTAAAGGAGTCGTCCTAGATGAACGAGCGCCATGAGGCCCTTTCCAGCCGGTCACAATCACCGCCATGCGGCGACCGGCTTGCACAACTCCCCGGCCCCAAGTAGGAAGCCGCCGTGCAATTCGTCGACGAGATCAGCGTAGAAGTAGTTGCCGGTCGTGGAGGCAACGGTTCCATCGCGATGCGTCGCGAGAAATACAAGCCGCTCGGAGGCCCTGCCGGAGGTGATGGCGGCGACGGCGGCGATGTAATCTTTGAGGCAGATGAACGGCTGCGCACCCTTTTCGACCTGAGATACAGGCGCGTGCTGCGCGCCGACTCGGGCGAGAACGGCCGCGGCAAAGACCAATACGGCGCATGCGGCGAATCCTTGACGGTTCGCGTACCTGTAGGCGCACAGCTGTTCGACGCCGACACAGGCGAGCAGCTCGCCGACTTGGACCACCTGGGCGCGCGATACGTTGCAGCCAAGGGCGGCCGAGGCGGGCGCGGCAACATGCACTTCGCGACCTCCACCGAGCGAGCACCGATGCGCGCAGAGCCGGGCGCAGAGGGCGAGCGCAAGACCCTCCGGATCGAGCTCAAGCTGCTGGCGGACGTGGGCATCGTCGGCTTTCCCAATGTCGGCAAAAGTACACTGATCTCGGTCATTTCCAAGGCTCGACCCAAAGTCGCAGATTACCCGTTCACGACCCTGGTGCCTAATCTTGGGGTGGTGTCACGGGGTGATGAGCGCTCATTTGTCGTCGCTGATATCCCCGGCATCATCGAAGGTGCGGCCGAGGGGGCCGGACTAGGTCATCGTTTCCTGAAGCACATCGAGCGCACGCGCGTGCTTCTGGTGTTGATCAGCGTCGATCCCGGTGAAGGTCGGTCGCCGCTGCACGACCTCGAAACACTGAAGAGCGAGCTGAGCCGCTTCGACGCCGCGCTCGCGACCCGGCCGATGGTGATCGCGATGTCGAAGATGGATCTGCCCGACGTCGGTGAAGCGCTGCCCGAAGTTCGCGCAGCGCTCGCTAGCGAAGGCGTCGAGGTCAGCGCTTTTTCGGCTGCCACTTCGGAGGGCGTCGAGAGCTTGCTCGATCGCATCGAGGTTCTGCTCGCCGCGCACAGCGATCCGATGGCGCCACGCACGCAGCCATTGCCCGTGCCGCCGCACAAGCAAGCTCAGGTCTCCAACGAAGACGAGTGAGGCAGATCAGCGCGGGCGCCAGAAACGCGCCGCGGGGTGCTCGCTCTTAACCTCGCGATACATGTTCGGCGTCACACCGAACCAGCGTCGAAAGGCGCGATGGAACGCAGGCGGATGCGCGAACCCCAGGCGGTGCGCGAGCTCCGAGATGCCGAGCTGCGTGTCGCGCAATGCGCGCCGCGCGTGATCTTTACGCACCGCATCGAGCAGACTGCTGTAAGTCGCGCCGTGTTGACGCAGGCGTGAGCGCAGGCCGCCCGCGCTCAGGTGCATGCGCGCAGCCACACGCTCGAGCGGCGCACCGTGCTCGAGCTCTGCTTCGATCGCCGCGCGGACTTTGCTCGGAAACGCGCTGAGCTCTTGCAACAAGGACAGCTCGTGATCGGCCAGGCGCTTGAGCACCGAGTGCAGCACCGGATCCGCATCGCGCAGCGGATGATCGAGCATGCTGATCGGAAACACGATCGCGTTGTGCTCAGTGCCGAAGCGCACGGGCACGCCGAATACTTGCTCGAACACCGGCGCGTGCGCGGGCGCTGCGTGCGCGAACATCACTTCGATCGGAGGCAACACGTTCTCGAGCTTCACGTGCAGGATCGACATCGCGTAGTTGCTGGCCAGCGCGAACTCGTTCATCGCTGCCGGCGCGGCCAAGCCCTCCCCCATCCGGTAACGCAGCTCGGCGCGATCGCCGCTCTTGACGAGCTCGAGCTGCGCGCTGATCAAAAGCGGGTAGTAATGTGACAAGCACGCGATCGAAGCGCCGAGCGTCTCGCAGCTGCCGCACAGATACTCCAAGAGCTCATAGTCACCGCGCTGCAGCTTGAGCCCAGCACGCAGCGCGGCGGACGGATCGTTCGCGACCGACAAGAACAGCTCGAACATATCGATCGCGAGCCCGTGCGGCACGCGCATGGTGGCATCGGCTTCGAGGTCCGCCGCGGCAATTCCCCAGCGTTCCAGGATCGACAGCCCGCGCGCCATCGAGGTCGCGACGGCGTCCGGCCCGATCTCCTCCAGCAGTCTCATGAACGGGGCCAGCGCAGTGGGCGAGACTGTCGCTGCACCAGGGTCGCGCTCCAGCGCTTGCGTAGCCTTGGGCGGCTTCGAAGACGGCTTCGAACCAGGCTGAGGTGGTCGGCTCATCGCGAGCAGTGTACTGAGGCGCGGCGGAGCGCCAAGCCCCCACGGACTTTCAGTATCAGCGTGTGCTTGACGAACGCGCTGCCATCGAAGAAGAAGGTCCAGCGTGTCGCGCCAGAACATACAGAAGGTCCTCGCGCTGATCGGGGTCGCGTGCCTGATGCTGGTGCAATTTCGCGCCCGCGGTCACCGACCGGATTTCTCGGATTTCAAGGTGTATTGGCTGGCGGGCTCGAAAGCCCTTGCCCACCTGACCGTCTACGACGTCGAGGGCCACTACCAGTACAAGTATTCGCCGTTCGTCGCGCTGCTTTGGGGCACACCCCACGCGCTCGGCGGATCGCGCTACTTGTGGGCGGTTTTGCACTACGCGGCGTGTGCCGCTGGTTTTCTGGCACTGTGGTTCGTGTGCGCGCGCCTACTGGATCGCAGGCGCAGCCTGTGGCTGTTTCTGATCGGCCTGATCACATTCAGCATCGGCCTGCGCGATGAGCTCAAACTGGGCCAGGCGAACCTGTGGCCGCTCCTGTTGGTCTTGCCCGCATGGGTCAGCGGCGCACGCCCGCGCGCAGCCAAGGGGTTCGATTGGAATGGCCTCGCGATCGGTGCAGCCTGGGGCTTCGCTGTGCAGTGGAAGCTGTACGCGCTCGTGCTCGGCCCGCTCTGGTTACTGCGGCGGCGCTGGGCGGTGTTTGTGGGCGCGGTCGCGTTCACGTTGTTGAGCCAGGGTCTGTTGCTCAGTCTGGCGCACGGCAGTGACTTCGCCTGGCAAGAGAACATGCGTTGGGTGCGCTCACTCACCACGTCCTCGGAAGCGCTGCTGGTCTCACAGTTCAACGTGTCGGCGCTCGGCATCTTAGGCAAATGGGGCGCGAACCTGGGGCTCAGCTTTGGCGCCTGGGCATACGTCTTGTGGCTGGGGATCGCGTGCGCGTGGGGCGCGATCTTGCTGTGGTCGGAGCGCAACGCCGAAGCGCGCGGCGCTTCGTACTTGGTGTTTTGGAGCGCGTCGTGGGCGTGGGCTGGCATCGTCGTGCTGAACCCGTTGGTTTGGCCGTATTGGCTGTGCTTCTGCCTGCCGTTGTTCCTCGCCTACGTGAACGAGCACGCGCTCAGCCGCGACCTCGTGTTCATCATGGTGGCCGGCCTGTTCGTACTGGCAAACTGGCTGCAGAACGGCGCGCTCGTGCACGGCGGCTTGTCATTCGTCGCGGTCTGCGCGCTGCTGTTCGACGTGCAGCGCCGCGCGCGCAGGCGCGCTGGCCAACCGCTGCCGACCTTCCCCACACGCGCGACTGAAGCACCTTGAGCTGGCCGCCCACAGCTGCAACCGTCCTGCGAGCGCTCTGGCTGCCTGCGCTCTTACACATCGTGTTGTGTCTCGGCGTCTATCAGTACGGCTTCAGCGATCAAGAGATGCAGAGCGTGCGCATCGAAGGTCGCTCTCACATGGTCGACCCGTACATCAAGGCGTATCGGCTGTACGGTCCGACCGGCATCATCCGCACCTACTTTCGCGGCGAACAAGACGAACGCTTGTACTTGGAGTACGCGCGCCTCTTGCTGCTCGGCAAGGTCGACTTGGCCTTTGTCGCGAAGCGTCAGAACGATCCGTCGCTGCTCAAGCCGCTGCCGCCGCGGCCCTGGCCCTACAAAGACGTGCGCGTGGAGTACCCGCCGTTGGCCTACGCCGCGACCTTGCCGCCTGCGCTCGTTTCGTTCGAATACCGCCCTTATCGCTACGCGTTCGCGGGCTACATGCTGCTCTTGCACGCGCTGAACCTGTGGCTTTGCGCGCAGCTTCTGCGAGAGCGTGCGCCGAGCGCTGCGAAGATTGGCTGGGGCTCGTTGGCGTTTTGCGCAGGCCTCGGGACGGTGTTCGTCACGCGCATGGATCACGTGGTGGTCACGAGCACGTTGCTAGTGGTGTGGGCGTTCTCTCGAGCGCAAGACAGCAAAGGACGTGCGCGTGTCACTTGGGCTGCCGCCTGCGCTCGTTTCGTTCGAATACCGCCCTTATCGCTACGCGTTCGCGGGCTACATGC
>Ga0114940_10000032_pt1 | contig 94119 bp, 75 predicted proteins | sample ColdCreekSource_FD_87195 | JGI IMG/M metagenome (GOLD analysis project Ga0114940, IMG submission 87195) | Groundwater microbial communities from Cold Creek, Nevada to study Microbial Dark Matter (Phase II) - Cold Creek Source | ecosystem: Environmental > Aquatic > Deep subsurface > Groundwater ...
CGATGGCAATGTGTTCCATGGCTGTCCTTTGTGCTTTGCGGCTTTGACCGCGTTTGTGGCTTCTTCTCGATGACCACGTTTACACAAGGGGCAGCCACTTCATCCTTTCTTTCCCGAATCACGAGCGCGGCCACGATCACGTTGGCGTCCACGCTCACGGGTAGGATCACGGTCCGTGAGTGTGAGGAGACGAAGTCTGGTGCAGTGGAGACGGGGCCGCGTGTTGCGGCCCCTTCCCGTGGCTCAGCGTGGGCCTGCGAGTGGCAGCGGTACCACCGCTTCCGGGCTCAGCGAACGGAACGTCAGCGTCTCCTCCAGATACAGCCGAACCGTCGACGAATCGTGCGAGAGATAGCCGATCGACGCGTCCTGCCCGACCGTCAGCACGAAGTCGCCCCCGCGCAGGCTGATCACGAGCGCACCCTTCAGCGAAGGCGCAAACACCGCGGGTCCCTCGACCAATTTGCGCACGTGATTGAGCGTGGGATAGCCACCGGGGCCCGTAGAGCGCAGCAATGCTGCGTACGACAACTCGTCGAGCGCGATCGCGTACGGACCGGCGACACCGGCCGAATGCAGCTGCGCGAGCGCCGCCGAGATCTGATCAGGGAAGTCTTGGAAGTCCGGATTCAGCGGCAGCTGCGGCTGCGTGCTGGTCGTGATCAGACCACTGATGCCCGCGGCATCCACGCCGTAGAACACGGCCTTGTCCTCGAGATCCGCGAGCTTACGCGCAGCATCCGCGACGGGCTCCAGCTCGATGTCATCCGCGCCGCGATCCACATCATCGAGCTCAGCCAACGAAAGCTCGAACGGCACACGCAGCTCGAGCAGCGGCTGCACAAGACGCAAGCGCGCGTCGACCCCAGAAGGCACTTGGATCGGGCGCGAGCGCCCGAGCGAAACTGCTGAGAACGCGTAGCCGCGAGGTCCGTCGAAGTCGACCAACCTGCGCGCAGCCAAGCGCGATTCGAGCACTTCGCGCGCACGCGCAGCGATCAGCTCGTACGCGCGCGGCAAAATCGGCGAAAGCTCTTGACGTAAGTGATTCACTTGATCTCCTTGCCGCGCAGCGATCCGACGCCCAGACCGGATCCGCTCCCGCCTCCACTGGTGGCACCCGAACCAGAGGATCCTGGTGCTTTGGCAGTGTCTTCCTTCTCACGCTCGAGAATCGAGCCTTCCGTAAACAAGTACGTGCGCAGATGCTGATCCCACTTCGGATCGTTGCGGCGCAACCATTCTAAGGTCATCGCCGCGTGTTCCTTTTCCTCGTCGCGATTGTGCGCAAGGATCGCGCGCAGCTCGTCATCCTTGCAGGCCGCAACGCGCTGGTCATACCAATCCACCGCTTCGAGCTCTTCCATCAATGATTGAATAGCGCGATGACGATCGATGACCTCCGCGGGCAAAACCTCCGCGGGCTCGTGCAGACTGTTTGAACCCTGTCCCATGTACTCTCCTTGGTGGCTTCCGTGCCTTTCGCGCGCGCAGCGTGTGCGCTCGCGCGGCGCTGGTCGTGAGCGTGCGGGGCACTGGATCGGAACCCACCTTGCCAGACACAGCAAGCCGAGTGCCAGCGCGGAGTTCCGATCAGAGTGCCCATTATCGTGTGATTACGAGCGTAATCGGCCGCATTAAAGGCACATGCGTCAGGCAGACGCTACCCAAACAGCGGACCGAGCGCGGGCACACGCGCGGAACAGAACCCGTGGGGGCGAGCAACAACGCCCTTGCCCGCATGGTCGTGGCCGTCCGGGTCCAATGAGTTGGTGCTTTCTGCCGCGCGCCGAGTGGTACGCTAACGAGCAAGTCCGCCAATGGGTCAAACGCACGACAACCTCTGGGTTCCCACCGCCGAGTGGATCGAGCACGCCAATGTCACGCGCCTGATGCGTACGCTCGGCTATCCGGTCGACGCTTCGAAACCCGACGAGGTCGAGCGCACCACACGCGAGTTCGTCGCGCGCACGAGTCGTGAGATCCGCTGGTTCTGGGACGCGGCCCTGCAGGACATGAATATGCTCTGGGCCGAGCCGTATCGAAATCTGCTCGATACTTCGCGCGGCAACGCGTACGCGGACTGGTTCATCGGCGGCAAGACCAACATCGTCAGCAACTGCGTCGATCGCCACGCCCGCGGGCCCCACGCTCAAAAGGTCGCGCTGATCGCAGAGAGCGAAGACGGCACGGTGCAACGCTGGACGTTCAGCGAGCTCGATCGCGCGGTGTGCGCGCTCGCGAATGCCATGGCCGAGCTCGGCGTGGCGCCCGGGGATCGCGTCGCCGGCTACATGCCGATGATCGGCGAGGTCGTGATCGCACTGCTCGCTACGCAAAAACTCGGCGCGATCTTCATCCCGATCTTCTCGGGCTACGCGCCGAAAGCCGTGCGCGAGCGTCTGGAAGAAGCCGAGGTCAAGCTGGTGTTCACCGCGGACGTCGCGCTGCGCCGCGGCAAGGCGTTTGCGCTCAAGCGTGAGCTCGACAGCGCGATCGATCAGCTCGCCTGCGTGAAGCATGTGGTCGTCGTGCAGCGCGGTGGTGACGCTGGTGGCGGCGAGCTCGTCGCAGGTCGCGACCACGGCTACCGCAGCCTGGTTGCGCAACAGGAAGACGCGCGCGAGACATTGCAAGTGCCCGCGCTCACGCCCGCGCTGATGATGTTTACCAGCGGCACCACGGGCAAGCCCAAAGGCACAGTGCACACGCACGCGGGCTGCCTCGCGCAGATGGGCAAAGAGCTGCTTTACAACTTCGACCTCAAACCAAGTGACGTGTTCTTCTGGTTCAGCGACATCGGCTGGATGATGGGCCCGTGGGAGATCATCGGCTGCTTCATGCACGGCGGCACGATCGTGATCACCGAAGGTCCGCCTGATTTTCCAACGCCGGAGCGTGTCTGGCAGATGATCGAGCGGCATGGCGTGACCACGCTCGGCATCAGCCCGACCGCGATCCGCATGCTGATGCGCTCCGGCGACGAAGCCGTGGCCAAGCATCCGATGCCAAGCTTGCGCATGCTCGGCAGCACGGGCGAGCCCTGGGATCCCGAGAGCTACCGCTGGTACTTCGAGAAGGTCGGACGTACTCGCTGCCCCGTGATCAACATCAGCGGTGGCACAGACATCGCGGGTTGCTTCCTCGCGCCGCTGCCGATCCTGCCGCTGCGAGCGGCAACGCTGCAGAGCGCGGGCTTGGGCATGGACGTCGATGTGTTCGACGACGATGGCAAGAGCCTACGCGGCGAGGTCGGATATCTGGTCTGCAAGCAACCTTCGCCGTCGATGACGCGCTCGCTCTGGCGCAACGACGAGAAGTATATCGAAGCGTATTGGAGCAAGTTCCCGGAGATTTGGAATCACGGCGACTGGGCACTGCTCGACGAAGAAGGCTTTTGGTACATCCTCGGGCGCGCGGACGACACACTCAAGATCGCCGGCCGGCGCGTGGGTCCGGGCGAGATCGAAGCCGCGCTGATCGAGCACGACGCGGTGAGTGAAGCTGCCGCCGTCGGCGTCCCCGATGAGCTCAAAGGCACAGAAGTCGTGTGCTTCGTCGTGCTGCACAAGCACGCACAGCCCAGCGAAGAGCTGCGCAAAGAGCTCGTGCAAGCGGTGGTCACAGCGCTCGGCAAAGTGGATCGCCCCAAGGCTGTCTACTTCGTCGACGATCTCCCAAAGACCCGCAGCGCCAAGATCTTGCGACGCCTCATTCAACGTCGGTTCTTGGGAGAAACAGCGCTGGGCGACATGTCCGGCGTCGCGAACCCCGACGCGCTCGAAGCCATCGCTCGCGCACGTTGAGGAGGAAGAGACGAGAAAGCGCCAAGGAACGCCATGCAGAACGCCGAAGAACGCCACGAAGAACGCCACGAAGAAATCAGGGGTTCAAAAACCCCTGATTCTCTCTCACTTGGCGGTCCTGGCGATCTTCTGGCGACCCCTGGCCCTGGCGATTCCACTTCGTCCCGATCAGTCGGGCGAGAAGCTGCTGCAGGGGAACTTCGCTTCGACGACTGCGTTGCGATCCATCAGCGCTGCACAGGAGTTGCCCTGCAAGCGGATGTGCCGTGGGTCGATGGCGGCGAAGCCGTTCGGGTCGTTGCACACGACGGGCGTGCCGTTCACCGTCACCGAGCCCTGACATTCGAGACCTGGCTCGAGCGAGCCGCTGAGCGAGATGTCGCAGCCGATCGCGCCGCCGACCAATGTCTGCAGGTCTTGCGATAGCTCAGCAGGAGAGCTCGGCTCGTACAGCCGCGCTGCGCCGCCTGCCCCCGGATTGCCGAGGTCCGCGAGCTCCTGCAAGTGGTCGTGGAAGTCGCCAGTGGCGTCCGCCAAGCTGATCACGTAGGTCGTCACGCCCTTCTCCGTGCCAGCGCGCACCGCGTTGACCGACGGCGCGTAGTTCGCACCGCGTCGACCACCGCCGCCGCCGTCACACGAGTTCGGCTCGCCATCTGTCGCGAGGATCACGATCTGCGGGCCGTTTTCACCGTCCGGCGAGTAGTCGGCGATCATGTTCTCGTAGACCCAATCGAGCGCGGGACCGGTCGGCGTGTACATGCCCGGCTGGATCTGCGGCATGTTCATCGTGACCTGCGCGAGGTTGTTCATCGCCGGACGCACAGGCGTGTGGCCCTCAGGGATCGGACACGTACCGTTCGTGCCGAACACCACCAGACCGAACTGCACCAAGTGCTGCAGCTGCGGCACGACACCGAGCTGCGGATCGATCAGCGCGTCGCGCAACGCGGTCCAACGACCGTTCGGGTTGCTCGTGCACTCGGACGCAGATTCCTCGCCGTTCGAGGGGTAATCAGTCGACATGCTGCACGAGCCGTCGAGTACCAAGATCACGCGCGGCGTGACACGCGCCGCATTCGCGCTGCCCTCGACACAGCGGTCCGGGCTCTTCATCGGAGCGCCCGCGCCCCCTTTGCCGCCCTTGCCGCTGCCGCTCCCAGCTGCACCGACCACGAGCTCATCCGAGTTACTCGCCCGGCGATTGGCCGTGGCACCATTGTCCGTGACCTTGGCTGAACACGCAGCGAGCACCAAGCAGGTGCTCACGGGCAGCGCGGTTTTGAGCCATGTGGTTGACATACAAGCCAATTCCGTACCCTCTCTTCAGTGCTGCCGCCCCTAACTGGGGACCCCTCAAGCTCATCGAAAGCGCGGCGGACCGGGGTTAACTCGTACTGTTACGTCCACCACCAGCTCTAGTGCGGCTCAACTTTTTTGCACACATTAGGAACCGGCTGCGCAGATTCGTGATCAGCCATCGCTAGCTGGCGGCTTTCGCAGAGATTTCCGGATCCTCAGCTCTGCAAAAAATCCGCTCAGCTGGGCGGCGCAGTCCCCGGCGAGTACCCCAGGTAGCAGCTCGAACCGATGGTTCAGGCGCGGGTCTGTTCCAATGTTGTAGAGGCTCCGAACCGCTCCCGCTTTGGGGTCGTCGCATCCGTACACCACGCGCGGGACACGCGCGTTGACCAGCGCGCCTGCGCACATCGGGCAAGGCTCGAGCGTGACGTACGCCGTCACGCCGATCATTCGAAAGCTGCCCAGCAGCTGCGACGCAGCGCGCAACGCGATCAGCTCGGCGTGTGCGGTGGGATCTTGCGCGCGCTGACGATGATTGTGTGCGCGCGCGATGATCGCGCCTTCGTGCACGAGCACACAGCCGACGGGAACATCACCGGCGTCTGCAGCGAGCGCTGCCTCGGCCATCGCCTCGCGCATGAAGCGCTCGTGCAATGCGAGGTCAACGACTTCATCACTCATCGCGTCATTGCTCTGTGGCGCCGAAGGGCGCGGCAAACGTGCGCGGTATATCGAATGGGCGCGGCCGGGAGGATTCGAACCTCCGACATCCAGTTCCGTAGACTGGCGCTCTATCCAGCTGAGCTACGGCCGCATTTCACACTGCAAAATCCTGAGAGGGCGGCATCTTAGTCGTGATCGTACTGCTGTCAATCAAGTCTTGATGCTCTGTGTTCCTTCTCAGTGTCTCGCTCAGTTTCTCGCGTCACTCGCGCCGCTCTTTGCAGCGCATTTCTACCAGCGGAGAGGGAGGGATTCGAACCCTCGGTAGAACTTTTGATCCTACGGACGCTTAGCAAGCGCCTACCTTCGGCCACTCGGTCACCTCTCCAAACCCATCGGCTTTTGACCAGCTCCACAACGATTGCTCGTTAGCAGCACGCTGGTTTTCCGGCCGAACGGACGCGGAGTTATGTAACGATTGCGCGACCGCTGTCAACGAGTTGGAGGGCTTCATGTTCACTTGGCTTTTACCGCTGCTCACGACGCTGCTCATGATGTCGTGGTCAGAGGTCGCGCACGCATGCAAATGCGCCGAGCCTCCGCCCCCGAGCGAGGCGCGAGAGAGCGCGCAAGCCGTTTTTCAAGGCGAAGTCGCGGCCATCGCAGAGAGCGGCAGCGAGCTCGTGGTGACGTTGCGCGTGCCAAAGGCCTGGAAGGGTATCGATTCTGCTGAGGAGATCCGTGTGCTGACACGCAAGGACTCCGCGGCCTGCGGCTTTCCGTTTGCGCAGGGCGAGCACTATTTGGTCTACGCGCAGGCGCTCGAGCCCGCGCGGGCTGGCATCACGCTGCAGGTGCTGCGCTGTGGTCGTACACGCGCGCTCGCAGAGGCCGATGAGGACGTGCGAACGCTCGGGCTGGGCGCAATCCCAGTGAGCGCGAACGCGCCCCATGAGATCGGGGAAGACGAGAAGAAGACTGTCGTGGAGAGGAAGCGCGATCAGCCTGCCGCTGGTGGCTGCGCTAGCTGCAGTGTTGGAGCGCAGGGCGCCGCGCGTGTGTGGGAGATCGGGCTTGGGCTTGGGCTCGTGGCGTTTCGGCGGCGCATTCGGCCTTAACGTGAAACGCCCACGTCGTCGCGAGACTGACGTGGGCGTCAAAGGCAGGGAACGGGCTTAGGCGCGGAAGATCTCGATCGCGCTCTTCAACAGCGCTGCGCCATCTGCGCGCGAACGCTGGAATGCGTTGCGGCCCATGATCGAGCCGAAACCGCCGCCCTTCTTGATCTCGCGCAGCTCGGCGAGCACCTCTTCGCTGCCCTTCGCGGGACCACCCGAGAAGATCACGATGCGCTTGCCGTTAAACGAAGCTTGCACGACGTGCTGAATGCGATCCGCCAAGGTGGTGAGCTTCAGCTTCTCGTACGACTTCTTGGCTTCGCTCTGCTCGACGTTCGCGCCAGGCGGCTTCACCTTCACGATGTGCGCGCCGAGCTGGCAAGCCAGGTGCGCCGCGTACGCGACCACATCGATCGCCGTCTCGCCGTCTTTGCTCAGCTTGCCGCCGCGCGGATACGACCAGACGATCGTTGGCAGACCTGCCTCACGCGCCTCAGAGATCAAGTCGCGGATCTCTTGGAACGTCGTGTTGCGGTGGCTAGAGCCCGGATAGATCGTAAAGCCGATCGCGCTGCAGCCGAGGCGCAGTGCGTCTTTCACGCCGCCCGTGAGCGCGGAAGCAGGTTGCTCCGGTCCACCCAGCGAATCGCTGTTGTTCAGCTTCAGGATCAGCGGCAGCTTGCCCGCGTACTGTGGCGCGATGGCTTCGATGAAGCCCAGCGGCGCAGCGTAGGCATTGCAGCCCGCCTCGAGTGCGAGACTCGGATGATAGGCGGGATCGTAGCCTTCGGGATTGGGCGCAAACGAGCGAGCCGGACCATGCTCGAACCCTTGGTCCACCGGCAGGATCACGAACTTGCCAGTGCCCGCGAGCGAGCCGCTGTTCATCAGACGCCGCAAGTTGGCGATCACGCCCGGGGTCTCCGAAGCGTAGTTAGACAAAATGGACTCGACCGCGTTGCTCATCAATCGTCTCCTGTGCTCGACACCAACGGCCCTGCGCACCACCCGTGAACAGCAGCCCACTACCTACGCGCAGTCAGCGAGCCAAGTGCTCGAACACCAGATGACTCTAGCGGCCGACCACTTTCCCACACCGACGTACACACCAAAACAACTCTGCCTGACAGCTTATTACACCGGAAGCCGGCAGACTCGCGCGCTGAGGCACCCGCCTCGAGCTGCACGCCCACCGCTCAAAAACCGGCTGACCATAGCAGCGGGCACCTCCGTGTAGAACAAAAAGAAGCGGCCGTCCCAGCGCTCAACCCCCAGCCCACCCGAGCCACGCGCACATCGGCCAACCCTGGCCTCGGCGCCCACGCCAAAGCCCGGAATCGCGGCCGCACAGCCGAATCATCACAACCAAAGCCGCAGCGCCTGCGCGCGTACTCACTTTTCCGGTTTGCAGATGACCTCTAGGCAGCTGTGTTCGTCACTTAGCGACGATGACATCTCGATGTTTGCGTTTCGCTGCAGCGTTATTCGCTCGTTCCGAGCGCATTTTACCGCAATTTCCTGCCACCCGCGCGCTGATCCTTGGGCTGCTGTTGTGCAGCTGCTCGTCGCCGAGCGAGCCGATCTCAGAGCCCGCGACCGCTGGCACCGGTTCTTCGACTGACAACGTTCAGACCAGCGCCGGAGCGTCCGGCACGAATGTGCAAACAGCCGGCAAGACGGCAGCATCAGGCGGCGCCGGCGCGGCAGCCAATGGCGGCAAGACCGCGAGCGCATCAGCGGGCATGAGCGGAGCTGCTGCGGGCTCATCCGGCAGCTCAGCCGGAACGCTCGCCCACGCAGGCCGCGCCGGCATGCAAGCAGCTACAGCCGGCATAGATGGAACAGCTGGAGCTGGTGGCGCGGCAGCAGGGAGCGCAGCCCAGAGTGGCAGCGGCGCAACCCGAATATGTGATGCGCCAGCGGTGGGCACGCGCGGCAAGAACCCCCTTTTCACCGACACGTTCACGGCCGATCCCGGCGTGCTCGTGCACGACTGCACGTTCTATATTCACTGCGGTCACGACGAAGGGCAGACCGGCTTCGTGCTCAAGGAGTGGTACGTGCTCTCGTCGACCGACATGGTCAACTGGACCAAAGAAGTCGCGCTCGATCTGAGCGCGTTCAGCTGGGCCGATAACAACGCGTGGGCGGGTCAAGCCGTCGAGAAGAACGGCAAGTTCTACTGGTATGTGCCGGTCAACGAGCGCGGCGGCGGGATGACGATCGGCGTCGCCGTCGGCGACAGCCCAAAAGGGCCGTTCAAAGATGCGATCGGCAAGCCGCTGATCAACGACAACTTCGAGATGTCGAACGCCGGCTTCCGTACGCCGTCCGACACGCCGTTCACCATCGATCCGACCGTGTTCGTCGATGACGATGGCCAAGCGTATCTGCATTACGGCGGCTTCGGCCGCATGATGGTCGCGAAGCTCGGCGACGACATGATCTCGGTCGCCGGCAAGTTGCAAGAAGTCACGCCGCGCGGACTGTTCGAAGCCCCGTATTTGTTTAAGCGCAAAGGCGTCTATTACGAGGTCTACGCTGCCGGGCAAAACCCCGCGAGCATCGACTACGCGACAGCAGAGACGCCGCTCGGTCCCTTCGAATACAAAGGCCGCATCCTCGAGCCACTGCGCGGCCTACCCGGCCAAGACGCACCGACCAGCCATCCGGCGGTCGCCGAATTCGCGGGCCAGTGGTACCTCGTCTACCACGTGAGTGACGCTCAGGGCGGCGGCACCTACCGCCGCGCTGTCGCGATCGAAAAGCTCACCTGGAACGCAGACGGAACCATCCAACCGATCGAGCCCAGCGACGGCCTCACGTTCTGAGCTTCATTGCTCCAGACAATACAGGCGCGTGAGCGTGTCACACACGCGGGTGTTGTTGAACGACCAAGCCGCATCCGTTCGCGAGCTGCCCGGCCGTCAAAGCCAAACCGAGCCGAAAGCGTCGCTGATCTTCACCAGCCGCGCATGTCTTTCATCTCTTTCCAGGTGCGCTTGAGCAGCCAGATATCGGCGTCGGTCGGCTTTGCACTGTCGGTCGACCCAACAATCATGATCGAGCCGCCCTGTGGGCGCGCGCCGCGCCACTCGTAATAGTCCTGGAAGCCGAAGCCGTGGCCCATCTCGTGCTCGACGATGTGGTCGCTCGGCTTCTCGAACGCATCCAAGAATGTGCTGACCGGCATGCGCAGGCCCCAGTCGCCGCCGACAGCTGCAGCCCCGCCGCCACCCGGCAAGCGATCGTTGAACCACAACCAATAGTCGGTGTGGTTCGCGTCGCCGCCTTTGCAATCGGGGAATTTGTGATCCCAATGCACGAACGAGGAGCAGTCGTCCGGGCACTTCGGCTCACCTTCGCCGTCGACTTCTGTGTAGATCGGTATCGCAGGATCCACGCCCTGCAGCAGATCTTCGCTGCCCGGGCGCACTGCCCAACCTGTCACTTTGACTTTGATGCCATCGCCGTACGGAAAACATCCGTAGCCCGCCAGCCCCTGGAACCAGTCGTTGAACCAGCGCTCGGTCGTCGCCGCGATGTTGTCGCGCACGCTCGCGGACACGGGCATGGTCGCGCCCCAGCGCACGCACAGATTCAACGAGCCCTTGTTCAAGATCACGTGATCGAGGTTCCAAGCCTCGCGTGAGCGGATGTTGTTGCCGAGCTGATCGCCCCAGCTCTCCTCGACCCAGGCCGCGACGTCGCCGGGAGGTTCCGGGAATTCACAAGGGCCGCTATTGGCTGCAGAGCCCGCGCCGCCCGAGCCACTTTTCCCGGCGCTTGTGGGCGCGCCGGTCGTGCCGGTCGTGCCACCCTGCCCAGCCAATGCAGGCTGTCCAGCGACCGCGCCCTGCCCTGCGGCAGCGCGCCCCGCTTCGCCGACCGCGGCACGTCCTGCTGACGCGATCGCACTACCCCCAGCGCGACCCGCGGTCCCAGTGATCGCATCGGTACGCGTCGCCGGTCGCCCCGCAGCATTCCCGGTGCTGCCCGCGCTGGCAACAGACGCGCCTGCGACCGGCTGTTGCGAGCCCACAGAAGGATCGCTGGGCAGATCGGTATTTCCCGAACAAGACGCATACAACAAACATCCACAAGCCCAGCAAGTACGCGCGCTGAGCGCTTCTGTGAGGGTTCGAAACTTCATGGGTTGGAGTGACCAAGCCATGCGCGTGCAGCTCAGCAAAACCACCGCTTCGCATGTCAGACTTTCCGCGTGTCAACCGCTCCTTGTACTTGCAGCGCGAGCGCGTGATAAACTCCGGCCCAAGCGCGTGACCAGCACCATCCTTGCTTTGACCGCAGCGGCGAGTTTCCTGGGCTCACTCCACGTGTGCGTGCTCACGCGCGACTTCGCGTTGCGGCGCGCGCTGCTGGACCGGCCCAACGAACGCAGCCTCCACACCACGCCGGTGCCACGCCTAGGCGGCGTCGCGATCGTGCTCGCATGCTACGCAGCGCTCCTGCTCGCGCTCCGCGAGACCAGCCAGCCACATGCCCTGTGGCCGTGGCTGCTCGGCGCGCTGCCTGTGGCCGCCGTGGGCCTGCTCGACGACCTGCGTCCGCTGCATGCGGGCCTGCGCTTGTTGATCCAGCTCGGCGTCGCAGGTGCATTTTGCGCGACGCTGGCGCTGCCGACAGAGCTCCTCCTCACCCCTGCCCTAAGCGTGACCATGCCCGCAGCGGTGTTCGCGATCTGCGGTGCGGTGTTCCTGGTCGCGCTGCTCAACATCTACAACTTCATGGACGGAATGGACGGGCTCGCCGCAACGCAGGCCGTCGGTGCATCCATGGCGTTTGCCACGAGCGCTATCGCCTTTGGCCACGAGGACCTGGCATTGCTAAGTCTCGCGTTGCTCGGCGCCTCTGGAGGCTTCTTCGTGCACAACGCACCGCCTGCCAAGCTGTTCATGGGCGATGTCGGCAGCACGTTCCTCGGCTTCAGCTTCGCGTCCATCACCTTCATCGGGCTCACTCGGCCGACGCACCCGATCGCGCTCAGCCCAGCGATCTTCGCGCTCGCGCCGTTCCTGTTCGACGGCAGCTTCACGCTGCTCCGCCGCGCGCTGCGGGGCGAAAAGATCTGGCAAGCACACCGCACGCACCTCTACCAACGCGCGGTCGCATCGGGCTTGCAGCACCACGACGTGCTCGTGCGCTACGCAGCCTGGACCGCGTTCGGCGTAGTCACTGCAGTCGCGGACATCCACACCAAGGGAGGTTACACCTGGCTCTTCGCATTGGGCCACGTGGCATGCTTCATCGCAGTTTGGCGCTGGGTATGCACACGCGAACGAGCGCTCGAGGCAGCGAACCAACACGCACCAGAGCCGCCCGCAAGCCGCTCACTCCGGCTCGAGCACCGCTGAATCGCCGAACCAGAGAACCCGCCTAGAACGCCAATGAACGCCGCAGAGGCTCCGCTGTTCTAGGCAGGAATGTTAGCGTCAGTGGGCGTAGCCCTTTCTTAATTCTCTTTGGCGTCCTAGGCGTTCCTTCTAACGAAGTTGCCGCCGTCGAGAAGGTTCGCCTAAGACGCCAGGGCGCGCCTAAGACGCCAGAAGAAGCGAGAGGCTCCGCTGCTTCCCCTGAAACGCCCGTGCAAGTCGGCGGAGCATCTTCCTCTCCGCTGGCGTTCTTCGGCGCTCCTGGCGGTTCGAAATCCCTCTTCAGATCTCGCCGATTTGGCGGAGCCACGCGACCTCTTCGCGGATCGCTTCTCCTAGGTCGCGATGACACTGCACCTGCAACGCGGCTTCCACGCGGGCGGGGTTGCACACGGACGGCAAGAGCGATTTGCGGATCAGTGCGCGGTGGATGCGTGGCTCGCGGCGCAAGGCGCGATAGCCGACCTCGAAGCCACCAGCGGCGAGATACAACAGCGATGCCGGCACGCGCAGCGGGCGCGACTTGTTGACTGCACGGGCGATCGTGTCACTGAGCTGCGCGACCGAAGGGACATCGCGGTCCGCGACCACAAACGTGCCGCGCCCGCGCTCACATGCCGCAAGCGCAACGTCTGCGACCGTCGACACGTGCACCAAGCTCTTCTGGTTCGAGCCATCACCCGGCACCGCAAAGCGCCGGCGCGCGATCGCGCGGATCATCGTGCGCACGTTGCCCTTGTCGCCGATGCCGAACACCGGACACAAGCGCAAGATCACCAGCTCAGGCCCGCCGCCGTGGGCTGCGCGGTCGAGCAACTCCTCCGCTTCGAGCTTCGTGCGCGCATACGGCGATTCCGGCGCGACGGGCGTCGACTCATCGATCGTCCCGACGGGCGTCTCCCCGTACACCTTGATCGTGCTCAGAAACACCAAACGCGGAACGGCGCGCGCACGGCAAGCCGCAGCGAGCGCACGCGACGCTTCGACGTTGAAGCGCACGTAGTCCTCGCTCGGCGCGCCGGGCTGATGCACCACCGAAGCGCAGTGGATCACCGCGTCCATGCCCTCGACCACGTCGCCCAAGCGATCCTCGGTCCAATCCGCGAGCACGAAGTCGTCGGGCGTGCTGAGCTGTGGCACCGCGCGCCGCCCTAGGCTGCGCGCGCTGATCCCGCGTGCGCGTGCACGCGCCAGGATCTCACTGCCCACGAAGCCCGTGGCGCCAGTCACGAGAATCCGACGTAAGCTCATGTCGAGCTCAACAGCGCTGAGCGGTCGAGCAACGCGCCGGCCTGCGCCTGCTGTGCTTCATCGGGGAGCCCAGCGAGCTGCGCCTCCGGCACGAGCGCAGCCAGGCAACGACGAATGCGCGCGTCATCGCCCGCATCGGCTGCAGCTTGCAGCGCCGACAAAGCGCTCTTGAGCGCATCGACTGGCGGGCTCTGAATATGCCCGACCATGATCTTCGCGTGTGGCGTCTCGTCGTATGCCTCACCGCTCAAGAGCAGCTCCTCGAACATCTTTTCGCCCGGCCGCAGACCTGTGAACTGAATCTGAATGTCGACGTCCGGGCGCAAGCCAGACAGCTCGATCAAGTCGCGCGCGAGGTCGACGATCTTCACAGGCTCGCCCATGTCGAGCACAAACAGCTCACCACCGGTCGCGAGCGCTGCAGCCTGCAACACGAGCTGCGCCGACTCCGGAATGGTCATGAAGTAACGACGCATATCGGCATGCGTAACCGTCACCGGCCCACCGCGCGCGATCTGCTCACGAAACAGCGGCACCACGCTGCCCGCGCTCCCGAGCACATTGCCGAAGCGCACCGCGACGTGGCGCATGTCGCTGTGCGCGTTGCGACTGTGGATCACCATCTCCGCGACGCGCTTGGTCGCGCCCATGATCGACGTAGGATTCACCGCCTTGTCGGTCGAGATCATCACGAACGCTTCAACGCCGGTGACATGCGCGACATCTGCGACGAGCAACGTGCCGAACACGTTGTTCTTCACCGCTTCGCTCGCGTTGTGCTCCATCGTCGGCACGTGCTTGTACGCAGCCGTGTGCAGCACGACGTTCGGCCGATGCCTGCGAAACACCTGTTCCATACGCGTACGATCGTTGATGTCGCCCACGGCGATCACGATCTCGGTGTCACGCGCAGACGCCAGCTCGCGCTCGATGTGAAACAGCGAGTTCTCCGCGCGATCGAACAGCACCAGCCGCTTGGGCTTGAACCAGAGCGCCTGCCGCACCAGCTCGCTGCCGATGCTGCCACCCGCACCAGTCACGAGCAGCGTGCGATTCGCGACGAAGCTCGCCACCTGCGCGACATCGAGCTGCACCGGCTCGCGCCGCAGCAGGTCTTCGATGCTCACCTCGCGGATCGCCGAGAACTCCACCTCGGTCATGCGGTGACCGATGCTCGGCACCGTCTTGGTCTGCACGCCGAGCAGCCTGCACACCCCGAGGATCTGCCGGATGCGCGCGCCGGCCACGCGCGGAATCGCGAGCACCACGAGCCGCACGCCGCGTTGCTCGACTACGCGCCGCAAGGTCGCTTCGTCGGCCGGGCCGAGCACGCGCACCTCGCGTACCAGCGCGCCTTGCTTGCTGCGGTCATCGTCCAGAAAACCTACGATTTCCCACTTCCCGTGGCTCGCGCGTTGCACGTCGCGCAGCAAGCTCTCGCCCTGGTCACCAGCGCCCACGATCAACGTGCGCACGGCCAGCGGGTTCAAGGGCTGACGGCGCTCGCGCACCATGCGAATTGCGAAGCGGATCCCGCCCATCAGCAGGATCGCGACCAGCCATTCACCGACGTAAACGGAACGCGGCAGACGCACGCCGCTGAACATGGTCCCGGCGCCCACGAACACGATCGTCGAGGTGGTGGTGGCGCGGATCAGATTGCGCAGCTCAGGCAGGCCCGCGTAGCGCCACAGCCCGTGAAACAGGCCGTGCATAAAGAACGCGACGACGCGCAAGACCAAGAGCACCACGAGCGCGCCCGGGAGCTGCGGATACAGAAACTCCGGGACGGTCTCGAAGCGCAGCACGATCGCGATCAGCAGCGCGACCGTCCACAACGCGACGTGGATGGAAATAATGAGAATGCGGCGTAACTGAGAGCTCATTTGCGGCAATGCGACGCGCCTCGGCGTACCGTGATTGCGTCGGCCTCTCGAAGCAGCCTGCGCGGCGCGGCCAGTGTTGCAGAGTTTGCTAGCTCACGCCAAGGCGCATCGTGTGGCATACCTGCACGGAGAACCGCGTTTGCATCGACCGCGTGAACTGGCCTGCCGGTAGGTTTCTCCACACACACCACATGAATGCAGTCGCGGATCGCCGTGCAAACGGCTCAGGACCAGCAAAAGACACGTGTTTGTCTGTGACGAGCCTGCCCCAACACGGACAAGCGAGCGTCCACTAGAAACCGAGCTCAGCCCGGAAATGCAGCGCGAGCCAAACGAGTAGCGCGATCGGAGTGACTACGGCGGCCAGCGCCAGCACGATCAAGCCTGCGCAGGCGAGCCAATACATGAGCGAGCTGCGCTTGGGCACGTCTCCGCGGTGCCGCATCAACAAGTCGAAGTTGCGCTCGTTGGCCTTCCAGACGAAGTCGAATGCGTCTCCGACCACAGGGATGCCGCCCACAGCGGCGTCGACCGCGACGTTCCAAACCATCTGCTTGAGCACGCGAGCTGGCACCCGGTATTGCAACGCGAGAAACAGCACGCCGAGCGACACAAAGCCCCCGAGCGCATCGCCCACCGCGGGCAGGATCAAGCCCAGCACCGGATCGAGCCCGATGCGCAGCCGCGTCCCAGGAATCTGAACTGCGCTGTCGAGCAGATGGACTCCGCGCTCCAGCGTACGAGCCACTGGCGTCAGCCGTGGCCAGCGCGGCGAAGGCGCCGGCAAAAGCCGGTACACGGCACGGTCCCAGCCTTCTCGAAATCGGCGCACGAGCTGCATGACCGCTGCTTATGCACGGAGCGGGCCTGGGCGACTAGAACCTCTCGCAGCAGGACATGAGCGCGACGCCGCCGACCCCGAGCGCCGCCCCCAGCTGCGCGCGAGCAACTCAGTCAGCCGGTTCTTGGAAGCGATCGCGCCAGTGCTCAGCCTGCGCGCTCGGCGCGAGCGACGCTGCGGTTCAACATTCGCCGACGCGTCGTGGGCTCGCCTGGATTGGCAGGGTCCGAGCCATGCGCTTGTGCGTAGCCTGCGATCGGTCTTGCTGCGTTCATTGATTGCCGTACTATGGCCGGCCGGCCATGAACCCCCGCAAGAATCTCGCAGGCGCCTAGCGTGACTCAGTCGGCAGCACCACTTCCGTCGAAGCGCGCGGACTCCGATGTTGGCAGAGAATCGGCCCATAGCCGCTCGATGTACGACTGGTTTCGGCGAGCCATCGTACAAGAGTGGGCCGGCTGCGCAGTGGTCGCGTTTGTGCTTGCGCTCGCTGGCCAGCTCTACCTTGCTCCGGCTTCGAGCATGATGTGGGCGCGCGATCGCGCACATCTGATGAGCAACGGCGGCGACGCGACCACGTTGCCGTTCAACTATCATGTGGTCCAGCGCGCAGCCGAAGCGTCTGCCCACAATCTGCTGTACGGATCGATCTACAACCCGCAGCTCGGACCTCCGGCTGGCAGCGGAATCTGGGTGCCGTGGCTCGAACGTTGGCTCGTCGTGCTGTTCGGCAAAGTTCTGCCAGTCGAAACAATCCCTACAGCATATGTCTGGGTGCTGATGGTGCTGGCAGGCGTTTGCTTCTATGCGTTCGCGCGTCTGGAACGCTGGCCACGACTGCTAGCCTTTTCGTTCGCGTTTGCATTCGCCTTCAATCCGTACACCCGCGCGCGTGGGGTCGTGCACGAAGCGCTCGTCGGGATCTATTGCATTCCGTTGGCGTTCGTCGCTCTGCGCTACCTCAAGCGTCTGGCTACACCCCTGCGAATTGCTGTCTCCGCGGCGCTGCTCGTGTTCGCGCTGTGGACTGCCCACTATTACATCATGATGCTCGCGGCCATTTCGCCGCTCTTGCTCTGGTACCAGTTTCGCGACGACGAAAACACGCCTGCGGGGCGCAGCGTCTGGCCTCGGCTCGAGCAATGGGCACGCCTCAGAACGCTCGCGCTGGCCGCTGCGCCAGCGCTTATTTTCTTGGCTTGGAACGTGCTGCGACCGTTGGCTCCCGACGCCCCACACACGCATGCGGCTGCGCCGACGCAGGAGTTCGCGCAAATGTACCTGCGCGTGTACGGAGCCAGGCCCGTAGATTATCTCACGAACGATGTGGCGCTCGGATCACGCGATCTGAATCCATTGCGCCGCGAGCTCAACGTTCGCGTCGAGAGAGACCTCGACGGCAGCAACCTGCACGAGCGCTCCAACGGCATCCGCTGGTCAGTGCTTCTGCCGTTCCTCGTTCTTGCCTTGCTGTGCGCGACACCGCAGCGGGAGCGGGTTCGCACCCGCTTGGATCGCGACTCGTGGCGCAAGCTCAAGTACTGGCTGATCTTCGCAGCAGCGACCTTCTGGCTGTCGCTCTCCCCCGCTTCACTGAAGATCTACGGTCATGACCTCGGGCCATCGAGCCTCGTGCACGAGCTCGTACCGGGCTTCCGCGTTCCGTCGCGTTATGGCGCGTTCTTCCACTTTGCAGTGCTCGCTGCCGTGGGCACATACGTCAGTGCGCACTGGCACAAGTGGTTTGGACAGTCTGTTGCCCTCTGGCGCCGCGGCCTGCCCAGCCTCTTACCCGTGCTGATGATTCTAGACTATCCCCCGCTCCTGCCCGTAGCGATCGACCAGACGCTCGCACCGCGGCTCGAGCTCGTGGCCGCTGGCAGCGGCAGCTGTGGCGTAGGCATGCACTTTCCGTATTCGCACGAGGAATTCGAGCTCTATCCAGCGATTCAGCAGCTGCGCGAGACGAACTGCGGTGATCTGTACCAGCCCATCCCCTCGTGGTTCGACAATGCCTTGTTGGATGGGTTGGGTGACCGCCCGTTCGACCAAGCGCTCGCGTCGGACCAAAAGGCGCGCGCCTTTCAGGATCGGTTCATCCGCTTCGCCCGCTGCGCCAAGCTGGACTGGGTGATCTTCTACGAACGCGTGCCGGACTCCTGGCGAGTGCAGCTGTGCGAACAGCTAGGATGGCAACGCGTCGCAACAGATGCGTGCGCGTCACGAGCGCCTCGTGCCGAGTCATTCCCCGACCCGGCACCGGCCTGCTCTTCCATCCTGACTGAGCGGTGAATAACCTCTGCGCTCAGCAGTTGTTCGCCAACGCAGAGTCCACAGCATCACGTTCAGCGCGTATACCGAGCGCCGCGATAAACTCGGCGTACGAGCGATCGAATGTCAGCTCTTTCGACCACTGCCAGCCTTGCCGACGGTAGTTGGCATAGGTTTCAGAATCAGACAGCAGCTTGACGACTGCCTCTGCCAAAGCGGCCGGAGTGTTGCGTCGCGTGACAATCCCAGTGCGTCCATCTTGCACTGCGTCACACAGGCCATCGACATCGTAGACCACAGCCGGCGTGCCCTGTGATGCAGCTTCGGTGACGATCAGCCCCCAACCTTCCTTGACGGAGGTGACTGCGATCACGTGAGCCCGCTCCATAAGCTCACGCTTCTGCGCGTCGCTCGTGCGACCAAGCACGAGAATATCGGCTGCAAAGCGGCTGGTACGGCAATACTCGAAGACCTTGCTACCGTAGGCGCCGCTGTAGTCGCCAGACACGATCAGCTTGAGATTCGGGATCGAGCGTTTGGCGATCTCAAAGGCCTTGACCTGATCGAGCGTGCGCTTCATCGGACGCACGGAGCCGTGCGCGAGCATCGTCGGCTCGGGATACTTTCTGCTCGCGGCAAGATCGGCGATTCCCGCCAGATGCGTCGCCTCGCTGATGATCGAGATCTTGCTGGAGCGAAACCCATGGCGAACGAGATCCTGTCGTGTCGACTCTGAGACTGTGATGACCTCGTCCGTCGGCTTGAGCAGCCTCAGGTAGATCGGCTCTATCACCCACCCGATCGCTGCCAGCGCCCGAGGAAACTCGTAGAACCATATTTCTCGACAGAGCATATGGAAGAACATCACGGTTCGCACACCGCTGTAGCGCCCAGCGAAGTACGGCATCGTGTTGCATTCATCGATGACCAAGTCGGGCGCGAGCTCGGCTCTGTGCCTCAAAAAATGCAGGCCGGAGGTGAGATACGTCGTGAAGCGCTTGCCCGTTCTGACGATGTCGAAGCCACGGCGCGTCACGCTCGGAGCGGCGCCTGGAAAGCCGCTCGTCAGAAAAGTGACGTTGTGCCCATCCGCCGCCAAACGTGCGGCGAGCTCCTCGTTCACCACTTCGGCTCCACCAGCGAGCGGATTATCGAGGTCTTTCCACGTAAACCAAATGATGTTCATGCTTTCGATCCGCCAGCAGTCGACTTCATGCGCGACGCGTCAGCCCTCGATTTCTGCTGTCGCCCGGAGTCGGCAGGCTGCGCTATTGTGTACTTGAGGAAAATGTCTGCCAACGATTCTTACCCGGGAGCATCGGTCCAAAAGATGACCGACGGTCAACCACAAGTTCGCATAGTCGTACCGACGCGCAACGAATCGCGGAATCTGCCGCGCTTGCTCAGCTCGATTCGTTCGCAAGTTGGTGTCACTTATGAACTTTTCGTCGTGGACCAGGAGAGTGACGACGACACAAAGCAGCTCGCACGGGACGCTGGCGCCACCGTGCTTAACCGCCCACGTCCCGCCTTCTACTCACCTCCAGCCGAAAGTCGCAATTTAGGCGCCGAGAGCGCGCGCGCTCCGCTGCTCCTGCATCTCGATGCTGATATGTCGCTGCCGGACGAGCGCTTTTTGCAGCGTTTCGTCGCCCTGTTCGACGCGCAGCATCAGGCCGCGATCATCCACGAAGTCGATATCGCCGAAGGCTTCTGGAACCGCGTCAAAGCCGCGGAACGCGCGTGTTACTGGAATACCGGAATCGAATGCGCGCGCGGCGTGACGAATGATCTGTTCAAGGCAGTCGGTGGCTACAACGCTGCCGTCTCGTCGGGCGAAGACATGCAGATCCATCGCCTGTACACGCAACATACGAAGGTCGCAAAATCGGATGATGTGTGGGTCGAGCACCGCACGGGCCGCTTGTCGCTGCAACGCTTGCTCACCAAAAAGTACAACTACGGCAAGACCGCCAGCGCCTTCCTCGAGCACTCACAATCGACGGGAGGCTACAGCGCAACAGGCTGGGTCAAAGAAGCTTTGCTTGCCTACGTGACACACCCAAAAGTAGCCGTGCTGAATCCTTTAGCATTCAGCTGTATATTGCCCTTACGCATTGCGGAGCTCGTAGCCGTCCGGCTCGGTATGCTCCACGCAGGTCGGCAGTGAACCGTCGAGCTGTTCGAAAAACGACGGAGAGGTATGCGCTATGCGCTCGACAGTTTTACATGGCTCGAACGCAGTTTCCGCCCCGCCACAACCACGAGCAAGACCACAACCAAGACGCCTCACCACCAGTCAAATGGCGCGGTTCTATGCGGGCTATGCTTGGGCAAAGACGATTCCCCTGTGGCGCGAGGTCCGCAGTCCGAAGGTAGAGCTCATGCTGTACGAGCTGTGTTGGACCCTCGGCCGTCTAGCGAAACGCGGGAAGCCTGACGCGCCGTGGCTGTTTCGCAGCGATCGCATCGTGACCACGCGCGGCTCCTTTCGGATTCGTGCAAACAGCATGGATCTCTTATGTGTGTCGCCGGCCTTTGAGCGCGACGACTATCAGCATCTGTTGAAGCTGTTAGAGCGCTTGATCGAGGTCGAGCAGCGCCGCGTGCTATTTATCGACGTGGGTGCCGGCGTAGGCGACTACACGGTCACAGTCGGCAATCGCTTCAAGGAGAGTGGCCGTCTGTCGATCGCGGCGTTCGAGCCACTGGAGTCCTCGCTAGCGCTCTTGCACGGCAATATTTCTGACAATGGTCTGACTGCCATCACGAGCGTCTTTCCGGTGGCGGCCTTCAATCAAGACGACGTCAGGTTGGACTTCGGCGTCGATGCCAGCGACGCAGGCAGCAGCGCCATCATCGAGACGGGTGGCGGACTTCGCGTGACCGGCTCGCGCATCGACAGCTGCGTGGGGTCGCTACTGGCCGAGACCGACGTCGTTGTCATGAAGATCGACGTGGAGGGCGGCGAGCGCCAAGCCTTGGAAGGTGCCACCCAAATGTTGCGCGCCAAGGAGGCTCACATCATGGTCGAAGATTTTATCGACGATTCGATCATCGATTATCTGACCAGCGTCGGCGCGGCGTTTCAGGCGAAGCACACGCCCTACAACAGTTGGTGGCGACTCTAACGAACGGCTTACGCGCTGCGAGCGACCTGGACACGGCGCTTGCTTACAGCGGCATAAAGCCGACCGATGATCTCGAGCATGCTGTAGTAAGCGAGCGCACAGCCCAGGTACAGGCTGATGGACGCCTTGTCACCGAGCGCTTGGGCGACCGGATACAACGCGGCCACGGCGACAAGTCGAATGGCAGCGCGACGCCATTCACCCGTCGCACACAGCACTTGAACGGCTTGCAAGTGTCCGTACAACGCAGTGAGCCCGAGGCACGATAAGAGCACCCAGAGCTGCTGCTCCGAGCTTAGCTCGAAGCCCAAAAAGCGACTCGTGATCCAAGGCGCAGACACGGCGAACACCGCCGAGCCGACGATGCAGGCCGCGATGCCGAGCCGCTCGAGCCACTGGATGCGGTGGTATTCGGGATTCACGATGCCTTGATGCGCGCGCACGTGGTGAGGCAACGCGATCTGCAGCAGCGTGAGCGCTCCAAAGAACACGGCTTTTCCGAACAACGCGGTGCGCGCAAACATACCGAGCTCGTAGTCCGACTGGAGGCCGCGCAAGCTCAGCATGTCGAGCTGAGGCAGCAGCGACATCGCGCACGCCAGTGTGAGCGCGCCCATCCAAGCGCTTCCGTGTGTCATGCTCCGAGCACGCGGCGGCTCCGCGGCTGCACGTTTTGCCAGCATGACAACGCCTTGGAAGAGGCACGCGGCGGCGAACGACATCGGCAACGCCAAGAAGTAGGCCTGCTCTACAGCGATCGTGCTGAAGAGGGGCAAGAACGTTCCGATCCAGCGCATGACTGCGGACAAAACCACCGCGCTGCCCATCCACACAAACCAAGTGCGCGCCTGGAATTGGCCCAAGGTCCACTGCTGCACCGTACCTAACAACGTGGCCACGACGCCGAGCTCGAGCCCCGAAGGCGCCTCGCTGCGCGCGCGCACACTGCCAAACCAAGCCAACGCAATGACCGGAGCGGCGACTGTCACGAAGCCCACTCGCCGCACGCCAGCTTCGCTCCACGGCAAGAAGTTGCTCGCGATCTGTGCCGCGCCACCCACGAACAACGCGAGGCTGAGGTAAGCCATCCAGCCGTTGAGCGCACCGTACGCGGCTGGATCCAGCTGCGCTGCGGCGCGCACCTGGAACAGGTAGTTCAGCGCACCCGCTGAGACATTCGCGATCAGCAAGAACACTGAGCTGCGCAAGACGGCTCGAGCTTTGTCGGTCACTGCGCTCGCCCGCCTTGCAATAGCGGCAGGCAGGTGGGCGCCGGGTCAGGGAAGCTCTCGAGGCGAGGCGCTAGCGAGCTGCACGCATCGTCAGCGACCCGCACCCAACCGAGCTTCTGACAAATGCCTACTCGCCAGTCCTCGGGCACGCTGTCGCGGAAGACCACCCAGTCCAGCTGCGCACACTGAGCAAAGTCGACAAAACGCTGCTGAAACACGCGGGCGCGCCCGCGGTTCTTCACGGATTTGCGAAAGGCCTTGTGGCCCAACCTGTTCAGCATCTTCTCATGCAACTCCGTAGCGAGCGGCTGCTGGAGCGAGCGGCAGTTGGTGTCGCGCAACTGTTGATAGATGCGATACATTTCGACTTCGTCTCCGGAGCCTGCGCCTGCCGAGTACGGAAAGTAAAAGCCCACGCCACAGTTGCCGCCGCCAGCTGCAGCGAGGTCCGTACGCGGAGGGTACGTGGCCGCGATTGGAACAGGCAAAAGAGGTGGATAGTCGAGCACCATGAGCAGCGGCACGACACTGGCCAAGTTGCGCCGCCACGTCTGAGCTGAGTGCCCGAAGACGCGATCCCAATAGGCGCTTGCGAGCGTGCCAACGGTGACCAGCACCGCAAAGTGGGCGAATGGGCCGCAGCGCGAAGGCACACGAAACTCATGGAACAGAAAATGTATCCAGGACGACAAACCAAGGTCGTATTGGTACACAGACACAGACTGCGGTGACAACGAGAGCACGAACATCAGCAGCGCGAAAACGGTCCAGTACTTGAGCTTTCGCCAGGTCGGTTGTCCGAGGCTCTTCCTGAGCCGACTGCTCACGCCGGGCGTGCACATCGCGACGAGCAAGATCAGGAACGGAATGAGGATCGACCAGCGTATGCCGTTGGAACGCTCTGGTGGATTGCTTCCGTCGAGGTTTGCACCGACCTTTTTGTTGACGCGCTGGCGAAGCGGATTGAGATCACGGACGCCGAACGCGACGTCGTTGGAAAAGTAATCGATAGGTCGGGCCGCATACACATTCATGAAGACAGGTGCGGCATCCGACGGCGGAACGTACGGTTTAGTCGGCGGTGTATTCGGCGGAAGCGGATGCAGAACGTTCCACGCCAAGAACGCAACAGCAGGCAGCGCAGCAAGGCTGAGCGGGCCGAGACGCTTCCAGCCCGCAGCGCGTGGCTGCGGCGGCTCATGCGGCAGGGTTCCATCGCGACGCAGCTGAAACCAGAGGAACAGCGGCGAAATGGCCGCAAGGATGATGATGTAATAGTGCGCTGACCAAACGCTCAGCACGAACAACAGGCCGGAGATCGCGATCCGTTTCGGCGTGGCTTTGCGCCTGATGTTGTGCAGCCCTACAAACAACAGCGGTAGGCAATAAATACCTACGAGCGCATCGTGGACCGACGCACGCGCGCGTGTGTAGGGGTTGAACGCGTAGGCCAGCGCGAGCGAAAACGCCAAGACCTTGGGCCAGCGCTCCATCCGCCCAAAGGCGTAGACGCACAGCCCGGCAAGCACCATCAGCACCCAAACGAAAGCTGTAGGAATGGCTTCGACCGGCAGAACCGCACCGAAAATGACGACCAGCCAGCGCTCGATCCACGGGACCCACATGCCGCTGCCGAACGGCGCACCGAGCTGCGGATTGTAGATCGCGCCGTAAAGTAAGTTGCGGGGAGACTCACGCGCCGCTTCCTGAATGGCGTGATAGTTGAAAGGCAGCGTAGTCGCGTCCCCGCCGTCGCTCATCAAGTGCCCGCGGTCGCGCGCCCACATGAAATTCGACGCAGGCGCGAGGTAGAAGTGGGCTGCCGTGGCCAGCAGCACGACGACGACCAGGCCAGCTGCCCACTCCCGCTCCGCAGCCTGTCGCATCCAACCGACGGCCGCTGGCGCGAATCGACTCATGCTTCTTGTGCCAGTCTCCGTCCCCATATCGCTCGACGAAGTGGGTGCGCTCGGCGCACTCGGGGATGTCACGTGGTGAGCCTTTGCGGCTTCGAGTCGGAAGGCGCAGGCAACGCGGGCCGCTTTCGGAGCACACGAATGCGCCGATAGAGCCGGTACGCATCACACGTGACGTCGAAGCCGACGCGCAGCACATGGATCATCTCGCGCACGACACCTCGCGAGTTGCGGCTAAAATAGTCGAGACGAATCGGTGCTTCGAGAAATTGTGTGAACCCGTTCATACGCGCCAGAGCGAGCAGCTCGAGATCGAACCCGTACCGGTCGAGCGTGAGATCGGGCAGCACAGCATTGATGACTTCGCTGCGGAACAGCTTCAGGCCGACCTGCGTGTCAGTTACGTCGAGATCGAACAGCCGCTTGACGAACATCTGGAACATGAAGCTGAGGATTCGCCGCACCGCAGGATAGTCGACCTTGGACTGCGGGTGGCGCTTCGAGCCGACCACGACGTCGGCGCGGTACAGGTCCATGAGACCTAAAAAGATGCGTATTTCGCGCGGGTGCAGCTCCATCCCGCCGTCGATGAACAAGATGTACGCGCCGGTGGCCGCCCGAAAACCTTCGCGTACGACGAAGCCTTTGCCGCGATTGCTCTCGAAGATGATCGGTCGGATGCGCGGATGCTGCCACTCGTTCAGCACTTGGTTGGTGCCGTCCGTGCTGCCGTCACTCACCACCAAGATCTCGTAGGAGGAGAAGTACGGCTCCACCTCTGACAGCAACAACTCGAGATTGGCGCGGATGTTGTGGACCTCGTTGAACACGGGAACCACGACGCTCAGCTTCGAGCACTGCTGCTGCTGCTGCATGTCCATGCTCATAGCGCGAACGCCTTTCGCTTTCGATTCGCCTCGCCGGCGGAGAGCGTAAGAACACCCGCTTTCCGCGCAAACGCCCTCGTGCTCGCGACCCCCAGAGCCATCATCATTGGCCGCGCAGTGTAGGACAATCACACGCCGGGTGAAAGTAATCGCAAGCGTAGCTGTGCGCAGATCGTCGGTAAATTCACGACACAGGAAGCCCGCTGGGCCGCCGAGATATGACGTTGAAGTCGTGGCCAGGCGCACGTTTGGCTGGCTGTCCGGAATAGCTTCGCTTTCGAGCACGGATCGGACATCGCTCAGAAGCCCCCCGCGCCCGAGGTCCCCATGATGTTCCGCGAGACACCCAGGGTCATTTGCACAAAGTCTGTCTCGTGGTCTCGTGGTCTCGTGGTCGCGAAGCGCGAGGTCGGGCATGTTGAACGGCCGTAAGAAACACGCTGCAGCTCAGAGCGGCAGCACTGTCACGGCGGCTCCACACGTCGCGCGCGCATTCCTGCGCAACCGGATATATCGCGATTCGCGTCAAACAATTTCGATCGATCGCGTGCTAGTACCGGACTCGTGGTGTTGATGAATCTCGGCAAAGCAGGGCCGTTCTTGACTGCTGCGGCGATGGTGGCGTGTACAGCGACGGCGCACGCGCATGCTGGTCCGCAGGTGCGCGGAATTTATCTAGGCCAAACCTCGAACATGCTGCTCAGCAATCGCGGTTTGCTGTTTGGAGAACCCGGCAGTCGTGATTGGTCACTCCTGTGCAACGAAGCGCTAGGAATCAGCACTTCCGAAGTGCCGAAGGTCGTGGTTCTGCCCGATGCGCGCATCATGGCAGCGAGCTCCCGGGGCCTCACGCAGACGACGGATGGCGGTTGTCATTGGGAGGGCGTGGCTTCCTTCGCGAAGATCCATTCGCCGTCACTCACGCAGGATCCTAACAACCCTCAGCGCTTATACCTGAGCACTTTTGCTCCGGGCATGTCGGCCTTGCACGTGAGCGAAGACGGCGGGCTGACTTGGCAGCAGCTGCTCGCGGCGGACGACAGCGAATACCTGGGCTACATCCATGTGGCGCCAAATCAGCCTGAAAAGCTGTATTTGCGTGCGCTCGTTATCGGCACAGAGAGCTTCAGCTACGCGACGTGGCGATCGGACGATACGGGCAAGAGTTGGGAGAAGAGCAGCGTCACGCTCACGGCGAGCGAGAGCGACCTGCAGCTGTTGGCGGTGAGTCCGAGCGATCCACAGTTCCTTGTCGCCAAAGCAGAGGCGGGGATGCCGATGGACGACCCGGAGCGGCTGCTCGTGAGCCACGACGCGGGCAAGACGTTCGAGAGCACCATCTCTTTGCACGTGATCAACGCGGTCGCATTCAGTGCCGACGGTGCCGCGCTGTCAGTAGGCTCGGACGACGGGCTGTTCGTGTCATCGGACGCCGGCGAGACATTCTCCCAAGTGGGCGATGCTGCGTATATCGATTCGTTATACATGGATGGCGATGAGTTGATGGTGGGCGGCTTTTTTCACGGCGTCGAAGCGGGCGTGCACGGAGTAGGCATCTCGAGCGACGGGGGGGCCACGATGACTCCGTGGATGCTGCTCGACCAAGTGGTGCATCCCTTGGCTTGTGACTCGACTGCGATGGCGGCGATCTCGTGCAAGGATCTGTGGCCCGATTGGGAGCGCGAAATCCTCAGCACCAGCGGTGGCTCGAGCGCAACGAACGCAGGTAGCGGAGCGTCCGGCGTGGGCGCAGCAGACGCGGCTGGCGCGTCACCCAGTGCGGGCACTGCCTCTGCAGCTGTCGGCGGCAGAGATGCGCGGGACTTGCCGCAAGCGGCGACGTCACGCAAACGGGCCTCGAGCTGCAGCTTCCACGCGCCAATCTCTGCACCTCGCAGCTCGAGCGGCGTCGGTCTGTTAGCCGGCCTCGCCTGCGCGTGGCTGCTACGGCGACGTTCTTCATCTTGAAGCGCGGCAGGTAAGAATCCGTCGCAGCGCCGAAAGGGGTCGTGTCATTCAAGGCGCCCAGGCCCGCGTTTAACAGCGAAATACTTGTTCGGCGACGCGCTTATCGGTGGACTAGACTCAGTGTCCGATCCTAAATCCACCCACAATGCTGAACGCAATTAAGACGGTGGGTAGCGCGGCGGTTCGTAGCGTTTTTCTGCGATCCACTCCGCAGGATTACTACGAGTTTCTCGGCGACGACTTAGTCGAAGGCACATCGGACGGCTTCGCGAAGACTGAGAAGCCGCTGTGGTTGAACCTCGGCTATTGGGAGACGGCGAAGACCTATCCGGAAGCGGCCGGCGCGTTGGCGACTCTGCTGGGCGATGCCGCAGAGCTCAATGCGAAGGATCATCAGCTCGATGTGGGGTTCGGCTTAGCCGAGCAAGACTTCTACTGGCTCGACAAGTACGACGTCGGGCACATCACGGGCCTCAACATCACGTCGATGCAGGTCGAACGTGCGCGTCAACGCGTGAAAGACCGCGGGCTCGAGAGCCGCATCTCGTTGGGGCTCGGCTCCGCGACGCAAACGCCGTTTCTCAACGAGACATTCACCAAAGTCACCGCGCTCGAGTGTGCGTTCCACTTCCACACGCGCGAAGTGTTCTTCCAAGAGGCTTTCCGCGTGTTGAAGCCTGGTGGTCGTTTGGCGATCGCGGACGCTGGTCCGATAGAAGGCACGCCCGAGGGGAAGCCAGGCATCGCTGCACGATGGTCACTCTGGCACTACGCGTCGCCGGTCGCGAACTACTACGACCGCAACGAGTTCAAGCGCAAGCTAGAGAAGGTTGGCTTCGTCAACGTGCAGATGCGCTCGATCGGTCACTTCGTGAATCCGCACCACCAAAAGTACGCCAAGATGCGTCACGCCGGTGTGCCCATGGAACAGGCCGTCGTGCAGCCGATCCCTCAAGCAGAACGGGATGCCTGGCAAGCACGTTGGTCCAAGCTGGGCATGCTCACGGACTACTTGATCATCAGCGCCGAGAAGCCCGCCGCGCGTAAATAGGACGCAACGGACACGCGCAGCTTAGCGCGGCGGAAGTACCCGCCGCGCGAGCTCACAGCCGGCGCGTCAGGATGCGCCGGTCTAAATCAGTTTACGCACTGATGGGTGCCGAAGCCTGAGCCGGGACCGGGTTGTGTCAGGGCGCCCGCAGGGTAAGCGAGCACAACGTCGTAGCACATCTCTTGGTTGGTCCCCTCTCCACCGATCGCGGGCCTCGAGTACGTGCAGGTGGTCTCGATCGTGTCGCCGGGCATGATGACCACGTCGGTGTCCCAGAGCTTCTGATTCTGGAAGTCAAATGGCTCATCGAACCAAGTCTCGACCTCGCCGGACGCGCGCGTGATGACAGTTGTCAATCGCTGACCCGACAAGTGCATGTGGGGCCAATGCTTGAGCGTGTGGATCGGCCCGGTGTTGGTCGGTCGGCACACGTTGCTCGCCATGGTGCCGAGGATGTTCGACGTACCCAGCCAATGCATGGCCGCCGTATTTTCGCGCGGCTCACGGTTGTAGCAAACCTCGAGACCACTCGTATCGTTGCCACTGCCGTTGTAGTGGACCTCGAGCGTGTAGCCCGATGCCGGCAGCAACATAGCGACATCAGCAGGCATGATCATGTCACCGGTGCCGGGACCCCACGCAGCGATCAGCGTCGACTGAGGAAAGACCTGCGCGCACTTCGCAGACGAGCCGTCGACGGCAGTATCTGTGTGTTGGTAGAGCAACCAGTGATGGATCACGCTGGGATCGTCGATCTTCGGCTTGAACGTGACGCCGTACACATCCTGCGCGCCAAACGGCGCGGTGAACTCGAAGCACTGATACAGGTCGACCTGGTTGTCGAACTTGAAAGCTGTCCCGGGCTCGGCGCCGTGCGCCCGAATTTCCGCGCACTCTTGGTTCGGGTCGGGTGCCATGGTGGGCATGCCGCCCTCAGCTGCAGGCGGTGCCACGTCGATGGGCGGCGGCAGGGGGCAATCGGCCTCAGCGGACCCGGGCGCGAGCTCTTCTGCACCGAGCCAAGTCTCGACCGTCGTGAGCGCCGCCCCTTCGATAGGAGCGAACGGTTGTGGCGGCATCGGTCGTTGTGCATCGCGAATGCGCGATCCCACACTCTCAGCCACTGTCCGAGTCGGATCGCTCGGTGTGGCCTTTTGGAAGTCCTCGACGCTAAGCAGAGGCATCGGTGCTGTGTAGCGCAGCGGCATCCCGTGGCAGGACCAGCACCGCTCCGCGAGCGTTTGCCGCACTTCGCACGGCAATGGCGTGCCTGCCGCTGTCAATGTCGGGGGCACCGTTGTAGCTGTCGACATTGCGCTTGCGTCTGGCGACGGCGTGCTTGCGTCTAGCGACGGCGTGCTTGCAGCGGGTGACGTCGTGCTTGTGTCCAGCGCCGGCGCGCCTGCGTCTGGTGACTGCGTGCTTGCAGCTGACGGCGGCGCACCTTCAACTGGGCTGCTGGCCGACTGCGGCATTTGCACGCTGGCGCATGCTCCAGACGCGCAGTTTTTATCAGCTTTCTGAGGCTCAGCTTGCCCACAGGCGACCGCGAAGATCACGGCGAGTAGGCTCAAAACACGCTGTGCCATGCGTGCAGGCGCGGAAGAATTGAATGATACAACAGCGACGTACGGCCGCCGCGCCGCAAAACACCGACAGTCTTCCATGCGGCGGTACTCTACTCACGCAAGCATGAGGGTGGAAGTGTTTCGTTAGTGCTTATCGCTTGCGCATGCTGCAGACAGCGCAACTCAGCATCTATTCAGCCAGTTTATACGTAACAATATGACTCGAGTTAATAGTTAGCTTCCGAGTGCAGATCGCCGCGATCGAGGCACTTCTGAACCATGAATTTGTTTTCGCATTGGTTGGTGCCAGCAACGAGATCGCTCAAGCACTGTTGTGCGCAGCTCAATCGACTACGCAAGCTCGGCGACGCCGGCATTGCGCAGAATCGGGGCCTCAGATAGTGACCTATCGCGCTACGTGAAGCTGCGGTACAGGACGGTGACACGTACTGCGCGATTTGAGAAAAGCTGCGCCCGAGCTTGGCGGCTGGCGGCTTCAGGCTGGAGGAACGAATGACCGCTGACGATCGACATCGCAACAGACTGACGCGGCGCGGGTTCATTCGGCAGAGCGGAACGCTGGGTGCAGGTGTTGCGCTCGGCCCGATCGTGCTCGACCTCAGCGGATGCTCGAGCGCCGAGCCTCTCGCAGAGTCTCCAGCGACGAGCGCCGGAGCGCATGCGAGCAGCACCACCGCGCCTGAGACGGCTGCAGCTGGGAGCGGCATGACCAAACCGGCCACTTCAGCTGTCGCAGGCAGCGGCAGTGCGGCCGGCGGCACACCAGCGATCACTCAAACGGGCGGCAGTGCGGCCGGCGGAGCACCGGCGAGCGCCGGAACGGGCGGCCATGCCGACGCTGGTGCGACGGCTCAAGCCAGCGCAGGGACAGGCGGCGTCGGCGGAACACCCAGCGCGAGCAGCGCGGGACAATCCGGCTCAGCCGGCGCAGCCACGGCTGAGCCGAACAGCCATGCCATTGCCGCGGGCGCAGTTCTCGTGGGCCTGTATCCAGGCGACGGCGCAGCCGCGATGAGCGAAGCCGCCAAACGCCTCGATTTTTCGTGGCTCAAGCCGGGCGACACGGTGTTGATCAAAGTCGCGACCAACTCACCGAACAAACACCCTGCCACCACCTCGGTGCCGGGCGTGCAAGGCATGGTGAAAGAGCTGAAGATGCGCGGCGCGGGGCGCGTGATCGTAGCTGATCAAGCAGGCGTCGAGCACGTGCGGAGCTCAGCGATGGGCCGCTTCGGCAAGACCAGCGAGCTTTGGGCGATGGGCGGCATGAGCGCTGTCGCACCAGAAGCCGAGACACATCACTTCGACGACCAGCCCTTCGAGACGGGTTACTTCGAGGCCACGTTGCCGATGGGCAACCGCTGGCCACGTGGCATGTACATCCCTTCGATCGTCAAAGAGGTCGACCACATCATCTATATGCCGCGCATCGGGCAGCACATCATCTCCGGCAACACGCTCGGGCACAAAAACGCCATCGGCTGGCTACGCGACGACAGCCGGCACGACGTGCACAACGATGCCAAGGACTTCTACGAGAAGTTCACGGAGATCAGCTATGTGCAGGAGATCCGCGACCGCTTCCGCATGGTGGTGACGGTTTCGGAAGCGGTCCTGCTCAGGGGCGGGCCGGACGTGGGCGAGAACTATACGCTGGACCCGGTGATGGTCACGGCATCGACCAACCTGTCGAACCATGACTGCATTGGTTCCAGCGTGCTCGTGACGCTCAACAAAGAAGTGCAGGTGACGAGCCTCAACACCATGACGTATACGCCCGATAGCGCATCGGACGGCAACGCCTTGTTCGCCAGCGGCTTGGGCGTGCCCACCGATGGTGTCGGCCCGTGGTCTTACGGCACGACCCAAACTCGGTTCACTGCGCACAGCTTCGAGGCCGGCATCACCAAGGACCGCGCGATCACACGCGGCTGGGAGCTCTCGGGAGGCAAGCCGAGCAGCATTTCGGTCGTCGTCGATGGCGCGCCGCTCGACGAGTCGCTGAAGGCTGGGCTGACGACGCACGGCGAAGGCATGTACGTCTTCAGCTGATGCGACGCTACCGTAGCGCCCGTACGCATGCCAAACGCAGCTGACAGCGGCGCTGTCGCAGTCGCTGTGTTCGGACAGCTGCGCCTTCCCCAGCGCCTGCGCTCAGTCGGCAGCCATCAGCTGCACGCAGGAGACTCGGGCGCGCTCGACTTGTCGCACTGCGTGTCTGAGCGGGATATATACGCGCGCGTACTCCGAAAAAACGCGACCATTCGAGCTGCGCTGACTGCGTTCTAGTGCAACCCGCACGCGTTGTCGGCTATGGTCGACGCGACTCACAACACGAAGGCTAAGTTGAATACGCTACACACGAGGCATCCGTACGCTTCGGCGGTGCGCACCGTATCTCGTTGCGCAAGCCTGTGCATCGTGTTGCTGCTGTGGGCGGCGACTGTGCACGCATCACCACCGTTCGAGCTGGCCGGATCGGTGCTATCGACCGGTGGGTTCTCAGCGCGTACGACGGGGGCTTCCGCGGGATCGGCTTATTTCAATCCTGCGCTGCTCGCGAACGCACGTCCGGGTGTGGAGGTAGGCGTCTTCGTGCTGCAGGAGAGCGTACAGATCAACCTCGCCAACCGCGACGCACGCTTCGACATTCCCGAAGCGGCGCTAGGTCAGTTCCAAAGCCAAATGCCGTCGCTGCCGACGAGCTGGATACAAAACGGCTGCGATCCTCAAACAGACGGTTGTGTGTCACCCCTCGAAGCGCATCCCAGGCGCAGCGCGACGAGTGGCGCCACACGGATGTACTTCGTGCTTGGTTTGGTCGCGACTGTGTTCGATCGCTATCTCACGCTGGGCGTGTACGGCATGGCACCTGCCGATACGCTGCTGCGCGGGACCACGCACTACTCCGACGAGCGCGAGCAGTACTTCTCGAACAACCTGCATGCGGAGCTGTACGGGGATCGTTTGGATGCTCCAGCGATGGCGTTCGCCGCGAGCAGCCGCTTGTTCGACTGGTTGGCGATCGGCATGGGGGCGACGCTCGGTCTTACAAACCGCGTGACGGCAGGGACCTTTGTCGGCAACAGCGCGCGCATCGCTCAGACGCTGGTGCTCTCGACCGCCCTCGAATCATCGATGGTGTTGGCGCCGCATTTCGGTGTGCAGATCGAGCCGACTCCGTGGCTCGGCTTCAGCGTGACGGCGCATGCTCCGCAGAAGCAGGACATGATCAACGTGCTCGATAGCTATCTGCCGAACGGCGATTTCCAGCGTGCGAACCGTGACGTCGTGCTCGCTTGGATGCCTTGGACGATCGCTGTGGGCTCGCAGGTCGAAGTGCTGAAGCTTGCGACTCAGCGCTTCAGCGCGGTGGCCGGGATGAGCTTCGCGCTCTGGTCGGACTACACCGATCGCGTGGGCGAGCGACCGCGTGACGGGTATCTGTGGGCCAATACGCTGTCGACGAACGCTGGGTTGCGTCACGTATACAAAGAGATGGTGTCGAGCTTCTTCGACCTTCAATACGCGCCATCGCCGGTCCCTGCTCAAACAGGTCGGACGAACTATGTCGACAACGATCGACTCGGTTTCTCAGCGGGGAGCAACGTCGAGCTACCGCTTTCGGGCACGCGTGCGCGCCTGCGGTTCGGTCTGCAGGCACAGCTGCACTTCCTGCTCGATCGTTACCAAGCCAAGTTGGACCCAACGAGCCAGCGCTTTGCAGGCAAGTTTTATCCGGGCCTCGTGGTCGATGAATGGAAAGACGACACGGTCAACAACCGCGGTGAGGTGTTCGCGGCAGCCGCTGGCCTGCAAACGAACAACGCAGGCTGGCCCGGCTTTGGATCGCGCGGAGTCATCTGGGGCGCTGGAGTCAATGTCGCGCTGTTGTACTGAAGGAGTGCTGTCATGGCAGCTGTAAGGACAAAATCGCAGACGGTTGCAGCGCTGACCTCGGTGCTGGTCAGCGGCTGCAGCTTCTTCCCCGAGCAGTTGCTCTTGCCCGGTGAGCCCATGACAGACCAGGGCGCTGCAGGCAGGGGTGCCCCGCGCCGCAGCACGATGTCCTCGGCTGTCAGCAGCGCCGGGCGCGCAGCCGCACCAACAGCGCCGCGATCCACACCTGAATCGAGCCAAGCTCCTGCCGCTGGCAGCGGCGGGTCGAGTCCGAGCAGCGCGAGCCCGAAGGACGCTGGCATCGAGCCTCGAGACGCGAGCGTGCCCGCGACCAGCGCCGGGTCGAACGCAATCGCTGCAGCTGGCAGCGGCGCAGCCGGCGCGAGCGGAGAAGAACGGCCCAAGGGAGCGCAAGATCCCACCTGCGACCTAAACGGCATCTGGATAACCAAGCAACTCTCCGCGAGCGAGGCGCTGGGTGAAGTCGGGTTCTCCAACAGCTACGCCTATTACGAGATCGAACAAACAGGCACCGACTTCGTGGTGAAGAAGCACATCGACTGCGGCGGCATAGCGCTCGGCGGCGGGATGGCCTATCTCGCGCGTGCGACGCTGGAAGCACTGACTCAACACAACAGCCAGAGCGGGCGCAAAGGCCACTTCGAGTTGGTGGCTGGCAAATGCGCCCTGGATGTCGAGAATTTCTGGAGTGTGCGCGGCGCCGACGAGCCGCGTTATCTGCCTGACCCCGCTCGCAACGCCACGCTGAGTCTCGCCGAGATGCAGGCGATGAAGCCATTGCCCACGCCGAGCATGCCGGACGGCGCAGAAGACTGGGACAACGACGGCGAGCCGGGCATCGCGACGCAAGTCAGCGGCATCATCTCCGGTCAACGCCATGGCAGTCAGCGCGACTGGGATCACTGGTTTACCGCGCCAGACTACGAGATCACGCCCAGCGTGGAGTTCACGAGCGACCTCACGATCCGCTTCGAGTTCGAGGGCGAAGAGGGGCTCTTGTCCCCCACCGTCGGCCTCCTGGCCACTCCGTCGCAGCCATCAAACCGGTTGGAGCCCGTCATGCGCTTTCGCTTCCTCGGCCGCACCCCCGACGATCCTCGCGTCCAAGCCATCGCAAAATCAGATCCCGTCGAAACCTGCTACGCGATCCAAGACGCGATACCCGCCGAGCAACTGACGCCTTGACGTCAGGTGTCGACCTTGGGCAACCCCAGCGCCAAAGGCGCGATACGGAGCCGATCGGAGACGACGTGCGCATCACTGTCACCGACAACGCCCCGGGCGTGCCCGCTGATAAAGTGCAAGCGATCTTCGAACACTGCGGTCAGTCTGCTTCGTACGACCGCCGAGGTCTCGGGCTCGGGCTGTACAGCTCCAAATGCATCGTCGAAGCGCACGGCGGACGCATCTGGTTAGAGCGCTCCAGGCGCTGGGAGCAAGTTCCACTTCACGCTCCCCGGAAAAGCTGCGACGTAATAGAGCTTGTCCGACCTCGCTAACAACACACGATGTGTGTTGTTGGAGCCTCATTTACGCCCCGCCTCGCGCGCAACTACGTCGCGGCGGAGCTCCGATGTCCGCCGCTATGAGCGGCAGAGCATTTTTGCACCGTGACATGCGACGGCATGAGGACGCCTTGTAATCGCGGGGCGCGGGGCGCATTGTGGCTATTGAGGTCGGAACACCTCTACTTCGACGGCCATGTCGCCTCAGCGAGCGTTTCGGCCGCCGGCTCGCTTCGTACTCCGATGCGCCAGTCGCTCTACAACTTGTCGCGCCGGTGCGCGCGTTCCACTCGCTCGCGACATCTCCATGCCCAAGTACACACGAGCACTCCTTCCCAAGGCGCCCCGGCAGATCCCCACGCGAATTCGAAGGGGTTCGAGCGCGATGCCAGCTGACCGCAACCACGAGGGCGATCGCATGATGCCGGTCCGACGCTCGCTCGACCATCCAGGAAACCTCAATCAGTACGACGCGCTGAGAGACCTCCGCATCCTGTATGTCGACGACAACTTCAGGACGAGTGAGGCCGCGCTGGAGGTACTGGAGCTTACGGGCGCGCAGGTGGAGCTCGCAGCCAACAGCGCCGAAGCCATGACGACACTGGAGACGTTCAAACCGCAGGTGATCGTCTGCGCGCTCGCCAAACCGGGCGAAGGTGGATACCTCTTCATCCGCAAGCTTCGCGAGCATGAGCAGGGCCAAACACGGCAGATTCCGGTGCTGGCGTTTACCGCCCTCCCCTCGTCAGCAGACGAGCTCGATGCGATGGACGCAGGCTTTCAGCTCTATCTCGCAAAGCCCATCGACATCGATCGATTGCGGGACTCTCTGCTGCAGTTAGTAGGCATGATTTGAGCTGTCATCGATTCAGAAAGGCCCTGCGCGCGCGCCAGCGACTCCAGCGCGAGTGGCGCTGGCTCCAGTCGAACGGCTTCTTCTTGGGCTGTATGTACGGAACGAGCAGCCAGAGCACTACGAGTGCACCAAGTATGTAGATGACATTTGGCATAACTCTATATAACACATCCAGCCGGTCCACGGATCTGTAGGACGAAAAAGCAACACGGCAGCATCGCGACATGCGGCATTGGCGCGCATCGTTATGTCCACTGTCTAGAAGGTTGTGCTGCAAGCAATGATCGCAGTCATCGGGTGGCGATGCACGCAACCTGCTGTACGGTGATGGGTTGATGCTGGCCTCAGGAAACAACCTTCGGATCGACCTCGGCGTACGGAAGCTTCTGCCCGAGTGGGCAGCCCTGCTGTCGCGGCAACATCTGCGCGCGGATTTCGTGGCGGGATTGACCGTAGCTTGCGTGGCAGTGCCGCTGTCTCTGGCGATTGCGCTGGCGTCCGGGGTCGCTCCAGGCATTGGCCTGATCACCGCGATCATTGCGGGCATCGTATGTGCGCTGTTCGGCGGGACACCGCTCGCAGTCAGTGGTCCTGCAGCAGCCATGGCTGTTTTGATTGCCAGCGTGGTCGAGCAACACGGCATTGCAGGCCTCTACATGGTCGGCTTGGGTTGCGGACTGCTCCAGCTCGTGAGCGGTGTGCTCGGCCTCGGCAGGCTGGTCCGTTATGTCCCTGTGCCAGTGGTGGCAGGCTTCACAGCAGGATCAAACCACGCTGCGCACCGATATTGATGCGTATGTCGAAGAGCGGGGCCGAGGCATGGCACGCGTCGAGCGCGACTCGCTCAGCCCCGGTGTGCTGCGCGATGACATCACCGGAATCGATGTTAGCGGTGGTTGAGTCACGTTGTTGCGCGTGAGTAGTGAGGCCGACTCGAAGTAAGCGCACTGAGCAGATCGGCGATAGCCACGCGTGCGATGCCAATCCCAGCATCTGAAAAGCCGTAGGGAATGATCAGCGCGTCGCCATGCGCGATCGCACCGCAGGTGTAGAGCACGTTCGGCACATAACCTTCGCGCTCGTCCTCGTCCGGCTCGAGCAGCGGTGTCGTCAAGTGGCCGATCACCTTACGCGGATCGTCGAGGGCCAAGAGCAGCGCTCCGATCGCGTAGCGGCGCATCGGCCCGACGCCGTGTGTCAAGACGATCCAGCCAGCTTCTGTTTCGATCGGTGAGCCACAGTTGCCGATCTGCAAGAGCTCCCATGGCTCCTGAGGACGGAGCAGCTCGGTCACATCCGCCCAGTGATGAACATCGTCCGACCACGCGAGGTGCAGGTTCTCGCGATCCTTGCGCGAGAGCATCACGTACTTCCCATCGATCCGCCGCGGGAACAACGCCATACCCTTGTTCTGAGCCGCTGCGCCGTTGAGGGTCTTGATCGTGAAGCGGACGAAGTCGCGGGTCTCGATCAGCTGCGGCAAGATCTTGAATCCGTCGTAAGCCGTGTAGGTCGCGTAGTAGACCTGCGAGCCGTCGTCCTCGGTGAACAGCACGAAGCGAGCGTCCTCCATGCCGTGCGTCTCGTGCGGGCCCGCGGGAAAGATCACGCGCTCTGACACCGCGCTGTCTGCAGGAAACGTCGTGACGTAGTTGGATGACGCGAGCATACGGATGATTTTGACGGTCTCGAACGAGATCGCGTGAGGCGGACCATCGCGCTCGAGCGCTATCAGCGCACTGTCCAGCGCATCCTGGCTGAAGGTGTCGTCTAGGTCAGCGAGCACGGCAGAAGACAGCGCGTTGTCGAGCCCAAGCTCCTGCAGCTTGATTCGAAAGCGCGCTTTGTTGAAGTCTGCCGGAGGAGCGCGCCGGCCGCCGACCAAGCGTGTTCCGGCGGGATCCATGGCGATGTCGCCGTCAGCTTCAAGGAGCCCGGTGCGAAACTCGATCGATGACAGGTGACCTTCGCCCACAGCGCGCACGCTCATCAGAAACCGCAGCGCGCCCGCCGGCACACCAGCTTGGTCCGGCGCGGCAACGATCGAGGGGTTGAACAAGGCCGCGGCTTCCACGGCGTATTCGTGCGTGAAGTATGCGCCGATCAGCGCGCGCCGCTCAGCGCTGACGCGTGCGCCTTCCGGGATGAGATGCGCGACCTGCTCGTAGTGCAGCTCGAGCGTTTGAGCAAAGTCGTCGTGCCTGTGCTCGAACCGCTCCATGATCTCGGCGCACAGTCCACGCACCTTCGACTCCGGAATGGCCAAAATACGCTGCAAGAGCAGATACGCGCGCGACACACCTGGAGAGAGTAGCTCTTCGCCCGGGAGGTAGGGTTTGGCGAGCACCCGCCGGGCATCAGGAAAGAGCCGGTGCCGAGTACGTTTGATTGGGATCGTTTTCATCATACTGTCAGGCTGCGATGGCTCGCATCGTGTGCATCGTGTGCATCGTGTGCATGCGCATCGTGTCTGGTTTCGCTCGCGAGATCGAGCATCTCGAGCAGAGCCAGCAAGAAGCACAAAGTACTCTCAGCGCCCTGATTCAGGTTGAGCTGAGACATGCCCATACCATCGCGGCAACCACCCGTCTCGAAGTCGTAAAGGGGGAGCCCGAGCCGATTCGAGCCCAAAAACCAAGCAAATGCTTGGCGCGTGCGCTCAGCATAGTGCCGGTCGTTTGTAACACGGTACGCGCGATGGAAAGCCAGCACAAAGGCGGCAGCGTCGATCGCTTGTTCGTCGCAGCCCGCTTTTTCGCCACCGCGACAGTGCCACCCAGCGTTACCTACCAAGTGCAGCTTGTCCTCCACACAGCACTGCTCCTCGAGGAACTCCAGCGCTTCTCGCGCGTCACGCAGGCAAGCGCGATCGCCGGTGACACCGTACGCGGCGAACAAAGCAAGTGGGAGGATAGCGTTGTCGTAGGTCAAGCTCGGCTCGAACCAGCGCCAATCCGGCGAAGCGTTCTCGCGGTAGCAGCGCAGCAGCTTGGCGGCCATAGTCTGCAGCAACTCGCGCGCTTCGACGTTCCCTGGGTCCGCAGCCAACAGCTGCACGAGCCCGAGCATCGCCTGGGCGGTGCCGCGGGGACCGATCGGCAGCGCGTGCGGAAGAGCGCGCATGAACATTTCGCGCGCAAGCAAGCGACAGCCTTCGTCCTCAGCGAGCCACAGGGTGGTACCGAGCCCCCACAGCGCACGACCTATGCAGTCATCCGACGCCGGCTGGGTGTCCAGCTCACGTGCATAGCTCATGAAGTTGTTGAAGGTGCCGTCAGCGTTCTGTGACACGTGCATGTAGCTGAGATAGCGCGTGACCAGCGTGCGCGTCTCTGCGGTGCCGTGAATGCGGTCCGCGAGCACAGCCACGATCAAAGCGCGCGCGTTGTCATCGACACAGTAGCCGCTGCTGCGGGCTGGAACACTGTAGGTCGCGTGTTGGATGATCCCGGTGTCATCAGTCAAACGCACCATGTGATCCAAGCGCAGCTCTGGGAGCGTGCTGGCACGCACCGCGCTCCGAGCCCCTGCCTGTGCTTGCAACGCATGCGGAGGAGCCCGGCGCAGCAGCTCATAGTAGCCATTGCCGATGCGCGGCCACGCCATCTCCGCTGCGAACTCGCGCGCAATCTGACGGACGCGCTCGAGCTCTGCCGGTGCCGAAAGCAGCTCGCCCAGCACGCGCGCGAGCGCCTCGTGATCTTGGAACGGGAACAGGCGCCCGCGACCACCTGCGAGCAGCTCCTGCGCGTGCCAATACGGCGTCGACACGACTGCAGCGCCCGCACCCATGGCGTACGAGAGCGCGCCGCTCGTCACCTGTGCTTCGTTGCGGTAGGGGCTCACGAAGACGTCTGCCGCTGTGAGGTACTGGCGCAGCTCGAGATCCGTGACGAACTGACCGCGAAACATTAGGTGCTCGCGCACACCGAGCCTCTCAGCCTCGCGCTCTAGCATGGTGCGGTAGGCTTCGCCTTCGCGGCGCAAGATCACGGGATGGGTCGCCCCCACGACGAAATAGATCAGGTCAGGATACTCGCGCACGACCTTGGGCAGCGCGCGAATTACCGTTTCGATGCCTTTGTTTGGGCTGAGCAGCCCGAATGTAAGCAGCATGCGGCGGCCGGCGATGCCGAACTTCGACTTCAAGCTTGGATCTGGGCGGCCATCCATCACAGGAATGCCATGAGGAAGGATGCGTACCTTGGCACCACGAACGCCATAGCTGCTGTCCAGCAGCTGTAGCGCCACCTGACTCATCACGACCAGCTGTGCGGACAGCCCAGCCAACTTCTGAACGATCAGGCGTTGGTTGTCGGAAGGCTGCTTGAGCACAGTGTGAAGTGTCACGATCACAGGGACGCGCAAGGCGGAGGCAAACTCGAGAATGTAAGAGCCGTCGTCGCCACCGAAGATCCCATACTCGTGCTGGATCGACACAAAGCGGATGTCGCTGTAGTTCACGAACTCGGCCGCGCGCAGATAGTCGGCTTTGGTGTTCTGCCGGATTTCGAACTTCACCTCGGGGGGATACTGATACTGTCCCCACGGCTCGGTCACCGCGATCACCATGGGCGTGACACGCTGGTTGTCGCCCGCGATTGAACGTGCGAGATCAGCCGTGAACGCGGCGATTCCGCAGCGCCGCGGGCCGTATGTGCCGACAAACGCTACCCCGAAACTACCAGCGTCTTCGCGCGAAACTTGAGTCATAGTAAGAGCCCTTCTGTGGTGCAGCCGCGGGAGAGGCTATCGCGCCTCTACGTCCCGCATGCAGCGCCGCACAGCGGATGCTCGCGACCTCGAAGTTCGATCGCTGCGGCATTGTCTCCGCACCGCGAGTGGCAAGAGAGCTCATACTAGTGCGCTGTGAGCAAAGCGCTATGTGCCGCAGAAGTGCCTCGCAGGAACTTTAGCGACAAATTGTCGACGCAGAACAGCGTGACGCCTGGAGTGGCCTCTCAACAGACTTGGCAACGGAAACGGCACGCTCGCGCTTTCGCAAGCCATTTCGGTTTATTTGTGTGACGGCTATTTGCGCGCGGACGGCTTGTCGGCGCTAATGATCAGGTAGTCGGTGCACATGCCGAGCTGAGACCAACGCGCTTGCCAGGCATCGCGTTCCGCTTGAGCAATCGGTTGGACGACAGCCTGCTCCATAGCCAGACCGGCGTGACGGAGCTTCGTGTACCGCTCGTAGTGCGGATGCACGAAGTGACCGATAGATTGCATCTGTATGTTGATAAAGCCAGCTTGCTCTAGCTTGCGCTTGAACTCGTGGCGGTCGTAGTAATTCGCGATCGGCGTGGCGTAGTGCCTGAGCGCAAAGCGCGCGGCAATGCCTGGCTTCCCAACCGGGGTCCCTTCCGGAGCACCAGCGTCCGCGAGCGCCAAACGACCACCGGGCTTCAATACGCGGAAAGCCTCTTGGAAAAACACCTCGCGGGTGCGGAAGTGAAACGCACATTCGAGCGCGGTCACTTTGGTGAACGATTGGCTTGGAAATGGCGTGTGCGTCGCGGAGCCGAGACCCAAAGAGATGCGGCTCTCTAACCCGCGGTCTTTCACGCGCTGGCGCGCGCGCTCCACCTGCATTGGCGTGATGTTGAGGCCGGTGATGTGCCCGACGTCGTACTTCTCGAGCCAGAAGAAGTCTTGCTCCGCTAAGCCGAAGCCTACGTCGAGCTGCCGATCTTGCGAGTTGAGCTCTGCCGCATCGCCAAGCAGAGTCGCGAGCGCACGCGCAGCTTCCGGATAGGTCTGCGCCTTTTCCCAGAAGCCGAAGTTCAACCACAGCGGCTTTTCGGCCTTTGCGAAGCCGTCCGATATGCCTTCGACTACGTCGTCGCCGAGAAACTCGTAGAGGTCCTGCGGGGTGGATCGCAGAACGCTGTGAACCGCCGCGCTACCAACTGTCTTGATCGTGTTTAGCATTGCGAGTCGATTTAGGATCGGACGCTGTATCTAGTCCACTGATAAGCGTCCTCACCGTACAAATAATTCGCTACCGGTCGTCCCTACTCAAAGCAACCAGTACCGCCATCGTCGACATTATTGGCGTTGAGCGAACCCGCAGGCCACGCGGTCAGCACATTCATGCACATTTCTTCCTCGGTACTGGCCCCTTCGGTGATGGTGCGGTCGGTGTCATTCATAAAGTGACAGGTCGTAACCAGCACATCTCCAGGCTTCAACACCACGTCGGATTCATATGTGATTTGATTGGTGAAGTCGTACGGCACGTCGATCAATGTTTCGCGACTGCCATCCGCACGCTCGATGATTGTGTCGAGCCGCACGCCGCGCGCGTGCATATGCGGTTGCGTTTTGATGATGTGAATGTCGCCCGGATACTTTGGCGTGCAGCGAGTGACGATGTCTGTAGCTTGATGCGGTGGCAGCACGAGGTCGAGGGCACCCACGTTGTGGGGCGCAGCGGTGTGTTCTCGCGGCTCGCGCGCAACACAGACCTCGACACCAGACGTGTCATCCACCGGCTCGCCCATGTTGAAGTAGTGGACGGACAGCATCATGCGCAGATTCGACCCGGCTGTCGGCATCTGAAGTCCAACAGCTGGCGGCATATTCATCGCGTCGTCGTCGCTGATGAGGCCCGATGCGTACATCGTAGTGGCACCGAGGCTGCAGTCGTCCGGTGTTACAAGCACCGTACCCTGCGGCAGGGATAGATTCTCATCGAACAGGACCCAGTGATGAACCACCGGCGAATCACGAATGTTTACCGACAGCGCCTGCGCTGCACCGGGCCACGGAATATCAAACACAAAACAAGCGTAGTTTTCTCCGGTGGGGACCTGAAACGGCTGCTCGAGATCCGAGCCGCGTCGATAGGCATAGAACGGATAACACTGCTGGATCTCGGACGGGTCCGGCGGCGGATACTCCACCCGCTTTGCGCCGCTACCCTCGCAGCGCTCTGGCCCTGCCGAGAGCTCGGCGCCTAACAGACCGTCAAAGGTCGCTAGCTCGCCTTCAGTCAGCTTCCGAGCCGTGATCGGAGGCATCGGTGCCGCCGCGCTGTGAACCCGCTCTGCGACCAGCTCGTATACCTTCCGATCGGGCTGCGAGATCGCTGGAGCCATAAAGTCCTCACGGCTGGTGAGGGACATAGGCGCTAAGCTCCCAGGCGTGCGCGCGTGGCAACTCTGACAAGACGTTTCAACTACACTGCGCAGCGCACAAGGCAGCGGAGTCGTGCCCAGCGTTTCGCGGCCAAGTGCAGCGGTAGCCGCAGTGTCGGCGCTGGCCGCCTCGGGCTGCGGAGCGGCCTCTATACCCGCATCCGCCGCTGTGTGCTCGAGCGGCGGCTCGACGTCGAGGTCGTCACTCGCGGGGCCCCGCGGAGCTTCAGGCGCGCTGGGAATAGCTTGCGACTCCTCGGCTTCGCCACTCGCAGTGCTGGTCGGTGACTGAGACTGAGACTGAGGCGATTGAGCTGTCGCACCGGGCACATCGCTCGCGCTGGTGTGACCGGACTGCACGTCGCCACAAGCAGTGCCGAGGCCGAGCACTACCCATACTAGCATTTTCTCTGTGCGTAGCCTCATGAGTCCTCCCGCGGCCATGCAACTCCGCGTCGAGCGCAGAGCACCCGTCGCAGCAGCATCACGCGATCAGTTCCTGACGCGCGCACCATGCGCAACGCGACACGTGCCTCGTCTAATCCTGGACTAACACACCCATGCTCTCGCGCGCATGCGTGAACCACACGAGACTGCAAAGAAAACAGCCTTGCACCGACACTTGCGACGAATCGCCGCAACATTTTCTATGCAGAGGTGCCCACTCGAGCTCAGGAATACCTCACGCTGTCATGACTTAAAACGAACATATAGTTCGCATAACCAACTTAGCACCTCTCATGAGTTGAGGTACGCGGCCCCAGACAGTCAGAAGTTGCCCTGTGATGAGCGAGATCGGGCCATTCGAGCGGCACACAGCCCGAATGTGTCGCGACGCATACGCAAACCAAGGGACTGAAACGGCACCACGCGCACGTCGTCGCAGAATAGTTGCCATCGCGCTACGTGCTACGTGCTGATGCGGCCAGCATGCGCAACGGTGGTCGGCTCAGCTGAACGGTTCATGCGCAGGCTCTGTCGATCTCTGCGCAAGCAAACGCTGCGCGCTGTTCCAACTCAAGCGCGCCCTTTTCGACGCCGCGCTAAGCGCAGGCCGAAGCCTGCGACGATCGCCATTAAGCTCCAATGCGGTCCCTCAGATCGCACAGCTGTCACGCTGCAGCCATCAGCGGCTGGCTCCGCGTGCGGCCCCGGTGCACCGAGACCACTGCCCGCCGCCGCTTCGGCACGTTGCGCGCTCGCAGTGGATGCGACGAGCGGATCAGGTGCACAGAATACCGCACCGTCCGCACCGCGCGGATCGGCAGGCCCCGGCTCGAGTCCGCTCCTGCCGCTCGACACGCACCACTCTAGCCCCGCAGCAGAACACCCAACATCAGGCTCGCCCTCCATGCCTGTAATATCTAACACCGGCGCTTCATCCGCACACAGTCGCAGCGGTTGGCTGCGTGCACCGTTGGCGGCGAACTGGCGCACCTCGACGCACGAGAAGTGCGCGCGCAGCTCTCCGAAGAACGACGAGCCGCGCCGAAAGCTCGGCCCGCTCGCGACCCCACTCTCATCGATCAGCGTGTACTCGATCAGGCTCGTGTCGTCTTGCACCGAGACACAGCTGCCGGCTTTGGGAGGCGCACAGCTGTGGCTCGGCGGGTTCATCTCGTACCCGCGCAACACCGCAGCGGGTGGCGGCGGCGCCGCATCGCTGGGCCCGTCACCTGTGCCGAAAGTCAGCGCTGTGTCAGCTTCTCCGCCCTCCGCCAGCTTCCAGTGCGCGGCGAGCGTGTAGGCAGTGTTCGGCTGCAGCGGCTGCTGCGGCGTGAGCGCGAGCAACGAGCTCGCTGGGCGTGTCACAACCAGTGGCACCTGCTCGCCACTCGCGGAAAGCAGCGTGTACTGGTCGCTGAAAGCCAAGGTGTTCGAGGGGACGAGGTAGTGCAGCACCACGTTGGTGGGAACCGCCTGGGCCTCGTCCGCAGGCTGTCCAACCAGGGTCGGCAACCCGATCACGATCGTGCATGCGGAAGCCGGAGCAGGCGACAGCGCGCCCACAAATCCCAGCACCAGTAGAAAACGCGGCACACTTTGGCACGTTGGCTCGCTCATACGAACGACTAACGCAATGCTCATACCAGCGCGCCGCGCTCCGTCGTTAGCGCTCGTCAGTGGACGTCAGTGTGCATCTGCGAGGACCGCCATGCGGGTAACTTTGACTCCGCCGTCGCCGAGCTCGGGCAGCTTCGCGAACCACGCCTTCACGTAGTTGTGCGCTCTCGAAGTCGCGCTGACTCGCGAACACCTCGTAGAACACAAAGTGTCCGGGGCTTCGCAGTTCTGCGCAGCTCGGCCTCCTTGCCGGGCCTTGCATGCACCTCCGCGACCACAGAGTAAGCTCCCGACGCGATTTGTTTGTAACCCTTGCCGGGCCCTGCTTGCGCGAAGGCAACGGTCGCTACTGTTAGAACAACTAAACCTAACACTGAGATGTAACGCATATTCGTCAACCCTTCTCGATCGTACGACGACGGGCTTCCAGCGCGTTGCTGAACGTCTGCTTGACGGGGCCCAGCGCTTGCACAAATCCGAGCTGCTCTCCCTCCGGCCCTTTGCAATAGATCAGTGACCAGCCGTTCGACTTGCCCTCAGTGATCTTGTTGGAGTGCGAGCTCGATGGTGCAGCCTGACTTGTGTCGCCGACGGATCTCGATTTGAGTCCGATCAACATCGGTCGAGCGCATCGAAGTGTTAGGCAGAAGACTGCTGCGGCGTCGAACGCGTTCGTAACATGTTCCAGCCCGCGCGACCGCCGCTCGCAAAATCGAGCGGAGAGAAGCGGCGCGCGATGTTGAACGGCTCGTTGTAAGTGGTCGAAGCCGTGCCGACCACGCCGATGTAATCGGTCGCGAGCGCGATCGCAGTCGGCAACACCGTAGGCTCGAGCCGACCATCGGGCGTGTTCCGGATGTCGACACCTTGGAGCGACGGCCGATCCGCAAAAAACACAGCGTCGAGCGTGCTGCGCTCCGAGAGCCGCGCGATGGTTCATGGCACGATCACTCCGGAGAGACCTTGCTGGAGCCCGACGATGAGCAACAGGCACTCGCGAAAGCCAAGCTCGTGCCGCATGCAGGTGCTGATCCCGCCAGGCGGAGTCTCGCCGGCGCCATGGCGTCCGAAAAGGCTAGAACGCGAGGTCTGTGTGCAGTGGCCGACCTGCTTGCACTTGCGGAGTAGCGGGTCCTCGCGCTCGTCGGCTGGGAATTTCTCAGCGGCCTCGAGCTCCGTCACGATCTTTTAGGTCGCTTGCAAAGACTGGCCTGCCGAGTGGGGCGTATGCGGAGTGGTTCGGTGCAAACAAGCACCGGTCCCTCCCCCGCACCGCGGCAAGATCTAAAAATGCTCAAAAGAACATTGCTAACCGGTCTTGTGCTGCAATCGGCAGCCGTATTCGCGGCTTGTGGCAGCTCCGGCGAAGCGCCGCTGCCAGCGGCTGCAGCTACCAGCGACGGCGCTACCTCCGCAGCTGCGGGCGGCCCCGCTGCCACGACTGCGCCGAGCGCCGGCAGGCCAGCAGCAGCCGGATCCGCTGGTGTACGTGCCATCCCAACTGCGGGGCCAAGCGCGGGCAGCAGCGGCGCGCCAACGGTCCCAGCTGCAGGCGGTGCAGGCAGTGCAGGCAGCGCAGAACCTCCGGCCACTGAAACAGCCCCCACTGCGACGGCTGGCAACGCCTCGCCGGTTCCTGGCGGCGAAAACAGCCCTCCACAAAACGCGAAGCTGCGCCGTGCCGTGAGCGCCGACTTCCTCAATCAGACGCTGTCGATTGTCGACGTGGATAAATTGGTCGAAGGCGCGACCAAAGACGACGCACTGATCGGAACAGTCGATCTCTCGATGTATCTGCCTGGCCCGTTGGCCATCGCAGTCACGCCCGACGGCAAGACAGCGCTCGCCTCGATCTCGGGAGGCTGGCTGCGACTTCTGCCGGAGGGCGCGGACGTTCCTGCGGGCGCCGGCATGCTGGTGTTCGTCGATCTCGAAACGTTCAAAGTCAAAGGCGAGCTGGACGTTGGAACGGATCCGCTAGGCATCGCGATCACGCACGATGGCAAGCACGCATTCGTGGGCCTGATGTCTGAGAGCTATATGGCGTACGTAGACATCGAGAAGATGAGCTACATGCCCATCCCCACTGGTAACCAGTGGAACGAAGAGCTCGCGATCGACGACACAGGCACGATCGGTGTGCTCACCTTGGGCACAGCCGGAAACGCGATGGGCTTCGACGTCGCCACACCGACGATGAATGGACAGACCGTCGGTCTCACGGGAGATGCGGGTGGCGTCGCATTTTTTCCGGGAACCAAGTTCGCGTTCGTCGTGCAAGCACCCACGCAGCTCACAGGTCTGACCGGTGGTTACAACGTGCTCGACCTCAGCGACGTCAGCGCGCCCATGGCAACCGATAACGTGCGAACGACGGGCGACATGAATCAAGCCTACCCGGTGATCCCGGTGCCCGGTCGCAAATCGGTCGTCTATCCATCCTCTGAAATGGGCTCTAGAAAGCTGACGCTGCACGAGATGTCGCTCGAGGGCGGCAAGGCGAAGTTGGTGCAAGACGTCGCGGTGGGCGAATCCACCTTCGTCTACAACTTGGGCGCTACCCCAGAAGGCACAGTGTTTGCCGCTTCGGGCGCCGAACATCAGATATTCGTCGTCGATCTCAACACGGCCAAATCCTTCATCGTCCCCTGGGGCACAACGAAGACCGGCCCACAAGACATCAAGTACATCCCCTGAGGCTGCGAACCGCGCGTCGGCCGCTTCCGCCGCGCGGAGCGGCAGGTGGTCGACCCTAGTCTCGACCGCGCCGATGGTCGTCGCGCGAGCGCTCGCGACGGTCGCTACGTCCGGGCGAACGGTTGCGACGGTCGTCGCCCGGCGCTGCTCGATACTGGCGAGAATCGCGCACTGGCGCGGCGCGGTAGTGATGGTCGTCACGCCGCGGTGCTGGCGCGCGATACACATTCACCGGCCGGCGAGCTGGCGGCGCGACCACAACGTGCCCGTGCGAGCGATACCGATAGAGCTGGGCTGGCTCACGCCGATAGTACACCCAGCGACCGCGATCGTGCCGGTACCAGCGGCCATCGACGTAATACACCCTGGCGCCGTCGTAGTCGTAGCTCGGATATGCCGCGTAATTTGCGGGCGCGTAAGCCACGTCGACGTAACCGGAACGCGTCGTAGCAAAACAGCCGGACGCCAAGCTCATGGCCAAAGTCGCAACCAGTACACTTGGCGGCAGACGAAACGATCGGCATACGGTTTGGATTAACATCACACTATCTCGCAGTGGTGCAGCTTAGCGCTGCCACGGGTTCTGGCACTCCGGAAACACCCAATGCCATCGACTTGGGCTCCGACAAAGCGTCACAGCTGGCGGTGGGCTACAAATGCATGGTCAGCACGCGCTCGATGGCCTCGGGTTCGTAGCCTTCAGCCGGGGTCGCGTCCGGGCCGATCAGCGGTGCGAGGGCGGTGGCCGCGCTCCAGGCGTGTTTCAGCGCGTTCGCGAACCAGGCCTCGCGGCGCTTTTTGGAAGCGTCCGTGAATGTGCAGCGCATGTCGGTGGCGATGCGCGCGGCAATCCGCAAGCGGCGCATGCGCTCGGCGCGTTCGCGCACGTACGAGGCAAAACGCGGCCTCGACCAGTCTCCGCGCGATTGCAACATGATCTGCGAGACCAACCGCACGTCGCGCATCGCGATCGAGATCCCCTGGCCGATGATCGGATCGTTCCAACCCGCAGCATCACCGATCAACACCGCGTTCTCGGCGAGCGGCTCCTCGACCCAGCTGTCGGTCATGGCGTGCGTCGCGCAGGGTCCCGCGGGCTCTGATCTTCCGAGCCTCTCGGCGTACGGAGAGCAGTAACTGCGGAAGTTCTCCAAGAAGCGCTGCGTCCCCTCGGCTCCGGCGAAGCGCGTGCGCTGGTCGACGCCCGACTGAATGTAGAGTCGGGTCAAACCATGCGCGCGGGGAAACGAGAGGTAGTAGGCGTCGTGGCTCGTACCCGCACACGAAGGCTGAGCAAGTTGATCATCGGGCTGACGAACGAGCAGACCCGCAAGCACGGTGCGCGCAACGGTCTCTTGCAAGCCGAATCCCAGCTGTTTGCGCACGGTAGACTGACGACCATCCGCGCCAATAAGGAAGCGCGCGCGAATGTGGTGCTCACAATCCTCGTGCTGGAGAACAAGCTCCACCACCGGCTTGGTGCCGAGCACGCGCACGCCATTTACGCCGCACAGCATGTGTGCGCCAGCGGCGCGCGCCGCTTGGCTCAACGCCTCGCAAGCTTCGGGATGGCCGACATTCAACGATCCGGGTACCCCCTCGATGAGCTTTCCGATCCGAGAGCCGCGGTGCTCTGCAGCTTCCGGCGGCAGCACTTCATCGTACGGCACGATGCGCGACATGATGCGGCCACCCGCGGCGAGCAGGACACACAGCCCGCCGTATCCCAACACCTCAAAGTCCTGCGCGAAACAGGCTTCGCCACCGTTCGAGTCGACGGACAACGGCGGCTCTACACGATCGACTCGCGCCCGCTGCAGGAAGCCATGCAGTGGCTCGATCAGTTCCGCGCGTTCTGGCAGCACAAGTTCGACGCACTAGAGACCGAGATCGCACGCGGCAAGCGCGAGCGGCGTTCGAAGAAGTCCACTGCGAAGAAGTCGCCCGCCACCCGAAAATCAGCGCGAGCTGTTGGCGGTGCGTGATCAATCAGATCGGAGCGGCGGTTGATAGCGAGTCAAGCGCTCACGCGCGTGTTTCCGTCTTCTCCAGCCGCGCAATACTCGATCCACAAATGACGCTGTTAGCTGCGATCAACACTGGTTGAGCAGCTGCCGTTCTCACATGCGTAAGTATCTGTTCCGCATTGGATAGTGACAGATCGTAGTACACACGACACAGGACGATTCTTGACTTGTGCACAGTCCTGCTACCTTGAAGTCAGTAGCCTACGGTGGGGTTCACCGAGTGGCATAACTAGGGGTTGTAAGTCAGTGGCACACTACGTGAAGCAGGCTTTGGTGGTTTTTGGCTTTAGCTTGGCAGCGAGCTCGGCGTCGGCAGCGATCCCGGATGCGAACGGCGTCATCCACGGTTGCTACAACGTGTTCACCGGCTCGACGCGGATCATCGACGGGACGAACTGCGGATTGCTCGACAAGCACGTGAGCTGGTCGCAAAAGGGCCCTGCCGGTGCATCCGTGACAGGTCGGTCGCTCAACGTCGGCGACGCAAACTGTGCTGCCGGCGGTGTAGCGCTCACGCTTTCAGGTACGACCAGCTACATCTGCAATGGTGTGCAAGGTCCGCAAGGCCCACAAGGTCCCGCGGGCGACCCTGACACTTTCCTTGGAACGGGTGCGCTCAGTGTAGAGCCCCCGCTCGTAGGCTCGACGACCACTCTGCTCGAGAACAAACCCTTTACCGCCGAAGAGGATGGGACGTGCTTCCTTACGGTCTCGGGCACGCAGCTCGACGGCATGAAGGGATTGGTCTTCCGCTCGCTGTTCCGACGCGACGATGGTCAGACCCACTTCCTATTTCAGGAAGCCCTCATGTCATATCACTTGTACGGTGAGTACGCGGACGGCTACGAGGACGGCCACACGAACTACCCCATTACCACTGGCACGCTGTCGGAAGCATTCGAGATCGAAGCCGGCCGCACATATCGCGTGGGCGTCAATATTGCAGCACGCGAACCGAACGCGCCGATGTCGCACGGACGTCCAGTGGGCTTTCGCTTGAACTGGATCTGTCAGTACGGCTTAGCTACCTACTGAAGCAGAAACATCATCAAGTATAGCTCGGGCCCGCTCGTCTCATAACGAGCGGGCTCGACGCGCTTATTGCTAGGCTCAGCGGCGGAACACCAACATCTTGTGCTCAGTCATTTCGTGCATCGTGTAGGGAATGCCGCCGATACCGTAGCCTGAGTGTTTGCGGCCTGCGAATGGCATCCAGTCGGTGCGGAATGCCGTGTGGTCGTTGATCAGCACGGTCGACGCATCGAGCCGCTCCGCCGAGCGCAAAGCCGCGTCGAGCTGCTGCGTAAAGATGCTGGCTTGAAAGGCCAGAGGTAAGCTGTTGGCGGCCGCGATGGCCTCGTCCAGCGCACGAAAGCGGTACAGGCACGTGACGGGTCCGAACACTTCCTCACGCGTCACCTTAGCAGCTGATGGCGGCTCGATCAGCACGGTCGGCTGGTACGTGGTCTCACTCACTCGCTTGCCGCCAAGCGCCAGCGTCGCACCTGCCGCTACGGCTTCAGTCACCCATTGCCCCACGCGCTCGACTTCCTTGGGCAAGATCAACGGCCCGACCTCAGTGTCCTTCAGGCTCGGATCCGCCACGCGCAGCTTCGCGACGCGCGCGCACAGCGCCTGTGCCAGTGCGTCGAACTTCGATTCGTGCACGAAGATCCGCTGCGTGGACACGCAAACCTGGCCCGCGTGGTAGTAGCCGCCCTTGGTGAGCGGCTCGATGATCTTCTCGATCTCTGCAGAGGCGTCGACGATGCATGGCGCAGAGCCGCCGTGCTCCAGCGCGTAGCGCGTGCCGGGGGCCAGCTTGCTGCGCAGCGACCAGCCAACCCGCCCCGAGCCGATGAAGCTCAGGAACGAGACTCGTTGATCGGTCGCGAGCTTCTCGGCCAGCTCGTTGTTCGGCGGCAAGAAGATATCGACCCACTCCGGACCGAGCCCCGCCTCCCACACAAGCTCGACGAACTGCTGACAACAGAGCGGCGTCGTGCTCGCAGGCTTGATGATCACCGGGCAGCCAGTTGCGATCGCGGGCACCACCTGATGCACGATCAAGTTCAGCGGATGGTTGAACGCCGAGATCGCTGCTACGACACCGATCGGCTCGCGAATCGTGAACGCCCAGCGCCCTTCGCTTGCCGCGCTCAGACCCATCGGGACCTCTTCGCCGCCTAGAGTCCGCAGCGCGTCGGCGCCGTTGCGAATGCCGTCGATCGCACGCGTCGCTTCGACGAGCGCGTCTGGGTACGGTTTGCCGCCTTCCTTCGCGATCAGCAGCGCGAGCTGCTCCTTGCGCGCCTCGACCAGCGCCGCCAAGCGCTGCAGCACCGCGCTGCGCTGATGCGGCTTGAGCCAAGCGTCGCGGTTCAGGAACGTCGCGTGTGCGCGCGCCAGCTTGTGCTCGAGCTCTTTGGCGTCGTGCGTCTTCAGCTCAGCGATTTGCGTGCGATCCCACGCCGAAAAGACTTGCAGTGTCATGACCTTTTCCCCTTGTTCGCACGGTGCGCTTTGAGCTCATCGACCAGCACCCGCTGATTCACGCTGTAATCGATCGGGACGACCACGACCTGCACGCCGCCTTCATCGAGCGTCCGCTGCAACGTAGGCAATAGATCCTCGGTGCGCTGCACGCGCGTGCCCTTGGCACCGTACGCCTCGGCGTACTTCACAAAATCGGGATTGTCGAAGCCCAAGCCCCAATCCGCGAAGCCGGCAGCGCCCTGCTTCCAGCGGATCATGCCGTAGCCTTTGTCCTCGATGATCAACACGACGAGGTTGAGCTTGAGGCGCACTGCAGTCTCTAGCTCCTGCGAGTTCATCATGAAGCCGCCGTCACCGGCCACCGTGATCACCTTGCGCTTCGCATACAGCAGCGCCGCCATCATGCCGCTGGGCAAGCCTGCGCCCATGGTCGCCAGCGCGTTGTCGAGCAGGATGGTGTTCGCGAGGTGCGTGCGATAGCCGCGCGCGAACCAAATCTTGTACATGCCGTTGTCCAGCGCGACGATTCCGTCGTCCGGAAGCGCACGTCGCACGTCGCGCACGATGCGCTGCGGCAAAGGCGGAAAGCGCGGATCGTCGCTGCCTTCGCTCACGCGCGCCAAGATCTGCTTGCGCAGGTCCACGTAGAAGCTGTCGTGCTTGAGCTTGCCCTCGAGCCTGTCGCCGAGCTGGTCGAGCCCGCCCGCGAGATCGCCGATCAGTTCGTGCTGCGGATAGTACTCTTCTTCGACGCTGGCCGGGACGAAGCCGATGTGGACCACATCGCGCGCCTGCTTGCTCATGAGAAACGGCGGCTTTTCGATCGTGTCGTGCCCGATCGAGATGATCAGGTCTGCTTCATCGATCGCGTCGTGAACGTAGTCATTCTCAGAGAGCGCTGCCGTGCCGAGGTACAGGTCGCCGGCGCCGTCGACAGCACCTTTGCCCATCTGCGTGTTGAAGAACGGCAGCTGCGTGCGCTTGAAGAACCGCGTCAGCGACGGCACGAGCCGACTGCGGCTGGCAGCAGCGCCGATCATGACCAACGGTCGCTTGGCAGCCAGGATGCGCGCAGCTGCGGCGTCCAGCGCAGCATCCGCCGCGATCGGCAAGATCACAGCATGCTGCGGGACCATCGGCTCGTCGCAGTGCTCAGCTGCGATGTCTTCGGGCAGCTCGAGGTGCACTGCGCCCGGCCGCTCCTCGGCGGCAATCCGGAATGCATTGCGCACAATGGTTGGGATCATCGCTGTGCTGACGATCTGTCGCGAGAGCTTGGTCAGCGGCTCCATCATGCCCACGATGTCGACGATCTGAAACTGCGCTTGTGGCGCGGACAGAATCGGCTTCTGCCCGGTGATCATCACCATCGGCATACCTCCGAGCTGCGCATACGCGGCGCCGGTCGTCAGGTTGGTCGCGCCCGGTCCGAGCGTCGTCAACACGACGCCCGGCTTGCCGGTGAGACGCCCGTACGTCGCAGCCATGAACGCTGCCGGCTGCTCGTGGCGCATCACCACCAGCTCGATCTTAGATGTGCGCAGCGACTCGAGCACATCGAGGTTTTCTTCGCCAGGAACCGCGAAGATGCGCTCGACGCCCTCGTTCTCGAGCGCTTGCACCAACAAATCCGAACCTTTTTGCTTGGCCATGCGCCCAGCATAGTACGCGCAGCTCGCGAGGCTCAGGGCCTGGCCGTTTCTGTACGCAGTATGTTCGTTTTCCGCCACGATCCCGCGGCGTCTAGCGGCAGCGATCAGCGCGACAGGAGGCTGCGAGCATCGAGCCGCGACCCTGAGCGGGATTCCGACGGCCGCGAGCGCTGAGCAATCACGAGCATGCGAGTCGCTGCCAGCTGCTCGATCAGGGCGACCGCGCGGGTCGTTGCGGAGGCGGCGGCGATCTCTCGTTGCATCGATCGAGCCCGGGCCCGGTAGCTGCCATCGGTCAAGATCTCGCGGACCGCGCGGCGGATCTGCTCTGCCTTCGGGCGGCGGGTGCGGAGATCGATGTCTACGCCCGACCAAGTGATGCGCCTGGCCACTTCCGGTTTATCCTGGTCGTGCCTGCAGCCATGAGCGGCACTCCGTGTGTAAGCGCCGCTTGTACGCCGCCGTAGCCAGCATTTGTGATCATGACATGCACGTGCCGCAGGAGCTGGGCGTGGGAGATGAAGCGTTCGACTTGGACCTTGGCAGATAGAATGTTGAGTGCGCATCTTCATCGGCCAGCGCCCTGATGGTCGGGACGATCAGGTCCTCGCTGCCGGTCGTAAAGGAGTGGGCTCCTTTACGTTGCTCGTTGAGCGAACGTCGTACCGCATCGAGCGTGACCCGGCACACGTACCTGGATGTCTCCGCGCGGGCACCGAGCTCGGCACAGCACTGGCACGTGCCGTGCCAAGGCTTGCCGCGGCGCGTCGGCCGCTGTCGGCGGCAGGGAAGCGCTGACCCTGCATGAACGTGCGGCAAGAGCACTGTTGAGCACGCAAGCCGCGTAGCGTTTGTGTAAGTCTGAAGAAAGTCACCAGCGCATTGCCAGGCGATCGAGATGGACGAATCCCTACGCAGTGCTGAGCCAACGCGAGCAAAGTTTTCTCGCGATCGCTCAGGATCTCCAGACGAACAACCCAGGCTGGCCAGGCTTTGTCAGTGGTGGTTGGCTCTCCGGCGCTGCGTTGTATGTCGCCATCGCGCTGTAGCTCGCTGCCGCAGCGCGCAGCCTTCGCCAACGTCCATTTAGGGGTTTGCGATCATACACAGCACGTGACATCCGACCACGACGGCCACTGCGCCGCTGCGCCGCTGCACCGCCGGTCAACCTCGCCGAGTGCACAGTCGGAGAGAGCGCGAGCCACGTCGCCTTCATCGCACTGCGCGCGGCCCCTCTACTGTAAGTGTTGTAGGCGTGTGGGGTCGGCGTGGAAGAACACGCTGTGGATCTTGCCGTCCGCGATGCCCAAAAGCAGCGCTGCGAAGGGTGCCCCGTCGCGCAGAAATATAAGGGCCGGTTGGCCGTTGAGCTCGTGCTCTCGGCGCTCGAGGATACCCTCGCTCTGTGCGGTGCTGTGAGCGACGAACTTGGCGACTTTATGAGCGCCTTGCAGGGGTTGTGTCAGGTTGCGTGAGCCTTCGAAGAACCGGCCATTCGGTCCGCCGTCGGTGATGAGCTGTGCGTCGTCCGCGAGCAGCGTGGCGATTTGTGTCACGTCACCAGCAGTCGCCGCTTCGATGAAAGCTCGCAGCAGGCGTTGGTGCTCGTCGTATGAGGCCGTGACCAGCTTGCGGCCAGCAGCGACGCCTTCGCGAGCACGCTCCAGCAGCTTCCGGCAAGCGGGAACATCACGTCCTATCAGCGCAGCAATCTGAGCGTGTTCGAGCTCGAACACCTCGTGCAGCAGAAACACGGCGCGCTCCACCGGTGTCAAGCGCTGCAAGACCACCATGAACGCCATCGAGATGCGTTCGTACGTTTCGAGCCGGTCGATCCCGCCGGTCGTGAGATCGATCGGCTCCGGCAGCCGATCGCCGCGCTTGGCTTCGCGCCGCGCACGCGCCGTTCCAAGCTCGGTCAAGCACAGCCGGGTGACGATCGTCGACAGATAAGCTTTGGGCGAGTCGGCCTCCACTTCGCTCTCCTGCCAGCGCAGCCAGGCATCCTGGATGACGTCCTCCGCGCGAGCAAAGTCGCCCAACATGCGATACGCCAACGCCAGCAGGGCAGGACGTAGCGTTCGAAAAGCTTCAACGTTTGCAAGCGGCGCTACCACGGTGCTTTGATCTCCATCAGCACAGCGATCGTCGCGACCAACCCACAAGCCGTCAAGGACCAGCGCTCAACATCGGCCAATGCCTGTGCTCTGCTCGCGCCCTGACCTGCGCGGCGCAACGCGACTCGGGCGCGTGCTTGGGAGAACAACGCGAGCAGCAGCAATACACCGGATGCGCGGAACCATAGCCCGCGGTGATAGCCAGTCGCTGCGACGACTTCTAACAACACACCGGTGCTGAGCATCGCCACGGAGCTGATTTGCGTTGTGCTCAACATCCGAGCGAGACCCGGTGCAGTCTCACCCGTTCGTCGAGCGATGCGGGCCGTAAGAACGATGGCGCCGAGCTGACCGAGGCCCAAGATGGCGATCACGACGTGCAACGAAAGCAGCATACGGTGCAGATTCACGTTGCCACCTGGCGCTGGGGTCCGAGTCCTACGACCTCTTGTCGGTGAGAACGCTGTTCGACTGAGTCCAACATGAACGCGGCGAGCGCACGGTAGGTCATCACGCGCGCGCCCTGTGGCAGCTCACCGCTGCGGCTCGTGTAGTGGCCAGGCCCTGAGTCGACCAAGCGCGGAGGTCGTGCAATCGTCCAGTCCACCTGACTGTCGCGGATGACCTGCTCCATCGCACGGAGGTCACGCGCGTGATTACGCAGGAGCCAACGGAAAAACGCGAAGTATGCTCCGCGGGTGGGGAACAGCACGGCGGCGGACACGACTGCGAGGCGCGCGACCTCGGCCCGGGCCATCGCGGCGACGGTGCTCGAGGCTGCGCGTTTCATCAGGGTGCTGGACTGAAACGCTTCACGCGGCGGGGGCCCGAGCGCCGACAACACAGCATCGTGCCCGGCGAGCGCTGCTGCCAGCTGCACTGGGTCGAGTGGGTCGCCCGTGACGACGTGCAAGCCGTCAGGCCGCTCGATGAGCTTGTGAGGGGACCGTACGAAAGCAGTCAGCTGATGTCCGCGCTCGCGGCCGAGTCGGAGGAGCTGAGCGCCGGTGCGGCCGGTGGCTCCGAGTATGAGAAGACGCATGCCCTAGAGACTGGGCAGCGAGGCGCAGCGTGACGACAATCGACCGAGGCGGCGCTGCGACGCACAGCTTCGTTACTTGATGATCTCGCAGTATTGCGGAAATTCGCTGGGAAGCCCGCCCGTGTACGGGTTGGGCGTTCCGAAAGGATTCTCCTTCATGAACTGCCAGGCTGCCCTTTCGAGCGCGGCAGGGGCGCCGCAGTGGCCGCCGCCGTGGTTGCAGTTGATGACGGTGCCGCCCATGGCTGCGAAGGCCGTATAGAGCGTCTTGCTCGTCTCTGAGAATGTCACGATCACGACGTCGCCCGGTCCACCGTGCATCGTCATCAGTGCCGGTACGTGCGGGTCATCCTTGGGCTGCATGCCGATAATGCCGCCCGAGTTTGGGACCGCCGCAGCGAGGTAACTGGCGCGCATGTTTGCCATGCAGCCAGCGTGCAAACCGCCCGCGCTGCAGCCGGTTGTATAGATGCGCTTTGGATCGATGTTGTGGTCTTTGACGCCACAAGCGACGATCAAGTCAGCGACCTTGAAGTCGTCTTTGTAAAACGTACCAGTACCAGAGCAATCGCCGCCGCTGCCAAGCGAGCGCGAAGGGGAGATGATGATGCCGCCCGCTCCCAGAATCTCATCGCGAACGTCGCTGGGAATGCTTTGATTCACCATGCCGGCGGTCTGACCCGTCCCGTGCCAGTAAAAGATCAGCGGGCCCTTCTCCGCCTGCATCGGACCAGCCTGAACGGTGATCCCACCCAAGCCCCCAATGGTCGCGGTGCCTGACTCGAACATGGGGCAATCGCCCATGATCGGCGGAATCTTCGGCTCGCCCGGCACCGCTGCGTCGGTGGGTTGCGCGCCTGCGCTTCCTGCCGCGCCTGTGTCGCCTGAGCCACCGCTCCCACCGGCGACTGCGAGGCTGCCGCCGCTGCCGCTCACAGAGGCGCCAGGGCTGGTACTTGGAGTACCAGCGGTCGGCGTAGACACAGGCGTTGCGCCTGAGCCGGCGGGCCCTTTCGGAACGTTGGGTGTAGCGTTACGGCCGGCCGCGGACGTTGTGGTCTGCATCTGCATCGCACCGCCGCTTGAGATTGTTCCTGGAGAACCTGCGCCGCTCGACGATGAGGCTGCTTGCGTTCCCGCAGTGCCAGCTGGAGAAACGGGCACATCCTCTGTTCCGCACCCGATGCAGGACAGAAGGCCCGACATGATCATGACGTAAACAAAACCATCGCTGCGCATGTCTGAGTTCTCCGACCGACCGGCCCAGCGGCCGATCAGTATTGCCTCGTAGGAAACGCTACGATCTCCACATAACGCGCTGGTCCCTCGGCATCATGTCTTAACCATTAACTCAATTAGACTGTGCCGAGGAGCACGCCTCACACAATGCGCAGTAGCCGCGATCAGGACCGATCGCGTCAGCTTCACTGGCGCCGAGGCCTTGTGCCCGCAACCATGGCTACCGGCACACAAAAGCAGCGACTATTGCGTGATGCGAAGACCGAGAGATTCGGCGAGCCGGAGCGCCGCGTCCACTGGGATGCGCGTGCCCTTCACATTGTTGCTCTTGGGGTCGAGCAACAGCCCTCGCGTGTCCGCGAAGCTTGCGCGTCGGAGGTCGCAGCGCTCGAAGCGCGTCCCGCTGAGCTCGCAGCCGTCGAAGATTGCGTCTGCCAGCTGCGTCTCGATGAAGTTTGCTTCAGTGAGCACGCAATCCGTAAAGCGCGTCTTGTTGAGGGCGAGCCGCCCGAATGATGCGTAGGACAAGTTGCAGCGCTCGAAACTCACGGACGGATAGCTCTGCACGCTCGACCAGTCGATTCCCATCAGCTTGCAGTCTTTGAACGTCACTTCGCGCAGCGCGAGCCCTGCGGTTTGAGCGCGAGAAAGGTCGCAGTTTTCGAGCACGCAGTCCTCGAGCTTGGTGCTCTTCCAGCTCGTAGAATGCAGCTGAATGCTGCGGAACGTACACCGAGAAAACTCCCTATCAGCGAAGATGCCAGGCTCAGTGTCGGCGTTGACGCCTGAGAACACAGCATCTTCAAAGGTATATTCGGCTGCGAGTTGAGCGACTGTGAGCGCGATGGGCACGGGCGCAGTGTACCAGCCGACCAGCTCGAGTCACGCTTGCTGGTATTCAAGGCAATAGCTCGCGCACCGAACCAGCCTCAGAATGCCGCGCCCAGCTGCAGCCCGAGCTCGCCTCGTGGATCTAGGTGCGGCGTCAAGCGGCAGCGGCTCGCACGCTCAGGAGGGCCTCGTCGCGCGACCCCCAAGAACGCAGCGTCGACGACGACCGTGGCAAGCGCCCCGAGCACGCTGCCGCCAAGGAGTACGAACCCACCAGTGCTCCCATCACCGTCCGAGCCTAGAAGGAGGCTCAGCCCACCCACGAATGCGAGCCCAGTTCCGAGCCGCATCCCGAAGCTGACTCCAAGCCCCAACCAGTTGTGATGCACGGCATGAAGCACCGGCGCGCCAATCAACAAGGACCCTGCCCCGATGGTGGCAGGTATCGCCGAGTCGCCAAGCTTCTGCGAAAGCAACAGCAAACTCACACCGATGGCATCGGTGAGTAGTATTTGCCAACCATAATAAGTACTGGCTCGTTCCGGTTGAGGCACCGCGAGCGCACGCGAGGACTCGCTCCTCGGGTCGCATGTAGCTGACTGTTGGGCGGACGCTGATGTGCTCACTAGCCATAGGCTGATCACCGCAAACCTTGCAAAGAACCTGCTGCGATTCACGTTGCCGCTCCTAGCTGCTGGTGCACGCTGCTGCTCGACACAAAATATCACGGAGCTAGAACCTACCAGTGACGATCCCGCCAAGGCCCGACATGGTTGGGATCAGTCGCAAGCTCAAGTTACTTTCCGCAGGATCGAGCCGCTTGCCTTTGAACGACGAGTGGTTGCCCCAGTACAAGAGCGTCCCGACGATCATCAAGACTCCGCCGCCAGCGGCTGCGATGTACCCGGCCCGCGCCAAGTTGACGAAGCGATCGCAGTTATCGATGCCCGCGCAACCTGAGCTGAGCACGTTCGGCCAAATAGCCACGAATCCTCCCGCGACAGCGATTCCCCCTGTGATGAGCAGGCTCAACCCGAGCGCACGTAACCCAGTTTTCGCGGCCTTTGCGTTGAACTGCAGCGGCCGTTTCAGCTTAATGAGCTTGGAATCCAACTCTGAAGTCTCGCCATCACGCCTGAGAGTCAGTTGGTATCTCCCACGCGGAAGTTGCGTATCACAAACCGCCTTACAACTTAGTAAGACACGACCTTTCGGACCAAGCGTGTGGTCGGCGGTTTCGACCGATAAAACCAAGTCGGCTTCCAAGACGTGCAGCCGTAGCGCTACAGGCTCGTCGCGGCGCGACGCACGCGAATCTGCCCGGGCAGTCCCGGTTACAAGCAAAGGCAAGATTGCTAGGGCAAAGACGCAAAGCCAGCTGGAACGTCTACACATTCGTCGAGCTTCTCGGAGCTCTGTAGCGAGTAAGCATTCAAGCATGCACGTTTGCAAGTGGCGCGCACAGAACGACGAGCATAGCTCGAATATTCGAAAGCATCGCACGCATGCTTCGTCTCAACCGAACGAAGTCGCGCAACACTTGCTCGCGTCGAGCAAACATTGCTCGACCCTCAACGGGGCGCTGGCGCCCCTCGCCTACAACCGCGGATCGACCGGCTCGCTCTCGAGGGCAAGCACGCTAAACACGCACGCGTGTACGCGATGCAGCGGCTCCTTGTCGACGAAGCGTTGTAGGCCTTCCAGTCCCAGCGCGAGCTCTTGGAGCGCGAGCGCGCGTTTGTGGCCCAGACCTCAGCGCTTGCCACCAAGCGGTGCCCTCAGCTTGGCTGGTCGCGCTCGTCAAATCGACGACGCGATGCGGCGTCGCTCGGAACAAAACTGGATCGACTTGCGAGCTTGGCGAGCGTCGTCATGTGCCACAGGTGATCGCGCTCGAAGAACGTGCCGCTTGCTTCAGCGATCGTGATGCACCGCTGACCGGTGCCGCTGACAGCGGCACCGGCATGGGACCTGGATGCCGGCCCGGGCCCGAGTGATGTAGATGCCGGCTTTCGCGGGTCCACCACCCGCTCCTGACGCAGGGACGCCATCGAATGCAGGCAGATACTACGGCTGCGCGTCGGGCACTGCGTGTGCGCGGACGGACTGCCACTGGCCGCCGAGCGACACGAGTGCGTAGCGGGCGCGTGTCAGCCCGATGCGTCCCCGAGCCGCTTCGAGCAGTTTTGCAAAGGACGAGCTTGGTGAGAACTTCACATCCACAGGGTCCGGTGGGCGCGCCGGCGGTCGGAGCCCCAACGATTCCACACGAGGGTGTGCAAGCGCGCGCTCTGAACGCTTGTAGCCCAATGCATCCTTGTCGCTCTGAGCGGCACGTCGTCTCTCGTTAGTTGTTCGTTGGAACACCTGGGTTCTTGCACCAGTCTGGCGTCAGCTGCGCTATACCCACGGCATTATGTCGCACGACGATCCTAGCTACATTGCCGCGCGCGAGCTGGACACGACCTTGCAGGGTCTTCGAAAATCGCTTTGCGAGTGTGAAACGACGATCAAGAACGCAAAGGCGTACTCCGAAGCAGAAAAGGCGGGCATCCCATTTCCCTGGTGGGCAGCCGTGTTGCTCGCGTTTGCTGGATTCTGGCTGTTGAGTCTGTGCGGAGGCCGGTAGCCGCATACCTGCGACCTCGCCGCTGTGCCGCGGGCTTCCAGCCCTTCGACTCAGCCCTGGGTCGCATGGGTCCGTGCGGCAACCTCGTCGTACCAAAACACGGCCGCACGGGATCGCGTGGAGCTCAGCTCCGTCCAAGTACGCTCACACGCTCCCGCCAACCGGTCCGCGTGGCTTGCGGCAGGCCACCGAGTGGCGAGTGAAGCAAGTCGGGCTTGAGAGTGAACCGAGCCGAAGTGAACCGCTCATATCGTGAGTCAGGGGCACGCCAGAGCCAGCTCCGACGGCAACCCGGAGCTCGGCGAAATCAACCGCGACGAAGCGTGCGAGAGCGTCCCGGCCGGCTTCTCTAACTACAATCCTTCCCGACTCGCTTTCGCGACGGCTCCGGTCTGGGTGTGCGCGCGTGGCGCGGTGCGCTCGAGCACAGCGTCTTCACGGCTCTCATACGACCACTCCAGCTCGTTCTCGAATCCATCGCAGAATGCAGCCGTGGGGTGTTGGCATCGGTCGACTCGCGTGTGGTGCGGAGCGCTGCAGAGAGATCTGGGTCCGGAGCGACGCCCTTTGCCGCTTATGGCTGCAACCAGATTTTCCTTGAACCGTAGTTCGTAGCGCAGCTCCGCAAACAATGCGTGGTCCGAGCTGCACAAGTGAACCGGCCGCTGTACGCGCGAACCAGGAGAGTATCCAATGACCGATGGAGCTGTCATTTCGAGTTGGACAGTTCTGACTCACTGCTACGTTCACCCGCGTCCTAGTTAGCTGGCACGGCAGGCGAGGATGCCTGCCGCCGTCGGCGGCTTGACAACTGCCGGAGCGCCCTAACGGAGCGCACAACGGGCAGCGGGTCGGTAATCAGCGGGGATCTAACAACGTTCAAGCGTTGTGATGGAGGGGTGTATGCCTGGGGTTAGAGGCTTTGTTGGTCAAACTTGCGTACTTTCAGCGGTTGCGCTAGCTGCAGCCGCGCTGCCCGCGAGTCAAGCGGGCGCGCAAACAGTCAACCCAGCGCAGTCGCAACCGATCGCGCCGCTTGCGGGTCGTGACTACACACCTGCTGCAGGCCAAAACTTCATCGGCTTCTACGGAACAGATCTGGGTTTCACGCTCAAGCACGAAGGCAACCTGCGTGTTGTGTTTGGCGACACTTGGGGCACGAAGCTCGGCACACCGATCAGTCCGATCGGCGATGACGCGCAGGGTGTGATTTGCCTTCAAGCCGCCAGCTGTCCGTACGGCGGTGTTGTGCTCGCCACCGGCGACCAGGTTGTCGCGTACGCGGGCAACGCTGCGGAAGTGAGAGATCGCCGCGGACCGCCGATCGTATTTCGACGCAACCTCTTTGGTAAGACCGCGAGCGTCGTGGTGTATCCGGGAGGTCCGCTCAGTATTCCGTTGACGATGGGTGAGTTCGACACGCCGGCTGCGGTGTTCAGCAACGGTCTGTCAGGCAATGAGTCGGGCGCATATTCGATCTTCGTCCGCAACGAAGCAGTGACCTGCACAACGACGTGCTCGGGCGGTTTTACCTGCGACAAGGGCGTGCTCGGAACGACGCTTACAGGTGGACCTTGTTTGCTCGGTACGCTCGAATGCATTCGCCCCGCATTCAATGGTGGTCTGTGCGTCGATCCCACGAGCCCGCGCCGCGATCCGAGCACGCCCGCGGGACGTTTGCGCGGCGTAGTGTTGCGCGAGCGCGTTGGCAACGCTGACCCGACGCTGCATGAGGTCTACTACACAAAAACGTGGGACACGCATAAGTTCATCAACCCCACCAGCGTCACGGTCGAAAACTACGCCCTCGGTCCAGTGGTCGGACACATGCGCGTAGGTTCATCGACGGTCGCGAACCCGAATCCATCCGCCGCGCCCGCGAATGGACCCGAGGTCGTGTTCATCTGGGGCAGACCTTGGTTTTTGAGCTCATCGGCTGCACAAGCCAAGCTGTATCTGGCAGCAGTTCCGCTCCCCAAATATAGCGGAAGTGGTGCGTTCCAGTGGAAACCGTGGTTCTACGCGGGCAAGGACCAAGCAGGCTACCCGCGCTTCTCTGACCTCGAGACCGACGCGGTGGCTTTGCCCAACCCGAACCTCGACACCACCGAAACTTACGACATGGTGAATCAACAGACCGTGCGCTGGATCCCACAACTCAACAAGTGGGTCATGCTCTACGGCGGCGACTCGCCCGACGAAGTGTTCTTGCAAGGACTGCCGGTGACGCGCGATCCACAAACGCCAGTGCTCGTGCGCTTCGCGGATAATCCATGGGGCCCGTGGACTGTCAGTGTGCCCATCTTCTTCGGTGGCGACGCTGCGACAGCCACTGGCACATATGCACCAGGCGGCATCTCGCACAGCGGGGCATGCACCGCATCGAATTGCGCGCCTTCCGAGCTCGCACTCAACGTGACATATGGTCGCGATGAGCCAGGCCACCTCTATTCGGCCAACATCATTCCCGAGTGGACGATGGATCGCGGTGCAACCATCGACCTGTTCTGGAACGTCTCGACCTACGCGCCATATCAGGTGTTCCTGATGCGCAGCACGATCACAAAGTGAACCTCCAACTGGACCGGCTCGGCCTTTGATGAGAGGCTCTACCGGTCAGTCGAGGAGGCAGCAATGCTTATTTTGCACGGGTTTTCGTCCAGCAACTATTACAACGTCGCCAAGCTCGCGCTGCTCGAGAAGGGGCTGCCTTTCGAGGAGGCGCTCGTGTACAGCGGCGCAGGTGAGAGCTATCGCCCGGATTTTCTCGAGCACAGCCCGCTCGGGAAGGTGCCGTGTCTGCAAACTGATCAAGGCTTCATCTCGGAATCGCGCTGTATCGTGGAGTATCTCGAACGGACTTATCCTGAACAGCCGCTCTACCCGGCCAGCTCATTCCAAGTCGCGAAGCTGCTCGAGCTCACACAGGTAATCGATCTGTATCTCGAGCTGACCGCGCGCCGCGTGTTGACGAACTACTTCACGCGCAAACCCCCAGCGGACAACATTGCGAGCGATGTGCGAGCTGTCCTGACCAAGGGCGCCAAGGCAGTGGAGCGGCTGGCCAGCTTCGAGCAGTTCATCCTGGGCGATCGTTTCACCGCCGCCGACATTGCGGCCACGATGCACTTCTCGCTGGTGCGGGCGATCGGCCGCAAGGTGCTGGATTTCGATCCATTGGCAGACGTTCCGGGCCTGCTTCAGTACCTCGAACGTATGGAGCAACGACCGACCGTGCAGCGCATCCGCAAGGATCAAGCGGCCGACATGCCCGCGTTCATCGCGCATCTTCAAAAGCCGCATTGATCCAGCGGCAACTGTTCAGGGTCGCCGCTGACGGCGGCGTCTCTGCTCACCCATCAAAGCATGACAGGCAGAGCCGACTGTCAGGACAGGTACGCACGAGGCTGGCCGACCCCGCGGGAAGGAACGCTTCCAGGATGCGGCGTAGGCTTCGCCTCCTCAGACGCTCAAATGGCTTTGTGGTGCCCGCGCTTCGGTGATCCGGAGTAGACTTCGGCTCGGTGAACGAGGCGATGCTAGCGCGGTGAGGCAAACGAGTTGCGTGTCGATCTTGACTGTCGTAGCGCTCAGCTTGCTGACGTCCGGGTGCCTTGCGCGCTTCATCGGCGGTGACTATCGCGACTCACAACCCTACGTGTTCATCGCGCGAGTCAACACCGAGCGCGAAGCAGAGCCGACCATCACGCTCGTTAGGCGCGCGCGAATGTTGCTACGATCGGCGCAGCGTGACGGAGTGCAGGGTGCGCCCCACGATCATCATTTCCACCTGATCGGCTTTGCCACCGGACGCACGCTGGCGTGTGCCGAGCTGTTAGATGCACGTGACCGCGCGGGGCTGCGCGAGACCGAGCAGCTTCCAGAGCTTCGCTTCACCGAAGACAGCCTGCGGCTGCATCCCGACTATCACAATGTGATCGGCGTTCGAGCTGTCTTGCGCCAGGCGCTCGCGAATGCCAATCGCATCGACGACGAAGATAGGGTCAACGAGCAGTACCTCCGACGCATCCTCGACCTCGCCGTTTCGACAGATCTCGGCGGCACCTATTACTTGTATGCGTTCGACTATCGTTTCGATCCGCCTGCAGGCAAGCCGTCACCCCCCGGGCTGCAGCCGAGCCGTGACACATCCGATTTATATGTGTCGAACGACTATGCGATCGCGGCGGCGACGTGTTTGACGCGGCTCGCAGAGCACCTGGCGGAAAAGCACGGGCTGCGCGCGCCGAGCTTTAAGCCGGTCGCGTCAGTGCATCCCCATCGACCCAATGCCATCAAGGAGCTCGAGCGCGTCGCCATGCTCGGTGTTCGCCATCTCAAGTGGCTGCCGCCAGCGCAGCACATCGATCCCGCCGACTTGCGACTCGATGCGTTCTACCGCGCAATGGCTGCTCGCGGCATCGCCTTGCTCAGCCACACCGGCAAAGAACATACGTTGCGCGTGGCGGGCGGCGATGAAGATCTTGGCAATCCGATCCGACTGCGGCGCGCGCTCGATGCTGGCGTCACAGTGGTGATGCTGCACGCGGGCCGCGACGGCGAAGAAACCTCGGACGCGCCGCGTAGCTACTTCGAGCGCTTCCTCGAGATGATGCGCGAGCCGGCCTATCGCGGCCGTTTATTCGGCGAAATCTCGGTGCTCCCCTACGTGGGCACGCAAGACAAGATGGCGGAGATCTTCGCCGACCCCGACCTGCGCTGCCGGATGTTAGACGGGTCCGACTATCCGAACCCCGCGCTCAACATCGTGCGGATGTTAAGCACGGACTTGTTCGAGCCGACCGGACCATTGCGCTGGTCGGACGCGGAGCCGCTCCACACGCTGCGCGCGCGTAGAAACGCGCTCGACGCGATCCGCCGGCAGAACCCTGTGCTCTACGACTTCGTGCTCAAACGTTCGCTTCGTTTCCGCATCCACGGCCGTGTAGAGCCGCTACCTGATGCCGTGTTCTACGACCTCGCGACCAAGGTCGCCCATCCACAGCTCGGATGCACGTCAACCGAAGTCCCACGTGCCATAGGCGCGCACCAAAATGAGCGCTCGATGCAACGCCGAAGCGCATCCCAGCCATGAACTGTTCATCGGCTACACGGGATGCAAGGTTGAGTGCGTCAGGGCAGGTTTTCGCGCCAGCGCTTGATCGCGACCTGGCCCTTCACGGCTTCGAGAATCTCCACGATTAATTGGATCAAGGCGTCGTTCTGACGCACTGCATCGTTGCCACCGTCCGACCTCGCAGGAAGGAACGCTTCCACGATGTCCTCGATGAACGCGTGGTTCGAGGCCGAAGAGAGATCGATCAGGATTTGATCGATGACGCTCGCCACGATGTCGCCCACCGAGCTCTCCAGCGTCTGCTGCAAGACTGGACCGACTACAGGCAGGTCGCGCAGGCGCGCCAGCTCATGGTTTTGCTTGAGCGCGCTCGCGACGCGGGATTCGAGGTAGCGTCGAAGCGCAGCCTGATTGGGCACGTAGCCGTGCTGAGAAGCTTGAGCGACTCGGCTCGACAGCCAATCCGAGATCATCGTGCGCCTGGGTCGCAGGATGTCGTGCTGAACTCTGTCGAACAGGGGCGAGCCTCGTTTGACCTCTTCCTGCACGCCGCTGATCACCTTGGCGACGATCAGATCAGAGATCTCCTCGACGAATGCTTCGACATAGAACGCGAGCAACTGATAGACGCGCCACTGACTGAGGTCGATGATCTTGTGCTGGTGCAGCCGATGAATGATCGAGATGACGCGAAGAACGCGCAGAAATCGGAGGCTGCCGATGGGGACACAACCAACCAAGTCATACCAGTGGATGAAAGGATAGAAGTACCAGCGATCGTAGAGTTTCGCTCTCACCGAGTAGCCCCAACGGGCGAAGAACTCTCCCAGAAAAATCGCAACGAAAATGCCATCCACGAACAGGAGGTGTTCATGAACAGGTCGATAGAGATCGTTCAGCACCGGGACATGCCGAGCCATCAACTTCTGGACGGCCAAAAAGCTGTAGGTGGAATCGAAGACGAGCAAGCCGAGGTTGAGGAAGAGCAGCCCGAGCATCAGAAAATCCAGTAGAAACCAGACGACCTGATGGCTGTTCTTCAAGTTCTGTCGATTGACCGTTAACATCAGCTTGTGCTGTAGCACCCAGCACGACGGGTCGAGGACGGAGGGCCGCAGTGTGAGCGCCACCTCATTCAAAGCATCTAACTATCGGGATTAAAAAGGGAATTCTTCCCGGTTCGGAAGCAGCCTGTCAGCAAACCCGGGGCGGGGCTCTGAAAATCTGACGCTGGGCCTCACTCTCTCAGCTCATGCGAGATCAAGAATGCGTTCGGCGCGCAGCGCGACACAGCACCGTCCGGCGATCCACGTTGGGGCGCCGGACGCGTGCCGCAAGAGTCACCAGAATGCGCGAGTCTTACACCGCCCTCGCCGGCTGCTCATCGAGGCCTCATGCGATCGGCGTGCGCAGGTATCGCAGCGGGAAGAGGTCGAATCACCCGGCCGCTGATGGCTGCTACGGCGCGGCTGGCGTGTCGACCACGGATAGCGCCCGGCACAGTCCTTCTGGTCAGCTCGATCGGCTTGTTCAACGCGGGCCGCGTAGCGTGTGCTAGATGTGGAGGTTCCGATCGCGAACCTCCCTGCCGCTCTGAGCGGCTTCACGATCGTTCAGCTGAGCGAGAGTCACACCGCAGCGACGCGCTCGCCGCCGCCAGCTGCACCACGCCGGTTGCCCTCAAGATCTTGCTCGCACATCAGCCGCGCTCAGCTGTCGCTGCCATTGCCGCAGGCTTCGACCTCCAGCTCTCTGGGCACACGCACGGTGGGCAGTTTCTGCCCTGGAACTTCTTCGTTCCTCTGCAGCAGCCCAGCGTTGCCGGGCTCGCGCGCATGCATACGCTCTGGCTGTACATAAGCCGCGGAACGGGCTGCTGGGGCCCTCCCCTGCGTTTCATGGCCCCGTCCGAGATAACACGTCTGCGCCTCGTCGCTGGCTGAGTCGCGCCGCGCAGAGCCAGCCGCGATATTCCTCGACCATTCAGAGGCTCCGTGCGCTAAGTACACTCCGATGTCACTGCAATGGTATCCCGGGCATATGACAAAGGCGCGACGCGAGCTGGCCGCGCGCATGCCATCCCAAGACGTGGTGCTCGAAGTGCTCGATGCTCGCTTGCCTGGCTCCAGCACCAACCCGCTGATCACGCAGCTGCGGGGGGACAAACCGTGCATCAAGGTGCTTACGAAAGCTGACCTCGCCGATCCGGTCGCGACCGATGCGTGGCTGAAGTATTTTCGCGCGCAGCCGAATGTGCAGGCCTTTGCGGCCACGCTGGCCCGCCCCGACGAGACGCGCAAGCGAGTGCACGAGCTGAGCCGCGGGCTCGCTGCACACCGCGGCCCGGACAAACACGTGCGGGCGCTGGTTGCAGGCGTGCCCAACGTCGGAAAATCTTCGCTGTTCAATACACTCATGCAGCGCAAGGTTGCAGCCGTCAGCGACAAGCCAGCGGTCACCAAGCAACAGCAAACGGTCGTGCTCAAAGATGGCATGACCCTGACTGACAGCCCTGGAATCCTCTGGCCCAAGATCGAAGACGAAGCAGGCGCATTTCGGCTCGCGCTCGCCGGGTCGATTCCCGATACCGCGATCGACATCGTGACCATCGGCATGTTTGGCGCGCAACACTTCCTCGACCATTATGGAACACTCGTCACGACGCGCTTCAAGCTCGCCAGTGTACCGCCTGACGCTGAAGCGCTGCTGAACGATATCGGGCGCCGTCGCGGAGCGCTCGGCCCCGGTGGTGTCGTTGTCATGCAGCGCGCCGCCGAGCTCTTGATCAATGAGTTTGGTGCCGGGACGCTGGGGCGGATCTCGCTCGAGTGGCCTCCGACGCACTGAAAACTGGCATGGCAGGCGCGCGAGTCGTTGGCCAGCGCTGAACACGCAGCCCTTGGCGGCGCCTGGTGACGAGCTCTCGCGACGAGTGGTCATGCGAAGCCTAGAATTGTTCGGAGCTCGTCGCATCTGTTGTCGCCACTGAACGCAGGCGACGCTCCTGGCGCTGCCGCGACCCCAGCGTTGCCAAGCAGCGCGGTCCCCTTCGTTCCTCGCCTGCGGCATTGTTCAGATTCAGTCAGTCACCAACGCAGCCAATGGAAACGGTTTCCCGACCTTCTCGGCCGTTACAGTTTGGGGGGCCCGGTTTCCTCTGGGAGCCGTCTCGCGGAAATGCAACGCTCCCTGAGGAGTCGCTGCGCCTGCTCGCCGGATTCGCAAAGCGCCTCGAACGAGAACTCGTGCACGCTTTCACTTGGTTCTAAAAATTCGATACGGCAGACGCACGCACTGTCTTCACAGTGGATCCTCACGATCCCATCTCCACGGTTCGAGACGCCGTGCTGCCGGATGCATTCAGCGTTGTAGAAGCACGACGACTTACGTTCGATGGGTTCGATGTTTTTCCCTCCAGGACCCCTTCGCTTCGTAGTCTCCACCTCGATGAGGCCGGCGTGCATGACACAGCTTGGCAATGCCGCAGGCTCGGCGGTGCGCGAAGGAGCAGCGGACTCTTCGCTCCATGCCGCTGCCGGCTCGGTGACGCTCGCGCGCGGCCCTACTTGAGCTGGCGGCGACGTTGTTGCTGAGCCACATGCAGACGCAAATACGATCAGCATGCCTCTCAGCGTAGGTCCAGTGCTCATTTCTTACTCTTGTTCCTGGCAATCATGCAGCGCAAGTTTGCAGCCGTCAGCGACAAGCCAGCGGTCACCAAGCAACAGGCGGTCGGGCCTACGCCATGTGCGAAGACGGCGAGTGGCAGTCCTGTACATGTTTGCGTGCGACGCGTTCGAGCGGTGCCGATGACTCCGAACGGCAGCCGGGCGGATGCGGAGCCTTGACCCGTGACACCTTTCATGGCTACATATAGCCATGAAGGTGGTGAAGATCGCCGAGCTGAAAGATAAGCTTTCGGAGCACCTGCGCGCGGCCGAAGCTGGTGAAGAGGTGATCGTCACCGATCGCAACCGTCCGATCGTCCGCATTATCGCGGTGCAGACTACAGAACCAGTGCTCACGCTCCACGAGCCAACAACGTCGTTCAAGACCTTACGTGCCAAGAAATATCCGGCTGCACGCTGGCGCCTCACGGGGACAGAGTTGCTCGCAGCCGAACGCAAAGAGCCGTGATCGCCTACATCGATACGTCCGTATTGCTACGCATTGTTCTGGGCGAGACCAAGCCGCTACGCGAGTGGCGGAAAATCGATCGCGCGTTGTCGAGTGAGCTCATCCGCGTCGAGGCCTTGCGTAGCATCGATAGGGCGCGTGTTCTTCTGCGGTTGGACGACGACGAGGTTGCGGAGCGCCGCGGCAGTGTGCTCGAGCTGCTTTCGGGATTCACCCTTGCGCGCATTGACGACAGTGTATTGATTCGGGCGGCAGACCCGTTTCCGACGCTCATTCGCACGCTCGACGCCATTCACCTAGCGACTGCAGACCTCGCGCGTCGGACATTCAAAGACCTGGCGTTCGCGACGCACGATCAGGAGCTGGGCACCGCGGCAAGGGCCCTGGGCTTTCGCGTCTTCGGGATCTGAAGCTCGATGCGAGCGTTCAGAGCCAGGCACGAGCATGACAACGCCGGGTAGCGTCAATGTGCTCGACGGGCGGTCGCGCAGGCGCGCAAAGGCATAGGGCGCGCGCGGTGTTCTGGATGGCCTTGTGTGTCGCTTCGGCGCGCATCGCGCTCCAGGTGTCGAAGCATGTTTTCTCGGCTTGGTCGAGCTTCAGGCTGGGCTTCAGTGCCCAGCTGACCGCCGGAGATGCAGCATTACGAGAAGACACACCGATCGCAGAGCGCGCCGCGAGCCATCGCCGCAGTCGGTCCGCATTCGCTTGTCCGCTTCAAGCGGCGCTACCAGCTTCCCGAGCCGGGTTCGCCCTTGAAGGGGCCGACCAGCTCGGGCGTGACCCATCCGCCGTAGAAGGTTCCGGGCTGTGGCGCGACGCGGACTCCGTCAACGGTGCATTCGATGCGTCCCGGGTAGAAGGACAGATGGTCTCGCAGCGCCGCGTACTCCGGATGCGGATCCGGGTATGTCCAACCGACGGCAGTGCGCAGGTCGTGCTCGACTCTCACGCTGAAATAGCGCGCTACGCCCTTCCACTCGCAGTGGGAGCTTCCAGTCGCCGGTTCAATGAGCGGCATCTTCACATCGGCGATGGGCAGGTAGAACGTCGGTGGGCTCGCCGTCTCCAGCACGCGCAGCGCACGTCGCGTCCGCGCGACCACCGTGTCGCCGAGCTTTACGATCACTTCGCGCAAGTCTGCAGCAACGCGTGGTGGACGCGGATAGTCCCAGACAGACTCTTGCCCCAGCGCGGGCGCAACCGCGAACGGTGGCCGTCCCTCACCAACCCACTGCCACATCGCGCGCGCCTGCTGTAAGCGACTGTCGCTGCTCATGACGTTCATCTAGCGCACTGGCGCATCGGAAGCGAATCGGTGCCCTGCCCGCATCCTGCGACGCCATCGAAATCCCACGAACGGACCAGCACGGTCGGACGCCAATGCCGAGTGGCGCGCGGCTAGCGAGGAACGAGCGCTCCGCGCCGCACGGCTCCTGCATGCCGCGCGGCTAGCGAGGAACGAGCGCTCCGCGGCATGCATGGCAATACCATACCGTACGCACAGCAACTGTGCGTTGCGCACGACGTTCCTCGATCCATGTTTTTTTCTCACGGATTTCGAAGTGCCCGGCCACTCCCGAGGTAACGGAGGTGACGACATGAGGACGCTTCGATCAACACGCGCCTTTCTCGCCGCGGCGGGAATGTTCGCGGTCATGGCGATGAGCGGTTGTCCACAGGGAGAACTAGCATCAGACGACGATCGAGACGCAGCAGCGTCCGAAAGTGACGAGGTCGGCGCCGCTGAGAGCAGCATCAGGCGCGAGCGCAGAAAAGCTTGCGGCAGCCGTGGTCTCGCGCAGTGCGACGACGACGAGTTCTGCAGCTTCTCGCGCAGGGCCAGCTGCGGTGAGACGGACAGGCCGGGCGTCTGTAAGCCCAAGCCGGAGGCTTGTACAGAAGAGTACGCGCCCGTCTGTGGTTGTGACGGCGAGACCTACAGCAACAAGTGCAGCGCCGAAGCCGCGGGTGTCTCGGTCCGCGCGCGCGGCGAATGCGAGGGCGAACAAGTATGCGGCGGCTTCAGCGGCAAACAGTGCGGCGAAAGCCAATACTGCAAATACGAAGAGGGCGCGCTGTGCGGCATCGCCGATGCGACCGGCGTCTGCGCGCCGAAACCCGAAGCATGCACGCGCGAGTACAACCCCGTGTGTGGCTGCGACGGCAAGACTTACAGCAACGCGTGCGAAGCTGCAGCCCAGGGCAGCGGCGTCATGAGCTCCGGCAGCTGCGAGACGGATGAAGGCGCGGTGTGCGGCGTGCGCGGCGCGAACGAGTGCGGCAAGGGCGAGTACTGCCACTTCACCGAAGAAGCCCAGTGCGCGGCCGCAGACGTTCCTGGCCATTGCCGCCCGATTCCCGAAGTCTGCACCCGCGAGCTGCGCGAAGTGTGCGGCTGCGACGGCAACAGCTACAGCAACCCGTGCTTGGCCAACGCTGCGGGCACCTCGGTCGCCCACGAGGGTGCGTGCGAGAACACCAGTGGTGCAGCTTGCGGCGGCCTCCGCGGTCTGCAGTGCGCTGACGGCGAGTTCTGCAACTACGCGCCCGAAGCCATCTGCGGCGCGGCCGATGCTCCAGGCGAGTGCACGAAGATCCCCGAAGTCTGCACCCGCGAGTACGCGCCGGTCTGCGGCTGCAACGGCACAACCTACGGCAACGCCTGCGAAGCACGCGCGGCGAGCGCCTCGGTCATCAGCCAGGGCGAGTGCCCCGCTGCCCCGCCTGCAGCTTGCGGCGGCCTCCAGGGTCTGCAGTGCGGCGACGGCGAGTTCTGCAACTACCCCATCGAAGCGCAGTGCGGCGCCGCGGATGGTCTCGGTCAATGCGCCGAGATCACAGAAGCGTGCACACGCGAGTACCGCCCCGTGTGCGGCTGCGACGGCCGCACCTACGGCAACGCTTGCACGGCCGCAGCTGCAGCCGTCTCGATCGTCAGCCAAGGCGAGTGCCCCGAGCAGGCCTGCGGCGGCTTGACCGGCGCGGAGTGCTCGAAGGGCTCATTCTGCAAGTACGCGGCTGATGCCCAGTGCGGCGCCGCCGACCAGACCGGCGTCTGCACCATCCTCCCGGAAGCCTGCACAGCCGACTACACGCCGGTGTGCGGCTGCAACGACAAGACCTACGGCAACGCATGCACTGCACACGCGGCAGGCATCTCGGTGCTCCACGACGGTCCGTGCTGAGTCTCTTCTAACTACGCAACGGCCGCGGTCGCTTCGGCGATCGCGGCCGTTGGTATTTGGAGCTGTGCACGGTGGGTCAGCGGCGCAGGGCTTCGATGGCGCGCTCGCGTGCTTCTGGACTGAGCACTCGCAGCCGTGCCGGGGGCATCGCAAATACACTGTTGGGCGGGAGCATGAGCCGCGCGATCGCGGCGTCTTTCTCGGCGCGGCCAAGGCTTGCGATGTCAGGGCGGAAGCGCGCGCGAGACAGAGACTGGTTCAAGCGCTCGTTATGACATTGTGAGCACGCTTGGATCAGCACTTCTTCGCCGCTCAGACCAGGCTCGGTGCTCATGCCCATGCGCGCGAGCAACGCGTGGTCGTCTGGGAACACGTCGCGTATGTCTGGGAGCGCTTCCCTGGCTAGGTCACCACTGCGATAGGCCTGATAGGCTTCGGTCGCGCGCTGCAGCTTGGCAGCGTCGGTGACCTTCACGTCGTGGTAGGGCGTGGGGATGAAATCACCGCGTTTCGAAGCTTCGTAGGCGATCTGCCAGGTCGGGCTCGTGCCAGGGATGCGGTTGTCGCTCGGCTGGTTGCCACCTTGCAGCTCTGCGCTCTGCGTCACCTCGCGCTCGATGCTCTCCGAGTTGAACATGTTCGGCTGATAGTGATCGCCGCCGCCGACGATCGTCTCCAAGCCGCCAGGCGAGATTCCGCCGATGTCTTGGCGCAACAGACCAGCGATGGTCTCGTCGCCCCTGGCTGCGGTGTAGTCGTCTACGAGTACTTTGCCACCGGGCGTCACGTTGAAGAACCAGTGCGTCCAAGGGTCATCGAACTCTTGCATGCGCAAGATCCGCCGTGTGCCTGGCCCATCCGGTTGGTGGCACGTCGCGCAATCGAGCACGGTATTCTCGAGCGACGTCTCATCGTACAGCGCGACGTTGCGCCAGTTCTTCTCGACGCTGTCCGTGAGCAGCTCACCCGGCAGACAACCCTCGGGCCGGTCGTTGCACTCCTGATCGAAGTGCACGACGTAAAAGTAGTTCCCCTCCGCCTGCGTAAACGTCGCGAGCTCCACGAACTGCTCGCCGCGATGAAACGCGAGGATCACCATTTCCAGCCCGCCGCGGCCATTGAACATTTCGGTCAGCAACCGGAAGGTGATCACACGCGGGTTGATCGCAGAGATCGCGCGCGTAGACAGCGACGTCGAGTGCCCTGCCAGCGCAGATCCGCCAACGCCAGACAGCTTGGTCGGATCGATCTGCAAGGCGACTTGCAGATCGTTCAAGCTCGTGATCGTCGGAGCATCTTCCTTACAGAACAGCCGCCGGATGGAGTCGTCATGCCCGGATTCACATACGCGCTGCCGCAGGACTGCGCCGGTTGGCAGGTTGACAAAAGGGTCGCCCCAGTCTCCGTATGCGTACAAACCTTCGTGCGGGTCTGCAGCGCTTGGCGGCGGAGCCACGGCGGCATCCGCTGTCGCAGGTGAGCCCGGCTGGTCCGCAGCTTCGCATCCACCCAAAGCCATGGACGACCCGGCCAGAACGAGCACGCAGCGCACGTGCGCCTTTAGACAGTTTGATGCTGTTTGAGTTATTGCAGCTGCTCTCATGGAAGCACTCGCCAAAATGCGCGCTCGGAGCATTGCATAGTGTGTGGGCTCGGGCTGCGCATGGATGCTGCCAACTTGCGGCGATTTACTGCCATGCGCCGCGCCAGGCTTTCCGCCAAGCGTCGCACAGCGCGAACGAGCTCGGCTTCGGTGCGCGATGCCGGCAGCGGCCGCCGCCGGGGCCTCGACCATCGGGAGCTTCGCCTCCCCACTGTCAGTCGCACTTCTACCGTTGCGGTTCAGGATGGTCTCCTTTCGGCGCGACTTGCACCTGCAACGTCGCGCCCTTACTGGGCGCACATTCCATGTGTATTCGGCTCTGCACAAGCTGCAGCTGACGGCGGCTCACGGAGCACATCTCAGGCACGATTTGACTGGAGAGCGACACAGCGCTCCGGCGCCGAGCTGGCACGCTGGGAATCCCCCCGGCCGCTGACGGCGGCAGCCTTCGATGGCGAGCTGCTCGGAGTCGCAGACGGCGCGATCCTCACAGGTCTGGGTCTCGATCCGAACACAGTGTCTTCGGTGGAGCTGGTCGAGCCGTGCAGGGCGGGCAATTCGTGGCCATGACGAATGACGCCGACTTGCTGTACGGGTTGGTGCTGTCAACGCCAGCACGAGTCGAGCAACGGGAGCTATCTGCTCCAGCGCATCGACGTCGCCCAACGCCAAGTGACGCGCTGAACAAAACGCAAGGCACGGCTGGGTGCTCTGCCTGCGCTACCCGGGGCTGTGGGAGAGCGGCAGCGCAGGTCACTCAAATGCGAAACGGGCGGACGCGAACGCCCACCCGTTTCGCTGCAGCCATCAGCGGCTGGCCGTCACGGGATGTACGCGACCACGCAGCCGGTCGCGCCGCTGCTCTGCAGAATGCCCTTCTGCGGATTGCTGCCGTCGAGCCCCGCGCTCGAAATCGAGCCGCCGAGCTCGGCATAGTAGAGCTTGCCGTTCGGCACATCGAGGCAGACGCCGATCGGCTCCCGCACGTTTTGCACGATCACCTTGTCCGTCTCGGGCTTGTCGATCTGCATGGCGTGCACCGTGCCGAGCGTACGATCGGTCCAGTACAGCACCTTGTTCGTGTGATCGATCTCGAGGTCGATCGTGTTCGAGCCCGCCGGCCCCATCAGAACTGTCTCGAGGTCCGTGCGGTTCTCCGCGGTCGCGCCAGCGGGCATCTCGGTGTTAGTCCGCCAAATCTTTCCGCCGACGCGATCCGTGAAGTAGACCTTCCCAGCATCGCTATCGACCACGCATCCGACGACCTCGGGGGTCTGTCCGCTGACGATCGCCTCGGGATTCGACCCGTCGTACTCCGAACGCCAGAGCTTCCTGCCCTCACGGTCGCCCCAGTAGAGCTTCTTGTTCTTGTGATCGAGCGTGGCCTGTTTGAACGTCGTCCCGACGCCGCGCGGGACGATCGTCTTGACATCGCTGCCGTCGAGGTTCGCGCTCTCAACCGTCCCGCCGCCCGTCCCGAGCGCGCTTCCCATGTTGGTCCAGAAGACCTTACCGGCCTCGACGTCGACCGCGACACCATCCGGCGCGGTCCCCGTCCGAGCGAACATCGTGGCCGTCTTCATGTCTTTCGACATCATCACCTGGCTGCTGTTGAACGCGAGCCAGAACAGGGTCGGCGTGCCTGTGGGCTTGTCAGTCATGCCGCCGGTGGTGCCGCCGGTCGTTGTCGGCGCGGAACCTCCGCCGCTTCCCGCGGGCGCAGCCGTGCCCGCAGTTCCTGTCGATGTCGAGGGCGCCGCAGCGGTTCCCGCGCCTGCAGTCGTCGTTGTGGTTGTCGTTGTGGGCGGCTTCACGGCCCCGGTGCCAGCCACCGCGACCGAGCCCGGCGATCCGGCGGTGGTCTTCGGTGGAGTACTGCCAGTGGGTGCGCTCGGTGTGGTGGGAGCGGAGCCGGTCCCCGCAAGGGAAGGCGTCACGCTGGTGTCCGACTCCGTCTTTGAGGGTGTTGACTCATCCCCTCCGCAGCCGAGGCCGAGACAGAGCAAGGCGCTCAATACGAGTGATCTGCGCGCGAGATTCATCATGGCTGCACTCCTGTGGTTTCCATTCGTTCGGGCAGGTCCGCGACGAGGACAACGGGCGGAGCTTATCTCAGGCTCACCAAGTGCTCGCCGTTCGCGCTTCGACAAGCTTCGGTCTGCGCAAGGTCAGGCTCGTTCTTCCTGACCATCTGGTGTGCTACGCCAAGTAGCGTTCGAAAGGTAGGCGATCTTCGTACGCGCGACGAATCTTAGTGATTAGACAAACTACTTCAAAACACTGACATTCCGCGATGGCACGAACGCGTCGTTGGGTTGCGCCCTTCGCACTCGTGCTCTCGGTACAGGAGTACATCGATCGGTGGTCCACATTCAGGGTCTCGCGCGCCGAACTGCCTCGCACGACTTGGCCAGCTCCTCGGACGTGGGCCAGCTGTGCAAGCAGGCCCGTCGAAAAAAGGGTGAAGCAAACATCGAGCTGACGTCTGTCGCACTGCCCTGCTTGAATGGTTGCGCAGCGATCGAATGGCATCGCATCGGCATTGCCGAGGCAATAGTGCAACACACGAATCCGTGAGCGTAAACCATTGGCTCGCCGTGAGTGCTGCCTGTATCCACGAACGCTCTCACTCGTACGCAGAATCTGACGACGCATCGACGTTACGCGCGAACTGCAGCTGACGGTGCGTACGCCGAGCGTCAGCGCCTAATAACTGCCAGCCGCCCTGCTCCACCTGCAGCGACCTAACCATCGCGGCGCAGCCGTGAGCGGCAAGCGCTACAACTCTTCTTGGAAGACTACTGCCTGGGGCTTGCGAGGCTCGACGCGAGATGATGCGTCTTATGCGAGTAAGGAACCTACCGAGCTTCGCCAGCCGATGTGCCACACTCGATGCCGCTGCTGGCTGCGAGTAGCCGCTTCGGCAAACAGTACAGTACTGCTACGGCCCGTGCTGGCCATGACCAACGAAAACGTCGCATGCGTGGCCGCGATGTCAGCGGCATGCTGCAGCTGCGCCTCTGACATGCATGTCAGAGCTGGCCAAGTTCAGCAGCCAATGGCTGCTGCAGACAACAGTGACCGCGCAAGATGCTTGCAGCTGACAGCTGACGTGCATAGCCTCGGCGCATGAACCTTAACCTCAGAATAAGAAGCTCGATGGCGCTGGCGCTGTTCGCTTGCGGCACCTTCGGGTCTGCAGCTTGCGGCGGCGTCTTCGAAGACGAGGCCAAAGACTTGAAGGACACGGTGTCTGCGACGGTGCAAGGGCTCGTCACAGACAACCGCGGCAAGCCGGTCGCGGGCGCCAAGGTGCGGCTGTATAGTTTGCTCGACAACACCAACTTCGTCACTGATACCGACGTTGGCACGCTCAAGGCGCAGATCGACAAGGAAGCCGTGCTCGCTTCAGACAACGACCTGAGCAACGTAGTCACCAAAGCCGACGGCACCTTCAGCATGAAGGAGCTGCCAAACGCGTTTCTCGCGGTCGCGACCCAGGAAGCGTGCAGCGCGGGCTACGCTGGCTTCAACGAAGAGACCGGCGTGCTGAGTGTAGATACGCTGATCAAGCCCAAGCTCAGCGGCGGGCTAAGCTTCAAGATCCCGACTTTCGTGCTGGCCTGTGCGGAGCCGCCGCCGGAAGTCGAGCCGGAGGGCAACACCCCTGATTGCCCGCCGTTCGAGCCCGAGCCGCCGCCCCCACCGCCGCCGTGCACTGCAGACTCGTGCGCGGGCGCGTTCGGTCATTGCGAAGAGACCGCGTGCATCATCACGTGCACGCAGGAGACCTGTGAAGCTAGCGGCGGCAGCTGCACCGAAGGCAAGTGCGTCACACCACCCAAGTGCGATGCGACTGCGTGCCAGCAAGCAGGCGGCAACTGCAACGAAGATCAGTGCGTCGTGCCGCCCAAGTGCGATGCGACCGCGTGCCAGCAAGCAGGCGGCAGCTGCGAGGCCGACGCGTGCGTCACGCCCTCCTGCAACGCGAGCGAGTGCACGGCCGCGCGCGGCAACTGCAGCACCGATGGCAACACCTGCGAGATTCCGCCCTGCTTCGCTACCGAGGCCGAGTGCACGGCCGCGCGCGGCAGCTGCAGCGCCGATGGCAAGAGCTGCGAGATCCCGCCCTGCTTCGCAACCGAGACCGTATGTGCAGCTGCTGGCGGCGAGTGCTCACAGGATGGAACGAGTTGCAACCTGCCCGCGTGCAAGAGCGACGCCGACTGCGAGACAGGCGAGCTCGGCTCGTGGTGCGAAAACGCCGGCGACATCGCATTGGCCAAGTGCCAAGCGCCCGACCCAGGCGAGATACCGCCAGTGGCACCGATGGAAATGCAGGGCTGGAGCGAGCTGCGCATCACCGACGCCGCGGGCAACCTGCTCGCCGACGCGACCAGCAAAGACGCCCGCATCGAAGGCAAAGACATCCCCGAAGACGGCATCGTGCGTGTGTACGCGAAGTACGATGGCAGCGAAGAGACCGCATACCTGCAGCTGCAGAGCGGCAGCAAGCGCTGCGCCAAGCTGCGCCCGCGCACCGACTTCTTCGAAGCTGACATCGAAGGCGGCGCGCTGGTAAGCGAAGACGGCGACTACGTCGAGCTGATGCTACACGGCGGCTGCCAGAAGCTTCAGCTATCAACCTCCAAAGTGCTCGGCCAGGGCGAACGCAGCTTCGTCATCGACATCGGCGACAGCTGCGCGCCGCCGCGCGACGTATTCGTCGCGATCCTCACCTACGATGGAGGCCGCAGACAACGCGCGGACCTCGACCTAAACGTATGGGACCAGAGCGGCGAGCTCGTGCACGTCGGACGGCGACGCGCGCGCTGGGGCTGGTTGCGTCGACACGGCCGCGGCGGGCCCGAAGTATTCATCGGCCAGGCAGCAAGCGACGGCCCCTTCACAATCAAAGTCACATTCTTCTCAGGGCGGCCACGCGACGTAAACGGCAAAGTCCGCATCCTACGCTTCGCCAACGGCACCCTACGCGACGAAACTTTCCGATTCACAGTACGCAAACCCAAAGACGTAGCCGAGATCGGCGTGTTCTCAGTCGAGTAGTAAGTGGTCGCAACATGCCAACGCCCCTCGGGGCGTTGGCATGTTTGCGCCTGTGGAAGACCTGCATCCGCAGCTACAAGCGGCAGCCTCGACGCGCCTTGCATACAAGCCGTGCACGGCCGCCAACAGCGGCAGTTAGCCACCACGTGAGGAGGCTCCGTTCGGCGCTCTTCGGGCCTCAGCCTGGTGAGTAGCCGAGGCGGTGCTGTCTTCCGTGCGGCGAGCCGGCGCAGGGCTGCTGACTCGAGCTCGCTCTCGATTGTGGCCTGTGCGCCGCTGCAGCAAGCGGCGGGTGCCGCTGCGTCGCTGGTTGGGTGGACGCTCGCTCGGCCCGACACGCGAACTCTACAGAGCTCGCTCATCCACCTGGCACGCTCGCTTGCGCCGAACATTGTCCAACTGCGGCTGCAGGGGGCGGCGCTGCCGCTCTCGGCGTCAGCTGCGTCCATGAGGACGGACGCGTCCTGTGTGTCCGCACTCGTCGCTATCGTCGGACATCTCCGCGCACGTCGAGCCCGGCGCGGATGTTAGGCGCACACAACCGGGTCGTTGTGCCACGCCAAGGCGTCCAGCGGGGCGTTTCCACAGCGTCACGCGACCGATCGAAAGTGATGAATGTTCCGCTGCTCTCAGCGCCAGCCCGGGTTGAAGCGCTCGAAGTCACGGGTCGAGTACTTGGCGCGAAAGCTGCTTCGTACGTCGCTGCTAGGAGCTTACAAGCGAGGCGTTCATGAAACAGCTTAGTCTTATGTTGCTGGTCCTTTTTACGGTCTCCACACTTTCCCCGGCCTGCGTCGTGCGCTCGACGCGAGGGCACTCAGGGTATCACTGTCACGGAAGAGGCTGCGGCCACAAGCACCATCACGGACACAGGCACGGGCACCGACACGGCCACAAACGCGGCGTGGTGATCCTACGCTGACGAGGATGGGAACTTCCGCAGCCGGCGGCGTCGTATACACAATCGCCCGTCTTACTGTTCGCCACACAGTTCTGAATCGTGCGCTATTCGCCAGGCAAAGCACGCCCACCACGCACACCCTCAACCAACCGCTTGTGGATCTCCCGAATCAGGCCTTCGCTAACCGGGGACCGCTCGACAGATACTCACCGACCAGCTCAAACGCACCGCGACAACTCAGCAACTCTCGAACGTCGTCTGCGTCAGTGCCGCTCACCTCGCGACCAGCCCAAACCAAGCGCTGAGTGTCCCTGGCCGCTATCAGCGGCAGGGACAGGTCCGTAAGAACTCAGCGATAAACGCTAGCGGAGGAGAAGGGATTCGAACCCCTGGAACCCTTGCGGGATCAACGGATTTCAAGTCCGCCGCAATCGACCACTCTGCCACTCCTCCAGGAAAGGCCGCGGGACAATAGCGTCGGGCCCGCTCGGGCGTCAACGCGCTTCTGCAAGGCCCGCGGGGCTGGCAGGGCCCTGCGACGGCGCACGCGGGGATAGCCCGCTTGCTGCCCAATCGGCCACCGTGCGCTTGGTCGCGTGCCTCTGCCACAGGCAAGCGATGAGGAACACGCCGTTGGCCAGGAACAAGCGGCCCCACAGGTACCAGTCCAGGCGATCGAACATCGCGCAGATCGACATCAAGTAGGCGTGTGGCGCGGTCGAGACCAGCGCCCAGAGCTGCATCGGGCCGCGGTTGTGTTTGCGGTAGGTGCGTACGCTTTCCTCGTTGACCGGGAACTCGAGGTGATGGCGCAGCGCGCGCGGATTGAGCACGCCGACTGTGCGGATCTGGTTTTGCAACAGGTCCAGGTACATGCGCGTGGTGAGCTGCGCGTACCAAGGCGCACGCTCGCCCTTCAAGCGCTCGATGCGCTCTTGGACGATCGGCAGTGTCTCGGGCTTGCCATCCCAGCTCAGCTTGGTGTGCTGTAGAAAGGCTTCTTTGTAGAAGTCGAACGTGTAGACATGGAACAAAGTTGTCCCGAGCGCTATCGGCATAGCCCACAGCTGCGGCACCGAATGCTGCGTAACCCAAAGGTGGTAATAGGCTGGCAGCACGGTCAGAACAGCGACGACCGCATCTGCGACGCCGTCGATCGCGCGACCCACATCGCTGAACAAGCGCTTTGCGCGCGCCAGGATGCCGTCTGCACCGTCCAAGATCGCGCTGGACCACAGACAGATGCCCCCGACCACCATGGCCGTCTTGGTGCCTACCAGAAACAGCACGCCCGCGGTCAACCCCACGATCAGCGCCAGGAACGTGATCTGGTTGGGCGTGATCGGCGTGCGATAGATCAGCGCGACGATTGCGTACGCGATCGGACGGTGCACCCAGAGATTGACGGGGTCCTCTACCTCTCGAGACTTCAGCACAGTCTCGAACGGTGGCAACGCCGGCACGTGAGCCGAAGGCAAACTCGGGCGCTTGTCGGCTCGGTCCATATCACCGGTTATAGCAGCTCAGACGGCTCCGTTGGACTGCGTTAGCCGCATAGAGCTCGCGACCAGCGCGCCCAGCGCGGCGAACGGGAACACAGCGACCACAGACTGCTGGAGCCCGAATGCCACGGCGATCAAAATCAGCAGCACAGAAACGTCGCGGCGCAGGAGCGCTCGGAAGAAGTCGAACACGCTGAAGCGCGCGGGCTCGCTGGTCCAGAACTTGGTCTTGTCACCGCGGCCCGTCGACCGGAGCACAGCGCTGTACTGCAAGCCGATGACGCCCGCGTACGCGAGCGCCGTGAGCGCGCCCGTGGCGAGCGGCCAGGTGGACCCGGTCATGCGTGCGACTCCGAGTGACAGCCCGAAGAAGAACGCACCGTTGCAGAGGTCGTCGACCATCGAGTCGATCAGCGCGCCGTGCTTGCCGAAGCGCTGCGTGAGTCGGGCGATCTCGCCATCGCAACCGTCGATGATCGAATGCAGCTGGTACAGGAACGCGCCGAACAGCTGCGAGGAAGGGTTCGGCGAGCTCGCCTCGTAAGCGCCCCACAGGCCGGTGATCAGCACGAACACGGTCATGACGTTGGGCGTCATGCCGAACGGGATGACCAAACGCGTGATCGCGCGCGAGATATGCCGATTCAAGTGGCGCGAGACTGGGCCATCGCTCGGTTTGATCAACGACGCGAACAAGCGCTGCTGCGCGCGACGACGGTCATCGCGGTCGAACAGCCGCAGGACCGCGCGCTGCTCCGCCGCGTCGCCGACAAGCAGCGTGCGCGGATCAGCGGTACGCGTGGGCCGGAGCCGCACGAGCGAGACTTGAGCGCGTGCATCGAGCAGCGCTTCGCCCAAACCCAGATCGCGCACCTGCTCGGGCGCAACCAGCGCATCCTCCGCACAGACGAGATCGATCAGGAGCTCTGGATTGTGCGGCTGCACCGGCACGGTCAAACGGCCATCGCGACGGTATTCTTCGCACAGACGCGCAGCGTCAGCGCCGAACAGGCTGAGCTCCGTGACGCCAGCCTGCGCCAACGACAACGCGACGCGCATGCCGATCGGCAAGCCCAAGAACTGGGCGCGCGGGGATTCAGTAAGTATGAGCGTGGCGTGCAAGGTAAATGACAAGGTAAAGGGGTGATGGGCGATCTGCCAACTACGCGTCAAATCGCTCCTCGACTCGTGCCACGGCCGGGCTCGGAACGCTAGCCCGCGCAGCACAGCGAACGCTGCGCCATCGGCGACTAACCTCGCTGCATGACTGTGTTTTTTCGGTCCAGCTGCGCGCCCCGAGCAAGCGCTTGCGTATAGCGCCGCGCGCTCCCCGGTTTCCGCACGCTCGGCCACTTTCCTACAGGGTCTATCGGGGCAGCATCTAAGCGATACAGATCGCATACAAACCAGTTACAACGGAAGTGCGATCCAAAACACACGTTTTGTAGGAAAAAGTCCTCCGACCTGCGTCGTGCTGCGAGAGTTGCGGGTGCGAACGCGTCGGGCTTTCACCAGCATTTTCCCGCTTCAACGAGCACATCGATCTCGCACCCGTTAGTCAGGGAAATGCTTCCGCATTTCTGCATGCACTATGGTAGGCTCCGGCCAGCGATACCCGCCCAATGGTCAGCCCGTTCGATCATTCCATCCGTACCTTTGCGCGCCGGTTACGCGGCATCCCGCGGCAATCGGTCGAGGTCGCGCTGCCGCACAGCGCGCTGGCGGAGGTCGCGATCGCAGATGCTTTGTTGAACACACACAGCGTCGTGTACACGGCGGCACCCGCTGCGCCGACGCCGTTCGACATCGCGATCATGGAGCGCTTCGGCTGCCGTTTGCAGATCCTGCAAGAGCCTTGGGGCAGCATCTTTCAGCAGATTCCGCGCGCCATGCAGAGCTTCGGTCATCAGCACATCGATCTCCTGCGGATGGACATGAACGGCGCCGAATACGATGTGGTGCGTACGCTGACGCAGATCGATCTGCGGCCCACACAGCTGGTGATCGACTTCCATCACCACGTGCCGCCCAACACCATCGACCACACCGAGCAAGCCCTGGAAGCCCTGCACACGATCGGCTACCGCATCTACGCCCGCGGCGCGACCGGCCGCAGCTATTCCCTCGTGCTCATGTAGCGCGTCGGGGTGGCCTGACAGCTCACCGTGTGTAACATCTGCCGCTCGATCGTGGTCCCGCCCAGCGCGCCAGTCATTTCAGGTCTTGCACTCCTGCTCCTCATGGCAACAGCCAGTCAGGAGTACAACGCGTGCTGCTAAGTGAGCTCGCACGCCTACGGGCGCGGCGCTTCGTACGCGCGCTCTTCAGCACGGCCCTGCCCTTCTGGCTGTGCGGGAGCGCGGCATGGTTTGGCCTACTCGCCCGCGACATCGCCGCAGAGAAAGCCAGCCCAGCGCAGTACGTTCCACGCGCCGAGTATCTGGTCGAGCTCGCCTGCCAATACAGCGCGCTTGCGCTCGGCCCGCTGATCGCGTTGCATTGCCTGCGCTATCTCTGGCTGCGTTGGAGCCCCACGCCCGATCGCTGGCTGTCGCTGCTGATCGCCGCCGCGCTCGCGTATCCCAGCTACAAGCGCGCGAACCTGCTGAGCAGCGGCAGCTTGCTGTTCGAGCCGGCCGCACGTATGCGCGCCCTGGTGCTGGTGACGCTAGCGCTGTTGCTCGGCGCGCTGGCGGTCTGGCATACGCACCTGATGTTGGTCGGCGCACCGAAGCACGCGCTCGGCGATGCGCTGCGAAGGCGGTCGCAACTTACGCGCGTCGTGCTACTCGCAATCATGTGTGCGCTCGGCGGCTCAGCGCTCTACTACTTTTCCGAGCTTGTCAGCCGTGAGCTGCGAGCGTACTTGTTTCTCAGCGAATACCTACTGCCGTTTGCGTTCCTGTTCGCAGCGAGCTTGCTCCACGGCTTGCAGCGCACAGCGGCGCCCACGCTGAGCCTGTTCTTGGCGCTGGCGATCGCCGTCGGTTTGTACAACGGGCTGGGCGATCAGGGCGAGCTGCACCGCGCCCGCTCATTCTTCGAGCGGCGCGCCGGCCTGATCGCGCTCACCGATCTGGCGACCAGCTACGAGCGCAGCGCACCGTACGCGAACCTCGATGTCTCGAAGCCAGAGCGCTTCCAATGCGAAGAACTGGCGGACCGCAACGCGCCCGTGCAGGTGGCGCCGCCAGCAGCTGCCGATCACCGCAACGTCATCTTGATCAGCGTGGACACGCTGCGCGCAGACGCGCTGACCACCGAGGATGCACATGGACCGATCACCCCGATCCTGCGGCGCATCGCCAAGCAAAGCGTGTCGTTCGAGCGCGCCGTCACCACTTATCCTGCCACGTTGTTCGCAATCGGCTCGGCGCTGACCGGGAAAAGCCCGAGCGAGGTGATGTTCGCGCCACGCCCGCCCGCAAACCTGTTCACGCTCGTAGCGTCGCGCTTCTCGCAGCAGCTGGATATCGCCCTACCCCAAGCCAGCTGGTTCAAGCGCTCGCCTATTCCCGAGCTGTTCACGCAAGTTGTGACACCGCGCTTCTTCGCCGATGCAGAGCGCGCCACCACACACGTTCTGCACCGACTGCGCGAAGCGCGTACGCGCAAGCGCAACAGCTTCACCTGGATCCACTACTACGAGCCGCACACCACGCGCATCAAGCGTTCCGGTGACACCGGGGCGCTCGCGCGTCAGCACTACGCACAGCTCGTGCGCGGCGTCGATCAGCAGATCGGACGCTTGTGGAGTGAGCTCGAGCGGCTCAACTACTTGAACGATTCACTGATCATCATCTTCTCGGATCACGGCGAAGCCCTGGGTGAGTTCGGCTACTTCGGGCACCACGTCTATCTCAACAACTTCGCGACCGACATCCCGCTGATCGTGCACGCGCCGGGAGTGGAGCCCGCGCGCGTGCAACAGCTCGCGCTGCTCAGCGACATCGCGCCCACTGTGCTTTCGTGGTTGAGCCTGCCGAGCGACGCCGAAGACGCCCGCGATCTGCTGAGCTTGATCGACGACAACAGCGAACGCTTCGGCGTCAGTGAAGCCTTTCCGGTGCGCGGGCGCGCGCTGTACGAAGTCGCACGCTCACCGATCCACAACCCTGCCGAGCTCGAGGAGCGCATCGAACAGCTGCGGACGGCGGCGATCGATTATCAACCGAAAGTATCGCTGGTCAGCCAGCGCCACCGACTGATCGTCAACCGCGTGACGGGTGCCGAGGAATTCTACGACCGCGTCAAGGATCCGACCGAGCAGAACGACCTATCGTCCCAGAAGCTCCGGCCTCACAAGCGCATGCGCAAGGCGCTGAAGGCCATCATGGAGGAGCGCTCCGAGCGCATCTACTGCCGTGTCGCTGGGTCCCCAGAGGCAGCCAAGTAGTCCCATGTCCGCGAAAAAGGAGGCCGCCGGCTGGCCCGGAGCCTCGGCCCGTGTTAACCCGCGCCGCGCATGGCTACGGACAGCCTCGTCATCCACGAGATCTATCGGTCGATCCAGGGCGAAACCAGCTTCGTCGGGCGGCCGTGCACCCTCGTGCGCCTGAGTGGCTGCAACCTGCGCTGTCGCTGGTGCGACACGCCGCAAGCATTCCAGGGCGGCACGCGTCTGTCCCGGGCCGAAGTGGTGCGCCAAGCGCTCGAGCTCGCGACGCCGATCGTGCTGGTCACGGGCGGCGAGCCGCTGCTGCAGCCTGCTGCGATCCCGCTGCTCCAAGATCTGTGTGATGCCGGTCGGACCGTGATGCTGGAGACCAGCGGCGAGCGCGACATCTCGGTCGTCGACCCACGCGTGCATCGCATCGTCGACATGAAAGCGCCCGGCAGCCGCGAATGCGAGCGCAACCGTTACGAGAACCTGGCGCTGCTCGGCGCGCGCGATCAGCTCAAATTCGTGCTCGCGGATCGCGCGGACTACGAGTGGGCGTGCGCGCTGATCGAGCGCGAAGGTGTGATCGGCCGCGTGGGCGAGGTGCTCTTGAGCCCGGTGCACGGCGAGCTCGATCCACGTGACCTCGTGGCCTGGACGCTCGAAGACGAGCTCAATGTTCGTGTGCAACTGCAGCTTCACAAGTACATTTGGGGACGTGACGTCCAGGGTGTCTGAGGAGAATGCTGTGCACCTTCACCAAGCTGACCTGACGGTCCAGACGCGTGGCCGCGCGATCGTCGACATCACGAAAGATGTGGGCAAGCACGTGCGCGACGCGAACATCACGCACGGCCTGTGCACCGTGTTTGTGCATCACACCAGCGCCTCGCTGATCATCACGGAAAACGCTGATCCAGACGTGCATGCAGATCTGGAGCGCTTCATCGCGCGGCTCGTGCCCGACGGCGACAAGCTCTTTGAGCACACCGCAGAAGGCCCGGACGATATGGCCTCGCACGTACGCAGCGTGCTCACGCAAACATCACTCGGCATCCCGATCGCAAACGGCAAGCTCGATCTGGGCGTCTGGCAAGGCGTCTATCTGTACGAGCATCGCCACGCGCCGCATACGCGCCGTGTGAGCCTGACGATCGTGGGCGCAGCATGAAGTTCGAGTTCGATGCCGATTACTACGCGCGCTACTATCGGAACGCGCGCACACGCGTGAGCGATCGGGCCGAGGCCACGCGTCTCGCACGCTTCGTGGGCGGATACCTCAACTACTTAGAGCACCCCGTCCGCAACATCATCGATCTCGGCTGCGGCTTGGGACAGCTGCGCGAGCCGTTTCTTCGCGCGTTCCCGGGCGCGACCTACCTGGGCGTCGAGTGGAGCGACTACGCCTGTGAACGCTATGGCTTCACCAAAGGCTCGGTCGTCGACTTCAAGCATCGTTCGCGATTCGATCTGGTGCTGTGTCGCGGTGTCCTGCAGTACCTCTCGCCACGCGACGCGGAGCGCGCCCTCGAGAACCTCTCGCGGCTCTGCCGTGGCTGCCTGTACCTGGAAGCACTTACGCGCGAGGACTGGGCGCAAAACGCCGACCAGAAGCTGACTGACGGCGCGGTGTACCTGCGCCCCGCCCGGTTCTATCGCAAACGCCTGGCCGAGCATTTCCAAGCCGCTGGTGGCGGTATTTTTGTCCATCAGCGCTCCCCGGCCGTGCTCTATGCCCTTGAGTCGCTGTAAACTGCGTCGTGATGCACGAGCTACCGCTGCGCCACCCATATCCTGAAATCGCTCCGTTCGACTCCGGCCGCCTAGCAGTCGACGCGCCGCACGAGATCTACTTCGAGCAATACGGCAACCCCGCCGGCAAGCCCGCGCTGTTCGTGCACGGCGGCCCGGGTGGCGGCACCACGCCCGCCCAAGCCCGCTTCTGGGATCCGTCGCGCTACCGGATCGTGCTGTTCGACCAGCGCGGCTGCGGTCGCAGCACGCCGCACGCGTCGCTCGAAAACAACACCACTTGGCACTTGGTCTCCGACATGGAAGCGCTGCGCGAGCACCTCGGCATCCAGCGCTGGCAGGTGTTCGGCGGCTCGTGGGGCAGCACGCTCGCGCTCGCGTACGCCGAGAAGCACCCCGATCGCGTCAGCGAGATGATCCTGCGCGGCATCTTCACGCTGCGCCGCCGCGAGCTCGAGTGGTTTTACCAAGAGGGCGGCGCGAGCCGGCTCTTCCCCGATGCGTTCGATCACTACCTCGACGTGATCCCGCCCGAAGAGCGCGGCGACATGATGCAGGCGTATTACAAACGCCTTACAGGCAAAGACGAAGCCACACGCGTACGCGCAGCCAAAGCCTGGAGCCTGTGGGAAGCGGTGACCAGTACGCTGCGTCCGAGCCCGGAGATGAAAGCCTCCATGAGCAAAGACGACTTCGCCTTGGCGTTCGCGCGCATCGAATGCCACTACTTCGTCAACGGCGGCTTCTTCGAACGCGACAACCAACTGTTAGAAGACGCGAAGCGCATCCGGCACATCCCCGGCATCCTCGTGCAAGGCCGCTACGACGTAGTCTGCCCCATGGAAACAGCCTGGGCCCTGCACAAAGCATGGCCCGAAGCCGAGCTCTACGTAGCGCAGACCTCCGGCCACTCAGCCTTCGAGCCGGAGATCGTGCACCATCTGATCGCAGCAACGGACCGCTTCCGCTGATCGCTCAATAAGGCTCCATGCCAATGAAGTTGCCTGGAGCCTTGTAGTTACAGACCCAAACCTCGTCGCCACCACGACGGCTCTCGCACGTAGCAACGCCGCAGCCAAGCTCCGTCGTGCCGCGCCAGACCACTTGCGTGAAGTGACCGCAGCCATTGCTGGACTTCTCGTTCATCGCACACGTCAGATCGCAATCGTCATGGGTCTGCGTGATCGGGCCGAAGGTCCAACAGTCTTCTTCCGAAGCCCAACCTTCGGTGACGTCTGCAGCCTTGGCCATAGCGCCTGAATAAGCGGCGAGATTCTCCCCCAGGCCGGGCATGTTCGAATGCCGAATGCGCTCCATACAGTCCGGCTCGGAGGCAAGCTCGTCTGCGTAGGCCTGGGCGATCGTCGCAATCTCGGTCGACCACTTGAGTGGCGGCAGGGAGGGCTCAGGCTTCGGATTCATCAAGCGTGCACGAACGACATTGTGCGCAGCGGTCATGCCAGCAAGACGCCCCGTCTCGCCCTGGCCGCCCCCGCTGGCACCTGCTGTAGCTCCCGAGCCCGCTGCGCTTCGAGTACCGGCGGCTCCGCCAGCGCCAGCGCCAGCGCCGCTGGTAGCGGCAGCACCGGCAGAAGACGCCCTGCCTGCCACGCTTGGTACAACCGAGGTGCCGCCAACAGCCGCCGTGCTACCGCTTGCACCGTCTCCGGCACGCGACGACACGCCGGCGCCACCGGCAATCCCGGTGTTGATCAAAGCCGAAGTGCCTCCGCGACCAGCAGAGCTCACCGCTGACGTACCGGCACTCGGGCCTGGACGCCCAGCCGCGCCACCAACGACTGTTGCTACTCCGGCAGCGTCGGAGCTCGCGGCATCTGACGTGCACGCAGCGCAGACCACAAGAAACGCCACACTTAGGCGCGGGGAGAGATTCGGTCGCTTAAGCCGTAACATGCGATTGGACACCCTCTTGTACTAGCAGCCCCGTACGAAGCGCAGCAAACGCCAGGCATCAGAGGCTCGAAATCAGTGCCCGGAGCGAGCGCGTCGGGCTCACGTCGGTCGCAGACCGTGTTCGCCGTGGACTCGGGAGCCCTCAACGACACAAGAAGTACAGGTCCTTCTGCCCAGAGCACGCCGTCGCTGTCGAGTACGGCTGGCCACAAGTCGTCTCGCCTGCGACGCGAAAAGATGGAAAACAAAGCGGCGACTGGCCGAGACACGCCACCTCCTCGGGACACAGTTCGATCAGCTCCAGCTGTCCCTGCTTGATGACACCCGTCGACAGCGTGCCCGATGCTTCAAGCACACCGTCGCAATCCAAGTCGTAGGACTGGTCACGGATAGGAGGCAGAGCCTGGCCCGTGCGCGAGATGGGCAAGCCGAAGTCGGCACCCGGATGACGTGTCTCATTCGCGTCATCGCAGTCCGTGGCGCTCGCAGTGGGGGCGCGATCCGTCCACGCACAGCCGTTGGTCTCAGCCGGTCTGGAACACGCGTCTCGACCCGATCCTAACGCTGCATATCCGTCACCATCGCAGTCCTGGTACCAGGTTGTTCCTGCGTCTTCGTCGATGGCCCCATCGCAATCGTTGTCCTCACCATCGCAGCTCTCCGCCGCTGGCGTGCGCGCTCGAGCGTCACACGCAACCGCGTCAGTCCCCATGCAAACGTAGACACCGCGTCCTGCGCACGCTCCGGAGCCGGCCATACAGCTTGCGCCTCGATCATGATCGAGCTCTCTGCAACCGCCGCAGCTATTGAGCACGCCCTCATCGACTCGGCCATCACAATCATTGTCCGTCTCGTCACACGCCTCGGGCTCTGAAGCTCGCGCGGTGGCGCTGCAGCTGACGGCGTCCATACCATCACATTCGTAGACACCTTCACCCTGGCATTCACCGCTTCCTTCCGAGCATGCCGAACGAGGTTCGTTCCTCAGCGCCGCGCATCCACCGCAACTACGTGGACAATTTATCTACGCGAACTGTCCGCTGACGGCCGATGCTGTGTGGGGCTACCTCGAGACAGGAAAGGTGCGCGTGGCAAAGCAACTGCTTCCCGGCATCAAAGTCGTCGCTTGCGGGTCGGTGAAAGTCACTACACTGTCAGCGCTCAAGAAGGCCTTGCTCAAAGACGGCCACGCCAATCACGTAGTGGTGACTAAGAACGTAGGAAAAGACCCTGGCGAACACAGCCTCAACGTCGTGAACATTCGGGGCAAGCTGTACGTGGTGGACGCTTACGTCAAACCTCCAGTGTTCAGCGAAGATCTGCTCACGCACATCGGCAACGGCCAGATTGAAGTTACGAAGGAGGCTGGCCTCCACATGGTTCCGGCAGAGTCCGCGATGTCATTTCGTTGTCCAAGTTAGGGAAGCGATTCGATCATGAATCCCGCTCGCGATTCGATGTCCGGCTGCTTTCGCTCCGCCTTGTGCGTTCTCGCCTATCTGCTGGTGTTGAGCTGCGCTGCGACGGATGGCCCGATGCGCGCGACCACGGTGACGTCTTGCGCACGCGACTGCAGGATCCTCCCGGATGGCCATCCGCCTGAGCATCCGGAGTGCCGCGAGTCGGCGGACTGCGGAGAGCGTCCGAACACGCAGCGGATGATGTGCATTGCGGGCTACGTATGCGAACCAGCTTGTTCCGCAGAGTGGGCTGACTGCAACAAGGACTACCGCGACGGCTGCGAGACGCCCTCGGACGACGGTCGATGCAAAGGCGATGAAGCGATCGCCACCGAACCACTGACCTCCTTAACCTGCATGCGTGAATCTTCACTGCTTGGGGATTACGACTGCGACTTGTTTAGAGCTGCGACCCGCGCGCCAACCGATGCGTTGGACGCGTGCTACCTCGCTGCTCTGCAAACAGAACCCGGCGCTGAAGACACCGTGGACTTCGCGGTGACCGTGACGACCGATGGCCGCGTCAGCAAGATCGAGCTCCTAGCCTCGGAGTCGTCAAACGCGGCGCTACAGGACTGCGCTCGCAGCGCAATCCAGGCCTTTCTCGTTCGCAG
>Ga0114940_10000033_pt1 | contig 93707 bp, 82 predicted proteins | sample ColdCreekSource_FD_87195 | JGI IMG/M metagenome (GOLD analysis project Ga0114940, IMG submission 87195) | Groundwater microbial communities from Cold Creek, Nevada to study Microbial Dark Matter (Phase II) - Cold Creek Source | ecosystem: Environmental > Aquatic > Deep subsurface > Groundwater ...
CATGGTCAGCACGATCAAGTTCCGCTCGTTCAAAGACCTGCGGTTCTCGTGGCGCACGGCGCTCTTGTCGATGTTTGCTGTGACCACCGGGGTGGTCATGGCGGTGAAGCTTCACGTCGCGTTCGCGATGTGCTGGCTGCTCACGAGTTACGTGCTGATCGGTTTGCTGGAGACTCTGCTCGGCCTAGCCCGCAAGCTGCGCCGCACGGGCACAAGCGAGCCCAGCGAAGAAACGCTCAACACGGGAGTCTGAGTGCTCGCCCGCGCGGCGTGTGATGCTTCGACGTGCGGCGCAGCCGTGGCTTTTGACGTCGCCGTCTAAGCCAACGTCTGCGTTGCCGGCTCAGGACGAGCGCAGAGTTGCCGAGAAGAGGCGCTGCATTTCGTTGATGACTTCGGTGTGGCGCTGGTCGACTTCGGTGTCGGTGAGCGTGCGGTCTTCCGCTCGGTAGACGACGCGGAATGCGAGGCTGGCGTGGTCTTTGGGGATCGCGCCGCCTACGAAGCGATCGAACAGCTCGACGTGCTCGGCGAGCGGGCCGGCCGCGCCGCGGATGGCTGCGAGGACTTCGCCCGCGGGAACGTCGTCCGATACGACCAATGCGAGGTCGCGGCGGCTCTGCGGGAAGCGCGGGATGTCGCGGAACGACGGGCGCTGCGAGCCGATCTCAGCGAGCAATGCGGCGTCGAGCTCGATCACGAGTGTGTTCGGGTCGAGGTCGTTGGCGTGCACGATGTCCGGGTGCAGGGGGCCGAACGTGCCGACCACCTGGTCGTTCACCGAGATGACGGCGGCGCCGCGCGGGTGCAGATAGCTCGGCCGCCCTTCGGCCTCGCTGCGCCGCACCTGGGCCGCCCGACGCGTCACGCGCGCGACGAGACCCTCGACGTAAGCCTTGGCATCCCAGACGTCATAGGGCTCAGGCTTGTGCAGGTAAGCTGGGCGCGCGCCAGAGATGATCGCGGCGAACGACAGGCGCTCCTCAGGCAGGCCGTCGTTTTGTCCACCGGGCAGGTACTTCGAGCCGATCGTGAAGAGCCGCACCTCTGGCAGCCCGTGGCGGCGGGCGTGTGAAGCCGCCTCGAGCAGCCCCGGCAAGAGGTTCGTGCGCATGACCGTGTGCCGGTCGTTGATCGGGTTCTTGAGCGTCACCGACGCGGCGGGAGCGTTCAAGCGCGCGAGGTCGGCTTCGGACACGAACGCAAATGTCAGGGCTTCCGACAAGCCCAGCTCGACCGCGGCTGCCCGCAGCCGACGGCTGAGCTCCTCGCGCGGACCTCGATCGCGCGTCGGCACGATCGCTGGCACCACCGGTTGCACGCGGTCGATGCCGCGCACGCGTGCGATCTCGCTGATCAAGTCCACTGAGCGCAGCAAGTCCGGCCGATGCGTTGGCACAGAGACCTGCAGAGGGTCCCCCGCTTTGACCTGACAACCCAAGCGCGTGAGCGTCAACTTGATCTCGTCGAGGCCGATAGGCTCGCCGATCAGTTGCGACACGCGTGCCGCTGAGAGCTGCAACGCCGTGCGTTTGTGCTCTTTTACGCCCGCGTGCAGCTGACCGCGTACGACGCGACCGCTTGCGAGCTCCGCTGTCAGCTGCAGCGCGTGCGCCAGCACCTGTTCGGCGTTCGAGGGATCGACGCCGCGTTCGAAGCGATGGCTGGCTTCCGTGTGCATGCCTTGCCGCCGCGCAGAGCGGCGGACGCTGCGTGCTTCGAAGTACGCGCACTCGAACAGCACGTTTTGGGTGTCGTTGCGCACCTCGCTGTCCGCGCCACCCATCACGCCGGCTAGACCGACAGGTCCTTCGCCGTCAGAGATCAACAGATCATCCGTGATCAGCTCGTGCGTCTCGCCGTCGAGCGTCTTGAGTGTTTCTTTCGCGTTGGCGCGCCGCACAACGATCTCGCTGCCGCGCACGCGCTCCAAGTCGTATGCGTGCATAGGATGCCCGAACTCGAGCATCAGTAGGTTGGTGATGTCGACCAAGTTGGAGATCGGGCGCACGCCGAGCGAAGCCAGCCGGAAGCGCAGCCAGAGCGGGGAGGGCGCGATCTTCACGCCTTGCGCGATGGCTGCGCCGAACGCAGGGCAGCGCTCCAGGTCGTCGATGCGCACGCGCACGAGCGACTCGACCGACGGCGCATCCGCAGCGGCTTTGGCTTCGTATTTGGGTGGCGCCCAGTCGAGCCCGAACGCGGCAGCGACATCGCGCGCGATGCCGATGTGGCCGAGCGCGTCGGCGCGGTTCGGCGTGAGATCGAGCTCGTAAATCCAGTCTTGGGTTGCGGGCAATGCAGCCGTCAGCTTCGTGCCCGGCTTCGCCAGACCCTTTGGCAACACGATGATGCCGTCGCTCTCTTCCGAGAGACCCAGCTCGCTCTCGCTGCACAACATGCCGCTGCTCTCGATGCCTGCGACTTTGCGTGGAGCGATCGTGAGGCCCACTACGGGCAACACCGCGCCGAGCGGCGCGAGCACCACGAGCCCACCGGGTTCAGGTACGTTTGGTGCGCCGCACACGACTTCTTGCGTGCCGGCGCCGTGATCGACCGTGACCAAGCGCAGCTTATGGCTGTTGGGGTGCGGGCGAACCTGCTGCACCTCTGCGATCACGCACTGATCTGCACCAGCGCCGTATTGCGCGAGACCATCGACCGCGAGGCCGAGGCCCGTCAGACGTTCAGCCAGCACCTGGGGCGTCGCGCGTAGGCCCGGAACAAGCTCACAAATCCAAGAGTACGAAGCTTTCATGTGAATCTCTCAGAACTGTTCCAGGAACCTGGGATCGTTTTCGAAGAAGAGCTTGATGTTGTTGATCCCGTAGCGAAGGATCGCGATGCGCTCTAGGCCCATGCCGAGCGCGAAACCGGTCCACTGCTCCGGGTCGATGCCGCAGTGCTCGAACACCACGGGATGGATCATCCCGCAGCCAAGGATCTCGATCCAGCCGGTGTGCTTGCACAGGTTGCAGCCTGCGCGCGTGTCGTCCGGGCGCCTGCAAAACACGCAGCCGATGTCGACTTCGGCGCCCGGCGAAACGAACGGGAAGTAGCTCGGGCGCAAGCGTACGGGCGTGCCCGGTCCGTACATGCGCTCGGCAAACTCCGCGAGCACACCCTTCAAGTGCGCGAGCGACACGTCCTTGTCGATCAAGAACGCTTCGAGCTGATGGAACATGGGCGAGTGCGTCGCGTCGTCGTCGCGGCGGAACACTGCGCCCGGCGCGATGTACGCCATCGGCGGCTTGAAGTGGCTCATCGCGCGCACTTGGATGTTGCTGGTGTGCGTGCGCAAGAGATGACCGGACGTGGTCCAGAACGAGTCCTGCATGTCGGTCGCAGGGTGATCCGGCGGGAAGCCCAGCTTCGTGAAGTTGTTGGCTTCGTGCTCAACGTCCGGGCCGTCGTGCACCGCGAAGCCGAGCCCGCGGAAGATCTCGATCACTTCCTCTCGCACGAGCGAGATCGGGTGCTTGTGCCCGAGCTGCGCCGGGATCCGGCCAGGCAAGGTCAGGTCGAAAGGGCGCGCGTTGAGCTCGGCGGAGCGCTTCTGCTCCGCGAGCACGCCGAGCCGCGCGTCGAACGCCAGCTCCACCTCTTGCTTGAGCTGATTGACCTTCTGGCCCAGCTCGCGCCGCTCCTCGGGCGCTGCCTTGCCGAGCTGCTTCAGCAGCGCGGTGAGCTGACCGCTCTTGCCGAGCAGCTTCGCGTTCTCTTCGCGCAGGACCTGTTCAGTCTCGGCCCGCGCAAAACGCGCAGGGTACTCGGCACGCAGCTGTGCCAGGGCTTCGTCGATACTCGGAGGCATGGGGTGCCTCTTCTACCCGGTTGCGGGCCCTTAGGGAATGCAGGGCAGGTGCTAGTTTTGCATCACACGGCGCACACAACTGGACGTTGCCGTGAGCGTGGTCGCCGGCGTGAGCGTGGCCGCTGGCGTGAGCGGGAACGCCGTCGTGAACGTGGTCCTGCCCGTGAACAACTCGATCTGCGAGAAGACGAGAGCGAGATGGTCCACGGGGATCGACCACCTCCACGGGGGCGTTCCCGATCACGCCAGCGGCCACGCTTACGGGGGCGCTCGAGCTCACGCTCACGCTCACGTCCACGGCGATGCTCACGGGATTAGACTGGTTTAGGGCCCCCCTTATAATGGATCTCGTAGAGGTCGGTGCGCCGGTCGGGCCAGATATTCACGGTGCCGTTGGCCTGGGTGCGCCGTAACAGCACGAGATCCAAGTCGTGCACGACCATGGTCTCGACGTTGGGCGTCGCCTCGGCCGCCACGGCATCGCGTGCGAAGGGGATGTCGCTCGGCGTGAGGATCGCGCTCTGAGCGTAGTGGATGTCAGCACCCTCGACATGCGGGAGGTTGCCGACCGCGCCTGCGGTCACGACGTAGATATGGTTTTCGATCGCACGGGCTTGCGCGCACGCACGTACGCGCAAGTGACCGGAGCGAATGTCCGTGTTGTACGGGACGAAGAGTAGCTCGGCGCCGCGTGCTTTCAGCGCGCGCACGTACTCGGGGAACTCGACGTCGTAGCAGATCGCGATGGCGATCCGGCCGCGGTCGGTGTCGAACACTTCGATGCGATCACCGGCGCTGACGCCCCACCAGCGCGCTTCGGACGGCGTGATGTGCACTTTGTATTGTTTGTCGACGCGGCCGTCGCGATGAAATAAGTGCGCGACGTTAACCAGCTTGCCTTCTTCCACCATCAGGTGCGTGCCCGCGATCACGTTCACCGCGTACTTGATCGCCATGTGCCCGAAGAACGACAAGAAACGCTCGGTGAATTCCGAGAGCCTGCGCGCGGAAGCGCTCGGGCTGTCGGCGGGTACGAGCGACAACAGCTGATTCGTCAGCAGCTCGGGAAATAGCGCGAAATCCGCGCGAAAGTCCGAGGCGGTGTCGATGAAGAACTCGCACTGTGTCGCGAACTCTTCGAAGCTATGCACCGAGCGCATTTGGTATTGGACGGCCGCGACGCGCACGGTGCGCGGAGCGATCTTGCCGTGCGCTGGCACCCAGTTCGGGTTGCGCCACTCCATGTATACGGCGTTGCCGCGCGACTCTTTGTCCTGCGGCCAGTAGTCGCGCAGCACACCCGAGATCATGAAGCCGTTCGCGCGCTGCGCGGTGATCACGGGATCTCTGAGCTCTTTGCGCACGACTTTTGCGAGATACTGTTCGGCCGAGAGCTTGTCCGAGTGACGGTGGTAGCCCGGCATGCGACCGCCGAATACCATGCCGCGCAGGTTCAAGCGTTGCGTGAGCTCTTTGCGCGCATCGTACAAGCGGCGCGCCAGCCGCATGCCGCGCACGCGCTTGTCGACGGTGATGTCGATGCCGTACAGGGTGTCGCCTTCGGGGTCGTGACCGGGGATGTTGCCGCCCGGGCAGACCTCCGCGAACGTGTGCTTGGTGTCGAGCTCATTGTGCTTGATGATCAGCGAGCTGGAGGTGGCAACGAGCCTGCGATCGAGCTCGACGCCCATTTGGCCTTCCGGGAAGCGCTCGATGTGATCGCGTAGGTTGGCTTCGGTCCAGGGCGGGACGTCGGGATACGCTTGCCGATGCAGGAACGTGATGTCGTGCAGATCGGTGATGCGTAGGGGGCGCACGACTAGGCGCGGTCGGGTCTTGACGGGCTTTGGCATGTAGCGAAAGCGAGTGTACCCGGCGCGCCTGCGCCTCGCATCGTAACCGTCGACGTAACCGATCCGCAGAGTCGGTGACGTCGAGGTTACGGTGAATTTAGTGTTTGGGGCGGGACTGGAGGGCTTTTTGGAAGGTGCTTGCTACCACTGCGCCGACTAGGCGGCGTGGTAACAAGCGTGGAAGGAACAGCTGCAGGCGGTTGAACTGGCCGGGGACGTGCAGGTATTTCCGCTGCACGAGCCCGTCGACTGCCTCGCGCGCAACGTACTCTGCCGGCTGGAGCTGCATGCCCTTCCCGAAGTGTGCGCCCAACCCGTTGGTTTCGACCATCTCGGTGGCGATGCCGCCGGGCGCGAACGTGGTAATCGAAATGTTCTTGCCCGCGAGCTCGTGGTGGAGGCCAAGCCCGAACGTCGTCAAAAAGGCTTTGGTGCTCGAGTAAGCAGTCTGGAACGGGACAGGCTGCAGACCGGACAGGCTGGTCACGAGCTCGATCGCTCCGCCCTGATCTTTGCCGAGCAGATAGGGCACGAAGTGATGAGTCAGTCGCACCGCGCTCTTCACGTTGGTGTCGAGCATGCTCTCGAACGCTTCCCAGCTGAGCTCATGATGGTGGCCGAAGTGCCCGATGCCGGCGTTGAGCACGACCGCTTGCACATCGGTCCCTTGGGTGGCTTCGGTGAACACGCGATCCACGTCGTCGCGCTTGGTCAGGTCTGCGCAGATCACCCGAGCTTGCACCCGGTACTTGGTCTCCAGCTCGATCTGCAGCTCCAGCAGCCGCTCACGGCGGCGAGCTACCAGGATCACGTTGGCGTTGTGGCGCTTGGCCAGGTCGCGCGCCATCTCCCGTCCGAGCCCGCTCGAGGCACCCGTGACCAAGACCCAGCGGCCGTTGAGCTCCAAATTGCGCATAATGTGCGGCGTTAAACCAGACTCGTAGGCCCGTGGGAAGGGTGTAGACTTTAACTTGTGCCCGAAGGCAGCTTGAGACCGTCGATGATGAGGCTACGGAACGAAGGCCCGATTGGGGTCTTCGATTCTGGTCTGGGCGGGCTGCGCGTGCTCGCTGCCCTGTCCAAGCGCCTCCCGCAGGAAGACTTCGTCTACCTGGGCGACACGGCGCGACACCCCTACGGAACGCGTGGCAAGCAGACCATCTTCAACTATTGCCATGCGTGCGCGCGGGCGCTGCGCGACCACCGCATCAAGCTGCTCGTCCTGACCAGTCATACGGCCAGCGCCGTGGCTCAAGAGCGATTGGCGGCTGAGCTGTTTATGCCGGTGGTGGGTGCCATCGCGCCCGGCCTACAGGCGGCCGTGGCCATGGGTGCGAGCCGGATCGGCGTATTGACCAGCGCATACTTGTCGCGCTCGGGTGATCATGCGCGGACGCTCGTGGAGCTGGGTGCGCAAGCCGGGCTGCGCACGCAGAACAGTCAGCTGCTGTGCGCGCTGCCCGACGAGGGTCTGTGGGAAGGCGAGCTTTTGCAGCTCGCTGTACGCCAGCAGCTCGCGCCGCTGATCGAGAGCAATGTGCAGGCCGTCGTGCTGGGGGAGAGCCCGCTGAGCGCACTGCACGCCGCTGTGAGCAGCGAGCTTGCAGCCAGTGGCGGCGTGCGGGTCGTCGACGGCACCGAGCGCATGGTCGAAAATGTGCTGCAAGTCGTTGAGGCCAAGCAGCTCGCGACCGCGCGCACGGACCCGGGCAAGCTGCGCGTCGTATTCAGCGATCCGCCCGCTGATCTGAGCATCGCCGAGCACTATCTGGGGCGTTCGTTTGCCGGCATCGCGGTCACGAGTGTCGACCTGTAAGCTCGCGGCCCCCCGGCGTGGCTGCTAGTGTTCCGCCCGACTTCATGCGCCTGGTTCCACGCCCCTCGATCCCCCGCCGGATCTTCCTGAATTTCGCGCTCGTCATCGCGGCGAGCGCGAGCGTGTTGGGCGTGAGCGTGATCCAACACGAGCGCACCGCCAAAGCCCTCGCGCTGATCGACACGGAGTACTTGCCGCTGGCGCTCCATGTCAGCGAGGCGCGCGCCACCCAGACCGTAGTGAACACACTGCTCGACCGCTTGTTGACCGAGCGCGACGTCAGCGCCACGCGCGCGTGGCTGCTGTCGGCTCGGCAGCGCCGGCCGCGCGTGCTCGAAGAGGTCCGCAGCAAAGTCGATCAGCTTCATAGCCTCGTGCCGTGGGAGACCGAAGGCGCCGCGCTCCTGCGCTTGCTCGCGGAGCTGCGCCGTGTGCAGTCGCTGATCAACCACGGGGAGCGTCGCTACGGAGATCTGTACGCGGCGCTCGATGCGAGTGACCGCGCCGCCGCCGAGCGGATCGTGGGCGATCTGCGCGCGAACGAACGGGCGATCGAAAATGAATGGCGGCGCGTCTGGGAAGAGGTGGTCGCGCGCATCGAAGAGACGAGCCGGCTGCTGCGGGCCCAGCAAGAGCAAGGCTTGATGGTGCTGATGGCGTTGGCGGGCGTGGCGCTACTCGTAGGCATTGCGGTCACATGGTGGTCGCAGCGGGTTCTGTCACCGTTGCCACGCCTTCAAGAACGCGTCGAAGCCGTGGCGCGTGGCGAGCTGGTCGAGAAGCTCGGACCCACCGGCGACGACGAGATCGGGCGACTCGCGCAAGAGTTCGAGCGCATGGTCAAAGCTTTGGTTGCGCGCGAGGAGAGCTTGCGTGAAGCGCAGGCGCGCCTACTTCAGTCGGAACGTTTGGCAGCGATCGGTCGCATGGCAGCCCACGTCAGCCATGAGGTTCGCAATCCCCTGTCGAGCATCGGCTTGAACGTCGAGCTCCTGGAGGAAGAGCTGCGCAACGCGAACCCCGAGACGCGCGATCTGCTCGGCGCGGTGCATCGCGAGATCGACCGGCTCGGCGCGCTGACCGAAGAATATCTGCGCGTCGCGCGCTTACCGAACCCACATCTTCTGCCTGAATACGTGGCGGATGTCGTGCGCGGTGCCGTGCAGCTACTTAGTCCCGAGCTCAAAGCCGCAGCTGTGCGCGTTGTGCTCGAGCTCGACGAAGAGCTTCCACTCGTCGCGATGGATGAGGCGCAGATGCGTCAGGTGCTCATCAATCTGCTAAAGAATGCACGCGAGGCCATGCCGCACGGAGGCTGTGTTCGCATCGCCGCGCGGGTTAACGCAGGCGGCGTCGAGCTGTCCGTGTGCGATGATGGCGTAGGCATGGAGCCAGAACAAAAGGAGCGGATATTTGATCTGTTCTACACCACGAAGCAACGGGGTAGTGGGTTGGGACTTCCCCTCACGCAACAGATCGTGGTAGCGCACGGGGGCCACATTCGCTGCGAGAGCTCACCTGGGAACGGCACCACGTTTACGCTGTTCCTTCCGGCGGCCCGCGGCGGGTCTAGTGTAGACCGCGTGCCTTCTGGAGAGAGACACGTTGGTGGCGGAGGACTAGCGTGACGGCACGAACCAGACTCGACGGCAGAAGCGCGGACGCGCTGCGAGAAATCAGCATTGAAACCCGCGTGCAGCGTTTCCCCGAGGGATCCGTCATCTACCGGTGCGGTAACACGCGCGTGCTGATTGCTGCCTCGGTGGAGGAGGGCGTGCAGGACTTCCTGAAAGGTTCCGGCAAAGGCTGGGTTACGGCCGAATACGCGATGCATCCGCGCGCCAATCCGCAGCGCCAGCGTCGCGAGGGCCAGCGTGGATCGATCAGCGGTCGCACCCAAGAGATCCAGCGCTTGATCGGCCGTGCGCTGCGCGCCGCGATCCGGCCCGAAAAACTCGGAGAACGTACGATCACTTTGGATTGCGACGTGCTCGATGCCGATGGTGGCACGCGCACCGCTGCGATCACCGGCGGTTACATTGCGCTCGTGATGGCGCTCGATTCGCTACGCAAGCGCGGCTTGTGTGGAAAAGGTGTGCTGCGCGAAGAGGTCGCTGCTGTCAGCATTGGCCTCTTTGACGGTCGTCCGTTGCTCGATCTTTGTTACGAGGAAGATCGCGATGCGCAGGTCGACTTGAACCTCGTGGCTACGGCATCGGGTAACATCGTGGAAGTGCAAGGCACCGCAGAAGGTGCGCCAATGACCCGCGCAGAGCATGATGAGCTTTTGGCCGTTGGACTCGCGGGTGTCTCTAAGCTCGCCGCCGCTCAAAAGGGGGCGATCGACCGACTCGGCATCGACACGTCCCGACTGTTCGCATGACGCTCATGACATCCACTACCAATCTTGTGCTTGCAACGAAGAATCCGGGCAAGATCCGCGAATTCCGCGCCTTGTTCTGGGACCTGCCGCGCCTGCGCGTCCAAGCTCTGGACGAGCTCGGCAAGCTTCCCGATGTCGTGGAGGACGGCAAAACGTTCGAAGAAAACGCGATCAAGAAGGCCCGCGAAATCGCTGCGGCGACCGGTTGCTTGGTGTTGGCTGATGACAGCGGGCTGGAGGTCGAGGCGCTCGGCGGTAAGCCCGGCGTGCACTCGGCGCGCTACGCGGGCCGTCACGGCAACGACGAAGCCAACAACGACAAGCTGCTCGCTGACCTGTCGCAAGTGGCCGACGGCGAGCGCCGTGCGCGTTTCCGCGTGGTGTTGGTGCTCGCGGATCCCAAGGGGCCGCTCGGTGACGAGGTGCATATCGAAGAGGGCGTGTGCGAGGGCGAGATCCTGCGCGCGCGTCGCGGCACCGATGGCTTCGGGTACGACTCCTTGTTCAAGCCCAATGGCTTCGAGCTGTCGATGGCCGAGCTGCCGCCAGAAGACAAGAACACCATCAGTCATCGCGCGATCGCGGCGGCGAAGGTGCGCGCGTTTTTGGGCGAATACCTCGCGACCCGGGGCGCTGGCTGAATTTTCTCGCGTTTGCACCTTGAGTCGGACGAGTCTGTCCGCTAGAGTGCCGACCGCGTTTCGGGGTATAGCACAGCCTGGTAGTGCGCCTGCTTTGGGAGCAGGAGGTCGCGAGTTCGAATCCCGCTGCCCCGACCACCTTCACTGCCGCCATCCGCGGCGCCTTTAGCATTGAGCCTTTAGCACCGGCTGCTGCATTCTGGCTGCCGCGCGGCGTTTAGCCGTACGCTCTGGCGATGCGTTCTGCCGTAGCCGGAGCTAGAGCTGGAGCGGTCACGCCGAGCATTCGTGCAGCGAGCCTCACGCCCGCTCAAGCTCGACGTGAGTTTCAGCAGTTGATCGATGCGGGCGTGCCCGTGCTCCCAGCGGGCACCGCGCGAAAGCAGCCGCTGCGCTTCGTCGCGCTGTACCCGCCCAGCTTCAAGCTCGAGATGTTTGGTACGCGGTTCTATCTCACGACGGTGAGACAGAATCCCAGCCTGCGCTTCTGCGTCGCTTACGTCGCGCAAGCTCATTTCCGCACTGGTCGCATGCAGATCTTTCCGCGCGTCTTCTACAAAGATGGCTCGCTGGTTTGGCGCTGCGCATCGCACATCGCGAGAGAAGGTGCGGGGATCTGGATCGGCAAAGGCGCTGTTAAGACCACGCTCCGCGACGACGGTGAGTACATTCAATCGGTGGAGGCCACGACCGACCTGCCGCTCGAGATGCAGACTGTTTTGGAAGATTTGGGGCGGAGTGTGAACAGGGTGAAGCCCGATCACACCGCGCTGTTCAAGCTGTTGCGGCGCGTGCCGCACGGTCGCATCGAGCCGTACCGCGACTTCCTTGATCCACGTCGTCGTGCTCAAGCGGATCGGCGCAGGCTGATCAATGGCCGCAGGCGAATCGCATTTTTTCGGAAGCCAGGCGATCCGACGTCGCTACGTTTCGTCACCGGTTACGAGCCGGATTTCAGCCGCGGCGTCGTCGAGCATGCGCGGTCTCACAGCAACTTGTACGGTGGAACGATCGAACGCTATCGGGTGTTGTCGAAGACCAAGCGCATCCAGTACCTGTTCTTCAAAGGACCTGAGAACGCGTGGATCGTGCCGCCTCAGGCGATGACCACCGAGCTGTCGAGCTTTGGTGTGCGAACCATCGATGTCCGGATCGACGACAACTTGTGCGTTCCCGGCTACGAATACCACTACTGTGTGGATGAGACCGTAGATCCACCTGAGATGCACAGTCAGATCCCGGCGGGCTTCGTGGGCCACGTCAACTCTCACGACCCAGCCCGATCAGACGCCTCCCCGTGGCTCGAACAGATGCCCGTAATCCGCGAGTTTCGGCGCCGGTTATGCGGTGCCTGACTGTGTGCGCCAAGTTATTGATCTTGCTTCTAAAAAGCTTGGGCCGCGCGAACTTGGCGCCGCGTTGGGCTGCAGAGTTGGCACTGCGCAGCGCCCGAAGGTAGTCTGTGCACCAGCCGCCGATGGCAGAGCCTTCCAGTCAACTCATTGTCGAGCGCCTCACGGACGTAGCGAGTCCAGAGCGCGCTCAGCTCGCGCAGCAGATCGTCGATCACGTGTTCTCGCAGCGTCTGCGGGATGTGGTTGCGCCTGAGGAGTTTGTGCCGATCGTGCTGGCCACGCTTACGCGTGAGAACTTGGCGCGTGAGCTCGAGCGTTTGGTGCAGCCCGGTGTGCGTCGTTACAGCGCGGTTGTTGCGGATGCCCCCGAGCGTTTAGCTGATCTGGTGCCGGAGGACGCGGTCGCCGCGCTGCAAAAGCAGCTCGAGCAGCCGACCGGGGCGCGCGCGCGTTGGGCCAAGGGTGCTGTGGATCCTGCGCTCTTGAAGCGCTTGCTCGGGCCGGTTTGGGTGCAGCTGCTGGTGAGCTTTGCGCGGCGTATTCCTGGGCTCGGTGGCGCGTCGTCGTCCGGTGCACCGAGCGCAGCTGGTGGCGGCATCGCAGGCATGCTCGGGCGCACAGTGCAGCAGAGCGCAGGGCGGATCGTCGGCGCGGGAAAGAGCGCGCTCGAGGGCCTCGGCATCGATGTCGAGAAGAAGCTGATGGCGGCGGCGCGTGACTTCAGCGATGGCGCGCTGAGCGTTTGGAATCAAGCGCTGCGTGAGCGTTTGCAGAGCCCTGAAGGCAGCGCGATCGTCACGCAGATCAAGCATGGCGTGCTGGAGCACGTGCTCAAGGCGCGGCTCAGCGACATCGATCGCGACGCAGTGGCCTTGCCGCTCGCGCCGTATCTCGACCTCGTGCCCACGATCGTCGGGCACGCTGTGCGCGTGCCGTTCGTTCGCAGGATGATCGACGGTGAGCTGCAGGCGTATCTCGCGGTTGCCGGGGTTCGGCGCTTGGATGAGCTGCTCGCTGAGCTCGGCGCGCTCGATGCCACGCGTAAGTGGCTTATCTCACGCGTGGACGCGCAGCTGCTCGGTCTGTGCGCTACGCCTGCGTTTGCAGGCTGGATCGCGAAGCTGGTCGACGCGCGCTGAGCCGCCGCACTGAGGCGGTGTTGCGAATGTTTCGCGCTGCCTTGTGCGCCGCCAGAACTGGTCAGCTCATGTCACACATCTTGAGCGAGAGCCCGCGCGCGTAGTAGCTTCACGCAACCATTGCGGACTGCAGCTGCAAGCTGCGCTCACAATGCCGAGCGCGCGCGCTCGTTCGAAGGAGATTGTATGGCTTACGCACAACGTACTTTTGGCTTACGCATCGCGTTCGCGGTGGCAGGCACGCTGATCGCAACCGGAAATGTTTGGGCGCAAGAGCCAGCACCGGCGACCTCGTCCGCGACGCAACCGCCGCCGCCCAGCTGGGGCGGCGCAGAGTCCACCGCTGCACAGCCGGCTGCTGTGCCCGGCGAGACGTTCGACAGCGGCTCCAACACCACCACGACCACGACCACCACCACGTCATCGCCGGCAGCCGAGCCCGACACCCTCAAGGACGCCAGCCCGCATGCGCGCCCGCAGATGATCAGCGTGTTCACCGGCTTTTCGTTCGGCCACTTCGCTGGGCTCGGCGTCCCTATGCTGCTCGGCGGCCGCTACTACATTCCGATCGTCAAAGACGGCTTTCTGCCGACGGTCAACGACGAGTTTGGACTCGAATTCGGCCTGGATCTCAACTTCACTTTCCTCTCCGACAGATACACCGACAGCGTGCTCTTCGGTTTCGGTATCCCCGCGGAAGCCGTGTGGGACTTTCATTTCTCGCCCCGTTTCGACGCCTACGCCAAAGTCGGCTTCGTCTTAGGCAGCGCCTTCAACTCCACCTACGGCGGTTTCTGGTGGGACTTTCGCACGCACGTGGGCATCCGTTTGAAGCTCAATGACGTGATGTACTTCCGCGCAGAAGTGGGCTACCCGACCATCATGGCCGGCCTCGGCTTCGCCTTCTGAGTTGGCGAGCGTGCGCTGGCCTATGGGGGCTCGGCTCCCAGGAAGGTCAGCGCATGGAGCTCGCGGGCAAAGCAGCGATCGTCACGGGAAGCAGCAGCGGTGTAGGGCGCGCCACGGCGATCCGCCTCGCCAAAAAAGGTTGCGCAGTCGTCATCAACTACAGCCGCAAACGCGAGGAAGCAGAGCGCGTCGGCGAAGAAGTCCGCGCACTCGGCGTGAAAGCAGCGGTCGTCCAGGCTGACGTAGCGAACGACGATGATTGCCGGAAGCTCGTCCAAATCGCCGAACAGACATTCGGAAGGTTGGATGTGCTGGTCAACAATGCGGGCACCACGCGCTTCATCGACTTCAAAGACCTCGACGACGTGAAGCTGGAAGACTGGGACAACATCTTCGGCGTGAACGTGCGCGGCGCGTTCCAGTGCGCGCGTGCTGCACGGAGCGCGCTCGAGGCGCACGGGCATGGTGCGGTGGTCAACGTGTCGTCGACGGCGAGCTTGCGGCCCCTTGGCAGCTCGATTCCGTATTGCGCCTCGAAAGCAGCGTTGAACAGCCTCACTGCGACGCTCGCACGGGCGCTGGCGCCGAAGATCCGCGTCAACGCTGTAGCGCCAGGGTTCATCGACGGCGAATGGCTCCAGCAAGGTCTGGGAGCCGCGTACGAAGCGACCAAGAAGTTCTGGGAGCAACGAAACCCCCTCGGCCGAGTCAGCACACCGGACGACGTAGCCTCAGCCATCCTAGCGCTCATCGAAGGCGGCGATCTCGTCACAGGGAATGTCCTGCCAGTAGAAGGCGGAGCCCTGATCGCGCCGTAATCGTCCGCAGCGCCGCTCGACTCGCTCCGGACGAGTTGAGCGGTGATTTCCACCTGGGTTGAGCAGACGACCCGAAGCAGCTATAAACGCACCGCCTCGCATCCGGCCCCGCCGCACGCGAGCCATGCACCCATAGCTCAACTGGATAGAGCAGCGGCCTTCTAAGCCGCAGGTTCTGCGTTCGAACCGCAGTGGGTGTGCCGCTGACTTTGTTTTGCCAGCTGGTCGAGCTTGCGGAACAGTTCACTCGACCGCTGTTCGCGGCGCCTCGCAGCGCGGAGGTGCGCTGGTGAGCGCGAGCTGCTCGGTGAGCTGTAGCCATTCGCCATTCCGTTGGCGTCGATGACCGCGGATGTCGCGGCAGGTGAGCCGCGGGCTCGCCCGGAGCGAATGGAGCTTGGTGGAATGCGAAAGAGCGTGAGCGATCGGGTCGACTTCCGGGCTGGTAGTTTGTGTATCTCGCGGCTAGGCCGTTCGATTGTTTGTGTTGAGTCTGCGTCGGTCTTGCAGGTTGATGAGTGCCAGATGGCAGATCCGCTGTACCAGGATGATGATTTGTTTCACTTGCTTCGTTTGGCGGATCATTTCTGGTTGTTTGGTCCGATGGTCGATGGTGCGTTGGGCGCTGTGGGTGCTTTGTTGAAGGCACATCCCGAGATTGTCGTGCGTCGAACGGTCGTGGAGGGTGTGCCTTGGCGGATGCGCCGACGCGGTGTGTTGGGCTTGCGGTTGTGGCCGATCGCGGGTTTTGGCCGCTTTCCGAACGCTGATCTGGAGCGCTTGAAGCTGGTCGCTCTCACTAGCGCATGAGCTCGCGTTCTAGGCTTTCTGCTGGATCTTGTGGCCCGCCGATTGTGATGCGGGGCCGGTCCGGTATGCGCTCGAAGCCGAAGGGTAGGTCGCCCTCCGGGCGTTCGATGCTGCCTACGTGAATAACTTTCAAGCCACTGCTGGGCGCGCTTTCTTCTCGCGCTGCGGCTGCTTGTGGCGAGCGTCTCCGAGGTGCGCGTTTCGTGTGCGCTACGGGCGCCGCTGATGGCTGCGGTAATGGTGCGGGTGTGAGCCTCGTCAGCGGCTGGGTTGGTGCCTCCACTGGCGGGGTGCTTAAAACTTGTGGCCTCGGGGGTGCGGACGGCGTGAGCAGCAACAGGATGCCAGCCAGCGGTGCATGCACTGACCAAGTCGCACGCAACGCCGCCAGGCAGCGCCGCGGTAGCCACATGACACAACCCAGCACGGCCCAACCTTGTGCGATCAGGAGCTGCCGCAGTTGCTTTCGGGCTGCGTACAGGCGCGAGTAGACTGTCTTGTGCGGAACGCGCGCGCGCTCAGCAAGCTCGGGAACGCTCAGCTCATCGAGCTCGTAGCCAAGCAGCGCCTGCTTGTGCTCATCACTCAGCTGTTCGAGCGCCGCGCACAGCTGCAGGATCTGTTCGCGACGCTCGATCTCGGGCAACTCGCTGGTTGCAGCGCTGAGCGGCATGTCGTCTGCGCCTGGCAGGCGCTCGCGTCGTTGGTACGCGCGGCGCCGATGATCGGACGCGATGCGAAAGGCGACACGATAGAACCAGGTGCTGAGCTTGGCTCGCCCCTCCCAGTGCGGCAGCCGCCGGTGCGCGACGATGAAGACTTCCTGCACCAGGTCCGGAACATCGCGCTCGGCAACGCCGGCCCGCTTGAGCGCGCGCACGACCAGCGCGCGCTGCGAGCGCATCAGCTCCGGCAGGTCGATCAATCGAGTCATCGTCTCCCTAGTGGGCGCCCATCCCCACTTTTCCCAGCATGCTCGGAAAAAGTCGAAATGCGAGGCGGCTTGGGAACGGCGAGCGCGACCACCCACTAGGCATCACACGCCTGCAAACACGGGAGACCTCATGCTTTTTTATGCAATCACCATCGGCTTTTGCTTGGCGCTAACGGCGGCATCGGCTGTCGCCGAGCCACCCACAGCCACAGAAGCGGACATCCACAACGTGGTCGCATACGAGTTCGGGGACGACCAAGTCCAGGGAGACCTGGTCGCGCCGCTGGGCGAGATCCTGACTGTACGAGCCAAGGGTTCGAAGCAGTCGCTGATCCGAGCGCGCGGGAGCTTCGTCGACATGCTTGTACGCACAGTCGAAAACTTTGAATAACAGGTCACTCCTGGTGGCAAAGCATGCATTGATTCGCAGCCTCAAACGCCCCTGGGTGATCGTCGAATGTCGTGGGAGACGCGGCGGCTGCCATGCGTGCGTCGAGCGTGCGGATACGCTCGTCCAGCACATCTTTGAAGTCCCACGTATCCCATCCCGGTCGCGACTTCGCGAGCTCGTAAGTTGCCAGTGCCGCGGTACGATCCTGGGCGCGCGCATAGATGTCGCCCAGGTAGATCGCTCCACCTTGCAGGTTGTGAGGTACGTGCGGCGAGTTGTTGCAGCTCGGATCGGCCGACTTCGAGCAGAGCTCGCGAGTGACGCGGACGGCGTCGAGCGCGCGCGTAAATTCTGGGTCGTCGATCGGTGTGGTGGCGTAGACAAGCAGCCGCGCGAAGGTCACGAAGGTCGGAGACTCGTGGATGCCTTGCTCGAGGATGCGCATCCCCTCGTCGACTCGCGCGTCGTCCAAGGTGAGGTTGCCGAGCAAGACTTTGACGGGACCGAGCCACGCCGGGATGCGGTGGTCGGTCGGGCACAGTGCGTACGCGCGAGTGAGCTCCTGCTCCGCGAGCGTCGCGGCACCGAGGGCGTCGATGTTGTCAATGAGCGTGTAACGCTCGGCGGCACGCCACAAGCTCACGTGGCCGTTCAAGAGCGCGAGATAGGGGTCGGTAGGGCGCTGCTCGACAGCGCGCGCCAGCAGCTCGGCAGCGCCGCTGCGGGCGGCGTAGTCGGCGCTTGCAAATGCGCGCCAAAACTCGAGCGCGGCTGGATGGTTCAGGCTCTCGTCGGTCCTGCAAAGCGCGATGTTCGGGGGCCTATCATCGTCGTAGCTGAGTGAGGCTACGCTCGCGCCGGGCATCTGGTCGGGGAGGTCGGCGCAGCTCAGCAAGAGCAGGGCGAGCGCATAATAACGGGTCGAAGAGCGCATGCATGCCTCCAAAAGGGCGCAGCCGTTGGGGCGCCGCACCTGAGCTAGATTTGCCCTGACATGTGCGGAGGCGCGCGATTCCTTCACGTGCGTCGACAGAATTCTGGTCGAGGCTCTCGCAGCCTAAAAATGGTAGGCGGGGCCGATGGCGATCAGGGCGCCGGCTGCTGCGAGATTGTGCGTAGCTAGAATGGCGTCGTCTTCGTCGCGAACTACGAACGCGGTTCGGCGCAAGGGGACCAGTACGTCGATTTCAGTTGTTAGGGTCCAGTGTTCAGATAGTTTGATGTCCAACTCGACGGTGTTGGCGATCGATAGGTACGGGACGATAGTTTGGCGTGTGATCGGGAACGCTTCGCCTGTTGCATACAAGGCTCCTGCTGCCAGGCCTATACAGGCTGAGATGTCGACAGTTGTTTGATCTGTTAGGCGCGAGCAGAGGTCTAACCGGCCGACCGCAAGCCAGGTTTTGAAGCGGCCTTGGTCTTGTTGGAAGTTGCCGAAGGGTGCGTGTAAGCCGATGGCTGTGAGGCGCGCGGCGAAGCGCTCGGTGAGCCAGTGTTGTAGGCTGACGCTGAACCCGAAGTCCGCGTCGGGGATCACTGCGATGCCGATCACAGCTTGTGCAGCGAGGCGCGACGCGTAGCGCGTGCCGATGGTTCGTGCGCCGATGAACGAGTCGAGCAGTGAGGCTTTCAACGCGAGCGCGATCGCTAGGCCCACTGCGGCGTGTAGGTCAGCGCAGCGTGCGGGTGCTGGCTCGAAGCGGCGTTCGGCGAGAGTTTCGTCAGCGCGCTGGATGCGGAACCAGACGGTTCTTGCGAAGTAGGGGCTGCCGTGGACTTCGATCCTGAGGTTCTCGGCGATGCGATCGCTGCCGAGCCAACTCGAGACGTGTTCGACCAATTCCCCGGAATCTAAGCAGGTTAAGCCGCGGTCGATCGTGACAGCAGCGGCCAGATTCTGAAACTCGGGCGTTGCGCTCAGCTTGGCTTGCGCCGCGCTGTGGCTCGGGGCAAACCAGCTCATTGCGGCCAGCATGCAGCAGCACAGACATGCAATTACGCGGAGGATTCGGGGCACGAGGATGAAAAAACCTGCCAAGGTTTTTCATGTAGCCGGCATTAACACTCGGTGAGTGAGAATTTGTCACCAGCGCGGATAACGACGGAGGAGCTCTTCCGCCAGCATGCGCCATTCGTGGCTCGCCTGCTTCATCGGCTCGGTGTCCCTGCACGCGAGATCGATGATGTTGTTCAGCAGGTGTTTGTTGTCGTGCACAAGAATGGTGGTTACGTGCAAGGGCCTGCCACACCCACGAGTTATTTGGGCGCAATCGCCGTGAGAGCGGCCAGCTCGGCGCGCCGGCGTGACAACGCACAACGCAGTCGCCACGCGGGGTACAGTCCGGAACTACTGGCTGGCGCCGGGCGTGATCCCGTGAGTTTGCTCGAGGTGCGCCATGAGCTCACGCAGCTGCAAGCGGCGCTCGACGAGATGGACGCCGAGCTGCGCGCGGTGCTGGTGTTGACTGAGCTCGAGGGCGAGAGCTGCGTGTCGATCGCAGCGAGCCAAGGTATCGCGGTTGGCACTGTATATTGGCGGGCGCATCAAGCGCGGAAACAGTTTCGCAAGATCGCAGCGCGTCTGGCTCAAGAGCTACGGCCGCGGTCGAAGCCAGAGGCTGGAAGTGGTGGAGCTGCGGCCGGGAAGAAGAACGGCGGTCCCCGTGGAGGGGGTCCGGCTGGGTCCACTGTGATCAAATCGGAGAGTGAGTCCTATGAACCGCGTTTCTAGACGGTCCGCGGCCGAGACGGCCGAGGCCTTGCTCGAAGCGGGGCGCACGGAGCCCGTGTTGGACTACGACGTCGAGCTCGGGCTTGAGCGTCACCACGATTGGTTGCGTAACAACGCTCCGGTGCCCGAGTGGGCGCACCAGGGCGTTGCAACCGCGACGAAGTCGTTGGCGTCGGTCGTGATCAAGACCATCGTCTCGACGGTGTTGGTTGCGGCACTCGCTACGGCGGCCTGGCAGGCGCGAAGTTTCCTCCGGCCATCCTTCGAAGCGGACCAAGCGCGTTCATCCTCGCCTGGTGTCGTGGCAACGCAACCAGCGGTGCCGGATGCTACGCCGTCCGAGACGGAAGCAACGCTGGCGCTCATGCCGATTCCGGTTCCCGATCAAGCTGTGCCTAAAGCGCATCCGGCGCGCGGTGCTGTGCGTGCGGACGGAGTCGACAAGCGTGCAACGCGGATGCCTCGGGCGCACAAGGAGGGGCGTGTTCCAAGCACGCAGTCCGAACCTGTGCGTGCGGCCGCGAAGTCGTCGGCACCCTCTGACGTGGTCGCTGTGTCTACGAACGAACAGCAGGTAAACAACCCCGGCGTCGCCGAACCCGCACGTATCGCGTCGAACGAGGAGAGAGTCGCCACGGCGGAACGCAAGCCGAACAACGCACAGAAACCTCGTCCGGAACAAGAGCCGAGAGCACAGCAGCCCGACGACTTGGTCGAGATGCAAGAGGTCGCTACTGCAGAACAGCTTCTAGAGCGCTCGCCCGCGCGCGCGCTCACGTTGGTGCGTCAGGGCGATCAGCGCTTCGCGCAGGGCTACTTTCAGCAGGAGCGCGCGTACATCGCGATCATGGCGTTGATCCGGCTCGGTCGCGTCGACGAAGCACGTGCGCGCGCTGCGAGGTTTGCCAAACAGTTTCCCGCGTTGCCGTACGGGGCGCGTATCCACAGCGCGCTCGACGCCGCAGCGCAGTAGTGCATCCGGAGCAACCAAATAACACCAAGGGTCCGCCGGGACACGGCATGAACGCGATGAGACGACCGACGCAGAGCAGCCTGAGCTTGTACTTAGGTCTACTTGCGTCCGCCGTTGCAGCTTGCAGCGGCGCTGGCCAGGACGGCCTCGTCACCGTTGGGGTCAGGCCGACGCGTGACCGGGGTGCAGCTCCAGGCGGCAACGCAGTAGGTGGCCCGATCCTGCTGCCATCCGGAAGCGACGTGATGGATGACCGACCCGATGAAAACAGCTCGACAGCGCAGAACGTCGCGCCGGTGGCTGCACCTGAAGTGTCGGCCGGCACGTTTGCGAGGGCGCCGGTTGCAGGGACACGCAGCACGCCGACCGCGGTTTCCAATGCAGCGTTTGCAGGTGCGGGCGGCGCAGCTGGCTCGCTCGCTGAGCGCGCTGCGAACGAAGATGAGTGCGGAGCGGTTCCACCTCAGCCGGCTGGCAACGTGAGCGGCGGATTCGTCAACGGCGCGGGCATGATCGAATACGACGTCAATGGGTCCAACGTGTTTACCGGCTTGCGAACTACGCTCGTTGTGCCGGCGACACCGGAACCGAATGGCCCAGTGTACGTGTGGCCGGGCATTCAGCCTGCTCCGAGCGGATCGAGCTTCCAGCCGATCGGCAATGGTGCGTTGATGTCCGTTCTGACCTGGGGTGCGGTGTGCTCAGCGGATGCGCCTGGGGGCTATTCGAACTGGTGGGCAGCGCCGATGTACTCGAACCTGAGCTCAGCCGACCCTCAGTACTCGGGCTGTCACGCCGGGAAAGTCGCGCACGTCGAGCCTACGCAATTTGTCGACATCGATATCCATCTCGAGGGCGCGACCTGGATTCAGAAGATGGTCAATCGCAGCACGGGTGAAGCGTCCGAGCTGAGCTTGGATCTGAAGGGGCAAGAGCAGGGCCGCGCGTTCTTCGCGATCGCGCCACAGACCGCCAACAAGCCGACGGAAGACATCGTCTTCACCCACAGCGTGTTGACCATGGACGGCGCTGACCCTGACGCGTGTGCGCCGGTGATTCGAGGCACAAACGACTTCGCGTCGAAGCCGCGTGTTTCGGTCGATGGAAAACACTGCTGCATCGATCGCATCGTGTTGCGCGCTGCACGCGTTACGCCGACGACTACGGATCCTCCTTGAGCGCGCTGCAGCCGCAGCGAGTCTCACAGTGAGTAAAACAATAAGGCCGTGGAGCTCGCGGCGCTGCGTCCACTTGTGTCTGCGACGCGGGTTGGCTGCGCTTCAGGATTTAGACCAGTGAGGAAACCGTGGGACACAACTACCATTTGATTCGTATCTTGTCTGTGAGCGCTGCTCTTGGCTGCGGTGGTCCTGCGCTCGTAGGACCACCGTCGTTGCAGCAACAGAGCGGCGGCGCTGGCAGCCAGTCGAACGCAGCGCCTGGCACCGATCAAGGCAATGCTCCAGCGCTGGTGGTGCCGATGTCGATGGTGATTCAGAAGAAGCCGATCGAGCCGCCTGCTTCGATCACGCCACCCGCTGTTCCTCCGGCGGCCGGCAGTGCTGCTCCACCGCTCGTGACGCCGGGCGGGAATGTGCCCATGGTCATGCAGCCTGCAGCGGCGGGTGCAGCCGCTCCGAGCACGATGACTGCAGCCGCTGGCGTCAGCGCGCCGAGTGGCAGCGCTCCGGGCGCAGAGACCTCGGGCGTGCCCGAAGCCGAGCTCGCGATGCTGCGCGAGTTGTGCGTCGAGGAGATCAATAAGTATCGGGCCTCGCTGCCTGACAAGATGTTGATGCCGCTCAAGCGGGGTACACCCGAACAAGAAGAGTGCTCACAGCGCGCCGCAAAGATGGATGGTGACACGCGGCAAGGGCACGGTGCGTTTCGCGCTGGGTTGTGCTCGTCAGTTGGTTTGAGCGCGCAGAACTCTTGTCCGGGTTATCCAGTCGGCGGTTTCGGAGGCGGCGGAACGATCGCCGATGCGCTCAAGATGTGTCTCACGCAGATGTGGGCAGAAGGTGAGCCGCCGGTCCCGAAGCAACAATGCCAGCAGGACGCGTCTGGCTGCTTTCTGATGCACGGCCACTACATGAACATGAGCGACGCCAGCTATGGCTCGGTGTCTTGCTCGTTCTACAAGATGAGCGACGGACGCTCCTACTGGATGAGCCAGGACTTCGCATTTGCGGGTGGCTTTGGCGGCTGGGGTATGCGCTGATGTCAGAACACGGCTGCCGCTGATAGCTGCACGCGCGCCCCGACAAGCACGAAGAAGAGCGCCGCCCATCCGAGGCCCGCTGCTCTTGAAGGCTCCGGATTCAGAGGTTGGGCTGCTGCCTCATGCGGCGCGGAGCTCTTACGCTCGCTGGGATGCGTTCATCGATACGGTTGCTCCGGACGAGCTCGCTGCTCGCGGAGTCAGCGTGCAGGCTTCGAAGTCCGAGACCTGGACGGCTACATCTTGTTCTTCGGCCACCCGGTGTAAGCCGCGCTTTATGCGGTCCAGATGACGTGGAAGACTTGGCAGAGGACGGGAGTCTGGTCGTCGAACTGGCCGCCTAGGCGCGCTGCTGCGCCGCTGAAATAGGCTCGGTGCGCCGTGCGCCAGAAGCTCAGTGAGCCATCACCTTCGCCTTCGATCGCTGCGTATTCGGCGTCGACGGCTGCGAATGGCACTGTCGTCACGCTGCTGCGCTCGATGACCGCGCAAGGCAGGCCATCGCCTTGGGTGATGATAGTGAGATCGCCTGCTACGGGGAGCGGTAGATTGTCCGCTGTGTATTCGATCGCGAGGCTGGTGGTCGCGCGCTTTTGCCCGCGCAGCACGAGCGCAGCGAGGTCGTCCGCGAGCGCTGGCGTGTGGCCAAAGCCGAACGCTGTTGGTTCGTGCGAGTGATGTGGATGGTCGGGCGGCAAGGTCGCGAGGTACGCCTTCCACGCCGCAGCACACGCTCTCTTGTCGATATCCATCCTGCGTGACTTAGCACATTGCCGCGCGCTGTTGTTTTCAGGGATGCTTAGCGTAGCGGGCAGGCTAGCCGAACGCTCGCTCGAGTTGCGTGGCCTTCCTGAACCATAGCGGTGTGCAAGAATGCCGCTGACGCTGCGCTGGGTTTACGCGCTAAAGTGCGCGGATATGCGCGAGGAACATTCGGCTTACCATTTCTATGTAGCGCTCGTGGTCGTGGCGTTTGCGTTGTTTGCGTTGGTCGTCTGGCCGTTCGCGGAGGCTTTGTTCTTGGCTGCCGTGCTCGCAGGAGCGCTCTTTCCTTGGCAGCAGCGGTTGGCGGCTTGGCTTCGCGGCCGCAAAAACCTGAGCGCTGTGTTGTTATCGACCTGCACCGTCATCCTGGTGCTCGGGCCCACCGCGGTCGTGAGCGCGGTGCTCGTGGAGGAGGGGATCGCAGGCGGCAAGTTTGTCGTATCCGCGATGGAGGAGGGCGGCGTGGCTGGCCTCGTCGGTAAGCTTCCCCCTCCGATGAACCGCTACGGCCAAGACATCCTCGAAAAGGCGCCCGTCGAGCCCGAGGAGATCGACAAGGCGATCCGCGACAAGGTGAGCTTGCAACAGGAAAGGGCCGGCGAATACATCCAGCGGGCGCTCGCGATGATGGGTGAGTTTGCCGTCCAGACAGCGCTGCTGGTGATCGCTTTGTTCTTCTTCCTGATCGAGGGGAAGCGCTTGGCGGCGTGGTGCGAGGATGCTTCCCCGTTGCGCGATGGACAGACGACGGAGATTTTGGAGGAGTTCAGGAGTGTGTCGGTTTCAGTGATTGTGTCCAGTCTGGCGACCGGGGTCATCCAGACTGCCGTGGCGCTGGCTGGCTATCTGATCGCCGGCGTGCCTAAGCCATGGTTCTTCGCGGTGGTTACGTTCTTCATGTCGTTTGTGCCGGCGATCGGCGCCGGCGGAACCAGCTTCGTCGCGACGTTGATCTTGCTCGCGATGGGGAAGATCGGCTGGGCGATCTTTCTGGCAATTTGGGGGACGGTGGCGGTCGCGTTGTCAGACAACATCGTGAAACCTTGGCTCGCCAGTGACGATGCGCATATGCACGGCGCGGTGTTGTTCTTCGCGTTGGTGGGCGGCATGGCTGCGTTTGGTGCGATCGGTCTGATTGTTGGACCGCTGATTGTGTCATTTCTCCTGACACTTATTCGGTTGCGCAGGCGTGGTGCGCAGCAGCGAGTTGTCACCGCCAGTAGCTGAGGTTCCAACTTATGCTGAAACATGCGTTGCTAGTTTGTGTCTGCGCCGCGGTCGGCTGCAGCGAGCCGGCCAAGCCCACTGAGTCCCGTGAGCCCGTGAAGCCTGCCGCTGAGAGCAGCAAGCCGGATGAGGTTGTCTACAAAGCGCTCGGAAACGAGCCGTTTTGGCACGTGGACGTGCGTGCCAAAGAGCTGCAGCTGTTCGAGATGGCTGATCTGCGCGCGGTCGCTCCGGCTTACACAGTGGAAGAGCGAGCCGACGGGCGAGAGTACAAGAGCGCCGAGTTGCGCCTGACGATTCAATACAAAGAGTGCAGCGACGGCATGTCCGATCGTAAGTACCCGCACAGCGCCGTCGTGCATTTCGCGAAGGGTAGCTTCAAGGGTTGCGGCTGGCCAGCGGGTTACGACCTCGGTCCGCCGCCCTGACTGCGCATGATCGGCTGCGCTTCGTTCTGCAGCCAGATCTCGCCTCGCGCGTACAACGCACAAGGAATGCCCGCATGATCGACGCGCAGCACGCCGGGCGCGAGCGCCCAAACGGTGAACGGTGGTGCGGCCGCCGCGCTGCGCTGCAAGAGCGCCCAGGCGACGAGCCCGTTTGGCGTGCGCCGCACAGCGATCGAAGTTGCTTCGCGCTGCGTCGCCGGTGCGAGCTTGGCGAGGTTCTTCGGCGTGACTGGCACTGGCGTCGCGATCGCGACCAGTGCGCTGCAGTCTTTCGAGCCCGGCTGCCAAGCGACATTGAAGATCGAGCGCCGACCTTTTTCCTCGTGCATGCTCGCGAAGAACATCACTTCGATCAGCGCAGCGAGGTCGGTCGCGCTGGGCAGCGGCGCCTCCGGCGCAGGAAGTGTATCCAGGTGTCGAGCCAAGCGCTCGGCGAGCTCCGCGGGCGTGCCCAAACGTTCTTCGTTCACGGTCGAAACGTAGCATGCAAACGTGGTAGTTTCGAACGCAACACTGCGAGGTCAACATGTCTACAAAGCACGATTGGAACGCGCACTACGCTGCCGGCGAGCTCCCGTGGGATAGCTCGGAGGCAGATCCTAACTTGGTTGAGCTTGTGCGTTCGGGGGTTGTGGCGAAAGGGCGTGTGCTCGAAATCGGTTGCGGCACCGGCACCAACGCATTGTGGCTCGCGTCGCAGGGCTTTGAGGTGTTGGCCCTCGATCTCGCGCCGCTCGCGGTGGAGCGTGCGCGCGCGAAAGCCGCTGCGGCGCCTAGGGATGCAGCTGAGAGCTGCAGCTTCGAGGTGCACGACTTTCTAAATGGTGAGCCGCCACCAGGCAGCTTTCAGCTTGTGTTCGATCGTGGCTGTTTTCACGTGTTCGACGACTCCAAAGATCAGCTGACGTTTGCTGCACGGGTTGGCAAGCTGCTCGCGAACGGCGGACACTGGCTCAGCTTGCTCGGCAGCACGGAAGGCCCGGCGCGTGAGATGGGGCCGCCGCGGCGCTCGGCGCGCGAAATCCTCCAAGCGATCGAGCCCGCGGTCGAGCTCGTTCAGTTGCGCGCAATGGACTTCGATGGACCACCTGGTGCGCCACCGCCCAAGGCGTGGTTCTGCCTCTCGCGTCGACGCGATGTGGCAGCGCAGCCGTCGTCGCGCTTTAGTTAAGGTCACTCTCGATAGTACGCCTGCCACACGTGATAGCCGGCTAACGCGACCAAGACGAGGGAGAGCGCGATGTGCAGCACGGTCCAGAGGCCGATGCTCCAGCGGGGCAGGAGCGCGCCCGAGCGCATGATGCCGAGCACATGGTTCGCGAACAGTGCGCCCGTCAGGATCCCGAGATAACCGAATCCCCACTTGCTGGCGTGCAGATATAGCAACGCCGGACCGAACACGCCCAGGCTCTGATGCAGTGAGAACAACCTTCGAGATGCCTGCGGCCAATGGCGGACGCGGGCGATAGACAACGCCCACTGCACCGCGAAGTACACAAGCAACGCAGCGCCGCTCAGCTGCTTGTAGAGCTGCTCGGCCTGCAGCTTGACGAGCAGCGGATGGGGCGTGAGCTGCGTCATCGCGAGCAGCACAGCTCCTAACACGAGCGTTGCCAGCGCCGCCGCACGCGACGAGGCGCTCCGCGGACGTGACTTCAGCTCGCGTTCAGGATGCGCTGCAACGTCGGTCCCGAGGTACGCCGCTCCAGCTCCTGCATGAAGGTGTCGGTCGTGGGTAGGTAGTATCCGTTGGCTGGCCATTGGTTCCCTATCTCCGGCGGGTTCTTGAAGCTGCGAGCCTTTACGAGATACGCGTCGTAAGCGTCCCTGAAGCCATGGCGTAAGGCCGCGAGCGCTGTGAGCACCTCTTGCAGCGAAAGCGCGCCGTTGGGATACGTCCAGGTCGTCGCGCCCATGACGTCGTCGAGCTCCCAGTCGTGCTTTGCGCTCTCCACGTGTTCGTTGTGACAGTCGACGCATGCTCGAGCGACGGCGAGATCCGGGAACATAGCCGTGTGCAAGCTGACGTCGTCCATGTAGAAGTAACGCGGCGCGCGATCCTTCTTGAGCTGTGAAAACGCCTCGGCCGAAGCGCCAGTGAAGAGGTTGGCGCGGCGAATCGGAAAGTCCGAGCCGAGGAATAAACCGAGCCGAATAGCACTGCGATCGAGCGATCGGCTGGTCTCGCGCAGGAACAGTGCAGGTAGCGGGCCCGCCTCGACGTCTTCGTCGCGCCACTTCTCATCGAAGCGCATGCCTACACGCTTGCCCGCCGCGACGATCTCCTGCGTGTAGAGCTGACGTACGGCGGCGTTCTCTGCCGCAGCCAGCTCGAAGAGCTCGCGCACCGCTATGCGTTTGCCTTCGTGCGCGCGGACCTCCTCGAGCGTGGGTGGCGCACTGACAAACAAGTACACGCCTAACAAGCTGGCCAGCATCGTGAACATTAGAAAGCTGCGCATGTTAGTCGCGATCCTTCTTCGCAGGCTTGCGAAGCTCCGCGGGATAGGGCGAGCTGCCACCGCGTAGGTAGGCTTCGATGCGATCAGGCGCGATGACTTCGCTGATGTGCTCGGCTGGGTTCATCACGTGGTTGCCGTGAAAGTCGTGGCAGCCCAAGCAAGTCGAGAAGCGGCGCTCGCGCGCGAGCGTCTCGTGCGACACGTCGAGCGGATCAACGCGGAGCTTGACGTCAGAGTGACAATTCTCGCAGACGGTCACTGCTGACGTAACACGCGCTCCGCTGTGCTCGCTATGACAGCCCTCACAGTGCTGTACGGTAGCAGCCGCTCGCGCCTTTTCGAAGCGCGGCTCTGTGAAACGAGATACTGGATGCCGGTCGAACGGCCTTTCGTGACACGACAGACAGTCGGCGTTCTGAACGCTGCGCTCGCCGAAGTCTGCGGGCTGAGCACGTAGACCCATGGCAAATCGCGCGTTCGCCTGCAGCTGTTGGCGAGCTGTTCCTGGCGCAGGCCGGTGACAACTATCACAGGTTAGTTGTTCATGGCCGGTGTTCATCGGCCCTGGTGCGCTCCAGTGCTCGTTGCCAGGCCAATACAGCCCGGCTAACGCGAGGCTCGCGACAACGCTACCGAGGACGCTGCCGACGCGCCTGCGACGGTCCGAAGTGCCGAGTAGCGAGGGTCTAGCCGATGGACGTGACGGAACGTGACGCAATGCTGTTCGGTCTTCCCGCTGTTGGGTCATCAGTGGCCCCTTCTCCCCGAGACCGCGAAGCCAAGCACTGCAGACCGTGATGAAGTGACTGATGTTAGGCTATTTGCGCTCGATGTCGAAGCCGCAAGCCTCGTCGCCGAGGCCACCGATGCAGCTTGTCTCCACCGCGCGAATTTTTTGCTTGAATATGGTGGTGAGCGCGCCTGCCACCAGGCCCCCTTCGAAGTGACATAACGTTCTACCCACCGGTGCCATTCCCGAGCAGGTGACACATTCGTAGACCTCGATTCGCACGTGATGGGCCGTGGCGACCGGCACTTTGACAATGCCAATTTTCAAGGATGCGCACAGCTCGAGCAGCTCGTCGAGCTTGGCCAGACCGAGCGACGTGCCGAGCTTCTTGCCAGCGATGTACGCAGTTCCGGCTGCGCCGCGCCCGATGATATCTTCGAGCGCGACCAGCCGCAGCAGACGATACAGCGCTACACCAGCATTGTCTCCGAAAGTGGGGCGCACGATCTTCAGCGCGTTGGACACATCCACGCTTTGATAGGCGGTGGCGACTTTAGTGTCTGGTTGTGTCAGCATAAATGCCCCTTCAGCTATGAGTAGCGGTTAGTTGTGGCTCAACGGCGAGTGTCACCAGTGCCAGCCCCGGCTCTGCGGCTGCCAGTGGGCGCACGGTCAGCGTCATGTCGCGATCGTCGCGCACGACGACCTGTCGCACCTCGTGTAAGGGAAGAACGTCGCGCGTCTTCGTTCCGACATCGGCCAGATATGCGCCTAGCGCCGCGAGCGCATCGCAGTATTCGTGGTTCGATCCGCTCGCAGCGACCAGTAGGCCGAGCTCGTCCGCGATCACAGCGTTCTTCACGGAGTTGCTCCGCACCTCATTGTCGACGATCGATTGGAGCGCGCTACCGAGCGTCGAGATGTTCCTCTCCGGCGCGTCGATGCGCCGCATGGGCGGCGTCTTGGACGCATACGCTTGCGCGCGCAGGTCGCGAACCTGGTCGGTGAGGCGGGCGTTCTCGCGCTTGCTGCCCGCGAGGTCGGCCTCGACGTTTTGAAGCCTCGCTTTGTCCTGCCTCAGCTCTTCGAGCTGCTCAGTTTGCGTGCGCGTCGTCTCGCGGCTCAGTGCAAGCTCGTGCTTGAGCGCCGCCGTGCTGGCGTCGTCGCCGTGCTTCGAGAGCTCGTGTAGGCGCGCGCGCAGGCCGTCCGCTTCTGCGCTCGCGGTCCGCCGATGGTCCTCGACTAGCTTGCGCGCCGAATCGAGCTCGCGAGTCAGCAGCGCGCGGTCAGTGTTGTGCCGCTCGACCTCGCGCTCGAGGGCAGCGGTGCGCGCTTGGCGTTCAGCGAGCGAAGCCGTCGGTATGGCCGCGCTCGTCGTGTCGGGCTGCGCGCGTGCGAGTCTTCGAGTTTTGAACACGACGCCAGCGCTGAAGAAGAGCAGCGCGGCGGTGAGTGAAAAGGTCCAGGTCCAAAGCAGAAAGCTCATTGTGCACCTCGGATGCGGACTTCGACTCGTCGACTCCGACCGTCGTGGCTCGGGTTCCGTTCGCCAAAGGCGCGAACCTGAATCTGATCGGCTGTCACGCCGGAGCGCATGAGCACGGCAGCGACGGCTTGGGCGCGTTGTTCACTGATCCGCTGATTCAGGGCCTCGGGTCCTGCGGCATCGGCGTGACCGTCGATCTCGACCAGTACGCGCTCACGGTACAGATCCACGAGCAGGTCGTGCAGCGTCGCGCGGCCTTGGCGACCGACCGACCAGCTACCTCGCCCGAACAAGACCACTGCGTTTCCATCGGGAACCGGCTCTGCTTCTACGACGGTCGGCATGGGGGAGATCTCTGCCGCTGTTGGCTGCGGCGTTGCAGCTGCTGTTGGCTGCAGCGCATCGCTGGCGGCATCGGCTTCTGTGACCGTGGACAAGCCGGGCAAGGCCCAGAGGTTGAGCGCGCCCAGATCGGCCGCGCCCAGCCCCAAGAAGGCAATCAGCACATGGTCGAGCCTGGTCATATGTACTTCATCAGCTCCACGATCGTGCGCTTGAGCTCGAGGAAGATCAGACCGAGCTTGGCTTCGCGCGATACGAGCAGCACCAGTACGGCGTCTGGACCAGCCGAGTTGACCACGATGTAGCCCTTGGGCGAGCGCACATAGGTCTGTTCCATTTGCGAGCGCATCAGATCGGATGAAATGCGCTCACTCACGCCGAGCAATGACGCGGCCATGCCGCCGATCAAGTCTTCGTCCACTTCGTTGGGCAGCACCGAGGCCACGATGAAACCCTCCGAGCTCACGACCGCCGCGCCGATTACCTCCGGAGTGCCCTGGCGCAGAGATCTCAGTACCTCACTGATCCGCTCACTCTTGGTCGCCATGCGTTCCTCACGGGTTTTGGTTGCGCTGACGAAGGTCTCTCAGGCGGCGCAGATTCACCTGATAGGTGTGATTCTCTGGATCGAGGGCATTTGCGCGTTCCCACTCTGCGAGGGCTTCCGCGTAGTCCTTCGAGCGCACATGCGCGAGCCCGCGCTCGAAGCATTCGGCTGCGCTCTGGGCAGGCGTGCTCCAGTTCCCAGTCGGCTCGCGGTCCTCGATGACTGGCATCAAGCGGATTTGCGATACGCTCGTGCCGCTGTGAGGAGTCGGCACGCCGCACTCCTGCTCACGTTTCTGGTCGATGCGGCACATCGTCTCCAGGAGCAGCTGGGTGGCCGAAAGCTCGATCGTACGATCCGCCCCATGGGCGCGGCGATCGAGCACGAAAGTACCCGAGCGCAGCTGCATCAGCGCGTGAAAAGCCTCGACACCGCGCAGCTTGCCCAGCGTGGCGTCCACGATCGCGCCGCGGTCGAACCACAGCAAGCCGAGCTGCGGGCCAGTATCTATGCGCAGTGCGCCCGAAGTATTCGCCATGCTGAGCAATTGCACGAGGTCGGGCAACGCTTGGATCGAGAGCTGGCCGCTCCAGCCCATGCGCTCCGAAAGAGCGCGTCCCACCAGACCGATCAACCGCTCCATCTTAGGCGGCTTCTCGATCCAAGCTGCCGCTGATAGCTGCGAAATGCGCTGACTGTCGCAGGGTGGATCGCTCAGCACGATCACTGGCAGCCCAGGGCGGCGCGTGCATGCGGACGTAGCGACGGCCAATGCATCTACTTTGCGAGTTTGCGCGTCGGTGATCAGGAGATGACTGCGTTCGTCGGCGAGCCAATGCAGCGCCTGCGTGGAGTCCTGCGTGAGTCGTACGTCGTAGTCCCGAAACGTCCGACGCAGGATAACAGCGACATCATGCTGCATGGCGCTGTTGTCCTGCAGGAGAACGATACGACTCTTGTGGGTAGGCTGCGCTAACATGAGCAGTCCAACTCGCTTACATGACAATTGTTAGGGCATTGTCAGAGCCAATTCGGGCCAACACTTTTGCAAACATTTCGACTCGACGACGCACAAGGGGTCCGAGAACCGGACTAAGCGAACCAAGCGAAAAGCTGCTGCTGCTCGTCGCACATAGACCTTCCACGGATCCGATCCGCTTTGGCTAGGTGTTGTAAGCGCGCAGCTGTTGGCGGCGGAACGTGGGTGTGACACGTCGCCTCGACACGATCGCCTCACTGGCGGTCCAGAACAATCGCGGGATCGAGCGCGCACGCTTGCGCTTCGGCCGAGCGGATGTAGCTCATTGGCTAGGCGTCGCTGACGCGGAGATCTGCTAAGCGTCGTCGCCCTAACGCCGCTGCAGCCGCACGGGGGTCCACATCCTGGTCGCCATCGAGCTCGTCACAACGCGCGATGGCGCAGTCACCGCAGTCGATCATTTCAATGCTGCCAGAGATTCACCCGCTATTCGAAGTGCCACGGGAGCTCTCGTCGCACTGAGCTACCAGACGCGACGAGCGTGATCGACTACGCGAAACTCGTGAATCACATCATGCTCGAGCGTGAGCAGCGTGCCGTCACGCAGTTCCTCTACCAAATGGCGTGCGCGAGCCTGGAGTGTGATTTCGTCGAGCTCCGCGTTGCCCGAGTAGGAGTGCGCGACCAGCCCGATGTACAGAACGCCTCGTACGGCCAGCGCGCGCTCCAGAAAGGCCAGCCAGTCGGGAGCTTGTGCGCGGTACCTAGCTACAGCGTTCGGGCTCGGGTCGGCTGCACGCAGCTTGCGACCACGCTTGCCATCGGGGCTCTGCTTGGCGAGCAGCTTTGCCACTTCGCCGTCAACATTCCTGGGAGCGCGTGGAGCTTCCACTGCGGCGTCGAACCACGGACTTCCGCAGTCGCACATATATCCGGTCGCCGTCGTGTAGCGCTCGTTCACCTTGAGCTGCCGCTGCACGTGCGGATTGTTGCAAGGTTCAAAGGATAAGCGATGTGCTGCGACTACGGCCGCAAAAGCGGTCGTGAATGCAGAGGAGGGAAGCACTGCTGTGATGTAGGTACACATGACGAGGCTCGCTGCCTGTCTACCTCTCACAGCATAAACGACCGCCCACGTTGCCGCTGTGAGCGGCAACACAGAACGCATCGGGGCCACAAGCGGCCGCGTCGTTCCCCAAGTTACTGGTCGTGCTGGAGGTAGCTCGCCTTGCGTGGGAGCCGCAGGCTGACGAGGAAGGTTATGGACATCATCGCTGTGACGTACCAATAGAACAGTGTCTCGTGCCCTAGGGACTTGAGACCTAACGCGACATACTCTGCAGTGCCGCCGAAGGCTGCGTTCGCGATCGCGTAGGAGAGACCCACGCCGAGTGCGCGCACCTCGGTGGGGAACATCTCGGCTTTTACGATGCCGCTGATCGAGGTGTACAGGCTCACCACGGTCAGCGAGGCCGTGATCAAAGCCCAGGCGACGATTGGGTTCTCGACAGTGCTGAGCGTGCTCATCACCGGAACGGTCATGAGCGTGCCGAGCGCGCCGAACAGCAGCATGTTGTTGCGGCGACCGATGCGGTCGGACAGCGCGCCGAACACGGGCTGCAGAAGCATGTAGACAAACAAACAACCTGTCATGATGCGGCTGGCCGTTTTGATCGGCATGCCAGCAGAGTTGACCAGGTACTTCTGCATGTAGGTGGTGAAAGTGTAGAAGATCAGCGACCCGCCGGCCGTGTAACCGAGTACCGAAAAGAACGCTGTTTTGTGCTCGCGAAACAAGTATACGAGGCGACCGGCATCGCCGCTGCGGCGAGTCGCTTCGGTGGAAGTCTCGTGTAGCGATGAGCGGAGAGCGAGCGCGACGACCGCTGTGATTGAACCGACCGCAAACGGAATGCGCCAACCCCACGCTTTGAGCTCTGTCTCACTCAGCAGCTGTTGCAACGCTACGACGATCAGCACAGCCAAGAGCTGTCCGCCGATCAGCGTGACGTACTGAAACGACGAGTAGAAGCCGCGTCGGCCGTGCAGCGCGACTTCGCTCATGTACGTCGCCGTCGTGCCGTATTCACCGCCCACTGATAAGCCCTGGAACAGCCGCGCAATGAGCAACAGCGCAGGTGCCCATGCGCCGATCGTTGCATACGATGGCAAGCACGCGATGACCAGCGAGCCGGCGCACATCATCAGCACCGAGATCACCATCGAAGTCTTGCGGCCGCGGCGATCGGCGATGCGGCCGAACAGCCATCCGCCGAGCGGGCGCATCAAGAAACCAGCGGCGAACACGCCCGCCGTATTCAGCAGCTGCACGGTCGGCTCGCTCTTCGGAAAGAACGCCGAGGCGAAGTAAACCGAGCAGAATGAATACACGTAGAAGTCGAACCACTCGACTAAGTTGCCCGACGACGCCGCGACGATCGCGAACACGCGTCTGCGTTTTTTCCTCGAATGTGTACTGGCGGTCACTGGGGGGGACATCTGTTGCAGCTGAATCCATGGCATTCCGCGCTCGCGTCTCGTTAGAGCTCGATCTCTACCGAGTTATTGTCTGCGTTGAGCAGGGTTGTGAACTGCGCGAGGGGGATGACTGCGCCTCCTTCACGGTAGCGGTTTGGTTCGCGTTCGAAGTCTATGGATCGACCGTTGATGGTGATCGTGCGCGGGGCATAGCCTTGCGTGCGTACGCGGTATTTGAAGGTGACTCCGTGCCCGCGGAAGCGCATCGCGGCTTCCAGCCCGTCGAGCGAGCGCGTGAGCACGGGGTCGATGATCACGTTGCCGAGCTCTACGCGCAGGCCGAGTAGGCGTGACACAATCAGCGCGACGTAGATGCCTGGCCCGCTCGAGTACACGCGCCAACCGCCCTTGAGCTGGGTTTTGCCGGCGACAACGTCCGCGTACAGCGCGTCGGCGTCGTAGCGGCTCTTGAACGCGACGTCGGAGCTGCTGTAGTAACAGTTCGACTGGCGCAGATCGCCCTGTGGGACGACGGCTTGATAGTCGACGGGGATCGCTTGACGTAAGGCTTTGAGGAGAGCTTCCGGCTTGCCGAGGCGCGCCTGTGCTTCTGCGAAGCGTAGGTGCTCGTGCACGTACATCAGGCCGATCTCGCGCCCGAAATAGGTGCTGCTCTCGGCGCGCTGGAAGATGGTCTGGGGCCCGCCGCGGTAGGGCAGCGGTTGGTCCATCAGGCGCGCGCCGTCTGGGCCTGTCAGGTGCTCTGTGATGAGCTCTTGGTGACGCTCGGCTTGCTGCTTGTCGAACACGCCGCTGATCACGCCGCGATTCATCGGCAAGAGGCTGTAGCGAACACCTGTGGTTGTGTCAGTCGGGTGGAGCAGGAGACTGATCTGACTGTCAGCGCCCACGAGCCCGTAGCCTGCGACTACGCCATCGCGCATCAGGTGGCGATGGAAGTCTGCGAGGATCTTGTCGGCGACGTCCGACAGCCGCTGTGCTCGCTCCGCGTGGCCTGCGCGCTCGCAGATCTCGCGGTACTCGCTGAAAGCTTGGAAGCTCATCTGTACGGTCCAGCTCGAGATGAGGCGCCTCGCCAAGTCCTTGCTGACGGGCTGCAGCGAGTCGTTCCAGTCACCGCCGCCGAACTGGACCAGCGCAGTGCCCGGCACGAACGAGCCGATCACCAGCTCGATGATGCGATCGACGTGCTCGATTACGGGTGCGCTAGCGCCGCCTTGGAAGTAGGGCAGCGGTTCTTCGAGGATGCTGAGATCGCCGCTCGTCCGGATGTAGCTGCACAAGGCGAGGATGCACCAGTACACAACGTCGCCGTGCGCGCTGTCGGCTCTGATAGTTCGATGACTGTCGAACATCCACCACTGTGGCCAGCCGCCATCCGTGTTCTGACGCGAGAACAAGATGCGCAGCACTTCTTTAGCCTCGGCGTACTTCTCTTGGCACAAGAGCAGCTCGACCGGACCCTGGCAGACATCGCGTGTGCCCCACGCCGCACCGCTGAACTGCTCGAGCCCATAAGGCGTAAGGAAATGAACAAGCGCGTTCATCCCATACCAGGGCAAAATTTCGCGAATAGCCTCGATATCCGAGCCCGAGCCCCGCTCTCCCCCGCTCAAGCTCAGCTCCCGACTAAAGCTTCGCCAAGCAGATAACGCAGCGGCGCAATCAAGCCGGCGCGTGGCTTCCATGTCAGCGAACGACCCCACCGTCGAAGGCCCAGTCACTTCGCCCACAAAGCTCATGCACAGGCGCGACGCACTGGCCGCTTCGATCACGAACAGTGAAGGCGCGCTGTCTTCCTCGACAGTCTCTTCATGCGCGGAGTAATCGCCCTTCGGTCCGTGAACAACCAGCCGAAACTGCGCCTTCGCAAACTGTCCCGCGAGCATACTGCCCGCTCTCGGTTTGGCGACGAACTGACCGTCACCGCTCGGAGCAATCGTCCAACCGTTGAGCCCATCGAACTGATGTGTCAGCGCCACATGCACGGGATCGCCTTGCAAGATATCGAGCGCGAGGCTGACGCGCGGCTCAGCGATCGATGTCCAGGTCCGCACGCGCAGCGTGTGCCGGCCCCGCTTGTAGATCCAGGTGCACTGGCCGAGACCGATCGCAAACGCCGAAGGTACACCCAACAAATACTCACCGTCCGCGAGCTGCACGAACATTCGCTGACCTTCGAGCGCGGGCGTCGCAGGGTTGGTGCACACAGAGAGCAGGGTGTTGAAGTTGGTGTTGCCCTGCGTGAGATGCGAGTTGAACACGCCGCAGGCGAACGCTGTCGTCGACATCACGCTTTCGTCGGGCGTGAGACCAAGCTTCGCTTGCAGGATGTGCCCGTGCGGGCGGTCCACGCGCTCCTCTTTCGCGCGCAGCACGACATGCGTCGGGCCGTCGCTCGTATCCGTGAAGAAAGAGAGCAGCTGGCCAGCGGCCTGCTCGACGTGCCGCCATGCGCTGCCGAACAACTGCTCGAGCTCTGCTTGGCTGAGCGGCTCGCTCTGCAGTAGACGCGCGCGCTGGAAACGATGGCGGGCGGCATCGCCGGCCGCTGACGGCGGCGCTGCGCGTTCGAAGCTGCGCAGCAGCTCTGGAAGCTTGGTCAAGTCCTCTGCGCTCGATGCCTGCGGGTGATCGGGCTGGTACGCCGCGACGAACGTACGCTCCTGGGACTTGCCCGCGGCCAGGACAAACGGCTCTTCCTGGAGCGCCACGACAGACGATTCACCGGCAAGCTCGCCTTTTAGCGCGCTCGCTTGCAGTGCCTCAGGCTCGCCCGTCGCTCGGAATGTGTTGCCGTAGAAGTACACACCGTCGGTGCTCGCAGAGCTGGCCCGACCTGCGCTCGCGAGCAGCAGCCAGGGATGACCTACCGATTCCTTCGTGTTCTGACGGCAGGCGATCACCGCGCCTTGCTGCGGGTGCTGGAACACGCGCCGCTCGAGATACTGACTCACGTAGTACTCGTTGACGGGATCCTGACTGTTCGCGCGCAGCCCGACGTCTTGCACGTAGATCAAGTCGAGCTCGACAGGTTGAGTCAGCGTGCTCTTGACAAACACGCGCCACTGCCACGCTGCTTGCGAGCTCGAGAGCTGCAGGACACATCGGTACTGGAGGCCACCCCAGCTGCCATGCGCCTCGAAGACGCCATCGGCGGCGCGGAAACGTGACGGACTGTCTGGACCGAGCAGGGCGGTGTATTCGTATTCGGGTCGCCGGCTGCCGCGCTTACGCAGATAGATGTTCGCGCCTGCGCGCACGAACGGGGAGGGCGGTCGCATCCCGATGCGGATCGGACCGACCACGATGCTCCGCACTGCGCCGCTGGCTGAAAAGTCGAAGCTGAGGCCAACCGAATTTGTGACTTTCATCGCGCGGTCTTTCTTTCTGACTGTACGATCTTACACTACTGCAGGCTCTGCGCTGCCGTCGTGCTCGGCGTGACGCCGCGCGAGCTGATCCTTGATCTCGCGACTGCGCGCTTCAGTGAGAGCGTAGCCCATGACGAAGAGCAGTGAGATCAAGCAGGCGATCAGCGGCAGGCCGATCTCGACGATCCGCATCAGGAACAGTGTGTAAGGTGGTTGTTTGGTGAGCTCGACCGTGTTCTTTTCTACCGCTGTGAGCTGCTGCTTCAAGCTCTCGCCGGGCGCAGTGGCCTGCAGGCCCGCGAGCGCAGCGTGGACCTGCTCGGTGGTTTGCACGAGCGATCGGTAGTGCTCGCTGCTCTTGCCCGCTGTCGCCACTTTGCCTTCCAGGTACGTATGCAGCGCAGCGGCGTTTTCGCTGGCCTTGTCGAGCTTCTCTTGCAGGTCGTTGCCGGATGGCTGCGCGATCAGCGCGCGCACTTCACCTTGCAGCTTGTCGACTTTGGTCACCTGGGTCTCATCGAACATCGTGAGCACGATCAGTGCACCGGAGATCAAGCTCGCGAGCGCGGTGCCCATCTTGATGAACCACCAGAACACCGAATAGTAGCTGCCTTCAGCGCGGTAGCCTGTCTGCAGCTCGTCTTCGTCGCAGATGTCGCCCACCATCGATGAGCCGAGCGTAAAGAAGAACAACATGCCGCAAGACAGTAGCATCGTGGGGATGACGATCAGATACGGATAAGCAGGGTTGTAGCAGACGACTTTCGAGAGCTGCGCCGCGCCGATCAGCAAGATCGCGACGACCAGCGTGTTGCGCTTGCCGATGCGTGGGCTGATCCAGTCGAGCGGAAAGACCGCGAGCAGGCCGGTGACGGCCCAGACTGTTCCGTTGATCCCGAGCAGCCTCGCGCCTGCGGCCTTGTCACCCCCGAACACGTAGAAGATCGGGATGTACGAGCCGAGCAGCTGCACGAAGTTGAAGCCCATCGCGAGCGAAAAGATGGTCAAAGTCAGGCGGATGAAGTTGCGATTGCGAACGGTTCGCTTCATGTCCTGCCAAAACGGCGACTTATCCTGTTGCGCGGCTTTCTTGAAGCCAGGCTCTCGCAAGGTGAAGAACCACCAAAACGAGAGCGGCACGACGATCGCAGCCACCAGCAGCGACACATAGCGCATGCCGTCGGCTTCGTTCCCGCCCGGGCCCTTGAACACCTCCATGTTCGCGAGCACGAATAACCACGGCGTGCTCATCGCAAACAGGTTGCCCACAAAGCTCTTTGCGCTGAACAAGCGCGTGCGCTGGTGAGAGTCAGCCGTGAGCTCGGCACCGAGCGCGCTGTGCGGGATCTCGAACAAGGTCACCGAGGTGAAGAACAGCGTGAGCGTGACCAGGATGTAACCGAGCTGGAACCACTGGTATCCGGCGTCCGTGGGAAACCAGGCGCGAACCGTGTCGTGTTTGGGAATCCACCACATCACGACAAAGAACACCGCGACCAGGATGCCGCCGATCAGCAGGAACGGTCGCCGTCGTCCCCAGCGCGTGCGGGTATTGTCCGACAAGTGACCGATCACGGGATCGACGACTGCATCCCAGAGCCGCGGTATGATGAGCACCACACCGAGCCAGAACGCGCTCAAGCCCAAGCTGATATTGCCCATCAAGCCGACGAGGATGCCGGCGATGTTGAACAGGGCGATCGGGATGATGCCACCGGCCCCGTATGCGGCGAGCTGCGAGGGCGGAAGCCTGTTGGAAGTCGTGTGTTGTGCCTGCGCGGATCCCATACAATGTCGAGTACACCACGAGCGCCACGCCTCAGCCAGCAGGTCGGATTCTGGGCGTGTCCCTGAATATTGCGACACATCGCCCTTCACGCCGCTTTTCCGCCGAAAAATCGACGCAAATGGCTCGGTCGAATATTCAGGAACACCCCCATGTCGAAATCAACGATAAGCGCGAGCGACTCCATATTTCCTGCCGACTTCGTGTGGGGCGCCGCGACGGCGGCCTATCAGATCGAAGGTGCCGCCCACGAAGATGGCCGCGGTCCGAGCACCTGGGATGTGTTTTGCAAGCGTCCAGGTGCGGTGTTCGAGGCGCACAGTGGCGATGTTGCATGTGACCACTACCATCGCTATCGCGACGATGTGGCGCTGATGCGCGAGCTGGGCGTCCAGGCGTATCGCTTCAGTGTCTCGTGGTCGCGCGTGTTGCCGGAAGGGCAGGGGCAGCTGAACGCGGCGGGCTTGGCGTTCTACGATCGCTTGGTCGACGCCTTACTCGAAGCTGGGATTCAGCCGTTTTGCACGCTGTTTCACTGGGACCTGCCGCAAGCGCTGCAGCAGCGCGGCGGCTTTTTGAATCGCGACATGGCCGACTGGTTCGCGGACTACGCGAGCGTGTTGGGCCGTAAGCTCGGCGATCGCGTGAAGCTGTGGGTCACGCAAAACGAGCCGCAGTGCTACATCGGCTTTGGGCTCGGCTCCGGGATCCACGCGCCGGGGCTGCGGCTGCCGCTGTGCGACACGCTGGTCGCCGCGCACAACTCGATGCGCGCGCACGGCAAGGCGGTGCGCGCGCTGCGCAGCACGGTCAGTCAGGCACGCGTGGGGTATGTGCTCGCGGCGCAGCTGGCCCGCCCTGCGACCGACAGCGCGGCAGATCTAGAGGCCGCGCGTGCAGCCACGTTTGCGGTTCGCGACACAACGTTCACCAACAACGCGTGGTGGACCGATCCCGTGGTGTTCGGTCACTACCCCGAGGACGGGCTGCAGCTTTTTGGCAGCGAAATGCCGCGCTTTCCGAGCTCGGACTGGGATGAGCTGAAGCAGCCGCTCGACTTTCTCGGGCTGAACATCTACCGCGCCGAGAGCCATCGCGCGGGGCCGGATGGCACGCCTGTGGCGCTGCCTGTTCCGCCGGGTTATCCGCGCTCTGGTGTCGATTGGCAGCCGATCACGCCGGATGCGTTGTACTACGGCCCGCGCTTCTTCTACGAACGCTACAAGCTGCCAGTTTGGATCACCGAGAACGGCTTGCCGACGCGCGACCAGATCTTCCTCGACGGCAAGGTTCACGATCCGCAGCGCATCGATTATTTGCATCGCAACTTTCTCGAGCTGCGGCGCGCGATGCGCGATGGCGCAGAGGTGCAGGGTTACCTCGCGTGGTCGCTGCTCGACAACTTCGAATGGCAAGACGGTTACAAGCAGCGCTTTGGGCTGATCTATGTGGACTATCAGTCGCAGCGCCGCGTGCCGAAGGATTCGTATCACTGGTACAAGCAGGTGATCGCGAGCCGCGGCGAATCACTCGCGGGTGAGTTTGCTGTGCCGATCACTCAGGTGACAGCGCCGTAATCAGCGCGTAGCGCGCGTTGTTCGGCCGTCTAGTAGCTCGACATCCTGCAGGCCGCCTTCGCGCGCGGGCATCGCGACCTCCGCATTTCCTTCCAGGTATGGATTGGGATTGACCTCGATGATGGAAGTCGGGTCGACCGAAAAGTCCTTCGCGTCTCGGCGGCACGCCAAAAAGGCCTTTGGTTGACTATTCAAGGGATCTATTGAATACTTGAAGAGTGACAGCACGCCATCGTCAGTTCAAGGACGCGATTTACGAGCAGTTCGCACGGCTTGGAAAAGCCACCGCATCGCCCAAGCGACTCGAGCTGCTCGATCTGCTGTGCCAGGGTCCTCGGACCGTGGAGGCCCTGGCCGATCAAGCGTCCATCTCGGTGGCAAACGCTTCGCAGCACTTGCAGGTTTTACGTGCTGCACGGCTCGTCGAGGCCGACAAAAAGGGACTTCACGTCGAGTACCGTCTGGCCAGCGAGGAAGTGTCGCGGTTTTTCCTCGTATTTCGCAGTCTGGCCGAGGCTCGGCTCGCCGAGATCGAACAGGTCACAAGTGACTACTTCGAGCACCGCGAGACGCTGGAAGCTGTTGGCGGCGACGAGCTTCTGCGTCTTGTCAGGAGCGGCGAAGTCACTGTGCTCGATGTCCGGCCGGCCGAGGAATACCACGCTGGCCACATTCCAGGTGCGATCTCCATTCCTGTGTCTGCACTGAAGGCACGACTCAAGGAGCTGCCGAAGAGCCGCGAGGTCGTTGCCTACTGTCGCGGGCCGTATTGTGTGATGGCCATCGAAGCGGTCGAGTTGCTCCGCAAGAAGGGTTTCAAAGCGCAGCGCATGGAGCTTGGTGTTCTCGAGTGGCGGGCACGTGGCTTTCGGATAGAGCCCAGCGCAGCCGGCTCGTCCAAAACCACATTGCGCAAAGGAGCGCGTTCATGATCTTCAAGCCTTACTACTATTTCGAGACCGGATGTGCCGCCTATCTGTTCGGCTGCGGCGGCCTCGGAGAAGCAGTTGTCGTTGACGCTCACGAAGAGGACGTCGACGCGTACATCGCCTTTTCGACCTCGAAGGGCATGCGCATCACGCATGTGATCGACACGCACGTGCACGCCGACCATCGCTCGGGTGGGTCCGCGCTCGCGAAGAAGCTCGGGGTACCTTATTGCCTGCATGAGGCGGCGGATGTTGCGCTTTCGTTCGCGCCGCTCACAGATGGCCAAGAGATCGAGCTCGGCAATACGCGCGCCAAAGTGCTGCACACACCAGGGCACTCGCCCGAAAGCATCAGCTTGGTAGTGACCGATCTGCGACGGGGCACAGAACCGTGGTTCGTGCTCACAGGCGACACGCTCTTCGTCGGCGCGGTCGGACGCCCCGATCTGCCCGGTCGCGCACGCGAGAACGCTGGCGAGCTGCATGACAGCATTCACGCGAAGCTTCTCACTTTGCCCGATGAGCTCGAGATCTACCCAGGTCACTTTGCGGGGTCAGCGTGCGGCGCGGGCATGAGTGGAAAGCCATCCAGCACCATCGCTTTTGAGAAGCGCTGGAACCCGCTGTTGTCGAAGTCGCGTAGCGAGTTTGTGGACGCGCTGTGTGACGTGCCGCCGAAGCCTGCTGAGATGGCGCAGATCCTCCTCGTCAATCAAGGCCGCTGAGGGGCAGTCATGAGTGATGTCCAACTCGGCGTGCGCGCGAACCTCGCGCAGTTCTCACTGCTCGTCGTGGTCAATGCCTTTGTCGGCGCGATGATCGGCATGGAGCGCAGCATCCTGCCGTCGATCGCGGACCAGGAGTTTCAGCTGGCAGCCAAGACCGCCGTGCTCTCGTTCATCGTCGTGTTCGGCGTCACGAAAGCTTTCACGAACTACCTCGCGGGCAGGCTCTCCGACCGCTTTGGTCGCAAGCACGTGCTCGTCGTCGGTTGGCTGATTGCTGCACCGTCCCCGTTTCTCTTGATGTGGGCGCCGAGCTGGTCGTGGTTGCTGTTCGCAAACGTGCTGCTCGGCGTGAGCCAAGGGCTCACCTGGTCGACCACAGTGATCATGAAGATCGACCTCGCAGGTCCTGCAAAACGCGGCTTGGCGATGGGCCTGAATGAGTTCGCTGGCTACTTCGCAGTCGCGGGCAGCGCACTTGCCACGGGCATGATCGCCGCGCGCTACGGCTTGCGTCCAGAGCCGTTTTATCTCGGCGTCGGTTTCGTGGTGATCGGGCTCGTCTTGTCTGTGGTCGCCGTGCGCGAGACCAAGCACCACGTCAGCGTCGAAGCGAAGCTGCATGGCGAGCTGCCCGCCGGAAGCATGCCCACGCAGCGAGAAGTGTTTTGGCGAACAACGCTGACGGACAGAAACCTTTCGAGCGTCACCCAGGCTGGGCTCGTAAACAACCTAAACGATGGCATGGCTTGGGGTTTGTTCCCGCTGTTCTTCACCGCGGCCCACATGAGTCTTCAGCAGATCGGCACGCTGGCAGCCATCTACCCTGCAGTTTGGGGTGTCACGCAGCTTTTCACGGGCGCTTGGTCCGATCGTATCGGGCGCAAGTGGCTCATCGCTTGGGGTATGTGGGTTCAGGCGCTGGGCATCGTGATCGTCGTGCTCGCGAGCGCGTTCCTCGGCTTCGCAGCGGGTGCTGTGCTACTCGGCGTTGGGACGGCAATGGTCTATCCGACGCTGCTCGCAGCCATTGGCGACGTCGCACATCCATCGTGGCGAGCCTCGTCGGTCGGCGTGTACCGACTGTGGCGCGACCTGGGCTATGCCGTCGGTGCGCTGCTCGCCGGAGCCGTGGCGGATGCGCTAGGCCTTGCGGCTGCGATGTGGACAGTCGCAGGGCTCACATGCGCATCCGGTTTTGTCGCAGCGCTGCGCATGAAGGAGACTCTGCGCCCGAGCACGAGCGCTCCGACGGAAGCACGAGTCATATCTCATTAGCGCTTCGCCTCATCCCATGTGCAGCCAGTTCCGCTCGCGCAAATGGGCGCGTAGGTCGCCGGAAGCTCGCGTTGCCATGCGAGCTTTGTCAGCGTGTCGTAGGTCACTCCGGGCGTCTCGAACGTGTAGCGGCTCGGAGGTGCCTCAGCTCGGCCGGCCTCCGAGCCGTGGGAGGCTTTCCGGCGCAGTTTCCGCTACCGCAGCGATGCGTGAGCTTCTTTGAGCAAGAGGGCCTGGGCTTGTTCTGCGTAGCGGCCGTGGGGGGCGAGGTCGAGGTACTTGCGGAAGCATGCGTCCGCTTCGCTGCGGCTGATGCCTTGTTTGAGCAGGGCCGCGCCTAATACGTAGTGAACGTCTGGTCGTTCGCTCTGGTGCTCGGCGATGAGTTGGTATTGCTCGACCGCACCGGAGTAGTTGCCGAGCGCTTCGTGGATCGCACCGGTGAGGAGTCGCAGGGTGTGCGCGTTCGGATGCGCGCGTAGATAATCTTCGGCGTGTTGCAGCGCGAGCCGGTACTGGCGATCGCGTACGAATGACGCTATCAGCTGCGGAAGAACCGTCTCGGCGTCCGCACCTTCGTCGAGTGCCAGCCTCCAATACTGCTCGGCGCGCACCACGTCGCCGCGCTTGTCGAGCACGGTGGCGACCTCAGTCAGCTGACCTTGGGTCAGCATTTCACGCGGCTCATCGCGCGCCGTATGCGGCTCGTAGTGTGTCCCAGCGCACGCGCTGAGCAGGCTCAAGGTTCCGCCGATCCATGTCCAATGTGCTGATATCATCGGCTCCCCACTGCGCTTGCAAAGCGTGCGTTGAGCTCGCGCTGCACCGCGCCGAGCCATTGCACATACTCACCGTCTTGATGCGCCACGAAGGTTTGCAAGACCTGCACCTCGCGCTGCGCGTAGTCGTGCTTTTCGCGCTGCAGGAAACGCTCCAGTCGCACCTGCCGCACCTGGAATTCATCTTCGAGGCTCGTGCGCAGCGCAGCCACGGTGTCGTGCACGCGCTCCGCCTGATCGCCCCGGCCCGCCGTTGTGAAGCACGCTTCGGCCCCTTCGTAGAGCCCGACGCTGGCCACACCATCTTTCGGATGAAACGGTGCGCGCTCGCGCTTCAGGCTGGCTTCGAGCGCCCAACGCTGGGCCTGATAAGCGGCGTCGCGTGCATCGGCGACGTTGCAGCTGCGCCTATCCGCCGCAGCGAACAGCGGCGGTGCTGCGACAGCGCTCTGGAGCACGCCGCCGTCAGCGGGCGGAAAGAGCACGTGATAGCCGCCGACGGCGATGCCGAGCATCAGCACGGCGCGTGTGATCAGCGTTTGCGTCGGTGAGTCACCGGACTTTGTGGTGCGCTTTTGTTGCGTTCGCACGCTCACGCGCAGCTGCAGCTCGCCCAGCGTGAGGCGCGTGCCCGATGCCAGCTCGCCCTCATCGAACGCAGCTTTGTCGACGCGCAGCGCGCCGTCGCTGGTCAGCGAGCGCACGAACACGCGCTCGCCACGCTGCTCGATCAGCATTTGCTCGACGGCAGCTTCTTCCGATGGCAGACGCACATCGCAGTGCGAGCCACTGCCGACCAGCATCGCGCCGTCGGCGGCTTCGAACGTGGACCTCTTGCCGGCGCGCTCGACGTCTAGTGTCAGGATGGCGTTTGAGCTGTGAGTCATGATCTAATTCCTCAGGTGGGGAAGGAGTCGCCGAAGCGCAGAGCGATCGGGCCTACGATCAACGTGAGCACGCAGACGAACAGCAGCACGAGCGGCACCATTAGCTTGGTCGCCGCTTTGGCAGCCGCTTCTTCGGCGCCTGCCGAGCGCTGCACGCGCGAGGTTGCGGCTTGTATACGCAGCACGTCAGCGAGCGGTGTGCCTTGCTCCTCGGATTGCACGACCGCACCAACCAAGTCGCGTACCGGCTCGCAGGGCGCGCGCTCGGCCAATTGTTCGAGCGCGCAGCGGCGCGTGCGACCCAAGCTCAAGTCTTGCATGAGCAGCTGCATTTCTTCGAACAGAGCCGACTCGGGCTGTGCGGTGCGATCGATCACCTGACGGATCGCGGCAGGAAAGTCGAGCCCTGCGCCGAGACTCAGCGCGAGCAGATCTATGACTTGCGGCATGCTCGTGCTGATCCGGCGTTGGCGCTCGCTCGCGCGCGCAGACAGCGACAGGTACGGCATAAACAGTCCCGCGATGCCCAAGAGCATGCAGAATAAGACCGCGTTGCCGCTGCCTTGCATGTAGCCATAAGCGGCGCCCGCGCTCGCACCGCACACGCCGGAGATCACGGACAGGGCAGCCAGATCCTCTGGCTGCAAGCCCGCGACGTTACCCGCCATCGAGATCTCACGATCGAAGGTCGCGCGCAGGCTGGGCGACAACAGGCTGTAGATGCGTCGCGACAGAAAACGCATGGTCGGCTCGATCGCAGCAAATGCCTGGTTTTCAGCGAGGCTACGCACGCGCTTGTAGCCGCGCAACCCGAGCCGCGAGGGTGGAGGCTTGGGCGCGCTGCCCACCGCGTACACGACCACAGCGAACGCGAGCCCGAGCGCGAGCACGCCGCAGACCGCAAAAACGAGTGCGACCGTCATAACTCCACCTTCATGATCTTGCGGGATAAGAGCAGCGCAGCGAGCCAGAACACACCCGCAAGCGCCATGATCACGGAGCCAATCGCGGTTGTCGTGAGTGGTGCGAAGTAGCCCGGTGAGAGCAAGTCGAACACAAACACCACGCCGATCGGAAACACCGCGAGCACCATGGCCTGCACGCGACCGTCCGCGGTCTTTGCACGCAGCACCGCGTGCAAGCGCGACATCTCGCGCACAGACGCGCCCGTTTGAGCCAGGATCTCAGGGACGTTCCCGCCGACGCGCCGGCCGATCAGCAGTGCGCTGATCGTGGTGTCGAGCGTCGTGCTGCCGACGCGCGCGCTGAGGTCGGTGAGCGCTTGATCGAGCGTGCTGCCTACGCGCATGTCGCGCAAGGTCTGCTCGAGCTCTTGGTTCAGCGGCGCGGGCATGGTGGTGACGACGGTCGAGAGCGCACGTGCGACATTCGGCGTCGCACGAAGCGCATTCGACAGCGCTACGGTGAACGCGTCGACCTTGGCCTCGATCTTCTGAAGCTTCTGCGCTTCTGCACGTGTCAGGTAGACGTGCGGGCCGAGCGCGATGATCGGCAAGAGCGCGAGCGTCACGGGGTCGCGCGTCGCCAGCATCGCCGCGAGCGTAAACAGCGCCGCGCACAGCTGCATGACAGCAACAGCGCGGCCTTGTTGCGGCTGAAACAAGCGCCGCAAGCGACCATCGAGCTGTTGGATATAGCGCTCGAACGCGCCGCTACCAGGGAGCTTGGATTTTTGGGCGCTCCAATACGCGACCAGCAGACACGCCGCGAGCAGCGTGAGCAGCGACGCATACTTGATCAGCTGCAAGTTGACAGTCATAAGAAGGCCTCGTCAGCGCCGAACAGACCTTTCACGATCAGCTCGGGCAGATAGCTCGGCAGATAACCAGTCGCAAGGAACTCACCATCGGCCTTACCGTCCAAGCTCGTGCCACGCCGTACGTACTGAAAGATCGGCCGCAGTAGAAACTGATCGCGCTCATCGAGCCCCACGATCTCGACGATCGCGGTCACCTTGCGCGACCCGTCGCTCAGCCGAGATTGTTGCACGAGCAGGTGCACGCTCTTGCTGATCTGCTCGCGGATCGCGCGCTGCGGCAGGCCCACGCCTGCCATCAGCGCGAGTGTTTCGAGGCGCGACAGCGCTTCAGCGGGGGAGTTGGCGTGTGTGGTGGTGAGCGAGCCGTCGTGGCCCGTGTTCATCGCTTGCAGCATGTCCAGCGCTTCTCCGCCGCGACACTCACCAACGACGATCCGATCCGGGCGCATGCGCAGCGCGTTCTTGACCAGCGCGCGGATCGAGATCTCGCCTTTGCCTTCCATGTTTTCGGGGCGCGCTTCGAGCGAGACCACGTGTGGTTGCGCCAGCTGCAATTCCGCGGCGTCTTCGATGGTGACGATGCGTTCTTGCTCGGGGATCGCACCTGACAGCACGTTGAGCAGTGTGGTCTTGCCGCTGCCCGTACCACCAGCGATCACGATGTTTTTCTTGGCCTTGACGCTGTTCACCAGGAAGCGGCCCATGGCGTCGCTCAACGCGCCGCGTTCGCACAGATCCGCGAGCGCAAACGGTTTGCTCGAGAACTTACGGATCGTAATGCACGAGCCGCGCAGCGCGATCGGGCGGATCACGACGTTTACGCGCGAGCCGTTGGCGAGCCGTGCATCTACCAGCGGCGACGACTCGTCGATGCGACGGCCGAGCGGCGTGACGATGCGCTCGATCGCAGCGCGCACACGTTCGTCGTCCGTGAAGCGGCAGTCTGTCAGCCCGATCTTGCCGGAGCGCTCGACGTAGATGTGGTGCGAATCGAGCACCATGATCTCGCTGACTGCGGGATCGGCGAGCAGCGCTTCGAGCGGGCCGAGTCCGAGCGCTTCGTCGGCCATCTGCCCAACGAGCGTGGCTTGGGAGAGGCCTGCGGGTATGCGCTCCGACATGCCCTCTACGATTCGGCGCAAGGCTGCAAGCACGCGCGGGCGCAAGGTGGGGTCGTCGGCGCTGCCCTTGTCGATCGCAGTCATGTCGAGGTGCGCGAGCAGCTCGCGGTGGATCTCACGGCGCAGCGCGTCGATCTCGTCGGCGCAGACCACTGCCGCTATGGGCTGCGGCGGCGGCGTGGGTGTTGCAGCGCATGACACAGCTGCGCCCAGATGAACGTGCAGCTCGGTGTTGCCGACCCTGATGCGCTCGCCGTAGCGGACGCGCCTCGCTGCTTTTTGCAGGTATCCGCTGTCCCCCACGAATGTGCCGTTGGTGGAGATGTCCTCGACGCGTACGCCGTCTTGCTCGAAGCTGAGCAGGGCATGACGCCGGGATACTGTCAGATCCCCGAGCGGCAGGTTGCAGCTTGCATCGCGACCGACCGTGACCTGCGCGACGCCCGAGAAGCTCTGTGCTTCGAGCGGCCGGCCGTCGTACTTGATCTGGATCCGCACCGCTTGCGGCGCGGGCGCAGGCCCCACCATGGACACTTTGGCTGCAACGACGCCGCTCATGGCTGCAGCACCGGTCGCGGACGGCTCGCTGCGGGCACACGCTCACTCGCGTAGACACCAGCGAGATCGCCGCCGAAAACTTTGTACTCGGTGAGCGTCTGCTTGATCAGCTCGTCCGCTTGCTGCGGCACGCTCTCGACCACACCGGGGATCACAAAGATCGCGCCCTCGACCTCCTGGCTTTGCTGCCCCTGGCTGCCGAACAGTAGCCCCAGGATCGGTATCTCGCTCAGCCAAGGCAGACCGTTGGTCTGGTGGCGCCAGGTCTCCGTGTGCACCCCGGACAGAACGAGCGACTCGCCGAGCTTCAGCGTAACCATGGTGTTTAGGGTGGAGGTCGACTCGCCTGGCAGGTTCGTGTCTGCAGCGGATGGCGTCAGGTCGGCGACGTCGACGTTGACCTGCATCTCGAGCTCGTTGGTCTTGGGCTCGAAGCGCGGCAGCACGAAGATCTTGGTGCCGAACGGGATGCGCTGGATGCTCGCGGTGAGCGCTGCGCTCACGGAGAAGTTCTGTGCGCCACCGCTGGTGAAGGTCGCTTGCGAGCCATTCGCCGTGATCACGGTGGCGTGCTTGAGCACCTTAGCCCAACCGCGCCCAGCTGCAAGATCGAGCGAGGGCAACGGGTGATTGGTGATCGACGCGGTGGCCGAGCCGAGCTTGGACACGAAGTCATATGCAAAGTTTGTCGTCATGGCATTGCCGACGCCGATTGTTCCGGGCCAACGGATACCGAGGTCGCGCAGCTTCGACTTCTCGTATTGCACGAAGAACACGTCGACGCGGATGTTGATGTTGCGCTCCGCCGCGGCGCCACCCACCACCACCAGCGACTCGACCTGACCGCTGTACAGGCTCGCGATGTGTTGGATGCGCGCTTGATCCTCGGGCGTGTTCACACCGCCTTCGATGAAGAAGCGCGCGCCGACGCGTCGCACACGCACGCCCTTAGTGCCTTCGAGCAGCTGCCTGAGCTCGTCTTCCACGCTCTGCACTGCGCGCGCAAACACGTTGATGTTCCAGAGCAGCTCGGTGTTGTCGTTCATGATCAGCAGTAAGGTGGTCGAGCCCGGCGCTTTGCCGACGACCACGAACTGCTTACCGTTCGGGGTGATGCGGATCTCCGCGACGCCGGGCGTGCCCTCGGAGTAGTTGCGCACGCCGTCTGCGGGAATGGTGCGGTTTTCACCGACGGCCAAGCTGAGCTCGCGTGTCTCCGACGAAGGGGCTGCAGCGGCTGGTGCGACGACCGACCAGCACAGCGTCAACATGATGTACTTCAATGTCTTCATGGTTTCCCCGGTGTACCGACGCGTACTGGCAATGGATCGGAGCTGGTGTGGCTCGCACGCTTCGAGTTGGCGCGCGCTGCTTGGTCGAGCAGGTTGTTCGTGGTCAGATCCGGAAGGCCGTCGACCACGCCCGGGTCGGAGCCGCCGCGCAGCGCGACTGAAAGCTCTGCGTTCTGATCGGCGAGAGCCACCATCTGCGCTTCGTCGAGCTCGACGCTTAGTGTTAGGTTGCGCGCGTGCGAGCTCGGGCTGCGCGAGCTGTCGGTTCCCTGTAATGCTTGCCGCTGCATCTCGTTGCCCACGGCGAGCACAAGCACGCGCTGGAGCAACACCACCGTCGCGGCCGAGTAGTCCTGTCCGCTGCGACTCTTGAACGTCGCGAGCACGTCGACGTAGTCGCCGGGGCGGATCATGCTGTTCTGACGTGCTTCGATGGTCAGCGCGCGGTTGCCCGGCTGGATCAGTGATGACAGGTCGCGATCTTCGACCGCGATCGCGAGATCACTCCATTGCAATGTGTCCTGTGGATCGAGGTCCATCGCGGTGCGCAGCCCGCGCACTTTGCTCAGCTCGGCAGACTTGACCGCGCGTGATTCGACGTAAGAGATTGGAACTTCGCGCACGCCGAGCATGTCGTCTGTCAGCACCGTGTTGCGCGCGACCGGGCTGACCACGGTCAACAAGTGCACGCGCTCACCGCCCGAGGTCTCGACTTCGAAGCGCCTCACGTAAAGCCATAGCAGCAGCACACCGAACAACGCGAGCGTTCCGGCGATCAGCAAGAGGCGGCGATTCAGCTGCCCTGTCGTGCTGGGATCGGCGCTGTCGGCTGCAGCGAAGGTGTCTTGGGTTCTTGCGATGCTCATGTCATTCACCTGCGGCTCATGGAATTGGGCGGTCGATCTGGGCGACGGCGAGCAGACTGCCTTCATGCTCGGGCTTGCTGGTCGCAACCACCACGTGGTTGCCGCGCTTGTAAGCCCGCGCGAATGTTGTGTCCTGTGACACTTCGTAGTGCGTGCCGTGCCCGCTCGGGATCCAAGTGGGCTGGTAGCCTGTGGCTTCGAGCTTACTGCCGTAGTCGCTCATGGCTGCAGCGGGTGCGGCAGCGACGCGAAACGCATTCATCACGTGAGTGGTGCCCGCAGCTGCTGCCGCCAGGATCCGTGTGGAATTAGCGGGGCGCACGCCTGGCACGACCTCTGGGCCTGCGACATCACGCGCGTCGGTCGGGAAGAGCTCGCGCAGCTGCAGCGGACCCTCCGCGGAGACGAGTACGACGTGCGTGCGCTTGCCTACGCCGCGCATCAAGGTGTAGCGCAGCTGGCCGAGCTCGCTGACGTCTCCAGATTTCGCGAACGATTGCACGCGGCTCGACAGACCGGACAGCCCACCTTCGCCCAGCCCGCCCAAGCACACAGACGTGGCGCTGCCGTCATCGAGTACGTCGCGCATCACGATCATGCGCTGCAGCAGGCCGGCGTGGAGGCCGGTGTGTGGGCGTAGCTCGCGCTCGAGGTCTGCTGTCAGTTGCCCGGTGTCTTGATTGCAGCGCGCAACGAAGCGATCGAGCGCCTCTTCAACTGTTAGGTCGAGCACCTTGGTGCTCACTGAGAATGATGCACCATTGAAGTTGAGCGTTGTCACCCTGCCTGCGAGGCCGGCGAAGTTCTCTAGGTTTCGGCCGACGCTGCTGCTGCGCTCACTCAGCTCAGCGGCCACTCGCCGAACGGTGAAGACTGTGGCGAGCGCACCGACGATGGCGATGTACAGCGCCACTTTGAGCGCGCGCCGATGAGTCGTTGCTGGTTGTTCGATGGTTGTACGTTTCATGGTGCTCTCCTGCCGATCAAAACCAGTTCAGTGGGTTCGCCATGCTTGCGAACTGAGCCAACATGTCTCTGCCGACGCCTGCAAACACACCTGACAGATCTTGCGTTCCCTCTTTGAGCGCCCAGCCGAGCACGCTGACCACGTCTTCGTTCTGATCGGGATCGATGTTGCAGGCCAAGCTCGCGCGACTCTTGATCGTGCGCTGTGACGGTCCCGCGGCGTTCATCAGGATAGGCGAGGGCACGGCCACCGCGACCTGCGCCTCCCCGCGCACGCTGTCGCCACTGCACTCGAGGCGTGTGCCACCCCACGCTTGCAAGCGCGCGCGCTGCATCGTGTCTGCCTTGGCGGCGTACATTTGGTGGAAGAAGCTCACGCCGAACAGCAGCACCGTGAGCATGCCGATCGCGATCAAAGCTTCGGTCAAGACCACGCCTTGTCGGCGACGCCTTTTGGCAGCAGACATCAGTGCACCTCGTGTGGATTCTGAGCGTCGCGCGGATTCAGGATCTCATTGATGCCCGAGCTCTCGCGCGCGTTCTCGATGTTCTGCACGATGAACTTGTCGTAGAGCTCGCTGACCTTGAACGTGTCCATGAACGCGGTGACGATGGAGGACACTGGGCCTTCGGCGGGAAGGCCGGTCTTGGTATGGAACGCTTCGCCAGCTTTTTCGCCGATGATCTCGCCGAGACCACGCTCGAATTCATCGAGGGTGACGTCGATCGTGTTCAAGCCGACGTCTGCGAGCTCCCGCGCAGGTGGGCGATACCGTCGCAAGCGCGCGGTCCAACCTGGTGCCCACATCGCGTCCCACTCGCAGGCGTGCTCCCAACCTGCAGCGCAGTCGAAGTAGAACTCGCCGAGCGCTGAGGAACCTGGGATGTCGCCGATGTCAGGTGACGCTTTGCCGTTCGCTGCCCTGGCAACACCTTTCTGATCGGTCTGCCACATGCGTGGTGTTGCTTGCGCGTAGCTCCAGATATGCGTCGTAGGAGAGCCGTTTGCCGCGGGCGCCCACATCGCGGCACTGGATACTGTGAACATGTTCTTGTCAGTCAGCTCGCCGAGTAGTGACCCGAGCGGACCGAGACATGATCCACCGCCCGAGCTCCCGCCGCGGTTGCGATTGCGGCCGCTGTCTTGACCGTTTTCTCGTGCGACCCGGTCTTCTTCGTCTTGCACGGCCTGCTCTGCGGACTCCGTCCTGCTATCCGCAAAGCCGCAGACCTTTTCGCTGAGTAGCTCGAGCAGCTTACCGATCATACCCGCTGCGGGCTGACAGAAGATCCCGTCGCCTGCGCCTAACACTTTGCGAGCCACGTCGTTCAGGATCGCATCCGAAGTCTCCTTCAGCTGGTCACCGACGAACGGGATGTTCATGCTGTCGATCCAAGCGACCAGCTGCTTGGGGATGATCATGAAGCCTTTGGAGCACAAAGTGCCAAACTCATCTTGCTGCACGGGCAGCGCTCCTGGGCCCTTCTCTGGCAGGCGATTCTTGCCAAAGTTCCCTGGCATCTTCCGCTGCAGGGCGGGTGGTGTCGGGATCGGAGGCAGCATCGACATCGACATGGGCCAAATCGTGTCTGCAGCCGTTGGCGTCCCCTTTGCGGCGCCGAACCCCACCCAAGGCACCAGCGACGACACGCCACTCTGCAGCGCAGACGTAACTTCCAGCGCGGTGTTGACGCCGGTGAACACGGGTCGCTCTACATTTGTCACCAGCGTACGAAACACCTGCGAGAACACCGGAAAGAGCGGAGGGATCAGCGCCAGGATCAGCACGATCACCTCCACGATCCGGATCAACGCAAACACGCCCAATGCGATCGACATAATCACATTGAGCACAACGAGCATGTTCATGCCGCGTGCGTGCCAGACCGCTCCCGTAAACGCAGTCGTGTCAGCCGCATCCTGCAGCTGCGTACGAAACACGATCGCATCCCCGACGGACGCCACATAATAGAGCGCCCCAACAAGCAATGCCCCCATCGCAATCGCAGGCACAAGAATCGCCCCGCGCTGGTCACTGAGCATGCTGCTCATGGCGGCCGACGTGACGTGCTCCGATGGGGTAGGCACATGCCGGACAGGGAGTGCGAGGCTCTGGTGAATGGTCGGCATCGTGCTCGGTGCCATGAGCAAGCTGCATGCCGGGCCCACGAGCGCATCGTTGAAGCCGCAAACCCTGTGTACGCGTTCGCAGGCGCCGAGACGCGCTCCAACACGCAACCGCGGGTTGGCGTCCGCGGTTGCCGCAGCCGTTGACTGCAACTCTGGGTTGATTCGCAACGCGCCTCCGAGGCACGCAACCAAAGCCAGCAACCGGGGGTTGGCGCTCGCTGGCGACGCGGCGTGAAGCTCGCGAAAACTCCTATGGTTTTCCGCATGCGAGGTCGTGGCATGTGGCTTGCTCGATGGCGCTGGGCATGGACCAAGCGAAGCAGCGTCTGTCGAGCGACGAACGAGGAGCACTCGTCGTCGAATATCTCGTCGTCACGATGGTGGGCCTGATGCTGACCGTCTCGCTGCTCGGGCTCGGTGTGATGATGGTCAAGGGCTACGGCTCGTCCATCAAGGCTCTGTACACAGAGCACCCCTAGACAAAGAACGATACGTGGAGGCGAATGTGATGAGCGATAAGAATCAACTCGAAGTTGCGACGAAGAGGTCTGCATTGCGCAAGTTTGTTCGAGACGAGCGTGGCGCTGGTTTGGTTGAGTACATCCTGCTCGCAGGATTGATCGCGATCGCTGCGATCGTCGCGTTCCGCGGGTTTGAAGGCAAAGTGTCAGGCACTGTGACGAAACAGGGCCAGAAGATCGAGACTGAGCTCTCGCCGAAGTGAACGTCAGAACGCGGAGGCCTTTGCCATGTCACAGCCGGCGCTGTATTTGCTGTGTTTCGTCGTGCTCCTCACCGCTGTCGCAGCGTTTCAGGACTTGCGAACGGGGCTCATCTCCAACCGCATCGTGCTGTTCGGCGCAGCGGTGGGGTTAACGCTGAGCTGGGTCTCCGCCGCTGATGGCGGCGGAGGTGCTGGCTTGCTGATTGCTGTGGGCTTGAGCTTGCTGGGGGCCGCGCTGGTTGGCGCTGTTCCCTTGCTGCTCTATCGCGCTGGCGGGATAGGCGGTGGTGACGTGAAGTTGCTGGTCGCTATCGGCTGCGTGCTCGGGCCGTACCTAGGCCTCGAAGCAGAGCTGTACGCGTTTTCGCTTACGGTGTTATACGCGCCGGCGCGCTTGATCTGGGAAGGCAAGTTAGTGTCGTCGATGCGCACGATCGGCCGGATGGTGGTCGTACCGCTCACGCCACGTCGCTCACGCAAGCCGGAAACACAACCGGTAGAGCTGACGTCGTTTCGGTTTGGGCCAGCCATCTTTTTGGGCGTGCTGCTTGCAGCGGCCGTCCGCCTGTCGAGCCTCACATGAAAGATCAGCGCGGCGTTGTGTATCTGGAGACCTTGGTAGCGTTCCTACCGGTGTTTCTGTTCTTCTTGGCGACCTTACAGATCGCTGATTTGAGCGCCGCGCATATCATCGTTCGACACGCGGCCACAGTGGCCGCGCGCGCGGCTGTCGTCGTGCTGCCCGATGACGGTCGGTATTACAATGACGAGGACAATGAGAAGCTTCATGCCTTTGACGGTTTGCGTCGTCAGGACATCGAGTATGCGGCGGATTTGATTTTGCGTGCGAATCCGCGCTTGGACAACGCGCCTTTGAATGTGGTTGTGGGGTTTCAGAGTCCGCCGACCCGTCCGGATGCGAGCCCAAATCGCTTTGTGTGCTCTGGAAGTGGCTCACAACCGTGTTTGTCACGGGATGAAGTGTTGGCTGCAGCGTTCACCAGTCAGACAGCCGGAGAGTTGTTAGATACGTCGACGAAAGGTGAGGGCGACTGGGGCATGCGCGAGAAGCTCGATGCGCTGGTCACGGCTAAGTATCGCTGCATGCTGCGTTTCTTTTGTCCGCGCGACTTCACGATGGTCGCGACCGCGAGTCTGCTCTATCAGGGTGCGCGCTATACGTATGAAGCGTGGCCTGACAGTATTCGCGGTGACAGTCGACCTGACGGTACACCTGGTGCGCCGGTGGGTCCGGCGACTCAGATTCCTGGCGGGCCACCGAACGACGGCCATGCGCCTCCTTCAAACCCGAGCACGTTGCCGGACGATGCGGTCGCGGGGCAGACACCGAACGCACCTGCGGCGCCGGGCTCCAACAGTCCAGCCAACCCGGGTGTGAGCACTCCGCCGGCGGCCAACCTCGCTGGACCAGCAGCGAGCACTGCCGGTTCAGTCGCAAGCAACACGAATCCCGGTAGCTCGCGGACATCACCAACGAACCCGAGCGGCTCGCCTGGATCCGTTGCGAGCCACACGACTCCTGGCAGCTCGCCCACGTCTCCGTGGAGTCCAAGCAATTCCGCGCCCAGTTCCGTAGCGAGCAACACAGCCCCGGGTAGCAGCCACGCGAATCTTCCGAGCTCGAACAGCGCACGGCCATCGCTGGTCGCGCGGCCACCCCGCGACGACAGCTCGCAATCAGAATCGACAGCGGTGGTCGCTGGCCGGACCGACAATCGAGCTGCGGCTAGCAGCGGCACACATGACGACGCAACTAACGATTCATCGCAAGTCGCCGCGACAACGCCGAACAGACAAGGCACATCTCCAGACAGCAGCACATCGAGCTCGAACCCGGCGCCCATGCGCGGCCCACCGGGCGCAAGCTCGAACAGTCAGACAACACCGAACAGCATCGTCGCAGGCAGCGCACACGCGATCGACAGCGACAACCCAACCCTCGCGAGCAACACGACCGGCCGGCAGCCATCCGCGGCAGCTATCATCGCCAGCGGCGACCGCTCGCAAACAGCGCGCAACGGCGCAAACGCAAACAGACGCACCAGCACGCCACGCAACGCCGCCGAGCTGCGCGGCGCATTGCCCTCGAACCTACGCAACGTCCCGATCGTGCACGACCCGAGCCTCCAAGGCCCCAGCGTTCAAGTCCACTACACCCACGACAGCAACGGCCAAGTCACAGGTATTGAGATCCGCGTCGGACCGAACGCTCGCGCGCGTCACATCACGGACCACGTCAACACCGTCCGCGCGATGCAGCGCCTGCAAGGCCTCAGCGGCCGAGTACGCATCCTGCTGGCGCGGATCGGTGCATGGATCTCCGGGCGCCCCGACATACGACCCGGCTCGCTCGCATGGGAGACGCGCCGCGAGATCGAAAAGCTCAGCGCTATCATCGACGCGCGTGCGCAGGCGCTCGCAAACACTTCGCTCACAGACGCACAACGAGCCGAGCTCGAACAAGAGCTCGACGCCTATGCGGATCAACTCGCCTATCACCAGGCAGCGATCACCGACATCACCCGTGAGCCAGGCCGCGGCTACGTTGCAGCCAACGGACCTGACAGCTCAGTGCTGCAACAGCACTTCGCCGCCGTGCGCCGCCAACTCGCGAACGGCACCTTACAACAGCGCACAGAAGCGCGCGGTGAGCACAACGCCGCGATGCACATGCTGCGAGAGTCCCGCGATCCCAGCTCCCCTTGGTACGGCTTTCAAATGGCGCGCGGCTTCGAATCGGGCCAAGGCTACGACCAGGTTTGGGTTCGGCGCGAGAACGGACAGATCGTAGAGATCCTGATCGTCGAGGCCAAAGGTCGGCGCCTCTCAGACGGTACGCCCGCGGACCTCGGCGACACTGAATCTATGGGACCGCAGATGTCTCGTACGTGGGTGTTGGGAACCGCAATACTCAGGATGCACAAGACACCGGCGGACGCAGAGCTCGGCAACCTGATCGCTGAGGCCATGCAATTCGGACCGCCACCCGCGGTCTACGGCGTCGTCGTCACGGGTGCGCACGTCTGGTCAGGCGAATCGGCTTCCGGCAACCGAGCGCATCCAGGTCAGAGTTATCCATCTGTCCTAAAGCCCCCGCCCAACCTCCCTGTAGATCCAACGCGCAAAGCAGGCGTCTACCACAACACGACGCGGCAGCGGACGGCGGCAGGCCCAGCACCCACGCGCGGTCTACCGGCTACCACAGCGAACACCGCGCACACACCGCAGAACATCGAAGCACTTCGTGCAGCGCTACCTGCCACCCTGCGCGACGTTCCCGCGAAGCTCGTACCCGGCACCGATGGGAGTATGGTGGCGCTACAGCTGAGCCTCGCGACCGGTGAATTCGAGCCCAGCCAAGCGAGCCTCGAGCAAATCCACGCTGCCCATGCCCTGACTGAGGAAGCCTTCATCGACAGCGTCGAAGTCATTCGAGCGCGGCGCTGGACTGGTGCAGGACCGCTGACTGCCCTCTACGAGCTGATGAACGGCATCGAAGACGTCGCGAAAGATCAAGGTCGCCAGCTGACGTCGGACGAGGCCGCGCTGTTGAAGCAGCTCCGGCGTCAATCGTACGCGCTGTTCGAGGCCGAGCATCCTAACAAGATCGCACTCAGAGGTTAGAACCATGTGGACCGTATTCATGCGCGCGCTGATCTTGCTCGCCGCTGTTGGCTGCGATCCGAAGCCGGCTGAGCGGGCGTTTCCTATGGTGATCCAGGTGGAGAGTGACTTGGGGGTGGCGCTCTCTGGTGCGCAGGTGTTGCGAGACAATCGCGAGCAGGGGGTTACTGCTGACGATGGCACCTTGCGCTTGTCGCTCACTGGGCATGAAGGTGACACTGCAGCGCTGCGGGTTGCGTGCCCGGCGGACTACACTTCGCCTGAGGCAGCGATTCAGGTTTCGCTGCGCTCACTCGCTGGCGCCAACACCGTGCCGCGTTACAAAGCGATGTGCCCGCCGCTGCTTCGCAATCTCGTCGTCGCTGTGCGTACGCAACATGCGACCGGACTGCCTGTGACCTTCCGCGGTCGCGAGATCGCGCGCACCGATGTCAGCGGCACCGCGCACGTGCTCCTGCGCGTTCCACCCAAAGAGCAGATCGCCGTACAGCTCGACACATCTGCCGATCCTGCGTTGCGTCCGAAGAGTCCCGAGCTGACGATCGATATGCCAGCGCAAGACAAGATCGTCTTGTTCGACAAGGCGTTCACGCGTGAGCAGCCGGCCGCGCCAAAGGCCCGTAGAGCCCCGAAGCCGATCGGCCCCACGCCGATCCGCGTCATGTCGCGCTGAGGGCTGGAGTAGCCGTGTAGGCAGCACAGGAGTGCCGAGCTATTAAGCCACGGCGCGCGCGAGCTCCGCGTAGCGATCGAGCCGCGCTCTCAGCTTGTCCATGTCGTCGGTCGCAGGCACTGCGATCACCGCGCGCTGCAGACCCAGGTCGCGCAGACGCCTCAGCGCATCCAGCTCGGGCTGTGGCCAGATCGAAGTTTCGCTCCTCACGAACCCGAGCCAACAGATGTGGGTGCGCCATGGTCTGTTGTGGGCGCGAAGATTCCGACGTGCATGCTCACGACCATACTGTAGTGCCCAGCATTTCGTGCGTCATATGGTAGTGACACTCCACACGCTAGCGCTGCTGTCGCCACAGTAGAGTCGCGGGATTCTCAGCGCGAGTGAAGTTGCGGTAACCTTGCGTTCGTGGCTTCTTCACCCGAGCAAATGCACGCTGAGATCGAGAGCCTTGGCGGTGAGGCGGGCGTAATCAGTTTGTATGGTTTCGAGAACATCACGATCATCCTGTGGCATGGCAAGCCGACAGTCGCCGCGGCCGAAGAGCTGACACGCGTGAGTCAGCATCGACGCGCGAAGTTCCCGCACGGGATCTCTGCTGTGCACCTGGTGCCAGCGACGTTCGAGCTGCCCGACGGTCCGACGCGGGACACATTCGCCAAGCTGCTGCGCGACGGCGACGGCGAAGGCAAGCTCGCAGTGGTGTGCGTGTTGATCCGAGGCGGAGGGTTTTGGGCGAGCGCGATGCGCAGCTTGCTAACAGGCTTGCGCGTGTTATCGCGCGGGTCGGTCGACCTCGGCTTGCATACAGATCTCGGCGCAGCAGTCGACTATCTACTCCCGCGGCACCTCGAGAGAACGGGCGTGCCGATCGGCCGAGAGCAACTCAGCGCTGTGCTCACGAAGCTATTCGACGCTGCTTGAGCGCGCTACGGCGCCTGTACGAGGACCTCGAAAGTCGCAGGGTTCTGCGGCTGCATCGGGCTCACATACGACTCGAACCAGCACTCGTAGCGCGCCGGCGTGTCTGCCGCGCCTTGGACACCACCGAGCTGCAGGCCCGCCGAGAGCGGGCCCTGGAAGTCGCCGTGACATGCATAGAGCTTCCGGCCCGGCGGATCGCTCAGATCGAGCACACCACTCGGCACGCTCGTGTTGTCGCCTTTTTGCCAAGTGAACGTGCAGCCGGGCCCAGCTGTCAGCACCTCGAACGGCGATCCGTTCTGCTGGTTATGCACTTTCATCGCTCCGTCGACGCGATACGCAGCCAGGCAGCCATTGCCGAAAATGGCCTTGCCCAGCACCGAGTAGGCCAGACCGGGGGGCTGCACTCGACAGACATACTGGCGACTTTGGATCCCCGCTGTCGTCTCGAGCCCGCCTTGCACTGCGTTCTCGGGAGCGCGGTCGAGCGAGCTGACTTTCATCCAAACCAAGCACGGATTGGGTTCATCCGGCGCAGGCATGTTGACTGAAGGGGGACCAGCATCGACCCCCATGCTCATACCTGCATCGACCGTGCTCGAGCCACTCGTGCCTCCTGAGGCAACGACGCCACTGGTGCCGCTGGTAGCGTCGCCCGCCGTGCCTGCGCCGCCCGTCGTGCCTGCGCCGCCCGTCGTGCCTGTGCGTCCAGTACCCGCGCGGCCCGCAGTGCTGCCCGTGTTTTGCCCGTTGCGTCCCGCGCCCGAGTTGTTGTCCATGTCCTGGCCGCCCTGCCTGCCGGTGCCGTCCGCAGACGCATCTGGCAGCTCGCGCGGAACAAAGCCTGTCATCGCTTCGTCGTCGCGTACCTCCACGATCTTGAGGTCCGGCACGCTGCAGCCCGCCGCGGCAATCGCGATCCACCCTATGCAAAGCACATCGCCGTATCTAGGCATCGATCCCGACTCACTTCCAAGCATGCCCAACTCGCCGCGCTCCGCTGCACTACAAGCAGCGCGCGCTGGCCGAGCGTAGCACGTCCGCACGGAACGCCACGTGCACGCCGAAACCTGAGCGGTCGCCAGGAATTCGTTACGTCTTATGCTATTCGGGTGCACAGGAGACACAGCATGCAAGGCGAGATCATCGCAGAGAAACTGGCATTTCCTGAGGGGCCCGTGTGGCACGACGCTGCGTTGCACTTCGTCGAGATCTCTGCAGGCGCGGTGTCGCGCTATCGCGAAGGGCGTGGTGTCGAACGCTGCGCGCTCCCGGGTGGGGGGCCGAACGGCGCCACACTCGGGCCGGATCATGTGTTGTATGTGACGCAAAACGGAGGCATGACGCGCGACAACAGGAAGTCAGCGGGCATCGAGCACATCACGCTGAATGGCCACGACACTGGCCAGGTGACAGTGCTCGCGAATGAAGTGTCAGGTCACAAGCTCGCTACGCCTAACGACTTAGCGTTCGGTCCGGATGGTCGCCTGTACTTCACCGATCCGAGCGGCTTTCCGGATCCCGCGCGCAATAAGAACAACGGCCGAATCTACGCGTGGGATCTCGCGCGCGGCTGCGGCGAGCTTGTCGCCGAGCTCGGCCCGGTCTTTCCGAATGGCATCGCGTTCGATCGCGATGGCACACTGCACTGGACCGAGACGTTCTCGCGCCGCGTGATGAAGCTACAGGGCGGCAAGCCCGAGCAAGTTGCTCAGCTGCCGGAGCGCCATTTTCCCGATGGTTTCTGCATCGACGAGGACGGCAGGTTCTATGTCGCGTCGACCTACGGCCACTGCGTCAGCGTGATCGAGGGCGACGAGATCGTGGATCGCTTGCTGTGCGGCGACGGCATGCCCACCAACTGCTGCTTCGCAGGCACCGATCTGTACGTCACCGAGTCGCGCCACGGCACGCTCTGGCGCTTTGCGCTCGGTAGGCACGGTCTGCCGCTGCACGCGGGCGCGTAGCGTTAGGGCCGCGGACGACCGCCACCCCACATCGGCGCGGCACCTGTGGTGAAGGTCCACGTCTTGTCGAGCGGTCCCGCTTGCGACGTGCCCTTCATGACCACGCGGTACTTCGTCATCGGCTCGAACGGCGCGTTCGCGTACATGAACACGCTCGTACGAAGGTAGTTGCCCCACATCGGATCGGAGCCCGTGATCCACACGTGTTCGATCGGCGTGGTGTCGCCGTCCTTCGTCAACACGTGCTCGGTGATGTTGAGCATGCGTGCATAGAGCGTGACCGGCGAGGCGCTCGGCCAGCCCGATGGCGGCGCGGGTGGCATCGGACCTTCGTACTGACCATTGAACGAGGTCGGCACGTTCGTCTGACCGTCGTACGGATACACGAGCACGGTGGTGTTCGGCACACCCATCGCGCCGTTGCCGAAGTCGATCGTGTCGCAGGCATCAGGTGCGGCGCCGTAACCCATGTCGCCGGTCCACGGATCGAGCAGCGGAATGCGATGCCACACCGAGTTGACCCACTGATCGATCGCGCTCTTCGGGTTGTTCGCGAACGCCATCACTTCGCCGCCGCCGCGCGCCATGTAACCGGCCGCCGCCATCCGCTGCCCTGGACCTGTGCCGGTGAAGCCTGCACAGCCCATCACTTCGTTGTGCGCGTTGGCCGTGCACATGCCTTCGTTCGCGGGATCGACGTAGTACTTGCAGTGATTCTCGGCAGCCTTGTTGATCTCGGTCACCATGCGCACGCAGCCCGCGCCCGCAGGCAAGCGCAGACTGTTGAGGTAGTTGAGCGCAGTGACAGCGCTCTCGGGCGTGCCGTCAGGAGCTGCAGGACAGGTCGAAATATCGACAGGCGTCATCGCGGGGGTGCCAGCGGTCGCCATGGGAGGGCCGCCCGCGGAAGGCGGAGCGGCTTGTCCAGCCACGGGCATGGCTGGAACCCCAGTCGTGGGTACCGTGGGCGCCGTGGGCACAGTGGGCACAGTGGTGGCAGGCGAGCCTGCGCGACCTTGGTTCACGGGGCTTGTCACCGTCGCCGTGCTTCCGCCACGGCCCGCTGCGGCACTCGATGAAGGCAACAGGGTCGAGCTGCTGCCGGCCGCGCCGCTCGTGGCTGGCGTGCCCGGAGCAGCGTCACCCGCGCACGCCGCGCCCAGCAAGCAGAGCGCGCCACCTGTCGCCTTTAGCCACCGCATGTTCTGCATTGCATCGCCGTTTCCTGCCAAGCTTGATCGGGTGTGTCCCTAACCCATTCCCTGGGTCGAGCCACATGGAAGTCTCGACAGGCACGTGCCCGGGGCGCGATTCATCGGGTCAGCAATCGTGCGCAACACACGGTACTGGTCCGTGACTGACCTAAACTAAGGATGCCTGTTCCATGAACGGATACAGCTCATTGGCAGGTGCTCGAGGGCTGGAGCGGCGCAGCCATTAGCTGCAGGTGAGGCCCGCGGCGTGAGCGAAGCAATAGTTAGCGAAGCCAACGAGTCGAGTGACAAACCGCGCTTGCAGAACGCATCCAGCGAGCGCTCGAAGGTGATGATCGCCTTATGCGCATCCGGCGCAGCTGATCGGACTCAAGCACGAAGTGCACCGACTCCGGCCGGCACCACCGCCGGCCGCCCTGATCCAGCGAGAGCCGACAATCCAGTTGTAAGAGGCCCCATGGCTCTCGCCCTTGCGTGCGGGATGGCGCTGCGTATGATCGCCGCCCCTTATGGCTCTAAGCACATCCGAAGCGGTACCTGTCGCTGCCGATGCGACGCCCGCTCGCGGTCGGAACTGGCGAAATCTGCGCGCGCCGATTGTGTTCGTGTGTGTGTTCGCGTGGTTCAACAGCATCGTGGACTCGCATGCAGCCCGCATGCGTGCGGAGCAAGTGCGCGACCGGATGGCGGACGCTTCGTTGGACGATCCCAACGAGGTGCCGCGGCGCGACCGCTCGTGCGGTGAGAGCGTCGAAGAATACTGGAAGTACATTCCGGACGCCCGCAGCCATCGGCTCGCTCTGCTTGTGGGCATGTCACAGCAGCACTCGATCTACGAACGCAAGCAAGGTCAGCGCCTCACGTCCGAGCTGATGGATGACGAGCTCGCCCGAGAGGGCGTGCGCGTGTTTGGCTTGGCCGCGCCCAACCTCAACAACGAAGAGGCGCTGCTGTACATGTTGGCGACAGGCGCCGACCCGCGCACGCGCCCGCACGCGTTCATCTACGGCGTGTGCTTCGATAAGATGCGCAATATCGATCTGCGTCCGCGCCTGCAAACATTCCTGCACGGCCGCCCTGAGCTGCTCGAGATCTGGCGCGAGACAGCGGCGCGTTATGCGAAGCGCTATCCGACGGCGACGAGCAAGATGCTGCAGACGCTCGAGCAGATTTCGCAGCCGGAAGTCGTCGCGACCGCTGAGGACACTGTCGAACGAAGGTTGCGCAATCGCCTCGCGAGCGTGCTGCCTGTGGTCGAGCATCGTGAGGCGCTGAATGGTTGGATTCAACAGAAGCTCTACGAGCTGCGGAACCTCGTGCTGAACATCAAGACCTCGAGCAAGCGCCCGATCATGGCCGCACGCTACGATCTCAACCGCGAGTTTCTCGGCATCATCGCCGACGAAGCTAAAGCGAAGCAGATCGACCTGCTCCCGTACGTGATCCCGCTGAATCCGCTGAGCGAGAACCCCTACGTGCCTGCCGAGTACGCTGCCTTCAAGAGCTGGTTTGCCGAGTTTGGCAGCGAGCACGACTTGTTCTGGAAGAACTTGGAGTCGCTCGTGCCGTCGGAAGAGTGGGGCGTGATGTTCGGTGAGCCCGACTTCAAGCACTTCCGTTATGCAGGGCACGTGCGTACGGCGCGGGAGCTGAGCGCTGTGTTCCGCGAACGCTTGGTCCCGAACGCAGCGAGCGCCAAGTGATCTTCACCAGCTACACCTACGCGAGCTTCTTGCTCGCAACATTCCTCGTGCACTGGTGCTTGCCGGCGCGTGCTCGCCCGTATCTGCTGATCGCTGCGAGCTACGTGTTCTACGCGTCGTGGAGCTGGCCATATGCGTTTCTGCTCCTGGCGCTGACGCTCGGCAACTGGGCGTACGCGCGCTTCGTGCTCGACCGCCCGGACGGCGAGCCAGGGCCGCTCTGGCCAGGGATCGCGATGAACATCGCGGTCCTCGTGTTCTTCAAATACGCTGATTTCGCGCTCGAAAACGTCGCAGCCGTCGCGCGGCTCGGGGGCTCCGACTGGCAGCCGCGCGCGCTGAATATCATCTTGCCGCTGGGCGTTTCGTTCTTCACGTTCCAAGGCGTCGCTTACCTGATCGATGTCGCGAGCGGCGAGCGTTCGTTTCAGCGCCTGCGCGACTTCGTTTTGTACAAAGCGTTTTGGCCGCAGCTGATCGCAGGGCCGATCATCCGGCCTGCTGAGATCCGAGAGCAGTTGAGCGTGCCGCGCGTGCTGCGCTACGCCGATATTTCCGAGGGCGCGCGGCGCATCTTACAGGGCGCGTTCAAGAAGGTGGTGCTCGCAGATACGCTGGCCACGCAGGTGGATCTCGCGTTCCTGCATGACGCCTCGCCCAACATGTTCGACACGCTCGTAGGCACATTGGGTTTCGGCTTTCAGATCTACTTCGACTTCAGCGGCTACTCCGACATCGCGATCGGCAGCGCGCGCTTGTTCGGCTACACGTTCCCCGAGAACTTCGCTAGGCCGTACAGCGCGTGTTCGCCGCAAGAGTTCTGGAATCGCTGGCACATGACGTTGTCGCGCTGGATCCGTGACTATCTGTTCACGCCGCTGAGCATGATGATGCGTTCGCGCCCTGCGTTGCAGCCGCTGTGTCTGGTGATCGCCATGGCGTTGTGCGGCCTGTGGCATGGCGCAGCCTGGACGTTCGTGCTCTGGGGTGTGTGGCACGGCAGCGCGCTCGCGCTGCAGCGGACGCTGCTGCGCGGTGTGTTCGCAGCTTCGGGAAACGCCGCGAGAGCTCTGCAGTGGCTGCTAACGATCGGGATCGTGTTCGCAGGTTGGCTGGTGTTTCGCGCACCTTCGCTGCACGACCTCGGTGTGCATCTGCAGGCGCTCTTTACGCTGCGTGGCGGTCTACGACCCGCATTGATCCGCGAGAGCGGCTGCTTGGTGATCCTGCTGATTTCAGGCTTTGCCATGTTGACCACGTGGCTGCACGCGCTTCCGCTCCCGCGCTTTTTGGCAGGGCCATGGCTGCGGCCCGCGCTGTATGCCACCGTGCTGGTCTCCGTGATCACAATGGATCGCGAAGCGACCGCGTTCATCTACTTTCAGTTCTAAGCGCGAGGGCAGCAGTGACAGAAGACAAAACGCTTTGGTCGCGCTGGAATCGGCTCGCGGAGCGCGCACCGGATGCGGTGTGCATGACGCTGCTGCGTGCCGGCTGTGACTCCGCGACGCTCACGCGTGCAGGGCTCATCGCGCGTGCGGAGCAATATGCGGCTTGGCTGCACGCTCAGGGCGTCACTGCCGGTGACAGCTGCGCGATCGTGCTGCGGCATCATATCGAGCTCTACCCGTTGTACTTGGGCCTCGTGTGCTTAGGCGCTGTGCCTTCGATCTTGGCGTATCCGAACGCGCGGCTCCATCCTGATAAGTTTCGTGCCGGCCTGAGCGGCATGGCTCGACGCTCTGGTTTGAAGTTGATCCTGACTGAGCGCGAGCTGGAACCGACGCTGCTGCCGTTGCTCGAGAGCACACCAGTCGCGGGCCTCCGCTTTCCGTTGGAGGCCTCGCTCGGGGAGCGTTGGCGTGCGCCTGCCGCCGTCAGCGGCGATGCTCCGGCACTCTTGCAGCATTCCTCGGGGACGACGGGTCTACAGAAAGCCGTCTTATTGTCGAACCGTGCTGTGTTGCGTCATGTCGACGACTACGCACGCGCGCTCGAGGTCAGTGCCAGTGATCGCGTCGTGAGTTGGTTGCCGCTGTACCACGACATGGGGTTGATCGCGGCTTTTCACTTGCCGCTTGCGCTTGGGCTGCCTTCGCTGCAGCTCGACCCGATCGAGTGGGTGTCGGCGCCCATCTTGTGGGTAGAGGCGATGGCGCGCGAGCATGGCACGCTGAGCTGGCTGCCCAACTTTGCTTATGCGCTGATGGGCGCGCGCTTGCACGACGAGGATCTGGAAGGCCTGTCGCTCGCGCACGTACGCATGGTGATCAACTGCAGTGAGCCCGTGCGACACGAGAGCCAGCAGGCTTTGCTCGCCAAGCTCGCGCCGATCGGGCTGCGCGTGTCGGCACTGAGCGCGAGCTATGCCATGGCAGAGACGACGTTCGCGGTTACGCAAACGCCACCTGGGCGCGCCGCCGCGATGCTTACGCTCGACCGCACGCGGCTGAGCAGCGGCTACGTCGAGCCTGCGGCTGGCTCAGAGCGTGTCTGCGTGTCTTCCGGAGCGCCGCTGCCAGACTGCGAGGTCAAAGTGCTCGCCGCTGATGGCAGCAGGCTCGCACAGGACCGTGTCGGCGAGCTCTACGTGCGCTCACCGGCGCTGTTCGACGGCTATCACAACGATCCAGGGCTGAGCGAGAGTGTGTTGCAGGAGGGCTTCTACCGCACGGGCGACACTGGTTTTGTGCACGCGGGCGAAGTGTTCGTCGTCGGTCGCAAGAAAGACTTGATCATCGTCGCGGGGAGAAACCTTTACCCCGAAGACATCGAGGCAGCCGTGTCCGAGGTGCCAGGTGTCCTGCCCGGCCGTGTGGTCGCGTTCGGTCGCGCCGATGCCACGCTCGGTACGGAGCGCGTATGCGTGATCGTCGAGTCGGCGCTGACGGCGGCTGAGCATGCGCGCTTGCGCGCGGAGGTGATCGCCGCGGGGCAACGCATCGACGTAACGATCAACGAAGCACACGTGGTCGCGCCGCGCTGGCTGATCAAAAGCTCGTCCGGTAAGCTGAGCCGCAGCGACAATCGCGAGCGTTTGTCGCAGCTACAAGCGGAGAGAACAGCGTGATAACCGATCGATTGAAGGCCGAGCTGCTGCGCGTGCTCGCGCTCGAAGACTTCGACTTCGAAGACACGACCTTGGCCAACTCGGTGCCGGGCTGGGATTCGCTCAAGCACATCGAAGTGATCGCAGCGATCGAGCGCGCCTACGCGGTCCGCTTCAAGACGCTCGAAGTGCTGCGGCTGAAGAACATCGGCGATTTGCAGCGCCTGGTGGACTCGAAGCTCACACAACAGAAATGAGGGTGTGCAAGTTTGCGCACACCGGGTGTCTGATGCTGCGCAATTCTGTCTGTCTCAGGCAGCGACTTTAGGCGGGGTAACGCGCTAAGGCTCCACGCGGACGTCTAACAGACTGAAGTTGGCGCATGACGCTACTGACCCACCCGAGAGCCGCTGTTGGCGGCAATGGAGTGCTTAGATGAAGGTTGCTCGCGTGATCGTTGGGATCTCGCTTTGTCTGAGTGCGTGTGGCGCGGAGCCTGCGAAGGGCGGCAGCAGCCGCATCGGCGGGGCGCGGACAGGTGACACAGGCGCTGATCAGGGGAATGCCGGCTCGCTGAGCGCGACTCCAGGCTTGAACGGCTCGAGCTCGATCGGCAGCGACGGTCTGATCATGAAGGCTGCTCCGGTGGTCCCCGAGAAGCTGCCGGAAGGCGTGTGCGCGCAAGCCACTGTCACGGCGTCGCGCATGATCCCTACAGTCTACCTGGTGATCGACGGGTCGAGCAGTATGAACGCGCCGTTCGGCGGTGGCTCGCGCTGGTCGGTGCTGCGCGAAGCGTTGGTCGGTGCGAATGGTGTCGTGACGCGGCTGGAGTCAGTCGTGAAGTTCGGCATGACGATCTACGGCAACAGCAACCCGATGATGTGTCCCATGCTCGTGGAGGTTAAGCCGCCCGCGCTGATGAACCTTGGGATGATGAGCGGGATGTATCCGATGGTCGAAACGGGTGGTGGCACGCCGACTGGCGAAGCGCTGCAGGGCGTGGTGGACGGTCTGCCAGACTTCACGACGCCGACGCTGGATGGCCCCCAAGAAAAGGCGCCGATCATCATTCTGGCAACCGATGGCGAGCCAAACGGCTGCAACGAAGGGGTCGCCCAGGTGCTGAATTGCGCGACGGCGGCGGACCCCATCGCATGCTTCGGCAATGCAGCGGGCGCGCTCGCCAACGCGACTGCAACCTATGAGACCACGATCAAAGCTGTGCAGTCTGCCAAGGACAAGATGATCCCTGTGTGGGTCGTGAGCTTGGCTGCGGGCTTGAACAGCATCCCCGAGCTGCAGCGTACGGCGAACATCGGTGCCGGCATGGACGAGAACGCGAGCCCGGGCGCAACCATCTATTCGCCCGAGAATCCCGACGATCTGACCAACACGCTGACCCAGCTGATCGGCGCCGCTGTCGACTGCACGGTCGAGCTGAACGGCACGCTCGATGTCGCGCGCGCTTGCGAAGGCTCCGTGATGATGAACGGCACGCCGATCGATTGCGGCAGCGACCAAGGTTGGACCGCTGTCGACAGCAGGCACATCGCGCTCCAAGGCATGGCCTGCGACAAGTTTAAGTCGGACCCGAGCGTGTACCTCGATGCGCGCTTTCCCTGCGACGTCGTCGTGTTGCAGTAGGCTGCGTGTAGCGTTTAGCCGTCTTCAGCCTCTGCCGCTCAGCGCGGCGGAGGCTGAGGCGTATTTGAGGCTGGCTGCAGCGCGATCTTTCTGAGCTATGCTCCGGCGAACCAAGCGAGGTTTGCGATGCATAGGACTGTGCGAGCCGCGGACGGTGCACGCTTTGCTCGCCGCGCTTACAAGCCGCCCTCCGCTGCGCGCTCGAGCGCACGCGTAGCTTGTTCTTGATCGCACACCTGTAGATCAGTCGATGCCGTTGCCGTTCGCGAGTAGCTGCGCAGCCAGGGCAGCCAAGAGCTTGTGCGGCTTGGTTGTGCGTGAGCGCGCGGGGTCGATCGCGATCGCGGCTACGCCCGCAATCTCGCGCTCTCCGTGCGCACTCTCCGTTGCGAGCAGCATTAGCTCGTAGTCGAGCGCGACAGCTTTCGCTGCTGCGTGGCTCGTCCACTGCGAGATGTCGTGGCCCTCCTCGACCATCGCGGTGGCTGCGTCATCGTCATCACGTTGTTCTGTCAGGTAGTTGTCAACCAGGTCGCTCAGCTCGGGCGGCGGCGTGACCTCGCCGCAGCTGACTGTCAGACGCGAGCTGGTGTCATCGACAAGGAACAAGTGGCCGACGCTGGCGTCGCACATCTCGCAGAGCAGGCGTAGGGCGCGCTGGCTGCGATCCCGAGTGTCTTTTGCACCCGAGAGCGCGCGCGTAACGAGCGAACGTGAGTCCGCTGAGGCCGTGGCAAACGAACGCAGCTCGCCATGGCCGCTCATGGCTGCGAGGATGGCCAGCTGCTGGAAGCCGCGGCGACGCGCTTCGTCGAGCAGTCTCTCGTAGCGCCCGCCGAGTGGACTGTTCGCTCCGTGTCGATACTCGGTGGCCGCGAGGTCGGCAAAATGTTTGTAGTCTTCTTCCGCACCGCTCCAGATCGCGACTCTGGCGCGCGCCTCGAAGCTGAGTCCGAGCCAGATGCCACTCGCCCCGGTCGACCTCTGCTCCTCTAGAACGCGATCGAGCCGCGCGTTTGCGCTGGTGAAGTCTCCAGACGCTGCTTCTGCCATGGCCAGAGCGCGTGCGATGGCATGCGCGAGACTTCCAACCTTGTACGCTTCACAGATGCTCATGGCTTGTGCAGCGCAGCTGCGAGCTTCATCGACCTGCTGCATTGCGAGCAATGCTTCCGCCAGGCCCGCTTGCAAGCTGATCCAGACCTGCGGAAGCATCTCGCTGTCTAGCTCGACAACGCACTGCGCCAAGCCCGCGCGGAAGCGTGTGCAAGCTGCAGGGTAGTCGCCGCGTGCCAGCTCGAACTGCGCTGTGGCGTCTATCAGGTGCAGCTTCCACAATGGATAGAGCGCGGCGAACGGCTCCATCTGCTTCATGCTGTGCTGGATGCCAACTAAGTCTTTGGCTGCAGCGTACACCGACAGCTCGATGGGGATCAGCGATCGGAACATCTGCAGCGAACGCCGCTGCAGTGACGCGAGCTCAGCTTGACGTCTGAAGCGCTCAGCGGCGGCCCAGTCGCCTTGTTCGAGCGCGACGAGCTTGCGCAGCTGGATCGCGCTGCGTTTCTGCAGGGGATCGTGATCGAGACGCAGCGCTTGAACGAGGGCGCGCTCGATCCCCAGCTGTGATTCGAGCAGGCCGATCCCGTACGCGACTGCGTTCTGGATCGCCGCGAGGTGCGTTGTTGCGGTTCCTGGCAGAGCGTCGAGTTGCTCTAGCACGTTGCGCCAACGCACGAGGGCCTCGTCGACCCGCGAGAGGCAGCTCGTATTCATGGTCGCGATCGCGTTGTTGCGGATGGCTTCCAACAGCGGCGAGAGCGGCGTAAACGGCTCTAGCAACGGTGGCAATGAGGCCAGCAGCGGCAAGTCGAGGTTGCGCACTCCGAGCGCGATGCAGAAGACCACGTATTCAGCCAGACGATGCAGCGACTCTTCTACGCCGTAGACCCGATCGCGCTCCGGTGTGGCGAGGTAGCGCTCTTGCGCGCCCACGAGCGCTGCGGTCAAGCGCTGACCTGGATCCGTGAGCGAGCTCTGTTCCCAGATGTCCAGACCAGAGTCGCGTCGCAGCCGCGCGAGCCAAGCTGGGCCGGCGCTCTTGTACAGGTTGGCATCGACGGATGTGCTGAGCGCCATGCACCAGCGCAGCAAGGCATTTTGCTCATGCGCGGAGCGCCCGAGGCGACCCGACGCGTCGATGGCGCGTCCATAGCACGCAAGCAGCTTCCACAGGTCGGCGTCCAGCAAGACTGATTCGTCGAACCCCTTTTCGTAGCTCTTGTGGCGTTTGTAGAACTCATCCAAGCCGAGCGCATCTTCGTCCGCGGCGAACAAGTGATAGATGCGCGCTGACTGCGAGCGTGTCGTGTACAGCTCGGCGAGCGCGCGGTGGTGGTCGCGGCACGTCGCCTCATCGAGTTGTGTCAGCAGCGCTGCGGCCCATACACGGTTTGTCAGCACGTACAGCTCGCCCGCGGGCGTGACCACGCCGAGCTGCAAGAGCTCCGTGAGCGCGTGATCAGTCTGCTGGGGGTCTGCTGTCGGTCGCAGCTGACGATACGCTTCTTGATCGAAAGCATCGCTGTAAGCGAGCGCTTGCGCTTCGGCGAGCTTGCGCGCCGTCGGCGAGAGTGAGCTTAGCTGCGCGCGTAGAGCTTCCTCGGTGCTGGCCGGCAGGTCGCTGGTGTGCAACGTGCTCGGCAGCCGCCAGCTGCCGGCGGAGTACGAGAACAGGCCGCGATCGACCAGGTACTGCGCGATCTCCATCGTATCGCCGGGGTTGCCGAGCGCGATCGCGTGTAGCTCACGCGCCAGGTAGTCGAGGTGCTCGACGTCGCCAAACACCGAGGACAGCAGCGCGTGCGTCTGCTCTGGGCTGAGTCGTTCGAGCGCGATGGGTTGACAACGACGCGCGAGCACGCTGATCACAATGCTAGGATCGCTGGCTTCCTGCTCGTCGTCTGCGTCCGCTGTCAAGAGCACAAACAGCGGCGCGCGGTGCGCCCTGTCGATCAACGCTGCGAGCACCGCGGCCGATGGTTGATCGATGCGGTGCACGTCGTCGACCGCGACCACGAGCGGCTCGATCCTGCTCGCGTCCAACAACGCGCGGCAGATCGCTTGTTGTGTTTGTTCGGGATCGGCAGTGAGCGGACGGACCGCGTACCGCGGGCGCTCGCCGGTCACCTCGAAGAGCTCCGGGTTTGCGTCGAATACGCTGCTTGCCGGCAGCGCCGAGAGCAGATGCTCGAGCAGCGCGCGCGCGACGCTGAAGGCTGCGAGGTCACCACTCGCCGTCGCGCGGAGCACTGTGAAGCCGAGCGTTTTAGCGTCGAGGGCGCACGTGTCGAGCAGCCGAGAGCGGCCGAGCCCAGGAGCTCCGCGCACAAGCGCTGCCTCACCGTGCTGTTTCAGTGCGCGAGCGAGCTGCGCCCGCACGGACTCGAGCGCCGACTCGCGCCCGACCAATGACGAAGTGCTCAAGTACGCGGCAGTGACCGCGTGGGCTTCGTCTCGGCGCAGATCGGCGATCGCCGCCAACCGTTGCATGACATCGAATGCGCTCGCTGGCCGCAGTGCCGGCTCGATGCTCAGCATGGACAACACGAGATCGTCGAGCGCTGGCGGGATACCGGGCACGCGCAGTGAGGGCGCCACGGGCTTGTGCGCCCAGGCTGCCACGACCTCTGCGAATGTGATGCCTGGATAAGCGAGCTGGCCGGTCAGGGCGGTGTAGAGGGTCGCGCCGAGCGAAAACAAGTCGGTGCGACCGTCGAGCGCTAAGCGATGAACTGTCTCAGGCGCGGTGAACGCGGGCGTTCCGATAACTTGAATGCCGCCCGTACCCATCGCGGCCATCGCTCCAAAGTCGATCAACTTTGCGCGACCATCACGCGTGCAGCGAACGTTGCGCGGCGTGATGTCGCGATGCACAAGCCGGCGCGAGTGCAAGAGTGCGAGCGAAGAGCAAACATCGAAGAAGAGCGCGCATGCTTCGAGCCAGGGCACCGGAGACCGCTCGCGCAGATCGCCGCCGTCCAGCAGCTCCATCGTGTAGTACGGCCCGCGCTCCGACAGGCCGTAGTCGTAGACCGTAATCACACACGGGTGCTTGAGCTGTGCGAGCGTATGAAACTCGCGCTCGAACCAGGCGACGATGCTAGAGCGCTCGTGACCCCCTGGTTGCACGCGCATCTGTTTGAGCGCAACTTCGCGCCCTTGCGGCAGCTCGATCGCGCGATACACCGAAGCCATGCCGCCAGAGCCCAGCTCCTCCTGCAGCTCATAGCGGCCAGCGATCATGCGCGAAGCCACGTTGTCCGTGCGTGACGTATCGCTCATTCGAAGTCGATCCAGTGTGTGCGCGCTGAACCCGGGATAGCCTCACAACTATACCTGGCATCCAGCTAACTCGAACCGGTCGTGCACAACACTTCGATAGGACGGTGCTTACAGTCCGCATCGCCGGCGAGCGCGTGCGATGTTTCAGCGTGTTCGTCTTCAAGGTGCGACACGTGGGCGCCCGATCGACACAACTGCCGAAACGCCCGGCCGATGACCGTCTCGCGGCTGGTTGAATGACATATTGCATCCTTTCCCAAGCGAACCGAGGCAGTGCGTGGAGAGTGACCTCGGTCGCTGAGCTTGCCGCGACCTCTGAGTCGCTCGCAGCCGTGCACAGCGCGGTGGGTGATGCGTACGACTTCATGACGGTGCCGTCGCTGCGCGCTGCGGCGGGCGTAGCGCGGGCTCACTTCGTGGTGGTCTCGAGCGCCATGCGGCGAGCCTTGGACGGCGCGGGGGTGAAAGGCCTGCATTATTCTCCAGCCACGCTCGGGCTGCAGCACCGTGACCGTGTGGAGCAGCGCGCTGGGTATTGGCTGGCGCGGGTCGAGCGTGTCGTGCCGTGCCTCGACGTCGCGGTGTTTACCGGGGCGGCGAACATTGCGCCCCAAGACATCAAACGCATCAATGTGATCGAGTCGCGAGCGCAAGCAGCGCTAGTCTTCGCGCTCGTAGAAAACAGCGATGTCTTGCTCGTAGATGTAGCGGTAGCAGAGTGCCTGAAACGCGCCAAGCTACGAGGACTCACGTGGCAGCGTTGGAAGTCGCGCACGCAAAAGCGCCTACCAGAATGGGTAGCGCAACTCGGCCGTCCGCGCGCTCTATTCTACGGCGTAGGAATGGGCGGACTATACCTGGCCATAACACTCGCCACAGCCCTCCACCGTTCGACCCGAGCGTGGCTCAGGTCACGCTCTTAGTGGGCTTTCTGAGTGTGACTAGGCCGAACCAGGGGGTGTGTTTTCTGAAGTGACGGGGATTGGGATCGGGGAACAGGGACAATAGTCGAAGCAATGGCGGCAAGCGGCGGAGGCTCGCTCCGGTCCGTATCGCCGAGGATGCGTGCAGGACTTGCCAGCCCAGCGCTTCGAAGAATGCGACGCCTTGTGTGGGCGCGAAGCGTATCGGTGCGCGCTCCCACTCGACGCCTACGGATGTGCGTACCTTGCGCGCGGTCGCTGGTGACATTAGATCGAAGACCCATGTGGCGAACCCGTACGCCGAGAGGTCTGCCGCCAGTATCTGAACCTCCTGCTCGTGCAGGTAATGCAAGAGGCCCTCGCTCAAGACCAGCGCACGTGTGCAGTGCGCGCGCTGCTGATCGAGGAAGCGCCGTCGCGCTGCGCTGTCCGCAAGATCCACCGCTTCTCGAATGACCTGACAGTTCGGTGTCTCCGCGTGGAGAATACGTTGTTTGCGTTCGATCAAGGGCGGTAGATCGACCTCCACCCAACGCAGCGAGCTCGGCAGATCGAGGCGATACGGACGGGTGTCCAACCCAGCAGCCAGGTTGATCACACAGTTGCAGCCGTCAGCGACGGAGCTCGCGATCAGCTCATCGATCATGCGCGTGCGCACAGCGATCGACCATGAAGCGCCCATGCGGCGCTCGGTGAGCGCAGCGAGCTCCCGGCCGATCTCGCCCGCAAGTGCACTGGCATACGGGTCGTGAAAGAGAGCATCGGGTCGGTCCGACTCTCGCGCGCGTTCGCCAGCGATCCAAGCCGCCGTGTCCGTAACGTCAGAGAGGCGAGGTCCGGCTGCGCGGGTCGACACCAGAAAGTTCTCCATCGGTAGCTCCTCGAGACGAGTTGTGATGCCCTACAAGAGCTACTTCGCGCAGAGCATTGCTACGCGGGTGTGAGCCCGATCACTTTTGTGGGCATGGGCTTCACCGAGCGTTCGCTGTAGATTTGTTCTAGTTATGCCGGTGTTTGCTGGAAGGGCCGAGGTCTTGCTGCGGCTCCGGAAGCTGCGAGCGACTGCCGCTGAGGGCGGCGGAGTCAGTCTGCTCGTGCGCGGTGAGCCTGGTATCGGCAAGACGCGGCTCCTGCGCGAGGTGTGCACGGGTGCGTCTGTGTTGGTCGCCGCAGGCCGTCGGGGTCCGGGTGTTCCTGCGTTCTGGCCATGGATCGAAGTCTGGCGCACAGTGGCGCGCGATCAAAGGCTGCCAACAAGCAACGCCGCAGCTGTGCTGCAGCGCGCATTTGCACCGTGGGCGAGCGCATCAGCCACAGCGACGCAGAGCGGAACGGTTTCGCACTTCGCGCTGGTGGATGCTGTGACCCAGGTCGTGCTGGAGTCCGCGCGACGTGCGCCGCTATGCCTGGTCGTGGAGGACATTCACGACTACGATCACGCATCGCTCGATGTCGTTCGAGAGCTCGCCAGTCAGCTCACAGCATACCCGCTGTTCATGCTCGCGAGCTGCCGCACTGCAGAGGCGCTCGCAGCCAACGAGCAGCTGGCCAGTACCCTCCAATGTTTCATACAGGAAGTGACGCTGTTCGGTCTGGATCGCGACGCGGTGGATGCCGTGTTGAGCGATCGCCTAGGCACTTCGGTCTTCAGCGCGCTCGCTGCGCAAGTCGAGCGGCGCTCGGGTGGCAATCCGCTGTACATTCATGCGCTCGCCAGTGTGCTCGGCGCAGCGCCGCCGTCAGCGGCTGCCCCGCTCGACATCGCCCAGTTGCGGCTGCCCGAGTCGGTGCGCATCGCAGGTCGCGAGCAGCTCGACACCGTGTCGCCGGCATGTCGCGCGCTGCTGTCGGTGGCAGCGGTTCTCGGTCGGGAGCTCGATAGTGGACTCCTCTCTGGCTTCGATGGGATGGGCGATCAAGCCGCGATCGATGCGCTGCTGCAGCACGCGTGTGAGCGCGGTGTGCTCTTTCACGAGCCTGGCACGCGGGGGCGATATCAGTTCACGCACGCGCTTTTGCATGAGCTGATCGTCGCGGAGCACAGCGCTGAGGGCCTTGCGCGCGCACACGCCGCAGCCGCGCGCGCATTGTGCGCTGACGACCGCGTGCGAGAACCCACGTTGTGGCTGCGCACCGCCAACCACCTGCTGCGTGCGGGAGGCGAAGCGAGCTTGGAGCGCGCGTGTACGCTGGCGCAGCGCGCCGGCATCGCAGCTCGCGAGCGCGGCGCCGAAGCAGAGAGCGCCGAGGCCTTTGGGCTTTTCACGCAAGCTGCGCGTCTGCTGGTCGAGGCTTCCCAGCCCGATGCGCGCGCAATGTGGCAGCGCACGCTCGCTCGTGCGCTCTTGGCATGGACCGAACCGTTGTGGCATTGCGGCGAACATCCACAGGCCCTGGGCTGTATCGTGGAGGTGGCACAGCTCGGCGAGCTGCTGAACGATCCTCAGCTGATCATGGACGCCGCATTGGTCACACTCGACAGTCGCAACGCGCGCCTGTCGCTAGAGCAGCGCGCTTTATGCGAAAAGGCTTTGGCGTTGCAGGAGCAACTGTCGATCGCGCAAAGGGTGTACTTGCTCGCGAAGCTCGGCGGGGAGCTCTGCCTGGGCCCCGAGCGCGAGCGCGGAGTGGCCCTGGTGGCCGAAGCTCATGCGATGTTTGCGCGTTGTGACGACTCGAGCGTGGAGCTAGCGCTCGCGCACGCCAACGTGCTCGCGTGTGACGAAATCTCGCTGAGCGAGCGCAACGCGCGCATCGAAGCTTATGCAGCCTGCGCACGCCGGCACGAGGATGTGCACGCGATCGTTTGGGCAGAAGCGTTTCGGCTACACCATGCGGTCGATGCGGCCGATCCAGACGCTATCGCACGTCACGAGCTGGCGTTGAAAGAGGCTACACACAACACGCGCGAGCCGCAGCACTGGCTCGGTGGTCTGCTGGGTTGGTTGCTTCTGTTCATGCGAGGTCAGTTCGAGCAAGCGGAGCAGGCGCTGCAGCGCTACGAACCATCAGACTATCATCGCGGCTCGTCGGTGCCTCTGTTGCATCACAGTCAGCGTTTGGCGCTGTTTCGGCTGACGCACGGTGCCGATGAGGTGATGCAAGCGTTCCGCGACATGCCTGCACCGCTTAGAGAGGTGCCTGAGCTCCACGCAACGTGCGCATCGACGTACTCGGAGTGCGGTCAGAATGCCAAAGCGCGCGCGAGCTTCGTGCAAGGGCTGCGAGTCCAGCCGCGCACCGTGCTGTCGTTGTGTTACCTCGCGCAAGCGGCGCGTGAGCTCGAAGATGCGGCGGTCGGACAGACGTTGTACGCAGAGCTACTCCCCTACAAAACACGCTGTGCTGTGATCCGCGCCGGCGGAATAGGGCAGGGCGCCGTCGCACACTATCTCGGACACGCCGCCTGGGCCGCGGGTGATCACGTGCTCGCGATCGAGCACTTCGAACAGAGTGTACAGATCAACCGCGCTATAGGGGCGATCCCGGCGCTCGCGCGCACACATTACGAGCTCGCTCGTGGCTTGTTTTTGAGCAAGCGGCGCGCGGAGGCCGAGCCGCACGCGCAGCAGGCCGTCGCGCTCACGGAACAGCTCGGGATGGTGCTCTACACCGCGCGCGCACGAGCCTTGTGCGCAGAGCTCGCGCCTTTGACAGCGGCCAACCAACTTCGCGTGGAAGGTCAGCTGTGGACCGTGTTTTACGCAGGACGGCGCGCGCATCTCGAAGACATCAAGGGTTTGCACTACATCGCGTGTCTGTTGCAACGTCCCGAACACAATGTGCACGTGCTCGAGCTGATCGCTGAACAGAGTGTACTCGCGGCCAACGTACAGCACATCGACGAAGCGCTGCACACGCGGGCGGCGCTCGCACCGCATGAATCCGCGCTCGATGCCCGCGCATTGTTACACTACCGGCAGCGTGCTCGCGACCTAGCGCAAACCATCGAAGAAGCCCGCGAGCAACACGACAGCGCGAGCCTCGAACGCGCGGAAGCCGAGCGCGAGTTCCTCTTGCAAGAGCTCAAAGCAGGCCAACGCGCCCGCAGCGTCCCTTTGGAGCGCGCACGAAAAGCCGTCTACAACCGCATTCGCCAAGCACTACAACAACTAGAACAAGCCCACCCAGCACTCGCCCACCACCTAACAGCAAGCATCAAAACCGGAGTGCACTGCAGCTACCGCCCCGAAACCCAGCACACCTGGGTCACTTAGTCTGCACTCCTCACAGACGCTGCAAGGACAATAAACAGCGGCTCATCGAACGGGCCCGTAGTGCCACAACCCGCGCTCCGCTTCTCCTTCACCGAAACCCTCACACGCTATTTCGTGCTGATCGCGAAGCGCGGCGGAGTGATTCGCGTGGATTTGCAGGCTGGGCAGCGGCCTGGTTTTTTGATGCGGGTGCGGTCTTCGAATTCGAAGTTGCAGCTTAGGCAGCGGGATGGGTCGATGGTTAGGTGTTCGTTGTCGTGGGGGAGGGAGCGCGCAAGGTGTTCTAGGTGCGTGAGTAGGTCGCGTTCGGATGCGCCTAGTGTTTGCGAGAGCTCGCGGATGGTTTGTGGGCCTTGTTCGTTGTGCAGCGCTTCGCGGAGTTGGGCGCGCAGGGTCTCGGGGCGTTCCGGTGGTTGTGGCACCTGTTTGTTTTAGGATGTTGCTGGCGGGCTGACTAGGTGCCAGCCTCTCGCTCGGTCTTGTTCGTGCCAGAGCCGAGAGTACACGCCGTGTTTTCCGAGCAGCTCGTCGTGTGTGCCTGTCTCAGCTATGCGGCCTTTGTCGAGCACCACGATTTGGTGGGCTCTGCGGACCGTGCGTAGGCGGTGGGCGATGACGATCACCGTCTTGTGCTGGACGAGCTGGTCGATGGCGCGTTGGACTTCTACTTCGGTGGAGGCGTCTACCGACGCAGTGGCTTCGTCGAGCAGTACGATCGGCGCGTCTTTGAGGATCGCGCGTGCGATCGAAAGGCGTTGGCGTTCGCCGCCGGACAGCGCGCCGGCGCCTTCGCCGAGCTGCGTGTCGTAGCCTTGCGCCAAGCTGCTGATGAAGTCGTGTGCGCGTGCGGCGACAGCCGCGCGTTCGACTTGCTCGCGTGTGGCCTCGGGTTTACCCACGCGTATGTTGTCCAGCACCGTTCCGCTAAACAGCACGACGTCCTGAAAGACCATCGCGACGTGTCGATGCAGCGCCTCGAATGGTAGGTCGCGAATGTCTACGCCGCCGATGCGGATCGCTCCTTGGCCGCGCGGCACATCCCAGAGCCGCGCGATCAGGTGAACCAAGGTCGACTTGCCTGACCCGGATGCGCCTACGATCGCTGAGAGTGAACGTGCGGGGAATCGGGTTGTAACATCCACGAGCACCGCGTCGTCAGATTGTTCATACGCAAACGAAACGTTGTCGAAGCGAACGTCGAACTGAGTCGGTGCCGCTGATGGCTGCGCTGGCTCGGCCAGCGCAGGCTCTGCCAGCAGGCGATCGACCCGCCCGAGCGCACGCTGCGAGGCGCGCAACATCAAGAGCGCGACACCGAGCTCAGCGACCTGGCGCACCACGCCTACTGTCACCACCAGAAACACCAAGAGCACGTCCGGACGGAGCGAGTCGTGCAGCACGAGCATGCTGCCGGCGAACGCGACCGCGACGAAGCTGGCTTCGACCACGAAGCCGAACACTGCGAGCAGCGGCGAGGGCAGCACTTCCGCGCGGATCAGCGCGTCGCGCAGGCGTTCCATCGCCGCCACGAACTTTTGGTAGATCTCCCCGTGCCGGCCGAACGCGCGCAGCACCGCGATGCCTTGTACGTACTCGACCACGCGCGCGTTGACTTCGGATGAGGCCGCGAGCACAGCCTCGACCTCGCGCACGAACACGCGCGTGGTCACAGCCAGAACCGCGAGCGCGAGCGGCAGCGCGGCCAGGATCACGAGGCCCAAGCGTAGATCGAGAAAACAAAGGCCGATGCCGACCAGCATGGGCAGGACGAAGCTCGACGCGAAGATGCCGATGGTGTGTGACCAGATGTCTTCGACGAGCGCGACATCCGAGGTGAGCACGCCCGCCAGCTCTCCGCTTTGCCGCTGCATGAAGAAGCCCATCGGCAGCTTGCGCAGATGATCCGCCGTGCGGATGCGCGCTTTGCCCATGAGGGCGTGCGCGGAGATGAAGATGTTGGACATGGCTGCAGCTGAACAGAACAGGCGCAGCACAACGGACGCAGCGATCCCACAAGTGATCCATGTGACGAGCCCCGCGAAATAGCGCAAGCAAGCGCTTAGGCGAAAGCCCGGTGCGACGATTGACCTCGGCGACGGATCGCAGCGCAGGATCTTTGAACGCAGACAGTGATTCGCGCAGCGCCGGACGATAATCGAGGCGCCGACGCGCTCGCGCGAGCAGAAACCGCTCCATGAGTCGCGCGCGCAGCAGGTGCGAAGGCAGCGCTTGCAGTTGATCGCGCAGCGTTGCGATCGCAGGGCCCCACAGGTCCTCGAGTGAAGTAGCTTGTTCCGCGACTTCGTCTGCTTGGATGTCGAAGAACGGGCGCAGGCCGCCGGCTTTGAAGTGGATGCCGACCGTGGGCCCGAGCGCGGAAGTGTCGAGGACGAGTGGGCTGGTGCGGGCGCCGCATAGCACTGCACCGCCGACGTTCGAGAGCTCCGCGCGGTCTGCGCCAGCGTGCAACCGTTCCTGAGCTCGTCGCTAACGCTTGCTGCGCGCGAGCTTGGGAGGCACGCGGAACTTGCAGCGCGGACCAGGGGCATGGGTGAGCTTGCGATCTAGCGTGGCTAGCGGCACAGCGAGCAGCTCGGCCACTGCGACGTACCAGGCGTCATAAGCAGTCACTGTCTCTCGTAGGTCCCAGACGCGCGGCCCGACTACTTCGTACGGGAAGTATTCGATGGGCAGGGCGAGCAAGTCTGCGTGTGCGAGCGCACCAGTGTCTTCGGAGATCGCACCGCTTTGGACTGCTTTGCGGAGTATGTTCGCGACTTCCACCGGCAGAAGGCTCGGAGCGACGAGCTGTTCAGTCAGCCATGTTTCGGCCCAGCGCCCGTCGGCGCCATGATCGATGAGGGCTGCGACCACTACGGAGGCATCGACAACCACGATCATCGCCGATCTGCATCCCTAAGGCGGATGATTTCCTTCGCCGAGAGCTTGGTGCCGGTGGCGCTCTTTCGCGCGCGGATGCGAGCCAGCACCGCAGCTGCGCTGGGTTTGCGCGCGAGCTCGGTGAGCTCAGCCAACAAGTGTTCCTGCAGGGACCGACCAGCTGATGCCGCTCGCGCTGCTAGCTCGTCCCGCACGTCATTTGGAACATTGCGAATTGTGACGTTGGTCGGCATGCTGCTATTATGGTGCTGATGCATGCATTCTGCAAGCACCGCACACATGCGCTCGCCCAGGCGGTTTGCGTGGGCGAGCGGTAAGAGCGCTTAGAGCAGCTCGCGCAGGGTGTTTGTTGCGGGCGTTTGGCCGCGTACTAGCTCGTGGCCTTCCCACTTGAAGCGGTTGGCTGTGACGCAACTGTAGAGCTCCTGGAACAGGCGGGCGATGTCTTCCGACATGCCGAAGCCAGTGAAGGTGGGGACTACGCCTTCGATCGGGGCTTGAATGGGTTTGACTTCGCGGCCGAGTAGCTCCGAGACGCTTGCAGCGACGTCTGTTGCGCTCAGCTCTTCCGGGCCTGCGAGCTCGATGATGCGTACACCACGTGGCCCGTCGAGCAGCGCGCGCGCTGCGACTTCACCGATGTCTTGGGTGGACACCATCGCGATCTTGGCGTCGACCGGGAAGAACACGGGCAACACGCCGTCTTGCTTTGCGACCGGCAATACGCTCGCCCAGTTCTCGACGAAGTAAGCCGCGCGCACGAACGTAGCGCTCAAGCCGCTCGCGCGCAGCTGCTTCTCTGCGTTGTGTGTGGTTACGATCGGGCCGGTGCCTGATGCTTGCTCCGAGCCGATCGAAGACAAGAACACCACGTGCTCGACCTTGGCGCGCACGAGCGTGTCGACGATCTGCCGAGTGAGCTGCTTGCGCTCTGCGATGAACGACTGCGCCTGCAGGTCCGGAGGCGATACGAGGTACACGCCCTTGGCACCGCGGAACGCTTGCTCCAGCGCGTGCTGATCTTTCAGCTCGGCCACAACGACCTCAGCGCCTTGCTTTGCGAGCGCACTGGCTTTGGCCGCGTCGCGCACGATGACTCGCACGGGCTTGCCCGCAGCCAAGAGCTGCTGTGCGACGATCCTACCCGTGTTGCCTGTGGCTCCAGTGATTACGTACATGGTGCTAGCTCCTTCTGAGTTGAATAAAGCCTAAGGCGAGTCGGGCTATTGGTCCAATGCACAGTTAGCAGTACAATCATGCACGCTATGCATGAGCTGAACTTGAGCGCTGTAGACTTGAACTTGCTCGTGGTGCTCGAAGCGTTGCTCAACGAGCGGCATGTCACGCGCGCAGCGCTGCGGGTTGGCTTGAGCCAGTCCGCTACGAGCCATGCGCTGAGCAGGCTGCGCGAGCTGTACAAGGACCCGCTGCTCGTACGCAGTGGCAAAGGCATGGCGCTGACGCCGATGGCGGCGGCGCTGCTGCCCAGTGTGAGCCGCGGCCTGTCGGAGCTGCGCGCGACCCTCTCTCACGAGCCTGCGTTCGCGCCGAAGACCACCCGCCGCACGTTTGTGCTCGCGCTGGTCGACTATGGCCAGCTGCTGATCTTGCCGGGCTTGCTCGCACATCTGCAGCGCGAGGCTCCGCTCGTCGATCTTTCGATCGCGGGCGAGGTCAACTGGGTCGAGCCGCTTGAAGTGGGCACGACCGATCTGGCGTTCTACGTTGCAGGCAAAGCCACGAGCGCGCTGATCACACGCCCGCTGTTCAGCGACGGCTTCGTGTGCATGGTGCGCAAAGGCCACCCGCTCGCACGCGCTCGCGAGCCGCTGACGCTCGCTAAGTTCTTGGCGCAGCAACACGTGGTGGTCGCGCCCTCCGGCTCACCCGGCAGCGTTGTGGATGATGAGCTCGCGCGTCGCGGCAAGTCTCGGCGCGTGGCGCTGCGCGTGCCTAATTTTCTCGTGGCGCCTGCGGTCGTCGCCGAATCGGACTTCCTCAGCACACTTCCGGAGCGTCTGGCGCGCCAGCTCGCCAAGTTGTACCCTGTGCAGCTATTGGCGGCGCCGATCCCGTTGCCGCGCTTCACCATGTCGCTGGCTTGGCACGCGCGGCTCGACCATGACCCGGCGCACCGCTGGCTGCGCGAAGCGATATTCGAGCTGGCTTCCGACGCTTGAGCTGAAGCAACGCTAACCCGACCGGCAGAAATGGTCGTTTGTGCCCGAGCAGCTCCGCCGTTAGCGTCAATGCTTCCGGAGTGCACACGGGAGGAGGCTCAGATGGAGAATGCAAGGAAACATGCGGTGGTTCTCGGCGGCAGCATCGCCGGATTGTTGGCGGCGCACGTGCTTAGTCGGCACTTCGAGCGCGTAACGCTGGTGGAGCGCGACACGTTTCCGGCGCTGGGCGAGCCACGCAAAGGCGTTCCGCAGAGCCATCAGCTGCACGGTTTGCTCGCGGGCGGACGCCGCGCGCTCGAGGGACTGTTCCCTGACTTTGCTACGGGCATCAAGGCGCTCGGTGCCCACGATGTCGACGTCGGGACATGCGGCGAGTTTTTGATGGCAGGCGAGCCGATGGTCGTGGGTGAAACGGGCCTGCGCTGCTTCGTGATGAGCCGGCCACTTCTGGAAGGCTACGTGCGCGAACGCGTGCTTGCCGCAGAGAATATTCATGTGCGGCAGGGCTGCGTCGCAAACAAGCTCGTGGGCAATCGCCGCGCGGTGCAAGGCGTGATGCTGAGCGATGCGCGCACGCAGCACTCCGAGATGTTGTCTGCGGACTTGGTGGTCGATGCGACTGGACGCGGATCGCACTTGCCAGAGTGGCTGACGGAGCTCGGTGCCCAGGCCCCCGAGGAAGAGCGCGTGACGGTGAACCTGCACTACACGAGCTTCTACATTCGGCGCGATCCCGCGCACCTTAACGGCGATTTGATCTGGATCGACAATCCGCATCCATCGAGTCGGCGTGCGGGTGCTGCGCTTGCGGTCGAGGGTGATCGCTTCGTGGTGGCCCTGACTGGCTATCTCAATGAGCCGATGCCGAAGGACTACGCAGGCGCGATCGAGTATGCCAAGACACTGCGCGGGCCCGCGTTGTTCGAGCTGCTACGAACGAGCGAGCCGGTGAGCGAGCTGCGCGCCATGCGCTACGCCGCCAGCCAACGTCGCCGCTACGAGCGGCTGCGCGGTGCGCCGCGTGGGCTGCTGGTCGTGGGCGATGCGCTGTGCAGCTTCAACGCGGTCTATGGTCAAGGCATGACTGTCGCTGCCTGCGAAGCGCTGGCGCTCGACGAGTGCTTGCGCGCTCGGACAGACAACTTGTTCGAACGGTACCAACGCGCGGCTGCCAAGCTCGTCGATGTGCCGTGGTCGATCGTGGTGGGCGGCGACTACGCGTTCGATGGCGTAGAGGGCAAGCGCACGCTCTCGATTCGCGCCATGAACGCCTTTATGAACAAACTGACACGCGCCACCACCACCGACGCTGAAGTGACGCGCGCCTTTCTGAGCGTCATGCACCTGTGTGCACCCCCGACGGCATTGTTCGCACCGGGCATCTTGCGCCGCGTGTTTCTGCCGAACACTGCCAGCGCGTTGCCTGTGGCGAGCGAAGCCGCAGAGTGAGCTTGCTCAATTGTTCCATGGAGGAGTGAACTACCCCCCAACCCACTTGTGGTGAGTGTGGATCGCGCCGTGGATTTGTGCCGCGAAGCAAATCCCTGTGGGGTGCCGCTCGCAAGGCCCGACGACGAAGCGTAGTGGTGCCTACGTTGAGGAGGAGAACGCCGCGAGCGGGGCAAAGACCAAGCGAGGTGCGCTCACCTCAAGTGGGTTGGGGGGAGCTAATCACACCCGTATGCGGGCAGGGGGGGTTCGGCGCGGGCGAGTAGGGTGGCGACTGCGTCGCTTAGCTCGGCGCACGTCCAGCGGCCGCCTTTGTCGAGCTCTACTGCCGGGCGTTGGCTGTCGTAGAGTTGAATAGCTCCGCCTTTGATCTCGAAGACTCGGCCGGTGACTTGGCCGGATGCTTCGCTTGCGAGCCACGCGACGAGCGGTGCGATGTTGCCCGGGTGCATGACGTCGAAGCCGCTGTCAGGCTTCTTCATCATCTGGGCGAACGTCTCTTCGGTCATGCGTGTGCGCGCGACGGGCGCGATCGCGTTGGCTGTCACGCCGTAGCGTCGTAGCTCTGCGGCTTGCACGAGCGTCAGGCCAACGATGCCTGCTTTCGCCGCGGAGTACGCCGCTTGGCCCACGCTGCCGAGCAGCCCCGCGCCGGAGCTGGTGTTGATGATCCTGCCGCTCACGGCGTCACCGGCTTTGGCGCGATCGCGCCAGTGTGCTGCCGCGTGACGCGCGACGCAGAAATGACCTTTGAGGTGCACGCGCACGACGGCGTCCCACTCGGCCTCGCTCGTGTTCACGAACATACGATCGAGCACGAAACCTGCGTTGTTCACGACTGCATCGAGCTTGCCAAAAGCCGCGAGCGCGCTGCGTATCAGCTGCTCTGCGCCTGCGAAATCAGCGATATCTGCTGTGCTCACGATGGCTTCGCCGCCGAGCTCCTGGATCTCCGCCACGACCTCTTGCGCTGGATCATTTGCCCGGCCTTCGCCGCGCAGCGACGTGCCAAGGTCGTTGACGACCACACGTGCTCCTTGTCGCGCCAGCTCGAGCGCGTGCTCTCGCCCGATGCCGCGCCCAGCTCCTGTGACGATGACGACTCGACCTTCGCACTGACCTGCCATGCGAGCAATGTAGCACGCGCGGCGGTAAAATAGAACATGTTCTAGTGCCGGCTCGCGAGCTCAGCCTCAGCCTGGTGACAGTGCTAGAGTGAGCTCGTGTCCCTCACCGTTGTCAGTTGGAATGTCAACTCGTTACGCGCGCGCCTGCCGCTCGTGTTGCGCTACTTGGATGAGCGCATGCCTGACGTCTTGTGTCTGCAGGAAACCCGGATGCCCGCAGAAAAGGTGGACTGTGCCGAGCTGCGCGAGCGCGGGTACCACGTCGCAGCGGGCGGAACGCGTGGCTACGCCGGTGTCGCGACGCTGAGCAAACAGCCCTTACGCGAAATGGTGAACGGGATGGGCCCGAACGCCGAGCACGCCGACAGGCGCTTGTTGTGTCAGGTGGGCGAGCACTGGATCGACAACGTTTACGTGCCCACGCGCCGCGCGATCGGCAAGAGCGAGTTCCTCGACGGCTTACGCGCAGACTACGCCGAGCGCTTCGACGCACAAACGAACGCGCTGGTGCTGTGCGGAGACTTCAACATTTGCTTCGACGAGCTGGATCTCGCGACCCTGCGCATGATCTCCGAGCCTGAACGCTTCGGTCAGCGACCTGAGGATCATGCGTTCCGCCGTGTGCTCGACTTCGGCCTGCATGATTGTCTACGCAAGCACCACCCCGAAACGCAGCGCTTCAGCTGGTTCCCGCTCACGCCGTGGGCGCTGAAGCGCAACTACGGCATGCGCCTGGACTACATCTTCGCGACAGTACACGCCTACGACAGCTGCACAGGTGCTGACCATGACGCTGAGCCGCGCAGCTGGCAGCGGCCCTCAGACCATCTACCCGTCGTCGCACGCTTTGATTGATCACAACCCTTATCGGGACTTCGCTGACTTAGTTTTCTGCAGCCAATCCAGTAAGCCTTGGTACTTGGGTGAGGCCTCGTTGCTGTCGCCGTTTCGCACCTTTAGGCCCCAGCAGATCCCGCTATGTGTGTAGTGCACAAACGGCCCTCGCAGCCCCGCAGCGGCCAGCACCTCGGGCATGCTGGCGTAGAGTGCACGCATGCCCGGGTCGCGTTGCACGCGCTCACAGCCCTGCTGGCCGAGCTCGAAAGAGTCCTGCCCACCTTCGTACGCGATCAACGGTAAGCCCGCGCTCTGCGCGCAAACGAGCTGTTCTCGGACCCAGTCTTTGGCTTGTGTCATGCCGTTCCCGCGCAGGTCAGCGATCGAGCTCCCGTACACGTACGGCGCGATAGCGTAGACGTCAGCGCGTGTGCGTTTGGGGTTGATCGCAGGATCTTGCAGCGCCGCGAGCTGCGCGCGACACGGCCCATCCCAAGCGGCTTGACCCGCGAGCACCTTCACCACGCGCGGGTTCTTCTCGCCGAACACGCGCGCAAAGGCTTCGAACAAGCGCACGGACTGCTGCACTTGATAAGACATCGCGGGGTCTTTGCCAGGCAGTCGCAGCTGCGCGCCCTTCGCGCGCGCGTAGCTGCTCTGCGGAAAGCTGCCGTTCCAGACCTCGTTCGACCACTCCACGTACACACGCAGGCGTGGATCGAGCTTCTCGCTGACCAGCAGTGCGAGCTGCGCGAAATACTCGGGCGTGGCCGCGTGTGGCACAGTCAGCCAATAGTCCTTGCCAGTGCGATTACACAGATCGATCTGCCACTCGTACGCGACCGCATCGCCCTGCGCTTGGCCTGCAGACTGGCGTGTCGTCCAGTGGCTCTGCGGGTTCTGCGCGTCGTTCGTGAGGTTCCAGTCCATGAAGCGCAGCACGCGGTACGGCGTGAGCTCATCGAGAAAACTCGGCTGCCAAGGCGCGGGCTTCTCCGCGGCGAAGTTCGCTTGTGGCAGGAAGTACTCCGCCATCGGCTGCCAATGCAGGCTCCAGAAGTTCGCTCCGAGAAACATCGCGCTGCCTGGCGCGGGATTGAGCAGCTCGGCCGAGCTCGCTGTGCGTTCTGCAGGACTGCACGCGTGCGAGCGCTTGTCCGCCGTCGCGCTCACGCCGCCGATCGACCACGTGCTGGTCGCTCCCGCATCGAACACGCTGTTGAACGCTTGCATCACGAAGCCCGGCTGAAACTCGGTCGGCGGCTCGCCTTCAGCCTGGCCCGTCACACGGTTGTCTGCGCCGAGCGCGCGCTGCAAGCTTGTTTTCGTGCGGTTGAAGTAACCCCAGTGCGCGCGCAGCTTCGAGCCGGGCAGTGTCTCCACGCAATGCACAAACGGTCGCAGCGGCAGCTCCGGGGCTGCGGAATCTTGTGCGCCAGCCGCGTCGCAGATGGACAAGGTCAAGACGCTTGCGAGCGATCGGAGTAGGGCCATTCGCAAAGATCGTATCATGGTGCGGCCCCGCCGGGGGGGCTGCCCTTAGCGAGTCGCTTGCGTCAAACGCGCAGCGCAGCGGCTGGTTTGTTGGGTGAGCGTAGTTTGCAATCGCTCGAGCGCGGGGTGCTTGACGCCCTCGCGTGCGGCTTGCTTGCGTAGTGTTGCGTACTCGTCCGGGATAGCGGCTGCCATGGCTTGGGCGCGGTCGAGCAGCTCGTCCTCGTCGATGCGATTTTGTTTCGCGAAGCGCTGCCAGCTGCTGCGGCCGATCTCGTGGAGCCTGTACTTGCTACCGATCTTCATCGCGAGCTTGAGCTTCTGATGTTGAAGGCGCGGGTACGCGTAGGCGCTGGCGATGTCGTAGAGCGGCGCCAAGCGCACGCGACCGTTCTCTCCGAGCAGAAGAGAGTAGTTCTTGGCATGAGCGTCAGTGCCTGCAATCAGCCAGTTGAAAATCAGCGCGCTGGTGAAGGTTCGGACGTCGTCATGATGTCGACTGGAGTACGTGCGCAACAGTTCGATGATCTGTGCGGAGCTTGGCCCTCCTTCGCTCTGGTATTTGCTGCTTGGCGACATGCTCAGCGCCTGACACATATCTTCCTGGTGGACACGATGCCAACGCCGCCCGGCGCGATGGCGGTCGTAACGCTCCACCACGATCGCGACCTCGTCTTCGAAGTGCTGCACAGTGGAGCTTGCGCTTGGCAATCCAAGCGCGCGCGCTAGGCCGAGACAAAGGTGTTCGTTCTCGGCGTGACCGTCTAGGTCCGGCTGCGGTGGCTTGAGGATGTGCGTGGTTGGAGTGCGTCCGGACGGGACGCCGTATCGGCGGCCGTCGTAAAGCAAGGCAGTTTTAGGTTGTGCGCCAGCGAGCGAGAACTGGCCCGTGTCGCTAGCGCTGCGCCATGCTGCTTGATCGACGCGAAGTTGCCGCAGACGTTGCGCGATGTCCCCTGAGCTGAGCCAATCCACTTCTTGGCCGCGCGGGGCGAGCAGCGCTTCGACTCTCTCTTGTCGGACGAACTGCACGGCGCCAGGGCAATCTTCGCCGACGTGTGAGAGCAATGCGAACGCATCTGCTGGCGACACTTGAAACTGCCGCGCCCAGCGATCGAGAACTAACGGGTTCTCCGGCAAGAGGCCCCATATGTAGGATCTGACTTCTGCGTGTGCGTGCCCTGCAGCTGCCAGCGGCATAGACAGCGATATGGGAAATGCGTCTGCTGACTCGCGCCACGCCTGCACATACTGAAGCCCTAGCTTCTTGCCGGTGCTCTGTGTCAGTTGGCCGGCCACTTCCCCGTCGAGCAGGATGACGAGAGGGTCGCGCTTCATTTGCGCTCAGGCCGCCTTGCGGCGAAGCGGGTGACGATGGCGTCGAGGTCGGGCGCCGCCGGTCGCTTGCGTTTGGATGGTGCAGACGAGTTGTCTGTCGTCGCGTCCAGCTGGATATTGAGCTCGCGTAGTGTGCGAAGCACAAGCCCGAGCTCCGCGCCAGGCTTGCCATGCTCGATCTCGATGATCCATTGCCGACTTACCCCCACTCGTTCGGCAAGCGTTTTTTGATCGAGCTTCAGCTCTTTGCGCCGCTCGCGGATAGCGAGACCGAGGTCAGCTGGAGATTGAACTCGCATAAAGTTGCCGCTCGCTGACATTATAACCAAGTCAGCGAACGGCGACAATCTCAAATGTCATCGAATGGCGACTTGCGTATAAGTCAGCGTTCGCTGACTTCGCTGCGCGTACATATAGGCACGGCTTCAAGGCAGCTCCGAATGATCGGCTCAAAGAGCTCCAGTGCGCGCTGCGGAGTGTCTTCGACTCCACTCTGCCGCACTCATAGCTGGAACCTCTCCGGCGAATAGTACGCACAGCCAACTACCCAACAGCGAGCATCCATGCGAATAGTACGTGTGCCCAACTATCTCAGGTGCGAAATGAGCCGATTCTCCAAGGTTGTCCTCGTCCTTCTCGTCGTCGGGTGTGGTGATTCAGGCACTCCCCAGACAGCGAGCGGCGAGTCGATGCAACCATCTGGCTCGGCAGAATCAGCATCTGGTGCTTCTGCCACACGGAACGAAGCCAAGGGCGGGGCGTCTGGCGGGGTCGCGGGAACGCCCTCGCGGGCATCGGGCGGCGGCGCGGCTGCAATGGCATCATCGGGTAAGCCGCAGTCACCAGGCGCGGTTTCAGGGGCCGAGAGCACAGCGTCGACACCATCCGGCGGGAGTGCTGGCACCACCGCTGTGGCGGGCAACGGTAGCAGTGGGAATAGCGCTGCTGGCACTGCTGCGAGCGAATCTCCCAGTGCTGGGGCAGGTGGCAGCGCGACGCCGTCCGGCGCTGCAGCGCTCGGCGACATGCAGACGCTAATTCCCGATGCCTCTTGGGACTGCGGTAAGCCCGAAGGCATCCCAGGCCCGGCCACTGGCGAGCTCGCATTCGAGCTCGATTTCACCGTTTCTGAAATCCACGACATCGGCCAGACGCAGTTCGGCCACCGCCTGCAGATCGATATCTCCGGCGGGACCGCGTCGGGTCCGAAGCTCGACGCCACTGTCATGGACCGCGGACTCGATTACCAACTGACACTGGCCAACGGTGCCGTTGAGCTCGAGCAGATCCACATCCTGCGCTCTGGGAGTGCGTCCATTCTCATGCGGAACTGCGGCGTCGCGCCGAGCGCAGATGGGCCCGTGCGTGTGGTGCTCGACTTCGAAGCTCCAAACTCGAGCCCAGCGAGCTGGTTGAACACAGCAACACTCATCGGCGTTCGTGAGCTCGACGCGACTGCGAAGACGCTCAAGATGAAAGTGTACGAGGTCAGCGCCGCGCCGAACGCGAGTGAGGCCGTGAAGATCCCGGCACCACCCGCGGGACCGCACAACACTTGGGGCTGTGCGGTCGCATCTGGGCGTCAGGGTGCAGAGGTGTATCGCGAGACTGTCGGCATCGGCGGATCCGTCTCAGTCGGCGACAGCAAGCGCGGCAATCGCAACATCATTCCGATCACCGGTGGAAGCACGTCGGGCAGGGTGCCCGGCACTGTGCTCTCCGGTGGCGCTGATTTTCAGATCATCGCCGGCGGTACTTTCGAAGAGATCGACGCGCGCTACTCCGTCAAAACGGATGAAGGCGACATCATCATCGTACGCAACTGCGGGCCGCTCGGTGGGTTGGTACCTGTCTTCGAAACGAACAAAGATAGCAAGTACGCCTGGCTAAACGAGAACGTTTGGCTCAGCTCGAATCCCGGACTTGGTCTCGGCGCGGTGAACCTGACTATCTATGAGAAGCAATGAACGAATCCATAGACACGCGGGACACACGCCGCTCGCCGTTGACAGCGGCAGCCGCAGCTGAGAACACCGGCTCGACGTACTCGGGATTCTCCACACTTTCGTAGTGGTACCACGCAGCTTGCACGCGCTCGCGGTCGACATCGACGATCATGTAGCCGCGTTTCCACATCTGCGCGTAGCGCACATGCGGCTGCTCCATCACGTCCGCATCGCGCGCCTCGGCTTCTTCGCGGTTCAGCAGCGGTGAGCTGATCCCAGGGGTCACGAGCTCGACCGCGTGCGAGTGTTCACCTGCTTCATCGAGCACGTCCATGGCCCACGACGAGTGCACGTCGCCAGTCAGTATGATCGAGTCGCCGTCCGCCGCCGACAGCTGCTGGAGCAAGCGCTCACGCGCCGCGGGATAGCCCTGCCAGCTGTCGAGGTTCTTGCCGAGCGCAAACGGGCTGACCATCACCTGTTGTCCGAGCAGGCGCCAGCGCGCGCGTGAAGCGCCTAGCTGCGCTGCGAGCCACGCTTCCTGGTCACGTCCGAGCAGTGTGCGCTCGGGATCGTCGAGCGCGGGGTCATTGCGCTTGAGCTGCTTCGCGCGACCCGAGTTGCGCGTGTCGAGCATGATCAGGTCGACCAGATCGCCGTAAGAGAAGCTGCGATACGCACCCGCATGCGCTTGCTCGCGGACCGGCATCCACTCCGCGTGTGCCTGGCTGGCTGCGCGCAACCGATCGCGGAATGCGCCTTCCCGCGCAGCGTCGTGATTTTGAGCGCCATCGGTCCAGCTGTCGTTGGCCACCTCGTGATCATCCCAAACCGCGATCATCGGCAGCTGCTGGTGCAGCGCCTGCAGATCAGGATCGCGGCGGTATTGCGCGTAGCGCGTGCGGTAGTCGCTCAGGCTCACGATCTCATGGGCGGGCTCGTACGCCCGGATCTTGCCCTTCACCGCTCGGCAGAAGTGACCCGGCAATGCTCGCGAGAAATGACCCGGGCCGAGATCGTGATCTGGATGCTGGCGGCACGGGACACCGACGGAACGCGACACGCCGCGCGAGCCCTGG
>Ga0114940_10000034_pt1 | contig 91869 bp, 65 predicted proteins | sample ColdCreekSource_FD_87195 | JGI IMG/M metagenome (GOLD analysis project Ga0114940, IMG submission 87195) | Groundwater microbial communities from Cold Creek, Nevada to study Microbial Dark Matter (Phase II) - Cold Creek Source | ecosystem: Environmental > Aquatic > Deep subsurface > Groundwater ...
CACGGAGCTGTGGACCTGGTGCGAGATCTCCTCGGCACGCCGCAGCATGTCGTCGGCGCGCAAGCGCGCCTTTTCCGAAGCTTCCACGCTGGTCATCGTGGCAGCCGCACACAGCGCACGCGCAACGTTCGCGGGTTCGCCACGCTCCAGCGCTATGCGCAGGCAGCGCGCCTGAAAGAGCGCCGCTCGCAGCGGATCATAGACGGCCGTTTCCATGGACAACATGCCGTACAGCACACCACGGTTCAGCTCGCTCGCCGAGATCTCGGAGCGTCGATGCGTCTGGTAATTCAAGCCGCGCACGGCCAGTCGTGCGCGCTCCCAGCCCAGCGCCGCGAACAAGCCCGCTTCGCTGCGCGGCGTGCTGATGCCCAAGCGAGCGAGCACGCGCTGGACCAGCGCTTCGCCTTCTTCGAACCGGCCGCTGCACAGCAGCTGCGACGCCGCGGCGCGCTCGAAGAGCAGCGACTGCTCGGCGCGCACGTGCTGCGCGGCATGCAGGTACGTATTCGCCGCTTTGGAGCCGTGACCCGCATACGAATATGCCAACGCGAGCTTGTGCCAAAGCTCGCCGTTGTTCGCGCTCGGATCGGGCGACAGCTTGACGCAGCGCTCGTACAGGTCGGCCGCGCGCTCGAATGCGAGCGCGTCGCTGGCGCGCGCAGCTGCAGCGATTCCGTAGCGCAGCGCGTCGGCATCCTCGCCCACCGCGAGCGCGAGCGCGTGCAGCCAGTCATTGTCCGTCGATCCGGTCTGACGCAGCGCTGCCAAAATACGCCGGTCGAGCTCTAGGCGCTCCTCGGCGGAGAGCAAGCTCGCGACCATCTCGCGCAAGCGATCGTGATAGACTTCGAGCAAGCGATCACCGGCGCTCTCGCGCGTGCGGATCAGGTGCTGGCTCTGCAGCTCATGGATGCAAGCGCGCGCTTCACGCACGACATCCGCAGCACGTACGGCGAGCGCGAGCGGGATAGGGCGCGCAGCCACCGACAACACGTTCAGCAGCTTGCGCGACGCCAGGGACAGCGCCCCGCTCCGGCTGCGCACCAGCTCTTCGAGCGTGAGCCGCGCGAGCTGCTCTTGGCTGCTGGTCGGCTGTGCGATTGCGAGCGCTGTCAGTTGCGACGCGAGAAACGGGCTGCCTTGCGCCTCCGCCACGATGCGCTCGATCACTTGTGCGGGTCGCGCGAGCTTCGCGAGCTCGAAGCGCTGCTTACACAGCGCGCGCACGTGCTCTTCCCCGAGCGGCTTGATCTCGATCTGCGTCTCGATCGCCGAGCCTTCGCTGTGGAGCAGCGCGCGCAGAGCTGGGCTGGTGGCGCGCTCTTCGCTCCGATAGCTGAACACCAGCATCAGGTTCGCGATGTGCGGCGGCGTGAGCCAGCGACTCAAGATGCCGACGCTGTCCAGGTCTCCCCACTGCAGGTCGTCGATCCAGAGCACGACGGGCCGCATCTGACCGAGGCGCGAGAGCAAGTCGTAGAGACCTGCCTCAGCCTGCGCCCGCGCCTGAGACATGCCCGCCGGCAGCTTTTCGCGCGCGAGCAGCTGCCGCGTCGCAGGAAGGCTCTTGAGCGCTGGAAACAAATGCGTGAGCGCGAGCAGGTTACGCGGCAGCGCGTGGCTCACCACCACGTCTGCTTCGCGCGACAAGTGGCTTACGAGCGCATCGATCGCTGCGTCGAGCGCCTTGAACGGCAGCGTCTCACGCTCGTAGCAGCGGCTGCGCAAGACCAGCGGCTGCTGCTCGCTCGCCACAAAGCCGCTGCGCGCGACCTCGTCGCAGAAGTGGTGCAAGAGCAGCGACTTGCCTGAGCCCGACTCGCCGGACACGTGCACCACTGCACATTGTCCAGCTTGTACAGTGCGAAACGCCGCCCACAGCGCGGCCAGCTCATCGTCGCGCCCGAACAGCGACAGCTCTGCTTCGGTGCGGCTGCGTGTGTTGGGCGCAAGGGAGGTGAGCGGATCGAACGTCGGAATCGGCGCTTTAGGGACGTGCGCACGCAGCACCTGCAGCACGCGCTCGCCATTCGGGCGCTGCTCCGGCTCGCGCCGTAACAACTGCATGCACAGCTCCGCGACCTCTTTGGGCAGGTCGGGCACGAGCTCGCTGATCGGCGTGGGATCGTGCGTGTTCTTGCGCGTGAGCAGCTCGGCCAGCTTGCCTTCGATCGGCAAGCAGCCGCTCAGCGCTTCATACAACATCGCGCCGAACGCGTACCAGTCGTTTGGCTCGCCGATGTGCACACCCTGCACTTGCTCGGGCGCCATGTACGCGGGCGTGCCTGAGCTGAGCTTGTCTTGCGTGATCGTAGCTGCGCCCGCGCCAACATCGAGCGCGATCCCGAAGTCCAGCACGACCACGCGGTCGTTTGCGACCATCACGTTGCTGGGCTTGAGGTCGCGGTGCAAAAGACCCGCGGCGTGCAGTGCGCGCACACCCGAGGCGAGCTGCTCGTACGCACCGAGCACACGCGCGATGCGTACGCGTTCGGCTTTACCATTGTCATTCGCTGCGAGCCGCTCGCCCGTCTTGTCATGATCGAGGTACTTCTTGAGATCCTCGCCGGCGAGATACTCCATCGTGAAGAACGCCGAAGTCTCGTCGCGGCCGAGCTCGTACAGCTTCACCAGGTTCGGGTGAGAGATGCCGGCGAGCGCGCGAAACTCGCGCTTCAAGCGCAAGAGGCTCTCTTCCTCCGCGCGCAACAATCGTTTGAGGGCCAAGCGATCGCCCGTCTCACGATCGCGCACCAAGTACACGGTTCCCGCGCCACCACGGCCTAAAGTGCTGAGCTCCTCGTAGCGCTCGTGCTGGGGCGCGGCCTGAATGGTCATGCGCTTACCCCGCGGCGCTGTCGGGCTGATTCTCCGGGAGCAGTACGTAGAACGTCGTACCCTGACCTAGCTCGCTCTCGACGCGGATCTGCCCGTGATGCGCCTCCACCAAGCTCTTCGCGATCGACAAACCTAAGCCTGCGCCGCCGTACTCGCGCGTCGAGCTGCCGTCCACTTGGTAAAAGGCGTCGAAGATCTTGGGCAGCTCGGTCTGCTCCATGCCGATGCCGTTGTCATTCACGGCGATCTCGACGGCGCGCTCGGGCGCCATCATCAACGCCGCGCCCATGCCGTCGTCGAAGTCTTCGCTATCGCCTTCATTGTCGTTGTCCGCGAGGTGCAGCTCAGCGAGCCGCGCGGTGATCTGCACCTGCCCACGGTTCGGCGTGAACTTGAGCGCGTTGCTCGCGAGGTTCGTGATGACCTGACGCAAGCGCACGGGGTCCGCTTGGATCATCGGGACATCGTCGCTCCACAGCGCGTCGAGCTTGATCTTGCGTTTCTCGGCTTCGGGCAAGAGCGTCTCGCGGATCTCGGCCACGAGCGCACGCGGGTCGATGTACTCGGTGTTCAAGCGCAGCTGACCGCGCTCGAGCTTGCTCAAGTCGAGCAGGCTAGAGATCAGCTGCAAGAGCAGCTCACCCTTGCTGCGGATGGTCTCGACGAAGCCTGCTTGTTCGGCGGTGAGCTCGCCCGCGATGCCCGCTTCGAGCATCTCGGAGTAACCGATGATCGATGTAAGCGGCGTGCGTAGCTCATGGCTGACCGTAGCCAAGAAGTTTGACTTCAAACGATCTAGCTCTTTGAGCTTGTCAAAGGCCTCTTGCAGCCGAGAGTTCTTCTCGCCGAGCTCGCGGTAGTTCTCGCGCACCGTCGCGAGGTGCATGGTGCTGGTGAGCTGCGCTTTGTGGCCCGAGAACAAGATCAAGTCGAGCACACCACGTAGGTGCGCGCCGATGCGTGAGGCCGTCTGCTCGCGCACGCGCGGCATCTCCGCCAAGCTTAACCGCGCCTTTTCCGGGTCGATCTTCGGATCCACCTTGAGCAAGCTCTCCGGCACGCTGGTCAGATCGGCCGGTAAGAACGGCCCGATGATGATGCGCGCCAGCTGGCGTTGATCGTAGATGATCGGAACGATGTGGTAGATCGCGCCCGTAAAACACGGGTGTACGACAGTCTCGCCGCCGTCCGGCGTACGCAGCTGCGCTTGCGTCACGGTGTGACTACACGCGACACGGCCGTGGCTCAGCGTATTCACGTACTGACACACGCTGCGCTCTTCATGAACGCTCGCGAGCAGCACACCACGCGACGACAACACACGGATCGACAGTCCGAACAGCTCGAAGAACGAGCGGCAGACCTCGCGCAGCGAATCGCGATCGATCAGCTCCTCGAGCTGGGTGATCTCGCCGTAGGCGATGTCGGTCGAGTCAACCATGGTCTGCTATTTCCACCGCCTCGGAGAACCGTTCGCTCAGGTTCTGCAGCACGTGTTCTGCGCGCAGACCAAACCGTTGATCGAGGCTGTGTTGGTGCTCCAAGTTCTCCCATGCGGCCTCGATCAGGCCCATGAAAGTCTCCATCACTCCTGTGCCGTGCGTAGCTGTTGCGAGATACGTGCGCTCGCGGCCCATGCTCGCCATCCGCTCGATCTCTTCATCGCTGCGGATGTTGGGCAGGTCGCGCTTGTTGTATTGAATGACGACGGGCATCGATGAAGGCTCGATGCCGTTTTCTCGGAGGTTCTTGCGCAGGTCTTTGAAGGCGGCTTGATTCGCACGCACCTCGTTGACTTGCGAGTCCGCGATGAACGCGACGCCGTCGGCTCCTTGCAACACCAAGCGTCTGGTCGAGTTGTGGATGACCTGGCCTGGAACTGTGAACAGCTTGATGCGCACGGTCAGCCCCGTGTCGGTGCTGACGGTGAGCGGCAAGAGGTCGAAGAACAGCGTGCGGTCGTCCCGCGTCTCGAGCGTCATCAACCGGCCGCGCCCTTCAGGCATGAGCAGCCGGTGGATGGCTTGGAGGTTGGTCGTTTTGCCGCTGAGCGCCGGTCCGTAATAGACGAGCTTGATGGTCAGCTCACGGGCTTGGAAGTCGACTTGCAAGCGGCTCTCCCCGGCCGAACCTCTGATGGTGACCTGCACGCCGCTTCCAGCCTCGGTGCCAGAACGCGTGATTTCAACAGCTTAGGCTAGGCAAAACGGCCTCCGCAAGGCGGGTGGAATCGTGCGCCTGGGCGCACTCCAACGGAGGTCGGGAGTCGCGGAGCTCGCGGAGCGAGTCCCGCACCGCCGCTGTCATTAATCGCTCTCAGCTGCATCGGCGCACATGCTGCGGGGGGCTCAGCGCCGAAAACTGGCTTTCCGCTCAGGTGGGATACAGGCTCGAAGTGGTAAAGCCTGGAATCGGCTTGGCACCGCCGATCGGCACCCTCACCAGCGCCGGGAAAGTCTAAAAATGTAAGTCATTTCGTGCTCTTGTTGACCCGAGAAAGAAGTTGACAGTGCGCCAGCGTTACCCGTAGGTTCGGTGCTCGGTGGTAACGAGTGCCAATCGGTGCCAAGGCCACCCAACGGACGGTAGGCACGGGTCAAACGAAGGTGAGCGCGTGTGTTTCGAGGCACCTACGAGCACGCGATCGACGCAAAGGGCAGGACGTCCTTCCCGTCGAAGTTTCGTGAGCTCCTCGCCGCGGAGGACAGCTCGAAGCTCATGATTACGACCAGCCTCGATGCCCCCTGCCTCGTTGCGTACCCGATGCGCGCTTGGACTGCGTTCGAAGAGCGCTTGAAGACGCTGCCGCAGTTCGACAAGGCCGTGATCAACCTGAAGCGCACGTACGTTGCGAGCGCGCAGGATCAAGACCTCGATGCGGTCGGTCGCCTCTTGATTCCGCCCATGCTGCGCGAGCACGCAAAGCTCAAGCGCGACGTGATTTGGGCGGGCAACGTGACGTACGTGGAGCTATGGGACAAAGAGAGCTTCCACGCTGCACGTCGCGCGATCACTGAGAGCGCGGAACAGCGCGCTGAGATGGCAGAACGCCTAGCGGAGCTCGGTCTGTAATGGAAGCTCCCTTCATTCATGAAACCGTGCTGCTGAGCGAGACCATCGCTTGGCTCAAGCCAGAGAGCGGCAAGGTTTACGCCGATGCGACGCTCGGCGGCGGCGGTCACACCGCGGCCATCCTCGATGCCAGCGCACCTGCGGGTAGGGTAGTCGCGGTGGATCGAGACGCCTATGCGGTGGCAAACGCGCGCACGCGCTTGGCCGCTTACGGCGACCGCGTGACCGTGCTGCACGGCGAATTTCGCGACTTGCCGGAGCTGTTACAACGTGCGGGTTACGACCAGGTCGACGGTGTGGTCGCGGACCTGGGCGTGAGCTCGCCGCAGCTCGATCACAACGACCGTGGCTTTGCCTTCTCTGAAGAAGGCCCGCTCGACATGCGCATGGATCAAACCCAGGACGAGAGCGCGCTGTCGATGATCGCGCGTATGTCGGAGCGCGAGCTAGCGGACGTCCTCTACGAGTACGGCGACGAGCGCCGCTCGCGGCCCATCGCGCGCTCCATTCGCAGCTTCTACGAAGCTGGCGAGCTCAACACCACACGCGACCTGCGTCGCGCGGTGGTCAAAGCTATCGGACGACCTCCGAACAGCAAGATCGACCCAGCCACGCGCACGTTTCAAGCGTTGCGTATCGCCGTCAACGACGAGGTCGGACAGTTGGAAGCGTTGATCGCTTGCCTGTCACAGATCCTCTCGGACGAAGCGGTGGCGGTGTTGATCTCATTTCATTCCCTCGAAGACCGCTTGGTGAAGCACGGGTTACGTTCGGACCCTCTCCTGACCGTGCTCACCAAGCGGCCCATTATTCCGGGAGACGAGGAGCAAGCCAGAAACCGCAGGGCCCGCAGCGCGAAGCTGCGAGCGGCGGCGCGGCGCTCGCGTTCGGAAGCAACCAGCGAGGTGAGCGCATGAAAGCCCGTTTTCTCAAGTACTGGGTCACCGTCGTGATCGCGATCTCGCTCGCCTTTGGCGTGCAGTTGCTGCTGCTCTCGGAAAACGCGCACATGAGCTACAAGCTGACTGATCTCAAGCGGGAAGAAGAGCGCCTCAAGGCGCAACGCAACCTGCTCGCGCTCGAAGCTGCGACCTTGCGCCAAGTGGATCGCGTGGAAGCCATCGCGCGCGGCTCGTTTGGGATGGAAGTGCCAAAGGCCTCGCACGTGATCATGATGGGTGGCGGGCAAGAACAGCACGCTTCAGGGAGAGCCCGATGAGCCAGCCGGAAGCGCGTTTTCAGCGCCACGTTCAGATCCGCACCGCGGTGTTGTGCGCGCTGGTCGCGATCCTGCCGCTGCTCGTGTTGCGCAAGGCGTTCGACCTGCAGGTCGTGCGCGCCGATCAGCTCAAAGCGCAGGCCGAAGGCCAGTCGCGGCGCAAGCTCTCACTCTCGCCGCAGCGCGGCGCGATCTATGACCGCGACGGCGCGGAGCTCGCGGTGAGCGTCGACGCCGAGACCATCTGGGCGAACCCACGCCAGCTGCGCAAGTCGGGCGGGGACGTGCGCGATGCAGCCAAGAAGCTCGCGTCGCTCTTGCAGATCGATCAAGCCTTGCTCGAGCGCAAGCTCGAATCGGATCGGTTCTTCGTGTGGGTGAAGCGGCGCGCGAGCGCTGGGGAGAGCAAGGCCGCGCAAGCGCTGAAGCTCCCAGGAATCTCGGTCTCCAAAGAAGCGCGTCGTTATTATCCGAACCGCGAGCTCGCGGCGCACGTGCTCGGGCACGCGGACATCGATGGTCGCGGGATCTCCGGCGTGGAGCTGATGCTCGACGAGAAGCTGCGCGGGGCGCGCATGTCCGCACCGGTGGTGCGTGATGCACGCGGCAACGTCGTCTACTCCGAGCAGCTCCTGGATGGTCTCACGACGCAAGGTCACGACGTCACGCTGACCATCGACAAGACACTCCAGCATTTCGCGGAGCGTGAGCTCGAGCTGGCCGTGCGCACCGCAGAGGCGCGCGCGGGCTCGGTGGTGGTGATCGATCCGACGCGCGGCGAGATCCTCGCGCTCGCAAACTATCCCACGTTCAACTTGAACGACGCGCAGCACGCGAACGACGCACAGCGTCGCAACCGTGCGATCGTCGAGCGGTTCGAGCCCGGCTCCACAACGAAGCCGTTCGTGATGGCTGGCGCGCTCGCCGCAGGCACTGTCAAGCTAACTGACAGTATCGACTGCACGCCCAACTCACTGGTCGTCGACGGTCGCTCGATCCGCGACTCGCACCCGCTGGGCATGCTCAGCCCGAGCGACGTGATCTCACGCTCGAGCAACATCGGCATCAGCAAAGTCGGCAACGGGCTCGGTCGCGATCGCTTGCACGGCGTGCTGCAGGGCTTTGGTTTCGGCATGGTGCCCGGCTCGGGCTTGCCCGGCGAGGTCGCAGGCTCACTGCGCCCCTACCAGCGCTGGTACGCGATGGACGCTGCGACCATTCCTTTCGGTCAAGGCATGAGCACGACCACGCTGCAGCTCGCGATGTCGATGAGCGCGTTTGCGAACAAGGGTCGACTGCTCGATCCGCTGCTCGTGAAGCGTGTGGTCGATGCCCGTGGGCAAAGCGTCGAGGAGCCGCTGCCGCGCGTGCGCAAGCAGGTCGTGTCGGAGCGCGTGGCGCGGGCTGTCACCGAGATGATGGTGGCCACGACTGCCGAAGGTGGCACGGGCACCGAAGCCGCGATCGATGGTTATCCGGTCGCCGGTAAGACAGGCACCGCGCAGAAGTCGGATGCCGAGCACGGTGGTTACGCGAAAGACAAGTGGGTGTCGTCGTTCGTCGGGTTTGCGCCCGCGAACAAGCCGCGCCTCACGATCGCGGTGGTGCTGGACGAGCCAATGATCGCGCACCAAGGTGGTGCGGTGGCCGCGCCGGTGTTCCGCCGCGTGATGGAAGCATCGCTGCGTCACCTCGGCGTGCCGGCGGAGCGCGCGCAGAACAACGCGGTCGCGCTCGTGCGCACGCAGCCCGCAAAGCCCGAAGCGAAAGCATTGTGGCAGCTGCAAGGCTCGGAAGCGCCGCTGCCGCGCGACGTGAAGCTCGCGCCGGGTGAGACGCTCGTGCCCAACCTGGTCGGTCGGCCCGCGCGCCTGGCGCTCGTGCAAGGTCGAGAAGCGATGCTCGAGGTCGCGCTCTCGGGCTCGGGCGTGGTCAGCGGGCAGCAGCCTGCTCCCGGCGCTGTCGTGCAGCGCGGCTCGGTGTTGTCGCTCCAGCTCAGCTCGCCGCAGCCGGAGCTGCCCGCGCCGCCGTTGGCTTCCGACTTGGCGCAAGTCATCCCGCCGCCAGCAGCTGCAGCCGCCGAGAAGCTACCGACACCGCCACGTCGAGGCCAGGATGGCTGAGCTGTCGCTGCGCGAGCTTCATGGGCTCGGGCTGGCGCAGGCCATCGTCGGCGACCCCTTGGTGCGTGTGCGCGGCATCCGTCACGACTCGCGACGTTGCGAGCCGGGCGACTTGTTCGTGGCCGTGGCAGGGGCGCAGAGCGACGGTGCAGAGTTTATCGAAGATGCGGTAAAGCGCGGCGCGGTCGCGGTGCTCGCGGAGCGGCCGATCACGCAAGCCGTGCCGGTGCTCCTGGCCGACGACGCGTTGGTCGCGCTGAGCGCGATAGCTCGGCGCTTGTACGACGATCCGACGTTGAATATGCCAGGCGTCGGCGTCACGGGTACGAACGGCAAGACCACTTGCACGTATCTGATCGAGTCGCTGCTGGTAGCGGCAGCGAAGAAGCCCGCAGTGCTCGGCACTGTGAGCTTTCGCGGTCCGTTTGGTGAGCTACCCGCTACGCATACTACGCCGATGGCGGATGACGTCATGCGGCTCGCTTGTCAGGCGCTCGCTGCAGGTGCCACGCATCTCGTGCTGGAGGTGTCGAGCCACGGCCTCGCGATGCACCGCGTGGATGGCGTGCACTTCGAGGTGGCTGCTTTCACCAATCTCACGCAGGACCATCTCGACTACCACGGCGACTTCGCGCACTACGAAGCCGCGAAGCGTCGCTTGTTTCGCGAGCTGTCGCCGCGCACCGCAGTAGTGAACGTCGATGATGCGGTTGGTCACGCGATCGCAGGCGAGTTCCAAGCGCAGGCAAAAGGCCGCGTGCTGCGCTGCAGCAAGACCGCGGCGATCGAGCACGACGTGTGTGTGCTGTCGAGCGAGCCGTCGCGCGACGGTATCCGCGCCCGCGTGCGCTGCAACGGCGAAGAGTTTGATCTGAAGAGCCCGCTGATCGGTGAGCACAACGTCGAGAACCTGCTGATCGCGATCGGCTGCGGTGCCGCGCTCGGACTGAGCGTGGAGGTGATGCAGCGTGCACTCGAGACCGCACAAGGGGCGCCGGGTCGCTTGCAGCGCGTCGATCACCCGCACGATGTGCTGATCTTCGTCGACTACGCGCACACGCCGGACGCGCTCGAGCATGTGCTCAAGACATTGCGTGCCAACACCACAGGCCGCTTGCTCGTGACCTTTGGCTGCGGCGGCGATCGCGATCCGATCAAGCGGCCCATCATGGGCCGGCACAGCGCCGAGCTCGCGGACATCGTAGTGCTCACAACCGACAATCCCCGCAGTGAGGCGCCGGACAAGATCCTGCAGCAGATCGAAAAGGGTGTGCAGGAGACTGGCTTGCCCAAGCTCGCGGTTTCCGCGCTCGCCAGCAGCGCACGCGGTTATGTGATCGAGGCCGATCGTGCTGCGGCGATTCAGCAGCTGGTGGCGGCGGCTCAGCCCGGAGACACGGTGCTGATCGCGGGCAAAGGCCACGAGAAGGTGCAGATCGTCGGGCAGAAGCGTCTGCCGTTCGACGACATCCAAGTCGCGCAACAAGCGGTGGCCGGGCTAGCGGGGGGCAGCTGATGGCGACAGCCATCCCGGCCAATCACGCCAGCTTCGAGCTGAGCGAGCTCGCCTCTTGCAGCCGCGGGCAGCTGCGCGCTGTGCACGACACCGTACGCGTGCAGGGTGTGGTCACGGATTCGCGCGCGGTTCAGCCGGGGCAGCTCTACGTCGCGCTGCGCGGCGAGCGGCATGACGGTCACGCGTTCCTCGAGCAAGCGCAGAAGCAGGGCGCAGCCGCCGCGGTGGTCGAGGCCGGATCTGAATCCGCCGCACCGACCGGCTTGCCGTTGATCGTGGTCGCAGACACGCGTCGCGCGCTCGGTGAGATCGGCCGCCTGCACCGCGCGCGCTGGGGTCATACGGTCGTCGCGATCACAGGCTCGGCGGGCAAGACCACGACCAAGGAGCTGACCGCTGCCGCTCTGCGTGGCGTAGGCCAACAGGTGCTCGCCACAGTCGGCAACTTGAACAATGAGATCGGCTTGCCGATGACCTTGTTCGGGCTGGAGCCGGAGCACACGGTCGCGGTGGTCGAGATCGGCACGGGTGGGCCAGGCGAAATCGCATGGCTCACGCACGTCGCGGAGCCGAACATCGGCGTGGTGACCACGGTCGCGCTCGCGCACGTTTCCAAGCTCAAGACCTTGGCCGACGTGGCCGAGGAGAAGACCGCGCTGCTCAAGAGCTTGCCGCGCGAAGGCACTGCGATCTACAGCGTCGACAGCGAAGAGCTGCGTGCACGCGCGAACACCATCACTGCGCGGCGTGTCATCGGCTTCGGGCAAGCGCAGGGCGCGCAGCTTCGGCTCAGCCGCTGTGAGCTGCGGGCCGATCTGAGCATGAGCGTCGAGTACCAGGTGGAAGGTGACCCTGCCGCTCGCAGCTTCAAGCTCGGCTTGTACGGGCAGAGCGCCGCGCTCGATGCGCTGGCTGCGCTCGGCGTGGTGCTCGCGCTGCACGGCGCTTCTGCGCTGGCGCAGGCAGAAGCTGGCATGCAGAGCGTAAAGCCGCTGCCTGGGCGGCTCGCACCGCGCAGCTGTGCGCAGGGCGCGCTGATCATCGACGACAGCTACAACGCCAACCCAGCTTCGGTGGCGGCCTCGCTCCAGACTCTGGCTGAAGTCGCGCGCGTGCGCGGTGGTCAAGCCATCGCCGCTCTGGGCGACATGGCCGAGCTCGGCGAACACTCGAAAGCGGAGCACGAGCGCATCGGGCACCTGGTGGTCGAGCTGGGCTTGTCGGACGTGTTTTTCTGCGGGCCGGAGATGGCGCACGCAGCGGAAGTCGCACGCCACGAGGTCAAGGCGCGCCGCGCGAAAGGGCCGCGCGTGCACCACTTCGTGGATCCCAACGCAGCGGCTTCCGATCTCATGCGCATGCTCGACGGTCGTTCGGCGGTGCTCGTCAAAGGCTCGCGCGCGAGTGCCATGGAGCGCGTGGCAGACGCCTTGTGTCCGGGCAGCGAGGCGGCCCGGTGATCTACTATCTGCTCTATCCGCTGCACGATGAGCTGAACGCGCTCAACGTGCTGCGCTACGTGCCGTTTCGTGCGTTGGCCGCGACCATGACGTCGCTCTTGTTCACGTTCTTCATGTATCCGTGGTTCATCCGCGCGCTGCAGGCCAAGCAGATCGGGCAGGTCATCCGCAAAGACGGCCCGGCGAGCCACTTCAGCAAAGCGGGTACGCCGACGATGGGCGGCGCGTTGATCTTGCTCGCGCTGGTCGCTTCAACAGTGCTTTGGGCCGATCCGCGTAACTCGATGGTGTGGTGCGTGACCGCGGTCACCGTGCTGTACGGTGTGATCGGCTACATCGATGACGCCGCGAAGATCAAGAAGAAGAACACGGCCGGCTTGTCCGGTCGCGTGCGCTTGCTGCTCGAGTTCGGCATCGCGCTGAGCGTCGCCGCTTATCTCTGGTACGGCGACGGCGACACCGGCTTGCCTGCCGATTGGCAGATGCTGCGTGACCGCTTGGCGATGCCCTTTGTCGCATTCGACAAGCATCCTGTCGTGCTGCCGCGGCTCCTGTACGTCGCGTTCGCTGCGTTTGTGATCGTCGCGACTGCCAACGCGGTGAACCTGACCGACGGCCTCGATGGCTTAGCGATCGGTCCGGTGATCATCAACGCCGGCACGTACTTGGTCCTCGCGTACCTCGCGGGCGTGACGTTCTTTGGGCAGAACATCGCGGCCTATCTGGACATCCCCTCGATCAGCAGCGCGGGTGAGCTGGCGATCTACTGCGGAGCCATGATCGGCGCAGGCGTGGGTTTCCTTTGGTACAACACCTATCCCGCGCAAGTGTTTATGGGCGACGTCGGTGCGCTCGCGCTCGGCGGTGGCCTCGGATCGCTCGCGGTCGTCACGAAGAACGAGCTCTTGTCCGTGCTGCTCGGCGGCATCTTCATGGTTGAGACGGTCAGCGTGATCGGCCAGGTGTTCGCGTTTCGTTACTTCAAGCGGCGCATCTTCTTGATGGCGCCGATCCACCATCACTTCGAGAAGAAGGGCTGGGCTGAGCCGAAGATCATCGTTCGCTTCTGGATCATCTCCATCATGCTCGCGCTGCTGAGCCTCTCCACGCTGAAGCTGCGATGAAGAACTTCCAAGGCAAGCGCATCTTGGTGGTGGGTCTCGGCAAGAGCGGCTTGGCCGCCGTGCGTCTGCTGCGTGCGCGCGGTGCGCATGTCGTCGTGAATGATCTGCGAAGCGTTGAGCAGCTGGGCGATGTGGCGCTCGAAGTGCACGCGCTCGGCGCGGATCTCGCGCTCGGCTCACACGACCCGGCGCTGTTCAGCAAGGTGGATCAGATCGTGTTGTCGCCCGGCGTTCCGCCGCTGCCAGCGCTCGAAGCTGCGGAGCGCGCAGGCGTGCCGATCGCGAGCGAGGTGGAGCTGGCTTCGTGGTTCATGAACGCCACGGTGATCGGCATCACGGGCACCAACGGCAAGAGCACGGTGACCACGCTGGTCGGTGAGATGTGCCAAGCCAGCGGGCGTCCGACGTTTGTCGGCGGCAACTTGGGCACACCGTTGTGCGATGTGGTCAATACGCCTGCCGCTCAGGGCGGCTACGTGGTGGTGGAGCTGTCGAGCTATCAGCTGGAGCGCGTGTCCGAGCTGCGCGTGCAAGTCGGCGCGCTCTTGAACATCACTGAAGATCACTTGGATCGCTACGCCCGCTTCGAGGACTACGTCGCGGCCAAAGCCAACCTGTTTCGCTGCCAACGCGCGGAGGATGCCGCTGTGATCCCTGCGGGCGACGCGCTGTGCGCGCAGCTCGCAGCGGCGGGCCCTGCCGGTGTTCACTTGTTTGGTAGCCACGATGGCGCGGTACGCGTGGTAGGTGACGAGCTGGTCGACAGCGCCTACGGCTCATTGATTCCTGTGTCGCAGCTGCGTATCCGCGGCGCGCACAACTTGGCGAACGCCGCTGCAGCGTCGTTGTGCGCGCGGCTCGCAGGCGTCGGTGCTGACTCGATCCGCAGCGTGCTCCGCAACTTTAGTGGCTTGCCGCACCGCATGCAGCACGTCGCAGACATTGACGGCGTCGCGTACTTCGACGACTCCAAGGCCACGAATGTAGGTGCGACGGTCGCCGCGCTGGACGGGCTCGCGCCGAGCGTCAAGCGGATCGTGCTGATCGCAGGCGGCAAAGACAAAGGCGGCGACTACGCGCCGATGCGCGATCGGCTCGCTCGTTGCGCGCGCGCGGTGATCTTGATCGGTGAGGCGCGGCCCATCATCAAGGATGCGCTCGCGGATGCGGCCTATCCGGTCACAGAAGTCGACAGCTTGGAAGGCGCGGTCGAAGCGGCCCGCCGCAACGCGCAGGCTGGAGATGCCGTGCTGCTCGCGCCCGCGTGCGCGAGCTTCGACATGTTTCGATCATACGCCCATCGCGGCGAGGTCTTTCAGGCGGCAGTGCAGCGCTTACACGGAGGTTCTTGATGAGCTTCGACGAGCTTCTGTCTCAGCAGAAACAGCGCAAGAATACGCGTGGAAGGCGCTCGGTGGAGCCGCCGCGCGAGCCTACCCCTGTGCGCGTCAGGCGCGTCAAGCGCGTCACCAAAGAGCCCAAGATCCTCCTGACTGGCGTAGCCGGCAAAACGAATCGCCGTAAGCCTGTGCCGCAGGAGAAGCGTGTCGAGGTGACCGTGCCCGTGGTGTTGGGCTCGCCGGATCCCACGCTCTTGGCTGTGATGTACGCGCTGCTCGGGTTCGGGTTGGTGATGGTCTACAGCGCGAGCGCGGTGTACGCGGATCGCGTCTACCACGACGCGCACGCGGTGATCCGCACGCAGCTGATGCACGCTGTTTTGGCTGGCGCTGCGGCGTGGATCATCGGCCACTACGGCGACTACCGTTGGTTGCGCCGCTTCACCTATCCGATGCTCGCGATCACACTGCTGATGCTGATCGCGACCGTCGCAGGCTACGCCAAGGTCACGAACGGCGCCGCGCGTTGGCTGGCGATCGGCAGCTGGTTCCGGATCCAGCCCGCGGAATTCGCGAAGCTGGTCGTGATCTGCTGGCTCGCTGACTCGCTCGCGAAAAAGCGCGAACAGATTCGTTCGCTCAGCATCGGCTTTGTGCCGCACGCGGTCGGCGCGTTGGTCATCGCCGGCTTGTGCGTGCGCCAACCCGACTTCGGCAGCGCGGCCATGATCATCCTGCTGCTGTTCGTGATGTTGTTCGTCGCGGGCGCGCCGCTCGGCTATTTGATCGGCTTCGGTTTGCTCTTGGGCGGCGTCGGCACGGCGATCTTCCGCATGGCGAACTACCGCTTGGATCGCATCAAAGCGTTCGAGTGGCAGTACAAAGAGTTCGCGCAGTTCAAGGCCAACAACTACCAGCTGTTCGAGTCGCAGCTGAGCTTTGGCGCTGGTGGTATCCGCGGCGTGGGCCTCGGCAACAGCCATCAGAAGCTGATGTACTTGCCCGAAGCGCACACTGACTTCATCAGCTCGATCGTGGCCGAGGAGCTGGGCTTGCTCGGCTTCAGCGCGATGTTGTTCGCGTTCGGGTACTTGGTGTACCGCGGCATTCGTACCGGTCTACGTAGCCCCGATGTCTACGGCACGTACCTGTGCGTCGGCATCTCGCTGTTCATCGGCATGCAGGCGTTCACGAACCTTGCGGTCGCATGTGGTGTCGTGCCGACCAAGGGCCTCGTGCTCCCGTTCATCTCTTTCGGCGGTTCCTCGCTGCTCGTGAACTGCTGTGCTGTGGGTCTGCTCTCGAACGTCTCGCGCATGCAGCGCGCGGACACTTTGGTCTCGCCGTCGCCGCGCACACAGCCGACGACGCGCGCCGTGGGAGGTGTGTCATGATCGAGCGCGTCATGGTGGTGGGTGGCGGCACGGGCGGCCATCTGTTTCCGGGCATCGCAGTCGTGGAAGAGCTGCGCCGCCGCAACCCACAGGTGCAAGTGATGTTCGTCGGCACCGAACGTGGCATCGAAGCGCGCGTGTTGCCGCGGCTGGGCGAGAAGCTCTCGCTGGTCGATGTGCGGCCGTGGCTCGGCCGCTCTCCGCTGCAGCTCGCGCGCAACGTCGCGATCCTTCCAAAGGCCGTGGCACAAGCGACGTCGCTGTTGCGACAGTGGAAACCGCAGCTCGTGATCGGGCTCGGCGGTTACACAGCGGGTCCGGTGCTGATGCTGGCAGCGGCGATGCGGATCCCGACCGCGCTGCTCGAGCAAAACGCGCACGTCGGGCTGACGAATCGCTTGCTCTCGAACACGGTCGGGCGGGCGTATCTGACCTATCCGCAGACCTTGCCCCAGTTCGGCTCGGAGAAGGGCCGCGTGCTCGGCAATCCCGTGCGGCGTGCGTTCGTAGAAGCGGCGCAGCTCGCCATGCACGACCCGGCGGGGCAAGAAGCGCGCGCGCGGCGCGTGCTGGTGCTCGGCGGCTCGCAGGGCGCAAAGACCTTGAACGACATCGTGCCGAGCGCGCTCGCGCTGGCTTCGCAGAACGTGAGCGTGCTGCATCAGACCGGCGAGAGTGCGGTCGAACAGGTGAAGCAACGCTACCGCGAGCTCGGCGTGGAGGCCGAGGTCGTGCCGTTCATCGACGACATGGCGCGCGCTTACGCCAGCGCGTCGCTCGTGGTCGCGCGCGCGGGTGCCACCACCTTGGCGGAGCTGTGTGCGATCGGTAAGCCGTCCATTCTCATTCCGTATCCGCACGCCGCCGAAGATCATCAGATGAAGAACGCGCGCGCCATGCAGGATGCGGGCGCGGCCCTCGCGATCGCGGAGAGCGAGCTCAGCGCCGAAGGCCTGGCGAACCAAGTGCGTTCGTTGCTGGTCGGCCGCTCTGAGCGGCGAGCGATGGCCGAGTCTGCGCGTGCGCTAGGGCGCCCCGAGGCCGCAGCGGCGATCGTCGACGATCTGTGCGCGTACCTCGGCGTGCCGGTCGACGGTGGCACGGGCGCCGGTGGATCAGGCGAACGCAGCACGGAAGGTCCAGCAGATCCTGGCGCGCGAGGCAGCGCACAAGTGGAGCTGAGCCCTTCGGTGATGGTGGCCCGTGGCGTGGTGAGGCGTCCGCGCGTGCGGCGCGCGCCTTTGCGGGTACGGCCGGTAGAGCACGCGCTGCCCCTGTAGATCGCACGGCCTGTAGGCTGCCTCGTTAGGGTGCTAGGGTGCCGTCCTATCTTCGCCGTACGCGTGCCCGTGCCCGTGCCCGTGCCCGATCCGTTCGCATAGTGCGGCGACGGGCGGATCGTTTACGGGCACGGGCACGGGCACGTGTACGGGAATTAAGAGCGCCCTATGTACGCAACGCTATCGTCTGAGCTGCTCCTGATCGTCGCGCTGATCCTCGCCAACGGAGTCTTCTCTGGGGCTGAAATCGCGCTGGTTTCCGTGCGTGCATCGCGCCTTCAGGAGCGCGCCGACCAGGGCTCGCAGGCTGCGCGCACCGCACTCCACTTCAAGTCGAAGCTGGAGAGCCTGCTGGCGACCGTACAGGTCGGCATCACTGTGGTGGGCTCGACGGCGTCCGCCATCGGCGGCGCGAGCGCGAGCGTGCTGCTGAAGCCGCTGCTCCTGCAGATCCCCTGGATCGCTCCGCACGCCGAAGTCCTGTCGATCGCGTTGATGGTCGCATTTATTTCCTATTTGTCGATCGTGCTCGGCGAGCTTGTGCCGAAGTCGCTCGCGTTGCGGCACGCCGAGGCATATTCGATCGCGATCGCTCAGCCGCTTGCATGGTTGTCATGGTTCGCGCGGCCCATCATCAGCGTGCTCACCTTCAGCTCGAACCTCGTGCTCAAGCCGTTCGGCGACCGGACGACATTCGCGGAGACGCACTACTCGTCGGGCGAGCTGAAAGAGATGGTGGAGCAAGCCAAAGACGCTGGTGCGGTGCATCCGCAAGCGGCTGAGATCGCCACGCGCGCGTTCGCTATGCCCGAGCTGATCGCGCAAGAAGTGATGGTGCCGCGCCAAGAGGTCGTGATGTTACCGCGCTCCGCGACGCTCGCCGAAGTGTACCGCACGATCATCGATCGTCCGCACACGCGTTTCCCCGTATACGCCAGCGGTCCTGACGACATCGTGGGCTACGTGCACGTCAAGGACTTGGCACTGCTCAGCTGGCAGCAGCGCGAAGCGACGCTCGCCGAAGTAATGCGTACGCCGTTCTTTGTGCCTGGCAGCAAGTCTGCGTTGGATCTGTTGACTGAGATGCAGAAGAAGCGCGTACCGCTCGCGATCATCGTCGAAGAGCAGGGCGGGCTCGCGGGCATCGTCGCGCTCGAAGATTTGATCGAAGAGCTGGTCGGCGAGATCTTCACGGAGCACGCGGGTGTGCCTGTACCGGGCATCACCGAGAGCGCGGAGGGTGGCTGGATCGTGCCGGGGCACATGCCGATCCGTGACCTCAATCGCAGTCTGGGGCTCAAGCTCCCCGAAGACGGCGAGTGGAACACGCTAGCGGGGCTGTACATCTCGCTTGCAGGGCACATCCCCCGCGCCGGCGAGCGCGAGCAGTTGCCGGACGGCCTAGAGCTGATGGTTCTGGATGCAACACCTCGCCGCATTCGCAGCTTGCGCATCCAGCCCGCCGAAGTCCAACTGACGGTTTCAGAAGCGCAAGGCCTCTGAGGTCCGACCCCAAAACCGGTTACTGCCGAGAAGGCCTCGCCCCGATACCTACGGCCCGAGCAACGCGCCCCCACAACACAAGTTGACCTGCCCAATGCCCACCAGCGCTCCAGTCACAACCGACTGACTACTACACTCCGGATTCGTCGGCTTCCCGGTCGCCCGCACCATGGCCTCTGACGAAATAGCCTCACAGCTCTTCTGCCCGTCCCGCAACACCGTACCGTTCGCTCTGCAACTCGAATCCGTGGTCAGCGTCGCGCCGACATCATTGCAGTGCCCGCCCTTCGTGCTGCAAGTACAAGCCTCACAAACACGCGTGTCCTCGTAATCCTTAAAGAACACCTGGGCAGTCACAAGCGTCCCGCAGCCCGCGTCTGTCTCTGGCCAGCAAACCTCCTTGGCCTCCGGCCGAGGGGCGCAATATCCGAGAATACAGCCACCGGTTTGCAGCTCAGCGCCGCAGCGCTTGTACACGGCGCCCCATTCCGGATCGTTCCGCTTCGGATCTCCAGTGGCTTCACACTGGCTCTTGCCCGCTTTCACGTTCACGTTGAAGCCAAAGCCGCCTTCGGAGAACACCGTGTTCTTCCCGATCGGAGCAGAACACGACGACGTCGCAGGATCGGGCAATGATGTCCCATCAGTGTTCGAACTGTCACGCTGACAACTAAGCAGTGAGGTATACACCCTGACATAAGCCTCACACTCTTTGTCGAGCGCGGTGCACGAACAACCATCGCAACCATTGTCCTTCAGATCCTGATGCACGATGTCGAGCTCTTGGTAGCCGTCAGGACACGCATCCTCAGTGCCTACCAGCACATAGGCCAATGACTCAGGAACGCACTGCGTCACAGGCTCGCAAGCGCTATCTGCACAGTCCGCAACGCCGTTGCAGTCGTCGTCTAGGCCGTTCATGCAATTCTCGGGACCTGTCGCGCTGCAGCCGCTGGCGTCGAAGCCGGCGTCGCTCGTGGCTGCATCCTGCGGCAGACTGGGACCTGCATCACTGGTCGTGCCAGCGTCTTCACGGTCGCCCGCGTCGGGCTGCGTGGTGGTTCCGGCGTCGCGCCTGGGAATCTCGGTGGGCAGATCCCTCGGATCGACCGCAGCGCTCTCGCAGCTCGCGCGCCCGTCGTTCACCACACAAGTTTCGTTGTCCGGACAGTCGAGCTTGCCCAGGCACTCGGCGCCGAGCAACTTTTGGAGCACCAACGTTCTGCCTTTCGCAAAGCCACTCTGCACGCGTCCACGCGCGAGCACCTCGCCCTCTTTCTCGAGCCGCAGGTTCAGCTCGAACACATGACTCTCGTGCGATAGCTTAGCGACCAACGTGATCGTCACGGGCCAACTGAAAGTAGATGCTGTGAGATCAAACTCCTCGGGCGTGCTCGCCTCGAGCTCGTTCCGGCTCGGACCACTCGCGATCTCCACATACAGCGTATCGCCTGCCTGCTGCACGAGCTCGTCGGCATCGATCTGGATCACCACTTCGCTGAGCGGCGTCGGTTCTTTGGGCTGACACGCGAGCGCGCACAAGCTCAGCATGCACAAAACAATTCGCTTCATAGCTCGCGCACCCGAGTCCGAGGGTCGAGCAACGTCGGTTGCGCAGGCGCCGCATCGCCGCCTCCAGCGCTGACTGCGACCGCGACGACCACTGCTGCGACGGCCACGGCACCTATGCCAGTCCAGAACCACCAGCGCGAAGTGATCGGGGGCGAGCCACTGTCCTTCGGATGCTGCGCGTCGCTTGCAGCCGTGAGCGATGGCGCAGCGCGCGCGGTCTCTGCCGGCGAAGGTACCAGGGGCTCTTGTGTTTTGGGCGCTGACGCTGCCGCTGTGGGCGGCGTCGCGAACGGCTCGGCTGCGGGCGGGGCGGGCTGAGATCTGGCGAGCGCTGACTCGATGATCCGGATCCGCTCTTCGACTTGCCGGCGATTGGGCGCGCTCGGAACCTGCTCCAAGTACTTACGATAGGCATCGAGCGCTTCTTGATCGCGGCGGAGGCGATCGAGCGCGGTGCCGATATTCGAGAGCAAGGCGGCGCGATGACTCAAGTCGTAAGCTTCTTTGAAGTACTTCAAGGAGCGCTCGAACCGGCCTTCATCGAACGCGTCTTTTCCGATCTGGAATAGGTCGCGCGCTTCTTCGTCGTCGGCCCGATCGATGACTGGAGTGGGGGCTGCCGTGGTCTGGGCATTGGCCGAAGCGGAGACGACCATCAGCGCACAAGCGAGCAGGCCGGGCAACGAGCCGCGGGACATGAGAGCCTCCATCGGCCTTCAAAATTAGCATGAATGCTCGCGGCTTTCTGTCCGTACACGCGTACGAGGGAGATCGCTTGCGCACAAACTGGTTGTGGACCGCTGGTTCCTTATGCAAGCGTACCCGGTAGCCATTGTCACTACGGAGTGCGCCCAAGATGACGACCGTATTCGACTTCACCGTCAATGATATTCACGGTCAGGCCAAGAGCTTGGCCGATTACCGCGGCCAAGTGCTACTCGTGGTCAACGTCGCAAGCCAATGCGGCTTCACGCCTCAGTACACCGGCTTGCAGAGCGTGTACGAGCGCTACCACGAGCGCGGCTTGGAGATCCTGGGCTTTCCTTGCAACCAGTTCGGTCATCAAGAGCCCGGCAGCAACGAACAGATCGAGCAGTTCTGCGAGACGCGCTTCAGCGTCGGCTTTCCGCTGTTCTCGAAGCTCGATGTGAACGGCACAGGCGCTGACCCACTCTACAAACACCTCAAACACGCGGCGCCTGGCATCTTGGGCAGCGAGCGCATCAAGTGGAACTTCACCAAGTTCTTGGTGAGCAAAGATGGCTCGCGCGTGACGCGCTTCGCGCCGAACACCAAGCCCGAGGAACTCGTGTCTGCGATCGAAGCGGCGCTCAATGCTTAGATCAAGCGGGCTCACGCGGGCACGAACGACAGATCGAGCTGAATGTTGCGAGTCTGCCCGGGCTCGACCGTCAGCACATCGTGACCTGCGCTAAGCGCGTTGCCGCGCGCAGTCCACGGCTCCAAACACACGAAGTCGCGCCCAGCCAAAGTCCACACCACCCACACGACAAACTCCGGGTCCGCTTGGATGCGCAGCGCGGAGCCGTCAGGCCAAATCAGCGAGCACGCCTGACTGTTGTGATCGAGCAGGTGTAGATCGAGCTCGGGTTGTGTCAGGTCGAAGCCGGCGAACGCCACGATCTGTTTGCGCACATTGTCGAACGCTTGTGTGGCGCGCGAGTCGATCCGGACGCGCGCCTTTTCGCTGTCGCGGACTTGGAAGTACGGGTGATAACCCAGCGCGAACGGCAGCGGCTCGGTATCTGTGTTTTCCAAGCTAAACGAGAGTTGCAAGCTGTGCTCGTGCACTCGGAAGCTGAGCTGCGCCTGGAATCTCCAGGGAAAGCGCGTCAGTGTTGTCGCGTCGGAAGCGAGGCCGAGCGCGAGTGCTTCGCCTGAGCTTTGCAATACACGCCACGGCATGAGCCGCGCGAAGCCGTGTTGCTTCAGGTCGGTGCCGACGCGACCTTTGTACGCGAACGTGTCGCTGAGCAGTTTCCCTGGAGAGGGAAAAAGCACCGGGATGCCGCCGCGCACGTTCTTCGCAGTGTCATGGAGCGTGCTGTCATCCATGTACAACAGCTCTCGCCCTCCAACCTGCCACGAGGTCAAGAGCGCTCCGCGCTGGGGCGCGATCACTATGCGGTTATCGGTGCCCGTGGCTTTGAGCGTATAGAGCTCGCCCAATGTCTCGCTGGCTGTGCGTTGTGCGGGGCTCGACATGCGCGCAGCATAGCAAGAAGATCCGCGGATTCCGGTGTGCCGACTCGCACGACCTGCGCGCTTTCCCCCGAGCTTGTCAGCTAGCAACCGCAGCGCTGCCCGTGTACAACCACTGGACCCCCGAAACCCCCGACACCCCCCAGAGCAGTCCAGTCAATGACCGTTACGATCGATCCCGCCACGGTGGCACAGCGTTTTCGTGAGGAGATCCGTGGGCACTTGCAGGCCGCGCGCGAGCCGCTGCACCTGGTGGGCATTCTTGCGGGCGATCACGCTCCGTCGCTGACCTACGCCCTGTACGCGCAGCGTGCATGCTCGGAGCTCGGCATCGGGTTCGAGCTGCGGCGCTATCCGCGGCTCGGCGCTGAAAACGCGATCCGCAGTGCGAACGCGGACGCCGACGTGCACGGCATCATCGTCTACTATCCGATCTTCGGCACCGAGCAGGACGTGTATCTGCGCGAGCTGGTCGAGCCTGGCAAAGACATCGAGGGCCTGCACTCCACCTGGGCGCGGCACCTGTACGAAAATCGCCGCTTCGTCGACGCCGAGAAGACGCGCAAGGCCGTGTTGCCTTGTACGCCGCTGGCGATCGTGAAGCTTGTGGAGGCGGCCGGGATCTTCCACAAGACCGGACGGCCGCTCGAGGGGCGCACGGTGACCGTGTTCAACCGCAGTGAGGTCGTCGGCCGTCCGCTGGCATCCATGCTCTCGCACGACGGAGCGAACGTGTACTCGTTCGACGTGGATGGGCCGCTGCACTTTCAACCGCCGCCGAAGCAGGAGCCGGATGCGGCGCACAACCTGGCGGAGACCGAGATCACGCGCGCCGAAGCGCTGGCCCAGAGCGACATCGTGATCACCGGTGTTCCGAGCAAGGCATTCGAGCTCGTGCGCAGCGCAGAGCTGCGGCCGGGTGCTTTGTGCATCAACTTCTCGACCTACAAGAACTTCAGCGAAGACGTGGTGAGCGAGGGCAAGGCGGGCTGCTTCATTCCACGTGTCGGACCGATGACCGTGCTGATGGTCATCCGCAACGCGCTGCGCTTGCAGCAGCAGAACGCGCGCTAATCATGGCCGAGTCGATCTGGGACCTCAGCTTACAGAATGCGCTAGATCAGACGGCGAGCGCGGCGCCGACACCTGGGGGTGGCTCGATCGCTGCTGTTTCCGCGTCATTTGGGCTCGGGCTCGTGATCATGGCGCTCGAAGTCAGCGTGAAGAAGCAGCCGGCAGCGGCAGCAGCGATCACGCAAGGGCGCAAGCTGCTCGCTGTGCTCACGCCGTTTGTCGATCGTGACGTCGCGGTGTTTGGGGCGTACATGGAGGCACTGCGGCTGCCCAAGCAGACTGAAGCCGAGCAAGCCGCGCGCGATGCGGCGCGTGCGGCAGCGAGCCTGGAAGCTGCACGGACGCCGCTGCAAGCGGCAGAGGCGTGTCTGCGTGCGTTGAGCTTCGCCCATTCTTCGGCGCGTCACGTGCACAAGAATGTGTGGAGCGACTTGCTCGCGGGCTCGGACCTCTTGATGGGCTCGATCAAAGCTGTGTTGCGGACGGTAGACATCAACCTGCCGATGCTGCAGGACGAGACTGCGCGGCAGCAGATCGCTGACCGCGCGGCGAATCTCGAGCACGAGGCGACGCTGGTGTACGCACGCATCGCCGGGCTCGAGCCGGTCAACTAACACTGGTGAGTCCATCAACGATCTCGGGCAGTTGCAGGCCCGGTCTCTATCAGCCGTTTCACGGTCAGTCGTCGAGCGTGTCGCTGCACTCGGCACAGACGGCCAAGCCACCAAAAAACTCTTCACTGACGGCTGGTCGACCCGCCTCTTCAAGCTGCGCTGAAACTGAATCAGTTCGAAGAGGCGCCGCAGCTCAGCGCGGCGCCTCCGACGCCGACTCGATCGGCACGGTTAGCGCGACGTGCTCCGCGCCCCGCCGTAGCGGCAATGGAAACGTCAGGTTTTTTGCACGCTCGTCGATGCATCGAGCGAGCCCAGGCTCCTGCACCTCACTCGATGCCGGCACCTCGACACGCTCGATCAGCGCCGCGAGCTTCCCCTCCGGCACGATCGTCACCTGAAGCGTGAGCACACCGCGCAAGCCCGGTGCACGCTCCTGCGCCTGCCGAACGCATTCATTCACCACCGGCATCGCCTTGTTCTTCAGGTACTCGACGCGCTCCTGCTCAGCCTTGCGATTGCCCGCAATCAGCTGCACGCCCGCAAAAGCCACACTCAAAGCCCCGATCCAAATCAGCCGATTGCGCAGGTTCAAGAACACCTCGTCAGACTTCGAGGCGTCTTCTACTCCACCGGCAAGAACCCGCCAAGCCGAGGCTGACCGCTGGCTCCCTAGCGACGCGCTACGGCGTGCCGACGAGCTTGCGGTTCTTCAGGCGGCGTTGGGCTTCGCGGAGCTTGGGGTCGAGCGCCAGGGCGTCTTTGTAGGCGAGCTTGGCGCTGGGCTCGTCGCCGGCTCGACGCAGGGCGTCGCCCAAGAGGACTCGGTAGCTGGCGCGCTTGGGTTGTTTTTTGACCACACGTTGGGCGAAGCCGACGGCTTCGACTGCGGCGCCACGCGCGAGTAGGGCTTGCGCCAAGGTCTCTGCGATGTGGTGGTCTTCCGGGTATTTCTCGAGCAGCGGGCGCAGCAGGGCTTCGGCTTCTTTGGGGCGACCCGCTCGCAGCTCGGCGCGCGCCTCGGTCAGCGTGGGCGCGACTTCCGGGCTCGGTGGGTCCATGAGGTCGTCGAGGTTGTTGCCGCTGATGGCGGGCGCGCGCAGCGGTGCGGCTTCGTCGGCTTCCATCACCGCAGCGGCCTGCTCGCCTGTTGGCACGGGTGCCGCAGCAGCTGTTGGCTGCGGCGTGTTGCCAGTGCTGAGCGTGGTGTCGGGTTTGGCATCGACCGGCGTTGCCACGCTGGGTACTGCTGGCGCTGCGGTCGGATCTTGCGGCGCGATGGCATGCATCTCGGGCAGCGACTTCGCAGGAATGGCTTTGTTCAAGTTCCGTCCGGACGTCGACTTGCCCCAGGGCAAGCTCCACAGTCCGATCGCCGTGCCGATAAACCAAACTGCGACGACCGCAGCGATCAAGATCAACGCCAACCAAACTGTCGTGTTGGGCGGGTTTGTCTGAGCGCGAGCAGCCGGTCGCGCCGCTTCAGGCTGCTTATCACGCAGCTGATCGAGCGGAATCTCCAGCGTGTCGCCGTCCATGGCTTGTGGGGCCTTGGATGGATCGGCCACGCGCAGTGACGGCTCTCGCGTGCTCTCCGGATGCACCGAGAGCGTGTGCGGATCGCCGATGTCTGCCTGAAGTTGCTCCGCTGCAGCTATGAGCGGCGTAGCGGGTGCCGGCTCTGAATCGGGGTTGCCGATCGCCGGGCTTCGGTAGTTCGTATTCGCAACGGACGCAGGGCTGGGTGTACCGACGACGGCGCGCGGCAACGTGTCTGCGCGCGGTTGCGTGGTAGGTGCAATCGGCACCTCGTCGCTGCTTGTCCACAAACCGCGGCTCTGCGCGCGTCGCTGCAGCTGCTCGGGCGTGATCGCTTGGCGTTTGTCGTCTGCGTGTGACGCGCGTGTCTGCTGCGAATTCTCTGCACGCGTCGCTTGGGGAACTGCGAGCACACTCGCGCCTTCACCGAACACACCTTTGAGCTGCTGCGCGTGCTCGGGCGGCTTGCGAGCTGTACCGTGCTCGCCTTCACCCCACAGCAGGCCCTCCGGAGGCGGAGAGCTAGACGGCTTTGAAGAGAGGTTGGCCAGAAGGTCCTCGCTGAGCCAGCAGCTTGTGCTCGCTGTTCGGTGTGCTGAAGATCACGCGCGGTGCCCAGTGATGACTCAACCGAGCATGCGATAAGCAGACGCACCGACTATAACACAGAGGCGTTTGTACAAAGAAGTCAGTTGGTAGCGCGCGCTCGCGCGCGAACGCGAAGCGCTTGCAACATCAGTGTCATGCACACCGACCCCACCTTACGTCAGGTGACTCGCAGCACTACTGAGATAAGCACACTTGATTGCGTCCAGCATGCTTGGCCGCGTACAGCGCGCGATCAGCTGCTTCGAACAACGTCTCTTGGTTAGATGCGTGGTCGGGATAGCTCGCCACACCCAATGAGCATGTGACCTTGAGCGGGCCGTTTTCGGTCTCGAACACTGCATGGCCCAACGCGACGCGTGCGCGCTCGGCCAGCTCCAGCGCACCCCGCGTGCTCGTCTGGTCGCAGAGCACGCAGAACTCCTCACCACCGAAGCGCGCTACCAAGTCCGTCTCACTGCGTAGCTGCTTCAAGATCTGACCGAGCTCGCGGATGACGACATCACCCACGTGATGACCGTAAGTGTCATTCACAGCTTTGAAGTGGTCGATGTCTGCGATCACGAGCGAGATCTGATGTCCGTTGCGCTCGGCTGCCTGCATACGCGCAGTCAGCTCATTGTGGAAGTGACGCTTGTTATAACAACCTGTCAGTCCATCTGTAGTCGCGAGCTCTTCGAGCCGCGCGACCGAAGCCGCGTTGCTCAGCGCTACCGCGAGCTGGTTTGCGAGCAGCTGCAGCGCAGGGCGAACGTCCAGCGGAAACGCATCGCGCCTACGCGCAGCGAGCACCAAAGTGCCGATCGCCGAGTCGCGCACGCACAGCGGCAGGATCAACACCGAATGCATGTTTGCGAGCCGCTCGCCACGCACGAACACGGTTTGGTTCTGAGGATCGAAGTCGCCGCGGAACGGCAAGTAGTGCCGGTTCTGCACGGCCATCGAGGTCAGCGACGCGCTGCTCGAGAAGCTGAGAGCGGCGAAGTCTGCCGCGCCATCACCAACGACGCGGCGAATCGTGTGCTTGTCCGCTTGGCTATCGTAGTGCGTGACCGCAGCAAAGTCGTGAACGACGAGCTGCGTCGCTGCGGCGAGCGCGGCGTTCAGCACGGCCTGCTCGGTGGTCGCAGCACCCAGCGCTTGCGACGCTTCGTACAGCACGTCCTGCTCGCGCTTACTGTGCTCGAGCTGCACGAACACGCGTTCGGTGTTGAGCGCGCACAGCACGTGCTCCACGCTGCCGCTCAGGATCGCTTCTTCCTGTGAGGTGAACGCGCGGTCCTCGCGGCGATCCACGCACAACACGCCGATGATCTCACCACGCTCGCGTACCGGCACCGCGACAAACGCGCGCACGGGCTCGTTGCGATTGCGGTAGTAACACAGGCCCGACTGACCGGGCCGCATGCTCAGGTTCGTGAGCACGCCGCGCTGATAAGCAGCGCCGACGGGGCCTTCACCGGGCGGAAATGGCCCGTCCCAGAGGTTCTGGCTGTCAGTCGTGGACTCCACCACCCACAGCCGCCCGTCGCGCGGATCGCGCAACAAGAGCAGCGCGCTGTGCAGCTGGAGCGTGCGCTTGAGCAGGAGCAGGTTCCAATGCACGCTGCTCTTCACCTCCGAGACGCTGCCGCGCCACAGGTGCTCTTCGTCTTTTGCGGCCGTAGTGGCGGGCTTTTCGGCCAGGCGAAAGAGCCGCGCTTCGTGATTGATCCTGCGCTTTTCCTCGGCGCGGTCCTGCTGCGCTTGCTTGTGCAGGCGGAACAGCTCCGTCTGCGTAAACAACGCGTTGGTCGCGCCGAACAGCACGATGAAGAACCCGTGCAGCAGATACGGCTTGGGGTCCGAGCGACCTTCGGTGAGGAAGTAGATCGGGGCTTCCAGCGCGATGGCCAGGCCCAGCAGCCAGCGCACATGCACGCGGCTCGCAAAGGCCCCGGTGAAGGCGGAGAGCGCATACATGATGGGATAGAAGGGCGAGAGCAGGCCCCCCAGGTGCTGTAGGAGCGCGTGTGCCGCGGAAAACAGCAGACAGCCGAGCTCCAAGTCCAAGCCCGCCGCGTCGCGCGCTCGGGCCGCTCGGCGCGCCCGCGGGCTCTTGCGGGCCATCAGCGCCGTGCCAAACGCCAGCAGCAAGAGCAGGTGCTCCCAGCCCAAGCTCAGCTCGCGGCTGAACGCGCCCGTCAGCACCAGCAGCGTGACGCACGCCGCGGTGATGTATCCAAAAGCCAGACGAGCGCCTTTGCGCACGGCTCCGGCCGCATGAACCAGCGTAGTCATCGCGATCGCAGGGAAAGGCGTGCCCCTTACAGCGCTCGGCGCAAGCTGCGCGCTTCGGGCCAATTGGTTCGCTTCATGCGGGGCATCGCCCTATCGGCGTAAGGCAATCCACACCACTGCGTCAAATATTCGTAGTGAATGTAGGTGGGCCCCTCTACGCGAAAGCCCCTATCTCTCCCGTACGCGTGCCCGTGCCCGTAAACGCGCCCGACTCTCGTTCACGCGCGTCAGAGCGGTGAAGATCGCGTACGGGCACGGGCACGGGCACGCGTACGGGGATCAAGCTCGCAGTGTAAAGGGCGACCTAGTTGGGGAATTGGAAGACGATCTCGCCCTCGCGGACCATGCCCAGCTCGTCGCGTGCGAGCCGCTCGATTGCGCGCGCATCGTTCTTGAGCAGCTCGGTCTCGTGCTTGAGGGCCGCAATTTCGCGCTGGAGCTGGCCGTTGCCGTGTGCGGTGCGTTCGAGCTGCGCGCGCAGCTCGAGATAGCGCGGAATGCACTGGGTATCGATCAGTCTGAGCGGCACAGCCACGCTGGTAATGACCAAAAGACCCAGCGGAATGATCCACGCCCGTTCGTGCATGACGTGAATCTGCCGTGTTTGAGCTGGGGGATCCAGTTCAGCGCACACCGCGCTGGGCCAGCTGTGTCAAACAGCTGCTCGCCTCGCGATGTGCGGAAGCTCGGGGCAGGTGCGCTGAGGCATCTTATGGCGGCCCGATTGCGTTCAGACCGCACAGTTTTTCTGCTGTTGTTCGCCACAGAGGCTGCGCGTATCCTCGAAGCTCTCGCCCCACTGGCGCGGTGTTAGCAACGTCGCTAGAACATCCGACCCGTGACTACTAACGACGAGAACATCAGCGCCCCCGAGAGCTCGGGGGAAAACAAGGACCTCGGCGCAACGCCAGAGGCCGCGGAATCTGCTGCCGATAAGGTGACCGCCGAACGCGATCAGCTCCGAGACCAGCTACTTCGGACGGCGGCTGACTTCGACAACTACCGAAAGCGCACACGCAAGGAAATCGAGGAGGCTCGGACGCGCGGCCGTGAAGACGCGGTCAAAGACGTCTTGCCCGTGTTCGACAACCTGGAGCGCGCCGTCTCGGCCGCAGCCAGTGCGCAGACCATCGAGTCCGTCGTCGAAGGCGTAAAGATGGTGCTCAAGCTATTCGAGGACACCTCGGAGCGCATGGGCCTGACGCGCGTGAAGACTGTGGGTGAGCGCTTCGATCCCGCGGTGCATGAGGCGATTCAACAGCAAGAAACCGACGACCAGCCACCTGGCACGATCCTGACTGAGATTGTTCCTGGCTACATGATCGGCCAGCGCCTGTTACGGGCGGCCATGGTCGTCGTCGCGCGCAAAGCGACCCCGAAGCCAGCCGAAGCGGAAGCCGTCACTGACAGTTCAGGGAGCACTACCGGAAACAGCGCATGAGCAAAATCATTGGGATTGACCTCGGAACCACGAACAGCTGTGTCGCCATTATCGAGAATGGGGATCCGGTGGTCATTCCCAACACGGAGGGGGCTCGCACCACTCCTTCCATTGTAGGTTTTACTGAGACGGGTGAGCGCCGCGTGGGCCAGGTGGCCAAGCGGCAGGCGGTGACCAACGCAGAGAACACCGTCTACGGCATCAAGCGCGTAATGGGGCAGAAGCTCAACTCGGAGGTGGCGCAGCGCGTCGCCGAGCATGTGCCCTATCGCTTGGTCGCGTTGCCGAACGGCGATGCGGCGGTCGACATCAATGGCCAGCCGCACAGTCCCCCAGAGATCAGCGCCATGGTCCTGCAGACCATGCGCGCCATCGCCGAGAGCTACATCGGCACTGAGATCAAAGAGGCCGTGATCACCGTCCCGGCTTACTTCGACGATGCCCAGCGCAACGCGACCAAAGCTGCGGGGCAGATCGCCGGCCTCGACGTCAAGCGCATCATCAACGAGCCGACGGCGGCCGCCATCGCCTACGGTTTCGACAAGAAGAGCAAAGGTAGCGAGCGCATCGTCGTGTACGACCTCGGCGGCGGCACCTTCGACGTGTCGATCCTCGAGATCGCGAGCGGCGTGTTCAGCGTGCGCGCGGTCTCAGGCGATACGCACCTCGGCGGCGAAGACTTCGACAACGCCGTGATCGACTTCCTCGTTACCAAGTTCCGTAAGGAGACGGGCATCGATCTGATGCAGGACCGGATCGCGCTGCAGCGCCTGAAAGAACAGGCCGAGCGCGCGCGCCACGAGCTGTCCTCATCGCTGGAGACCGAGATCAACCTACCATTCATTGCATCGGACAAGAGTGGCCCGAAGCACCTCGTGACGAGCTTCAAGCGCAACGAGCTCGAGCTGCTGACCGAGGACTTGGTGGAGCGCACGCTTGGCCCGTGCCAGCAGGCGATGGACGACGCGAACCTCAAGGTCGGGGACATCGACGAGGTGGTTTTGGTCGGCGGCATGACGCGCATGCCGCTCGTGCAGAAGCGCGTGCAGGACTTTTTCGGCAGGGCGCCGCATAAAGGCGTGAACCCGGACGAGGTCGTGGCGATCGGCGCCGCGATCCAGGGGGCAGCCCTCGGCGGCGAGGTTGAAGAGGTCTTGCTGTTAGATGTGACACCTCTGTCGCTCGGCGTGGAGACAGGCGGCGGTGTGTTCTACAAGTTGATCGAGCGCAACACGACGATCCCCACGCATCAGAGCGAGGTCTTCACTACCAGTGTTGACAATCAACCTTTCGTGCCGATCCACGTGCTCCAAGGCGAGCGTGAGATGGCAGCTGACAATAAGACGCTCTCGAAGTTCGAGCTTACGGATATCCCGCCCGCACCGCGTGGGCTGCCCAAGATCGAGGTGAACTTCGACATCGACGCCGAGGGCATCTTGCACGTGTCGGCGAAGGACATGGGCACTGGCCGAGAAAAGGCCGTGAAGGTGGTCGCGTCGAGCGGCCTGACCCAGGACGAGATCTCTCGCATCATCGACCAGGCGGACAAGTTCAAACAGACGGACGAGAAGCGTAAAGAGCTCGCCGAGCTAAAGAACAACGCCGAAGCGCTGCTCTACACGAGCGAACGCGCTGTAGAGGAATGTGCGACATTAGTCGATGCTCAGATTATCGAGCAGGTGCGCGTGGACATCGGGAATCTGCGCGAGCTGATCCGCGGCAGTGGTGATGCCATCGCCCTGCGCGAAGCGCTGTCGCAGCTGGAGGCGAGTGCTTACCGGATCGCTGAGGCGATGTACGGAGAAGCCGCGCCTGCCGAGGAGCCGCCTAAGTAGCACCAGCGTCATTGGACGCGCGATCGTGGGCGTGGGCGTGGACGTGAGCGTTTCCGTGAGCGCCCCCGTGAGCGTGGCCGCTGGCGTGAACGGGAACGGTATCGAGGAGGTGGTCGATCTCCCGTGGACCCCTGAGTCTCGTTTTAGAGAGAGATTGAGAAGAGAGTGGTGTCCATGGGCAGGCTCACGTTCACGGGGGCGTTCCCGATCACGTGAACGTCCACGTTCACGTTCGTGAGCTGTGACCCTCGTCTTTTTTTCCTTGGCCTGCGAGGGGTGAAGACGCCCGCTTAGCTTGTGACGGGTAGCCGAAACTGTTGGCTCCGTACGATGTGACGTAACGGGGACGCTGTTGGCGGCAGTCTAACTGTTCGATCAACGAGTCTGCATTCGCGGTCACCGCGCATCGGCGCTTCACCTGGATCAGGTCGTTAGCGCGTTTGCGCTACATCATCTTGCGTGTGCGCTAGCACTGACCGCGTTGTTCGTAACCGTTTGCAGCGTGCATGCAGCAGCAGCGTCTCGTGCATTCGTGATCGCTGATCGCGACACTTCACTGCTGATCGCGCTTCGGAAACACGACAACTGCGAGTGCACGTGCCGCAGCTGGGAGCTTCGACCGTCAAAAGGTGTGGTGCATAAGTATGACTGCAATCAATCCGACGTCAGACGGCTGGCCAAAATACATCGAACTAACATCAGCCACTTGAAATCGGCCGTAGTACAGTTCACGTTGCAAGTGTAGTTGACACGTCAGTGCTTAGACCCGGGGGGATCTATGTCGAAGACTGATGGTGCAGTGTCACCGCGTAGTCAGCACAGTGCGCACGGCGTAAGCAGTGCAAACGATCTGACACGAAGCGCAACGCAGTCCACACCTGAAAGCACTGCGTCGCTAAGTAGTCAGACTACGCAGAGCAGCCGCATGTGGGGCTTCTCGTTTTACGATTCATTGCCGCACAAGCTCTCTGACGACGGTGTTGTGGCCGTTCCCGGCGACTTCACGCGCATCGGACGTTTCTTGAGCGACGAGTTCGCAGTGTTCTCCGAGGAGGCGCACGGCTCCATACCTAATTACATTGTGCGCAATCGAAAAATCGAATACCTGCGCGACGACTGCGATCTGATCGAGCTGCGCGTGGCCGACGAGACCATCGGCGCACTGATCGGCGCGCCAGAAGATTGGAGTAGCTACTACGTGCGTGTGTTTGCGATGCGGCGTGAATACCAGCGTCCGGGCATGATCCGGCGCTTCATTCGCGACTGCCTGTTTAACCCGTTGACCGAGCACGGTGTCGAGCGCATCTGCGCGGACACGTCGCCGTCCAACGTCGCGATGTCTCGTCTATTCACTGAGCTGCACTTCCATGTGACGGGCAGCCAACTGAGCGAACGGTGGGGACCATTGGTTCGCTATACCCGATTCCTGTCGCCTGCTTGCGAAGCAGAGTTTCGACGGAAGTTCGGGGGAGGTTCTCCCGCGGATAGTCCGCGGAAGAGTACGGAGGTTGAGGCATGACGAAGAATAAGAAGAAGTTCGCGCAATTCTGCATCTGAGTGTAAGCGGCTGCGTTGAACGAGCTGGTCGAGCGTTCAATGGTTAGCGCAGTCGCTGTGTGAAACGGGCTGGGGGAGCGCGGTCTGCATTAGAGGCACATGCAGACCGCCTCCTCGTGCTCGGTGATTCAATCTCCGCACGTGTCAGCAATCTGATTGCCAATCTGACTGTTCGAGGGCGCCATGACAGAAAACTTGTCGAGTTTGGTCAAATCTATGATCGACAGTTGGGCCACGCGCTTGCGCGCAGAGAGCCCGTTGACGGCCGCCGCTGAAAGAGGCGAGTTGAGCCCGCGGGCGTTGGCGCTGTACTTGGAGAGCTTGCGCTACGTATTCACGCATTCCCAAGCGAACATCCGCGCCGCCGCAGTTCGCGCAGACGCGCTGCAGCTCACGGAGCTCGCTGACTACTTTCGCGCCAAGTCATCCGAAGAGCAGGGGCACGAGCAGTGGGCGCAGAACGATCTGAAGCAGCTCCCCAGTGATGCTGTCCGGGACATCGAGCCAGCCAATGCTTCTCTCGCGCTCGTAGCACTGCAAGAAGTGCTGATCGATCAGCATCCGCTGTGCTTTCTCGCTTATACCGTGTGGGCCGAGTACCTCACCGCGTCGCTCGGTGCTGAATGGCTGAGCTTGCTCGCGAACTGCGGCTATGATCGCAGCGCGGTTTCGGCCGTCGCCAAGCATCTCGAAGCGGATGCCGATCACGCATTCGAAGGCTTCGATGCGCTGGACCGTTTGTGGAGTGGCGCGCCTGGTGCTGCCGACATCTTGGCTTCGGTCGAGCATGCCGAGCGCGGCTTCGAAGCGTTTTGCACAGAGATCAGCGAGCTCGATCGTTACGCGCCAATTCACACTGCGGGCGATGTGCGTTCGAGTCTTCCAACGTAGTCAGAAAGTATGGGCGATGCTCGCCTCTGACGCTCGAGCGCTTAGCGATCTGGAAAGTGTGATATGTCCAGTCGCTGCATATGCAGCTGAACATCCCCGAGGTCACCTTGCTCGAGGAGGTAGGCCGCGGACCGGACAGCGTCGTCTACAAGGCGCTGCACCGTGGCCGCAGTTGCTCTGTTAAAGTGCCGAGCGATCGCCCCGCACCTGACAGCGGCGGTGTATTAACGCGCTTCGAGCAGGATGTGCTGGCGCTGGCGCGGCTTCGACGCTTCGGCTTGCCGCGTGTCCTGCAGCTCGGAGCCACTGATGAGACGGCGTACGCGATCCTCGCTGACAGCGCGGGCGAGCCGCTCTCACACATTCTTGCCAGGAAGCTGACACGTCAGCAGGTGCTAACAGTTGCACATAAGCTGGTTGCGTCGGTCAAACAGTTGCATGCCGCGGGTTTTGTCCACGGCAACCTCGCGCCTCACAGCATCCTTGTGTCCGGCTCGGACCTCGATGTCTCACTGGAGGACCGGGGCTCGATCAATCGTCCGATACCTTTTGATCCGCGCCCCGAGCTGCGTGCGCTGGGTCTTGCACTGCGTCTGTGTCTGTCACGTGTAACTGATGAGAGTGACACTCTGGGTCGGTTATGGGTTCGGATCGACGAGCTAGCGTCAGGTGCGATCGGCGACTGCAGCGATGTGCTGGGCGAGCTCGATCTGCTTTTGCACGGGCCGCGCGGTCGCAATTCTGAGTTCCCGCCGCCCAACGAGCCGCTCACGCACGCTACCGTTCCCACCGGCAGCCGCACCGAGCTGTCGCAGCTGCTACGCGCATCGCGGCGCGCCGCGTCCTACGGCGGCAGGCTGATCGAAGTGCTCGGTCCCGCGGGCAGCGGCAAGAGTCGGCTGCTGATGACCTACTCGCAGGAAATCGCCGGAGATACCCAGCTGCTCTCGGTGCGCTGTCGTGACAGCGATTGGGCTCCGTTTTCTGCGCTCAAACGCTTGCTCGAGGGGCACCTGTTGGGCATCTCGCAGCTGGAGGCGCCGCGGCGAAACGCGCTGGAAGCCGCGCTGCGCGATTCCGCCGGGCCGATGGCTGCACCGATCGGCCTCCTGTCGCCGCGCTTGGCCGAGCTGTTCCGCGATGCCAGCGTGGTGATGACCGAAGGCGATGTGCAGCGCGTGTTCGTCGAAGCGCTGGCCGAGTTCTTGATCAAGTACCTCGACTCGTCCGGTCCCTCGGTGCTGGTGATCGACGACGTGCACTGGCTCGACGCCAGCAGCCGGCACGTGCTCGCGCGCGTGGCTGCGCGCTTGTGTGTGAGTGGCCACACGATCGTATGCGGCGCGCGTGATGACAACGAGAGCCGCGAGCAGCTGCGACGCTTCCATGCGACGCTGCCGCCGGATCGCGTGGAGACACTCACGCTCGGGCCGCTCAGCCCGGATGACGCGACGCAGGTGATCACCGAGTATCTCGGTCTCGCGTCCGGTGCTGCAGCGCCGCGCGGGCTCGTCACGGAGCTGACCCGGCTCAGCGATGGCACACCGCTGTCGCTGATCGAGCTGCTGCGCCTGGTCTTGGAGCGCGGTTACCTGCGCCCGCACCAGGATAATTGGTTGCTCGACACTGCGAGCGTCCAGCGCATGCGCCTGCCATCCAGCTCGCGCGCATTGGTTGAGCAGCGGCTCTCGCAGCTACCAGCGGCTACGTTGCACGTGCTGCGGGCGGCGGCGGTCGGGCGAGGACGCATCAACGAGCAGCTGCTGATGCACGCCACGAGCAGCAGCCTCGATCTGGTCTGGAACGCGCTCGCTGCTGCGGTCGAAGCGCGCCTACTGACACGCAGCAAGGACGGCAGCTACGAGTTCGTGCACGACTCGGTTTGGGAGGGCTTACTGCGAGACCTGCCGCACGTCGAGCGGCGCAGGCTGCACCAGCGTGCCGCCGAAGCGCTCGAAGCTGCTGGCGGCGAGGGTGCGTTGTTCGAGTATGAGCTGGCGCGTCATTACGTCGGCGGCTTGCTCGGCAAGCAACCGGCGCGCGCGTTCGAGGCCACGCGTCGCGCGGCGATGCGCGCGTTCGAGATGTGCGATCACGCGCTCGCGATGTCGTTCTTCAAGACGGCCAAAGCGGCTTCGCGGCTCGCGGGCATCGACCCGGGGCGCGAGTTTTACGTGCGCATCGCGGAGACGAGCCTGCGCTTGGGCGCCACGCGCCAGAGCCTCTCGTATTTTGCGCGCGCGCTCGAGCGCTCGTCGCGTGGCGCTCAACGGGCGCACGTGCTCGGCAGGATCGCGTGGATCCACCACTTCGAGTCCAACGCAGGGGCCTGCGTACACAGCCTCGAAGAGGCGCTGGCGGAGTTCGGCAAGCGCTTGCCGGGAGGCGAGCGTGGGGCCACAAAGGCCGTGCGCGCAGGCCTGATCTCACTCCTCGGGCAAGCTGTGCCGCGGCGTGGACAGAGCGCACAAGAGATCGAAACGTTGTGCTCGATCTACATCGGCTGCGCGCGTGTGGCACTGGATGAAGGTCAGCCCGGGCGAGCGATGGCCGCCATGTTGCAGCTCGCTTCGCTCAGCCGTCAGTTGCCGCCGTGTCGCACGGGAGTGCACGCCGAGCTGCTCTTGGCGTTCGCGCTGTCGGTGTTGAACAACGACAAGCTCTGGCGCAAGTCGATGGCGCGCGCACAGCGCATGGCGCGCGAGATCGCAGATCCCGTGGCGCAGACGTTGTGTCATCAGTTTCAGCACAACATCGCGGGTTGGCGCGGCGACTTCGCGGAGTCTGAACGGCAAGCGCTCGCGTGTGTGGTCGAGCGCGGGCACTTCATGGAGCTGAGCGAGCTCTGCACCGTGTGCTTCAGCATGTACATGGTGGAGAACGTGCTCGGCAGGCCCGAGCTCGCGCTGCAGTGGCTCGAGCGTGCGATCGAGCGCGTGTGCATGCTCGGCCAGGCTTCGGCGGCGTTCGAGATCATCGAGGACGCCGCCTACGTGACGCTGCGCGGCTTGGGCCGTGAGAAGCAGGCTACGTTGCTCAAGCGGCGGTTGGCGGGCGTACGGCGCGCGGAGCTGTGCAAGACGGGCGTGTTTCACCTGCTCGCCTACCAGACGCGTGTGCAGGCGCTCGCGGACCGCGGTGAGCTCGGCGCCGAGTTCGAGGCGCTGGTCGCTGAGTTCGAGCGCCTGCGGCAGAGCCCGGCGCGCGTGCATTTGGTGGTGCTCGGTTATTACTTGCATGTGGCGCACGCGCGCGTGCAGCAGTGTCTGCGGGCGGATCCGGTGCGCTGGCCGGTGCTGCTGCCGAAGCTCGAGCGCGCGCTCTCAGACTTGGAAGCTGCCGAGCGCGTTCCACTCGTGTCCGCACACGCGCGGGCGATCCGCGCCGCGCTCTGCTTTTTCCGCAACAAGCACGCCGAAGCGCAGCAGTGTTTGTCTGAAGCCGAGCGCTTAGCGCAGCAAGAACGTTGCGTGTGGGTGAGCTTTGCCGTCGCGCGGTTGCGCGCTCATATGCTGCGCGCGAAGGGCAACGAAGCTGCAGCGCGCGATCAGGCGCGCATCGCCGCGCTGTGGGCCGAGCAATACGGGCAGCACAGTCGCGCGCTGTTGATCCGCGAAGAGTTTCCGATCGGCGCGGGGACACGCGTACGTACGCCAGGCGAAGGCGAGACCCAACCCGCGCGCAGCTTGGAAGCGCTCCTGCACATCAGCCAAGCCAACAGCCGTGAGCTCGGGCCCGAGTCGCAGGCGCGCATGATCGTTGACGAGGTAATCGGCGCGTTGAACGCCGAGCGTGCGCTGCTGTTCATGCGCGAAGGTCCGGGCACAGGCTTGCTGCTGCGAGCGGCGCGGCGTGCGGGCGGTGACGACCTCGAGCCCGACGCCCCGTACGAGCGCACGTTGGTGCAGCAAGTATATGCGACGGGTCAGACTGAGATCGGGGTGGCCGTGCTGTCGTACGGCACGGCGCAAAACATCGAGCGCGCCTGTCTCGTGTGTGCGCTCGTGCTGCGCGAGCAAGCGGTGGGCGTGGTGTACTTGGACCGCTCGACGGCGGTCGGTGACTTCACGCACGAGGACGCGCTGCTTCTGCAAGATCTCGCGAACCAGGTGCCGATCGCGCTGGAGCTCGCCAATGCGCTGCGTGAGCGCGAGCGACTGCAGAGCAACCTGCGGCGGGCGCAAAAGATGGAAGCGATCGGTCGTGTGGCGGGCGGCATCGCGCACGACTTCAACAATATTTTGACTGCGATCCAGCTCGCTGCGGGCAGCCTCGCGCTGTCCAGCACCACCTCGCAGTCATCTGACATCGACGACATTGTCAACTCGGCGCGCCGCGGAGCGGAGCTGACGCGTCAGCTATTGAACTTTTCGCGCGGTGAGGAGATCTTGCCGCAGCGCGTGGTGTTGGGCGATGTGGTGTCGAAGCTGCAGCCGATGCTGCGACGCTTGATCAGACCGAGCGTGGAGCTGCAGCTCGAGATCGATCCCGATCCGATGAACGTGCTCGCCGATCCGATCCAGATCGAACGCGCGCTCACAAACCTGTGCCGCAATGCCGACGACGCGATGCTCGGCGGCGGCATGATTCGAATTGCTGTGGGGCCCTCGCTCTCGGATATGTCCGCAGCGATCGCTTCTGAGCTGCGGCAGGACACAAAGTATGGGCAGCTGGTGGTGTCGGACACCGGCGCTGGCATGTCCGAGGACGTACGCGCGCGGCTGTTCGAGCCGTTTTTCACGACCAAGTCTGAGCGCGGCGGGACCGGGCTCGGGCTCGCCAACGTCTACACCATCGTGCAGCACTGCGGCGGGCACATCGAAGTGATCAGCGAGCCCGGCGCGGGCTCGGTGTTTCGCATCTACATGCCTCTGGTCAAAGACACGCTCTCCAATCAGATCCCACCTCCGCCGCCGCCAGCTGCGGCTACGCTCGAGCGCGTGCGCCCGCAGGCGCGACCTGCGAGCAGCGTGCTGGTGGTGGACGACGACGAGACCGTGCGGCGGCTGATGGTGCGCGCGCTCAAGCGTGCCGGCTACGCCGTGTTCGGTGCGGAGGACGCGTTCGTCGCGCAGCGCCTGTTCGACGAACACCGCGATTCGCTCGCGCTCACCGTCACCGACATGCAGATGCCAGGCATGGACGGCTCGCAGCTGGCAGCGGAGCTCCTCGCGCGCGACCCGACGATGAAGCTGCTGTTCGTCTCGGGCGAGCAGAAAGAGGAGCTGTTACGTCAGGGTCTACTGACCCGCGACAGCCTATTCCTACGTAAGCCCTTCACCCCTCGCGTGTTCATCGAGAGCGTGCGCGCGCTGATCGGCGCGAGCACACCCAACTGAGTGTCCTCCACGGTGTGCTAACGGGCGCTGATGTGTAGAGCCCTTGGCGCGCGACCGATTTGCTCTCTGTGGTGGCTTTGCGCGTGTGATCGAACCAATGCGCTGCGCTTGACGAGCCGCGCCTGTGGCGCTGCTCTTGCATTGAGCTCTGTCACCATGAACCGCGTAAGCTTTCTTCTTAGTGTTGGGCTGCTGTTCGGTTGCTCTGAAGACGCGGAGCAGAGGACTCGCGCAGAGTTCTGTGCTGATTGGGCGAGCGCCGCGTGTTCTGAGGAGACGGTGTCCGCATGTCAGGCTTTGGACGCGGCCGCATGCGAGAAGAGTCAGACCGCGGCGTGCCTCGACCTGGTGCCCGATAACTTCTCTGACGCCATGGGCGGCGCTTGCATCGACGCTGTCAGGGAAGCTTATCAAGACGGTGATCTGCGCGGCGCCGAGCTATCGGTTGTGTTCAACCTGTCGGGACCGTGCGCGTTGATCATCAATGGCCCGGGGGCGGTAGGTGCTGACTGCAGTGATGACAGCGACTGCAACGCACCTGACGGTTTGCGCTGCGTCAGGAAGAGCTCGGATGAAGACGGCAGCTGCCAGGATCCCGAGACAGTAGGCGCAGGTCGCGATTGTTCTGGCGCGGCGCAGGTCTGTGCCGACGGCTTCTACTGCAACGGCGAGAACTGCGTCGAGTCGAAAGCCGCGGGCCGCGATTGCGCACAGCCCGATGAATGCGACTCAGGATTGTTCTGCAATGACGCAGGCAAGTGCGAAGCGGGCCGCAAAGTCAGCGAAGCCTGCGATGCTGACGCAGAGTGCGAATCGGGCATCTGCCTCGAAGACGGCGAAGCGAGAATCTGCACAGACCGCGTAGTCCTCGCCCGCTCCGAGCCGATCTGCGACACGCTACGTTAGTGAATCAATCTCCTGGACCAGATCCGCTGCGCGCGTGAAGGCACGAGCTCTCCCAGCAGACCGCCCGCACGTTCCGCTATGCTCACGCGGTTGCCAGCCAGTGTGCCGGCATCGAAGCTGGCTTGCATAGCGGCTTCCGCAGTCGCGGCATCGTCCTGGGGTGCAAAACGCACGATACACTTGCCACGCTTCGCAAATTGCTGTCGAGTCAACATCGATGCCAACGCCAGCTTCGAGGTTCGCGAGGAGACCTACACGCTGCCGGACACGCTGTTGAGGTTTCCCGTCGGCAATACGCCGCCCGATGTGGGATTGCCCGCTGAGATGCTCGGCGTGGTCGTCGCGCCTGTAAACGCATCGGGCCCGCGCCCCGTCGCGCTGTTCATCCACGGACAGGCCGCCACGTGTTACGACGCGACTACGGGTGAAGGCAGCCAATACTACCCGTGCCCCGAGGGCTCCGATTCAGTCGCAAACTATCGCGGATATCTCGTGCACCAGCGCTACTTGGCTGCACGCGGTTGGGTCACGGTTTCGATCAGCGCGAACGGCGTCAACGGCAGCCCCTTGCGCGAAGACGAAGCGAGCGATGCGACGATGCGCGGGGAGCTTGTAGAAAACCACCTGCGTCGGTGGGTGTCATGGGTCGCCGGTGACCGCGCGTCGCCGCAGCCTGCGCTTCTGGCTGGCGCGCAGCCGGATCTGCAGCGGCTCATGGTCATCGGGCACTCACGCGGTGCCAGCGCGGCGAATCAGGTCGCTTTGAGGAGCGTCGCGCTTCGAAATCTCCACGGAGCCGGTCGAGCCGGGTGCATCGTCGCAAGTGAACGTGCCAGCGACTGTGATCGGCGAGCTTCGTGAGCCGGCCGAGATCTACTACTTTGTCCGGCAAACTGGCGAAGAGGGCCAGCTCACGGTTCCAGCTGGCGCGCGCAACTTCAACATCACCCTGCCTCGGCCAGCAGGTCTAGTCAGCATCGACTTCGTGGGCATCAAAGGCATCGTCCCGACCAAACGCACAGACACAGTCGAAGTCGCGCAGCAGTAAAACCTGCCCACTGCGCGACTCACAAGCTGCGGGCCGCCCGAACGACTACCAAGGCAGTGGTACTTCGAGGCGGTCGCGGTTTTCTCCGAGATAGAGGGACGGTAGAAACCGAGAGAGGAATGTGAACTCGTTGTAGCAGTGCTGCAGGAGCGCGCTGCCGAGGTCGTCTGGTACTTCGTGCTCGATCTGTTCTGGCTTCATGCCGAAGCTCGGCAGATCCTGACCTAGATAGAAATGGCTGCGCAGACACATCCCCCAAGCTGTGTCGCGCGCGAGATGCAACAGCCGCCCACCGATCACCTCGCCGCGCGGCCCGCGCGGCGGTTGATGCGAAAAGCCCACGCGCCCCACCACCGCGCCAGTCACCTGCTTCGAGCGCCGCGCTTGTGCGTAAGCGTCAGGGTCGAAGAACTCGCTCGGGTCGCGGAACTGGATCGAGAGCTTAGCGGCAGGCAAACCGGTAAACCTCTCTTCCACGACGTGGATCGAGCCGATGTGCGTACCGTCCTGGCACTCCGCCCAGGTGCTCGAGATGTGATCGCCCGGATGCCACCAAACATATTGTTGCGTGTTCGGCCGAAACCGAAACCACCACTCGAACATCTCTCCCGTGCAGTTGTGCATGTCCGTCCGACAAGCGACATGCAACACACCACTGGCAAGCCGCTCGTAACCAGTCTCTAACCGCAACGGCGCCTGCGACAACAACCGCTCTGCTTCGGACAGCTCCATGGGACCCTCCATCCGTGCTGACATAACCCGATCACCAGATGTATCGCAATACGGGCGGAGGTGAGTGAAATTCGATACAGGGCCCTTTGCGCCCGTTCGATGCACTAGTCCGGTCCAGTCGAGGCGTGTGACTTCGCCGATGGAACCTGTATCTCAGTGCCCCCTCGACCGTGGTCGCCAGCGACCGGGCGGCGCCCTGTACTTCAAGGCAACGACCACCTTCTGGTTGTGTTAGATGTTGTGAGACGAGATGGCGAGGACCTCAACAATGCTTGCGGTGCTGATGTTGTCCGGGTGCAGCGGTCAGCTGCGAGCTGCAACCGTGCAGCCTGCAGCGGCCGCGTACGAATGCGACTGTGCGGTGCCTGTGGATGGCGAGCTCAGGCGGCGGCCGGATTGTTTGCACCGTGAGGGCGCCGTGTACCGCATGGACCCGCGCGCGGTCGCTGCATTCGGGCAAAGCACGAGCGACTCGCCCTTCGAAGCGTGGTCGCAATGTGGTGTTTTCCACGTGCGACGAGACGGCCGAGCGTTACCCACGCACCTGTTCGACAACGGTCCAGATCCGTTCTGTAGCGGGCTTGCGCGCTACGTCGTGGACGGCAAGCTCGGTTACATGAACCGAGCGCTCGAGGTTGTGGTTCCAGCCACGTACGACTTCGCTTTTCCGTTCGACGGCGAGCGAGGGCCCGTCTGCAACCAATGTGCTTTCCAATCCGATGGCGAGCACACCGCGGTCAGCTGCGCCAGCTGCGGGGCAGTCGACAAAGACGGCAAGCTAACCGTTCCACTCCAACTCTCCTCGGAAGCATTGTTTGCTCAGTACCCAGCGCATGAGTGCAATTAGCGTTGGATCGGGAGCGTGAGCGAAAGCTGCGTGGGGTCGAGCTCGAGCTGGCCGCCGTGTAGGGCGACTACGCGTTCGACGACGGCGATGCAGATGCCGTCGTCGTTGGGGCTGTTCGAGCTGGTGGGGTCGGCGTGGATCGCAAGGTGTGCGCTGCCTGCGTGCAGTTGGGCGTGCACCTGAACGCGGCCGGTGTGGCGGTCGAGCGCGCGCTCGAGGGCTGCGACGATCGCTGTGTGGATCAGTGTCGGGTCGGCCTCGAGGCTGACGCTCTGCGCTTCGATGTCGATGCGTGCGCGCGCTGTTTCTGGCAGCGCGTCGCGTGCGTCTTCGATCAAATCGCTGAGTGACACAGTGGTAGAGGCACGTAGGGTGTCGTCCGGATTCGCGAGGATCAGCAGGCGATCGATCAGCATCGAGAGCCGCTTGGCTTCGTAGTGCGCACGCACGCAGTCGTCGCGGGTCGCACCGTTGACCACTTCGATCGCAAGGTCGAGCTCGCCCATCAGCGTGGCGAGCGGCGTTCGCAGCTGATGCGCAGCGTTGCCGGTGAAGCTGCGTGAGCGATCGAGCGCTTGTCGCAGCGCGGCAAATGCAGCCAACAGCGACACACGCAACGTGTCGACCTCGTCGACGCCGGACGCAGGTCCGAGATCGGCTTCTTGGCTCGGTTCGTGGATGGGTAGCTTGCGCAGCGCCTGCGTGAGTCGATCGAGCGGCTTCACCGCTGTGAACGCGAGCACGAGCGCGAGCGCGGTCGAGAACAACATGGTCGCGAGCAGCGCGATGCCTGCCGCTCGCAGCGTCGCATCGGCGTGTGCGCTCAAGCGCGCAGGGTCGCGAGCTGCCAGCGAAATCCAACGCCCAGCGGGCACGGCGCACACGCGCAAGCCCGTCGTGCTCTCGCACGCGCCGGGGGCGATCAACGGAAGCGCGGTGTTGCCCGCGAGGTAGCGCCCTGCTTGGAACAACGCCACGACGATGCCGGTGTTCGCGAGCTCGTGGGCTTCCTCAGCGGCCGCGTAGAACGGGTCGTAACCTTTGACCAGGAGCTCGACCGCGAGCGTGCGGGCGGCAGCGCGTAGGTGCTTGTCCTCTTGCTCGCTCGCGAGATGGTTCGCGAGCACCACCGTGACCAGCGCGACGATCGCGCCGGCCAAGAGCGAGCCCAGAGCGACGCTCAAGACCACACGCTGGACCAAGCTGCGCGGCTTCCACATCAGCTGCCGCCGAGTGAGTAGCCCTCGCTGCGCTGCGTGCGGATCAGCTCGCTGCCGAGCTTGCGACGGATCCGACCGATCAGCACTTCGAGGCTGGCGGAGGCTTGTGCACTGATCTCGCCCCAGCCTTGGCGTAGCAGATCGGCGCGGCGCACGACGCGACCCTGCTCGGTCGCGAGTGTCTCCAGGATCACCCACTCGCGTGCGGTCAGCTCGACGACCTGCGCGCCGACCTTGGCCTGGCGTGCACCGAAATCCAGCGACAGATCACCATGCGTGATCAGAAAGCTGCGGAGGCTGTGTGCGCGTCTGCGACCGAGCGCCCGCACGCGCGCGCGCAGCTCGGCGACGGCGAATGGCTTAGCTAAGAAGTCATCGGCGCCCGCGTCGAGCGATCCGACGCGCGTCGTGAGCTCGGAGTGTGCTGTCAGCACGAGCACGGGAATGGAGCTCGATGCCATACGCAGCTCGCGGCAGAGCTCGACGCCGTTGCCGTCGGGCAGCTCGAGATCGAGCACCACGAGATCGGGCTTGCTCTCATCGATCACCGCGCGCGCTTCCGCGATGTTCGGGCATGACTTGACGACATGGCCATCGCCCTTCAGCGCGCGTACTACGACGTCGCACAGCTCAACATCGTCGTCGATCACAAGCAGTTGCACAGACTCTCCATAGCGCGCTTCGGCTCGAAGGAAAATGCGAATCAGGCGCATCAAGCGGTAGCTTGGTTGGCCTGCTCGGCGTACTGTGTCGCAAATGTCATCTCTAAGCGAGCGCCTCGCTCGCGCTCGCTGAAACGCGCTGTGCCGCCATGCACTTGCGTTACGCGGGCGATCACCGCGAGGCCGATGCCGTGCCCCGGAATGTGCCTGCCTTGGGTCTGTTTGCCCCGATAGAACGGCAGAAAAAGCTGCTCGCGCTCGGCTGCGCTGATGCCGGGACCATCGTCTTCGATCGCAAGCGTCACCAGGTTTGCTTGGGGCTCGATCCGGACCTGCACCGCGCCTGTCGAGTATTTGAGCGCGTTTTCCAGCGCGCTCACGATCGCGCTGACAAGCAACGCTGGATCGCTGCGGATCACGCTCTCGGGACCGTCGCAGACGATGCGCTGTCTGGATGCTTCGGGCAGCGTCTCGATCGCTTGCGCGATGCTCTTGCGCAACGAGATTTGCGCGTTTGCTGTGAGTAGATCGTGTGGGCTCGCCAGAATCAGCAAGCGCTCGACCAGCTCGGACAAGCGCGCAGCGACCCGCCGCGCACGGCTGCGCTCCTCGAGCGCCGGATCGGCTGGGCGCGCGAGTGTGCGATCGAGCTCGCGAACGATCGTGGCGAGTGGGTCGCGGAGCTGGCGTGCGGCTTGGTCGGCGAAGCTGCGCGATTGAGCGAGCGCGCGTGCGTGGCGATCGAACGCTGATTGCAGGGTGGCGCGTAGCGCATCGACCTCTCGAACGCCGGCATCTGCGCCGAGCGCCGCCTCCCCGCGTTCCACCACGGGCACGCCTTGGACTGCGCGTGCGAGCTTCTCCAGCGGACTGACGGCTGCGATCGCAAAGCCGAGCGCGAGCAGGCTCGATAAGACGCTGGCGAGCAGCACAGCTGTGATGGCTGCGCGCGTCGATACGCTGGCCTGCTCACTCAAGAACGCTCGGTCGCGCGCTGCGACAGCGATCCACGTGCCTGCGGTTACAGCGCACGCGCGCGCCTCTGCCAAGTCCGCGCAGGTCTCTGGAGCGACGCGGGAGATCCAGGGCTCCCCCGCTGCGCGCCGATCGCGGTCGAACACTGCGACGGCGATGCCCGCGTGCGCGTGCTCTTGTTGCTGGTCTTGGGCGGCGTGCTCAGGGCTGTAGTGCTTGACCGTCAGGGCATATGCGAGGACCTGGGCGACGCCGTGGAGGTCTGCGTCTTCGCGCGCGTGGGCGAGGCGGCTCGACAGCGCGATCGTCACCAGCGCGACCACCGTGCCGGAAACCAGGGCACCGAGCGCTGCGCTCAGGGCCACACGGCCAACCAGGCTGCGCGGTTTCAAACGGAACATGCGAGCGGCCTTATAGCCTACGCGAGGGCCTCTCGCTCTTCACGTGCCCGTACGCGTAGGTGATCCCCCGTTGGCCCTCATGCTTGCGCACGTTCGCCGCAAAGCGGGGGCACGGCAGACGCGCACGGGAGCGTTGGTTGCTTTACCCGCGAGCTTTGCGTTTCGGAGCCGCGCAGTTGCGGCAGCGGCCGTGGAGCTGGATCGAGTCGAGGTCGGGCTCGAAGCCGATGCGACGCGCGACGCTGAGCTGTAGCGTTTCAAGCTCGCGCGACTGAAACGGCGTGATTCGACCGCACTTCGTGCACTGCAGGTGCGGCTGCTGCTTACGCTCGAACGCGACCTCGTACTCTTGCGCGTCGGCACGCACAGCCCGCTTGAGTCGGACCAGGCCCACTTCAACCAGGAGCGGCATCGCGCGGTACACAGTGCCCTTGTGGGCGTCCTGCATGCCCGCGCCCTGCAGCTCGCGCACGAGGTCTTCGACGCGGAAGCTGCCAGCCTGTTGGAGCGCGCAGCGCACGACGGCGTCGCGCACTTCAGACACGCGTAGACCGCGTGCGTGAAGGTGCTGGTGGAAGCTGTCGAGCGCACGCACGAGGTAGTCTGCGTTGCTGCGCTGTGTTTTGAGAGCTTGACGCATGACGACGCGTTGCTGTCTCACGGTATAGCGCGAGACGCAATGCGGCGCCGCTTTGCTGCGCGTTTCTGAACGCTAGCTAAACGGCGCTTGTGTCGCGCTGAGACAGTTTGCCGCAGTGCCCGTCCGGTCAGTTTGGCTCCGGTTTGGGCGGGCTTGCAGCTGTGAGCGGCGGGTGCAGCTGTGAGCGGCGAATCAGGGCGAGCACCGCGCCGCTGTGAGCGGCGCGGTGGCATGCAGGACGTTACTGCGCGGCGGCTGCGAGCGCAGCTTTGCGCGTCGCTTCGAACTCGTCGCCCGGCGTCCAGCTCGGTAGCTGCGGTGCGTTGGAGATGATCTCGCCGGACCAGAAGCCAAGCTTCACGTCTTCGATCATGCCGTCGAAGATCCAGCTGGGACGCAGCTCGTCGCTCGGCTGATGGTAGTCGTTGGCTTCGAACGCCTCGATCTGTTGCTTGCCCCAGTCGGCAGGCCGATCGACGAACTCGAGGCCGGTGTCGAGGTAGAGCGCAGGCACACCGATGTGCGCGAACGAGAATTGATCCGAGCGATAGAAGTGACCGCGATCAGGAAATTGATCGGGCTTGACGGTGCGGCCTTGGTAACTGGCGAGTGTGTCGATGATGCCGTCGAGCGTCGATTTGCCTTTGCCGACAAAGGTCACGTCGCGCGTGCGGCCCCAGATGTTGCCGCCGTCGTAGTTGATGTTCGCTGCGATCTTGCCCGCGGGCATGGTGGGATGCGCCGCAAAGTACTGCGAGCCGAGCAAGCCTTGTTCTTCGGCTGCGACGAACAAGAACATGACCGAGCGCTGCGGCGGCTTGGGCAGCGCCTTGAATGCGCGCGCGATCGCGAGCACCTCGCCGCAGCCGGTCGCGTTGTCGAGTGCGCCGTTGTAGATCTTGTCGCCCTTGTCGTTGGGTTTGCCGACACCCAAGTGATCGTGGTGCGCGGTGTAGATGACGTATTCGCTCTTCGCCTTGGGATCGCTGCCGGGCAAGGTGCCGAACACGTTGGCCGTACGCCCACGCTTGAGTTTGTTGGGGAAGTTCACAGACGTGGTTACGCCCAGCGGCACTGGCTTGAAGTCGCGGCTCTTCGCAGACTCGACGAGCGCGTCGAGCTCTTTGCCTGCGAGCTTCACGAGGTCGCGCGCGGCGCCCTCGGTCACCCAGGCTTGCAGCTGGATGCGTGGCTCGTTTTCAGCCGGCAGCTCGAACTGTTCGCCACCCCAGGATGACTGCACGACCGAGAACGGATAGCCGGCAGACGGCGTGGTGTGAATGATGATCGCGCCCGCGGCACCCGCGCGTGCAGCGCTCTCGTATTTGTATGTCCAACGACCGTAATACAAGCGTGTGTTGCCGGCGAAGAGCGTGGGATCCCAGTCGGGATCGTTGTTCAACATAAGCAGGATCTTGCCCTTCAGGTTTTGTCCCTTGAAGTCGTCCCACTGGTACTCGGGCGCCTCGATGCCGTAGCCGACGAACACGACCTCAGCGTTGTTGATCGTGGTGCGCTCGGCTTGCACGCCGCTCGCGCCAATGAACTGATCGTAGTAATTGAGAGCGAGCTCTTTTTTGCCTTGTTTAAAGCTCCAGCGCTTGGGTAGCTCGCTGGTGATCCCGACGATGTCGAAGGGCTGTTCCCATTGGTCGCCGGCACCGGGCTGTAGGCCGAGGCCCTTGAGCTGGTCGATGAGGTAGTTGCGCGCGCCTTGGTCGCCGGCTGTGCCGGGACCGCGGCCTTCGAAGGCATCTTCGGAGAGCTTTGCGATGTGGCCGCGCATGAAATCTGCGGTGATTTGTTCGGCGGCGCGTTCGGCGTCAGGCGAAACGGGCTTGGGCGGTGCTGCCGGTGCCGGGCTCGCGTTGCTGTCGGCGACGGGCACGGCTGGGTGCTCGGGCGCGGGCGCAGGCTTTTGACATGCTGCCAAGCTCAGCAGACACACGCAGAGCGCGAGGGAGCTCCACCGCGCGGACTGATCGATATCAAGGATGGAAAATTGTGGCTGGAGGGTCATGGGCCTCGGGCTTTTCGATGCGGGTTGGCGTGGGCTCGGGCGCACGCTTTTCTGCATTTGCAGGCTCTGTGAGCGGGAGTGTCACAGGCTCACGCGCCCGCTGCAATGGATGTGTTGATACGCATGCTTTACCGGCCCGGCGCGGCGATCCCGTGTAGTCTGCCGCCGCGTGAATGAGCCTGTCTATCGAGCCGTTTGTTACCGGTGTTTCAAGCCGCAGCTGACTTGTATCTGTGAGCGCTTGCCGAGTGTCGCGAACCGCACGGAGGTGCTGGTGTTGCAGCATCCACGCGAGCGATTGCATCCGATCGGTACGGCGCGGTTTGCGCAGCTGGGGTTGCAGCGGTCCGCTGTGCACGTGGCGTGGAAAGCTGGCGATGCGGAGCTCGATCCTCCTGCTTGGCTGCCGGCTGATGTGGGGCTCTTGTATCCGGCGCCTGATGCGCGTGAGCTTTCAGAGGTGCCGGTCGCTGAGCGGCCGAAGCACTTGTTGGTGCTCGATGGGACTTGGAACACGGCGCGTACGCTCTATCGCGATAAGCAGTGGCTCCATGCGTTGCCGCACTTTCGCTTGATGCCGGCGCAGCCTGGACGCTATCGCCTGCGGCGGGAGCCTCAGCACGACTATGTTTCTACGATCGAGGCGATCGTAGAGGCGCTGCGGATTCTCGAGGCTGACACTCAGGGGCTGGATGAGTTGCTCGCTGCTTTCGATGGGATGATCGATCAGCAGATCTTGTTGGCCGGTGCGCGCTCGGGGCCTCCGCGTGTGCGTAAGCGGCGGCGTGCTGTGGCTGAACGGAATGTGCCTCGTGCTCTGTTGGAGGGGTTTTCTCGGTTAGTGATCGTGTACGGGGAGTCGGCTCGGGCTCCCGTGGGGTGGGCTGAGGAGTTCAGTTATTTGGTGGCTTATGCGATGGGATCGGGGGCTACTTTTCAGTGTTTGGTTCGGCCGCGAACCGGGTTGCCGCCGGCGGATCATCTGAAGCACATGGGGCTTGCTGTTTCGGATTTTGATGGAGCTTCCTCTTCTGAGGAGCTTTGCGCTCGGTTCACTGAGTTTCTTCGGGGTAGTGCTGCGCCGCCGCTGATGGCTGCTTGGAATCAGCGGACTCTGGATATTCTGGGGCGCGTTACTGGGGCTGCTGAGTCGCGCTTGTCGATCAAGGCGGCTTATCGCGCTGTGTATGGGTGCGATGCGTTCAGCTTGGAGGAAGCGGTTGCGCTGCGCGGTTTCGATGTGTCTACGCACGGTTTGATCGGGCGGGCTGAGCGGCGGCTTGCTGGGTGCGTCGCTGTGGCTCGGCATCTGTATGATCGGGCCTTAGGGGCGGTGCCGCTGTGAGCGGCACTCGGGGGGTTGCTGCCTTGGACACCCCAAATCGCTCGGCGATGCCTTTCGGGACACTGAGCTTGGCCACGTCGAGCAAAGAGAAGCGTCAACGCCTGCAGTTGCTTGCGGTGCGATGCCACGTCCCAGTTGAAGTCACTGCCGCCGAGCTCGGCCAGCATCAAGACGTGCACCACGGAGTTGAGCGCATTGTGTTAGGCGTCGGAGCTACAATGACGGCGGAGGGGCGTCCGGCTCAAGCGGTGCAGGCGGCGCAAGCTCTTGCGTGCGAGGCTTGCTAAATCTCGCGATCACGCGAGCGACGAGCGGCGTCAACGCGATCGTTGCAGCGATCCGGAGCGGTTGTGTCAGCTTGGTCGCGACGTATGCTGCGCCGAGTACACCCGCCCCACCTTCGGCGCTTGCGACCTGCATCCCCAGCGCGATCGCCAGCCCAAAACCAGCGAACACAAGCGCGAACAGGGCGAAGTAAGTCGCCAATGCGAAGCGGCCGTACTCAGCGAGCAATACTTTAATCCGTTCCACGACCCATCGGATAGCACGGTTCGTGCGCAGGGGCAGCAGGCTGCTGCGCACGCCGTCGTGCCGTCACACGGCTCGCTCGGAGTCACGCATAGGTGCCCCGTCGATGCTTCCGAGCACAGGTCGAAAAAGCCCTCCGCCGAGGTATCGCGTCTTGCCGAGCAAGAGCGGCCCGCGTACGGCCACGGCGGGGGCCAGCTCGACGCGAGCCTCGACACCAACGCCGGCTACGCCCCGAACGCTCGTGACGCGAATAGCCTCGGGCTTTGGAAGTTTGCGGCGTTCGCACTCGCGCAGCACATCGCTGGCGACCGTTTCCTCGAGCGTTGCCTTCTTTGGATGCCGAGGGACGGTGTACTTCCACCGTGCCCGAGCGCCCACCGGCGGTATGCGCAATGGTCTCCGTCGCGCATCCTGAGCTGGGCAAGCAAGCTCGGACCCGCGACACACGCGCTGTGCAGCGCGAGATCTGACGGGGTTTGTCTGATTCAGGATTGAACGAAGCTGTGAGTGGCGGCGTCACGTGCGCGTGTTTTTGCGAGCCGGATGTGCAGCGCAGCTACAAGCATATGGCCGAACTCTACGGGACGGCGATCCTGCCGGCACACAAAGGCAAACCCAAGCACAAAGCCAAGGTCGCAGTGGGCGTCCAGGTCGTGCAGCGAACGGTGCTTGCACGCTTGCGGGAAAGAGTGGGCGCGGCGTGCTTACGACTCTTTCTGGGTGGGTTCTCACGGTGCTCGTCGTAGCCTCGGGGTGAGGCTGCTCGTGGATCGTCGCTATACATTTTGGGCTGGGGCCGGTGGTTGGTTGGTTGCTGCCGTGGTGGTTTGGGTGGCTTGGTGCTTGCCGCTGAGGGCTGCGGCGCATGAGCTTGATTTTCAGTCTTTGGTTTTGATCTGGGATGAAGCGCGGGGGGAGCTCAAGGGGCAGGTGGTTAGTTTTCCGGAGGCTGTTTCTGGAGTGGGGGAGGTTCGTGCGGCTCGTTTGCGCGAGTTTTTGCGGGGGAACTTGGCGCTCGAGGTGGATGGGGTTGGTTGTGAGTTGCGGTTGGAGGTTCGGGAGCTATGGGTGCCGGCTGGCGCCACTGCAGGTGATGTGGTGATGGTCAGCTGTGTAGAGTTGGATTGGGTGCCTCGTTCTTTGCGGGTGTTTGCTGGCGACGGGCTGCATGGCTTGCGGGTTTCTGTGCAGCGGATCGAGCGATCCGGCGCCGTGCTGACTGATGATGCTTTGGTGCTCGGGGGTGCTTGGTCTGCGCGCTATTTTTTTCGTGGAGGTTGGGGAGCGGAGGGTGAGGCGCGTGGTTGGGCGTTGGCTTGGGAGTATTTGCGTTATGGGGTCGAGCACATTCTCGATGAGGGCTGGGATCATGTGGCCTTTGTTGCGACGTTGGTGCTCGGCGCTTTGCGGGTGGGCTTTGCTGGGTTGATCTTGCGGTTGTCGGCTTTTACCGTGGCGCATTCGATCACGTTGGCGCTCGGAGCTTTGGGTTGGGTGGTGTTGCCGCGGGCTGTGGTGGAACCGCTGATCGCGCTGTCGATCGCGTTGCTTGCGCTCGTGCATTTGGTCCGTTGGCGCTCTGAGGTACCGAAACGCTGGGATCTGGTTTTGCCTTTTGGCTTCGGGCTGCTGCATGGGCAGGGTTTCGCTTCGGTGCTCGTGGATGCGGGGCTGCCGCTTTCGGGGTTTCTGGTGGCTTTGCTTGCGTTCAATGTCGGGGTGGAGCTGGGGCAGGCGCTTTGGGCGTCTGTGTTCTGGTTCGGAGCTCGCGCGTTGCCCGCGCAGGTCGCGCCGCGCGTGCTGTGGCTCTGCGCACTGGGGCTCGGGCTGTTGGGGCTGTACTGGACTTGGGAGCGGACGCTCGGTTGAGTCGAGCGCTTGACCCGCGCGGGTGCTCCTGCGCCACTTCACAGCGTTCAACATGTCTATTTCAGCGTTCCTGCGGCGTGGCGCCGCGTTTGGTTTGTGCGTGCTGGCTGGTTGCGCAGCTGACAAGGCTGCTGAGACCGGTGCGGCGGGATCTCCTTCGAGCGGTGCGCCTGCTTCTACGGGCGGACAGTCCGCGGCTGGGGGTAGCTCGCAGACCATGAATCCGGTGATGGGCGTCGGGCCGAGCGGTGGTATGCGCGCGCCTGCCGCTGGGAGCGGCACCGCTGGTGCGTCGGGACAGCCGGCGACAGCGGGTGTTTCGGGAACAGCGGGCTCGATGGGGCCCGCGATGATGGGGCCGGTCGCGACGGGTGATGGTTTCTATCGGCTCGAGCGACTCGATCGCGCTGTGGTCGCGGTGCGCGATGGCAACGGCGTGTTCGTGAGCTTTCGCATGCACGGCTATGAGTACGATCCGGAGCGCCCCGAGCGCGTGTCGTACGAGCTGCTGCGTGACGGCACGAAGTTGGTCGATCTGACTGACAGTACAAACTATCTCGACGCATCGGGCACGATGACCTCGAAGTACAGCGTGCGCGCCGTGATCGATGGCACGCCTGGTGAGCTCAGCGCCGAGGTAAGTGTTTGGGCGGAGCAGTATCTGCGCGTTGCGTTAGACGCACCGGCATCGGGCTACAGCGCGAACGATGCGAGCGTGGCGGATCTCGATGGCGATGGTCAGTACGAGATCATCTTGAAGTGGGACCCTGACAACGCGAAAGACAACTCGCAGGCTGGCGTCACGGGCTCGGTGTTTCTCGATGCACTGAAGCTGAACGGTGAGCGCATGTGGCGCGTCGATCTTGGCCCGAACATCCGTGCGGGCGCACACTACACGCAGTTCATCGTCTACGACTTCGACCATGATGGCAGCGCCGAGCTGGCAGTAAAGACTGCGCCGGGGTCGAAGGGCGGCGACGGTAAGTTCCTCGCGTTGGGTCCGGCTGCTTCCGACGACGACAGCGCTACGTTTCGCAACTCCGAAGGTTACGTGCTGTCAGGGCCTGAGTATCTGACTGTGTTTAGCGGGATGACGGGCCATGAGCTCGCGACCGTCGACTACGATGTGCCGCGCGGGCGCGTCGCGGACTGGGGCGATGACTACGGCAATCGAGTAGATCGCTTCCTCGCGACAGCTGCGTACCTCGATGACTCCGGGCTTGCGAGCTTCGTGATGGCGCGCGGCTATTACACGCGGACGACGCTGACCGCGTGGAGCTTCCGCGAAGGCAAGCTGTCACAGCTGTGGAAGTTCGACAGCAACCAGTCCGGTAAAGACTCGTCCGGCAAGTCGTTTACGGGGCAGGGCGCGCACAGCTTGTCGGTCGCCAACGCCGACGACGATCCGCAGCAAGAGATCATCTACGGGGCGATGACCGTGGATCACGATGGCAAGGGCAAGTGCTCGACCGGCTTCAACCACGGCGATGCGCTGCATGTAAGCGATCTCGTTCCCGGGCGTGCCGGCCTCGAAGTGTTTATGCCGAACGAAGACGGCTCGCGGCCTGCGTACTATGTGCGCGATGCGGGCAACTGTGAGATCGTGTTTCAAGGGCCGATGAACGGTGAGGACACTGGGCGTGCCGCTGCCGGAGATGTGTCACCTGACAATCCGGGCGCAGAAGTCTGGGCTTCCGGCGGTACGGGCTTGCTCGATGCAGCTTCCGGCGCGCAGCGCGGAGCGGCGCCGCCTTCGATCAACTTCTTGATCTGGTGGGATGGCGACGAGTCCCGCGAGCTCGAGGACAAGACCGTGATCCAGAAGTACGGCGGGCAAACGCTGCTGTCTTGCGGCGATTGTGCGTCGAACAACGGCACCAAGGCCACGCCCGCGCTGGTCGGGGACATCATGGGTGACTGGCGCGAAGAGGTGATCTGGCGCGAGGCGGACAACTCAGCGCTGCGCATCTACACGACCAAGGATCTGACGAAGCGCCGCATCTACACCTTGATGCACGACGCGCAGTATCGCATCGCGATCAGTTGGCAGAACGTCGCGTACAATCAGCCCCCGCATCCCAGTTTTCACATCGGCGCCGGGATGATGCCGCCGCCGAAGCCCAACATGCGCACGCGCTGACGTTCCCGACTACGGTCAGAAGACGTTTGTCACACACGCAAGGGTGCCGCCTACAGCGGCACACTCTGTATTACGTCCGTGTCGGCACGCGCTTTACTCGCGCGCGCTGGAATGCGATCACGCGTATCTATGCGAGATCAGCGCGCGTGGCCGCGGGCTCTTACACGTCTCATCGTGATTGCGTTGACGGCGCTGTGCCTTGGTTTGGCCAGCTCCACGAGCGCGCAGGTAAAACCCTACTTTCTCGTGATCGTCGACACGTCGGGCTCGATGGGTTGGTGCTCTGGTGGCAGCGCCGAATCGCTCGGCACAAACGACTGCAGCTGCCACGTCGGTAACGATTGCAACGCGGCCTTTCAGATCAATCGCTGCGGCTTTCCGCGCAATCGCTTAGGTGATGCCAAATGCTCACTGCAGCGCATCATCGATGGTGTAGGCAGCGATGCGGTGTTCGGGTTGATGCAGTTCGAGCACCCGTGCAGCGCGACCTGTCAGGACGGTGGCGATCTGTCGAGCCTGTCCAACTGCGATCCCAACACGAACTTCGATGACGACGCGTACGACGATGGTCAGCTGCTCGCGAGCTTCGACCTCACTACGCCCGGCAACGCGAACATCCGCGAATGGGTCGACGGCGAGTGCACCGGCAGCTGTATGAACAACTACACGCGCGAGCTCACGACCGGCTGGTGGACGCCGATCGGCCGCTCACTGCAGCGCGCCGATGAATTTCTACACGGCCTGCCTTCCAGTGGGTTCTTGTTCCCGACGAACGGAGACATCCAGCCGACCTCGCCGCTCGCTGGCGATGCCGCGCTCTCCTGCCGCAAAGTCTCGGTGATCTTGCTCACGGACGGCGCTGAGACCTGCGCTGGCAACGCCGCTGCGCATGCAGCGAGCTTGTTTGCCGCTGCGCCGAGCGAGGCGCCGCCTGCCAACAAGTCGATCCCCACGTATGTGATCGGGTTTGGCACGGGTGGCGACTTTAGCCCCGCTGCGCTCAACGAGATCGCGCAGGCCGGTGGAACGGACGCGCCGCCGAGCGGAGGTGACGGCTTCTACGCCGCTGCCGATGAAGCGGGCCTCTCTGTTGCGCTGGCCGAGATCGTGGCCCGCTCGCTCGTCACGGAGGTGTGCAACGGCCTCGACGACGACTGCGATGGCAAGGTCGACGAAGGGTTGCCCTCGGGGCAGCCGGGCAATGCAGCCCAGAGCGGCGCCCTGTTCTGTGATGGCGAAGCCAAGCGCAGCGAACAGCAGAACGATCAAGTGCGCGCCCGACCAGACTTTGCAGCTGACTTTGCAAACAGCACGCCCATCAGCGAGCGCGTGGTGTGTGGCTACGTGCGAGACACCTGCGACCATGCGCACTTCGATGATGACTGCGACGGCCGCTTGGACGAGGACGCATCCAACCTGAATGACTGTGGCGTGTGCCCGGACCAGCAGGATGTGTGCGACGGCGTGGACAACGACTGCGATACGATCATCGACAATGCCGCTGGCAGCAGCGAGCCGTTTTCGGCGTGTCCATTGCGCTGCGACAACAATGTGCCGTGCGGCAGTGACATCGGCGAGTGCACGCACGGCGAGTATATCTGCACCAACGGCAACCTCGACACCAGCGTGTGCGTCGGCCAGCAGGAAGGGACGCCAGAGGTCTGCGACAACAAAGACAACGACTGCGATGGCATCGTCGACAATCCATCGGTGTTGGCGCGGCCGTGCAACACGCCTTGGGGCAGCACAGGCATTTGCGTACCTGGCGTTCAATACTGCGCGAAGCCGAGTGAGCTCGGCGACGACGACGGCTATCACGTCGACGCTCAGGGCCAGCCAGTGTGTGACGGCCACGTCGATCCCGAGACGCGCGAGCTGTGCGACGAGCTGGACCACGACTGCGATGGCAATCCGTTCACTTGTACGCAGCTCACCTGTGAGAGCCCGGACATCGTCGGTGTGGGCGACGCATGTGGTCAGGGCATCGGGTCATGCACCGGGACACAATACTGCGATATGACCTCGCAGCCACCGATGCTGCGCTGCAATGCAGCTGGCGGCAGCCCGGAGATCTGCGACGGCTTGGACAACGACTGCGATGGCGACGTCGATGAGGACCTCGGGCCGCAAGGGCCATGTGGCTCGGGCCGCGGCGAGTGCCGGCCCGGCAACTATGAGTGCGATACGAACCTCGGCAAGCGCGTGTGCATCGGCGCGATCGGGCCGACCTCGGAGATCTGTGACGCGCTCGACAACGACTGCGACGGCAAGGTCGACGAAGGCATCGGGCTCGGCGAGAGCTGCGGCGAGTCGGAAGGGCGCTGCGAGCCAGGCAAGCTGGTTTGTCAGGGTGGCAGGACCGTGTGCAGCGGCGACATCGAGCCGCAGCGCGAGAGCTGCGACTGCACAGACAACGACTGCGATGGCAAGACCGACGAAGCGACAGGCGACAGCGCGGTGTGTCCCGGCGCGAGCGTGTGCACGCGCTGCCAGTGCGCGCTGCCCTGTGCGCCGACGCAAGAGTTCATCGCGCAGTGTCCGCAGGGCAAAGCACCGGTGACCGAGAACGGCGAGTGCTTCTGCGTCGCCGAGCTGTGTAACGACAACAAGTGCGCCGCGCAGACGATCGAACAAGATGGTGTGACACAATGCGCGCCAGACTCAGACGAAGTGGGCACCTGCGTGTGTCAGGACAACGTTTGTGTCGCGCGCTGCGCCGGCGTGACTTGCAACGATGGGCTGGCGTGCGACCGTACGGATGGGCGCTGCAAACAGTCGAGTTGCCTCTTGCCGCAGTTCAAGTGTCCCACTGGACAACATTGTGTGCTGATCGACCAACGCCTTGGTTGTGAGGATGATCCGTGCGCCGGGCGCGAGTGCGAAGCTGATCAAGCTTGCAAGAGTGGTGAGTGCGTGAAGAGCTGCGGCGCAGTGCGCTGCGAGACGGGAAAGCGCTGCGTCGACGGCGAATGCGTCGCGGATCGCTGCACTTCGTCGTGCGCGCTGGTGCCCGAGGTCTGCGATCCGGAGACAGGTGAGTGCGTCACCGCGGAGGGCTTCTGCTCGGTCTCGGGCTGCCCGCGCGGCCAAGTCTGTAGCGCTGTCCGCGGCGACTGCGAAGAAGACCCGTGCCTACGCATCGCGTGCCCCGTAGGCGAGCGCTGTGTGCCGGAGAGCGGCCAATGCGAGCAACGCTGCGCCGACGGGCGCGTGTTCTGCGACGGCGATTGCATCAACCCCAGCGCGGATCGGCGCTTCTGCGGCGCGAGCGGCGATTGCACGAGCGATCGCGATGGCGAGCGTTGCACGGACGGCCTCGTGTGCTCGCTCGGCGCGTGCAGCGACCGGTGCGCGGATAGCTTGGTGAACTGCGATTCGACCTGCATCGATCCGCAGAGCGATGGCCTGCATTGCGGTGCACACGACGACTGCCAAGGCGTCAATGCCGGTCAGTTATGTGGAGCGACACAAACCTGCGAGCGCGGCCGGTGTCAGTCGCTCCTGCCGCCGGATCCCGAAGACTTGGTAGGTGTCGTCGCTACGGGCGGTGGTGGCTGCTCTTGTAGCGTGGGACCCGGCTCGCAAGCCGGTGCGCCTCGCGGCATCGCGCTGGGCTTGTTCCTGTTCTTGTGTGTGCTGCGCTTCGGGCGCAGGCGGATCGCGCGTCTGGCGCCGTTGCTCATCGCGTGCGCGCTGGTCTTGTCCGGCTGCGATACGCGTGCGTTCAAGTTGCGCCGAGAAGACCGCGATGCAGGTGGAGGCGGTACGCAGCGTGACGCGTCGCTCGTTGACTCGGGCTACGTCGTTGGGCGCGACAGCGGTCAGTCGCAGCGTGGCGACGCACAGATCACAGACGGCCAAGCCGCTGACGCATGCCTAGCGCAGGAGCTATGCAATGGCAAAGACGATGATTGCGACGGCACGACCGACGAAGACCCGAACCTCGATGATAGTCGCGTCGACATTCAGAACGACCCGCTGAACTGCGGCAGCTGCGGCAGCGTGTGTGCGATCGAGCACGCGTTCAACACGTGCAAGGAAGGCCGTTGTGCGATCGACCGCGGACGTGGCGAGCAGGGTTGCGACATCGGGTTTCACGACTTGGACAACAACGCTGACAACGGTTGCGAGTACGGCTGCTCCCGCACCGCGGACAATGACAGTCAGTGTGACCTGTTGGACAATGACTGCGATGGCAAGACCGACGAGGACGTCGACCTCGAAGTCGATGTCGCCAACTGCGGTAACTGCGGCATTCGCTGTGAGTTCTTGCACGCCGCGGACGCTGCCAGCTGCGCTGGTGGCAAGTGTCAGCTGGACAGCTCGCGCTGCGATGATGGCTTCCGCGATGTAGACGGGCGGCCGGGCACCGGCTGTGAATATCGCTGTCCAACGGCGTTCAGCGATGAGGTTTGTAACTCGCTGGACGATGACTGTGACGGTCAAGTCGACGAGGACATACAAACTCAAGCTGACAGTCGGATCGGTGTCGCATGCGGAACGGACACCGGCGAGTGCCGGCAAGGTACGACGATCTGCAGAGAAGGCTCGCCCGCGTGCTCCGGGCAGCTGGGGGCGACGCCGGAGCGTTGCGACTCGAAGGACAACAATTGCGATGGCGTCGCGGACGACGGCTTCGATCTGATGGTAGACAAAGCGCACTGTGGCAGCTGCAATCACGCTTGCGTGTTCAGCTCATCGGTCAGCGATGGTCACGCCGTGCTGCTGTGCGTGCAGGGCATGTGTCAGGTCGCGGAGCGAGGCTGCATCGGCAACTGGTCCGATCGCAACGGCGACTATCGCGACGGGTGCGAGACAGCGTGCACCTTCACCAGCGAAGAGTACTGCGACAACGTCGACAACGACTGCAACGGCGTGGTCGATGACGATGTGCGCGTGCCCGACGTCGTGTGCGCGGCGCGCGAGACGGGCGTGTGCATGAGCAACCTCGCTGAGCTGCGCGCGAACGGTCCGCAGTGCCGCGCGGGCGTGCTCAGCTGCAGCCCGGCCAGCACGAACATCGTCGCGGCCGAAGATGTAGAGACCCTATGCGATAGCTTGGACAACGACTGCGATGGCAGCATCGACGAGATGATCCCGGCCGTGGGCCAACCTTGTACGCGCGGTACCGGTGCGTGCATGACCACCGGCGTATTCGTGTGCGACGACGACCAGCAGGGCCCCGGCTATCGCTGCAACGCGGATCCGCCCGGGACGGCCACAGTTGAGGCATGCAACGGCCTAGACGATGACTGCGACGGCACTGTCGATGATCTGCCCCCTCCGACGCCCACCACCAGTGTTCCTGATATCGAAGTGGTGAACCTCGGCAACAACGTGCTTATGATGGCGTACGAAGCGTCGCGGCCTGACGCTACACAGAGCAGCGTGGGCAGTAGGACCACGCGGCCGTGCTCGGCGCCCAATCGCTTGCCTTGGGCGGATGTCACCTGGCAGGAAGCAAACACTGCATGTTGTGCGCTCAACGCCAGCGGTGAATGCGAAAACAACGAGTCGGGCTGGCGGCTGTGCGATGCCGACACTTGGGAAGACGGCTGCGCCGCTGCCAGCGGCACGTGCGACTGGTCATACAGCAACGACGCGATCTGCGCGCATGATCCTGCCGTGACCACGCATACCAAGCTGTGCTTGGGCGCGGAGGCCGCAGCCGATCCGAGCATCGATCTGATGTGCTCAGGGGATGCCACGCAGTGCGCCACGTACAGCGGACGCTTCGAGGAGTGCTACGCGGACTGGGGCGATGGCGACAGACTGTTCGATCTGTCAGGCAACGTCCGCGAGTGGACGCACACAGAGATCAGCGCGCAGGTGCACGCGATCCGAGGTGGCGGCTACACCAACTTCGAAGCAGCGCGCAGCTGCACGTTCGACTTCAACGCCGGTGACGAGACCTTCCACTTCCCGAGCACCGGCTTCCGCTGTTGTTACTATCCGTAGCTCAGTGCTCTACGACGCGCTGGGGTGACACTTGCCGCAGCGCAGCTCGGGCTGGCCGAGCAGCTCGGCCATCTTGGGCTTCACGATGTTGCGCATGAAGTCGGTCATCTGCTTGTGCGCTTCGTCAGCGTCTGCGGGAGCTCCACCGAGCGCTGGCAAGTCCGAGCTGGGCATGGTGAACGTGCCGGCTGCCGCGCCTTGCCCGTGACAGCTCGCACACGTGAAGCTCGCGAAGCGTGCGGCGTCCGACTCGACGAACAGGGGTCGCATGGTCGGCATGACAACTTCGCGCATGAAGCGTGAGCGTCCGGCGAAGTCCATGCCTTCCCATTCACCCGGATCGAGCGGTTCTTCTGGGGGTGGGGCGCCGCCGTCAGCGTCAGGCGGCTCGCTGTAGGCCACGGGTGCGGAGAGGTCTGCCGCACAACCTACAACCAGCGCCAACGCCATTGCGCACGCACATCGCAGAGTCGAGGAGGGGATTAAACAACGATCCGCCATCACTGACCCATACGGATCAGCCCCTGCTCAGCTTGAGCAACTTCTGGCGCAAGTAGATCGGATCAGTGTCAGCTCCTCCTACATCCCGGGCCCGACTCTTACTCACTCCATCCAAGGCCCAGCATCCGGATCGAAACCGGTCTGAGCAGCAAGCTTCGTGCATGTCGCCCGAAAGCCCGCGTCGCCGCTAGCAGCGGCAGCCGACGTAAAGGCACGAGTGCTCGCCTCGTGCTCCCGAAGCGCGCGCAGGCTGCCCGCAAGGAGCAGCCAGCGCCGAGCTTGCTCGCTCGGCTCCAGCTGCAGCCGCTCGAGCAGCTCGCGCGCGCGCCCATAGTCACCCGTATAAAACGCGCGACGCGCGATCACCCATGCAGCGTCCTGCACCACGCCCAAGTGCGCGCGCTCGGCAGCGGCGAGCTCTGCAGAAGGCTTGGCAAGGAGCGCTGCAGCGCCCGGGCGTTGCAGCGCGCGCTCGGCCAGGCGGGCGCGGTCCAAGTCGACCGAGAGCAACGACCACAGGCCTTGATCATCCGGATTTTCGCGCAGTGTGCGCGCAAGCAAGCGACCCACCGCGAGCTCGCGGACCTCGGGTGGGCTGAGCTCGCGCAGTGGTATCGAGGCAAGCGCGCGCTCCGTGGCAGCCGCCGTCCGCTGCACACGCTCGCGCAGCGCTACGTTGTCGTCCTGCAACAAGACCAGCGCGCGCGCAGGGTCTGGCGCGAAGAAGCTGGTAAAGAAGGTGCCCCCGTGCACATCCTCGTGCGGGTACTGCAGGGTGGGCCGGTCGTCGCTCAGCGCGTTCGTGTCGCGGACTAGCGCGCGCAGCTCAGCGTCGGTCTGAATAACAGACCCGAGCAGATCATCGCTGCCGCCGATGTAGCTAGCCTGCAGCTCGCGGCTGAGAGCTGCATCGCTCGCCGACCGCATGTGCAGGGGCTCTTTCGATCCGATCAGAACGAGCTGCTGCTCCCAGCCATAAAGCAGCGCAGTGTGAGGAAGCTCGGCGACGAACGCGGCGATCATCGCACGCACGTCGTTGTCGGAGAGCTGAAACACGGGCAGCCATTGCGTGATGACGCCACCGGCTGCGAGGCGCTCGCGTGCGACGCGGTAGAGCTCGCGCGAGTAGAGGTTGGTGACACCCGCATAGTTAGGGGGCGGCGGCTCAGCGGTGATCACGTCGTAGCGCACGTCTTGGGTGATCAGGTGATGACGCCCGTCGTCGACAAACACATGCGTTCGCGGATCGCGCAGCGGATCTTGGCCGCGTGCACTTGCGAAGTGTGGCGAGAGCGCGAGCACCTCGGACGAGGTGTCGACTACGTCGAGACGTTCGAGCTCCGGATGAGCCAAGAGCGCATGCGCGGTGTTTCCCACGCCGTAGCAGATCAGCAGCGCGCGTTTGGGTTGCGCTGCGGTGAGCATCGCTGCGTGTGCCATCACAGACATGTAGCGACGCGCCTCGCCGCGGGTGTTGCTCATCGACACGCCGGGGGTGAGCAGCTCCAAATAGTGCGGCTCGCCGTACATGAAGCGGGCGGCTACGGCAGCGGTCGTGGTCGCGCCTTGTTGGACCGCAACCACGTGGCCTCCGGAGCGGAAATGCGCACGGAAGAGCTGCGACTGCGGGAGCAGGACCGTAACAGCCATCACGGCAGCGAGGCCCAATACGCCGCTCACAGCGGCGACGCGCGAACCCTCGAGGCGCGCGACCAGGAGCGCACACAGCCCCGCGACGCAAGCGAGCACGAGCGCGATCGCAAGGTAGCTCGCTTGTTCGCCGAGCTGCGGCAACCACCAGAAGCCGACGAACAATGTTCCCAGCACGCCCGCGAACGTGTTGACGATGAACAGCTGTCCCGAGCGCGCGCCAGCTCTACCGCCAGCCAGCCAGGCTGCGGCGATGAATGGAAACGTGGCGCCCATGGTGAAGCAGGCGGTCAACTCGAGGAAGCTCGCGTGCAGCAGCGCATCGATCGCCTCGTGCGCGAGGCCGACGCGGCGAATGCCTTCCGGTCGAGGCCAGAAGTCGCGCTCTAGATCGCGCCAAGCGGGTGCCGCCCACAGCGGCAGCGCCGCAGCCAGTGCGGTCACCGTCGTTAATACGCATGCCGCCGTCAGCGGCCTGGTCGCACGCGCGGCGAGGCGCTCCGTGGCAAATGCGCCGAGCGCCAGCGCGGCCAGATAGACTGCAAGCAGCACGGCAAAGCTCGTGACCAGCGCCGCCGCCCAATGTTGCAGCGTACGGCTCCAGAGCACCTCCAGGCCCAACGCGCAAAACCCAATGCACGCGCTGAGCACCAGCGCCATCGCCCGCTCGGGCGACAAGTGCGCCGCGCCGATCTCCTGCTCCGGCGTCGCCGCAGCAGCCTCCAGCGGCATGTCGACGCGTGCAAAGCGCTGGACTGCGAGCGCAATTACGAGGTTGGCTGCCGCAGCAAAACAAGCAGTCACCGTCATTCCGAAGCGCGAAATGAGCACGAAGTCTGGGCACAGCGCGCCAGCGAGCGCGCCCAGCGTGTTGCTGGCGTACAGCAGCGAGAGCGCACGACTGGCCTGACCGTCACGCGCGAGCGCGCTCGCGAGCACGGGGACTGTGCCGCCCATGGCTGTCGTCGGGATGAGCATGAACAGCGCGAGCACGATGATGGTGCAAGGGAGACTGAGCGGCCCAGCTGCGGCGCACAGGCGCGCGAGTGCGTCGAGCCAGCTGCCTCCGCGCAGCAGAAAGAGCGACACCGCGAGCCCTGTCACTGCGATGCAGAGCTCGAGCTGTTGGTACAAGCGAAACGGTTGGGTGCTCTGGTCCGCACGCCGGCCGAACCACAGGTAGCCGAGGCCGAGCCCGGCCATGAACGTCGCGACCACTGTGGTGATCGCTGGCGTGCTGGTCCCGAAGTGCCGCCCGAGCGCGCGGATCCACAAGAGCTCGTAGCAGAGGCCGGCAGCGCCTGAGAGCGCGACGAGCGTGAGCAGTAGAGCGGGGCGCGGCGCTGAGGGTTGAGTGGCCAAGCGCTGCGGATTATCGCGCAGACCAGCGCACCTTTGCCAGTAAGTCGTTGCGTGTGGTTAGCCGCGCGCCCCCTCGTGCGCCGGGTTGCCCAAGCGAAATACCTCGCTCACCAGCTCACGCTTCCAGATCGCGCCCGTCGCAGCGCGCTCGCTGCGGGTGGTGAATGCGTACTGGTACATGAGCGCGCGGATCTGCTGCGGCGGGCGCTCCGGAAATGGATTGTGCCCGAGCAATGCCAGCGCCGCGCGCTCGCCCTCGAGCAGCTGCTCGCACAGGCGCGTCAACCAGCGCTCCGGGCGCCCGAAGCCGCGCAGCGGCACAAACCACATCAGCCAGTCGAGGCGCAGGTGATAGGGCGCGATCTGCGGTGGGCTGCGCCCTGGATCACCCGGTTTGCCCTTCAACCCGTACTCCCGCCAGCTCTCCTCGGCAGCGTCGTCGCGGCCTTCGAGCACCACCTCGAAGCGCTCGCGCGTCACGCTGCCGAACGCACCGTACGCGTTGACAAGGTGCAGGGAGTTGTAGCTGGCGTTCATGCGCTGATGCTTACTGACCAGGTTCAGCGCGGGCTTGATGCTGAGCGCGAGTGTGAGCAGCGCGAGCGCGTACTGCACAATTTCGAACGCGAGCGGCCGGGGCGAAAACTCTGCAGCTGAAAGCGGCACAAGCGAGTCCGCGACGGTGCTGAACGCGAGAACGACCGTCAGCCAGTTCAGCCAAGCGTAGTTGCCGCTGACGATCAGCAGCAGCTGGTGCGCGATCATCAGTAGGCCTGAGCACGCCGCTATCGGCTGCGGCATGAACAGGCCGAACGGTACGACCACTTGCACGAAGTGACTGAACACCACGCCCGCGCGGTGGACGGGCCTCGGAAAATGGTGGAAGTACCAGCTCAGCCCGTTCGGCATCGGCTGGGTCTCGTAGTGATAGTACAGGCATGTCAGGTCACGCCAACACGTGTCGTGTCGTAGCTTGATGAGCCCTGCGCCGAGCTCGCTGCGAAACAAGATCCAGCGCATCGCGAGCAGCGCGACCGGTGCGGGCGCTATGTGGTCAGGTCCGAGAAACGCTGCGAAGAACCCCGCTTCGAGCAACATCGTCTCCCAGCCGAAGCTGTAGAACGCCTGCCCGACGTTCACGATCGACATGTACAGCATCCAAAGCACGAGCCACACCACGGCGGACATCCAGATCGGCCCTGCTTGCAGCAAACCGAGCACGACAACGCTAGAGAGCGCGATGCCGAGCCAAGCCAGCGCGCGGAACGCACGATCGGAGAAGTGGACATGAAAGAGGCTGGGCGACGCACGAAATGGCGCATGCGCGAGAAAGCGCGGCACGGGCAACAGCCCGCGTTCACCTAACAAAGCAGGGAACTGATTGAGCGCACACACGAACGCCACGAGATAGAGCGCCCCCAGCCCACGCTGGAGCATCCACCGCGCCCAAAACCCCCCATCCAAATACCCATCCATAACCGTCAGAGGTGCAAGCTACACACCAATCCGCATCAGACACAACCGCTCGCTTAGCCTCATCGGGCCATGAGCAGCTGCGGGAACTCGATGTGGAATTGGGTGCCGCGGCCGCGTTCGCTCACTAAGGTGAGCTTGCCGCCGAGGGCGGCGACGGTGTCTCGGACAGCTGCCATACCGATGCCGCGACCCGAGGTCTCCGAGACCTCTTGGGCGGTGGACACACCAGCTGCGAAGATCAGGTCGAGTTGCTTGGCCGGCGTGAGCTGCGCCGCGGCCTCTGCGCTCATCAGACCGAGATCGACCGCGCGCTGCACCACGCGCTCTGTTGCGATGCCTTGTCCATCGTCGCGCACGCGGATCTCAAGTCCGTTGTCGTTTGCGCTGAAGCCGACCTGGATGGTCGCAGTCTCGGGCTTGTTGTGGCGCTCGCCGTGCGGCTCGATGCCGTGATCGATGCTGTTGCGGATCAAGTGCGGCAAAATTTCGAAGATCGGCGCGAGCTCCGCGGGCCAGAGCAGCTCGCCCCCGCTCAGCTCGAGGCGGACTTGTTTGTTGCGGTCGCGAGCTTGCTGCTCAGCGCCTTCGGCGAGCGGCCCGACCCAATCGCTGACCGGCTTGCGACGCATGGTCTGGAGGCCCTCCGCGAGGATCGCGCGGGCCTCTTCGAGGCTGCTGGCCCGCGCCACGCGCTCTTCAAAGGCGTGCAGCACGCCCGCGCTGACCGTGTACAGATCCTCACCGCGTCGCAATGAGATGTTCCACAGCGGCTTGTGCCGATCCACCAATGCTTGCAGCGCCAGATCTACAGCGCGCAAGTCGTCCGCGCTGATCTCGGCCTTGTCTTCGATCTGGTGGATCTGTCGCGCCTGCACACGTAAGCAAAACTGCGCGTACACGCCTTTGGCTGTATGCAGCGTCAGGCGGGCGTTCGCTTGCGAGAGCGGCTCGCTGCGCATGAGCGCGTTGAGCTTCTCGTGCAGACCGATCGCGAACTCTGAGAAGCGCGTGCGAAAGCGCGCGACATGTGCCGCACCGCGCAGCGACTCGACTTCGGCCTCTGCTTCGATCAGCTTGGTGATGTCGAGCAGCGTAAACAGCACCGCCGACATGGCGCCTAGTTTGTCGCGTACGATCGAGCTCGACAGGGCGAACGTGCGCGCACCCGCTGCGATCCGCTCCGGCAGATTGCCCAAGCTGACCTCGGGCGGAAGTACGTCCTCGAACAGCTGCATGTAGCAGGCGCGAAAGTTGTCGCAGTCGCGCTCGTTCATCGCCAGGAGCTCGCACAGCTCGCGGCCTTCGATCCCGCGCTCCGCGTCTACGAAGTAGCGCTTACATGCCTCGCTGTTGCCCGGCAGCACGCGGCCCTGTGCGTCGCACATGAACAAGCCATAAGGCACGTTGTCCAAAATCGTGCGGATCGCTGAATGACGGATGCGCTCCTCCTCGCCGGAGAAGTCGCTGAGCACGAACGTATAGCCCTTTGCCGCGTTCTCATCGTCGCGCGCGTAGGTGACCGAGAGGTACAGCTCACTGGGCGTGCCGGTGGCCTCACTGTGCGGCAGGTGGACAGGTCCCACCCAGCTGCCCGCTTGCTCGACTTGCGCGCGGATCGTCTCCCAGCGCGCACCCAGATGATCGAACACCGAATGCTGCGCCGCTCCGAGCAGCGCTTGATAACCTTTGTTTACAAACAACTGCCGGCCTTCGAGACTGTAGCCGGCGATCGCCACGCGCTCGGTCGAGTCGAGCACGCTCGCGAGGTTCGCGCGGACCTCAGCCGCGTTCACCAGCTCGCGCAGCATCGGCTCATTCTGCAAACGCCAGCGATTCTCGGTGATTTGGATGTTCTGCCAGATGCGCTCGCGCACCGGTTCTTCGAACGACGCCCCGGGCCGCAGATAGAACGCACCAGCGTGGCTCGTGGCTTCGAGCAGCAGGCGGTCGTCTTTGCTCGCCACTTTCTCTTGCAGGATGGTGCGACCGTGGTCGAGCTCCCCGTGCGCACGCAGCGTCATCAGCGCAGCGCCCTGAAAGTGTCCGCTGCGCGGCAGCTCGCACGTGATGCCGGGACGGAACGCGGCGTGCACATCGGCATGCACGGTGAACAGCACGAACGCGTTGTCGCGGGCGTAGTGCTCGAGTTTGGTCTGCGCCGTCGCCGCGGCGCCATCCTCGAAGCTGGTAGCGGCTTCGAGGAACACACGGTCATAGTCAGCGTCGTGCATCAGCGCAAACGGACCGTGACTGTACAGAAAGATATAATGGTGAAACAGTGAGTGTAAGATCGGGTTGTCGATCATCGCCACGGCGAAGTCGCCCGTGTACGGCTCGCCTGACATATGCCCGCCGACGATCCTCTTGAGCCACTCGGAGCGCGGCACGATCTCAGCTTCCAGCTCCACGCCGACACGCGACAAGAACTCGCGGATCGCGAAGTACAGCGGTGTGCTGGTCTCGCTGACCAGACCTGTCAGCTTGAAGCCGTTGGACCAGCCCGCCTGATCTAACAGCTTGCGGGCGAGGTCCGGGCTGTAGCGGTAGGGCGCGCATTCCGTGTAGCCCTGTTGCCCTTCGGTCGCGATCGAGCGCGCCGGCGCGCCAAAGCCGTGTTCACTCACGTTTGTGAGCAAGCGCCTGCTGATCGCGTGATTGAGCGCTTTGCGCACGCGCACATCTGCCAGAGGGCCGCGGTTGCTAAGCAAAAACCACTGAGAAATGGCCGCAGTCCGCGACGCCACAGAGAGCTCTGGAATACGGCTCGCGCGCACGCGGTCGTGCGAATCTAAGCCGAGCGCAGCATCGATCTCGCCGCGCGCCAAGCGATCGACCCACTCCTTCTGACGCAGGATCGGCAGCTCGATACAGTCTATTTCCGCGCGGCCCGCCCAGTGCTCTCGGTTGCGCACGAGCACGAGCTGCTTACCGCGCTCGTACGACACGAGTCGATATGCGCCGGTGCCGATCGGCTGCTCATCCAGCGCATCGCGACCCTGCTGCTCGAGCACGCTGCGCGGGTAAATGCTGGACAAGAATAGCCGGCGCAGCAGCATCGCATCCGGGAACTTCGTGTGGAGCCGGACGGTAAAGTCATCGACCTTACTGACGCCCGCGATCACGCTCAGGATGCCTTTGGCGCTCGCCGAGGGCGTGGGTCCGAGATGCGCTTGAAATGTCGCGACGACAGAGTCCGCGTCGAACGGCTCATCGTTGTGGAAGCGCACGCCGCGCCGTAGATCGAACTCCATCTCGAGCGGTGACACGCGGCGCCAAGCTGTCGCGAGCCCGGGTTGCACAGCACCTTCGGTGTCGATGTAGATCAGCGCATCGTTGATGGTCGAGATGAGCGAAAAGCTCTCGGGATCGAACGTGCGAAAAGTTGTAAGCCCCGGTGGATCGACTGAGTACAGCGCCACCTTGATCTTCGTCGTCATGTGTCCTCACCCGAAGCTCGCGTCAAGCCTTTGTAGTGTAAGGACAGCGCGCGTCGGCTTCTAGTGCGGGCGCGCGTGGGCAGCTGATGGCGTCAGCGCCGGCTCGGCGCAAGGCGCGCTGGGGTGCGCGCCTTGCCTTACAATGTTCGCCATGCCCTACCACTCGCGCTGGCTGTAGTGGGCGGCGAGTGGGGCGGACAGTGGGGCGGCGAGCGGCTGCACAAACTGTGTGTTACTTCTTGGTTTTGCCGGTGGCGCCCTTTTTGGCCGGCTCTTCCGCAGGGGGCTTTGCTTCCACCACGGTCACTTTGATTTTGGCGCTGAGCTCCGGCCCGTACGCGCGGTGGATGCCGTCGGCGAACTGCAGCTCCAGCGTGTGCTCGCCGGGTGTGAGCTCGATCTCTGCCTCGGTCTGGCCCTTGCCGAAGTGGATGTGTTGGGGATCTTGTCCGACGACCGTACCCTTCGCGGTGCTCTCCGTGTCGATCAGCAAGTGGTGATGGCCGCTGCCAGCTTCGATCTGACCCGCAGGTTTCACGAGGATGTTCTCGGCGGCCATCTTCACGAGCACTTTGATTTTGCCGTCCGTGGCTGGACCTTCGATCGTAGCGCCGTCTTTGAGGTCGACGAACGACACCTTGGCGCCCGCTGGAATGGCCGGAAGCTCGAAGCCTTGGCCTGGCGTAGGCGCTGCGGAAGGCGCTGCGGGTGCTGCAGGTGCTGCAGGCTCGCTGGGCGCGGGTGCTGGCTCACTGGGCTTTTCGCCGCACGCGAGCGTGAGCACGAGGGATGAAGCTGCAAAGCTGAGGCGTAATGTCTTCGTATGCATGATGTTCTGGCTCCCGGCGCGCAGTGTACAGCGGGAAGGGGCGCAAGGCGGGGCGGTTTTTACGCAGCCGTTTTATGCATCTCAAGGATCAGAGCCGAGCCGCTGAGGCTCGATCTCGAGCTCGACCCCGAAGTTCTTCTGCACGCGTGCGCGCAGCTCAGCGGCCAGATCGAGCAAGGCGCGTGTCGTGCCACCCCCGTGATGCACGAGCGCAAGGGAATGCCGGCTCGACACCCCGACCGCGCCCTTCCGCTCACCTTTGTGTGTGCCCGAGTGTTCGATCAGCCATGCAGCTGACAGCTTCACTGTGCCGTCTGCTTGCGGATACTGCGGGAGCTCGCCCGCCAGCGCGCGCACGCGTTCTGCTTCGCTCGCGGACACGACGGGGTTCAAGAAGAACGAGCCCACACTGCGGCGATTCGGATCGCTGCTCGCCACTTCTAGCAGCATCGACTTGTTGCGCCGCAGCTCGAGCACGTGCTGCCGCACGCGCAACGGCGTCGGCTCTGCACCAGCGAGCGCGCGCACGAGCTCTGCGTAGTGCACATGCGGCCGTGCGAGCGGCGCGAGCTGCAGCTGCAGCGCCAGCACGACCTCCTGACCGGGGTCGCGCTTCCAGCGGCTATGCCGGTAGCTGAAGCCGCAAGCGGCGCGCTCGACCCAACGCGTGGTGAGGCTGCGCATGTCCAGCACTTCGACAGCTTTGACCGTTTGGCTCAACTCCTGCCCGTAAGCGCCGATGTTTTGGATCGGCGCAGCACCGACGCTGCCCGGAATGCCAGACATGCACTCGATGCCGGAGAGCTCTGCTGCCACGCTGCGCTCGACCAAGGTATCCCAGCTCTCGCCCGCCTGCGCGGTGACGCGCCCACTCGTGCTATCGAGCGAAAGACCTTGGGTCTCCATGCGCAGCACGAGGCCCGCAATGCCGCTGTCACTCACGATCACGTTGCTACCACCGCCCAGCATGGTCACGCGCTGGCCGGCCTTGTGGGCCCAGGAAAGCGCCTCGATCAGCTGGTCGCGCTCATGGATCCGCGCAAAGTGCTCGGCCGCGCCACCCAGCTCGAGGCTGGTATACGGAGCGAGCGAGACACCTTGTTCGATCTTGAGCGCCGTCATGGCGCCGGCAGCCTAGCATGCCTAGCCGCCGACAGCTTCGCTGCCTCGCTATTTGTCCTTGTCCATGTCGCGCAAGGCTGCGCGCGCCGCGCGGATGATCAGCCGGACTTCGGGGTCTGTGAGCTCGTCCGCTGTTTGCCGGAGCGTGCGCTTGATTCGCTCTGTGTCGCTACGCTCGACCCTTGCATCCGATCGAGGCTCAGGTGGCAGTTGCGTCGTGTCCTCGGGCGCGCATGTCTCAACCAAGATCAACAGCGCGACCAACCCAATCCGAATCAAGAGCTCCACGCATTTCATTTGTGCTCTCCCGCAGTACGAGTCGTGTGGGACCTATCAAGCCACAGTGTGCAGATGTGGCGCGGCTGAGAATCGGATGGGCGCGGCTACGTTCCTCTTGTTCAGCGGATCGTTGGCTTTGGCATTCGCAGGCTGAGGCACAAATAACCACGCAGAGAAATCGCTGCATTTCGTGGGCATGTCGAAAGTGAGGTCCGGCGCCGGCTGTCATGTTCTCTCCGAGCGGCATGAACGCGGCGCGCTCGGCATGCAGCCGGAACGGTCGAGGCATGAGACATGAGCAAGCCAGCGGATTTCTTGCTGGTCCAGCTGGTTCCGTGGGCATGAATGCCGTACGCTCTTTGGCCTTCGGAGCACTCGGCCATGCCGCTGCCTCTGTCAAAAACCTATACCGACCTCGACATCCAGCGGATGTATAGGAAGCGGCCGGCTACCGGGCGGCCCGCGCTGTTTCACATCCACGTCGATGCCAAAGAGGCTCTGCCTGCAGCGCTGATCGACCGTCTGCTCGAGATCGGTTTCGTCCGGGACGACTTTCTCGTCGCGTCCGATGACAGTTCGATCTCATGTAACAAGTTGTCACCTATCAATCACTTGACCTGGATGGGCAACGCAGCCTCGGCGTTCCGTGAGATCTGGTTGGCTGCGGACGCGGCCCTGCTCGAGCATCGCGTGTGCGCGTATCTCGAAGGTGAGCTGGTGGTTCTCGACAGCGTTCTCGACGCGAAGATCCCGAAGCTTCTGAATGTAGACGCGTTCGATCGCATCTGTCCCGTGCAAGCTAACACGGGGGAAGCGCCGTCGTTCGAGTGTCCAGTTTTGGCGAACGACGGAGCGATCGTAGGCTATGAGACCAGGCTCTTGCCGCTGCGAGCTGCGACGCGTCCGCTCGCGCCGAGCGGCGAGGTCGCAGCGCACAAAGCACCGCGCGATACGGGAGCACGCGAGCTCTTTCGGCTCGGCGAGGTGCATCTCACGCTGCGTCGCAACGGCCTAGATCCGCGCCTTTTGGCGCTGCTCGTCGCGATGGGGCTCACTGAGCCGATCATTCCAAAGCTGGCCGTCGATGCATCCGGTGCTGTGCTGCTCGACGAGCAGCACAAGCCGGTCATCATCGAAGATCTGCCGATGACGCTGCAGACGGCGACCGAGCCTGCCATGCTGATCGCGTTTTTCGATGTGCTCCTGCGGCGGATTCTGTTTGAGATAGGCGGAGTCGGCGGCGATGACATCTCGCAGCTCGAGCGCGCATCGGTGAAGTACGAGCCCGCGCCGCTGTACGGTCTCTACAACGGGCGGGCGTCAGACGGGAGCTTGCGCAGGGTGTTCGACCCGAGCAGAGACGCGCCGATGGTCCTGGAGGCGGTCTACGACTCCGTGCACGGGCGCATGACGACGGAGACGTTGCGCAGCGTCTGGGGCGCCCAGACGGGCTCGCTCGGTGGCATGAGCATCCGCATCGACCCAGAGCTTCTGCCGGAGCGGCCCGGGGGTTTTTGGGCTCAGCTGTTTCGAGACAGCGCGTGGACCAAGTCGTGGAGCGTCGCTCAGCTGAACCAACTGCGTCTGCGAGCCTCGGCGTGAGTGAGCTCAGCGAGCGCGCGCTGGCGTGTTTGCCCGAAGACCGAGGGCTCACACAAGAAGCCCGCGCGCGCCGAGCCTTCCTGGCCCACGTGATGGCGACATCGGCAGAGCCGGCGTCTGCACGCCGCCATCGGCGGCACCTGATCACACAGTACGCGCGCGCTGCGCCCGAGGCTTCGGCGACGGTCTCGCAAGCCAAGAATGCGCTTGCAGACAACGATCTGCGTGCGGTCGACACGCTCTTGCCGGTGACGAGTTATCCGTGGCAACGCGAAGGTTTCGCCTACTGGAGTGATCTCGACGCGGAGACCGCGGGTGCACGGCTGGTCGAGCTTCTGCCGGATCAGTCCAACACGCTCAGGCGCTACAAGCCCGATGAACGACCGGTCGTGTTCTTCTTTTCCGGCAATCGCCAGGCGTACGTTGGTGCCGAGCACGAACCTGCTAGCGGATTCTTCGGACAAGATCTACAGGCACGCGCGAGCAGGTACGTCGCGCAGTGCGGCCAAGCAGTGCTGCGGATGCTGCGCCAAACTCCGCTGCGGAACGCGAAGCTCGTCATGCCTGTGTACGGCGCGCTGCAATCTCGACACGAGCAGCGCTTGATCCACTTTGCGCTCAGCCAAGACCCTGCGTTCGTTCACCCGTCGCTGCTGGAGACGGCAGATGCGTTGTTCGAGGCGTTGCTGGCAGTGTGTTCGCAGCGTGGATTTCGTGCGGTCACGCATAGCTATGGCAGCAGCGCTGTCGTCCAGTGCCTTACGCATCTGCGCGAGCGGGCAGGGGCGCACAACGAGCTGGCGCGTTATGTGGCGCAGGGTGCGTGCATACAGTTCGGCGGCTATCGGCTGCACGACTTGCCTGGTGATTGGGCGCCGCACCATCACTGCGTGCTTTCGCCGCTCGACGAGATCGCGCTCGGCAGCGCGGGCACTGAGCCGCGCTATACAAGCCCACTGCAGTGGCCCGAGCAGATGTGGTCGAGCTGCGGTCTGGATGCGCTCGCTGCCCTGGTGCGCGGCGACTTCGAGCGCGTCCCGGTTTCGCGCACGACGATCAAACCAGGCGTGGATTTGTGGTGCACTGCGCTGGAAGGAATGAGGGCGTATGACGCTGCTGGCAAGCCGATCGCGCTGTTAGAGAAGGCCAATGGGCATTTCTTGAGCGGCTATACCGAAGCTGCAACGCAGCGCATGCCTGTGCTCCTCGAAGCCTTTTCTCAGTTTCAGTGACTGCGCCGCCAGAAGACGATGACGCGCTCTAACAAGCCGATGGTTCCGTAGAACGCGATGCCCATCAGTCCGAGCACGATCGCTGCGGCGAACACAAGGTCGATATTTAGGTAGTAAGTCGAGGTGGTGATCAGGTGCCCGATGCCGCGCGAAGACCCGGTAAACTCGCCGACGACAGCACCCACCATCGCGAGCGATGTTCCGACTTTGAGCGCGGAGAAGATCTCCGGCAACGCGTGAGGAAAACGCAGCATCCAATAGATCTGCCAGTTGCTCGCGCCATGCAGGCGCAGCAAATCTGCCCATTCCTGGTCGACAGAGTGGAGCGCAGACACCCCGCTGACGAGAATCGGAAAGAACGCGGCGGTTGCCGCCATCGCGATCTTAGAGATCAGGCCATCACCGAGCCACATGACCAGCAGCGGCGCGAGCACTACGATAGGGATAGCTTTGATCAACACAGCATACGGAATGATGACGCGCGCGATCGCGGGTCGCAGCACGGACACCGTGGCGGCGGCGATGCCGACAATCGACCCGAGCAGAAAGCCAAGCACGGCTTCTGTCAGCGTGATCCACCCGTTCTGCATGAGCTGAAAAAAGTGGCGTCTAAAAGCGCCCGCGACCTCGAGCGGTGCGGGCAGCACGAACTTGCTCCAGTCGAGCCAAGCGTCTGCGGCTTGCCACAGCACAAGCAGCATCAAGCCGGCCAGCGGCGGAGCTAAGCGCAATCGCGGATGAGCGTATGCACGCACTCCACAAGCTCCTGGAAGTGAGGTGACGTTCGCGCCTCGCGGCCGCGCAGGCCCGACAAACGCTCGGAGACGTCGAGCGTCGCAGCCACTCGACCTCGATCTAACACAAACACGACATCGGCCAGCAGCACCGCCTCCATGGGATCGTGGGTGACCATCACGATGGTTGTTTGCTGTTCGCGCCAAAACATCAGCAGACAATCGACCAGCTGCTCATGGGTCACACAGTCGAGCATCCTGAATGGTTCGTCCATCAGCAACACATCGAGCGGTCTCGCAAACTCGCGGGCGAGCGCCACGCGTTGCTGCATGCCACCCGAGAGCTCATGCGGGTACTTCCAGCCGTGCTCCGCAAGGCCCACGCGCTCGAGCAACGCTCGTGCGTGCGACGCGCTGTCCGTGCTCCGTGCTTGAATGCGCTGATTCAAAGCGACGTTCTGCAGTGCTGTCCGCCAGGGCAGAAGAAACGATCGCTGAAACACCATGCCTACGCTCGGGGAGCTGAGCTCGCTGCCCTCGCAGGAGCGAAACTGCACCGAGCCTGTTGCGGAGGCGGCGTGGTCGTCGAGCGCGCCCGCAATGGTTTTCAAGAACGTCGTCTTGCCGCAGCCGCTTCGGCCTACGATCGCGCAGATCGAGGCGGGGCGAACCGTCAGCGCCAAGCGGTCGAGCACGAGCCGTTCGCGCGTGGTGCCGGCGCCCACACTCACACTGAGGTCGCGTATGGCGATCTCAGCGGACACGCGCTTCTGCCATCTGCATCGCTGGTCCATGCAATTCTTGTAGCAAGCTGGTGTCGTAAGCACGCCCCACGTCGTATGGCTGCGCGATCAAGCCGAGATCATTCAAGCGCGCGTATGTGTCCTCGAACATCTCACGATCCATGTAACCCGGCGGATAGGGATTCGATAGTGAGGTCACGCCATCGAGCTGGGCCAGCCGCCGCATCACCTGCTGCTGCTCTAGGTTGCCGGTTGTGTCCTGCTTCACCAGCATGCTAGCGGTCTCGGCAGGGTGCTCGTGTGCATAACGCAGGCCTTTGAACGTCGCAGCCAGGAAGCTCTTGAGCGCGGCGCGCTGGTTCTTGAGGACGTCGCGCCGCGTGAAGATCGTGTAGCCGTGCGTGCGAATACCCGCGCTGGTCGGACTGATGATGTTGACTGGCACGCCCTTCTCAGGGAGCTCGACCGCCGCCGCAGTGGTGAACGCCCACTGCGCGTCCACGTTTTTCGCTACGAGTTGGCCGTAGTCGTAGCCCACATCGACCTCAGTCACTGCGACCGACGACCTGCGAAGAAATGCATGAAGCACGTCTGTCGAGATGTGGCCCGGAAACAGGCCCACGCGTTTACCTTGCAGTTGCTCGACCCGTTCGATGCCAGAGTCGGCTCGCGTCACCAAGCAGACAAAGTCCGCGTTACGATGCAAGACCGCGATCGCCACGAGGTCAGCACCTTTGCCGTTTGCGACGAGCAGTGTGTCAGGCCCACCCAAGATCGCGACGTCGTCTTGCCCTTGCAGCACCATCGAGACTGGATTGGTGCCGCTCCCGCCGTAACCAAACTTCACGTAGAGCTTTTCTGCCGCGTACGCGCCGGTCGCCTCTGCAGCGACAAAAGGCGCCATCGTGGCCCGGAGCGCTGGGATCGGATAGCGCACGCGCAGCTCGGGCAGCGCTGGAGCATCCGTCTTGGGGTTGCACGCTGTTGCCGCTAGAAGAAACAACGCTGTTGCGACTCTGGCTAGCATGTTCACTCCTTCATGTGCGGTCCGGACAGAACCGGCAGTGTGCGGTGTGGAACAAGAACATTTGGTAGGCGTTCGCTAACGTCGCGGCATCGTGCACCAGCGCGTGCCGCTCCTCGCGGCTGGAGGGCATCACCGAGAACAACACGATGCCCGCTGCGACATCGCTTCGGGGCATGCCGTTGGTGTAGTAGAAGCAAGCTCGTTCACTCAGCTCACTCGTCATCAGATTGTTGAGCGAAAGCAATCCCAGGCCATTCTGAAGCGCGCGCGCAGCGACTGCTTTGAATACCTCTGCCGGGATAGTCGGGTCGCCGTTTCGCTGATGATTGCTCAGGTAGCTCTCGAGGTTCTCTGCGGGAGGTGCAGGGGTGGTGAACAGCTCGTCGCCTCGTTTCGGCAAACGCAGCACGTGCAGCGCACTGTGATAGCGACTCTCCCACTGTCCAGGGCCGACGACATCGATGTTGTCGAACAGCTCTTCGAGTGACGACGTTAGCTCGTAGTATTTTCCATGAGCGCGCTTGCTCAGCTGGCCCACGTTGTGCAGGTAGATAGTGGGGCCGAGAATATCGAGTGTCTCCGGCCGGAAACGCCTTGGCCGCGGCTCGCGACGCACTACGAGAACGAAGCGGTCCCCGAGGCAAAGTGGCCTGACTCCGTCTAACAGTGAGTGATAGGGCGAACGATAGTCTCGCGTATCCAGCTTGTGCTGTGCGTATTTGTTGAGCAGCAAATACGTGTCGTAGATGCCGTTCTTGTCTGAGTAGTCAGGGTAGATCGTCGACGGCTGACCATGCAGGCAGCTGGGCATGACCAGGCTGGCGTAGGTGATCGTAGTGGGTGCGTGATCTACGTATTCGATCCAAAACGTCAGGAGATTGGCGAGGCACTCCTCGATGCTGGTGCGCGTGAACTTGTGCTTGGCGAAATATTGGCTGCTGTGTGTCAGCATCAGCGATGCGAAGTCGCTGGGCCGGACTGTGGCAGCATCGGGCGGGACACTGCTCGAACGCTGCGCCTCGACACTCAGGTCGTTCGCGCGGGTGCTAGCTGTGCCCTCGGCGCGATCACGCAGCTCGACCCGCAGCGCGAACACATACCCGCGCTGATTCTCCGTGACGATCACGCGCCTGGGATCCAAGCCTGACCACTTCGCCAGAACATCCCGCACGCGCAGAATGTGCTGATTGACTCGCTTACGAACAACCTCGGTTCCATACTGTTCGTTGGGCCAACCGGCTTGGAACAGCTGATCATTGTTCACCGCACGCCCACTGTTGCGAACGAGTGTCAGCAGCAAGAGCAGCGACGTACGGGGGATGCCCACTGGCTGCCCGTTGAAGCTCAAGCGCCCGCCGCTCGGCTCATCGACCAGCGCGAAGTTGTCGAAGCAGTAAGTCGTGGGTGCCATGCTTCGACCGCAAAGATAACGCACTCACGGCCCAAGTAAGTCACAGAACTTACATGGAGGCTCCCGCGCACCACAATCGCCTTACGAGTGTGATACCGGTCACACTTGCCCGCCTATGCCGGGCAAAGGCGGGCGCCATAGCCGCTCCTCGCGCTCCGGGTGTACGATCGCGAGCGTGTGTCCGCTGGCCCTTGGTCCTCGCGTGAGAACGATGCAGATCGAGCGCGTGGGTGGTTTACTGATCGTGGCGCATGGTCGCGAGAATCCAAGCGACGAAGAATGGAATGAGCACATGGCGGCGAGTGACACCGCGCGACACAAGTTTCGCGGCGTGCTTGTGACTTCGCTCGGTGGCGGCCCGAATGCAGGACAACGCAAGACGCTCTTGGATCTCGCCGGCTCGCAGACTTACCTCACTTGCATATGTACCGATTCGATTGTGGCGCGTGGTGTGATCACGGCATTCAACTGGCTAAGTCCCGCGCACATGCACGCGCTGCCGTATGACCAGGTCGATCGCGCACTCGAGATGCTCGAAGTGCCTGTCGTCGAGCGAGGCGAAGTCAAACAAACTGTCGCACGCTTGCACGCGAAGCTCGCCGAGAGCACGTCGCGGTCGAAAGCGTAGCTTCACTCCTTCGTGCAGGTAACTTCTTCCGGCGGCACGTTGAAGATCTTGCTGGCTTCTTTGCAGCAGGTGTCGACTAGCCAGTCGGTGAAGACGTTGCCGACGGCGGCGCCGACGACTGCGAGCACGAGGCCTGGTGTACCTGCGACTGCGACTTGCGCGACGATCGCGCCGCCCACTACGGAGATCTTGCACATTTGCGGCAAGCGCTCCAACGCCCAGCTGAAGCTCTCGGGCTCCAAGCGCTCGTCAGCATGTTCTGTCGTGACATCGCGCTTGACCTCTTCCGGCACGCTCTTTTCGGAGCCCAAGCCTGCGACGAGGTTACGGGTGTCGTCGAGCACGCGCTGCGGCGACCACCAGCTCGATGGCTTTTCGCGCAGGCGTTTGTAGAGTCGGCTCATGCGCTCTTCGAGGCGGGCGTCCGCGATGCCGAGCAGCTGCAGGTCGAGCATGCGCCCGAGCAAGCTCTGTGCGTAGTGATCGTCGAGCTGCGGATTCGCGAGCGCGGCGTCGCACTCTTCGAGTGCCGATGCCAGGATCTCACGGCGATGAACGATCTCGCCGATCGGAAGCTCGGCGACGCTGCGACCTTCTAAGAGCAGCGGCGCGTATTGGTCTTTTGCGACTTCTTCTCCGGCGAAGATCGGCTCGAGAACCGAGAATGCCAGGTCGAGCTCACCTTCGGGCGACGTGACACCCAGCGCGCGCGGGCCTTCGCCAGTCTGCACGGCGATCGCGAGCCCTTCGATCGGCTTGCCCGGTGGACATGGGCTTTCGCCTCCGCCGGTGCATGGATCGCCGACCAAAACCTGGAGGTACAAGCGCCCAGTCGCGCGCTTCACGATCATCGACACACGGCTGTCCGCGGCGAGCTTGCTCGGCGGTGCACGATTCAAAGTCGCGCAAGCGCTGAGGCAAAACGCGACGAGCAACATGCGGAAGACGACTTTGTCCACTCACGCCTAGTGCAGTCGATGTTAGCTCGTGGCGCGGGCCGCGCGCCTGATGACTTCTACGCCGCCCATATAAGGCACGAGCGCCTGGGGCACGCGCACGCTTCCATCAGCATTTTGGTATTGCTCCAGGATCGCTACGAGCGTGCGCCCGATCGCCAGCGCCGAGCCGTTCAGCGTGTGCAGCAGCTGCGGCTTGTCGCCGGCTTTCGCGCGATAGCGGATGCGCGCGCGGCGCGCTTGGTAGTCGCCGAACCACGAGCAGCTGGAGATCTCACGGTAGGCGTTTTGGCCCGGCAGCCAGACCTCGATGTCGTAGCAGCGCTTGGCCGATGCGCTGATGTCCCCGGCGCACAAGAGCACCACGCGGTACGCGAGGCCGAGCTTGGTGAGCACTGCTTCGGCGTGGCTCAGCAGCTCTTCCAGCGCCTGCTGTGCACGCTCTGGCGTCTCGAAGCGCACGAGCTCCACCTTGTCGAACTGATGCTGACGGATCAGGCCGCGCGTGTCTTTGCCGTGGCTGCCCGCTTCGCTGCGGAAACAAGGGGTATACGCGCAGTAGCTGATCGGCAGCTCCGCCGCGTCGATGATCTCGTCGCGGTGCAGATTGGTGACTGGCACCTCTGCGGTTGGAATCAAGTACAGCTCGCGCGGAGCGACTTTGTCGTCTTTACCGTGTGCAGCTGTGGGCGGCTCTTGCCAGTCCGGCGCGATCCGAAACAGATCACCTCCGAACTTTGGCAGCTGGCCCGTACCGCGCAAGCTCTCGTCGTTGACGAGCGCTGGCGGCCACACCTCGGTATAGCCATGGGCGCTGGTGTGCATGTCGAGCATGAACGACATCAGCGCGCGCTCGAGTCGCGCGCCGTGCCCTTTCAGCACGGAAAAGCGCGCGCCGCTCAGCTTGGCAGCACGTTCGAAATCGATGATGCCGAGATCGAGGCCCAGGTCGACGTGGTCTTTGACCTGGAAATCGAAGCGCGGGACCTCGCCGACGCGCTTCACTTCCACGTTGTCCGCATCGGACTTGCCGTCCGGGATGCTGGGATCGGGCAGGTTGGGCACGCCGAGCAGCAGCTCTTCGAGCTCTTGATTCACGCGGCGCTCAGCGACGTCGAGCTCTTTCGATTCGTCGGAGATGCGCTTGAGCGAGTCGCGCCGCGCCTTGAAGGCGTCGCTCTGCTTGTCGAGCTTGGCCATGTCGGCATTTGCGGCGTTTTTCTCTTCGCGCAGCGCTTGCACGCGTTGGATCACGCGACTGCGTTCTTCGGCCAGCGCGGACAGAGCGTCCAGGGTCTGGGCTGCCGCCGGGCCACGCCGTGAGAGCGCAGCGCGTACTTCGTCCAGGTTTTCCACTACGTAGCGCAGGTCGAGCATGGCGCGGGTGTAGCAAAGCTCGGCGCTCGGGGCCAGCCTCAGTCCGCGACCGCCTCACCTCTTCCCGTACACGTGATTCCGTACGCGGCTGGTCAACTGGTGTTCTGTGTGGGATGCGGAAGGGGGTGACGTGTACGGGCACGGGCACGGGCACGTGATGTCAGTGAGTGCGTTTGGTCCGGATGAGCTTCAGTAACTGCGGATAATCGCGCAGCTCTAGGCCATCGACCTGCACGCCGACCGCGATTTTACGGGCATCCGGGTAGGTGGTGCGCGCGTGGGTCGAGGGCTCGTGGCCGATGCTCTTCGCGCGGCCGGGCATGGTCATCAAGTTCACCAGCACCGGCGCCTGCCAGCCGTCCTCGTGCACCTCGACCGCGAGCGGCAGGCGCACGTGCATGTTCTGTGCAGGCACGGGCGCCCAAAAGAAGATCAGCAGCTCGTCGAAGCCCTCGTGCCGCTTGAGATAGGTCTGTAAGCGACCCATCGGGCCATGCAAGTGAACCTCGACCCGATCGGTCTTCTCGTAGCTGTCGTCGAGCACCGCGTGTAGGTTGCGCGCTGCGTAATACAGCGGCTTCTTGTTCAACTGACTGTCAACCACATTGAAGCTGCCTTCGTGGTTGTAGTCAGCATCTGTGATGTTGCGGAACAGCGCGAAGTGAATGCGCGGCGCGATGCCTTCTGCAAAGTCTAACAGTGACCGACGCAGCTCGTTCTTGGCGTCGACCACTGGCGTGATGCGCTGCTCGCCCTCGGCGCTCACCGCGCTGGGCTCGCCATCCTCACTGACCGCGAGCTTCAGGCTTTTGGCACTATGTGCTTTGAGCATGCCCCGCAGCGCCTGCAGCTGGTTCTCATAGGTCTTCCACTGCCGAAAACGTGCAAACTCCGAGGCGCGCTCCGGCTCGTCGCCATTCGCCCGGTAGGGATGAAACGAAAACACATCGATGTGTTTCAGCAGCCCGGCACGCAACGCTTTGGACAGCCACGGGTAAGGCTGATCGGCCATGCACTGCAGCATCGCCACCGCAGGCCCGTAGATGATCGCCTCGGGTTGCGCCTTGCGAATCGTGCGTGCGACCACCTCGGCGATACGCACGTAAGCTTCGGGTGCGTTGAAGGTGTTCGGCTCGTTGCCGATCTGCCAATGCTTCACGTACGGCTTGAGCTGCGCCACCACGTTTTCGGTGAACGCCGTGGCCAGCGCGAGCTCGTGGTCGGTCACCGGGTCTTGCCCGCGCAACATGCGCGAAGGCAGCGGATCCAAGCGCATCAGCACGGAGATGCCAGAGGCCTCCAGCCTCGCCATGTGCTCACCGCAGCGCGAGTGAAGACGGCTCCAGCTCGCCGCCTCTGTCAGCTGCGGAGCTTGGCCAGCCTTCCAGCTGAGCTGAACGTACTCGGATACCCACTTGTACCCAGCTGCCGCGATCACATCCGCTGCGCGTTTCGTGTACTCGGGTGGACCGCCTTCCGCGCAGACGGTCGTCATGATCCCGAATGGACTGCCTGGGATTTGCCGGCTGGTGCGCGGCTCGCCGAGCAGCACCTCGCGCTTGATCGCGTCTGGTTGTGCGGCGAAGGTCGGCACGGGCCCTGTGCCCTGCGCGCTGACACTGGCGCAAGCGTGGGCTAGCAGCAGGCTCACGAGCGCGTAGACAAGACGCTCAGGCATGGCTCGGCTCCAGCACGAGCGGCTCTCGCTCGCGTTCGGCGCTGAAGCTGCTGGCGGCTGCCGCAAACATGTAGAACGACACGCCCAAGTCGAACATCCCGACCGCAACGAGCGAGCCGATCAGCGCGGCGAGCGTCGCCTCTGAAGCGGCCGTGCGTATAGCCAGATCTTCGTTCGTGCTCTGGGCGCGCTCCCGGTATGGCGAGCGGCACACGTTCAGCGCGAACAACGTGAACATCAAGCCGCCGATGATCCCGAGGTTCGAGAGCACGACCAGCGGAAAGCTCGACGCGCGCGCGCTGCCGAGCCCGACGCCGAGCCAATACGTCTCCAGGAAATTGCGAAACGCTTGAGCGTTCCACTGCGCGCGCTCTTGGCCGGAGCCGCTGTCAGCTTTGTCGAGCAGGGTAGCCTTGACGAATTTGTCGATGTGACGCGTCGCGTCCAGCTCCAGCGCGTACATGCCCAGCACGGCCACGCAGCCAATGGCTGCAACGAGCGCCAGGGCCGTAGGGATACGCTTGCGTGGCAGTTCCCTGCATGCGTACCAGAAGCCGTACCCGAACAGACCGAGATACGCGGTCGCGGACGTCGAGAGCAACAGCATGACCAAGAGCCCGCAGCACACGTAGGGGCTGTAGCGCAGCTCCGCGCGTGCGGTCCACAAGCTCAAGCTGAACGCAAACAGCGGCAGGCTGTAGTACGCGAACAGCGATGCTTCCGGGAAGGTGCCGTGAATACGCGGCAAACCTCCCAACGCATACTCGACTGCCAGCGCGTAGCCTTCAGCGTTGCGGATGTAGTCCAGCAGCGAAGGCAGGTGCAGCAAGTTCTCGACCATGTTCAGCATGCCCGCGCCGATGTTGAGCATGGCGACGAGCAGTACCGCGTTGCGAAAGGTCACGAGCCGGCCAGGCCCACGCAGCAACGTACGAAGCGAGAGAAAACACACTAAGTGACCGAACAGGTAGACCGTTTGTGTGATGTTAGTAGGCAACGGACGCAGTGGATACAAGCGCGGGCTGCGTGCTGTGAGCCGGTCGAGCACGATCACTTGGGTTTCGCCGCCGAACAAGCGCGGCATGACCAGCGCGCTGATCAGTCCCCAGATCACGATCAGCGCGAGCAGCGTGCCCGGACGCGACAATGTGAATGGATCGCGCGTGCGCATCCGCGCGAACAGCGCGTGTAGCAACAGAAAGGGCAGAAAAAGCAACGCCGGCGTGATCGCTGCACCACCGAGCGCGGGCAGAGCAATCGCAGCGGTGGAACCTAACAATGTGAACAACACTGCAAACGTGATGCAGGTCGCTTCATTCGCCAATAGGCCAGCGAGCAGCACGAAAAACGTGAAGACGTTGACGCTCATGGCTGGCGTGTGTGCATGTCCGCGCGCTGGGCGTGCGCGCGTTGGAAGCTGCTCGCGTAGGTGATCAGCGGCTGTTTGCCTGCTTGGGTTTTGTAGAGCGCGCCGTCAGTGACCTCGAACTGCACGTCGAATGGAGCGCCGCTCAAGAGACTGAGCCTGCTGCGCGCTTCGGCGAGCTCTTGGCTGCGATGTGCTAGATAGTCAGGATCGAGGCTGCTCAAGCGGATGCGTAGGCTGGTCTCGTCGACTTGATGGATCTGGAAGCGTTTGAGCGCGGGCAACTTCACCAGCACTGATTCCAGCACGGAGCAACGCAGGCGCGACCCGTCGGACAAGAACACCCAGTCATTCACGCGGCCGGTGAGCGCGACGATGGTCGGCCAGCTCACGCCGCAGCTACAGCGCTCCGGCGCGCGCAGCACACCGCGATCACCGATCGCGTAGCGGATCAGTGGCATGACCTTGTTATGTAAGTTGGTCACGAGGAACTGGCCCTCTTGACCGTAACCTAACGGTTGCCCCAAGTCGTCGACCACTTCGAGCCTTGTGAACAGCGGATTCACATGCAGCCCGCGCTGATGCCTGCACTCCGAGGCGATGTCACCCGCTTCGCGTGAGCCGTAACGGTTGTACACAGGGCACTGGAACGCGCGCTCGATCGTCGCACGCATCGCCTCCGTCAGCGGCTCCGCGGTCGCGATCACAGCTTTCAGTGGGCGCCGCAAGCGCGGGCCGTCTTGCAGGCTGCGCACGGCCAGATTGTGTAGCTCGTTCGCATAGCCGTAGATGTACTGACAGCGCGACCTGCTGTTCAGCGCGGCTAAGAACTGCGCTTCTTTCAGGCTGCTCATGCGGCTCGCGTTGAGCGTCTTGCGGCCATGGAGGAGCGCGAGGTTCAAGCGCTGCAGGCCAGCCTGCGTGCGCGCGATGTCTTCGGACGCGCCCCACAAGAAGAAGTACGGCACGCCGATCCCGAGTCCGGTCCAGCCGTTCAGCAAAAAGCTCTCGGCCAGCCACCAGTCCTTCGCGTAGGCGTCGCGTGCCACGCTCAGCGGCGAGCCTCCGGTGCCGCCCGTCGAGATCAGCTCGACGTCCTCGGGCGCCGTGCCCTCGCGCAAGTACGCTGGCTGGTCGTCGCGGATCTCCTCGCGGAACACCGGCCGCAGCCCCGCGAGCGCGGAGGGATCCTCGTGCAGCGCTGTGGGTTCCAAACCAGCTTCGCGGAAGCGCGCGCGGTACGCGGGCACATCGCGCGCAGCCCCCGCGCACAGCTCGGCGAGCAGCTTGTTCTGTTCGGCTTGCAGCAGCTCTGCCGGGAGCAGCTGCTTGCTATGCAAATAGCGATAATAGGCATGAACGCGCGAGCCCTTGAGCACGCGCTTGAGCGCGAAATAAGCCAGGGGTCGCAAGTGTGTGATCATTCGCGAAGCTCCGCTGCGACTCGGCATTCTGTCACATCGAGCTTGGATTCTTCAGCATTTTCTAAGTGTCACACGGTCGGTGCGTCACACAGCCCAACTCACACTACTCAGCAACGTGCCCGTGCCCGTACGCGCTCTTCGTGACTTCCTCACGCACTTCACGAACCGGCACGCGCCGCTTTGTGATCTGTTCATACAGCGCAACATACTCATCGAGCATGCGCTGCACATCAGTGAACCGCGCCACGCTCGCGACGCTACGAGCGGCAAGCTTCGGCAACAAACCCGCCTCCAACGCAAGCCGCCTCATGCAGCCCTCGAGCGCCCCCGGCACAGCAGGGTCGTACAACAACCCATTGTCCTCATCACGGACCGTCTCCGGAATGCCGCCGCGTGCAGCTGCGATCACCGGCACCCCGGCCATCAGCGCTTCGACTGTGACCATGCCAAGCGGCTCATGCCAGAGCGAAGGCACGACCAACACATCGATCTCTGACAGCAGCTCGTTGGGCTTAACCTGGCCGAGAAACTCACAGCCTGGTGCCGCGAAGAGCCGCTTGAGCTGCCCCTCGTACGCGTCGTCGCCGCGGCCCGCGATCAGCAGGCGCACCCCGGACATATCGGGGGCAGCCTGCAGCGTCCGGAACGCAGCCAAGAGCTGCTCGATGCCTTTCCAAGCGCCGAGCGTGCCTAAGTAGCCGAACGTCCGCGCACGCGGTGCGGGTTCGCGCGCAGCGCAGGGCTGCAGCGCGCGCGCGTTGTGGATCACGGCCTGCTGCTCCACGTCGCGGAACACACCCCTTTCGAGGTGCCGATCCAACACCGCGCGACTGATGCCGACGACGGCTGAAAGCTTGCGCGAAGCGTTCCCGCGCCCGAGCCGCAACACACTGCAGCTGACACAACGCTTGTCACAGTTGTCCGCTCCGCGATGCAGCTGCGAGCGAGCACACAAGTGATAGTAGTCATGGAGCACCTGCACAGCGGGCACACCCGCGTCTGCAGCAGCGGCCCATGCGGAAGCCGAAAACCCGACCAAATTGTGGAAGCTGATCAGATCCGGTGCAAACGCGTCGATCTCGCGACGCAGAGCGTGCTGCATCGCGAGGTTGTAGCTGTCGATCCCATGCCAGAGCAGCGTGAGCGCGCGCGATCGCTTGCGTGTGTCGTTGTGCCAATACAGGTTCCGCAGCGGCAGTCGCACCACCGAAACGCCGTCGACCTGATCCACGCGCCGCTCGTCCGCAGCGCCAGTCGTGACCACACGTGCTTCGACGCCGCGCGCACGCACACCGGTCACGATGCTCGCGAGCGTGACCTCTGCGCCGCCGCCGACATCCGGTGGATACAGCTTATTGACGTAGAGTACACGCATGGTGTCCCTCACATGAGCAGGGTGCGCGCGACCGCGTCAGGCAAGCTCTGCGAGTAGCGCAGCACCAGATCGCGCACAGATTGATCGGGCCGACCCCGGAACGACAAGCCGTGCTTGTACTCGCGCTTGGCGAGCGGCTCGGGAGCGTAGTACGTGTGCACCAACGCGCGCCGCGGGCGCTTGGCGTTGACGCGGTTGATCGAGTGCCAGGAGCGCTCGTGCATCGCGACGAGTGTCAGGCGATTGAACTTGGCGAGCGTCACTGTGGGCAAGCGATCGAGTCCGTCTTCCCACAGCTCCAGCTGGCCACCGTCCGCGAGCCGCCAATCAGGTGACAGATGGTAGATCGCTTTGAGCACACAGTATTTGTCACCGCGCGTATTGTGAGATGCCTCGAGGTGCGGATTGACGAAGCCGCCTCGACTCAGTGACACAAGGCCGCTGTTGTCCAAGCTGTAGTCGGGCTCCAAGTCCCTCACACCGATGATCTCGCCGAGCAAGCGCGCGAACGCGGGCGCTTGGAACGCGGACAGCAGCTCTTCGAGCGGCTCGCTCAAGTGTTTGAGCGCGCGCGCAGTGTGCACGCTCTTGGAGAGCGAGCGCACGCGCTGCAGCTTGGCTTCCGCCGGGTAAGCCTCACTCAGCCAATGCGCACTGGTAGTAGGCAGGAGATCGTCGACAGCGATGTGTGCGACGGTATGTTTGCGCCACTCGGACGACAATGAATCGCGCAGCGGCGAAAGCCGCTGGATGAGGGTCGTGGCGAGCGTCTCACTGGATGGTGTGTTGAGTAGTTCCCCATGCATAGTCACGCGATCTTCCCCACACTCTCTGTCCACTTCGTCTTCAAGGAATGAGCCAAGCTAGGCTCCACCTCGAGCAGGTGATCGACCAACATTCTGCCGGCGCGCTCCCAGGAGTAGCGCTCGACGGGTGTGCCTCGCAGGTTGCGCGGTGCACCAGCCGTTTGCTCGAGCCAGGTGAACGCGCTCGCCCAAGAAGCTTCATAGCCAAGCTGTACCAAGCGTTCGTGCCCGTCTAACACTTCGCGATGGGCCGGAATGTCCGAAGCGATCACGCGCGCGCCGCAGGCCATGGCTTCGAGCAGCGGAATGCCGAAGCCTTCCCAGCGCGACGCGGTGATGTACGCAGCACAGGTCTGATAGAGGTCGATCAGCTCGGCGAGGCTCGCGTAGTCGATGAAGCGCGTCTGGCGCACGAGCTTCTGATCGCGCACGACCTGCATGAGCTGCTTGCGATACGCGCCGCGACACGACGCGATCACGAGCTGATAGCGGTGGCGCCACAAGTGTGAGCTCCTCAGCAACTCTTCCACATTCTTGTGCGAGTGCGCCGCACCCACAACTAACAGGAACGCTTTGCGATGCTTGTGCGGCGACGGTCGGAAGAGGCGCGTGTCTACGCCGTTCGGCACGATGCGGATCCGATCGAGCGGAAACCCATATTGTTCGTGGATGTCCTGTCGGCTGGTCTCCGACACCGTAAACACTGCAGCCACGCGCTTCAGCTCGGTCGGCAGCACATGCTTGAAGTACAAGTGCTGCAGCGGATGCTGGCGCGCGAAGCGCAGTGAGATCAGGTCGTGGATCGTGATGATCTCCTTGTCCGCTTTGCGGATGGAGTGGTGCGTGGGTGAGTACATCACGCGACCAGGAAGGCGCTCTTGGCGCTTCGCCCAAAGCCAGCGCTTGATCGCAGCACCACCCCCGGCGCCGAGCGCGTGTGCCGCCGGCGCGCGCAACAACGCGGGACCAAAGGCATCGGCGCCCTCCGCAGCGACGATGTCGCAATCGAAGCTCGATCGTAGAAAGCGTGCCTGGTGGACAGCGTACACACCCATCCCTGTGGAACGTGGGCCGATGCTCGATACGTTGATAAGCAGTCGCATGGCAATTCCTACGTGTTTACAAACGTCGTGCGGCTGCGGCGAACCATAGGCCGAGCTGACCCAAGAGCGTTTGGCGGTATAGGCCGGAGCGCAGCAGCCAGAACAAACGTTGTGTCACGCTGCCGCTGCGAGAGGCGTCGAACAGATCCAGCAAGCGTTGGTTGTCCTGGTGCAAGAGCGCACGACGGGCGCGGAGCGCAGCTAGGTTGCGCGCGTTCCAGTCGCGGAAGTCACCGGCGAGTAGCTTGCGGATGCGGCGCGCCATCGCGCTGTACGACGTGTTGCTGCCGTACAAGTTGTGTAGGTGCTGCCGGTAGCGCACGGTGGGATACGGGTCGTAGACCATCAGTCCACCGCTGCCCGTGATCAGCAGGTACGCCCACCAATCGTGTGCTGACACATCTACGTCGGTGCCGGCTGCGCGGATCAGCTCCAGCGCATTGTGGTTGAGCACCATCGTGTTACCGCTGACGATGTTCTGCACGAGCGCGTTGGCGAAGCCTGAAGGGCGACGACAGCGATGCGAGAAGCCGAGGCGCTTGCCATCCTGGTCTACGAGCTCGGAGCGCGAGCCGTACAGCACCGGCGCGTCGCTCGGCAGCCTGCGCAGCTGCTCGATCGCGCGCTCCAGCTTGGACGCGTCCCACTCGTCGTCTTGATCGGTGAATGCATAGAAGTCCGCGCGGACTTCCGGACGCGCGATCAGCGAAAAGAAGTTGCGCGCGAAGCCGCAGCGCGGCCCGGTGAAGATGAACACACGATGTTGATTCCCGTTCGCGCGGAAGCGCTGCAGGATCTCCAACGTCTCGTCATCCGAGCCGTCGTCGGAGACGAACAAACGCCAGTGCGGATAGGTCTGCGCGGCGATCGTCTCGAGCTGACGTTCGATGTAACGGGCGCCCCGGTATGTACACATCAGGGCGGCGACAGTGTAGGGGGCTTCCCTCGTCACTCGCTCGCTGCGAGTGTGACTAACATAGCTCCGCTGTGACACCAATTCCTGCATAACAACCCGTCTGCTTGCTGTCGTGCTTCGTGTCAGTTGCTCGAGTCGCGCGTCAAAGCCTTGCTGGTCGGCAAGATCTGCACCGGTGGGTGCGGCTGAAGGCGCGTGGCGCGCGCGGGTCGCGGGTATCCTTCAGCACTCACGGCATGTGAGTCGTTGACTACGAGGGCGTGGCCGCGCACGCGCGACAGCACACCGTAGATGTGCGCTTCTGCGTCCGCGCGCGCCGTATTCCCGAGGCGTATAACAGTCAGAGCGAAGTCCGCCTGACTGGCCAGCACGAGTGGATCGGCTGTCGCCGGGTAGCTCGGCGCGTCCAGTAAGATGTAGTCGTATTCCAAGCGTACGCGCTCGAGGAAACGCATAAATGCTTCGCTCGAGAGTGTCTCTGCTGCGACGCCGAACCCTGGATCAACGGCATGCACGACGCCGTGACTCAGGTAGATGCGATGCGGCGTAAAGCTGACACCCACCGTGCCGTCGGCGAGCTTGGAGAAGCTCTGACCCGGTTCGTGTCCGAGCAGCTGGAAATGGCTCGGCTTACGCAGATCCGCGTCGACCAAGAGCACACGCTTCTGATCGGCTGCGAGCGCACCTGCCAAACACAGGGCCGAAGTTGTCTTGCCGTCGCCCGGGGAGGGCGAGGTAATCAATATAACTTTGCCGAGCGGACCACTTAGATTGTAGTACAGGTTCGCACGCAGGGTCCTAAACGCTTCGGCGAGTCCAAGTCCTTCGAAAGGCAGCGCAGCCAAGTCGTAAACCGGGATCGAGCGCTTGCTGAGCAGCTTGCGCGGAATGCGCGGGACGTTGGCGAACACCGTCGTGGCCCGCAGCACGGCGCGAACCTCCGCTTCTGTACGCAGTCGTCCGGAAGAAAGCGCGCGCACCACGACCAGCAGCGCTGCAAGGCATATGCCGAGCGGCAGACTCAGCATGCGCAGCCAGAGATTTGGCGCGACCTCGCGTGCAGGGACAGTGGGGAGATCCAGGATGCGATTTTTCGAACGCTTGGTCGCTTTGGCGATCGCGGTGCGCTGCTGACTCTCCAGGAGGTAGGAATATACCCGGCTGTACACATCGGAGCGCCGACCGATCTGCGCCAAGGCAAGCTCCGCAGTCGGCACCGCGCTGAGCTCCGCGTTGTGCTGCGCGATCACCGCGTCGAACTGCTGCACTTGAGCGCGCGCTCGGGCGAGCCGCCCGGTCACGTAGTTGCGGATCATCGACAGCTGCTCGTCGACCTTGGCCTTGGCTTGCTTGACCTCGGGCATCGTGTCGCTGGCTTTAGAACGCAGCTCCACGAGCTGCTGGCGCGAGACTGTCAGGCCGTTGCCGAGCTGCTGCAGAACGTTGTCTGGCGTCTCGCCCAAGAGGTACGCCTCGATGTTGGCGTCCGGGCGTTCGAGGTTCTTGAGCATGGCGTCGAGCGTCGCGACCTGGAGCCGCGCCGCTGTGCGCTGCTGCTCGTACGACGCGAGCTGCGAGACGATGACTTGCGGCTGGGTCTGCTGTGCGACGACGGGATTGTCCGACTTGTAGCGCGCTAGCTCTTGTTCGCTGTGGTCGAGCGAGCTCTGCATACCAGCGAGCTGCTGCACGATCACA